>ERZ795052.77-NODE-77-length-136826-cov-24.664900_pt1 | contig 136826 bp, 132 predicted proteins | sample MGYA00375136_ERZ795052 | MGnify/ENA primary metagenome ERZ795052 (study PRJEB30181, sample SAMN05720156) | activated sludge metagenome | isolation source: Anaerobic digester | place: Japan | collected 2015-05-26 ...
ACAGGGAATCCCTTGTTAAGATCTACGTCCTAATGCAGGCGACACGAAAGATTAAAATATTCTGATACTTGACGTCATATTTAAGAATCTTTTTCATGCGGGTGCGGCGCACCCAAGCGATGAACACGCCTTTCAGGGAGGCAATCGAAGTAGTTTCCGGCAAAAGCGATAAGGGGGATATGATCTTCCGGTGGTCTATTAACCGCTTTTTAGTTGTACACAACAGCATCGTAGTCCCTGTCTTTATTTCTCTTCGGCGGCACCCACAGGTGAAAAGCGGGTTTGCAACCGCCGGTCAGGACCGGGGCGTTAAGGAACATAGATCATGTAAAGCTTAAAGATATCTTCGCGGTCTGTTTCGTTTGCATACCGCGTGACTATGAACAATTGTATATATTAGCTCCCCTCGCCATTGAGGCGGCGCCTTGTCAGGGAGGGAAGTCGGGCGACTTACTCAGAAGAAGGAGGAAGTATGGAGATCAACAAAAAAAGGGAAAAGGACGTATTGATAGTATCCGTCAAAGGTAGAATTGATGCCGTGACGGCCCCTGATTTCGAGAAAAATCTTATGGATTTCATCGGCGCCGGAGAAAAAATTTTTCTTCTCGATATGAAGCAGTTGGAATACATAAGCAGCGCCGGACTGCGCAGTATCCTCGCCATAGCAAAGGTACTGAAAACCAAAGAGGGAAAACTTGTCTTCGCCGGCCTCCAAGGACCGGTCAAGGACGTCTTTAAAATTTCCGGATTCGGTTCGATATTTAATATCTTTGATTCCGAAGCAGAGGCATTGACAAAGATTTGATGCTCTTTAATCTGCCGGAAATTACGCCAACTACCTGATTAGTTACATTTTTATTGCGCCCACTCCCAGTGGTGAGCATTTATATGGAAAGTCCAACCAGCCTCGTTGTTCCAGCCGAAATCGCCTCTCTTAAGCAAGCGATCGATTTCGTCTCCAGGAAAATAGAACATGCGGGGTTCGAACTCAAGAGGATAAGAGAGATCGAACTCTGCGTCGAGGAAGTTTTGGTGAATATTTTTCAATATGCCTACCCTGGTTCCATCGGAAACGTCGTCATCACCTGCCACCCCAAAAAGGACGGCACATTTGTGATCGAGATCCAAGACACCGGCATTCCCTTCAATATCTTATCTGTCGACGAGCCGGACATCAAAGCGAGTATCGACGAACGCCACATCGGGGGGCTGGGTATTTTCTTCGTCAGGCAGCTTATCGACAGGGTGGAATACCGGCGCGAAGAGGACAAAAACATCCTTTCGCTGCTCATCGATATACCAGGCCGTCAAAAGGATCGTGATGAAAAGACTGGTTAGCGACCTTCGCCCCCCGCGCCGATATCAGCCACAACTAAAGATGAAAATAATCAGAAATTTACCGAAAAATTCATATCAATTGTCATGTTCGTCCGACAGACAGACACGAACGATAAAAAATGGTTTAAGGGAGACCACACCGATGTATTTCATCCTCCACAAGCCCTTTAGCTGCCCGGAGTTACCGGCGGCGGGATTATTTTGTAACTATACACAGCGTCGGAATTATTTGCGCATGAATACGACGTCGCCAATTCTAAATAACCTTCAACATGCGCATTTATTGATGTCGTTGTGTATAAACTGAACTTGCTCTGGAAATTAACGGCTCCCGCAGAACATCATAAAACCTTTTTTTTCTAACTTGAGGAGGCAGATCATGTGGAAAAGTATCATTATCTTCCTGGCCGGCATATTTTGCTGCGGTATCGCCGCACCGGGAATGGCGGCAACCAGTGAAGCGGAGGCCTCTTTAAAGAAAAATTTTCCTCAGTTACATTACGAATCACTCCAACCGTCTATTATCAAAGGAGTATATGAAGTCGATACCGTTCGCGGCACCGTCTATTATGTACCGGACGCCGCCTGTCTCATCGTGGGCAATATCTTTACGAACGACGGCAAGAATATCACCAGGCGTCACCACGAAGAGAAGGTTCTGGAACGGGCTAAGACCCTCCCCCTTGCCAGGGCCCTGAGAATAGGCAGCGGCCGCCACACCATCATCGAAATAACAGACCCGGATTGTCCATACTGCCGCAAGGCCGCGAAGGCGTTGTCCGAAAAGAAAGATACGACCCGTTACATCTTTTTCTATCCTCTCTCCCCTACCTCCGAGAACAAGGTTCGCCATATCCTTTGCGCCCCGGACCCCGGCGCGGCTTACAGAGAGAGTTATCAGGGTGTTCTCGATCAAAAGGCGCTTGTCCTGTGCAAGAGCGCAGAGGTTGACGAATTGATAAAAATTCACAAGGATCAGGGCCGGAGATTGGGTGTCGAGGGTACACCTTACTTTATCATCGACAGCCATATTGTTTCGGGAGCCGACATCCCCATGATCGAAAAGCTCCTTAGCACCCCGTAAACAAAACAATGAAGACCGGCAACCAGCAGGAACTTTTCCGGCACTTGATCATCCTCTGCAAAGAAGTTTCAGAGGGAGAATACCGGGATATGGGAGAGATCTTTGAGTTAACCAAAGAGCGAATCTATCCGCCCCCGATTGCTGAACTCGCCGAATCTTTTGGAATGATGGCCGTACGCCTGGAGGCCAGGGAGTACCTCCTGGAAGAGGTAATAACGGACCTGAAGAAGAGCCGGCAGGAACTGGAGGCAGCCAAAGAGGCCCTTGCCAGGGAAAATCTGTATTTGAAACGGACGTTGAGAAAAACCATCCAACCTGCCGCGATTTTGGGCTCCAGTAGCGTCATTAAGACCTTATTGATGAAAATCGACCGGATCGCCGACACACCGGTTAACGTCCTCATCACCGGTGAAACGGGAACAGGAAAGGAGCTGGTCGCCAGAGCCATACATGAAAAAAGCCGGCGGCAGGGCAAACCATTTATTGCGCTGAACTGCACGGCCATTCCGGAAACAGTCTTTGAAAGCGAGATGTTTGGCATTGAAAAAGGTGTGGCCACAGGTGTAGACAAGCGGATCGGAAAAATCGAACAGGCTCAGGGCGGCACGATTTTTCTCGACGAGGTGGGCGATATGCCCATGGCCGTTCAGGGTAAGATCCTGCGGGTCATCGAGGATCGTCAGGTCGAACGCCTCGGCGGCAGATCTTCATTGCCGGTTGACGTCCGCATCCTGGCGGCCACCAACCGCAACCTGAAAGAAGAAATCGAAAAAGGCGGCTTCCGGGCGGATCTTTATTATCGTTTGAATGTCATCAATATCCATGTCCCGCCCCTCCGGGAACGGCCCGAAGACATCCCGCTTTTGATCGCCTTTTTTTCCGAACGGGGATCAAAAATGATGGGCCGGGAATCCGTATCCTTTTCCCAGGCCGCGATGGACCGCCTCTTGGCCTATCCCTGGCCGGGTAACGTGCGGGAACTGGAAAACGAGGTGGAGCGCGCCATCGCCCTCGCCCAGGGCAGCAAAATCGATCTGGACGATCTTTCGGAAAATGTGCTCGCCCACAACCCGGAGACAAGAACAGACCTGTCGCTGCCCCCGGTAAAAAGGGCCGAACGTCTACTAATCGAAAAAACACTGCGTAGTGTCAGGGGCAACAAATCCGAGGCCGCACGCCTGCTCGGGCTCAGCCGGGAAGGATTGCGACGCAAACTGCTTCGCTATGGACTGGTTTAAGGCCGGTCTATCTGTCCACCCTAACTCCTGCCGTCAAGCATAGGCGCTGTTTCCGTTCCCCCGTACCTTATCAGTAGCTCATCAGACAAATGCCGATGTCCCCTCCGCCTCCGGAAGGGCCTTTCAATCCGCCTTTTTCTCATCGCTCTTTCATCTGTTTGCCGATGGGCAAGGGAACACGCTTCGTTTAGTCTATCCGGGAAGGAAACAATTGCGAAAGGGGAAGGCATATCATGACCACGGTAAAAACCATTGAGCGGATAGAATTCAACCCCCAGGAATACCTTGCGGGTTGGACGATAGTAAGGAGAAGCAGAAGAAATCCGGCCTCATTCGGCATGTTGTCTCCATGGACGATAGGGAATTAAAGAAGATGCTGAAATTTTCACAGCGCCGGAGATCGGGAAAGAAAGACGGCACAGCGGCGGCACGGCCCCGGAAGATCGGTGGAATATGGCTTGATCCGATGAGCTTCCCAACCCTAACGGATGAATAAACCCCGGCCGATCCTTATAGCAAGACCGTCCCCGCACCGGGGAGGGAAAACCTCTCTTCCCCGGGGAGGCCGGCACTTATTATCGTTCAGATTTCCCGCTTGTCCACCACCGGGGGCCTGTCCCGCTTGAGATGACGGACACCGCCGGCACCGGCAATGATTACATCCGTAGCCAGATCGAGAAACAGACCATGCTCTACCACTCCGGCATGGGTCTTGATTTTCGCCGCCAGTTCCCGCGGATTGAGGATCTCATGGAAATTGCAGTCGGCGATCAGGTTTCCCTGATCGGTATGATACAGGCTGTTATCGGCATTTCTTCGAATTCTCACCTTGGCGCCCAGGGACTCCAAAAACATGACATGGGTGTTCCAGCCAAAGGCAACGATCTCGACAGGAACTTTGCGTTGTTTACCCAGGAAGGGAGAGCATTTGCTCTCATCGAGAACGATAACCACCCGCCGGCTGGCCTGGGCAACGATCTTTTCCCTTAGCAACGCCCCGCCGCCGCCTTTAATGAGATTCAATTCGATATCGATCTCGTCGGCGCCGTCGATGGTAATATCCATGACCGGGTGTTTTTCGAAACTGGTCAGAGGCATCCCGTATTGCATGGCCTCTTCCTCAACCTGCAGCGAGCAGGGAATGCCGAGGACATTTTTAATTTCTCCCGTTTTCAAACGCTCGGCAAGAAAACGAACGGCATAAATCGCCGTGCTGCCATGGCCAAGACCGACCACCATTCCCGATTCGATGAGACCAACGGCATAAGCGGCGGCATTCTTTTTCAAATCTGTAACATCCGATTGCATAACGCCCTCCTTATCCTAGGTTTGCCGTTTCACATGAAACATCCAGTTTTTCAAACAAATATCGAGTACTTGGAACCTGGTAGCGGGGTAAAGAACCATTACCTGATGAGCGTCTTGAATATCTTCCGGATGATGAAGAGGAACTTTAAAATTCAATATACTTAATTCTACTGACAAAGTCTTCCCGTGTCAACAGAGTTTTAATCACGATTCCTGAGTTTGGATTTTATACAAGGATGATGACATCGCAAATATTCATCATGGGGACGATGAATTAAAAGCTGCCGAGGCAAAGCGCTAATCCTGAGAAACATAACATACTTTTGCTTACGCCGTAGTCTTCATTCCCTGCCTCCCAACCATGAATATTTTTCACCGTCGAAAGTCTTAACCCAAAAACAGCCCCTTGAAAAGATGAGGACATAAGACGCTTACGCCGTAGTAGCAAATGATGAACTGTTGCCCCGCATAGGGACTTAAAATGAAACCCTCATGACGGCATGCCGTCACAAATCAGGATGAAAATGCTGGGATGCAAACCTCCGTGCCCGCAGCGGCCCCGTTATTAATAAACTGTTGCAGATCAATAACATGTTTGCGCGTTTGCGAGTGAAAATGCCGTTTTCATGCTCTGTGGCGCCCCACGGGGCATGGGCTGCGATGCCGCAGAAGTTATGCGATTCCGTGGGTTGCAGGTACCGTTCCTTTCAACGCGCCCCTATTCAAATGCCGTCATTTTTTAGTTTTAACACCTTGGCACCCCGAATCCGCTGTTCCTTGAGTTCAATCAGGGCAGAATTGGCCTCGGCAAGGGAATACTCACGGAATTCCGGTCGGATGGGCAAGGCGGCAGCCAGCGCGAGAAATTCCCGGATGTCCCGACGGGTAACATTGGCGACGCTCTTGATCTCCTTTTCCAACCAGAGATGTCGGGGGTAGTCCAAATCCAGGAGAACTTCCCGGTCTGCACCTTCTTTTCTGATGGCATTGATGACAAGTCTCCCCCCCGGTTTCAGGTTTCCCAGCGCAGTCACAACAGGCCGCCAGGCCGGGGTGGTATCGACAACGGCGTCGAGAAGTTCCGGGGGCCGCGCTGCCGTGTCCCCGGCCCAGACCGCTCCCAGTTCCCGCGCAAAATCACGTTCTCCTTCGCTCCGGGCAAAGACAAATACCGCCGTCCGGGGATAGAGGTAACGTACCATTTTTAAGACCAGATGGGCGGAGGCTCCGAAACCGGTCAGGCCGAGGGTTTGGCCGTCCTGGAGACAAGTGAGACGCAGGGAGCGGTAACCGATGGCACCGGCGCACAGGAACGGGGCCGCCTCGCAATCGGAAAAGGCATCCGGAATGGGAACGGCAAAATCCGCTCCTATCTTCATAAATTCACCATACCCGCCGTGGGCGTCCCGACCGGTGGCCCGGAACTCCGGACAGAGGTTCTCCTGTTCGGAAAGGCACCATGGGCATTCCCCGCAGGCCGAAAATATCCAGCCCACGCCGACCCGATCACCCAGCTGCCATTTTTGCACCCCTTCCCCTCTCTCCACCACCTTGCCGACCACCTGATGGCCGGGAATAACTGGAAATAAAGGGGGTGGTGTCCGACCTTCGATCTCATCGATTTCGGTATGACAAATCCCGCACGCGCCGACCTCGATAACTATTTCACCAGGTCCGGCCGTCGGCAGGGGAACATCGGCAATCTCCAACGGTTGTCTTTCCACTTTCAGATCACAAATTCTCTTTAAAACCAGTGCTTGCAAATATCTCTCTCACTTTTTCAATCGAAAATGCAGCTTTATTTTCCAGTATGTATTGACTGTTTCACTCGCAAATGCCTTAGTATGAAAATACACCGGGGTGATTTCCATAAACCATTTTCATCGCTCGCGGGTGCCGCCCCGGCATGAAAATTTATATGTTATTGATCTCCAACGGTTTATCATTAGCGGGGCCGCTGTGGTCACGGTAGAGCGCGTCCCGCCGTTTTTATCCTGCTTGGTGACGGCGTGCCCTCATGAGGGTTTCACTCTTTTTTTGTGACGGCCGGCTGTCATGATCGTTCCATCACCTGTCGGTAAATATATGAAACAATGGGGAAGAAAGCAAATATTATCATTTGCATCTCTATGACTGCCCGTCCTGTCACACCCCGTCCTTAAACCGGAGCTCACGTAGATGATGATCCCGTCAACTGTCGGGATGGCGACACCGAAGCAAAAAGCTCCACAGGCAAGGCACGCGAATCCTGGTGAATGAGAAGTCCTTATGTGTATTCGCAGTTACGGGTATTTATCACCTGCGCCGCATCTGGACTCCTGAAGATGTCGTGAACGATGACGATACAAAAAACCGGCGTCCAAAAGAATTACGACCTCGTAAAAAGTCTTCCAACCGGTCGTACCGGCGTAGGCCATCATCCAGAACATGCTGACAAAACTGGATTCCTGACCGAGCACGAAATGACAAAACGTGCATATTTTGACTTACTATGAACCCCCCATGACGGCATACCGTTACAAGGCAGGATGAAAATGCTGGGACGCAGACCTCCGTGTCCGCAGCGGCCCCGTTAATAATAAACTGTTGCAGATCAATAACATGTTTGCGCATTTGCGAGTGAAACAGCCCTTCCGTGTATCCCAACTCCCCGCTGTGGGAGGGAGTGGGGGTGTTTTTTGTTTCGCATCGCCCCACGGGGCGTGAGGGTTTTTTACGAGGGCATCAAAAATATCTGCTTGTGACGGAGTCACTACCGGCCCCGATAGCGCAGGGCGAGTACGGTGATATCATCCGATTGGGGTTCCGGCCCGGCGAATTCCTTAACCGCCTTCATAACCCCTGCCACCAATGCCTCAGGATCGCGTTCCTGACAGGCGGCGAGGGTCCGAAGGAGCGCCTGGTCGGTGAAAAACTCCTTGCGGTCGTTCATGGCCTCCGTCACCCCGTCGGTATAGAGGATAAGCGTGTCGCCGGGGTTGAGCTTGAGGCGCAGCGTTTCATAATGGGCATCCTCCATGACGCCCAGCAAGAAACCCTCGGGAGAGTTCAGCCAATCCACCGCGCCGGCGGCGTGAATAACCACGGGGAGATTATGACCGGCATTGGAGAAGAGCAGTTCCCCCGTCCGAAAATTCAGGATGCCGCAACAAACGGTGACAAACATAGAGGATTCGTTGTCCTTGCAAAGTTCCTGATTCACCTGTTCCAGGGCCAGCGAGGGAAAAACGGCCTGGCTGGCGATCCCTTTGATCAGGGTTTTCGTCACCGCCATGAAAAGGGCCGCCGGCACCCCTTTTCCCGAAACGTCACCGATGGAAAAGAAAACGTGCTCGTCGTCGATGAGGAAGAAATCATAGAGATCACCGCCTACCTCCTTGGCGGGTTCCAGGGCGGCGAAGATTTCAAATTCCTCTTTTTCCGGAAAGGGGGGGAAGCGCTTGGGCAGAAAACTCATCTGGATCGTCCGGGCGATCTTCAATTCGCTTTCTATGCGCTCCTTGGCGGCGGTAGTTTCGGCCAGGTTGGCGATATATTCCTTCAGGGCCACCTGCATATTCTTAAAGGAATGGGACAGGACCTCCACTTCGTCATGGGAACGGACCGGAGGCACCTCGACTTCCAGATTCCCCCGGGCGATTTCCCCGGCCTTGTCCGCCAGAATCCGCAGGGGTTTGGTAATCGTTCCCGAAATAACGAAAATGACGACCAGCAAAGCGAGAAAGCCCGCTCCGCCGATGCCGAGAATGACGACTTTGAGCCTGCTGATCCCCGCAAAGAGCTTCTCCTCCGGAAAGACCAGCCCGATGGACCAGCCCAGCGACGGCAGCGGGGCATAGTACATCCAGGCCTTTTGGCCGGCGAAGTGCCTGTTCAAGGTTACGAAACCTTTCCCTCCCCGGAGCATGTCCCGGCCGATCTCCCTCAAGGACGCATCCTGATTGGCTTCGGCGATGCTGAAGATGCTTTCCCGCATGATGTAATCCTTGTCGGGATGGGAAACAAACACCCCGTTGCGGGAGATGAGGAAAGAATAACCGGCCTGATGAGGGGTTAGCTTTTCAATGATTTCCTTTAACCACTCCAGGGAAATATCGGCGGTGACAATCCCCGTAAATACCTTCTCCCCCTCCTTGAAATTGTAAAACGGGACGGAATAGGTGGACATCATGATATTCCCTGCCCCTTCGTCGAAGTAAGGCTCGCTCCACACCGCCTTTCCCAGTTCCTTGGGAATCTGGTACCAGTCGAGAAAAAAATACTGGTAGTCTTCACCCCCCAGAAAGGAGGGAACCAGCCCGCCATAGCCGCCCCGACAGATATAAGGGGCGAAGTACATGGATTTTTTATCGAAGGCAAAGGGTTCGTAAGCCACAGCGGAACCGAAGATCTCCGGATTTGTCTGCAGCAGATCGATGATTTGCTTCTGCAGAGATGGCAAGGTCGGCCTGCCGCCCTGGAGGTTCCGGGCCAGGAAAGACGGGACCTTCTCCACGCCCCCCAGGACTACTTCAATCTTGCTCACCGTAGCCATGGTTACAGCCTCGGCGTTCTTTTCCACATTGGCCAGGATCTGATTGCGGAAATAGTAAGAACTGTAACCAAAGGCGGCAATAAAAATAACGGCCGCCGCGGTCAGAATGAAGAGGGACATGCGGATCGCCAGGCCTCCCCGGCCGGCCTCTTTAATGCTTTTCCAGGCAGGGGACATAGAATTCATCAAGGGGGATGACGGTCTTGATTAGACCGCTTTTCTGCAACGCACCGGCCACCGCTGCATAGTCTCCAGGATTGAGGATGCCGATCCGGTCCCGCGCGTCCCCGGGCTGAATGAGATCCTTCATCCTTGTCAGCATCCATCGCTGATGGACCCTGTTGCCGCCGGTATGAGCCGCGTTGATATACTTCATGACCACATCCAACGCCTCCTCGGGATGGGCGAAGGCATATTCCCATCCTTTGCGGGTGGCCCGGGCGAACCGGCAGCATCCTTCCGGGTCGCGCTCATAAGTTTCCTTAAGGACATAGATCCCGTCTTCGGGAAAGTTGAGGCCATGCTGATCGAAAAAGAAGGTCGTCAGTTCGTCCTCATTGACGCCGGCGTTGATGATGGTGTGATACTCGTTGTACCACATAGCGGAAGCGGCATCGACACCACCGCGGAGAAAAAGATTGACGGTGGCGCCCTGGACCACTGTCTTGACGCTAAGGCCGTACTTCCGGAAGAATGCCTGGGGCTGAACCTGAAAATTCGGCCACAGACTGACCTTTTTTTGATTTAGATCCGCCGGTTTGTTGATCCCCCGCCCCTTTTTGGCCACCAGGATGAAGCCGGACCGCTGCATGATCTGACCGATATTGACGATCGGAAGCTGTTTCTCCCGGTGCTGCAAGGCCTCGGAGAGAAACATGGTGGTAAAATCCGCCCGCCGGCTCGCCAGCATGGCCGCGGCCGGGGCGTCCGGCCCGCCCTTGAGGATCTTCAGGTCGATCCCTTCTTCGCGGTAAAAACCCTTTTCAAAAGCTACGTAACAGCCGGCGAACTGGGCCTGGGGGAGCCATTGGGGAATGAAGGTCATCGTCCGGAGTTCCCCCGCCGCCGCGGCAAGGCCGGGGAGAATGATCAACAGCGAAGCCACGACCGCCGCAACGAGAACGCTTCGGGTCAAGATCCCCTCACGGGTCCTCATCGTCTCCGTTCCTTCACCATTTCCGGCGTACCTTGACACCTCGATTATGAAGATAGTTCTTCAGTTCACCGATGGTATGGGTCCGATAATGGACGATGGATGCGATCAGGGCGGCGTCGGCCTCCCCCCGGGTCAGGACCTCAAAGAGATGCTCCGGACTGCCGGCGCCCCCGGAGGCGATGACAGGGATCCGCACCGTCGCAGATATCATCCGGGTCAACTCGTTTTCGTATCCCTCCTGGGTGCCGTCGGCGTCGATGGAGTTCAGGCATATCTCCCCGGCTCCCCGGCTCTCCGCCTCCCGGGCCCACGCCACGGCATCCCGGCCGGTATAGATCCGCCCCCCATGAATAACGATCTCGTATCCCGAGGGGACCTCCCGACGGACCGTCACCCTCTTCACATCCATGCCTAAAACAACGCATTGACTACCGAAAGCCCGGGCGCCTTCATCAATGATTTCGGGGTGTTTAACCGCTTCGGAATTGACGCTGATCTTTTCCGCCCCCGCCAGGATCACCGCCCGCATATCCTGTACACTGCGGATGCCGCCGCCCACGGAAAAGGGGATGAAGATCGTCTCCGCCACCCGACGGACCACATCCAGCATGATAGCCCGACCGTCCGCAGAGGCGGTGATATCATAGAAAACTATCTCATCCGCCCCCTGTTCATAATAGATCCGGGCAGCTTCAACAGGATCGCCGATATCGATATTGCCTTTGAATTTGATACCTTTGGTGAGTTTGCCATCCCGCACGTCCAGACAGGGAATGATCCGTTTACTGAGCATCGGCCCCTCCCCAGCGGCAGAAATTGTCCAGTATTTTTAATCCCGGTCCGCCGCTTTTCTCGGGATGAAACTGGACAGCCACGAGATTCTTGTGGGCGATGGCGGCACAAAAGCGCAAGCCGTAATCCGTCCAGCCCAGGGCATAATCGACCACGGCGGGAGCGGGATAATAGGAATGGACGAAATAGAACTCCGCGTCCGCCGGCAAACCGGCAAAGACGGGATGGGAACGGGAAAACTCGACCCCGTTCCATCCCATGTGCGGGATTTTAAGGAAACGGCCTTGCCGGTCTTTCAGGTCGCCGGGGAACCTCCGCACGGAACCCGGAACAATCCCCAGACAGTCCGTGGCATTCTCCTCGCTGAATTCGAAAATAACCTGCGTCCCCAGGCAGATTCCCAGTGTCGGCTTCCCGGCGGCGATCCATTCCCGGAGCCGCCGGTCCAGGCCCAGACGGCGCAGATTGGACATGGCCTCACCGGCGGCGCCCACCCCGGGAAAGACAAGCCGGTCGCAGGCATCCAGCACCCCCGCCTCGTCCGTCACCTCACAGGGCTGTCCCAAGTAGTGAAGCGCCCGGGCGACACTGGTGAGGTTGCCCGCTTTATAGTCGATAATGCCGATCATGTCCTGATGCACTCCCCCCGCCAACGACGGTTTGTCTTTCTTTGGTGATTTGCCGCGCAAAAGGGCGCACGGCAATGAGCCGGCCATCGGCCGACCGGCGGCCCGGTGGGTCCCGCTTACGGCCGCCAAGTTAAACCATTTTCTGCAAAAAGACAATTGTTTGTTAATTTCCTTTACCTGCAAAGCGGGAATTTTTCAGAGACAGGGAGCGGGAAACATAGTATAATCTCTCCGGTTAGCCATGTACTTCTCTAAAGGATGTTTTTATTGGGACCAGCAGGGCGGAAGAAAGGATCCGGGACCGATTAGCGAACAGATTCCGTCGCCTTCGCGTATCTGTCATCCGACGGCGGAGAGGATTCCGGTCGGGACGGCAATCATCATGATCGTCGTCACAGGTCTGTCCGTCTTTTCGCTCGCAAGTGCGCGCATATGTTATTGATCTACGACGGTTTATCATTAACGGGACCGCTGCGGACACTGCGGAGCGCGTCCCGGCATTTTCATCCTGCTTTGTGACGGCGTGCCGTCATGCGGGTTTCATTACCGGGGAGGGTGTTTTCATACCGGGTGCTCCCAAACGGCAAGATAAGCATAACGGCGAGATTCGTGCTGTCACCGATCCCTTCCACCCGTTCAGGGGATATTTAAAATGACACCTGCCAACCTCACGGAGCTCCAGGGGCTCCTCGAACACATCACCTATTTCAATGAAGAAACGGGTTACGCCATCATCAAGGTCAAAGCCGCCGGGCAAAAGGATCTGATCGCCTGTGTGGGCAATCTCCCCCGCCCCACCCCCGGCGAGATTCTCGCCATGCGGGGGGAATGGATCAATCACGAGAAATACGGCCGCCAGTTCAAGATCGTCACCTGCGAAACCAAGACGCCCGCCTCGGTTTACGGCATCCAGAAATACCTCGGTTCGGGGCTGATCAAGGGCATCGGACCGGTGATGGCCAAGCGGATCGTCGGCAAGTTCGGCAGGAAAACCCTGGACGTCATCGAGAAAGATATCGATAAACTAAAGGATATTCCGGGGATCGGGGCGGGACGGATCGGCATGATCCGCCAGGCCTGGGCGGATCAAAAGGAGATCCGCGCCGTCATGCTCTTCCTCCAGACCCACGGCGTCAGTGTCGGCTTCGCCGCCAAGATCTTCAAACAGTACGGCCCGGAAGCGATCAGGATCGTTCAGGACAACCCGTACCGCCTCGCCGCGGACATCTTCGGCATCGGTTTTGTCACCGCGGACAAGGTGGCGGAAAAACTGGGCTTTCCCAAGGAATCCCTCGTCCGGGCCGAGGCGGGCCTCATCTACGTCCTGAATCAACTGGCCGACCAGGGACACGTTTATGTCCCCCAGCCGGTCCTCGTGCAGGAGGCCATGAACATCCTCGGCGTCGAGGCCGGCCTCATCGAGGCGGCCCTGGAAACCCTGGCCTCGGCAAGGATGATCGTCGTGGAAGACCGGGCCGATCCCGCCGGGCGGGCCGTTTACAGCTTCCCCTTCTATCTGGCGGAGAATCAGACCGCCGCCCGGCTCAAGGCCCTCCTCGCCGCCCCCAAGCAGATCCGGAAGATCGATACCGACAAGGCCCTGGCCTGGGTCCAGGAAAAGCTGGCCATCACCCTGGCGGAAAAACAGCTTGCGGCGGTGCGGACCGCGGTGGAAAACAAGGTCATGGTCATCACCGGCGGCCCCGGAACGGGGAAAACCACCATCATCAACGCCATCCTGAAGATCTACGGCACCGTCCAGACGAAGATCCTCCTCGCCGCCCCGACGGGCCGGGCGGCAAAAAAGATGGCCGAGGCCACGGGCTGGGGGGCCAAAACCATCCACCGCCTCCTCGAGTTCAGCCCCCTCCAGGGGGGATTCCAGAAAAACGAACATTCTCAACTGGATTGCGACATCCTGATCGTCGACGAGGCCTCGATGATCGACATCCTCCTCATGCACAATCTCCTGAAGGCGGTTCCCCTCCGGGCGACGCTGATCCTCGTGGGGGACGTAAACCAGCTCCCCTCCGTGGGTCCGGGCAACGTCCTGAAAGACATCATCGATGCCGGCGTGGCGCCGGTGGTGGAACTGACGGAGATCTTCCGGCAGGCCCGGACGAGTTCCATCATCGTCAACGCCCACCGGATCAACCAGGGGCTCCTCCCGGAAACGGAAACAGCCCCGGGCGCCCTTTCGGATTTCTACTTCATCCACCAGGAGGACCCGGAAAAGGTCCTGTCCATGGTGCTGACCATGGTCAAAGAGCGGATTCCAAAGCGCTTTCATCTCCACGCCGTAAACGACATCCAGGTGCTGAGTCCCATGAACCGGGGAGTAGTGGGGGTGACGAACCTCAATGCGGAGCTGCAAAAGGCCCTGAACCCCGGCGCCGACGAAGTGTCCCGGGGGGGAAACGTCTTTCGGAACCACGACAAGGTCATGCAGATCCGGAACAATTACGAAAAGGAGGTCTTCAACGGGGACATCGGCCGGATCTTCCACATCGACCGGGAAGGGCAGGAGTTGAAGGTCCATTTCGACGACCGCTTCGTGACCTACGACTTCTCCGAACTCGACGAGCTGGTCCCGGCCTATGCCGTGACGGTCCATAAAAGCCAGGGGTCGGAATACCCCGCCGTAGTAATCCCCCTGCTCACCCAGCACTACATGATGCTCCAGCGGAATCTCATCTATACCGCCGTAACCCGGGGACGGAAGCTGGTGGTCCTCATCGGCACGAAGAAGGCCCTGGCCATCGCCGTGAAGAACAACAAGCAGCAGCAGCGTTATTCCCTTCTCAAGGAGCGCCTCCTGAAGTCGTCCTGAAAGCGGCGGCGGCCGGCGCCCGCGTCGTGGGTCGGCAAAGCGCATCTCCTGGAAACCGACCAGCCCGCCCAACGGAAACGAAGACCGCGGCTCCGCAGCGCAAACAACTCACGGCCTTCGTGAAAAAACCCCGCCCGGTCGGCACCGGGGAAAGGTGTCCCTTACGGACCTGCTTCCCCTCCGGCGTAGCGCTCCGGCGTGAAGCGGGGAGTGCAAACGGCCAGAAAGACCAGGTCTTCCTTGCCGTTATTGGTAATCCGCTGCCGGACGCCGGGGGGGATGACCACGACGTCTCCGGCAGCCACCGGCGTCGGCATCAGGTCGCCCACCTCCGCCACCCCCGTCCCGGAGAGGATCAGGTAGCGCTCCCAGGTCTCCCGGACACGGTGCCACGCCGTGGTAACCCCCGGCGTCACCCGGGCCCGGGCCACGGAAACCCCGTCGTCTTCCGGGGCATTCCACAGCTCACGGATGAAGCAGCCCTCGGCGGCCAGGTAATACTCCCCGCCCCTTACCTTTTTGATCAGTCCCTGTGCCATCGGTCCTCACCTTTCTTGACGTGTAATCATCTCTTCGCCCATTATTCCCCGGACGCTGCCCGCGGCGGGCAACATCCTTCCGCCCCCGGCGGACGTTCCATCTTTCCCTCCATGATCGCCCGGGCGTAATTTCGCCCCGGACGGTGCGGCCGGCGCCAAGGCGGGCATTATGACACAGGGCGGGCCGCCCGGGCAAGGCCATCCCGTTGCCGTTCATCTGCCCCCCCATGACGGCACGCCGTCACAAGGCAGGATGAAAATTGCGGGACGCGCTCCGCCGTGTCCGCAGCGGCTCCGTTAATGATAAACCGTTGTAGATCAATAAGATATGCACGCATTTGCGAGTGAAAACGACGGTAAGAGACCGGTTATTTTCATGATTCGTTCTGCCCGCGCCGGGCATGGGGTTTGGCTGAAAATACATCGGGGTGATTTCCCTTAAACCCTTTTCATCGTTCGCGGGTGTTGGACAAACATGAAAATTCATATTAAGATGCCCCGCTATGGAGACGCTCTTATATATCGGCGCCGTCATGCTGCTGGCCGGTTTCATCCAGGGATTTTCGGGCTTCGGCTCCGTGCTCCTCTCCCTGCCCCTCCTGGCCCTGTTCATGGACGTCAAGACCGCCATCCCCCTGACGGCCATGGTCGGGGTCCTTCTCACGGTGCTCCTCCTGGTCCCCCTCTGGAAGGATCTGGAATGGCGACGGATTTGGCCGCTCCTCATCGGGGCGTTTCCCGGGGTTCCCCTGGGGGTTTATATCCTTAAATCCCTGAACGGTCGGATCATCCTCATCTTTCTCGGCCTGCTCCTGACGGGATACGCCCTCTACGGGTTGTTTTTCCCGGTACGACGCCGGGAACTGGGCGCCGGTTGGATATACTTCACCGGCTTCCTCTCCGGGTGCTTCGGCGGGGCCTTCAGCGCCGCCGGGCCTCCGGTCATCGTTTACGTTTCCCTGCAGCCCTGGCGCAAGGAACTGATCAAGGTCACCCTGCAGGGCTATTATTTCATCTCCGGCCTCATGGTCGTGGCCGCCCAGGCCTGGACCGGCCTGGTTACAGACCGGGTCTGGGAGTTGTTCCTATATTCCCTGGCGCCGCTCGTCGTCGGCACCTACGCCGGGCATTTCTTCTTCGGACGGATCCGCGAGGAAACCTACCGCCGGGTCATCCTCGTTTTACTCCTCGGTCTGGGTGTCTTCACCATCGCGCATGCCCGCTGAAGCGGGAGGCGGCGCAGGCAGAGCTGCGGGCAAACAATTCGGGCGGCATCCCCTCTCTACCGGACAGCTCCCCAAAGTTTTTGATATGGATATGACCGGACAAATATGGTATGAGCGGCTATCGTTAATTCCCCTCAACAATTTTTCCAGGAGGCAGGACTGTGGAAATCAAGATGCCCATCAAGTTTCACGGGAACTATGTGGTGTCGATCCGGAGCGGCGAGCAGGAAGAACGGGAACGCTGCCAGAAACTGACGATCCGCCGGCTCTCCCCGGAAGAACAGCAGCAGGCATACCAGGGGTTGAAGCCCGAGGAGACGCCTACCCACCAGATCACCTTTTACGATTTCGGCTGCAAACGGATCATCGAGGGCATCATCCGGGAAAATTCGGAGAGCAGGGCCTCGTTCCTCGTCAAGGATAAGGAATACGCCTTCATGCCCTTCGTACCGAAATCCTGAGCCGGGAACGTCATGCAGGCCTATCGCGTTTACAACCTGGCCATTGCCGCCGATGTCGCCGCTGAGGCCCGGGAGTTTTACCGGCAGGAGATCGGCGGCGATCCCCCCGAAACGATTGCGGAACTGTCTCTGGAACTGATGGTCCGGTGCGGCAGCGGGGAAACGAAGACCATCCGGGACCGGATCAACGAGGAACTCGACAGCCGCAACTCCTGGCTCCGGATGGGGGTGCCCTGCGACCTCCACTGGCCCTTCGTCATCGGTTCCCTTGACTGAGCGCGACCGCGGCACCGCGAACCCGGAAGCGACACCGCTTGCCGGTACCGCCGGTCGGTTCCGCAGACGGCAGGAACGAAAACGACCCGGCAATCGGCCGTAACGGGATTGACAGGCGGGCGGGATCGGCACAGATGCAGAAGCGGATGGCAGGCGTCTTTTTGATCGGTTTGACGGCCGGCCTGTTCGGAGGGCTGGTGGGGCTGGGCGGCGGGGTGCTGATGGTCCCGCTGCTGGCGGGAATGGCGAGACTGGACCAGCACGAGGCGCACGGCACGAGTCTGTTCGCCCTGGTGTTTACCGGCATCGCGGGAGCCGGCACCTATGCCCTGCACCAGAGCCTGAATATCCCCGCCGCCCTGCTGCTGGCCGGCGGCGCCGTCTGGCCGGCCCGGCTGGGGGCAAAGTACTGCACCGCCCTTCCCGATCACAAGCTGAAGCGGTATTTTGGCTTCTTCCTCTTTTTCATCGCCGTCCTGATGGTGTCCAAACCTTATCTACCCACAGCCTCCCATCCGAACGGCGGCCTTTTCCAGGCGGCACTACTCCTGGCAACCGGGGCGGTCACCGGCTTCTGCTCCGGACTCATGGGCATCGGGGGTGGGGCGATCATGATCGCCGGCATGGTGCTGCTGGCGGGCTTCGACCAGTACACGGCCCAGGGAAGCTCCCTGCTGGCCATGGTTCCCGCCGGTTTCGTGGGGGCCGTCACCCACTGGCGTCTGGGAAACGTAAACCGCCGGATTCTGCCCATGATCATTCCCGGCGTAATGATCGGCACCTTTGCCGGGGGGTGGAGCGCCCATCTGCTTGCGGAGCCTACCCTGAAAGCCATTTTCGCCGCGATATTGATCGGGACAGGCATCCGGGAGATCAAGACCGCCACCCGGCCCTGTCCCTGACCGCCCTTTACGGACAGGGATTTTCCGGTCGCTCGGCCGTCAGGCCGTCATCTTCCGGTCCGGTCGTTTTCAAGGGCCGGCAATGGTCTTCACCGGCCATCAAAATAAAGGAGAATAAGGCGCCATGAACACCAGGATCATCATCGATCGGCTGTCGGAAAGGGATCTGCCGGACGTCGCGGCGATTGTCCGGCACTGGGTCCGCCGGGACGGCGAGGTTATCGAGGAAGAGGCGGCGGCGGCCATGGCGACGATCGGCGCGGGCCTGAACAGGGCGTCGGGGAGCCATTATCTCGTCGCCCGGGAGGACCCGCACGTGGTCCTGGGTGTCATGGGCTTCGGCATCCTCAACGCAAAGCTCGTGCCGTACAAAACGAATCCGGAAGGCAACGCCGTGGGGCTGTTGACGGCCTTCCTCTCCCCCGCCGCCCGGGGAGGAGGACTCGGCGGAAAGCTGCTCACCTCCCTGTTCGCCGCGGCCGGGGCCGCCGGCGCGGCGGAGATGATCTGGTCCAGCAATCCGCGCTACCGGAACACCGCCTGGCAATTCTATACCAGGATGGCGGGCATCCCCGTCGGCACCGTCAGCGACCTGTTCTATCCCGGCAGCGTCAGCCCGGTCTGGCGGCAAGCGCTTTGACCTTTTGCCAAGGCCGGCCGCACGGAAACCGCAGCGATTCCATTACTTCCTTAGAATACGAAGGTTGAAGAACCGCACCTTCTCTCCGGACTTCTCCTGAACCCATAAAAGGGGCGCTCCCTGGACATGGCCGGAGTCGGAAAATTGAACGAGAAAGCGGTTGTTCACGTAGATGGTGATTCGCTTTCCCACGGCTTCTATCCGGATATGGTTAATCACATCGTCGAAAACATCCGCAGGGAGCCATTCGTATCTTTGCCAATCGGGGTTCATAGGATACCAGTTGCCGGCCAGTCCGCTGTAAACGTTGTAGGTTTTGGCGAAGGAAAAATTGAAGGCGTATCCCTGGTTGATCGACGTCTTGTTTCGGAAGGTTTTTTGCCCGCCGGGGACGATAGAGCATCTGGTCCCGATGCCGACGCCTATCTTGGGACCGCTAAGATGTTCCGCCGTCACCTCCAGGATGTAATCCCGGAACTCTTCCTTGAGGATGATGTGCCCGTTGCTGCCGACAATGGACCCGTCGGGGGCGTTGCTCCACTCGCCGTTGAGGATCTCCCAGTTGTCCAGACGCTGATAGACGTTCTTTTTGACCTCCGGGGTGGCTTCAGCCGCCGTTTTCATCGCCTCGGCCTGTTCGTGACGGGTACCGAAAAGACTGTCCACGAGATCGTTGCTCATGCGGGTCAGCAGATTCAGATCTGTTCCGGTGACGTTCTTGCCGAGCCTTGCCTCACCGGTCTTAACGTCTATCATCCGGGAATTGATGGTATAGGCATTACCGATTTTGACTACGGACCCGACGACAATGAGATCGGCCCCCAGGATCTTTCCTATTTCCACCGCGCTCCTGTCGTCAATTAGACCCGTCTTTTGAAGTTTTTGTTCAGACAAGGCCTTGCTGATCTGGGCGCGCTCCACCACCTGAAAACGGGAATTGCCGATAAGCGCGGTACGCATGATTTCCGAAACCGCCTTGCCGAGATAGTCATCGACACCAATACTTTCAAAATCAAGGACGGCGACCGACGACCGTTGCGTCGCGGCAAATGCCGCCGTCGCCATGAGCATTAAGGCCATGACGACAAATGCTGCTTTAATCTTCATGATCCACCTCTAGTAGGGGGCGTCTTTTTCGAAAGCCCGATCACCATCCCGGCCTGCCGGACAGCATAAAGAACAGGTGCCGGCTCGAATCCGGCTCCGGGTGGTTTGATGTATAGCATGAGTTGCTGATTTTTAATACGGGCGTTTTGTCCACAGGACGGGCGCCCGGACGGAAAGCGCCGGGCGCCCTGAAAAAAATCCCTTGATATTCAGTTGCGTATGTAAGTATATTTCCACCGCTATCGCCCTTGACCAGCCGTCCGCCGGCCATGCCGAAGCGGCGGCGGACAGCCGCTCTCAGGGCTCCCTATCCAAAGCGTCGATGTCAGCGCCAAAGCGGCCTCCCGGCGGTATCCCCAGCCGCCGGGAGGATAAACCATAAACGGATCCGGAATAAAGGAGGGAAGAATGGACGCTCAGAATTATAGCGACGCGGCAGGATTCATCGGCAACTACTTGAAACTCAAGACATCCCCGGTGGCAGTCAAGTTCCTGAAAAGCAAGGCGGAATTTCCGGAAAAGACACGACAGCCGTCGGTGGCGCTCGGTAAGAAAGTAGCCGTCTGCCAGGCGATGACCATGGCCCGCATTTACGGTTGGACCGTGGGTCTGGCCAAAGAGGACATCGTGTGCATCCCGGCGGCCTTCGCCTTCGGCTTCAGCGACGCGGAGGATACGGCGGCGGCGCTGGGGAAGCTCTTCGGGATCGGTAGTTACTCGCAAACCGAGGAGCTTGGCCGGGCGGAAGCCCATACAATTCAAAGACTGGCCAGGAACGAATACGCGGCGATCCTGCTGGCGCCGCTGGCAAGGGCGACGTTTGCCCCCGACACCATCGTGTTCTACGGTAATCCCGCCCAGATCATGAAGCTGGTCCAGGGGTGGACCTATGGGCAGGGAAAGCGGGTGGAAGGTCATTTCGGCGGCAAGGTGGAATGCACGGAGTATCTCCTGGCGCCCTTCCGGACCCAGTCGCCCCGGATCGCCATCCCCGGCACCGGGGACCGGATCTTTTCCATGACCCAGGACGACGAGGTCGTCTTTGCCCTGCCCGGCGGCCAGCTCGCGGCGCTGGTTGAGGCCCTGCCGGAGGCAGGCAAGAAGGTGGGCGCCGTGTACCCGATTCCGGTCTTCCTGAATTTCCAACCGGAATTCCCGAAGCAATTCAAGGAACTGGGTAAGGAGCTCGGGGTTTCGTAGCAAGTTCATTTTGTCTAGGTCTCCATCTTGCCGGTCTCAGTGACGAGTCATTCTATCCCTCCCCCTTCAAGGGGAAGGGTAGGAGGGGAACGGGGTCATGATGAAGGAAGATTTGCGGTTTTTTACGGGGACGTCAAATTAAATCAAGCGCCGGAGCAAGGACGGGCTCGTCACGAGAAATGCGCCGTCGGGCGATCATTAATTCATGATGCCGCGCCCGCCCGGCGGGCCGCGGCGACAAAGCTCTGCACCTTGCTGAAATCTTTTAGGAAACGGATGGGGCAGCCCTGTGCGTCCACCATATTGGTCCGGGTGCAACTGTCCACGCCGGCGGGGCGCACCCGGGCGATGGCGGCGGCGACATTGTCCGGCCCCAGACCACCCGCCAGGATCACCGGCCGGGGACTTGTCCGCACCAGCCAGGACGCGAGCCCCCAGTCGCAGGTCTTGCCGGTGATCCCCACGAAGCCCGCCACCGGCTGGGCGGCGTCGCCCCCGGCGCCGCCCGGTCCCATCAGGAGTGTATCGGTCATGAAAAAATCGCTTACCGGGGCAAAGATCCGGATCAGGGCGGTCAGGGCGGTCTGATGCCCTGCTGCCGGCCCCCTTTCCCCGCCGGCGTCCCCACCTCCCGCCGCCGCGGCACACGCCGCCGGCACGGGCAGGGACCGCATGATCTGTACCGCCGGAAATCTATCCTTCACAAACTCTTGAAGACGATAGAGCTTTTCTGTCGCTTCGCCGGGGATGTCCGCGGCGTTAGGGCCGGGGGTGATATTTTCACAGCAATGGAGGATGTCCGGCCGGTAGTAATCCAGGGCCCGTGCCACCGCCTCCGGATCGCTGAACAGGGGGATCAGGCTGCTGCGCGAAGCCGTCCCCGCCGTGAGGCGGACCGTCTCCCGGATGACCGGATCACGCCACCGCTCCTGATCCAGGATGACGCTGCCGATGTGATCCACGCCCAGGGCAATGAGTCGCTCCGCCTGGCGGGGGTCCTGAATTTCATAGATCTGAACGAGCATTTTCCCTCCCGGATACGCCCCGGCCGTTTTCTTTGGGGTGATATTACATTCCCCCGTGAAAGGCAAGGGGGACCGCCGCCCGGCAGCCGCTGCCGACGACGGCATAACAAAGGCATTCATCCCTTATGGCGCATCACGAAGCATGTAAATGACGTTTTCATGGCTTGCGGCGCCTCTTCGTCGCCGCGGCGGCGCCCCCCGGGAAGGGAAGCCTGCCCTGTTTTCCTCTTGACATCACACAAACAGATGTGTATCAACCTGTGTGGGAGGTGATATATGGCCACGAACTTGGCAATCGACGATAAACTCATCACCGAGGCGCAAATAATCGGCGGCGCCAGAACGAAAAAGGCCGCCGTAACGGAGGCCTTAACGGAATATATTCAAAGAAGAAAGCAGATGCGGATCACGTCGCTGTTTGGAAACGTGGATTATGATCCGGATTACGATTATAAAAAAACCAGGTCACGGCAGTGAAGATCCTTGTTGACACTTCCATCTGGTCTCTGGCGTTGAGAAGATCGGCTAAGCTCTCCGAAAAAGACCGATCTCTGGTTCAAGAACTTAATGAACTTATCAGTGAGGTTCGCGTCGCCATAATCGGTCCCGTTCGACAGGAACTGTTGTCGGGCATTTCGATAAAAACGCAATTTGAGGCCCTCAAAGAAATGCTTGCCGCTTTCGACGACATGCCGTTGCGCAGGGAAGATTATGAAAGGGCGGCTGAATTCTACAACACCTGCCGCAAAGCAGGTATCCAGGGGTCACAGATCGACTTCCTGATATGTGCAGTCGCCGCCGGTAGAGAGCTCCCGATATTCACGACTGATAACGATTTCCTCCTTTACGCAAAACATCTGCCCATATCCCTTCATCGCCCTTTTGGGCGGCCGTGACCTGAACCCGCCTTTTCCCTCCCGGACACGCCCCGGCGGTTTTCTTTGGGGTGATATTACCTTCCCCGGTGAAAGGCAAGGGGGACAGGGGGACCGCCGCCTGCATCCATTGCTTGACAAGCGTTCGCCCCTGTGTTACCGACGAAGGCAATTTAAGGAATGATATAAATTGCTTATGGCTTCTTCAGACCTGAGATGTCTCAAGGGGCGTTTTCCCTTCCGCCTCGGCACCACTTCCTACATCCTTCCCGACGCCATTATTCCCAACGTGCGTTTCCTCGGACCGTTGCTGGACGAGGTGGAACTGGTGCTCTTCGAAAGCGGCCGGGAAGACAATCTGCCGTCCGCAGCGGATATCGCCACGCTGTCCGCCCTGGGGAAAAGTCATGACCTGACCTACAACGTCCATCTCCCGACGGACATCCTGCTGGGCCATCCCGATGCGGCGGTCCGGAGAGCCGCCTGCGCCACCGTCATGAGGTTTTACGAACGGACCCGGTCCCTGCCGCCGACGATGTACTGCCTGCACCTGGAAAAGGGCGGCAACGGCGAGCCGGCCCCCGACCGGGTGGGTTCCTGGTTGACCAACCTCCTTTACTCCCTGGAAAATCTCCTGTCGGCAGGGCTGCCGCGCGACCGTGTCGCCGTGGAAAACATCGACTACACCTTCCGCTGGGTCTATCCCCTGATCAGGGAGTTCGACCTGCCGATCTGCCTCGACATCGGCCACCTCCTCATCCAGGGGGAAGACCTGGAGACTTATCTTGATCTGTACGGCGACCGGACGATTATGATCCACCTCCACGGCCTGGAGGCGGGCCGGGATCACCGTTCCCTCGCCGGGATTCCCGACCGGGAATGGCGGATCATCGCCGCTTTCCTGAAGGATTACCGGGGCGGTCTGTCCCTCGAGGTCTTTTCCCGGGAGGACCTGCGCCGTTCCCTGACCAGAATGGGGGAACTGCTCTGATGGCGCGGATCGTCCTCATCACCGGCGGCAGCCGGAGCGGCAAGAGCGCCTTCGCCCAGGAACTGGCCGAATCCCTTGCAGAAGAGAGGATATACATCGCCACCTGCCCGGTGGTGGACGGGGAGATGGCGGCCCGGATCGCCCGGCACCGCCGGGATCGCGAGGCGCGCTCCTGGCGGACCATCGAGGAGGAAACGGCCCTGGCGGGCGCCCTGGGGTGGGGTGCGGATACGGGAGTGGTCCTCGTGGACTGCCTGACCCTCTGGATCAACAACCTCCTGTACGCCGCCCAGCAGCACGGGGCGACCCTCACGGAAGACGACATCGCCGGCAAAGCGCGGGAGGTTTTGCAGGCGGCCCGGTCCGGGACGGCAGGCGCGGCGGTAGACCCCGTTCCCCCCATAATACCCGCCGGGGCGGAACCCTCCGGATCCGCGCCGGAACGGACGGCGCCCGGAAGGGTTGTCGGCCCGGAAACCGCCGCCGGCCCCGCAGCGGCGCCGACCGCGGACGGCGGCGGACGGACGGTGATCTTCGTGACCAACGAGGTCGGCATGGGCATCGTCCCCGGGCACCCCGGCGGCCGGCTGTTCCGGGATCTCGCCGGGCGGTGCAACCAGGTGTTCGCCCGGGAGGCCGACGCCGTGGTGTTCATGGTGAGCGGGATCCCGCTGTGGATCAAGGGAAAAGATTCGTTCCCCTCCCGGCCGTAACGAGACAACCGCCCCGAACTCTGCCCGACGGCCCCCGCCGGGGCGGGGCGATCCGGAACCGGGGTACCGAGCGGGCGACCAAGGGAAACGATCACGACGGCCCGCCGTCACTAAGAAGGATGAAAGGAACCTCTCCGCATGACGCAACTGGAAAATATTCTGCATGATTTCCCCCGGATCGACATGGGCGCCCGGGCGGCGGCCCGGGCGCGCCTCGAGCAATTGACCATGCCCCACTGGGCCCTGGGGCGCATTATGGACCTGGCGGAGGAGCTGGCCGGCATGACCGGGGAAATGCCGCCGCCCGTTGCCCACAAGGCCATCGTCACCATGGCGGCGGACCACGGCGTCACCGCCCGGGGCGTGAGCGGCTATCCCCGGGAGGTCACCGTCCAGATGGTCCACAATATCGTCGCCGGCGGTGCCGGGATCAACGCCCTGGCCCGCCTGGGGGGTATCCGGGTGGTCGTGGCCGACCTGGGGGTGGCGGGCGATCTTTCCGAACTGGTCAAAACCAACAAGATCATTGACAAAAAGATCGCTCCGGGGACCCAGGACATGACCGTGGGGCCCGCCATGAGCCGGGCCGAGGCCGTGCAGGCCATCGAGGCGGGCATCGAAATCGCCCGGGAGCTCGGACCCCAAACCCATATCTTCGGCACCGGCGAGATGGGGATCGGCAACACCACCCCCAGCAGTGCCATCGTCGCCCTGTACGCCCGCACCTCCGTCGGGGAGGTGACCGGCCGGGGCACGGGCATCGACGATCAGCGCCTGTCCCACAAGGTCGCGATGATCGAGCAGGCCATCGGGGAAAACGCCCCCGATCTGACCGATCCCCTCGATATCCTGGCGAAAGTCGGCGGGTTCGAGATCGGCGGGATCGCCGGCTTGATCCTCGGCGCCGCCGCCCAACGGAAACCGGTGCTGGTGGACGGCTTCATCTCCACCGCCGGTGCCCTCATCGCCGCCCACATCGAACCCCTGGCCCGGGAGTTCATGATCGCCTCCCACCGCAGCCTGGAGCCGGGTCACCGTATCGCCCTGGAATGCCTCGGAAAGCGGCCCCTCCTCGATTTGGACCTCCGGCTCGGGGAGGGCACGGGGGCGGCGCTGGCCATGCACCTGGTGGAGGCGGCGGCCCGGATCCTCACGGAGGTGGCCACCTTTGCCGAGGCCGGTGTCTCCCAGGCCGGGGGGTGAAGCTCCCGGCGTTTCCCCCTTCCCGCCGCGGCGGGAAGGGGGGTGCTTTGTCGCTTTATAGATTTTCTGTGTGATATTGGATTCTTGGCCGGTTTCGCTTCGGCCGGGGACGGCGGAAACGAAACCGGCGGCGGGGGATGACGATCCCGCCGGCCGCAACCGTAGCGAGGGGGATGTCCCGATGAAGGCGCTGCTGGCCGCTTTTCAGTTTCTCACCACGATCCCGCTGCCGGGAGGGAAGGGCACGGGGGAAGGGGATATCGCCGGCAGCCTGCCCTTTTTCCCTGTGGTGGGCCTCCTTATCGGCATGGCGGCGGCGGCCGGCGATTTCGTTTTCTCCCTGCTGTTGCCCCCCGGCGTCGCCGCCGTCCTGACCGTCCTGCTCCTCGTCCTCATAACCGGCGGCCTGCACCTGGACGGCCTGGCGGACACCGCCGACGGTATCTTCAGCGTCCGGAACCGGGAGCGGATGCTGGAGATCATGCGGGACAGCCGCATCGGGACCATGGGGGTCCTGGCCGTCGTCTTCGTCCTCGCCCTGAAGATCGCCGCCCTGGCGCCGCTGGTCCACATCCAGCGCCTGGGGATCATCATCCTCATGCCCATCGCCGGGCGGACGGCCATGCTCCTCATGCTCACCGCCCTGCCCTATGCCCGGAAAGACGGCGGGCTGGCGTCGCTTTTCATCCGCCGCCGTTCCTGGCTCAACCCTTTATTTGCAATGATTTTTATGGTTTGTACCGGTTTGTTCCTCGGCGCGGAGGGATGGCTGCCCACACCGGGAGCGGGCCTGATTCTGTCTGTGACCGGGGTCGCCGCCGCGGCGCTGGTCATCGCCCTGGTTCACCGGAAGCTGGGGGGATTCACCGGGGACACCGTCGGGGCCGTCGCGGAGCTCACGGAAACGGCCGTCGCCCTGGCGGGACTGGCGGCCTGCCTCCCATAGAAAAAGATTCATCCACACCCGGAGGAGGGCCGTTTGCCCAATGCCGGCGGGGGGGAGGTCCGGCGGGGGACAGGGAAGGAAAGGGCAAGATGCCTGGCGCGTCCCGAGCCGGAGAAGGGGGTAGGAGATCAGCACTTATGCCGCTGGAATATCAAATTGTCACGGCCGTCGTCCTGGACCTGCTCTGGGGCGATCCCCGCCGGCTGCCCCATCCCGTGAAATTAATCGGCCGTTTCGCCCTGTACTGTGAAGCGGTAACCCGGAGACACATCGGCAGTATCCGCACCGCCGGGGCGATCAGCGTCGTTTGCGTCCTGGCGGCAACCGCCGGAATTTCCTGGGGTATCGTCTTCGTGTTCGCGGCGCTGCACCCCGGGCTGGGCGATGCCGTCTCCATTTTCATCATCTACACCACCCTCGCCGCCCGGGACCTGTCCCGGCACAGCGGTGAGGTCTATGAAAGTCTCGCCCGGGGTGATCTCCCCGAGGCCAGGCGCCGGGTGGGGATGATCGTGGGGCGGGATACGGACATCCTGGACGAACCGGGGGTGGTCCGGGCCGCCGTGGAAAGCGTCGCCGAGAACACCGCCGACGGCGTCACCGCCCCGCTGCTCTTCGCCGTAATCGGCGGTCCCGTGGGGGCCATGCTCTACAAAGCGGTAAACACTCTGGATTCCACCTTCGGCTATAAGAACGAGCGCTACCGGGAATTCGGCGGGGCCGCCGCCCGCCTCGACGACGTCGTCAATTATCTGCCCGCCCGCCTGACCGCCGCCATCATCCCCGCCGCAGCGTTTCTTCTGGGGTTAAATGCCCGTAACTCCTGGAAAATTCTCCGGCGGGACGCCCGCCGCCATCCCAGCCCCAACTCCGGTTTTCTCGAAGCGGCCATGGCGGGGGCGCTGGGGGTGCAACTGGGGGGGCGCAACTTCTATTTCGGCCAACCGTCGGACCGGCCCACCATGGGCGACCCCCTCCGTCCCCTGGAACCCCGGGACATCCTCCGGGTCAACCGCCTGATGTTCACCACCTACGCCCTGGTCCTCGCCGGGGGGTTGGTGCTGCTGAGCGCCGGCCGGATGATCTTCTTCTCCCGGTAAAACGACCCACGCCCCCATGACGGGGGCGTGGCGATAAAGCATGCACTTTCCGTGGCGGTATCCGCCCGCCCCGGTGCCAGGGGTCAGAAGTCGAGGGTGAATCCCGCCGAGTAGGTGTTGGAGCTGTAGGAGTAGTAATTGGAGATGTTGGAGTCGTTCCTGAACCAGCGGTAGCCCGCATACGCCGAGAGGTTCTTCAGGAGCATGTCGAGTTTCTTGAAGACGTTTGCCGTCACCGTTTGGGCCGTATCATCCCGCTTTTCATTGGTCGCACTGCGGATATTGGCATTGTCGTACTTGACCTTCGTATAGTTATAGCTAACCAACAAACTGAAATCCTTGGGGAATTCCTGCTGGCCAAGAATCCCGAAACCCTCGGCGTGGTTGGCGTAGGATGATCCGTCCGTGTCGGAGCGGGCGTAATTCAGCCAGCCGGCAAAGAAGGTGGTCCGCTTGTTGATGATCAGATTGGGGAAAGAGAGGTTCTGCCGCAGGGTGACGTTGTGGTTCTTCCCGCTCCGGTTTTCCTCGGGATACTGAGGCGGGTCCGTGAAATCCACCTTGGAGTAGGTGTAGTCCAGGTCCGTCCAGGTCCAATCCACGGGTTGCCAGGAAACCCCCGGGGTTATCCCGTAGAGCCAGGAATAACTCGCCGCCTTGAGGAGGGTCTTCCCCGCGAAGGGAGCGAGGCGCACCTGGAACGTATCGGCGAAGTTGCCCTTGTAGTAGAGGTTGAGGTTGCCCGTTTGGACGTTGAACATGTCGTCCTTGAACTGCTGGGTCCCGTTGATGGCGGCCCGGATCCCCACGAAGTTTTTCCCTGTATTTACGAATTCATAGACGCCCCCGAGACTATAGACGGCCCGCCAGTCGCTGTCGGAGGAGATGTCGCTGGGGCGGGTCTGCTCCGAGGGAATGAGGGCGACGTTGGTGTCGTACTCCATCCCGGCGGCGATGGTGACGGCCCAGGGCTTCTCCTTCGTCGGCCGGCCCGGTACAGCCGTTACCGCCGCCGGCCGCTCCATGCCGGAGACCTCCTGTGTTTTCCTCTCCAGGTCGGCGAGGAACCGGGCGGCGTTTTTTCCCTCCCGGGACTGGGGGGACAGGTCCCGGGCCTTGGCCAGGTCATCGAGGCACGCCTCGTATTGTCCGGAATAATATCTGGCCATACCAATATAATAATGGGCCCGGGGCGCGAAGTCCTTATCCAGAGCGGCGGTCCGCTCGAATACGGGGATCGACTCCCCGTATCGTTTCGCCAGGAAGAGGGCGGAGGCATAGGTGCGGACCACATAGGGGTCGTCAGGATTTTTCTCGTAGGCCTTCTTTGCCCGGGTCACCTCCCGCTCCTGTCTGCTTTGGGCCATCTTCGTCAATGTCTGGCGCAGGCGCGCCGCGGCGGGTTTGTCCTTTAACCTCTCCAGCAGAATGAGCACGTCCGGATAGTCTCCGGAGATCTCTCCCTTCCCACCGTCGCCACCGGAAGCCCGGACCGCCGCCGGAGTCGCGGGGGTGCCCTTCTCTTCGGCACCGTAAACAACACCCCCGGTGAAACAAAACGCCAACAATACAAACGCCAAAATCTTCCGTTTCATCAGTTCCCGACCTTTCCGCACTTTTTATGCCTCTGAAATGATCATGACGCCCCGCCGCCGCAACGAAAATAGTCAATATTTACGGGATGATAAGTTTGCATTTTCAAGGAAAACGCCCACGCCGCGATTGCACTCAACCCAACCGCTTCGCCGCCTCCCGCATGGCCGCCGCTTCTTCGTCCGCCGCCTCCCGTTCAAGTTGCGCATCATAGAGGGCGTCTTGTGCCTGGTACTGATCCTCTGAAATCTTATTGCCTTCTTCACCTAACTTGTTAAATTCCGCCTCCGCCGCTTCTTCATTTGTCATGTCCCGCTTCGCAAATTCTTCCATTTTCTCTAACCACTGGTCCCCTTTTTTTTCTGCCTCCGCTGCCGCTTTGGCCGCCTTTGCCTCCGCGGCCCTCTTTTCCGCCGCTTTGGCCTCCGCCGCTTTGACGGCCGCCTCCACCTCGGCCGGATTTTTCAGTTTCGCCAGCTTCTCTTTGGCCGCCGCTACCAGCTTCTCCTTCCTGGCCGCCTCTGCGGCTTTCCTTTCCTCGTCTCTCGCCTCCTTCAAGAGTTTGGCCGCCTGCGCTTCCGAGTCGTCAATTTTTTTCCATGCCTCGTTTTTTTTCTTTTCCGCCGCCTGCTCCTCCGCCTGGGCCTTTTTAAATTCCGCCTCCGCGGCCGCCAATTTATTCTCCGCAAAGTACACCAGGGGGCCCTTGTCTTTTGTGGTGAGATTTTTCGCCGCCTCCAGGAGTTTTTTTGCCTCTTTCAGATTATCTTCCGCTTTCCACGTTTTTCTCCGGGCGTCTTCAAACTCTTTCGAAGCGGCGTTCGCCGCTTCCCGCAGGCGGTCTGCTTCCGACTCCAAAAGCTTCGCCTGTTGACGTTTCTTCTCCCACTCATTTTTCGCCGGCGGCAAGATCCCACCGATATTCAAGGGGGCGGTTCCTCCCGGGATGGGGAGATCGTATTTTCCCTTCAGGAACTCGGTGTCCGCAGGCCGTGTCGCGGCGCTGGACGATGATCCGCAAACGCCGTTGCACTCGGCGCAGGCACTGATGGGCCAGGTCTTCCCCCCGCTGAAGCATGTTTGGGCGGCGCAGTTGCAGGTGGCACCACCTGCGTACACGGCACTTGTCGCGGGAAGGATCGCCAAGAGCGCCGAAACCGCGATACCGATGAGATACCTGTTCATGAGGCCTCCTTAATATTGACTCGTTGGGAATTGTTCCTATTTATGAAGTTAGCTGCGGCTTCGTATCACAACAGCGGACCCGTTGCAACCGTTGTTATGTCATAACTTCCAGAGCGCCGAATCCCGATACGCCCCGAGAAATACCGCCCCGGGGCTGCTTTTATACCGGCGGTCCCGCCGCGGATGTTACTTGACTTCCCACATCATTTTTCTTATGGCTTTTCCAAGCACAGCGACCGCTTGACCACAGGGAGCCGAGCGACGGGGAGGTACCCGTACCGGCCCGGTATTGACACCCCCATCCCCCCCGGTTCGAAAAGGTGCCGGCCGCTCGGGAATCACCGGGAGAGGAAAGGGTTGTTCCGGCGGCGGCAAAGACAATCGGCCTGCTTTCGAAGCCGACACGTCCGTGATCCCCGCCGCGGCGGCGCCATGGCAAAGGGTGAACCCGGCCAACAGACATATATCAGGAGGGAGCCATGCCTTATTACGTCACCGATGACCATGTCCGCCTTTACTACGAGGTCCGGGGGAAGGGGAAGCCGGTCGTGCTCCTCCACGGTTTGACGGCCGGTCGCCGCCACTTCCGGAAGCAGATACCGGTACTGGCCGAACATTTTCAGGTCGTCGGGGTGGATCTCCGGGGACACGGCGATTCGGAGGCGCCGGAACACGGCCTGACCCTGCCGCGCCTGGCCCGGGATCTGCGGGAACTCGTGGGATATCTCGAGCTTGCCGACGTATCCCTGGTAGGCTGGTCCCTGGGCGCCCATGTCATTTTCGAGTACGTGAAGCAGTTTTCCTGCCGGGGAATAGAGAAAATCGCCGTTATCGACATGGCCCCGCGATTGCTGAAGGCCCCGGACTGGGCCTGGGGCCTCCCCGGTGTCTTGAGCGGAAAACCGGGGGATTTCGGGCCGGATGACAACATGATCATCCTCGGGGCCATGCTCGGCGACTGGGAGGCCTACAGCCGGGTCGTCGTCCAGCGGATCATGAACAAGTCTCTGTTCAACGAAAAAATGGAATTCGACGCCCGGGCGGACTTCAAAGGGCGGGAGGATATGCCCTGGCTCTATGCCGAGGCCCGGAGGAACACCCCCCATGTCATTGTCGCCCTCTGGATTTCCCTGACTCTCCAGGATTACCGGCCGGTGCTGAAGGAGATCACGGCACCCTGTCTTCTTACCTACGGCCTGGAAAGCAACTACTACCCCCCGGAGAATTACGCCTATCTGCAGGAAACCCTTCCCCGGGCCCGGACGGTCCCCTTTGCGGGCTGCGGCCATGCCCTCCATATCCAGGACCCGGAGCCGTTCAACCGGGAATTGCTCGCTTTTCTGAAGGAGGAATAAAGGCGGCAGCCGCCGCGGCCCGACCGGCGGACCCGTTGCCGTCGCGAATCCCCGACGAAGCGCCGGGAGCGTCGCCCGGCTCACGCCGGCCGTCCCGGGACACCCCGGCGAGGGGAATAAGGTCGCTCTTCACCGCAACAAATCGATGTTTAAGCATTGCGACCCTCCTCCGCTTCTCAATAACTGTCCGGTTGCCTGCGGCCTATCCTCCCGTCGGCGCCGTCGGACCGGCGTCGTCCTTCCTGTCCGCCGACCGGCAGGCCGGCTTGATTCAGGTGGATATCCCGAATCTTGGGAGAATATGTGCCTGGAGGACATACCAAACGACGACGGCCGCCAGTAGGAGGAAAATTTCCATAACCGTTACCTCAAAGGTTTTGCATGAAAATGTCGGCTGCGGACCGATTGTTTTCATGTTTGGTTGTGCCCGCCTGCGGGTGCGGGGCTTGCAGGCACATGTTTCGTCTTCCCGGTCCTTCCCGGGGCGGGGGCGAAGCCGGGTTTTCCCCGTCCCTCCCCCGGGTGCCCCGGGAGGCCGCCCTGTCCGTTTCCGGACCGTCCTGTCCGGCAACTGTTTCGCACATTCCGGTAAAGCCGTCAATGAGTGTCTTCAGGGTGCTTATTTTATTTGACTATCCCGTCCTAATATGATGTATGATCCGGCAAAACAACCCAGGGGGAGGACCATGGAGAAGATATTCACCTTTACCGGGGCCCGGAAGATCGTTTTCGGCCGGGGCGCCCTGCAGCAGCTACCGGACCTGATTCGGGAGCTTCAGGCGCACCGTCCCCTGATCGTCCTGGACCGGCAGCTGGCCACGACCGGATTGAAGGAGCGCGTTGCGGAATTACTGAAGAAAGGCGGTCTCGAGGCCCGTCTTTTCGACCAGGTGGACCCGGAACCGAAACTGGCCCTGGCCGATGAAGGGGCGAAGCTGGCCGTAAAGGCCAAATGCGACCTCGTGGTCGGTATCGGCGGCGGCAGCGCCATGGACGTCGCCAAGGCCGTGGCCGTCGTGGCGGGGAACAAGGGCCGGGCCGCGGATTATCTGGGGTTGAACCGGGTTCCCGGACCGGGCCTCCCGAAGATCATGATCCCCACCACCGCGGGGACGGGCAGCGAGGTCACCTTCACCTCGGTCTTCGTCCGGCCGGAGCTGAAGAAGAAAGAGGGGATGAACAGTCCCCATCTCTACCCCGACCTGGCCTTGCTGGACCCCCTCCTCACCGTGAGCCTCCCGCCGGAACCTACGGCGGCCACGGGGATCGACGCCCTCTGCCACGCCATCGAGTCCTACACCTCCATCAACGCCTCCCCCCTGAGCGAACTCATCTCCCTGGAGGCCGTCGGGCTCATCGCGGAAAATCTGCGGACCGCCGTGCATGACGGGACCAACATCGCCGCCCGGGAAAAGATGCTCCTCGGGAGCCTCTATGCCGGGCTGGGGCTGGCCAATGCCGGCGTCACCGCCGTCCACTCCCTTTCCTATCCGCTGGGGGGCAGATACGGCATCCCCCACGGCCTGGCCAACACCGTGCTGCTGCCCCATGTGATGAATTACAACCTGCCGGGGGCCCTGGAGAAATTCGCGGATATCGCCGCGGCCATGGGGGAGGTGGTGGACAACATGCCCCTCCGGGAGGCGGCCGGTCTGGCCGTGGAGGCCGTAAACGCCCTGATCGCCGACTGCGGCGTCCAGACGAGCCTGGAGGATCTGGGCATCGAGGAGACGGCCTTTGCCGAGCTGGCCGAGATCGCCCTGACCGTCGCCCGGCCCCTGGCGAACAACCCCCGGCCGGTGACGAAGGAAGACGCCGTGGCCATTTACGAGGACGCCTTCTGAAGATGATGGCCGGCACCGTGAGGGAAAGCGGAGCGACAAAGGAAGATCGGCAACACATTCCCGTCCTAAGCCGCCCGGACCAGTCGGGGCGGCGCTCGACAACGGGATAACCGAGCGTAAAAGAGAGTAAACACGGGCAACGCACCCGGAAGGAGGAAGGATCGTCATGGCCGGTTTTGAGGTATTCGGCAGCGAGGAGCGAAAAGAAGTCCTGGACGTCATGGAAACGGGCGTCCTGATGCGCTATGGATTCGATACGGAGCGGAAGGGCGTTTTCAAGGTCCGCCAGTTCGAGGAGGAATTCGCCGCCTATTGCGGGGCGGGGTATGCCCTGGGGGTCACCTCCGGGTCGGCGGCCCTCAAGGTCGCCCTGACCGCCCTCGACGTGGGACCCGGCGACGAGGTCCTCGTCCCGGCCTTCACCTTCATCGCCACCTACGAGGCGGTCCTCGAGGTGGGGGCGATTCCCGTCATGACGGACATCGACGATTCTCTTAACCTCGATCCCGACGATATCATAAACAAATTGACCCCCTACACCAAGGCCGTGATCCCCGTCCACATGTGCGGCGCCCCGGCAAACATCGACCGCATCGTGGAGATCGCCCGGAAGTCCCACCTCCTCGTTCTGGAGGATACCGCCCAGGCCGTCGGGGCCGCCTTCAAAGGGAAAAAGCTCGGCACTTTCGGGGACATGGGCATCTTCAGCTTCGATTACTACAAAACGATCACCACCGGCGAGGGCGGCATGGTCATCACCGATCGGGAGGATCTGTACAAGCGGGCCGACTGGTACCACGACCACGGACACGACCACAATCCCAAGATCCACCGGGCCCTGGAGGCCCACCCCATCCTGGGGTTCAACTACCGGATGAACGAACTCCAGGGGGCCCTGGGCCTCGCCCAGTTCCGGAAGCTCCCGGAGATCATCGCCGCCCAGCGGCAAAACAAGGAGGCCCTCAAGGAGATCCTCCGGGAGGTCCCGGGAGTGACCTTCCGCAATATCCCCGATCCCGACGGCGACACGGCCACCTTCCTCGGCTTTCATCTCCCCGACGCCGCCACGACGGAGCGCTTCCAGGCCCTGCTCGGGGAAGAGAAGATCGACACGATCTTCTTCAAGAAGAACAAATGGCATTACGTCCCGAACTGGGAGCACCTCCTCGCCTGGGCCACGGCGAACTCCAAGCGGTTCCCCTTCACCTACCCGGCCTACCGGGGCAAGGTGGACTACAGCATCCGGATGATCCCCCGGGCGGAGGAGCTGCTGGGCCGGACGCTGTTCATGGCCATCCCCGTCAAGATGGCGCCGGGGCGGATCGAGCAGCTTCGGGAAGGCATCACCCGGGCGGCGGCCGGGCTGTAACGGACCGGGGCGGTCAGGAGACGGCCGCTCCTTTTTTAACGATTTCGACCACATACCTTTGGAAAGGAGCACCCCGTAGCTTATGATCGTCGTCACCGGCGGCGCGGGCTTCATCGGCAGCGCCTTCATCTGGAAACTCAACCGGGAGGGCAACGAGGACATCGTCGTCGTCGACCGCCTGGGCACTTCCGAGAAATGGAAGAATCTCGTCAACCTGCGGTATATCGAATACATCCACAAGGACGATTTCCTCCAGATGATCTACGCCGATCAGGTCCCCTTCACCGTCCGGGCGGTGATCCACATGGGGGCCTGTTCCTCCACCACGGAACGGGACGCCGACTATCTCTGGCGGAACAACTATCTCTACTCCTGCCGGCTGGCCGACTGGTGCGTCCGCAACGGCATCCGCTTCATCTACGCCAGCTCCGCCGCCACCTACGGCGACGGCGCCCGGGGTTTCTCCGACGACGACACCGTGACGCCCACCCTCAGGCCCATCAACATGTACGGCTACTCCAAGCAGGTCTTCGACCTCTGGGTCCGGAAACGGGGGCTGGAAAAGTCCGTCACGGGGCTGAAATTCTTCAATGTCTTCGGCCCCAACGAGTACCACAAGGGGGAGATGCGCAGCGTGGTCCACAAGGCCTTCGGCCAGATCCGGGAGGCGGGGCGGGTGGGGCTCTTCAAGTCTTATCGCCCCGATTATCCCGACGGCGGTCAACGGCGGGATTTCGTTTATGTAAAGGACTGCGTGGAGGTCCTGTGGTGGCTCCTCCGGAACGGGGACGTCAACGGCATCTTCAACGTGGGCACCGGGAAGTCCCGGACCTGGAACGATCTGATGCGGGCCGTTTTCCAGGCCCTGGCGCTGCCGGTGCGGATCGACTACATCGACATGCCCCCCGGCCTGGAGGAACAGTATCAATATTTTACCGAGGCGAAGATGGACAAGCTGGCGGCCGCCGGTTGTCCCGTGGTCTTCCGCCCCCTGGAGGAGGCCGTCGGGGATTACGTAACCGGCCACCTCCTGCAGAGCGATCCCTATTTATGTCCCTGATTTCCTTTTTCATTGACAGCCGGGCCTTTATTTCCTATAGAAGCGGCGGGAAGCGAAACGGCTTCCCCGGCCCGGGAAGAACCGGGAAACGGACTTCCCGAGGATAAAAAAAATTTCCGGCGGCGGGGCAGACGGAGAAAAGAGCGGCCGCCGGCGTCAAGCGATCCTGCTAAATGGCATCAGACAACACCACCGGCAACATTATCTGTATCATTCCCTCCCGGTATGAATCTTCGCGGTTTCCCGGCAAGCCCCTGGCGGACCTGTGCGGCAAACCCATGATCCGCCACGTCTATGAGCGGGTCGAAAAGTCGGCCCTCGTTTCCCTGGCGGCCGTGGCCACGGACGACCGGCGGATCTACGACGCCGTCACGGCCTTCGGCGGCCGGGCCGTTCTCACGGCGGCGGTCCACCCCTCGGGGACGGACCGGATCCACGAGGCGGCCACCCTCCTTCGGCTCGCCGATGCGGACATCGTCGTGAACATCCAGGGGGACCAGCCCCTCTTCAACCCCCTCCAGATCGAAGAGGTGGTGCGACCCCTCCGGGACGACCCGACCATCCCCATGTCCACCCTGATCTACCGGATCGTCCGGGAGGAGGAAATCGGCCACCCCAACGCCGTCAAGACGGTCTTCGACCGGAACGGGTTTGCCCTCTATTTCTCCCGGGCCACCATCCCCTGTGTCCGGGACGGGGACAAAAGGGCGGACTACTACAAGCACCACGGGATCTATGCCTACCGGCGCCATTTTCTCCGGACCTTCGCGGCCCTGCCGGTGGGGAAACTCGAACGTCTGGAGGCCCTGGAGCAGCTCCGGGCCCTGGAATACGGATACAGGATAAAGGTCGTCGAAACCGTTCACGATTCCGTGGAGGTGGATACGCCGGCGGAGTTGGCGCGGGTCCGCCGGCTGCTCCTGGCGGCGGGCGGGGCATCGTGAGAACCGGCGGCGGCGGCAAACGGCGGCGTCCCGGCCCCGGAAAGGGCCGTTCCCGCCGCACCCCCAAAGAGGTTTCTGGTCATGGTTGATCTCGAATATCTCAACAATATCAAACTGGTGAAGATTCCCCAGGTGCAGCGGTTCCTTGGTGTCGTCATGCTGGGACCCAATTACAACCTCTTCCAGAAGGTGGATATCGTCCTGGAGAATCCGGAGCGTATCCCCCCGGGGGAAAATGTCATCTTTGCCATGAATCACACGGACCGCTTCAACTACTGGCCCTTCCAGTACAAGCTGTGGCGGCTGAAAAAATATCCCTGGACGACCGTCTGGGTAAAGGGGAAGTACTACCGGAACAAGTGGCTCGGCAAGGGGCTCGACCTGTGCAATCTCATCCCCGTGCCCTCCCTGGGCTATCTCATCGAAGAGTACTACACCCAAAAGTTCGGCGGCCGGATCACCCGGGAGCTTTATCGCCGGGTCCGGGACGCCGTGGACGGCAAGGAAGACGGGACGGAGGTCCATGCCGCCAACATCGCCGAAACCGCCCGGCTCTTCGGGGACGACTTCATCGAATTCATGCGGGATTTCTACGAGCGGATCATGGCGAAGGTGGCGGAATTGACCCGTTTCGCCCTCTTCGATCAGGGTCTGAGCCTCATCATCTTCCCCGAGGGGACCCGGGGCAGCCAACTGGGGGAGGGGAAAACGGGCATCGCCCAGGTGGCCCTCCACACGGGAAAAGTAGTCGTTCCCGTGGGTTGCAACAACTCCGATCAGGTCTATCCCGACAGTCTCCCCTTCGCCCGCACCGGCCGCATCGTCTATCGCATCGGCAAACCGATGTCCGTGGCGGACCGCCTCCGGCCTTTCCGGATCGATACCCCCTTCAAGCTCCTGTCCCGGGAATCACAGCAGCAGTACAAGGAAAATTTCGCGGGCGCCACCGGGGTCATCATGGAGAGCATCAATGAGTTGCTCGACCCCGCCTACCGGCGCTGATCACAACGGTACCACCCGGCAGGGCGACGCCGCCCCGTCACCACGCGGCGACGGCGGCGGCGGGACGGCCGGCCGTGGCCTGTCTCCCCGGGGAAACGCAATCCCGGTGCCGGGGAACGGCGGGGGCACCGGCCCGCCGTCCGTCCCTGCCCTGTCCCCCCCGGGGCTGCTTCGGGCCGGCGCCGGGGAGCTGGGCATTGCGCTCACGGACGGGCAACTCCGCCTCTTTGCCCTGTACGAGGAGGAGCTGCGGAAATGGAACCGTTTCGTAAGTCTCGTGGCGATCAAGGATCCCCGCGACATCACCGTCAAGCATTTCCTCGATTCCCTCGCCCTGCTTTCCTTTCTGCCGCAGAAGGGAGGTCTGCGCCTTCTGGACGTCGCCACCGGGGGGGGCTTTCCCGGACTGCCGGTAAAGATCGCCCGTCCGGATATCGATCTGTATCTCCTGGAATCGGCCCGGAAAAAGGTATCTTTTCTCCGGGAGGTCATCCGCCGGCTCGACCTCACCGGGGTCGCCGTCATCCACGAGCGGGTGGAAAAGGCCGTGGCGGCAGGGCTGCTGACGGCATCCTGCGATGTGGTGGTGTCCCGGGCCTCCTTTCCGACGCCGGCGCTCCTGACTATGGGCAGCCATTTTCTCCGTCCCGAAGGCTCGCTGCTGGTGATGCGGGGTCCCCGGCAGGAGGAAGCGGCGGCGGCCATCGCGTCCGCCTGCCTCGCGACGGGCTTTCACCGGGAAGAAAAAACGGCCTTTTCCCTGCCCCACGGCGGTGACCGCCGGATAATCATCCGCTACCGGAAGGCCGGGGGCCCCGCAAAAGTAACGTTCCGGTCCGGTCAATAATTTTATCAATAATTACGAGATATTAGTTTAAAGATTTTTCTAAAAAAGACCTTTTAAAAAAGATCTTTTTGTGGTAGTCTCCACCGCAATAACTCAAGATGTAAGTCCTGGAAAAAACTGAATAAAATCATGCGTAAAATCATCGGCATCGCCAATCAGAAAGGCGGCGTGGGCAAGACCACCACGGCCATCAATCTGGCCGCTTCTCTGGCGGCGGCGGAAAAACGTACCCTCCTGGTCGATTGCGATTCCCAGGGAAACGCCTCCACCGGGGTCGGCATGGACCGGGCGGAGATCCGGGAACGTAACATCTACCACGGTCTGGTCGGCCAGTGTTCCCTGGCGGAGATCATCCGTAAGACGGCACTGCCTTTTCTCGATGTGGCACCGGCGGATCAGAATCTCATCGGGGTGGAAATAGAGTTCGTGTCGATGGTGAACCGGGAAAAGAGACTGCGTCTTCTCCTTAAAGATTTAAACGAGGATTATCAATATGTTATAATTGATTGCCCTCCTTCTTTGGGCTTTTTGACTATCAACGCCCTGGCGGCGGCGGACAGTCTTATCGTCCCCCTGCAATGTGAGTATTTCGCCATGGAAGGTCTCGGCAATCTCCTCAACACCGTCCGCCTGGTCCGGCAGAGTTTCAATCCGGACCTGACCCTCGGGGGGATTCTGCTGACGATGTTCGATGCCCGGAACCTCCTGTCCCACCGGGTCAGTGAGGATGTTAGGCAGCATTTCGGCCGCCGGGTTTTCGATACGGTCATCCCCAGGAATGTGCGTCTGTCCGAGTGCCCGAGTCACGGGCTCCCCATTATCCTCTACGACATCAAGTCCCGCGGCGCCGCAGCCTATATGGAACTGGCCCGGGAGATCCTACAAAACGGGAGGTTGTAATGTCGGCAAAACCATCCCTCGGTAAGGGCTTGGGGGCGATGTTCCCCGATCTCCTCACCGACCTGGACAACAGAGCCGCCTTCATCATGTGCGGCATCGAGGAGTTGACCCCAAACCGTTTCCAGCCCCGTAAGAGCTTTTCCGAAAAGGAGCAGCGAGAGCTGGTCGAATCTATTAAAAAAAGCGGTATCATCCAGCCGATCGTCGCCCGGAAAAAGGAACGGGGATATGAGATCATCGTGGGCGAACGACGGTGGCGGGCCGCGCAGCAGGCCGGCCTCAAGGAGGTGCCGGTCATCGTCCGCGGTGCGGAAGATCAGGAAATTGCGGAGCTTTCTCTAATCGAGAATCTTCAGCGGGAGTCCCTGAACCCGATCGAAGAGGCGGAGGCATACCAGATCCTGACCCGGCAATTCGGTATGCTCCAGGAAGAGATTGCCGCCCGGATCGGTAAGGACCGCTCGACCGTGGCCAACACCCTCCGGCTGTTGAAGCTCCCCGGGGAGGTGAAAAAAGCGCTGGCGGCAAAAACGATCACCAGCGGCCATGCCCGGGCCCTGCTGTCCCTGGATGAACCGGCGGAACAACTACAGGCGCTGCAGTTGATCACCGCCAGGGAACTCAACGTCCGGGAGGCGGAACGGCTGGTCGCCCATATCAAGAAGGCGGCCGCGAAAACACCGAAAAAAGGTATGAAAAAGAGTGTTTATATCCTCGATATGGAACGAAGATTGACGGAGCGACTTATGGCGGCGGTACGAATCAGGCCGGGCAACCGTGCGGGAACGATCGAGATTCGCTTCTCTTCCGGTGACGATCTGAACCGTCTTTTTAAATTGTTGAACGACATCGGTAATTTGTAATCTTGACGGTTTTCGTGTGGATCAACTTAAGCAGGGACGGGTCGAAATCGGCAAATTAAATTCAACAAAATCATCAACATGTGTTGATAAAGGTGTTTACAAGGGGTTGTGAATTGGACCAAAAATGGAAGGAAATATTTAATATCATTAAAGAAAATGTCGATGAGCATAATTTCGATACCTGGATAAAGCCCCTCAAGATTATGTCCATGGACGAGCAGACCGTCCGCTTTTCCGTACCCAACCGCTTCTTTCGCGACTGGCTGGAGGAAAACCACCTGCGGGTGATCGCCGATTCCTTCCGGGCCGCCACGGGCCGCACTTATCAAATCGATTTCGTCATCACCCAGGAAAAGAAGGCTCCGGAGAAGGCATCCCCCGCCGCCCTGCCGGACCGGGAAGTCCGCACGGCCAGGAAAAGCAGCGCCGCCAGACAGTCGACGACGCTGAACCCCAAATACTCCTTCGCGCGCTTCGTCATCGGTGCCTCGAATCAATTCGCCCATGCCGCGGCTATGGCCGTGGCGGAACAGGCCGAACAGACCACCAAAAGCTACAACCCCCTGTTCATCTATGGGGGGGTAGGGCTGGGAAAGACCCATTTGCTCAATGCCATCGGGCTGAAGGTCCTGGACCTCCACCCGCACATGAACGTCGTTTACGTCTCCGCGGAATCCTTCATGAATGAATTGATCAACTGCATCCGCTTCGACAAGATGCCCGGCTTCCGGGACAAGTATCGCAACATCGACTGTCTGCTCATGGACGACATTCAGTTCATCGCCGGCAAGGAGAGGACGCAGGAGGAATTTTTTCACACCTTCAACACCCTCCACGACGCGGGCAAGCAAATCGTCGTCACCAGCGATAAATTCCCCAAGGAAATCCCCAATCTGGAAAGCAGGATCCGCAACCGTTTCGAGTGGGGACTGATCGCCGATATCCAGCCGCCCGACATCGAGACCAAAGTGGCGATTGTCGAAAAAAAGGCCAATGAAAACAACATCGATCTGCCGGCGAACGTCTCCTACTACATCGCCACAAACGCCGAGTCCAACATCCGGGAGCTGGAGGGTTTTCTGTTGCGGATCGTCGCCTATTCCTCCCTAAAGCACCGGGAAATCGACATCGACCTGGTCCGGGATGTCCTCAAACACATGATCCGCACCAACTCCAGACAGGAGCTGTCCATCGACGACATCATCAAGGTTGTCGGGTCCAAATACGGGGTCAAGGCCGCCGATGTAAAATCTCACAAGAAAAACAAGAATATCGTCGCCGCCCGCCAGATGTGCATGTATCTGGCGAGAAAATTCACCAACGCCTCGTTCCCCGACATCGGGGAACGGATCGGCGGACGCGATCACTCGACCGTCATCTATGCCTGCAAGAAATTGACCGGCATGATGGAAAACGACAGAAAGCTTAAGAACCTCTGTGAAGAGCTCGAAGAGGCATTGAACAACATCAGTTAACCGGGACGCCAAGAGGTTATAAACAGCGCCTCAGCGAAGATAACGGATGTAGATCGGTAAGTTGTGGGTTATAAACCGTAGTGAACAGCCCTTACTACTGGTTCTGTATTTTTTATTTAAATAAAAAAAATAAAAAAGAGGAAAGGAGTAAAGAATGGAATTTCACATCGACAGGAATACCTTCCTGGAGGGAATTCAAAAGACCCTGGGGATCGTGGAACGTAAAACGACCATTCCTATTCTGAACAATATTCTCCTGCGTACCGAAGACAATCAGATCAAGATTGTCGCCACGGACCGGGAGATCAGCCTGATCTCCCGATATGACGCCCGGATCGCCGTCCCGGGAGACATCACCCTTTCGGTGAAAAAACTTCATGAAATGATTCGGGAAACTCAGGGAGAAACGATCTATTTTTCGAAGAACGATCAGCATCAGGTGACCATGACCTGCAACAAGGCGATTTACCGCATCCCGGGGATGCCGGCGGATGAGTATCCCCAGGTGGTGGAGGTGGAGGACATCCCTCTGTATCGGGTGTCCGGAGCGGTGTTGACGGACCTGATCCGCAAGACCTCCTTTGCCGTTTCCACCGACGAGATCCGGATGAACCTGAACGGCATTTTTATGGAGACCGTCGGCCTCGGAGACAGTTCCCGCCTGCAGATGGTGGCGACCGACGGGCACCGCCTGGCCATGGCGCGGGGACCGGCCGGTTCCGCCGGCGGACTGGAATTGGAAAAAGGGGTCATCATTCCCCGCAAGGGACTGTGGGAAGTGAGGAAAATAGCGGAAAACGAAGCGGAGGTGGCGATCGGTTTCGATCATGGCATGTTCATCATGAAGACGAAGAACATCACCGTCAAAGTCAGTATGATCGATGCGGAATATCCGGACTACCGGCGGGTGATCCCGGTGGAAAAGGGGACGGCGCTGCAATTCGGACGGGACAAGGTCCTCCATGCCCTGCGGCGGATGAGCGTTATCTCCAGCGACCGTTACAGTGGCGTGATCATTACCCTCGGCAACAAGCTGATGGTCCTGAATTCCAACAACCCCGACGTCGGGGAAGCCAATGAAGAAATCGATGTCGATTACGCGGGGGAAGAAATGGTCGTCAGTTACAACGTCAATTATCTGATCGACGCCATCGCGGCGGTGGATGAGGAAGAGGTGTCCTTCGAGATCAACCTCGGGATGAAACCGGGGGTGGTCCGGGGAATGGGTAATGAGGATTATCTGTGCATCGTCATGCCCTTGAAGTTATAAAAAATGGATATTATTGAAAAAATGGAAGAACAAAAGATAGTGGTTGCCGAAAGTGACGAGCGGTACGGGGCGGACAGCATCAAGGTCCTGGAGGGATTGGAGGCGGTCCGGAAACGACCGGCCATGTATATAGGTTCCACGGGTAAGGAGGGACTTCACCACCTGGTTTATGAGGTGGTGGACAACAGCATCGATGAGGCCGCGGGCGGTTTCTGCGACACCATCACGGTCAAGATCCGGATGGACAACAGCGTCATGGTGGAGGACAACGGCCGGGGCATTCCCGTGGAGATCCACAAGACGGAGGGGGTGTCGGCGGCGGAGGTGGTGCTTACCAAACTCCATGCCGGGGCCAAATTCTCCAACGACAGTTACAAGATCTCCGGCGGGCTGCACGGCGTGGGCGTCTCGGTGGTCAACGCCCTCTCCTCGGAGCTCGAGCTCGAGGTGCGCCGGGACGGTCATGTCTATACCCAGTCCTATCGCCACGGGGTTCCTGTTGCCCCCCTGGAGATGGTGGGCAAGACCCGGGGCCGGGGGACCAAGATCACCTTCAAGCCCAACGAGGAGATCTTCGAGGAAACGGAGTACAGCTTCGACATCCTGGCCAACCGCCTCCGGGAACTGGCCTTTCTCAATTCCGGCGTCCGGATCTTCCTGATTGACGAGCGCACGGAAAAAAAGAACGAGTTTTTTTACGAAGGGGGGATCGTCTCCTTCGTGGAGTACATCAACCGCAACAAACGGGTGCTCCACAAGGAACCGATCTATGTGAGCGGCGCCCGGGAGGACTGCTTCGTCGAGGTGGCCCTCCAGTACAACGACACCTATATCGAAAACATCTTCTCCTTTGCCAACAGCATCAATACCACGGAAGGCGGGACCCATCTCATCGGTTTCCGCTCCGCCCTGACCAGGGTCTTTAACAATTACGCCGAGAGCAGCCGACTCTTAAAGGGTAAGGAAAGTCTGAAAGGCGAAGACCTGCGGGAAGGTCTGGCCTGCGTGATCAGCGTCAAGGTGAAAAACCCCCAGTTCGAGGGGCAGACCAAGACGAAACTGGGCAACAGCGAGGTCAAGGGGCTGGTCGAGGGCATCGTTTACGAGAAGATCGGCACGTATCTGGAAGAAAACCCCCAGGTGGCCAAACAGCTCATCGCCAAATGCGTGGAGGCCTCCCGGGCCCGGGAGGCGGCACGGCGCGCCCGGGAGCTGACGCGGCGGAAGAGCGCCCTGGAGGTCGGTTCCCTGCCCGGTAAGTTGGCGGACTGTCAGGAAAAGGACCCGGCGCGCAGCGAACTCTATCTCGTCGAGGGCGATTCCGCCGGCGGCTCGGCCAAACAGGGAAGGGACCGAAAATTTCAGGCCATCCTGCCCCTGCGGGGCAAGATCCTGAACGTCGAGAAGGCCCGCTTCGACAAGATGCTCCAGAGCGAGGAGATCCGGGTGATCATCACCGCCCTGGGCACCGGGATCGGGGAAGGGGACTACGATATCAGCAAGATCCGTTACCACAAGATCATCATCATGTCCGATGCCGACGTGGACGGCCTCCATATCCGGACCCTGCTTTTGACCTTCTTTTTCCGGCACATGCGGGAGCTCATCGAGCGGGGCTATCTGTACATCGCCCAGCCGCCGCTGTTCCGGATCGCCGACAAGAAAAAGGAGGTCTATATCCACAACGAGGAAAAGATGAAGGAATACATCCTCGACAGCGGTGTCGGCAAGGCGAGCGTCATGATCCGGAACAACGGCGGCACCCCGCTGTCGGGGAACCGCTTCCTCACCCTGATCAAAAAGGCCATGCGGGCGGAAGACATCCTCGACAAGTTCGCCAAGGAGGGCATGGACAGGAACATCCTGAGGATTTTAGCTGCCGACCCGGCCTTTGCCGAGTCCGACTTCCGCTCCCAGGAGACGATGGCCCGGGTGGCGAAACGCACCGCCATGGCCGTCGGGGAGGAGAAGGTCTTCAGCTACGCGGTGGAGGTGGACCCGGACCGGGGCGGGATGAAGATGATCTTCAAGATTGCCGGGGACGGACTGGTTACGACTACCTGTATCGACCGCGATCTCTTCCACAATCCCAAATTTCCGGAACTGCGCGGGATGCTCCACGCCCTGGCCCCGCTGGGGGAACCACCCTATGAGGTGCGTCTGGAGGAGGGCGGTTTGGTTCAGGAGCTGTCCTCGCTACCGGAACTTATCGAATTCGTCATGAACGCCGGCAAGAAATCGCTTTCCGTGCAGCGTTACAAGGGTCTGGGCGAAATGAACCCCGGACAGCTCTGGGAAACCACCATGGACCCCGAGAAACGGACCCTCCTGCAGGTGCGCGTCGACGACGCCGTCGTGGCCGATGAAATCTTCACCACCCTCATGGGCGACCAGGTCGAACCCCGCAAGGATTTCATCTACAAAAACGCCCTCTATGCCACCAACCTCGACCTGTAAAACGGGGACTAAATGGGGACGGTTGCCTTTTTCTCCGGTTGGCGCGGTTGCAAAAGAAACACAACCATCCTCGCGGAGAGCACCCGCCCGGTGTTCTCTCCGCGGGGGCATGACTTGCCGCGAAAATACCACTTTCATGCTTCGCGGTGCTCTACGGGTCATGATGGTTTTTGATCAGGGAATCAACATTTAACAGGAGCTGCAAAAAAACATGGATGATCTCTTTCAGAAGAACCTGCCTGTCAATATCGAAGACGAGATGAAGAAGTCCTACATGGACTACGCCATGAGCGTCATCATCGGCCGGGCCATCCCCGATGTCCGGGACGGCCTGAAGCCGGTCCACCGCCGCGTCCTTTTCGCCATGCACGAGATGGGCAACCGCTGGAACCGCCCCTACAAGAAATCGGCCCGCATCGTCGGCGACATCATCGGTAAGTACCACCCCCACGGTGATCAGGCGGCCTACGACACCATCGTCCGCATGGCCCAGGACTTCAGCATGCGCTACCTCCTCGTGGACGGACAGGGAAACTTCGGTTCCCTCGACGGGGACCCCCCGGCGGCGATGCGTTACACGGAGATCCGCATGGCCAGGATAGCGGAGGAAATTCTCGCCGATCTCGAGAAGGATACGGTGGATTTCATACCCAATTACGACGAATCCCTCACGGAACCGGTGGTCATGCCGGCGAAGATCCCCACGATCCTGCTCAACGGCACCGCCGGCATCGCCGTCGGCGTGGCGACGAACATCCCCCCCCACAATCTCCGGGAGGTCATCGACGGCACCATCGCCCTGATCAAGAATCCCGAGCTCACCATCGACGAACTGATCGGCTACATCCCCGGTCCGGATTTTCCCACGGCGGGGTTCATCAACGGCCGGGAAGGCATCCTGGCCGCCTACCGCACCGGCCGGGGCAGCATCCGGATCCGCGCCCGGGCCATGATCGAACGCAACGCCCGGAACGACCGGGAGAGCATCGTCGTGACGGAGCTTCCCTATCAGGTCAACAAGGCCAATCTTATCGAGAAGATATCGGAACTGGTCAAGGAGAGGAAGATCGAGGGTATCGCCGATCTCCGGGACGAATCGGACCGGGACGGGATCCGCATCGTCCTGGACCTGAAGCGGGACGAGGTCTCCGGGGTGATCCTCAACCAGCTCTACAAGCACACCCAGATGGAATCTTCCTTCGGTGTCATCATGCTCGCCATCGACAACAAGCAGCCCCGGATCTTCAATCTCAAGGAAATCCTCCAGAGTTTTATAGATTTCCGCAAACAGATCGTCGTCCGGCGGACCCGCTTCGAGCTGGCGAAGGCCACGGAACGGGCCCATATCCTGGCGGGGCTGATCATCGCCCTGAACAACATCGACGCCGTGGTGGCGGTGATCAAGGCCGCCGCCAACCCCCAGGAGGCCGCCACCGCCTTGGGGAACCGCTTCGGCCTTACGGAGCCCCAGGCCCGGGCGATCCTCGAGATGCGCCTCCAGCGCCTCACGGGGCTGGAACGGGAGAAGATCGACGCCGAACATGCAGAATTAGTTAAGCAAATCGCCTACCTGAAGGACATTCTCGACAACCCGCACCGGGTGCTTGAGGTCATTGTCGCGGAACTGGAAGACATCCGGGCGCGCTACGGCGACGAGCGGCGGACGGAGATCGTCGTCAGCTCCGACGACATCGACATCGAGGACCTCATCGTCGAGGAGGACATGGTGGTCACCGTTTCCCATTCCGGCTATATCAAGCGCAATCCCGTGAGCCTCTACCGGAGCCAGCGGCGGGGCGGCCGCGGCAAGGTGGGGATGGGAACCAAGGAGGAGGACTTCGTGGAGAAGATCTTCGTGGCCTCCACCCATCAGTACATCCTCATCTTTTCCAGCTTCGGCAAGGTTTACTGGCTGAAGGTCTATCAGATCCCCCAGGCCGGCCGGGCGGCGAAGGGCAAGGCCATCGTCAACCTCATCAGCCTGGCGGCCGGCGAACGGGTGGCCGCCATCCTGCCGGTGAAGGAGTTCGCCGCGGACCGCAACGTCGTCATGGTCACCCGGCAGGGGGTGATCAAGAAGACCAACCTGGCGGCCTTCTCCAATCCCCGGAGCACGGGGATCATCGCCATCGGCATCGATGCAGGGGACGAACTCATGGACGTCCAGTTGACCCTGGGCAATCAGGACATCTTCCTCGGTACCCGCCAGGGCATGGCGATCCGCTTCCACGAGGAGGATGTGCGGGAGATGGGCCGGGGCGCCCGGGGCGTCCGGGGGATCATGCTGGCGGAGGGGGATGCGGTGGTGGGCATGGAGATCCCCTCCGAGGGCAGCGCCATGGCCACGATCACGGAAAAGGGTTACGGAAAACGGACCGCCGTGAGCGAATACCGCCTCCAGAGCCGGGGCGGCAAGGGGACGATCAATCTCCGCACCACCCCCCGGGTGGGCAACGTCACGGGCATCTGCCAGGTGACGGGCGATGAAGATCTGATGCTCATCAGCGATGCGGGGAAGATCATCCGGGTCCGGGTCGAGGAGGTCTCCCTGATCCACCGGAGCACCCAGGGGGTGAAGCTTATCGATCTCGACGAAAACGAGCGTCTCGTGGGCATCGCCCGGGTGGAGCGGGAGGAGGAAACGGAGGAAATCCCGGAAAACGGCGGCGCGGAGGCGGACGACGCCGGCGGCCTCCGGGAAGGCGACCTCTTCAACGAAGAAACCTAAGACGACCTCTTCGATGAAGAAACATCATGATATCTTTTTTCCTCCCCGGCAAGGGGAGGAGCCAGGTGGGGATGGGCTATCGCATTCTCGATCATACCGCCGACATCGGCGTCGAGGTGGACGGTGCAACCCTGAGGGATCTCTTCCGGGAAGGGGCGGCGGCGCTCTTCACCCTCCTCACGGACCGCACCGCCGTCAATCCCGCCAGGGTCAAGGTTATCCGCATTGACGGCGCGGACCTGACGGACCTCTGGATCAATTATCTCCGGGAAATCCTTTATCTTTTCAATGGGGAGGGTTTTCTGGTCCGGGAAGTGGGGGAACTGACCTTTTCCCGGTTGTCCGGCGGCACCGGACGGGCCGGCGAAACCGACCGGTCTCTGGTTTTACCGGAACCTTTTGCCGCAACGTCCCTGAATGGAAGCGGCAGGACGCTTGCAGCGGGGGGATTCGTTACCGCCGGAAAAGTGCCGGCCGCAGCACCGGCGGCGGAGGATGGATTGGCGGGTGGGGATGAGAGTGCCGGCGGCACCGCCGGTTTCCTGTTGACCGCCTGCTGCCTCGGCGAGGATTACGACCCCGCCCGTCAGGTGATCAAGACGGAAATCAAGGCCGTTACCTATCACCACGCCGCGGTTCGGGAAACATCCGCCGGTTGGCAGGGGGTCTTTATCGTCGATGTGTGAACCCGTCGCGGCTTGAGGGAAGAACCGCAAGTGATTCCGGAGGGATAAAGATGTTGAAGAAACTTGACGATTGCCGCTGGGAGGTGCCCCGGACCGGGGGGATGAAGGTCCCCGGCATCATTTACAGCAGCGAGCGGCTCCTCAGGGATATGGGAAACGACGAGAGCCAAAAGCAGGTGGCCAACGTTGCCCACCTGCCGGGAATCGTCAATTATTCCCTGGCCATGCCGGATGTCCACTGGGGCTATGGCTTTCCCATCGGCGGCGTGGCGGCTTTCGATGCGGAGCATGGGATCATCTCCCCCGGCGGGGTGGGCTACGACATCAACTGCGGCTGCCGCCTCATGACGACCCGCCTGGCCTATGAAGAAATTCAGGGCCGCCTGCCGGAGCTCGTCACCGCGCTTTTCCGGAACATCCCTTCCGGTGTGGGCGCAAAGGGCGATTTGAAGCTCTCCGTGAAGGAAGAGAAAAAGGTCCTGGAGGAGGGGGCGGCCTGGGCGGTCCGCCAGGGATTCGGGACCGCCGCGGACCTGGAAACGACGGAGGACGGCGGCTGCATGGCCGGGGCCGACCCGGAACTGGTAAGCGACCGGGCCCTGGAACGGGGCCGGGAGCAGTTGGGCACCCTGGGATCGGGCAATCATTTTCTGGAAATCGAGGTGGTGGAGGAGATCTTCGACCCGCAGGCCGCGGCGGCCTTCGGCCTGGAGCTGAATCAGGTCGTGGTGATGATCCACAGCGGCTCCCGGGGACTGGGCTATCAGGTCTGCGACGACTACCTGGCCGGAATGGTCAAGCATGTCCATGAGCTGGGCTTTTCCCTGCCGGACCGGCAGCTGGCCTGCGCCTACCTGAAAGACCGGCGGGGGCAGGATTACTACGCCGCCATGGCCGCCGCGGCCAACTACGCCTGGGCGAACCGCCAGTTGCTCATGCACTGGACCCGGGAAACCTTCGAAAAAACGCTGCACAAGAGCCCCCGGGAGGTGGGGATGAAGCTCCTCTACGACGTCTGCCACAATATCGCCAAACTCGAGATCCACCCCGTCGCCGGGCGGGAGATGCGCCTCTGCGTCCACCGCAAGGGGGCCACCCGGGCCCTGCCCCCCGGCCACCCCGCCGTGCCGCCACCGTACCGGGAGGTCGGCCAGCCGGTACTGATTCCGGGAAATATGGGCACCGGTTCTTATGTCCTGGCCGGCACGCAGCGGGCTTACGCGGAGACCTTTGCCAGCGCCTGCCACGGCGCAGGCCGGGTCATGAGCCGGAGCCAGGCGATGAAGGCCAGCCGGGGCCGGGCCATCGTCCGGGAGATGGCGGAGCTGGGGGTAACGGTCATGGCCGGCGGCCGGGGCACCCTGAGCGAGGAGATTCCCGGGGCCTACAAGAACCTGGAGGAAGTGGTGGCGGTGGTCCACCGGGCGGGTCTGGCCCGGAAGGTGGCCCGGCTCCGGGCGGTGGGCTGCATCAAGGGATAAGCCCCGGATGGTGCCCACCGGCGGGGCGGCCCGGCGCCTCCCGTCAAAACGAGAAGCTGACGGACAGACCACCGTATAGATAGGTGCTGTCCCGTTCTGCGGCCGTTGCCGTTCCTTTCAGACCCGAGCCTTTCATCTCATTCCTTGCCTCGTCGGAAAGGGGAAACACATACGTGATCGTCGGGGTGACCGTAAGATATTTTGCGGCCTTGACGGGCAGGCTGACCGTCACCGTTCCGTCGTGGAAGTTGCTGAATTTGTCGTCCGTGGCCTGCGCGTTGCCGTTGAATTTGGGATAACCGCCGTAACCCGCCCCGGCGTTGAAGAGATTGGCGTCGGCGTAAGTGCTCAAAAGATAACTCGCCGTTGCCGCGATCTTCAGGGATACCGTCCGGTTGAATTCCCAAGCCTGGGAGATTCCCAGGAGAAAATACCAGTTGCGGTAGTGGTCGATTTCCTTGTAGGCCGTCAGGGTGGGCGCCAAAATGGTATTCAGACTCACCGTGGCAAAGATCTCCTGGGCATCGGCCCGGTCCGGGGCGTCCTTGTTGAGGGCGCCCAGGGCGTAGTAGATATAACCGCCCCCGAGGCTTACCAGGCCCAGGTCATGGGTGTATGACAAAGTAAAATCCGTTTCGTTCCAGGCACTTGCATAGTTTATATCGTCGGTTCCCCCGTAGTAGGGCCGGGTATCCAGGTTTCCCCAAAGCCCGACGCTGAACCCTTTGCAGCCGAGCGTCATCGCCGGCTGGACGACCATACCGTTCCGGCTCAGTTCATAGCCTCTCCAGATATACTGGCTCAAGGCCGCCACGGTGAAATCGCCGGTGGGCCTTTCCTCCCGGGGGGCGGGATTGCCGGCGGCGGTCCCGGGGGCGGGCACCGCCGCCGCTCCTGCCGGTTCCCCCGCCCCGGAACCGGAAGCTGTCGGGACGGCCCTGTCCGTGTCCGGTAGCGCTTCCCCGGGGGTGACGGACAGAAAAACGAAAAGGATCAATACCGACAACAACACCCTTGTTACCGCTTGCTTCTTGGTCAACATGCTCTTTTCCTCCTGTACACGATTTCTTTCCTTAACCGATGGCGATGCCGCCCCGTTCCCCCGTCCTGATCCGCAGCACCTCGTGGAGATCGAGGATGAAGATCTTACCGTCGCCCACCTCACCGGTGCGGGCCCCCGCCGTGATGGCCTCCAGGGCCGGGGCGACGAAATCCTCGTTGACGGCGATTTCCAGTTTCACCTTCTTCAGCAGGCTTCCCGCCTCCACGTTTCCCCGGTAGATCTCCGTGACGCCTTTCTGCCGGCCCCGCCCCAGGACATTGGACACCGTCACCAGGGGGATCTCCACGTTTTCCAGAGCGACCATCACCTCATTTAGCTTGTGGGGTTGAATAATGGCGATAATGTATTTCATGGCACGCTTCCTCTCTGTTTAAAAGTCGGCAACTATTGTAATTTATTAACCTTTCTTTGCCGCTGACCTGCCGCTGCGGGAGGTCATTCGATAATGGTGTAAGCCGCTTCGCTCTGCTGGGTCAGATCGAGGCCGATGTGTTCGTCCTTTTCCCCTACCCGAACACACATCAGGGCATCGACGAGCTTGAAGATGGCAAAGGTCATCACCCCGGCGAAGAGGGGGGCGACAGCCGCCATGACGAGCTGCGGCCCGAGCTGGGCGCCGCCGAAGAACAGGCCGTCGGCCCCGGCGGCGTTGACGGCCTTCTCGGCGAACAGACCCACGGCGATGGTTCCCCAGATGCCGCCCACCCCGTGGACCCCGAAGGCATCCAGGGCGTCGTCGTAACCGAGACGGGCCTTGATCGCCGTGACGGCGAGATAGCAGACCAAGGCGGCGATGATCCCGATAAAGACGGCGTTGATGGGGTTCACGAAACCGCAGGCCGGGGTGACGGCCACCAATCCCGCCACAGCCCCCGTGACGGTTCCCAGGATCGTGGGCTTGCCGTGCTGCTGCCACTCGCAGAGGGCCCAGGCCAGGCCCGCCGCCGCCGTGGCCAGATGGGTGGTGACGAAGGCATGGGCGGCGAGTTCGTTGGCCCCCAGGGCGGAGCCGGCGTTGAAACCGAACCAGCCGAACCACAGCAGGGCGCCTCCCAGGACGGTAAAGGGCAGGTTATGGGGCCGGAAGGGGATCCTTTGGTAGCCCAGGCGCTTGCCCAGCAGGAGGCACAAGACCAGGGCCGACACCCCCGAACTGGCGTGCACGACGATGCCGCCGGCGAAATCAAGACCGCCGAGGGTGCGCATCCAGCCCCCGGTGCCCCAGACCCAGTGGGCCAGGGGATCATAGACCAGAGTCGCCCAGAGGACGGTGAAGACCAGGAAGGCGGAGAACTTCATCCGCTCCGCGAAGGCGCCGATCATCAGGGCCGGGGTGATCACGGCGAACATGCACTGAAAGATCATGAAGACGCTATGGGGAATCGTCGCGGCGTAATCGCCGTTGGGCTGCCCCCCCACATACTGCAGCCCCGCCCATTTGAGGCTGCCGATGATCCCCAACCCCCCGGCATCGGGACCGAAAGAGAGGGAGTAGCCGAAAAGCGCCCACTGGAGCGAAATGACGCACATGATGATGAAGCATTGCATGAGGATGGAAAGGACGTTTTTCCGCCGGACCAGCCCCCCGTAAAAGAAGGCCAGCCCGGGGATGGTCATGGCAAAGACCAGGACGGTCGAAATAAGTACCCACGCGGTGTCGCCGGTGTTCATGATGATCCTCCTGAAAAGAGATTTCCCGCAGCCGGGATAAGCAGGAAAGATCAAAGATTGTGCCAGGGAGCCCTTGAGGCAATAACTTGTTGTATATATAGAGTTTATGTCTGAAAACGGCGCCAAGCCCCGCGTGGAAATCGGACAGGAATGTTCAAACAGGAACGATATTGACAAATATGTAGCGACGACTGTCTCCGGGCCGACGGGAAATCGGCTGTCGACAACTCCTCCCCGCGTTGAGACTTGCGAACGTCCGCCGCTCCGCTCCTGTCCCGCGGATGGTCTTCACGATGAATTGTCATGTTGGTCCAACACCCGCAAACTTTGAAAATAACTTAAGGAGGCCACCCCGGTGTGTTTTCATACCAACAGGAAAGCGGACAATTCTATTTGCTCTTCACACCCGGGGCAGGATGTTGTGTCAGGATGTTGTTGACAACATCACGAATAACGTGTGTAATACAAGCGGAAGAACCGCAAGCGATTTAGGAGGGATAAAAGGCGGCCGCCCGCTCACGACAACCCCGTCTTTGCCCCTTGACCCCGCCGGCGGGGGAGATAGCAAAGACCGTAAAAATCTAAAAAAATCAGCAGTTATGACGACGGAACCGATCCTGATCGTAGAAGACAGCCAGACGCAAGCCGCCTATCTCAGATACCTGCTGGCGGGCGAGGGCTACCGGGTCGTCGTGGCCCGGGACGGTTATGAAGGTCTGGCGGCCACCCGCCGCGACCGCCCCGCCCTGGTGATCAGCGATATCATCATGCCGGGCATGGACGGCTACGAGCTCTGCCGGGCCATCAAGACGGACAGGGAACTCCAGGGGACCCCCGTCATCCTTCTCACCGCCCTTTCCGATCCCGAAGACATCATCCGGGCCCTGGCCTGCGGCGCCGATCACTTCATCTCCAAGCCCTACAATCCGGAATATCTCTTCGCCCGCCTCGCCTATCTCCTGCGGAACCGGTACGTCACCGGCCCGGTGGAGCCGCCGGTCAACATCAACGTCGTCCACGGCCGGAAGCAATTCGCGTTTACCGCCCGCCCGCAGCAGATCTTCGATCTCGTCCTTTCCACCTACGAGGCCGCCATAGAGAAAAACAGGCAACTGCTCCAGGCCCAGACGGAGCTGCAGCAACTCAACGATCAGCTCGTTGCGGCCCGGCGGCAGGCCGATGCGGCCAACCAGGCGAAATCGGATTTCCTGGCCAACATGAGTCACGAGATCCGGACCCCCATGAACGCCGTCATCGGCATGGGCGAGTTGCTGCTGGAAACGCCCCTTTCCGAGGAGCAGGGAAAATACGTGGGCATCCTCAAGAACGCCGCGGAAAATCTCCTGGGGCTCATCAACGACATTCTCGATATCTCCAAGATCGAGGCGGGTCATATCGAGCTGGAGACAATCCCCTTCGATTTACGGGATTTGGTCGAAAAGACGATGGAACTCATGGCCGTCAAGGCCGCCGCCAAAAAGATCGCCCTCCCGTGCCGCATCATGCCCGGCGTCCCCACCCGGTTGCTCGGGGATCCCACCCGGCTCCGGCAGATCCTCATCAACCTCATCGGCAACGGCATCAAGTTCACCGAAGCGGGGGAGGTCTACCTCGAGGTGGCCACGATGCCCGGCGGTGACGAAGAGAACGTCTGCCTGAAATTCACCGTCATGGACACGGGCATCGGGATTCCGCGGGAGAAACAGGACCGGCTCTTCGAGAAGTTCACCCAGGCCGAAGCGGACACCACCCGGAAATACGGCGGGACGGGACTGGGGCTGACCATCTCCCGGTATCTGGTGGAACTCATGCACGGCCGGATCTGGATCGACAGCGCGCCGGGCGCGGGCAGCAGTTTTTATTTCACCGCCCGGTTCGGGAGACAACCGGAGGCCGGCGAAGAATACCCGGAAACGGCGTCGCCCCTGGCCGGCGTCCGCATCATGATCATGGATCCGAACGTCCATAACTGCCAGATCATCAAGGAGTTCGTCGAGGGCTGGGGGGCGGAGGCCGCGACGGTGAACGACCCGGCGGCCTGTCTGGAGGAACTGACGCGCGCCGCCGCCGCCGGCCGTCCCTACCGGGTGATCCTCCTGGATCACGATGCCGACGGGATGGACGGTTTCGCCATCGCGGCCCGGATCGAAAGGGAATACCGGCAGGCCATCATCCCCATTTACATGATGACCGCCGATACCGCCATCGGCCGCCGGGTTAGCTTCCGGGAGGCCAACATCGCCGGTTCCATCGTCAAGCCGGTCAAAAAGAAGGAATTGCTCGAGATTCTCACGGCCAGCCTGCACAGGGACCGACCGGGGCGGCAGGAGCAGGCCGCCGCGGCGAAGGCCCCCGATGACCGGGAGGCGACGCCCCTGAACATCCTCCTGGTGGATGACTCGGAAGACAACCTGCTCCTCATCCGGTCCTTCCTGAAAAGATATCCCTACCGGATCGAGACGGCGCGCAACGGCGAGGAGGCGGTGGCGCGCTTTCAGCAGGGAGCCTATGACCTGGTGCTCATGGATGTGCAGATGCCCGTGATGGACGGTTACACCGCGACCCGGGCCATCCGGGCCTGGGAGGAGGCCCGGCGGCGCCCCCGGACCCCGATCGTCGCCCTGACGGCCCACGCCCTGAAGGAGGATGAAGAGAAAAGCCTGAACGCCGGCTGCTCGGCCCATCTGACGAAACCGATCAGCAAGGCGCGGTTGCTGCAGGTGATCGAAAATCTCCGGAACCTGGGCTGATCTCGCCGCCCGGGGCGGGGCGACGGCCCTCAGTCCTCAGCTTCCCGTGCCGCCCCTTTTTGCCGTTTCCCGTCGAGCAGGAGAAAGGTGGCGGAGACCCGGCAGATATCCCGGCCCCGCTCGTCGGTGATCAGGCAGTCGCCGATGATCAGGCTGCGGCCCCGTTTGAAGACGCTTGCCGTGGCGGTGATCTCGCCTGTACTTACCGCCGCCAGGAAGTTGCTCTTCAGCTCGATGGTGGTCAGGCCTTCCCAGGGGTTCAAGGTGGTGACCATGGCATGGGCGATGGCTTCATCGGCCAGGGCCACCATCAGGCCGCCCTGCATCCTGCCCGCCCCCTGCAGATATTCCGGCCGGACCGGCATGCGAAACCGGGCGTACCCGTCCCTTATTTCCACCGGCTCGATGCCGATGAAATCCATAAAGGGGTTGAGCCCCTTCTGACCGGCCTGGATCTTTTCCAGGTATTTCTTGAAGTCCGGAATGGCAAACCTCCCGCCTTCGCCGTTTTCCGCCGTCACAACCGGCAGTATTTCCCCGCTTCCCGGGTGGTCAATAATCCGCCTGCGGGCAGGAAGTCAACAGGTTTCTTAAGGCTCCGAAAGTAGAGAGGTAAGGAAGGTTTTTGTTGAATTTTGCGGACGGGCATGTATAGTTGGCGGAAATAAAAGAGAAATATCTGTGGAAAAACGGGAAGGTAACAATACCGCCAGGGTGCAGGGGGAAGCTCCGAAGCTGGCATACGGCGCCCTGATCAAAACGGGGATGCTGATGGGGGTACGGAAGGGCTGGAGCGGCTTCATCTGGATGATGAAGATCGTCCTGCCCGTCTCCCTGTTGACGGCGCTTCTGGAGTGGAGCGGCTGGCTCCGGCAGCTCGATTTCCTCCTCACGCCGGCCATGGGCCTCCTGCACCTCCCGGCGGCGGCCGCCCTGCCTCTGCTCATCGGGATGCTGGCCAATATCTACGGCGGGATCGCCGCCATGGTCGTCCTGCCCTTGACGGAAGGTCAGATGACCCTCATCGGCGTCTTTCTCCTCATGGCCCACAACCTCATCCAGGAGGGGATCATTCAGGGCCAGTCGGGGATTCACCCCCTGAAGGCCACGCTGTTCCGCATCGTCACCGCCGCTGTCACCGTCATGATTATCGGCCCCTGGGTGGTCGGCGCCCCCCCCGGGGCGCCGGCGGCCGGCAACGCCTCCGTGGCCGCCGCCCCCGCTGCCGCCCCGCCGGCGGCGACCGGCAAGGCGGTGCCGCCGCCGTCCGTCCGCGACGGACAGAAAAAGGCGCTCGCTGCCGACCGTATCGCCCTCAACCATTCCCCGGGCGACGGAGTTCCGGCCGCCCCGGGGACAAGCGCCGGTGCCGCCGAGACCGCTCCCTCCCCGGGGGCGGCACTTGGGATGACCGCCGCGAGCCCGCCCGTCGCCTTGCCGGACATGCTGGGGCAGTGGCTCGCAACGACGCTCCTGCTCTGCAGCAAGATCTTTCTCATCATCATGGGGATCATGACGCTCCTGGAAACGATGAAGTTTCTCGACTGGATCAAGTATATCGTCCGCATCTTTTCCCCGCTCCTCCGGGTGATGGGGCTGGACGCCCAGATGGGGCTCCTGTGGATGACGGCCATCGTCTTCGGCCTGGCTTACGGCGGGGCGGTGATCGTCGAGGAGGCCAAGGCGGAACACCTTTCGAAAAATGAGTTGGAAATCCTGCATCTTTCCATCGGCATCAACCATTCCATGGTGGAGGACCCGCCGCTGTTCATCTCCCTGGGGCTGAGCCCCGCCTGGCTTTACCTTCCCCGTCTGGTCGTCGCGGTGGTCACGGTGCACCTTATCCGGCTGTGGCGGCGGGCCCGGCACTGAGACGCCCATCTTTTCCGAGGGAGGTGCTGTCCATGATGGTTGCCCCGCAAGCGGTCACCGTTTGCTCATTGATTAATATATGTCGACACCGTAAAAAGTCCCTATGCACCGTCGCCCTTCATCCTTCATCACGGCGATGTCCACACAAGTGCTCCTCATTCCTCAGGATTTACCCGCCTTGCCTCGGGAGGTTTTTGCTTCGTCGTCTCCGTGACGACATTTTGCTGGCTCCTCAATATATTATTTGACAAAATAATACTTTTTGTTCATATCAAATCACCTATGATTATCAAACAGCATCAGTGGAAAAGAACGACCGGTTGGCATCCGGCCCTCACTGCGGGCGGGCGGCCGGAGGCACAGCTCGTCTTAGTTTTCGGGGCCGCGGGGGTTATTGAAGATGCGCGGCTGCTCGGTGAGATAAGGGCGTCGTATCCGGAGGCCGTCCTCTGCGGCGCATCCACGGCCGGCGAGATTTGCTGTGCCGAGGTTTGCGACGATACCCTGACGGTTACGGCGATTCATTGGGAGCACACCCGTGTACGGGTTGCGGGCGAATGTATCGGGCATGCCGCCGACAGTCTTGCCGTGGGCAGGAGGCTTGCCGAACATCTCGACGAAAAAGACCTGCGCCATGTGTTTGTCCTTTCCGACGGCCTGCATGTCAACGGCAGCGATCTCGCCCGGGGACTGATGTGCGGCTTGTCATCCCAGGTTTCCATAACCGGCGGTCTGGCCGGAGACGGTGCGCGCTTCCGGAAAACATCCGTCTTATGGCAGGACGGTTGGCTAAGCGACTGCGTCACCGCGGTCGGCTTCTACGGCGACCGCTTGCAGGTCGGCTATGGATCGTATGGGGGCTGGGATCCTTTCGGACCGGAACGGCTGGTAACCCGTTCCCGGGGAAACGTCCTTTACGAAATGGACGGCAAGTCGGCGTTGGAGCTCTACAAGACATATCTGGGAAAACACGCCCGGGAACTGCCGGCCTCGGGCCTGCTCTTTCCTCTCTCCCTTCGCGCCGGGGACCGCACCGGGCCTTTGGTCCGAACCCTTCTGGCCATCGACGAGCAGGACCAGAGCATGACCTTTGCCGGCGATATCCCGGAAGGGAGTTACGCCCGCCTGATGAAGGCCAACTACGACCGTCTGATCGACGGTGCCGTCACCGCGGCCCGTACCGGCCGGGACATCCTCGGTCCCGGGCGGCCGGAACTGGTGATTCTGATCAGTTGCGTCGGCCGTAAGCTGATCCTTAAACAGCGTGTCGAGGAGGAGGTGGAAGGGGTCCAGGAGGTCCTGGGGCGGGACGCCATCTATACGGGCTTCTACTCTTACGGAGAGATCGCCCCGACCGCCGCCGCCGGCCGTTGTGAGCTCCACAACCAGACCATGACCATCACCGTCTTTGCCGAGAAAGAGACGCATGCATAACCTCCTGGTCCGGCAACTGAAAAAGGCGTTCGGACGTGTCGATGGTTTCGAACCGGTTTGGCAGGATTTTCTCCACAGCGTGGATGAAGCCTACCGGCAAAGCGACACCGACCGGCAGATGCTCGAGCGGGCCCTGGATTTGAGCTCCGATGAGCTGTTGCAGGCCAACTCGGAGTTGCGGGCCATCTTCCAGACGCTTCCCGATGTCTATCTGCGCCTGGCTGCGGACGGCAGGATCCTCGATTTCAAAGGTGGGGCGGAGGAGACCGGTCTGTTCACGATCCCGAATCCCGTAGGCAGGGTCATTGCCACCGTCATCAACCCCGAACTGAGCGCCGGGTGCGAGGAATTTCTCGCCCGGGTGCTGGTGGGGCGCCAAGCAGGCGCCCACGAATGCTCACGGCGCACCGACGAAGGGGTTTGCGATTACGAAGTCCGCGGCGTTCCTTTTCTTGCCGATCAGGCGATCGTCGTCGTGCGCGACATCACCGCCCGCAAACAGGCGGAGCGGGAACTGCAAAGAGAGGCGCGGGAGAAGGCCGTCATCCTCGACAGCATGTCGGAAATCGTCGTTTACATCGACGGCCGGTATAATGTCGTCTGGGCCAACAAGGCCATGTACGATGCCTTTTCCTTCTCCCCGTCCGCCTATGTGGGGACGAAGTGCTTCCACATTCACAAGCGCCGGCAGCCCTGCTCCTTCTGCCCGGCCGTCAAGGCCATGGAGACGGGGCAACCCCAGATTCACGAGCGCCTGTTTTCCTATGGGAAGCACTGGATCCTCCGGGGGTTTCCGGTCCGGAACGAACAGGGGGAGATCATCGGCGCCGTGGAGATCGTCACGGACGTCACGGAGAGCCGCAACGCCGAAGAAGCCCTGAGACAATCCGAGGAGCGCTACCGGCTCCTGGTGGAAAACGCCAGTCTGAGCATCGTCATCGTGCAGGACATGGTGATCAAATACGCCAATCCGCGCACCAGCGAGGCCATCGGGTACAGCAACGAGGAATTGCTGAACAGCCCCGTTATAAAATTTGTCCACCCCGAAGATTTGCCCATGATTTACGACATCAGCCAGCGGCGGCTGCGGGGCGAGGCGGTGCCGCCGAGCTATGTCGTCCGCCTGGTCAAGAAAGACGGGGAGGTCATCTGGGCGGAATTTTCCGGGGTTTCCCTGGCATGGCAGGGAAAGCCGGCAACCATGAGTTTCATCAGGGACGTCACCGATCGGAAGAACCTCGAGGAAAGGCTGCTGCAGATCCGGAACCTCGAGACCATCGGGACCCTGGCGGGCGGCATCGCCCATGATTTCAACAACCTCCTCATGGGGATCCAGGGATACACCTCCCTGATGCTGCTCCATACACCCCCCGGGCATCCCCACTATCAGAAGCTCAAAAGCATCGAAAAGCAGGTGCAAAGCGGGGCCGAACTCACCCGGCAGCTCCTCGGATTCGCCCGGGGTGGAAAATACGAGGTCCAGGCCACCGATCTCAACGAGTTCATCGCTTCCAATTCCGAGCTTTTTGGGAGGACAAAGAAGGAGATCACGATCCACAGGTCGTTCGCGGTGGATCTCTGGCCCGTGATGATCGACCGGGGCCAGTTCGAGCAGGTCTTCCTCAACCTCTACGTCAACGCCTGGCAGGCCAGGCCCGGACAGGGTGATCTCTATCTGGAGACGCAAAACGTCACCATCGGCGAGCGGGAGGTCCGTGCCGATGAAGTTCCGCCGGGGCGTTATGTCCAGGTTTCCGTTAGGGATACGGGGATGGGTATGGATGAAAAGACCCGCCGGAGGATCTTCGATCCCTTTTTCACGACCAAGGGCATGAAACACGGATCCGGTCTGGGCCTGGCCTCCGCCTACGGCATCATCGCCAATCACGGCGGGTTCATCACCGTGGAGAGTGAGCGGGGGAAGGGGGCCACGTTCCGCATTTTACTGCCCGCGGCGGAAAAGGCCCCGCCGGCGTTGAAAGGCGACCCGGACGCAGTGATGCCTGACAGCCCGGAAAACCGGTCTTGATGGGGCAAGGATATATGTGTTACCGGCGGCGGGGAGATGAAACACGGCCGGGGCCACCCGGATTTTGGCGGGGGGCGGCCGCCGCCGCGGCGGTGCGGCGCGATTGCCGATGACGGTGCCCCCCTCTCTCCACGTTGAACTTTTGACCCGGCTGCGCGATGCACGTCTCGTCTGGGACGTCATGGGGCCCATTTACAACCGCCACATCTACACGGCCATCGCCGCACTCTACGAAGACATCGCCGCCGCGCTGAAGATGCCGGGCCCGGTAAGCATCCTCGATGTGGGCGCCGGCCGGGGCTATATGTCCCTCCGGCTGGCGGCGGAAAATCCGGAGGCCCGGATCGTGGGCATCGATTACTCCCCCCTGCAGGTCCGGGCGGCGGAACGCTACCGCCGTCGGCAAAAGATCACCAACGGTGCGTTCCTCCGGGGCAACGCCATGGACATCAGGTTTGCCGAGGCGACCTTCGACGCGGCGGTAAGCGTCGGTTCGATCAAGCACTGGCCCGACCCGGACCGGGGACTGAGGGAGATCCGGCGGGTCCTCAAGCCGGGGGGCTGTCTGGTCGTTTCCGAAACCGATCGGGAGGCGACGGACGACGAGCTAAGGGATTTCATCAACCGTTTCCGGATCTTATATATTCCCGATTTCCTGCTCTTCTGGGGCTTGCGCCAGGTCGTCTTCGGGCAGAGCTTCTCGGAGGCGGGGCTTGCCGCTGCGGTAAACCGGGCGGGATTTCGCGATCTCGAACGGCGGCGCACCCGGGGCTGCCCTTACGTGACCGTGAAGGCGTGGAAATAAAACGGGGACGTTTCTCTTTTTCAGCGCCGCCGATTGCCCCTTGCCGGGGGCGGCTTCTTTTGTTATATAATCATAAACAATGACACAGGGGAGGTTGGACCCATGATTTACAACGAGGAATTCGAAACGCTGCCCCGGGAGGCCCTGGAGGCCCTGCAGCGCAAGCGCCTGCAGCAGGTGGTGCAGCGGGTTTATCATACCGTGGGCTTCTACCGGCGCACCTTCGATGCGGCGGGGGTGACGCCGGACGACATCCGCACGCTTGCCGATCTGCCGCGCCTTCCCTTCACCACCAAACAGGATCTCCGGGACAACTATCCCTTCGGGCTCTTTGCCGTTCCCCTGAGCAGCGTCGTGCGCCTCCACGCCTCTTCGGGCACCACGGGACGCTCCACCGTCGTGGGCTACACCCACCGGGACATCGAGACCTGGTCGGAGCTCATGGCGCGGTGTTTCGTGGCGGCGGGGCTGACCAAAAACGACATCATTCATAATGCTTACGGTTACGGACTGTTCACCGGCGGCCTCGGGGCCCATTACGGGGCGGAAAAGCTGGGGGCCAGCGTCATCCCCATGTCCGGGGGCAATACGAAGCGGCAGCTCATGATCCTCCAGGATTTCGGTCCCACCGCCATCTGCTGCACCCCTTCCTATGCCCTGAATCTGGCCGAACAGGGGCGGGCCATGGGGGTGGACATGCGGTCCCTGAAGCTCCGGGTGGGCATCTTCGGCGCCGAACCCTGGAGCGACAAGATGCGGGACGAGATCGAGAACGTCCTGGATATCACGGCCCTGAATATCTACGGGCTCTCCGAGATCATGGGGCCCGGCGTGGCCATGGAATGTCTGGAAGGCCGGGAAGGGATGCACGTTTTTGAAGATCACTTCCTCGTGGAGACGATCGACCCCGAGACCGGCGCGGTGCTGCCGCCGGGCGAGCGGGGCGAGCTGGTCTTCACCACCCTGACCAAGGAGGCCTTTCCCCTGATCCGTTACCGCACCCGGGACATCTCCCGGATCATCACCGCGCCGTGCCGGTGCGGGCGGACCCATCACCGGATGGACCGGGTGACGGGGCGTAGCGACGACATGCTCATCATCCGGGGGGTCAATGTCTTCCCCTCCCAGATCGAGGCGGTGCTGGTGGGCATCCAGGGTGTCGAACCCCATTACCAGCTCATCGTGGACCGGGAAGGCACCCTGGATACCCTGGAGGTGCAGGTGGAGGTGAGCGAGGCCCTCTTCTCCAACGCCGACGAGGTCCGGGTCCTCCAGAAGGTGGAAAGGCGCATCGCCAAGGATTTGAAGGACTTTCTCGGCATCACGGCCAAAATCAAGCTCGTGGAACCCAAATCGCTCCAGCGGTTCGAAGGCAAGGCCAGCCGGGTCATGGACAAACGACAGATCTGACGACAGGGAGGTCACACCCATGAAAGTTGAACAGGTATCGGTATTTCTGGAAAACAAGCCGGGATCCCTGGAAGAGGTGACCCGGATCCTCAAGGAGGCCCAGGTGAATATCCGCACCCTGTCCCTGGCGGATACGACGGATTTCGGGATCCTCCGCCTGATCGTGAACGATGTGGATAAGACGAGCAGGGCCCTCCGGGAGAAAGGTTTCCGGGTCAGCCGGACCACCGTGGTCGCCGTGGAGGTCCCCGACCGGCCCGGCGGTCTGCACGGTATCCTGGAGGTACTGAAAAAAGACAACATCATGGTGGAGTATCTCTACGCCTTTGTAGAGAAAAGCGGGGAAAACGCCGTCATCATCTTCCGGTTCAACGATTCCGACGCCGCCATCGAGATCCTCCGGAGAAACAACTTCAACGTCATCGCGGGCGACAAGCTGTACAGCTTCTGATCGCTGCGGCCGGACCGGCGAGAGGAAGACGGAAATATCCGCTCCCGGTGGTCTGGACGCCTTGCCGCCCGAAGATGTACGTCTCTGGGGGGGGCCGCCCGGGGAGACGAGGGTTGGGATGCCGGGGGGGCGGTTTTGATGAAGATAGCCGAAATTATAGATAATAAAGGAGGATCGCGTCTATGAGAGGAAAGTCGATACGTTCGGCGGAAGCGCTGGTGGAGGAACAACTGGGGAAGTGGCGTCTGGCCGGGACGGAGAGAAAGAAGGAAAAGACCCCGCCGGGGCCGGTCATCACCCTTTCCCGGGAATCGGGGTGCGGGGGCACGAAGATCGCCCAGAAGCTGGCCAAGGAACTGGGCTTCGATCTCATGGGGGGGAAGATCATCCAGATGGTGGCGGAAAGCGTCGAGATGAGCGAGAAGGTCATCTGCTCCCTCGACGAGAAGGAGGTCACCAAACGGGACGACTGGCTCACCTCCCTTTTCGAAACCCGCCACCTTTGGCCGGATCAGTATCTGCACCACCTCACCAAGGTCATCGGCACCATCGGCCGGCACGGCAGCGCCGTCATCCTGGGCCGGGGGGCCAACTACATCCTCCCCCAGGAAAACACCTTCCGGGTGCGCATCATCGCCCCCTTCGAGCTGCGGGTCAAGAACGCCACCCGGACCACGGAGGATGAGGCCCGGCGCTACCTCATCAAGGTGGACGCGGACCGGGAGGCCTTCATCCGGAAGTACTTCAACGCCGACGTCAAGGACCCCGCCCATTACGATCTCGTGATCAATATGCGGGTGGTCTCCATCGACGGCGCCGTGCAGGCCGTCATCGCCGCCTTCAACTCCTGGAAACGCTGAGTTGACCTGCCGGTGATGCGCAGACCGCCATGATCCTCAATATCCGCCGCAAGCTGCTCCTCAGTTACCTGGTCATGGCATTTCTCACCGTGGTGGCCAGCGCACATGCGGTGTGGCATCTGCGCACCCTCAACAGTCTGGCCGAGACGGTGGTCCAGCAGGATTCCCGTCTCCTCGACATCGAGAAAAAGATGATGGATACCATCTTGGCCTGGGAAGGGGTGGAGAAAAAATATCTGATCCTCAGAGACCCCTCCCTGGCGGATATCTTCTGGTCCCGGGGTCGGGATTTTCATACCCAGGCCGAAAAGCTGCAGCAGGAAGCGCCGCCGGAGCAGGCCCGGGCCGTTGCCGAATTGATCGGCCTGGGCCGGCGGTATGAGGAGATTTTCAAGCAGGAGACGCTGCTGGTGGGGGAGGACCGCAGCGAAGAGGCCCTGGCCCTTTCGTCCCATGAGGGCCGCCGGGTGGTGGAGAGGATGGGGATTGCCTTACGGGCCCTCCAGCTCCAGTCGGAAAAGAATATCGATGCCCGCATGAACGCCATCAATGTCAAGGCCCTGGCGGCGACCAGATTGACCATTTTTTTGGCGGCGGCCAGTCTCCTCATCGGCCTGGCCCTGGCGGCGGCCATTACCTTCAATATTTCCCGACCGTTGCGCAGGCTCGAGAAGGCGACGGGCGATGTGGCCGAAGGGCGGTTCGACGGGGAGATCGAGATCCGGGGGGATGATGAGATCGGCAGCCTCGCCCGGGCCTTCAATGCCATGACCAAGCGCCTGAAGGTCCTGGAGGCCATGCACATCGATGCCAGCCCCCTCACGGGGCTGCCGGGAAATCTGGCGATCGAGCAGGAGATCGGGCGCCGCCTGGGGCAAAGGCGGCCTTTTTGCCTCTGCCACCTCGATCTGGACAATTTCAAGCCCTTCGCCGATCATTACGGCTATGCCTGGGGAAGCGAGGTCATCAAGGAGGTGGCGGTAATCCTCACCGAATGCCGGCAGCATCTGGGCGTCGCGGAGGACTTCATCGGCCATATCGGGGGTGACGATTTCATCCTCATCACGGAACCGGTGCGGTCGGAGGAGATGTGCCGGTTCATCGTCCAGGCCTTCGATGCGCGGGTCCTGAGGTTCTACAGCGAGGAGGACCGGCGGCGGGGGTTCATCCGGGCCAAGGACCGTCAGGGCCGGGTGCAGGAATTTCCCCTGATTACGATTACCATCTCCATCGTCGGCGATGACGGTTCGCAGTATCAGAACCCTCTGGAAATGGCCAAGATGGCGGCGGAGGTGAAAAACTACGGGAAGACCCTGCCCGGCAGCAATTATATCCGCAAAGAGGATATGACGGGCGGAACGGGAAACGTTGTGCCCGCGCCGGGCATGGGGGGTTGTAATGATTCGTTGCGGGATGTATTTTCTGACCAAGGAAAGACCCCTTCCCGATAAATCAATCCTTCACGAGCGCATTGTCCGGTGAAATCCACTTGGAGACACGCCGGTATGTTCCAAGCACAAAAAAAGGGAGGCCGCGGGTTTTCAGCGGCTAAAGAAGGGCAACCGTTTATACGCAGCGGCGGAATTATTTGCGCATGAATATGACGTCGCCGATTCTAAAGAACCTTCAACATGCGCATTTATTGATGTCGTTGTGTATAGGAAGCGCAGCTATGTCCGTTTTTATCCATAAAGCGGGGGGAATAAGCGATGGGTGGTCATGAATTAACCGGGTGCCGGCTGCGGTTCTGCCTGCGGTTGGGGCTGCCGGTCATGGTCGTGATCTTCCTCTTGGCGGCCTGCGCCGCCCCGGGGCCGCCGCCCCCGCCGGGTAGCCTGGCGGCCCGTTTTCAGAGTGATACCGCCCTGTTCCGGGAAGGGTACGAGCGTCTCCGGGGGGTGGAGAAACCGCGGGATTACGAGGTGGCGCGGCAGACCTTCCTCCTCATCCTGGAAAAGTATCCCAAAAGCAAATGGCGGGACTACGCCGCAGTGTATCTCCGGCTTCTTAACGAACAACAGGCCCTCCGGAAAGAGGCGGAGGACCTCCGGAATCAAGGGCAGGCGGATCGCCGGGCCGCCGTGTCCCGGCAGGCGGAGTTGGAAAAGGAACTGCGTGAGCAGGGGTTGCTTATGGAGAAAGGGCGTTCGGAAACGGTCCGCCTGCTCCAGGAAAATCAGGCCCTCCGTCTCGAAAACGAACGGCTCACAAACAAACTCGATTCGCTGAAGCGCCTGGAGATCGAGTTGGAGCGACGGGACAAGCTCTACCGCTGAAGGGCGAGGGTGAGTCCCAGGGCCGTTTTGACGTCCCGGATGGCGCCGTCGGCCAGCATCCGTCGGACTTCCGCCGGCGAAACCGCGACCACGGCGATATCTTCGTCGGCGTCGGGAGGGAGAGGCGCCGCCGTCAGCTCCTCGGCGAGATAGAAGTGCATGTATTCATTACCGTAGCCGGGCAGGAGAAAACCCGCGAAGAGTTTGGTGATCCGGCCGGCACGAAAACCCGTTTCCTCCCGCAGTTCCCGCTGGACGCAGTCTTCCGGCGTTTCCCCCCCGTCGACACTGCCCGCCGGTATCTCCAGTAGATAATCTCCCGTGGCGTGGCGGTACTGGCGGATGAGCAGAAAATTTCCCTTCCCGTCCCGGGGCACCACGGCGATGCAGGGCTGATGGTCGATCCAGCTCAGCCGGGTCCGATGGCCGTTGGGCAGGGCTACCTCCTCTTCCAGGACCTTGAAGATACGGCAGGTGTAAACGACGGGCATGGCTGTTTCCTTTCGGTGCTCAGTTGGTTTTCATGACGGCCAGGAGGCGGCGTTCGATCTCGTCCCTGGGCAGGGCGCCGACGGCGCGGCTGAGGAGCTTCCCTTCCCGGAAGAAGAGCAGGGTGGGGATATTGCGGATGTCGTACTGCGCGGCGGTGACGGGGTTTTCATCCACGTTCAGTTTGGCGATCCTGACCCCGCCGGCGTATTTTGCCGCCAGTTCCTCGAGGATGGGGGCCACCATCCGGCAGGGGGCGCACCAGGGGGCCCAGCAATCGACGATAACGGTTCCCGCCGCCGTGAGCACTTCCCGGGCGAAGGCGGCGTCGGTAATGTCGAAGGGCTTGCCGGTATCGCCGCTGACCACCAGGGGGGCCCCGCAGCGGCCGCAGCGGGGCCGCTCGTTGAGGCGCGTCTCCGGCATGCGGTTTTTTGTCCCGCAGCTCAGGCAGCGGATGATCATATCGTCCAGGGAGGCCCCGCACCGGCCGCAGCTTGGCCGGTCCTGCATCCTCTCCCGGGGGATGCGGTTTTTTGTCCCGCAGTTCAGACAGCGGACGATGATTTGTTCTTCCGGTCCGGACATGGTTGACCTCACTTCGTGGTTGCTGCCTCCACCGGGATCGGGTGCAGGATGCGCTCCAGTTCCCGGGGGTTCATTTCCGCCAGGATCCCCCGGTGGCCGGCATTGATGAGGATCAGCGGCAGGGTGAGAATCGTCGCCTCGATGTAAACCGGCAGACGTTTCCTGGTGCCGAAGGGGGACGTACCCCCGACCTTGTAACCGGTATGCCGCTCTGCGACCCGGGGATCGCAGGGCCTGACCGCCTTGACGCCGAGGGTGCGGGCGAGGGATTTCGTCGATACGTCCCGGTCGCCGTGCATGAGGATGATCAGGGGGCGGCCGTTTTCGTCTTCCATGACCAGGGTCTTGATCACTATATGCTCGTCCACGCCCAGCTCCCGGGCCGAGACCTTCGTGCCGCCCCGTTCCACGTACTTGTAGGCCCGGAGCTGGAAGGCGGCGTCGTGACTTTTCAGCTCCCGCATGGCCGGCGTCATGGGAAATTTCTCTTTGGACATGAGTACCTCTGCCGGCGGCTAAAATAGCCATTTCCGACCGGGGAGTCAATAGGAAGCGAAGGCAGCATACCTGAAAAATCGCGACAAGTAAAGACTGGGACTTTTTCGCGGCTTTGTTGTATAATCGACGCCGCTCAACGAGGAGGGAACGGCATGCGGGTCATTATTATCGGCGCCGGTGAGGTCGGTTATCACATCGCCAAGAAACTTTCCGAAGAAAACCAGGAGGTGGTGCTCATCGACAAGGATCCCGCCAAGATCCGGAGGATCGGTGAGAATCTGGACGTCCAGGCCTATCTGGGCTCCGGAACGAGCCCTCAGGCCCTCCGCTCCGTGGGTGTCGAGGAGGCGGAACTGCTGGTGGCCGCCACGGACAGCGACGAAGCCAACCTGATTGCCTGCCTGCTGGCGAGAAATCTCAACCGCCACATGGTCAAGGTGGCCCGGGTCCGCAACGAGGAGTACCTCCGGGAGGAAAGGCTGTTCAGCAAAGATCTCCTCGGGGTCGATCTGCTCATCAATACCAGGGCGATGATGGTGGAGACGATCCTGGGCCTCATGGAAGTCCCCGGGGCGTCGGAGGTCATAGATTTCGTCGGCGGCAAGGTGAAGATGGTGAGCTTCCTCATTTCCGCGGATTCGCCGCTGGCGGGAAAAAGATTAAGCGACTTGAAGGCTTATGAGGGGAATCTCCTGGTCGGGGCCATCGTCCGGGGCCACCGGATTCTCATCCCCAGCGGCCGGGACATCATCCAGCCCCAGGATCTGGTCTATTTCGTCCTCAAGAAATCCGAACTGACCGCCACCCTGACCCAGTTCGGCATGGTGACCAGACCGATGAAAAACATCATCATTGTCGGGGCGGGGGAGACGGGGATGGCCGTCGCCAGGGCGCTGGACGAACGGCGGCTGAACGTCAAGATCATCGATCAGGACGGGGATCGCTGCAAGAAACTGGCCGGCATCCTGAACCGGGTGATCGTGATCCGGGGGGACGGTGCCGACCGGGACCTCCTCCGGGAAGAAAATGCCGGGGAGATGGACCTGATCATCGCTTTGACGGGGGATGAGGAGAGCAATGTCCTCATCTCTTTGCTGGCCCGGGAGCTGGGGGCCCGGCGTACCATCACCCGGGTGAGCAAGCTGAGCTACATGTCCATCGTGTCCGCCGTCGGACTGGACACGGTGATCAACCCCCGCATGGCGGCGGTGCGGGCGATCCTCCAGTACATCCGCCGGGGCCGGATCCTGTCCGTGGCGCCCCTGCGGGAGGAGCAGGCCGAAGCCATCGAAGCGGAGGCCCTGGAGACATCGGATATCGTCAATACCCCCCTGGCCAAGGTGAACTTCCCCCCGGGGGCCATCCTGGGCGCCATCGTCCGGGGGGAAGAGATCATCATTCCCCAGGGGGATACCATTGTCCTGCCCCATGACCGGATCATCATCTTCGCCCTCCAGCAGGTTCTGCCCAGACTGGAGGAACTGCTGACCGTGAAGCTGGAGTATTTCTGATGAATCTCCGCCTGATCACCTATCTGGTGGCGGTGCTGGTCTTTGCCATCGGTATCTCCATGATCGTGCCGCTGGGGGTGGCATGGTACTACCGCGACGGCAGCGCCTCGGCATTCCTGCTTTCCCTCTTGGCGAACTGCGGTCTTGGCGGTGTCGTCCTCCTCGGGACGCGGCGCGACCAAAGCTTCCACCTGAGTCACCGGGACGGGGTGGCCATCGTCACCCTGGGCTGGCTGGTCGCAGGGCTGGCGGCGACGCTGCCCTATCTGTTTTCCGGGGCGATTCCCGCGTTCACCGACGCCTATTTCGAGAGCATCTCCGGATTTACGACCACCGGATCGAGCATCCTTGCGGACATCGAACGCCTGCCCCCGGGGGTCCTCTTCTGGCGTTCCCAGACCCAGTGGCTGGGCGGGATGGGGATCATCGTTCTGTCCATCGCCATCCTCCCTTTTCTCGGTGTCGGCGGCATGCAGCTCTACAAGGCCGAGACGCCCAGTCCCGTGGTGGACAAGCTGACCCCGCGGATCTCCGACACCGCCCAGGCCCTCTGGAAGATCTACATCGTCCTCACCATCGCCCAGATCTTCCTGCTCATGACCGGGGGGATGAACTGGTTCGATGCGATCTGCCACAGTTTCACCACCATGCCCACCGGCGGCTTCTCCCCCAAAAACGCCAGCGTTGGCCACTACCGGAGCCTCTATATCGACCTGATCATTATCCTGTTCATGTTTGTGGCGGGGATAAATTTCTCTTTGCATTACAAGCTCTTGACGGGCAGGGCCCGGCAGTTCTTCCGGGATCCGGAATTCCGCTCCTATCTTTTCATCACCGTTGCGGTCGTTGTGGTCATCACCGTGGATATCTACGGGACGGTCTATACCCGGCTGGGCGAGGCCCTCCGTTACGCCGCCTTCCAGGTGGTGTCCGTCATGACGACCACCGGTTTCGTCACGGCGGATTTTGAAAGGTGGCCCGTGTTGTCCCAGCAGCTCCTCTTGATCTGCATGTTCCTGGGGAGCATGGCCGGCTCCACCGGGGGGGGGATCAAGATCATGCGCATCGTTCTGCTGGCGAAGCACTGCTATCTGGAGATCTTCCGGATCATCCATCCCCACGCCACCACCGTGGTCAAGCTGGGGGAAACCCCGGTCCCCCAGACGATCATGAGAAGCATCTGGGGCTTTTTTCTCCTCTATGTGGGGATTTACATCATGGCGACGGTGGCGATGGCGGCCCTGGGGCTGGATATGATCTCTTCGCTTTCCGCCGTGGCCACCTGTCTGGGTAACGTGGGTCCCGGCCTGGGGAGTGTGGGACCTATGGATAATTTCTCCGGCGTGCCCTTGCCGGGCAAGTGGCTCCTCATCTTCTGCATGCTCCTGGGCCGCCTGGAGATCTACACGATCATCGTCCTTATCATGCCGGCCTTCTGGCGGAAATGAGGGCGGTGACCGGGCGTTTTATCGACGAGTAATTATTCGAGTTACGCAACGGCTTCCCGGTCCGCCGCCGGCGGGCCTTGACAAGAAAGCAGCCGGTCCTGACCGGGTCGATTTGCCCGGCAGGACGACAATGAATCCGCGTGATTTACCGGAAACCGTTTTGAGCGTGCGGAGGAGCTGCCTGAATATGACCGTAAAAAAGAATATCGCGATGATCGGAGGCGTCAAAACTTATGCATGAAAAAATAGCGGCATTGATCACCACCAACGATGTCTGTGTCCTGGCCACGGCGTCCGGGATGACGCCGCACTGTTCCCTCATGTCTTATGCCGTCACGGACGACGGCCGGGAGATCTGGCTGGCTACCCATAAAAACACCAAGAAATACAAAAATATGGAGGAAAATCCCCGGGTGAGCATCCTTATCGATTCCCGGGAGCGGGACCGGGAAGACCGGCGCTCCCGGGCCAAGGCCCTCACCATCTCCGGGGTTATGGAAACGGCGCGGGAAAGGGATAAAATAGCGGCGATCCGGAGCCGCCTCCTGGCCCGCCATCCCCATCTCGCGGCGTTTCTGGACCACCCCGACGCGGTGTTCCTGGTTTTCCGGGCGGAAAGATACCAGTTGCTGGAGGGGGTCGACGCGGCCTATTACGAGGAGGCCTGACGCCGCCGGTCCGGGGGCCGGTGGCGATACGGTTAGGAAACCCCGGGTTCGTAAGGGGCGCACCGGCGGATGTACGGCTCGTGACGGTGTCCCGTCGCAACTCACTCTTCATCCCGAGGCGGCACCGGTGAAAGGTGAAAATGACATAAAGAAACCGACGGGATACATGCTGATCAAAACCGCCCCGCAGGGAGGGGAGAGGGGAAAGGAGGGCTTATGAAGGTATTTATGACCGGAGGAACCGGTTTCGTCGGGGCCACCCTGACCAGGAGCCTTTTGGAAGACGGTCATGAGGTCCGGATTCTCACCCGGCCGGGAGAATCCCGCCGGACCATCCCCGCCGGGGCGGAAGTGGTCGTCGGCGATCCCGTCGTGCGCGGCCTCTGGCAGGACCGGGTCTCCGACCACGATGTCATCATCAATCTGGCCGGGGCTTCCATCTTCAGCCGCTGGAACGACACGGTGAAGAAGCAGTTGCGCTCCAGCCGCATCCTCACCACCCGCCATCTGGTCGAGGCCCTGGGACGTAACGACGGCGGGGGAAAGCATCTCTTGAGCGCCTCCGCCGTAGGTTATTACGGGTTCCATGACGAAGAAATCCTCACGGAGGACGAGCCGCCGGGGAAGGATTTCCTGGCCGCCCTGGCCGCCGACTGGGAGCGGGAGGCGCTGGCGGCGCAGGGGCTGGGCGTCCGGACCGTGACCTGCCGTTTCGGGATCGTCCTGGGACGTAACGGCGGGGCCCTGGGACAGATGCTCCCCCTGTTCAAATTTTGGGCGGGAAGCCCCCTGGGGTCGGGGAAGCAGTGGTTTTCCTGGATTCATGAGCGGGATCTGGCGGAGATCTTTCTCTTTCTCATCCGACACACGGAGATCGCCGGGCCCGTCAATTGCACCGCCCCGGAGGCGGTCACCAATGAAGTCTTTACCAGGGTCCTGGGGGAGGTTCTGCAGGTCCCGACCTTCCTCCCCGCCGTGCCGGGTTTCATGATGAAGCTGGTGCTGGGGGAGTTCGGTGATGTCCTCCTCCAGGGGCAGCGGGTGTTCCCGCAGAAACTGCAGGCGGCCGGTTACTCCTTCCTTTTTCCAACGCTGCGGGAGGCCCTGACGGAGCTGCTGTCGAACTGACGAGCGGCGGGGGGCTCTCCCCCCCGGCTCCGGAAGGTACCGGGGGGACGGAAGAGGATGTCTGCGGAGACGCCGGATGCCTTTTGATGGTTGGCACAGGAGACCTTTTCATGACCAGAATCTTGATCGTCTATCACACCCAGACGGGGAATACGGAAAAGATGGCCCGGGCCGTGGCGGACGGCGCCCGGGCCATCGGGGATACGGAGGTGATCTGCAGGCGGGCCGCCGAGGCCACCCTGGAGGATCTGCTCGCCGCCGACGGTCTGGCGGTGGGCACTCCGGAGAACTTCGGCTATATGTCGGGAATGCTGAAAGACTTCTTCGACCGGACCTATTATCCCGCCCAGGACAGGGTCTTTCGAAAACCCTATGTGATCTTCATCAGCGCCGGCAACGACGGCACCGGGGCCCTCCGGGCCATTGAAAGGATCGCCCTGGGTTACAAGTTCAAGCCCGTTTACGACCCCGTCATCTCCCGGGGGGCGGTCACCCCGGAGATCCTGGAGAAATGCCGGGAACTGGGCGGGGTCCTCGCCGGAGGCTGTCAGGCGGGGATCTATTAGCGACCCGCGCCGCCGGGACGGCGCTTTGTCACGGGGATACGGGGGCGCCGCCGGCGGCGGCGGTTTTATCTGCCGGCGCCGCCTTTTGCCGGTCCCCGGCCGCCCGGGTAAAGGCACCCGGAACAGGCAACCCGCTCGCCGGGGGTCGGGAAACCGGCGTCATCCTTCAGGGGACCACCGTTTTCCAGAACAGCTCCCGGCAGGACGTCTCGATTTGCTGCAGACGGGCGAAGGCCGCCTGGAAGTCGTCCGGCGCGGCGGTGAAGATCCCGTGCCCGTGAACTATGGCGGCACCGGCCTTCCGGACGGCGGGGGGCACGGTTCGGTCCAGTCCGTAAGGACCGGCGCCGGCCTCGCCGGAGACGACGGGAACGCCGGCGATCTCCCGCGTCCGGGGGCAGAAGCGGTGACACTCCCCCCGGTGCGGGCAAGCGCCTTCCCGGCAGTCCAGGGAAAGGATCACGATAAATTGCGGATGACCGTGGAGAACGGCCCGGCAAGGGGTTTCCAGGACAATGCGCCGGTGGGTGGGCAGTTCGATCGAGGCCGCGGCGTCCGCAGCCGACGGCCCCGGCAGGGGGACGGCGACGATGCGGCCGTCCAGGTCGTCCAGGGCGCTCCCCCGGCGGGTGATGAAGAGCTCGTCGCCGCGGCGATAGGAGATGTTCCCGAAGTTGGCATTCACCAGGCCGGCCGTCACGGTTGTCCGGCCGGCCGCCGCCATGGCCCGGAGGATCGCCGCCTCGTCCGTGAAGGGACCGCGGCTCAGGCGCGGCGCGGCTATGGGCCCGCCCCCGCCGGGGGCCCGATAAGCACGGATATAGTCCAGGATCTCACCGGCGGCCCGGTCCCGCGCCGGTCCCGGTCCTGACGCCGACGGCAGCAGATCGGCGCAGAATTTGACGAAAACGGCGAAACAGGCGGCGCTGTATATGACGAAGGCCCTTTCCAGATCCCCCTTGGCCGTGGCGATGATCGTTCCGTCCGGGGTGACGGCGCCCCGGCGTTTCTTCAGCGCCGCCGCCAGGTCCTCTTCCCGGCCGGTTTTCCATACCGGCAGGTCGGTGAGAAAGACCCGGGTTTCAAAGTCCTGGGGCCGGATGACACCCCCGGGGGCGGCGGCGAGATGGCGGACGATCATCCCGTAGGGGTCCGGCGGCCGGGCGGCGAGGACGGCCCGCCGTTCCCACCGGCGGGCGGCTCTTTCCAGGGGCGCCCGTAACGGATCGTCACGGTTCCAGACGAATGTTGCCGTTCCGCCGGCGGCAGGGGCAGCGGCGGCGGCCGGCGCGCGCGCCGGTTGCCGGGGGCCGGTGTTGTTCCCGTCGCGCGCCGCTTCCGCCAGTCCCAGGAGCGGCGTTCCCGCCACGGCCAGATCCGCCCGGATCAGTTTCTCGGTATAGAGGGAAAAAAGGTTTTGCATGGCCAAAGGTACTATAAACTCGCTGGGGGCATGCCGCCGCCGGCGCGTGGACAAACAGCGTCCATACGGGGATGTGGATGGTACACCCCGGCGCCCGGCGTGTCTCGCTTTGCGGGGCGGCATATCTTCCCGTCCCCTCCGCCCGGCCGGGGCGGGGGGGATATGGGGGTCGAAAAGGCCTCAGCCGTGGGGGAGAAGGATCACCTTCAAGGCGTCCTTGCCCGCCGCGACGAGCTGAAATCCCCGCTGGGCCTCGGTCAGGGGCAGCCGGTGGGTGATCATCCGCTCCACGGGCACGCGGCCCAGGCTGATCAGTTCGATGGCCGCCACGGCATCCAGGGGACTGTTGCCGTAAGAGGGCATGAGCTTGATCTCGTTGCGCCAGAATTCATTGAGCGGCACGGACAGATGCACCCCCGGTTCCGTCGTGGCGAAACAGAGGATCGTCCCGCCGCGGTCCACGGTATGCAGGGCCTGCTCGAAAGCCGCCGGGGCGCCGGCGCAGACGATGACCAGATCGGCAAGACGCCCGTCATTGACCTCCCGGACCCAGGCCGGGATATCCCCCCGGGCGTCGGCCACGGCGTCGGCGCCGAAGACACCGGCCTGCCGGCGGCGGTAGGGACTGATGTCCGTGGCCATGATCCGGCCCGCGCCGGTGGCCCGGGCCAGCATGATGTGGAGAATCCCGGCGATGCCGCTGCCCAGGACCAGGACGGATTGACCGGGCCGGAGCCGGGCCAGGCGCTGACCCCGGATGACGCAGGCCAGGGGTTCGATCATCGCCCCGGCGGCAAAGGAGACGGCGGCGGGAAGGATAAAGACCCCCCGATCGACGTTGAGACGGGGCACCCGCAGATATTCCGCGAAACCGCCGGGGTCGTAGTTGGTGCTGTGGAGGGTTTCGCAGGCCGTGTGACTGCCCTGGAGACAGTAGCGGCAGGTGTTGCAGGGGATGTGATGGGAGACGAAGACGCGGTCCCCCTCCCGGTAGGCGTCTACGTCGGCGCCGGTCCCGACGACGATGCCGGCGATTTCATGACCCAGTACCAGGGGGGCCTTCTTGATCCGGTACCATTCCATGATGTCGCTGCCGCAGATCCCGCTGGCCATGACCTTGACCAGCAGTTCACCGGGGCCGATGTCCGGAACGGGGAGCTCCACGATCCGGACGTCGGCGTTGCGGTGGTACATGGCGGCGCGCATGGTCCGGATCTTGTCGGGTTCGTTGCCGTCCCGGCGGTAACCGCTGCCCCGGCGGCTCATTTCTTCTTTTTCCCGCCGCTCCGGGCCGGCCGCCGCCTGTCCGCCGCCTTGAGGTCGTTGAAGAGTTCCCAGGCCTCCTGAGCGGTGAGGTCTTCATGGATGATGGCGTGCAAGGCCCGCATCATCGCCACGGGGTGGGGGTGCTGCCAAACGTTGCGGCCCAGATTGAGACCCACGGCCCCGTTTTGCATCCCGTCGTAAACGAAATCCAGCACTTCCTTTTCCGTCTCACACTTGGGTCCCCCCGCCATGACCACGGGGACGGGGCAGCCGCCGGTAACCTTGTCGAAATCCCGGCACCAGTAAGTTTTCACCACCCGCGCCCCAAGCTCCGCGGCGATGCGGGAGGCCAGGGCGAGATAGCGGGCGTCCCGCTTTTCCAGCTCCTTGCCCACGGCGGTCACGGCCATGACAGGAATGCCGAAATCCTCGCATTGATTGACTATTTCCGCCAGATTCATCAGGGACTCCCGTTCGTAGTCGCTCCCCACGAAGATCGAAATCCCCACGGCGGCGGCATTGAGGCGCAGGATTTCCTCGATGGAGGTGGTCAGGGATTCGTTGGCCAGATCCGCTCCCAGAACGCTGGTTCCTCCGGACACCCGGAGGATGATGGGTTTGCTGCCCACGGGATCGACGGCGGCCCGCAGGACCCCCCGGGTGACGAAAAGGGCGTCGCAGTATGGCAGCAGCGGTCTGATGGTTTCCCCGGGTTTCTCGAGGCATGATGTCGGTCCCTGAAAGTAACCGTGATCGATCGGTAAAAAAAAGCAGTGGCCGTCAGCCTGAAGCAGCTGCGACATTCGGTTTTTCATTCCCCAGTCCATAGTTCCCCTCCGTGCCGAATCGATTTTCTAACGCCAGTTTATCACATTCCCGTCCGCAAGGATAGGGTGAATCGTTTCCCGCCGACTTTTCCGGGACTGCCGATACCGCTCCGATTCATACTGGTGCCGGGCGGGAAAATCATATATAAAGACACTGATTTTCCCGGTCTCCGGAGATTTTCCCCGGGACAAACATATGGAGGAGCATGGAATCATGAATAGAGAAGCCTTTCGGAAGATAAGTTACGGTCTTTATGTCGTCAGCTCCGTGAAGAACGGCAAATTCAACGGCCAAATCGCCAACAGCATGTTCCAGGTGACCTCGGAGCCCTCCACCATCGCCGTGAGCATCAACAAAGAAAATCTTACCCATGCCTATATCAGCTCCAGCCGGGTGTTTTCCGTTTCCATCCTGGCCGAGGAGACGCCGATGACGTTTATCGGCCGGTTCGGCTTTAAGTCGGGGCGGGATACGGATAAATTCGGGAATGTCAAACACAAGACCGGCCAGACCGGCGCCCCCGTGGTGCTGGACCATGCCGTGGCCTATCTGGAGGTCAGGGTGATCCAAGAACTGGAGTGCGGCTCCCATACCATCTTTGTCGGCGAGGTGGTCGATTACGACAGCCTCGGTAACGATCCCCCTATGACCTACGCCTATTACCATACCGTCCGGAAGGGGAAATCCCCGCAAACGGCGCCGACTTATCAGCAAGAGGACCACCAGCCCCCCGGGCCGGCAAAGGACTCCCGGTATGTCTGTTCGATCTGCGGTTATGTGTATGATCCCGCGGCGGGGGACCCGGAACATGGCGCCCCGGCGGGGACATCTTTTCAGGAGCTGCCGGCGGAATGGACCTGTCCTGTCTGTGGGGCCGGCAAGGACCAATTCACACGGGAAGGATGAACCTTAAATAGGGGAGGCATTGGTTTCCTTCATCGTCTTGTTGTCGCTGCTCGGCCTGACGGTCCTTGTCGTCGTCCGGAAGGGGACGACCCTGACGCCCCGGCAGGCGGTGGCCAATTATCTGGAGGCCCGCCGGCGCGGCCGCACGGAAGAGGCCTATGGCTACCTCACGGCGGGCAGCCGCGCGCGCGTGACCCCGGGGGATTATCATGCCGCCAACTCCCTGGGCAGCGGTCTTGTGGCGGAAGTGCTGGGCCGCCGGGTATCCTTCGTGGTGCAGGAGGTGGAGGAACACGGGGATCAGGCCGAGGCGGCGGTGTTCATGACCGCCCCCGATTTCCGGCTGATCCTCGCGGAGCTATTCACGGTGCTGGATCCGGAGGCCCTCCCGGAAGAAACACTGGCGGCCCTGACCTTCCTCTGCCGCCGGACAAGCGATTTACTTGACAGATATCGACAGGATAGCTTGCCGATGCGGACGACCGGGGAGATTTTTACTCTCCGCCGGGAGAAGGGTAAATGGAAAATCGCCGCCCCTCCCGAGGGAAAATCCCCTGCCGCCGGTAAGGACGCCGGGATGACATAGCGGGGGCCGGGTTCTCCCGGCCGCGGTGTCGTCAGGCAGGCGGTTTTCTCCCCACCGGGGATATTTACCGCTGCAAGCCGGCGGGGATTGCCGGGGCTGTGGATGCGGCGGCGGGCCTTACCCGGCGTCTCGGCAGCGACGCCACACCCGCCGCAGGCGCAGGGAGTTCCCCACGACGGAAACGGAACTCAGGGCCATGGCGGCGGCGGCAAATTCGGGGTTGAGCAGGATGCCGCCCCAGGGGTAGAGCACCCCGGCGGCGACGGGGATGCCGATGATGTTGTAGATGAAGGCCCAGAAGAGATTCTGGCGGATCACCCGCATCGTGGCCCGGGACAGGCGGATGGCGGCCGGCACGGCCTGGAGGTCATCCCGCATGAGGATCATGTCCCCGGCTTCTATGGCCACGTCGGTACCGCCGCCGACGGCGATGCCGATATCGGCCGCCGCCAGGGCCGGGGCGTCGTTGATGCCGTCCCCCACCATGGCCACGATCGCGCCGGTTTCCTGCAACCTTTTGATTTCCATGGCCTTGTCTCCCGGCAGGACCTCCGCGAGGACGGTGTCGATATGGAGGGCCGCCCCGACCGCCCGGGCGGTCCATTGGTTGTCGCCGGTGATCATGGCGACCTTCAGACCCATCTTCTTCAGACCGGCTACGGCCGCACCGGCGTCATCCCTGGGGACGTCCGCCAGACCGATGAGACCGACGATCTCCTGATCACGGGCGACGTATACCCCGGTTTTGCCGGCTTCGGCCAGGCGCGTCTCCTTTTCCGCCCAGGGGGCGACGATCAGGCCGGCCGCTTCCAGATAACGGCGGTTGCCCAGCAGGCACGTCCGGCCGGCGATGCGCGCCCGGGCCCCCATTCCGGCTGTTGCCGCAAAGGATTCCGCCGTCGCGGCGGCAAGACCCCGGGCGCGGCCTTCCTGCACGATGGCGGCGCCGAGGGGGTGCTCGGAGGCCGCCTCGATGGTCATGGCGATCTTAAGAACATCGTCGGCACCGGTCCCCGGTGCCGGCAAAACGTCCGTGACCCGGGGCTCCCCCCGGGTGAGGGTTCCCGTCTTGTCGAAGACCACCATCGTCAAGCGATAGGCCTTTTCCAGGGCTTCGCCCCCTTTGATCAGGATGCCCTGCTCCGCCCCGAGACCCGTCCCCACCATGACGGCCGTGGGGGTGGCCAGGCCGAGGGCGCAGGGACAGGCGATCACCAGCACGGAGACGAAATTCAGCAGCGCCATGCTGAAACTGCCGTCGGGAACAAAGAAATACCAGACGCTGAAGGTGATGAAGCCGATGGCGAAAACTACGGGCACGAAGACCGCCGCCACCCGGTCGGCGACGCGTTGAATAGGGGCCTTGGAACCCTGGGCCTGCTCCACGAGGCTGATGATCCGGGCCAGAGCGGTTTCCGAGCCGATTTTCGTGGCCGTGAAGGTGAAGGCCCCGCTTTTGTTGATCGTGGCGGCATAAACCGCCGCGCCGGGTCCCTTGGGGACGGGCATGCTCTCCCCGGTGAGCATGGATTCGTCGATACTCGACGATCCGGAGACAATGATGCCGTCGGTGGGAACCTTCTCCCCGGGACGGACGATGAGGAGCTCTCCCCGGAGGATGGCCTCGATGGGGATATCCCGCTCCTCCCCGTTCCGGATGACCCGGGCGGTCTTGGGCCGGAGCGCCATGAGCCTCTGGATGGCCGCCGAGGTTTTGCCCTTGGCATGCGCCTCCAAGAGGCGGCCCAGGATGATGAGGGTGACGATCATGGCGGCGCCGTCGTAATAGACATGAGGCATGACCCCCGCGGCGGTGAAGATGTCGGGGAGGAAGGTGGCCAGGGAGGAATAGGCGTAGGCGGCGAAGGCCCCCACGGCGACCAGGGTGTTCATGTCCGTGGTCCTCTGCCGGGCGGCTTTGATGGCGCCGGTGAAGAAGCGACTTCCCACCCAGAAGACAACGGGGGTGGTGAAGATGAACATGGCGATGCGCAGCGGTGTTTGGGGCAGGGTGTCCAGAACGGGAAACCAGTGCGGCATGGAACCGAAAAAGATCACGACGCTCAGGACCATGCCGACGGTGAACCGGAGCCGCAGATCCCGGATCTCCGCGTCCCGGGCCGCGGCGATGGGGTCGGCGCGGAATTCGTCGGGGACGCCCAGGTAATCGTAACCCGTTTCCGTGATGACCTTTCCCGCTTCCTCCAGTCCGGCCCAGTCGGGCCGGTGACGGAGAGTCGCCCGGCCGGTGGCGAGATTGACCGCCGCCTCCTCCACACCGGGGAGAGACTGCAGGGCCCGCTCGACGCGACGCACGCAGGCCGCGCAGGTCATGCCCCCCACGGCGATCGTAGTGTCCGTCCGGGCTTCTTCCCCGGCGTTCGGCGTCGGCCCCCGGGAGTCATGGCGGGGAATGTTGGACATCTTTACCGGATTCCGTTCGTTTTTCGGTAATTGCCCCCGGCCCGGCGTTAAGAAACATACCGGCACACGCACCGGGAGAAGTCAAAATGCTCGGTCTGGTCGTCGCGGTCATGGCGTCACCGCCGTCGGTAACCGGGCCGGGCCTGTTACGGTGTCTCGTATCCGGCCCGGCGAACCGCCTCCCGGAGCAGTTCCCGGGAGACGGGCGTTTCCTCGTCGAAGGTCGCCGCGCCCTGCTCCAGGCTCACGCGGACGTTCTTCACGCCCGGTATGCCCGCCAGCGCTTTGGTTACAGCCGCCACACAGTGTCCGCAGGACATCCCCCTAATCTCGATGGTCGTTGCCAACTTGACCCCTCCTTTCTTGATGAAGGCGCATGTTTATACCGGTGGCGGAAGATCGTCGCGAGCGTGGCATATAAAAATGCCTTCCCGCGCTATTGAACCCCCCGCCGGCCCCTGCCCGCCGGGCGGCGACCATGCTTCCCGGATCCGCGCCGGGTCCTAATATACGCATGAATTATCCCTTGACAAGAGCCTGTCAGGACGCTTATAAAAAAATATCGACAGGTGAAAAGGATTTTCTATGATCATCCGCTGTTGGGGGGCCCGGGGGTCCATTCCCGTCTCTGGTCCGGAGTACCTGAAATACGGTGGCGACACCACCTGCCTCGAGATCCGGACCAATAAGGACGACATCATTATCGTGGATGCCGGATCGGGGATCAGACGCCTCGGCGGCGCCCTGCTTGCGGAGGGGCGGCGCGACTACAACATGTTCTTCACCCACGCCCACTGGGATCACCTCCTGGGATTCCCCTTCTTCAAACCCATCTATCTCCCGGGCACCCAGATCAGTGTTTACGGCTGTCCCTTTGCCCAGATCTCCGTCCAGGAGCTGATCTCCCAGGTCATGGCGGCGCCCCATTTCCCGATCGAATATCAGGACATCCGCTGTGAAATTTCCTACCACCAGACCTGCGGGGATCACTTTACCGTCAATTCCATGAACGTGACCTCCTTTCCCCTGAGCCATCCCAATGAAGGGATGGGCTACCGTTTCGAGGAGGACGGAAAAGCCTTCGTCTTTCTCACGGACAACGAGCTGTCCCATGTACATCCCGGCGGTATGGGCTTCGACGATTACGCCGGCTTCGCCGCCGGCGCCGATCTCCTCATCCACGACGCCGAATTTCGGGATGACGACTACAAGCGGACCTGGGGACATTCCACCTATACCGATGCGGTACGCCTCGCCCTGGCGGCGGGAGTGAAGACCCTGGGGCTGTTTCACCACAATCAGGAACGGACCGACGCCTCTGTGGACGATATCCTGGAACGGAGTATCGCCCTCGCCCGGGAGTCGGGGAAGGCGTTGCAATGCTGCGCCGTTTATCGGGACATGCAGATCGTCCTTTGAGGTCCGGCCCCCCTTTCAGACCCTGCCGAAGTCATCCGCGATTCTTTCGATGTCGTCTTCTCCGAAGTAATCCCCGGTCTGCACCTCGATGAAGACCACATTTTCGGAGCCCCGGTTGGCGAGGCGGTGGCTGGCGCCGGCGGGAATATCCACCGCCCGGCCCGGGAGCAGGGGTATTTCCTGATCGTCCAGGGTTGTCAGGGCCTGTCCCCGGATCAGGTACCAGTGTTCGGAACGGTGTCGGTGGCGCTGCAGACTCAGGCGCCGGCCAGGATAGACGGTGATGCGCTTGACCTTGTGATCGGCGGCGTCGGTCAGGACCTCGTAGTACCCCCAGGGGCGATGATCGGTTGGCATGGTGTTTTTCTCCTCCCCGGCTGCAATAGAATTTCTCCACCCGGCACCGGGCGGCTTGTCGCCGCCTTTCGGTTCGCCGGACCCCCCTTCTGATCGGCGGCGGCAAGTTTTCCCGGTAGGACGGGACCACCCGCGTCCGGCGGCAGGGACGGAAATTCCACATACCACAGGGGGCGGGGTTTGCATAGCCATGGTGAGGGCCCGGGAGGGTTGTTTTACCGCCGGGGAAAGTTTTCCCCGCCGCCGGTCTTTTTGCTGAGAGCTGTTACATGAGCATGAAAATACACCGGGGTGATTTCCAGAAACCATTTTCATCGTTCCCGGGTGCCGCCCCGGCATGAAAATTTATATGTGTCTTGACGGCGTCGCCAAAACTCAATATGCTCCCCCGTCATGGACCTGACCTACGAGCTGATCCGGAGCGCCAAACGCCGCAAGACCATGTCCCTGGTCGTCATGCCGGGGGGGGTGATCGTCATCCGGGCGCCCCGCCATGTCCCCTCCGGGGAGGTGGACGGATTTTTCCGCCGCAAACGGCCCTGGATCGAGAAGAAACTGGCGGACCTCGAAGGGCGCCGCGCAACCTGGGGAACGGACGGCCGGGGCGGGGGCAGGGTCCTTTTTCTTGGGGTCTCCTATCCGGTGGTGGTCAGGGACGTTGACGGTCCGGCCGGCGGCCTGTCCTTCGACGGCATACGGTTCCTCCTGGCCCCGGGGGCCGGCGACGGGAGACGGGAGATGCTGCAGGCCTGGTATTGCGGACAGGCGGCTTCTTTCCTTCCCGGCCGGGTCAAATATTTCGAGGAACTATGGGGCTGCCGGTCCCGTTCGGTGCGGATCAGCAAAGCGCGGTCGCGATGGGGCTCGTGTTCCGCCGACAATCGCCTGGCCTTTTCCTGGCGGCTCATGATGGCCCCGCCCGCCGTGATCGATTATGTGGTCGTCCATGAACTGGCCCATCTGCGGGAGAAGAACCATTCGCCGCGCTTCTGGGCCCTCGTGGGAGAGATGTGTCCCGATTACCGGCAGTTGCGGCGCCGGCTGAATACATTGGGGACGGGGGCCTTGTTATGACGGCCGGCTCCCGTCCGACAAACATCCGTGCCGCCCGGGGTGAGTACGGAGAAAGGTGATAATATCCATGCACTTGCGGCCATTATCACTTCAAACTGAGGCGGGAAAGCAACAGCAATGAGGCTGAACACTTATGCCGGATAACGACAAAACGATACTCCCTCCGGTCGCCCTGCCCCTGAGCGAGCTGCCCGAGGGCGCAGAGGGCGTCGTCGCCTCCCTGGCCGGCGGCCGGGAACTGGCGGGCCGCCTGGCGGGGATGGGGATCTCCCTGAACGCCCGTATCCGGATGCTCCGCAACAGCAGCGGCCTGATCATGGTTCAGGTCGGGGAAACGCGGATCGCCCTGGGTCATGGGGAGGCGGAGAAGATCGTTGTTCACCGGAGCGAACCGTCTCCGGAAGCGGAACCGTCTCCGGCGGCGCCGCGGCGTATCCTCGTAGCTTTGGCCGGCCAGCCCAATGTGGGCAAATCGACGGTGTTCAATATCCTGACCGGCCTCTCCCAGCATGTGGGCAACTGGCCGGGCAAGACGGTGGAAAAAAAGGAAGGGGCCTACGTCTGCCGGGAGGGGGACCTTTGCATCGTCGATCTCCCCGGCACCTACAGTCTCACGGCCTTTTCCGAGGAGGAGCGGGTCGCCCGGGACTTCATCCTCGACGAAAAACCCGATGTCATCGTCCTGCTGGCCAATGCCGCCGCCCTGGACCGGAGCCTGTACCTGCTTACGGAACTGCTTCTCCTCGGTCCGCCGGTGATCGTCGCCGTGAATATGATCGACGTGGCGGAAACCCAGGGGATCCGGATCGACATCCCCGCCCTGGAGCGGGCCCTCGGGTTGCCCGTGGTGGGGATGATCGCCAAGAAGAACCAGGGGATCCGGGAGCTCATCAACCTGATCATCTCCCTCCGGCGGGGCGATATTTCCTATCAGCCGCGGCTTCCCGACATCGCCGCCGATCACCGGGACATATACGAGGAGATCAAAGGGGTCATGGCGACGTACCTCCCGGAGCACCCCCGGCACAACTGGCTGGCGACGAAATTCATGGAGGGGGATGCGGAGGTGTCGAGGAAGATCGCCGCGGCGCTTCCCCCGGAAATCTGGACGCGCCTCCAGGGGATTCTGGTCAAGCACGAGGACTCCCTCCATGCCGTCGTGGGCGGCCGCTACGACTGGATCGAGGCCGCCACCCGTTCCGCCGTCTCCCGGTTCAAGATGGGGCAGGTGGTCATGACGGACCGCCTCGACCACATCCTGACCCGTCCCGTTTATGGTATCCCCATCCTTTTGGCCGTCTTTGCCGGGGTCTTCCTGATCACCTATAAGGTGGGATACCCCCTGCAAAAGGGACTGGAATGGCTGGTAAGGGCCCTGGCCCGGCAGGCGGCGCCCTGCCTTGCCTCCTTTGACCCCTGGGTAAGGGGGCTGCTCATCGACGGCGTCATCGGCGGCGCCGGTTCCGTCCTGACCTTCCTGCCGATCCTGGTGATCTTCTTCGCCGTCCTGGCGCTTCTGGAAGACGTGGGCTACATGGCCCGGGCGGCCTTCGTCATGGACCGGTTCATGCATCTCATCGGTCTGCACGGCAAGAGCGTCATCCCCATGTGTCTGGGGTTCGGCTGCAACGTGCCGGCGGTCCTCGGCGCCCGGATCGTCGAGTCGAAAAGGGAGCGGCTCCTGACGATCTTCCTGTCCCCCTTCATCCCCTGCACCGCCCGGCTGGCGGTCCTGACCTTCGTCACCGCCGCCGTTTTCACCTCCCAGGCCGCCGTGGTCTCCTGGTCCCTCCTGGCGGGCAACATCCTCCTCCTGGGCCTGACGGGCATGACCGTCAACCGGTTCCTCCTCAAGGACGAACCCCTCCCTTTCATCATGGAGTTGCCCCTGTACCACAAGCCGGACCCGCGGACCATCGCCACGGTCATCTGGATCAGGACCCGGGAATTTGTCAGGCGGGCGGGAACGGTCATCCTCGGGGTTTCGGTCCTGGTCTGGGCGTTGTCCTACTTCCCCCATGGCCGTGTGGAAGACAGCCTGCTGGCGGCGTGCGGTCATTTTATCGAGCCTCTGGGGCGGCCCCTCGGACTCGACTGGCGCATGATGACCGCCCTGGTGACGAGTGTCGTGGCCAAGGAAAACGCCGTCGCCACCCTGGGCGTTCTTTACGGTGTCGGGGACGAGGGGCTGGTGCGGGTCCTGCCCACCGTCATGACCCCGGCCTCGGCCCTGTCCTTTCTCGTCGTGCTGATGCTGTTCATCCCCTGCGCGGCGACGGTGACGGTGATGAAGCAGGAACTGGGAAGCCGGCGATGGTTCGGCGCCTCTTTCGCCCTGATGCTGGGTCTGGCCTTTCTCCTGGGTTTCGCCGCCTACCGGCTGGCCCTGGGACTCGGCCTGTAGAGGAATAACGATCGCGGCGGCACCTGCCGCCGCGGCAGGGGCGGTCGCCGCCGGGGACGGAAAAAATATGTTGACTTTCAATGGGGATATTCTTTAATTTCCCGGAGAATCGCCGGGAACCGGGGAGCTTTCTTTGCCCCGGCTTGAAATCCCGGGTGGTTGAAGACCGAAAATATGCTCGCGAGGTGAACCGATGAAAAAGGGGACCATTTGGTGCCTTTTCCTGTCCCTGTTGTGGCTTCTCAACGGCTGCGCCACTATCGACAAGCCGGAGGTAAAGGCGATCGACAACAAGCCGCAGGTCAGTCCGGCGCCCCTTCAGCAGAACCTGTCCGCCAAAAAAGGGTTGAAAAGGAAAGTCGCCATCGCCCGTTTCACCAATGAGACAAAATACGGGCAGAGCTTCTTTCTCGATGAGCAGAAAGACCGGATCGGCAAGCAGGCGGTGGATATTCTGACCAACAAGCTCATGCAGACGGACAAATTCATTATGCTGGAACGGGCGGATCTGGACAAGCTGCAGAAGGAGCTGGCGCTGGGAAACGCGGCGCCGCTGAGAAACATGGCCGATTACCTCATCGTCGGCTCCATCTCGGAATTCGGCCGCAAAGACACCGGCGAAGTCGGCATCTTCAGCCGGACGAAAAGGCAGACCGCCTTCGCCAAGGTTCATATCCGGATGATCGATATCTATACCGGTCAGGTCATTTATTCGGAAGACGGCGAGGGGTCGGCCTTTTCGGAGGCGGGGACCGTGTTCGGTGTGGGCGGCCGCGCGGGCTATGATTCGACTTTGAACGACAAGGCCCTGGAGGCCGCCATAACCAATCTGGCCTCGAATATCATCGAAAGGCTTCTCGACAAGCCCTGGCGGGGTTATATCCTGGGACAGGAGGACAATCAGTTGATCATCTCCGGCGGCAAATCCCAGAACATCAATGCCGGTGACGTCTTCACCGTGTATCAGGAGGGGAAAAAGGTCAAGAACCCCCAGACGAACATGGAAATGACCCTGCCGGCCAAGAAAATCGCGAAGATACAGGTTACGGCGACGCTCGGAGAAACGGCGGAAAAGGAAGTGTCCCTCTGCAAGGTCATCGAGGGAGAAAGGAACCTGGCCGATTACCAGGCAAAGAACGATTACAGCCGTCTGTTCATCGGCGAGGCGAAGGAGGGGCTTTGATCATGACCAAGAAATGGTTGGTCTTGGTACTGGCATTGTGGACCCTGGCGGGATGCGGTTACTATGAGGGCGTCGTCCAGCCGACGCCCCAAAGCTACCTGTCTTTCCTGGGCGATACGGACGGCGCCGTTGCGGTCATCGACGACCGGATCACCCTGAATCTCGGTCAGGAAATGCGGGGGGCGGAAAATGAAAAGAAGACCGTCCTCTTTCAATTGTCGCCGGGCAGGCACAAGGTGGTCGTGACGAAGAGGGGGCGGGAAGTCGTCAACAGGATCGTCATCGTCGGCGACGGGGCGACGAAGGAAATCCAGGTGCCATGAATGTCCCTTTGGTAATCGTTTCCGCCGGGCTGATTCTCTTTCTCTCCGGTTGTGCGGGCGGTCAGAAAATGTACTACTGGGGCGACTATTCGGATACCCTTTATAAGTACAAGAAAAATCCCTCCGAGCAGTCCCTCCTCGATCACCGGCAGTCCCTGGAAAGGATCCTGGAAGAGTCGGCGAAAAACAACCTGCGGGTCCCCCCCGGTGTATATGCGGAGCTGGGCTATATCTATTTCCGGCAGAACAAGAAAGATCTGGCTATCCAAAACTTTCAGCGGGAGAAGGCCTTATATCCGGAAGCGACCCTGTTGATGGACAGATTGGAAAAGGCGGCCGTCCTGGCGGATAAACCTAAAGACGACCGTGGGCGCACCAAGGAGCCGCCGCCTCCGGACAAAACGGATCGTCATGCCGAAGGGTCGCCGCCGGCTGCCGGCCCCGGCGGGGATAAAAAGGTGGCGCCATGAAAACCAAGCTCTCCGCCCGGAGGAATCTTCATAAAGCCCTGCTGTTGTTTATCATGCTGATCTGTATCAACCTGAGTGCCTGCGGGCCCAAGATGATCACGAAGGGCGACAAATACCCCTTGCTGTATGAGGAACAGCCCGTTTCCATCCTGATTCTTCCCCCCATCAATGAGTCGACGGCGGCGGAGGCGAAAGACTATTATGCCACGACGATTCAGGAGCCCCTTTCGTTTTGGGGTTACTACGTTTTCCCTTACGAGATTACGACGGAAATCCTCAAGATGGAGGGCATTTATGATACCGAACTCCTGAAGAGTCTGCCGCTGCAAAAGTTCCGGGAATATTTCGGTGCCGATGCCGTCCTGTTTACCACCATAAAAAAGTGGGATCTCTCTTACCTGGTGATTGCCTCCAACCTGACTGTCTCCGTGGATTGCGAGTTGAAATCGACGCAGTCCAACGCCACCCTCTGGAAGTATAACGGCACCGTCACCGTGGATCTGTCCGGCGGCAATACCGGCGGCGGCCTGGTGGGGCTCGTCGTCAAAACGGTGGTGACGGCGGTCAGTTCCGCCATGGCGGACTACGTTCCCCATGCCCGCACCGCCAATTACCGGGCCCTGCAATCCCTGCCCTACGGTAAGTACCATGCGCTGTACGGCAAGGACCGGACGCAACAATTCATGGATCAACCCCCGTTGAGCGACAGGTGAGACCGGGGGCGGTGCCGCGCCGGCACAACCGCCGGACCTCCCGGCCGTTCCGGATCCCTGTTTCATCCTGACCGTATCTCTCCGTTGACCGTCATGTCCTGATGACGGCAGGGCGCACGATAAAGATTACCGGCAGGCGGCGGATGTTTTCATATCCGGCCCGGTAGGCGGGATGCCGCCGGGCCGGGCCGGGATCAAAGATAGGCGTCGATGCCTACCCCTTGCAGGTTGGCGAGTTTGTCGATCAGGAAGGCGATATCGCTTTTCCCCGCGATGATCCCCCCGTGCTGGGGGGCGATGAGCTCAATGTCCAGGGGGCGGATCTGCTCCATGGCGTATTTCAGCGCCTTCCCGGAGGGCATGATCTTCTGGTGAAACTTGATGATATCCGGCAGGGGGCAGTAGGGCCGCCCGATCGGGCAGCTTTTGTAGCCCCGGCAGGTATAGCAGTCCTCCCCCAGGCGGGTATAGAGCTCCCAGGTCTTCGAGAAGCTGCCGAAGAGATCGCTGCTGAAGAGTGTTTTCGTTTTGGCGTCGTAGGTCACGAAGTTGCCGGCATTGTGGCAGAACGGCGTCCTGAGGAACCGGAGCTTCCGGCCGTTGAACACGTAACCCCGGTCGGTGAAATTGACGGTCTTCAGCAGGGAGTGGTTTTCCTTGCCCAAGTAATAGGTCAGAAAGATCCGGTCCAGGGGATCGGATAAGATCTGCAACGATGGATTGTCGATGATGTCGACAAGGTTGGCCATCGAACCGCACAGGTCGGGATCGTAGTGATGATAGATGAGCGCCGTGATCTGCCCCGGCTGGAGACCGGCCTGGAGGATCTTCATCATCACCACGGCGAAGTCGGGGCGGCTGCCGCCGTCGATGAGCACGGCCTGATCCCCTTCCACGATCAGATAGGGGTTGCAGTGGAGATTGGTCTTTTCTTCATAGAAACCCACCCAGGAGATACCGTCGGCGATGGGAATGGGCCGGTCGTACTCATGCACGCTGTTCATGATTCAGCTCCTTTCTTGGCGGCGGCGAAATACGCCGGCATGTCGGCCTTGTTTTTCAGGGCGATTTTTCCCCGGGGCTCGAAGTCGAAGCGGTCTCGTGCCGCCAGATAGGTGGTTTGGGAGACGTTCACCCGCCCGGTGAGGCCCGCGGCCTCGAACCGGGCGGCGATGTTGACGTCATCTCCGAAGACGTCGAACTGCATCCGTTCCCGGCCGACGACCCCGGCCATGACCCGGCCGGTATGGATTCCCGCCCGCATCTGCACGTCCTGCCGATGATTCTTGTTGAAGGCGCCAAGAAATTCAAGAATTTCCAGGGCCGCCTGAATCCCCTGGACGGCATGGTCGGGATAGACCTCCGGAGCGCCGAAGACCACCATATAGGCGTCGCCGATGGTCTTGATCTTGGTGCCCCGGCAGCGGGTGATAAGATCGTCGAAGCCGCTGAAGAGCTCATTGATGAGGTCGATCAGGGCCTCGCCCGTCATCCTTTCGGCCAGCCGGGTGAACCCGGCGATGTCGAGAAAGAGGATGGTGCAGTGGAAGGGCCGGGGGGCATAGTGCCCCCGGTATTTGATCTCCTCCGCTACCGGTCCGGGCAGGGTGTTGCGGAGAAGATCCGTAACCCGCCGCTCCAGGGAAACGTACTTTTCGATCAGTTGCTTAAGAAGACGCCGCTGGAGGCGGGAATCCCCCAGGGCCGCCTGGGAGTCGAGAAAATGCCAGGTCAGCAGCTCGGAATCGGCCCCGTTCCGGTCGGCAAGCCGACAGATATTGCTGAGATTTTCCTTTTGCAAGGCTCCTGTCCTCCGGGCCATGAATCGGGTTTGCCGGATATGCCGGGTCAAAATTCCATTGCCGTCAGCCGCCAGGTCAGGCCGTGGCGACGCATAATGAACCGCACCGTTCCCTCCGGTCCTTCCGGGACGACGATGGTGAATTCGGCGGGACCGGTATAGGAGAACTCGGTATTCCTCAGGAAGGCCGCCAACAGGGACCAGGCCCCCGGGGGGCCGGAGTCGCCCGCCGCCGCCGTCATCCTTTCTTTCATGAAAGCCGCCATACCTTCCGGGGTAACCAGATCGTCCACCGCCCGGTCCACGAGCCGCCGGACCAGAGAATCGCGGAGATCCTTCCCCGCCGCCGGTGGCTGCTCCCCGGGGACGTTCAGGATCTTGGCGGTGAGGAAGCGTTTGAGATGCTCCCGCAACCGGTCGAAATCGATGAGCTCCGAGAGCTTCGCCATGTCCTGGGTCTCGAAGGCCGCCATGATTCTGTAGAGCGCCAGGTAGGGCAGGCTGTAAAAGACGCCCGCGCCCAGGGAGACCAGCAGGCAGCCGGCGATGAGGACGGCCCGTTTCTTCACGGTCAATCACCCCAGCCGATAACTTCGTAGCCCTTTGTACTCAGGCAGCGGTTTACGAAGGATTTATACAGCGGACTCGGTTCGGAGGCCTTGATGACCCCGGAAACCAGGCCGGCGGCCGCTCCGGCCGCCGCCCCCACCCCCAGGTCCGACCCGAAGCTTCCCCGCACCGCCCCGACGGCCCCGCCGACCACGGCCCCGCCGGCCCCGCCGATGACCGTATCCTTGGCGACGGTCTTGGCGGCGTCGGATTTAACATAGGCCTCCGCCTGTTGCCGGCAGTCCGCGATATCCCGATCCGCCTGCTCCTGCCCTACCGTCTTCAGGTAGGCGTTGGGATAGAGCACGGGACCGGAGGCGCAACCGCCCAGGAACATGATCAGGGCAATGGTGAGACAAAAAAGCCTTTTCATCGCTGACTCCTTTTATCGACCCCCGCCGGGGGGGGACTTTCTGAAGAGGGAAAACCGCCTTTCCCTCACAAATGCGTTAGTATGAAAAGACACCGGGGTGATTTCCATAAATCATTTTCATCGCTCGCCGGTGCCGCCCCGGCATGAAAATTTATATGTCATTGATCTGCAACGGTTTATCATTAGCGGGGCCGCTGCGGGCACGGTGGAGCGCGTCCCGCCGTTTTCATCCTGCTTGGTGACGGCGTCCCGTCATGAGGGTTTCATTCGCAGACGTTTCCCGTAAATTTTCATGTCCGGGCGGTACCCGGTCACGATGCAAATCTCCTGGTCGAGCCGTCTATGTGAGGTACAAGATGAACCCGTAAAACGTCATCTCCCGCCCTCACCCGGGGCTGCTTTTACCAGCACCGCCCCGAAGAAGCCGTCGGTGCCGTGGCGATGGGGCAGGGTGCGGAAATATCCCCGCTCATCGACAAGGTCCGCCGCCATATCTTCCGGAACCGCGAGGCGGAATTCCGGCCGGCGGGCGAGAAACGCGGCGACGACCGTCTCGTTCTCCTCCGGCATGATGCTGCAGGTGCTGTATATGAGGCGCCCGCCCGGCTTTACGTAGTCTCCGGCCCGGTCCAGGAGGCGTTGCTGCCGGGTGGTGTGTCTTGGCAACTGCCCGGGTGTGAGGCGCCACTTGATCTCGGGACACCGCCGCAGCGTTCCCAGCCCCGAGCAGGGGACATCCACGAGGACCCGGTCGCAGGATGCCGCCGCCACCCCCGCCAGGGGCCGGGTGGCATCCGCGGCGACGGCGGTGATGATGGTGATGCCCAGGCGGTCCGCAAGTTTTGCCATCTCCTTTATTTTGCCGGCCCGCAACTCCACGGCGATGATCCGGCCCCGGTTGTCCATGAGTTCCGCCATCTGGGTCGCCTTCCCGCCGATGCCGGCGCAAAGATCCAGGACCGTGTCGCCGGCGGCGGGATTGACCAGCCGGGCGACGAGCTGCGAAGCCTCGTCCTGAATCTGGATGCTTCCCCGCCGGTAGGGGACGGTATCCCGAAGGCGTTTCCCGGCGGTCCGGACCACTAGACCCGCCTCGGAATATCCGGTTTTTTCCGCCGTGATCCCCTCCCGGGCCAGTTCCTCTATAACCTTTTCCCGGGTGGTTTGCAACCGGTTTACCCGCAGGACCGGGGCCGGGATGGTGTTGTTGGCTTGGCAGAGGGCCAGGGTTTCCTCGGGACCCCATTGCCGGAGCCAGCGTGCGATGAGCCAGGGGGGGTGGGAGTGGACGACGGCCAGATAAGAAGGCAGATCGTCCTGAGGCCCCGGATAGGGCAGGTCGTCCCGATGGCGCAGGACGTTTCTGAGCAGGGCGTTGACCAGCCCGTCCCGTCCGGGGCAGAGGGTTTTGGCCAGCGCCACGGCCTCATGGACGGCCGCCCGGGGCGGTATCCGCTCCGTGTAGAAGACCTGATAGAGGGCGGTGCGGAGGATGTTCCGGAGGACCGTTGCCCCCGTCGGCAGTTCCTTTTGGAGCATCCGGGTCAGGATCCAGTCCAGGAATCCCCGCATCCGGAGGGTTCCATAAACCAGCTCCGTGAGCAGCGCCCGGTCCCGGGGGTCGCCGTCCGGCCGGCGGGAAAGACAACGGTCGAGAAGGGGTTCGGCGAAGGCCCCGCCCCTGTCGATGCGGTTCAGGATTTCGACGGCGAGCAAACGGGGGTTGAACTGTATCTTGTTGATTTCCATCATCCTTTGTCACAACCGGGCAGTCGCCGGGCTACGCTGCCGGGGCGGGGTCGCCGGGAAGCGTCACCGCCCCGGCAGCAGACCGGTTCCGGTCGCCGGGCGGTAGGCGCCGCCCTCGCCGCGGCGCCCCGGGACGGTGGTCGCCCCCGGGCGGGTGAAGCTCCCGGATGGTCTTCAGCGACAGCGGGCCGGGGCGGAGAACCGATAGCCGCGCAGGAAGTCGTGGATGGCCATGCGGTTCTTACCCTCCAGTTGCACGTCCTGGAGATACACGCGGCCGTTGCCCGCGGCCACGGGGAGGCCCTGCGGCGTCACCGCGCCTATGGTTCCCGGTTCCTCCCCCGCTGTCCCCGGTTCTCCCACGGCGAGAAAGATCTTCAGGATCTTTCCGTTCCAAGAGGTATAGGCCCCGGGTTTCGAGGAGAGGCCGCGGATCAGATTCACGATGGCGCCGGCGTCTTGCTTCCAGTCGATGCGGCCGTCCTCTTTCTTCAGCCGGGGGGCGTAAGTCGCCGCCTCGTGTCGTTGGGGCGTCCGGGTCGCCGCTCCCGCCGCCACCTGGGCGACGGCTTCCCGGAGCAGCTCCGCCCCCAGCACGGCCAGACGGTCGTGGAGAAGATCCCAGGTTTCACCCGCCGCGATCGGTACCTCGCGCTGCAGGAGGATGTCGCCGGTATCGACGCCGGCGTCCATCATCATGATCGTCACGCCGGTGGTCTTTTCCCCCCGGATCAGGGTCCAGTTGATGGGGGCGGCCCCCCGGTATTTGGGGAGCAGGGAGGGGTGGACGTTCAGACAGCCCAGCGGCGGGCGTGCGAGGATTTCCGGCGGCAGGATCTGGCCGAAGGCGGCCACGGCCACCAGGTCCGGGTTGAGCCCCCGGAAAAGCTGGAGAAATGATTCGTCGCGGACCCGCTCGGGCTGCAGAACCAGCAGGCCGTAGCTTGCCGCCAGTTCCTTAACCGGTGGTGATTGCAGGCGTTTTCCTCTACCCTGGGGTTTGTCGGGTTGCGTGACCACGCCGACGATGGGGTAGCCGGCCTCGACCAGCGACTTGAGGGACGGAACGGCAAATTCCGGGGTCCCCATAAAAAGCAAACGGGGCTTGGACATGGTCGGTACACCTCCTTTTATACCAGCATTATAGAAAATCCCCGGAAAGGGAAAGCAAAATTTTGCGGTCGGTTACATGAAATAGACCGGATCGACGTCCGCCTTGATCTGTACCCCCGGGGCACGAAACCGGGACAGCAGTTCCCGGGCGAGCTCCCGCACCGAGCGGCTGTCTTGCCCCTTCAACAGCAACTGCCAGCGGTAACGACCCCGCAGGCGGGCGATGGGTGCGGGCGCCGGCCCTGCCAGTGCCGTGGCCGCCCCTTTCCCGCCGGATTTGGTGAGGAGCTCCCGGGCCAGGTCGGCGAGGGCATGGGCGGCCCGTTCCCCTTTTTCCTCGTGAAGACAGGAGATGTTGAACTGGACCAGCCGGGCGAAGGGCGGATAGAGGAGGCTCCGGCGCAGGGCGATCTCCTCTTGGTAGAACCCTTCGTAATCGTGATCTTTTGCCCGCTGAAGGGCATAGTGGCCGGGATTGAAGGTCTGGATGATCACCTCCCCCGGATACTCGCCCCGGCCGCCCCGCCCGGATACCTGGGTGAGGAGTTGAAACGTCCGTTCGGAGGCGCGAAAATCGGGCAGATTGAGAGATGTGTCCGCCAGGACGACGCCCACGAGGGTGACGTGGGGGAAATCGTGTCCTTTTGAAATCATCTGGGTGCCCACGAGGATGTCGATCTCGTCCCGGCCGAGGGCGTGGAGGAGCTCTTCGTATGCCCCGGGCCTTTCCATCGTGTCGCTGTCCATGCGCCGGACCCGGGCGGCGGGGAAACGGGTCCGGATTTCGTCTTCCAGCCGTTCCGTACCCACGCCGTAGGTGCCGATCCGCGGGCTTCGGCAGTGGGAACAGACGGATTGTCCGGCGAGTGAATAATCGCAATAGTGGCATTTCCAGACATTGTCACCGGCGTGGTGTATAAGGGATACCTCGCAATTACGACATCTTATGGGATGCCCGCAATCGCGGCAGACCAGGAAGGTATGATAACCCCGCCGGTTGAGGAGCAGGAGGGCCTGCCGCTTCCGGCTCAGAGTCGCGGCGAGGGCCTCCTGGAGCCGCCGGGACAGGAAGGTCGCCGCCCCCTCCTCCCGGAGGGCCCGTTCCATTTTCATGTCCACGATCTCCACGGCGGGCAGCGGCCGGTCGGCGATGCGTTGCGGCATGGTCAGCCGGTCAACCTTGCCGTTGCCGGTATTGAAGTAGGTCTGGACCGCCGGCGTGGCCGAACCGAGGAGCACCGTCGCCCCCGCCAGGCGTCCTCTGACGATGGCCATATCCCGGGCGTGGTAGGGAAGGCGTTCGTCCTGCTTGTAGGAGGGGTCGTGTTCCTCGTCCACGACGATCAGTTTCAAGTTGCGGACCGGGGCGAAGAGGGCGGAGCGGGCCCCCACGGCGATCCGCAGTTTTCCTGTCCCCAGGAGCCGCCACTGATCATGCCGGACGGCCCGGGAGACCCCGCTGTGGAGAACGGCGATTTCGGCGCCGCCGAATCTTTCCCGGACCCGGGAGATGAGCTGGGGGGTCAGGGAGATTTCCGGGACCAGATAGATCGCCCCGCCGCCGAGGCGGCGGACTTCTTCCATGGCCCGGAGATATACCTCCGTTTTCCCGCTTCCCGTGACGCCGTGGAGGAGGAAGGTTTTCGGTCGCCCGGCATGGAGTGTCGCTACGATCTCCCGGAGGGCAGCCTCCTGTCCGGGGCTGGGTTGGGGAATCTCCGGCCTCGTCCCCCCTTCCCGGCCCAGTGGCAGGGAGCGGAAGATTTCCCGGTCCGTGACCTCCACCAGGCCCTTTTTCACCAGGGCGTCCAGGACGGACCGGATGTCGCCCAACCGCCGGGTCAGCTCGGCCCGGGAGACCCCGGACTCCCGGCGGACGGCAGCGAGGGCGAGACGCTGTCGTTCCGTCAGCGTCGTCACGGCCGTGGTTGGGCATGCCGTCAGTATCTTTTCCGTTTTGGTCCGGACATTTCCTCCCCCCGGCAGGATTTCCTGAAGGGCCTTGCCCAGAGGATAGAGATAATAATCGGCCACCCAACGATAAAAGTCGAGTTCCCGAAGGCCGAACAACGGTTCCGGATCAACGATATCGATAATATCTTTGGGGTTTTCCACTTCCGCCGTTGCCGAGACGGCGATGACGTAGCCGGTCTGCACCTTGTTGCCGAACGGCGCCCGGACCCGCTTCCCCACGGCGACGGCGGTTGTTTGCGCGGCGGGAACCCCGTAGTCGAAGGTTTGCTCGGTGGGGATGGGAAAGGCGACTTTCACGAACATGATTAAATCCCCGGGCCGGCCGCCGGTGAAGGGGGAACGTGACGGCCTACCGTGGCCGCCGTCGGTACGGACGGCGAAGAACGACGATGAAGACCGGCGGCGGTCAGGAGCATCGCCGGGCCGTGACCTTCTTCCCGGATGCTTCTTTCCGGATTCCCGGTACCTGGATCCCTGTCCACAGCCATGGGCAGCTCGCAAATCCTTCCTGTCGGAGGACGATGCTGGCGGGTGTCCACGGGCAGGAAAATTTATGTGAAAATGTCGGCAAGAGTGCGAATATTTTTACCTTTTGTTTTACGCCCGCCCGGGACTGGGGGGGTTGACGGCAACGCGGGGACCCGACAGGGCCCGGAAACAATGCCTCGGCCGCGGCGGGGACGATAATGAGGGAAGGAAGGGGTCTATTCGCCCTTCATCTTTTCAAGTTTTTCCTGCTTGGTCTTGCAGTCGATGCACAGGGTGGTTACCGGCCTGGCGATCAGTCTCTTTTCGGAGATATCGCAGCCGCAGGAGGTGCAGATCCCGTATCCGCCTTCGTCTATCCGCTGGATGGCCTCCCGCATCTTGGCGATCAGTTTCCTTTCCCGATCCCGGATGCGCAACTCGAAGTTGCGGTCCGATTCCAGGGACGCCCGGTCGTTGGGATCGGGATAGTTTTCCTTGCCGGTCGTCATTTCCGAGACGGTCTTCTCTGCGTCCGACAGCAGCTCGCTGATCTTTTGATTCAACATGAAGCGGAAAAACTGCAGCTTATCAGGCGTCAACGGCATCACATCACCTAATCTGTCGTAATCGATCAAAATTCACGCGCCCGCAGCCGGGCTCGACGAAAGATAAAACATCCGCTTAGTTGCGGACGATTTCATGTCCACGCATTCGGGTCAGAGGACATACACGATCCCAGGGTGTTTGTAAAGAAAAAATTTCAGGCGGAAGACGGGGACGGGAAAGGGAACCGGAATCGCGGCGGGGAAACAGGTGGCTCGCCGCGGATGGTTCTTTCAGGCCGGTCCCGGCGGGGGAGCAGCGGCTTTGTTCCCGGTGATCTTCCGTATTTCCTCGTAGAGAGGTTTGAGACGCCGGTACATCTGGAGGTAAACCCGGCGGTAGAGCTGTTCGTAGATCTCCCGGCAGCGGGGATCCGGTTCGAAGACCCGCCCCAGGCGTGTCATGGCGGCGATGGCGCTCTCGAAATCGGGATGCAGTTTCAGTCCCACCGCGGCGTCGATGGCGGCGCCCAGTCCGGAGGCCTCGTAAACATGGGGCCGGGCGGCGGGCAGGCCGAAGATGTCCGCCGTCAACTGCAGGGCGGCGTCGCTCTGGGAGCCGCCGCCGGCGACCCGCAGTTCCGTGATCGGAACGCCGCTACTTCTTTCCGAGCGCTCCTTCCCCTCCCGCAGGGCATAGGCCAGACCCTCCAGAATGGCCCGGTAGAGATGGGCCCGATTGTGGACATCGCTGAAGCCGATGACGGCCCCCCGGGCTTCCGGCCCGGGGATCTTCACCCCGGGTGACCAGTAGGGCTGGAGGATCAGGCCCGCCGACCCCGGGGGGACCTCCCGGACGAGATCATCGAAAAGGGCTTCGGGATCCACACCCCGCTCCCGGGCGATCTTTTCCTCATGCCGGGCGAACTCCCGCTTGAACCAGCTTACCAGCCAGTAACCCCGGTAGATCATGATTTCCAGACTATAGGCCCCGGGGACGGCGGCGGGGTAGGGGGGGATCAGCGGGACGGCCTCCAGGTAGCGCCGGTGGGTGGTGTTGATGGTGGCGGTCGTGCCGTAACTCAAACAGCCGATATGGGGGGCGAGACATCCGGCGCCGATAACCTCGCAGGCCTTGTCCGCCGCCGCGGCGATGACGGGGAGACCGGCGGGGAGGCCGGTCTCGCGGGCGGCCCGGGGGGTGATGCGGCCGATTTCCGTCGCCGGTGGGACCAACTCCGGGAGCATGTCCTTCCGGATCGGCAGGAGCTTCCATTTCCAGTCCCAGGGGCCGGCCCAGCGGAGCCGCTTGTAGTCGAAGGGGATATAACCTACCTGACTGCTTACGGAATCGCGGTATTCCCCCGTGAGGCGGTAGGTCAGATAGCCGGAGAGGAGGAGATATTTGTGGGTTTTTTCCCAAAGCTCCGGCTGGTGGCGATGCAGCCATACCGCCTCCGCCTCGGCTTGGAAATAGGCGATGGTTTCCCGCATGCCGGAGAGCCGAAAGGCCAGGCCCCAGAGACCTCCCAGGGGAGGCAACCCTTCGGTGCGCCGCTGGTCCAGCCAGATGACGGCGGGGCGCAGGGGCCGGCCGGCGCGGTCGAGATTGACGACGGTGGCCCGTTGGGTCGTCAGGGCCAAGCCGGCGACGGCCGCCGGGGAGATGTCCGTGTTTGCCCAGAGCCGCCGGCAGGCCCGGCAGAGGGCCTGCCAGAAATAGTCCGGCTCCTGCTCCGCCCAGCCCGGCTGTGGGGAAAAATAGGGGTCGATCATTTCCCGGGATTTGGCCCGGAGCCGGCCCTGGGGATCGAAGACCAGGGCCCGGACGCTCTGGGTGCCGTGGTCGATGGCCAGGATGAGTTCGCCGGTGGTGTCAGCCATAGAGCTGCCGGATCTTTTCCACGATGTTGGTGGTCGAGCGGCCGACCGTGAGGGGGATGGTCACCACCCGGCCCCCCGCCGCCTTCACGAACGCCGCGCCGGCGATGGCGTCTTCCTGCCAGTCGTTGCCTTTGACGAGGACATCCGGTTGCAGGTATTCGATCAACTCCTGGGGAGTCGGCTCCGGAAAGATCACCACATAGTCGACGCACGCCAGGGCGGCCATGATATCGGCCCGTTCGTCCTCCGGGACCAGAGGCCGCTTTTCCCCCTTGATGCTTCGCACGGAGGCGTCGCTGTTCAGGGCCAGGATCAACACGTCCCCCAGTTTCCCGGCTTCCCGGAGATAACGGACGTGGCCGACATGGAGGATGTCGAAGCAGCCGTTGGTGAAAACGATGGTTTTCCCCTCCTCCCGCAGCTTCCGGAGCCGTTCCTTGAGTTGTTCTTTCGTGACGATTTCGCCCATTGGCAGCTCCTGTCTCACGATCTCACGATTTCGCCCGCAGGCGGGCACTGCAAACTTGTCACGGTCCCGGGCCGCAAATCCCCGGGCGCGCTGGGGGTCAGGCGGCGTCCGGGATCGCCCGGGCCAGGGTCAAGACGTCGATACGGGCGGCGTCGCTGTCCAGCAACACCCGGGCGCACTCGGCCAGGGTGCTGCCGGTGGTGTAAACGTCATCGACCAGGAGGATCTTCTTCCCGCGGATCCTCTCCCGGCGGGTGACGCCGAAGGCGCCCCGGATATTCGCCCGCCGTTCCCGCCGGTCCCGCAGGGTCTGGGGCGGCGTGTCCCGTTCCCGCCGTAGACTGAGAAAGTCCAGCGGGACGCCGCAACCTGCGGACACCGCCCGGGCCAGAAGCAGGGACTGGTTGAAACCCCGCTCCCGGAGACGCCGGACATGCAAGGGGACCGGGATGATCACGTCCAAATCCGCAGTGTCTATGCCGGCATAATTCCGGCCGGTCATCAATGCGCCCAGACCACGCCCCAGTGACGGACGCCGGCGGTACTTGAAATCGTGAATCACCTGCAGCAGGACGCCGGCGTAAACAGCCACCGAACGGGCGGTTGTAAAAGGTTGGGGTTCCCGGCGACAGTCCGGACAGCAATGTTCCGTCCCCGGTGCCACCGGAACGGGAGCGCCGCAGGACAGACAGAGAGGAGGTTGCAGATAGCGAATATCCCCGGCGCAGGCCGCGCAGAAAAGCCCGGCCGTCAGCTCGTCCGCCGTCTCTCCGCAGGCTTGGCAACGGGGGGGGAAGAGAACGTCGGCCACGACCCCCAGGAGTTCCTTCCCCACCTCACAGGTCCTCGGCGAGCGCCGCGATCAGCTCGGCTTCCTCCGGGATGGCCATGCGGGGGGCATCCGCCCAGAGGCGCTCCAGATCGTAAAAATCGCGCAGGGGCGCCAGGAAGATATGGATGACCACATCGTCATAGTCCATGAGGATCCAGCGGCCGTGCTTTTCCCCTTCTACACCCAGGGGCTGCATGCCCAGTTTTTTCAGATTTTCCCGGAGGTGGGAGCAGATGGCCTTTACCTGGCGGTCCGAGGTGCCGCTGCAGATGAGGAAGTAATCGGCAAATGACGACATTTCCCGGACATTCATCACGACCAGCCGTTGGGCTTTACGGCCGAGGGCGGTATTGATGCAGCGCAGCACCCTTTCCCGGGAATCGGGGAAGGGCGGGGCGTCGGTTTTACCCGCGGCCGGCGGGGATGGCGTTGCGGAGATGACGAAAGACCCCCCTTTCATGTCAAGATGAAATAACCTGTTGTTTTCAATAGCAGATTAAGCTTCCCTTGTCAACATCAAATATATGGGATCCCGGCCGGTGCGCCGGGAAGGCGGGGGACACATTTCCTCATTGTCTTGCCGCCTGTTCCTGTGCTAAAAAATCTCCCGAAGCGATTCCCCGGGAGTGAGCATGGAGACAGTCACCGCCTTGTCCGTATTGCCGAAGGTCCAGATCCATCTGCCCTTTGATTTTCTTTATGAAAAATACCTTCCCCAGGTGTTGCGCTACCGTCTCCACCCGGAAATCAGTTTCAGCAGCCGGACCCTGGACACCTACGGGGAGGACGATTATCGCCGGGTGGCGGACCGACTCCGGGAAGCGGAGCTGCGGACAACCTTCCATGCCCCGTTTATGGATCTGCGTCCCGGGGCCATCGACCCCCGCATCCGGGAAGTTTCCCGATGGCGCCTCCGGCAGACCATCACCGCCGCCGTGTATTTTCAGCCCGCGGCCATTGTCTGTCATCCTTCTTTCGATGACCGGTACTATGTTTCCTCGGAGGACCAGTGGCTGGAAAACAGTCTCCATACCTGGCGCGACCTCCTGGCGGCGGCGGGGGAAATCCCCGTCCGGCTGGTACTGGAAAATGTCTATGAACGGGGACCGCGGCAATTGCACCGCCTGCTGACGGCCCTGGACACGCCGCAATGCGGGTTCTGCTTCGATACCGGTCACTTTCAGGCCTTCGCCCGGGAACCGCTGGCGGTTTGGCTGGAGACCCTCCTGCCCTTTCTCCGTCATGTCCATCTCCACGATAATCACGGCGATGCCGACGCCCATCTGCCCATCGGCGCCGGTATCTTCCCCTTCGGGGAGTTTTTCCGGATCCTCGCGGGCAAGGGTTGCCGTCCCATCTTCACCATCGAAGCCCATAGTGAAAAGAACCTCCGTCAATCCCTGGCGAACCTGGAACGCCTGGCCTTCCTCGCGGGGGACGCCCGGTGCTGAAATATATCCTCAAGCGTCTGGCCTTCATGATTCCCATGCTGATCGGTATCACCATCATCTGTTTCGCCGTCATGCATCTCGCTCCCGGCTCCCCTACGGATCTCCAGACCCAGATGAACCCCCGGGCCTCGGCGGAGTTGAAGGAGCGCCTCCGGGCCATGTACGACCTGGACAAGCCCCTCTATGTACAATACGGTTTATGGCTGAAACGCCTCGCCGTCCTTGATCTGGGGAAATCCTTTGCCCCCGACCGCCGCCCGGTGGCGAAAAAGATCGGGGAACGTCTGCCGGTGACCATCACCCTCAATATCCTCTCCCTGTTCCTCATCCTTGTCACCGCCATTCCCCTGGGGATCCTCTCGGCGGTCCACCAGGATTCCTGGTTCGATATGGCGGTGAGCGTCTTCGTCTTTGTCGGTTTTGCCGTGCCGACGTTCTGGCTCGCCCTGCTCCTGATGATCTTCTTCGGGGTGGATCTGGGCTGGCTGCCCATCTCGGGGCTCCGGTCGCTGAACCATGAATATCTGCCGCCGGGTGCCGCTTTTTGGGATCTGGTCAAACATCTGATCCTCCCGGTGGGCATCTCCGCGTTCGGCGGCCTGGCGGGACTGTCCCGGTACATGCGGGCCAACATGCTGGAGGTGATCCGCCAGGATTACATCATGACGGCCCGGGCCAAGGGTCTGAGCGAATTCCGGGTGATCTACAAGCACGCCCTCCGGAACGCCCTCCTCCCGGTCATCACCATTCTCGGCCTTTCCATTCCCGGACTCATCGGCGGGAGCGTCATCTTCGAGACGATCTTCGCCATCCCCGGTATGGGGCAGCTATTCTATATGTCGGTTATGGCACGGGATTATCCGACAATCATGGGGATCCTCTTCATCGGCGCCGTCCTGACCCTCTTCGGGAATCTTCTTGCCGATGTCGCCTATGCCGTGGCCGATCCGCGGATCCGCGTTACCTAGGGGGGAGACATGGGTCGTGAATTCTGGCCGAGACTGGCGGCAAACCGGATGGCTGTAACCGGCGGGGCGATCGTGGGCCTGCTGTTCTGCTTTTCCCTCCTGGCGCCGTGGCTCGCCCCTTACGACCCTCTGGCGATCAATCTGCAAGAGATCCTGGCGCCGCCCTCCTGGCGGCACTGGTGCGGGACGGATCAACTGGGCCGGGACGTCCTGAGCCGGATGATCTGGGGGGCGGGGATCTCCCTGAAGGTGGGCTTTGTGGCCACGGGCATCGCCGTGGTGATCGGCACCCTCCTCGGGGCCCTCGCCGGTTATTACGGCGGCTGGTGGGATGCCGTCATCATGCGCCTGGTGGATGTGATGCTCTGTTTTCCCACCTTTTTCCTCATCCTGGCCGTCATCGCCTTTCTGGAGCCCTCGATCTGGAACATCATGATCATCATCGGGGTGACGGGCTGGATGGGCATCACCCGTCTGGTCCGGGCCGATTTCCTGTCCCTGAAAGAACGGGAATTCGTCACGGCCGCCCGGATCATGGGGGCCGGGGACGCCCGGATCATCTTCCGCCACATCCTTCCCAACGCCATGACCTCCATCCTCGTGGCGGCGACGCTGGGGGTGGCCGGGGCGATCCTCACGGAGTCGGCCCTGAGTTTTCTCGGCATCGGCGTCCAGCCCCCGACGCCGAGTTGGGGCAACATCCTCACCGCCGGCAAGGACAACATCGACATCGCCTGGTGGCTGTCCCTCTATCCCGGGCTGGCGATCCTGATTACGGTCCTGGGATACAACCTGCTGGGGGAGGGCATCCGCGACGCCCTGGATCCGCGGCTTCGCGGGGGGAGACAAAAATAAAAAAGGCTCCCGATAAACAGGAACCTCTTTTATTTAAAGCTAAAAAACGAAGGGCCTTACTTCTTTGCCGGAGCCGGAGCCTTTTCAGCCGCCGGGGCTTTCTCTTCAGCCTTCTTCTCGGCCTTCTTGTCAGCCTTCTTGGCCTTCTTGGCCTTCTTAGCCTTCTTCTCCTTCGCGGGGGCCTTCTCTTCGGCCTTGGCGGGTTCAGCAGCGGGCTTCGCGGCCGGAGCGGCCTGGGCGAACGCTAAACCGGACAGGGAGAGGGCGAAAAGGATCGAAACGACGATCGAGAGCAGTTTCTTCATTTGTGTTGTCACCTCCTTTCATTTTTTTGCCTTTTATAAACAAGAAGCGTGCCAGGAGCGGCAGTAAAAAAATAATCAGTTACATCAAGTACCTGCGCTGCAAGTGCCAAAACCGGGTTGCCCGTTGCGGAGTTAATGATGGGGAAATATTCCCCTTTTTGTGAGGAAATATTCCCGCTGCATCGCCCTTCCCGGATCTTGGCCTCAGGATTGGGCCCGCGGCTTGTGCTTCAACATCCGGAGCAGTTTGTCCCGATAGGCGTAGGCGGCGACGATGGCAACGAAACTGACGGCGGCCAGGATCCAGAGGGGTCCGTGCTGGTTGCTCCTCAGCATCGCGCCGCTTAAGGAGAGCATGGCCGTGCCCAGCAGCCTCCCGACGGTGGAGACGATGAGGAACATCCGCGTCGGCATATGGCTGAGGCCGATGATATAACAGAGGGCGTCCTTGGGAAAGCCGGGGATGAGGAAGAGGAAAAACACCACCCAGGTCCCCTTGTGTTCCATGAAGGAATCGTATTTTTGGAGGATCGCCGGGCTGACGGCCTTTTCCACGAACGCCAGCCCCATCCAGCGGGCCAGGGAGAAGGCGAGCCAGGAGCCGATGGTGAGACCGATGGTCGAATAGATCGTTCCCAGGGCGGCCCCGTAAATATAGCCGCCGATGAATCCCGTCGCCTCACCGGGAACCGGGGCGAAGAGGACCTGGAGGATCTGGAGGCCGATGAAGACCATGACCGACAGCGGCCCGAAGGAATTGATAAAGGCGATGGCCTTTTTCTGGTCCGTGAAGAACTGGATCAGATCGTAATGGATAAAAAACCAGGCGCCGCCTCCGAACAACATCAGAAAAAGGCATATCTTCAGAAGCGTTGTTTTTTTCATGCTTTAAGGTTTTACCCTTCCCCGCCGGTCGGTAATGTCGGGGGGATATTATGGGAGATAAGGGGCGACGTCAAGGGTAAAGTCCGGGGGACCGGCAAGGAGGTCCGGATAATTGGTAAAGGCGCCATCCGCACCGCGGGACCGGATTCTTTCCAAATCCTTCCTGGTGTTGGCGATGAAGACATGGAATTTGAGCCCCCGGCGGTGGGCGTCGGTTATGAATCTCCTCGAGGCGGCGTTAATGCCGGCGTGGACGGCGAAGGCCCCCATCTCTTCGGCAAACCGGGCATAGCCCCGGGGGACGGAGGTTACGAGCGGGGCGATGGGGACATCGGGCTGCATTCGTTTAAATGCCAGCAATTCAAGGTAGTTGAATGAAGAAACGAGCAGTTGGTCCCGGTCGAGACGACCGCATTTCCGGCCGGCGGCGATGAGGTCGGCCACGGGGACCGCGGTGGCCGGACCTTTGAGTTCGATGTTGATCCCGTCCCCCGGGCCCAGCAAGGCCAGCACTTCTTTAAGAAGCGGTATTTTCTCGCCTTTCCCGGCATCGAGGGAGCGGAGGTACGCCAAACTCTTTTCCATGACAAACCCGCTGCCGTTGGTCGTTCGGTCCAGGGTCTCGTCGTGAATGACCACCAGCTCGTCTTCGATGGCGAAAACGTCCAGCTCCAGCCACCGGGCCCCCATCGCCAGCGCCCGCCGGAAGGCCCGGAGGGTGTTTTCCGGCTCGTAGCCGCTGGCCCCGCGATGGGCGAAGATGGTGAAATCCCCCGGCAGACCTTGTCGCCGGTCAGCGCCGCCGCCGGACATTACCCGTCACCGGGAATTCTATCAGCGGGGCGCGAGCCTGCCGATACGACCGGTCTTCGGCGCATAAATCTTTTGTTCCTTTTCGTCCTCATGTCCGCTACCGTCAACAGTCCCAAGCATTTCCCCCCTTCAGAGCAAAGACAGCAGCATCCGGACAAGTTCTTCCGGGGCGGTCTGCATGGGGTGGTGTCCCGTGGCGATTTCATGGAAGGACCAGCCGGCGTCCCGCGCCCTGGCGGCGGACCGGATGATTCCCTGATGCTGGGGGCCGGCATCCCGCTTGTCGGTGCAGTAAATATAGGCCCGGGGGATGCGGCGGGCCCGGGGGTTGTTTAAGGCCAGGGGCTGGAACATGGTCCGGGCGGGATGGTCGGCAAAGCGGGCATCACCGCGGGGTTCCGGAGGCGGATAGCGCCAACCGTCGCCGCAGTCGCGGATGTAGGCGCCAAGCAGTGCGGCGATGTCGGCGGGATACAGATCTTTAACGGCCTCGCCGTCCTGCGGGACCAGGGCGTCGAGATAAACCAACTGCCCGATCCGTTCCGGGATTTTTTCCGCCACCCCGGTCACCACCGCGCCGCCGTAACTGTGCCCCACCAGGATGGCGTCCCGGAGGTCTTCGTAAATAAATACCCCCACAATGTCATCTATATGAGTTTCCAGATCGATATCCGGCTGCAGCAGGTGGGCCCTCTCCCCCAGCCCCGTCAGGGTGGGGGTGTAGACGGTATGTCCCTGTCGACGCAGCAACTCCGGGACCGGTGACCATATCCAGCCTCCGGCCGTTGCCCCGTGGACAAGCACGTAAACAGCCATATGCGAGCGACCCTCCCTCTTTGCCGGCCGTCAGCAGGTCATCTTCAGGACCGAGCGGATCAGATTGGCCGTCGTGTATTGGCCGTCGGTCATCTGCGCGAACAGGTGCTCGCCGCCGAACAGCTCCGCCACGATTTCCGGTTCGCTGCTACCCTGCTGCTGAAGAACCCGGGCCTTCCGGGCCAGTTCCCGGAGGTAACGGATATTTTCCTCCAGAGCGGCGCGGCCGTTTTCTACGATGCGCCCCACGGAGGTGAACAGCACCAGCTTGTCCGGCGCCACGGCCAGGATCTTCTCCAGGGAAAGGCACGTCTCCCCCATGTCTTCTTCCGGCCGGATGAACTTGGGATTTTCCCGGGCAAAGATATCTCCGGAAAAACACCAGCCCCGATTCTTTTCCAGAAGCACGACGTGGCCGTCGGCATGGCCGGGCGTTGCCATGACGTCGAAGGAGTAACGGGGGGTGGCAATGACTGCCGGGATGGGCAGTGCCTGCGAGGGCGCCGGCCGTCCCCAGACAAATTCCTGATACGGGTACATAAACGGGTTGCCGGCGATAGTGGGAAGGGAGGCCGGCGCGGCATGCACAGGTACGGAAAAAGACTGTTGGATCAAGGCGTTGCCGCCGACATGATCTTCATGGGAATGGGTGTTGACCACCATGGACAGTTTCTTATCCGCGAGAAAATCCACGAGTTCCGCAGCGGTGTGCGCGCATCCCGTATCGATGAGGAGTCCGTCCACGAGATAGGCGGCGACCCAGTAGAGGGCCTTGCCTTCCCATTCCCGACTCATCCTGATCTGGATGATGTCTTCGTATTCCCTTATTTCCAGCATGTTGTTTCCTTCCGGGAGAAAGGTTCTCCCCATCCGCACCGGACCGCTGGACTGCGGCGCCTTGCCGTCCGGGATGGACCGGACAACGGGTCGGTTAGGACAGGCAGAGGCTGCCCGTTGCTTCGGGCTCCGGAAAATTAACCAATTACCTTTTTGCTGTCAAGCGGTGATGCGGCAATAAAGGAGGAAAAGTATTGACATGAAGATGAGTTTTCATTAAAAACAACTTCCCGCCGCACCGCCGGTGCGGATAGCCGGGAGGCGAAAAAAGCAGGCTGGCGAAAGCGGTAACGCAGCAGCGATCCATAATGAAGGATATCCCTGCCGCACCTGCTTAGACCGGCGCCGGGACGGCGGCAATGAACGACAAGGAGACTCCCATGATTTTCAAGACAGCCATTACCGAGATGTTCGGCATCAAATATCCCATCATCTGCGGGGCCATGATGTGGCTCTGCAAGCCGCGTTTTTGCGCCGCCGTGTCCAACGCCGGCGGGATGGGGAATCTCACGGCGGGCAATTACGAGACGGAGGAGGACTTCCGCGCCGCCATTGCCGAAACCAGGCGCCTGACGGACAAACCCTTCATGGTGAACATCACCCTGCTGCCCTCCGTCCGGATCACCCCGGAGCACCACAAGATGTACATCCGGGTCTGCACCGAAGAGCGGGTGAGCGGCATCGAGTTTTCGGGGACGCCGGTGGACAAGGTGGCGGGCATGGCCGCCATCGAGGGCCTCAAAAAGGCGGGGGTGAAGCTCTTCCACAAGGTCGGGTCCGTGCGTCACGCCCTCCATGCCGAAAAGGTAGGCTACGACGGCATCTACGCCGCCGGGATCGAGGAGGGCGGCCATCCCCTCGACGACGACGTGACCACCATGGTGCTCACGCCCCGGGTCGTGGATTCGGTCCGGATCCCGGTGGTTACCGTAGGGGGCATCGCCGACGGCCGGGCCCTGGCCGCCGCCCTGGTGCTCGGGGCCCAGGGGGTCATGATGGCCAGCCGGTTCGTGGCCACCCGGGAATGCGAGGTCCACGAGAATATCAAGCAGGAACTGGTCCGTCGCCAGGAACACGAGACGGTGATCTACGGAAAATCCCTGGGCCTGCAGGGACGGGGGCTGAAAACCAAGGTTCTGGAAGAGGTGTGCGCCATTGAAAAGCGCGGCGGGGGATTCGCGGAACTGATCCCCCTCCTTTCCGGACAGCGGGTCAAGCAGGCCTGGGAGACCGGGGATGTGGATTACGCGCCCCTGATGGTCGGGCAGTCCATCGGTTTCATCAAGGACATCCCCACCTGCCGGGAACTCCTCGACCGCATGGGCCGCGAGGCGGCGGTCTGTCTCGACCGGGCGAAGAATTTGCTCCAGGAGAGTTGAAATAATAACTATGGCGAAACAGATTTATGAAGGCAGCATGGACAGGCGGATCCTGCATCTGAAAATCAGAACCGGGGAGTTGAAGGAGGAGGATCTGCAGGAATATCTGCAGGGTCTGCCCGATCTCACCGCCAATGCGGAACCGCTGATTATCAAGGAGGGCAAGGACGGCGACGCTTCCTGAAGAGATGCATGTTCATAGATTCCCATGCCCATCTGGAAATGCGGGACTTCGATCGTGACCGGGAAGAGGTAATCCGGCGGGCGACGGCGGCCGGGGTGGATTATGTGGTTACCGTAGGAACGAACCTTCGGGAATGCCGTAAGGCGGTGGAAATCGCCCGTACCCATCCCGCTGTTTACGCCGCCGTAGGCATCCACCCCCATGACGTCCGGGGGATCGACGCCGAGACTTATGACGTTTTGAAGGCGCTGGCCCGGAACGAGGCGGTTGTCGCTTACGGGGAGATCGGCCTGGATTTCTTCCGCAATCTGTCCCCGCCGGAAATGCAGTTGCGGTGTTTTGAGGAACAGTTGGAGGTGGCGGCGGCCCTGGGTCTGCCCGTGATCATTCATGACCGGGAGGCCCATGAAGATACGGTCGCGGTCCTGAAGAAGCGGCAAGGGACGACCGGCGGTGTGATCCACTGCTTTTCCGGTGATACGGCCATGGCGATGACCTGTCTGGAGATGGGGTTTTATATCTCCATCGCCGGTCCCGTGACCTATGCCCGGTCGGACCGGTTATGGGAAGTGGTGCGGCAGGTGCCGCTGGACCGGATGCTGATAGAAACGGATGCCCCGTATCTGACCCCCCATCCCCGGCGGGGCCGGCGCAACGAACCGGCCTGTGTGGTCTTGACGGCCGAAAAGATCGCGGCGTTGAAAGGCCTTTCCCTGGACGAGGTGGGCCGGGTAACGGCGCGTAATGCCAGGCAGCTCTTCGGGATCCCCCGGAAGGCGGAGGTATCATGACCGGCGAAATCCTCTATTTTGCCTATGGCTCCAATCTGAACCGGGAGGACCTGGAAAGCTGGTGCCGAAAATACGGTCATATCTACCCCCTGGGGGAAAAGGTGGCCAATGCCTATCTCCCCGATACCCGCCTCATCGCCAATTACCATTCGCCGTTCCGCCGGGGGGGTATCCTGAACATCAGGTACCAGCTCGGTCACGCCACCCCGGGGGCCCTCTTCCGGGTCCGGCCCGGCGGCTGGAACGTTCTGGATATCAAGGGCGATACAGAGAACATGTACAAGCATCTCAATATCGTCGCCCTCACCGACGATGGCCGGGAACACCTCGCCGTCGCCTATCAGATCGACGCGATGAAGACCGCTTCGGTCTTTGTGCCCCTCCACCCCGATTATTTGCGGATCGTCCGGGAGGGGATGGCGGCCCACGGGATCGATGACCGTACCTTTACCGCCGTGACGGAGGGAAGAGAACCGGATTTCCTGATCCGGCATCTTTTTGTCTACGGCACCCTGATGAGCGACGGTCCCCGTCATTATCTCCTGGCGGCCTGGGCCGATCTCGACTCCTGCGTGGCCGCCCGGGTCCACGGGCTCCTCTACAACAGCTGGAAGGGCTTTCCGTGCATGATTCCCGATGTGACCGGGCGCGAGGTCGTCGAAGGCGAACTCTATACCTTGACGGATCCGAAAAAGGCGTTCGAAGTCCTGGACATTGTGGAAACAGCCAAGCGTTATGCCGCTACCGGGGCCTTCTTCCGCCGGGCGATCATCGCGGTGACGCGTGAGGACGGGTCGAAATGCCTGGCCTGGACCTATTTCGTCGATATGAGCGTCGAAGGCATGCCCCGGATCCCTTCAGGGAGCTGGCGGACCGTTATTGCCTAAATAGGCCTTGCTTTTCCCGTTACGAATTCGTATAGTTCCTGCCTGACCCGGCGGTGGCGTTAAGGTGTGCGACGGCCCACCGGACGGGGTAGGGCAGGATAAAAGATCAGACAGGGGCGCCGGAATGGCTGAGAAGCTACCCTTTGAACCTGACCTGGGTAATGCCAGCGTAGGGAGTGGCAGGTAAAAAGCAGAGCGGTATTTTCCGGGGCCGTCTCCCTTCCGGGGATGGCCCTTTTGTATTGGGTGGAGACGAAGCCCATGATTTCCATGCCTTGAGGTGGGATGGCCGATGAAAGAACGGGTTGCGATTTTTGCCGGTTCCCGGATCGACGACCTGGAATGGCTGCGCCGGGAAATTACCGCCGCTGCCCCGGAGGCCTTGATCTGCGCCGACGGCGGTGCCCGTTACGCCCGGCTCCTGGAGATGACGCCCGATCTGATTGTCGGTGATCTGGATTCTTTGGCAGCCGACCTGCGGGGGTTCTTTTCCGACCGGGGGGTGGCCGTAGCCGCCCATCCCTCCCACAAGGACGAAACCGACACCCAGTTGGCCCTGGAACAGGCCCTGGCGTGGGGAGCGAAGGAAATCCTGGTTTTCGGCGCCTTGGGCAACCGCCTGGACCATTCTCTGGCCAACATCGGCCTGCTTTTGCTGGGGCGGGAGCGGGGGGCGTCGGTTATCCTCCGGGACGAAAACTGCGATGTCTTCGCGGTGGCGGAAACGGCAACGATCAACGGCCGGCGGGGGCAGACCGTCTCCCTCTTTCCCCTGGGAGGGGAGGCCCGGGGAATCGACCTCCAAGGCTTCGAATATCCCTTAAGCGGTGCCGCCATGACCCTGTCCCGCCCGTACGGGATCAGCAACCGCCTCACGGCGCCGGTCGGCCGGGTCCGGGTCCGGGAGGGATGTCTGCTCGTGATTCACTACCGGCGGATGTAAAGCTTCGGTTACAAATATTCGCCGGCGGTTTTGGGTGGGGAGGCCCCCCAGGGGCGGGGCACGACCGGCTTACCACCGGGGTGAAGTTTTTCACCGCTCACCAACGGCATATCGATAGGGAAAGAAGGGGTTGCATGGAGATAAAGCGGATCTTGACTATCGCCGGTTCCGATTCCGGCGGCGGTGCCGGTATCCAGGCGGATCTAAAGACCATCACCGTCCTGGGTGGTTTCGGAATGAGCGTCATCACCGCCTTGACGGCCCAGAACACCCTCGGGGTCCACGCCGTCCAGGAAGTGCCGCCGGAGTTCATCGCCGCCCAGTTCGACGCCGTGGCCGCCGATATCGGCGTGGATGCCGCCAAGACGGGGATGCTTCCCTCCGCGGCGGTTGTGGAGGTCGTGGCGGAGAAGATCGGACACTACGGCATCAAAAAACTGGTCGTCGATCCCGTCATGACGGCCAAGGGCGGCGCCATGCTCATGGATCCCGCCGCCCGCGCCGTCCTGGTGAAGAAACTGCTGCCCCTGGCCCTGGTGGTGACTCCCAATATCCCCGAGGCGGAGATCCTCACCGGGGTCATTATCACCTCCGTTTCGGATATGAAGGCGGCGGCCCGGATTATCTTCGAACTGGGGGTGCCGAATGTGATCGTCAAGGGCGGTCACCTCCCCGGCGACGCTGTGGACGTATTGTATGACGGACGGGAATTTTACGAGTTCCCGTTCGTGCGGATCGCCACGAAAGACACCCATGGGACGGGTTGCACCTTTTCCGCCGCGTTGGCCACCGGGCTGGCCCGGGGCAAGGAAATTCGGGAGGCCGTCACCGCCGCGGAGGCTTACATGGCTGCCGTGATCGGGGCCGCGCTGCGTCTCGGGGCCGGTCACGGTCCGGTGCACCACGGGTTCCGACCGCCGCCCGGATCCGGAATCGGTTAGGTGTGAAAGACGCGGACCGCGGACCCCGAAGATGACGAGCCGGTAAAAAGACAGAATTTACCGACAGCGGCTTTGCAAACTATACACAACGACATCAATAAATGCGCATGTTGAAGGTTCTTTAGAATTGGCGACGTCATATTCGTGCGCAAATAATTCCGACGCTGTGTATAATGTAATTATCAGGTGCGAATGGTCATCAAGGGAAATAAGCGAGTTTATGCGGGTTCGTCAAAGAGTAAATTTTCAATGACAGGCGACAGGACGGGAAAGCGCGGGCGCTGACCGGACCGCCGCGGGGAGAAGGAGCAATGACCCAGATAGAACAGGCGCGACAGGGCGTCATTACGGAGGAAATGCGGATCTGCGCGGAGCGGGAGGGCTGTGCTCCGGAATTCATCCGCGCCGGCGTGGCGGCCGGGACCATCGTCGTCATCAGAAACAGCGGGCATGGACAGATCGCGCCCCTGGCGATCGGCAAAGGTTTGCGGACCAAGGTCAACGCCAATATCGGTACCTCCCAGGACCGGGCGGATCTGGGAGCAGAACTGGAAAAGGTGCGGATCTGTGCGGCCGCCGGTGCGGACACCATCATGGATCTCTCCACGGGGGGGGATATCCGGGCGATCCGCCGGGCGATCGTGGCGGCTTCACCCCTGGTGATCGGTACCGTGCCCATCTATCAGGCGGCGGCCCGGATGCTCGCCCGGGGACGGTCCGTCGTGGAAATGACCGCCGCCGACATGTTCGAGGTCATCGAGGAAAACGGTGCGGATGGCGTGGACTTCATCACCGTACACTGCGGCGTGACCCGGCGCAGTGTGGCGGCGGTGGAGGCCCAGGGGCGCATCCTCGGCATCGTCAGCCGGGGCGGGTCCATTACGGCCCACTGGATGGCGTGCAACGATGAGGAAAATCCCCTTTATGCCCAATACGACCGCCTCCTGGATATCGCCCGGAAGTATGAAATTGTCCTGAGCCTGGGGGACGGCCTGCGGCCCGGATGCCTGGCCGACGCCACGGACCGGGGTCAGCTTCAGGAGCTGATCCTCCTGGGAGAACTGGCCAAAAGGGCCCGGGACCGGGGTGTGCAGGTGATGATCGAAGGCCCGGGGCATGTCCCCCTTACGGATATCGAGAGCAACATCCTCCTCCAGAAACGGATCTGCGCCGAGGCCCCCTTCTATGTCCTTGGGCCGCTGCCCACAGACATCGCGCCGGGATACGATCACCTCACCTCCGCCATCGGCGGTGCCATCGCCGGGGCGGCAGGGGCCGACTATCTATGCTATGTAACCCCGGCGGAACATCTCCGTCTGCCGACCCTGACCGATGTCCGGGAAGGGGTCATGGCTGCCAGGATCGCCGCCCATATCGCCGACATCGCCAAGGGACTGCCGGGAGCTTGGGAACAGGACCGCCGGATGGCGGTCTGTCGTAAGGAATTCGATTGGTCGGGGCAGGTGGAGGCATCCCTGGATCCGGAAAGGGCCGGTGCCCTTCTGGAGAAGAGCGCCAGCGCCAAGGAGGAGGGATGCACCATGTGCGGCGAGTTCTGCGCCATCAAACTCGGCCGGCGGACCGGCAGCGGGGCCGCGTCGGCTCAGCGTTAGCCCCGGGGGCCGGCCGGGGACGGAAGGCGGGACGCGGTCGTGCCGCGGGGGGAAATGGTGCCCTTTCCCGCCGGTACCACCCTGGCCGGGCACAAGACCCGGCCGGCGACCCCGGCAGCGGGGCGGCGCTTCATCGTCACATACAGAGCGTCATGAATAAGATTCCGCGTCCGGCCGTTGGCAGCGCCGCACGGATGACTGTTTACCAATAATTACGGCGCTTTTTCATCAGCCGTTCTGTATGGCGCCGGCGGTCGAATCACGCAAACCCCATGCCCGGTGCGGGCACAACGAAGCATGAGAATAAGCGGGCGCTTGCCGACATTTTCAGATAAAGGAGGGTACTAAACCATGACGCAGGCCCTTTGGGCATTCATTATCGTTTCCGTGGTCATTTTTGCCGGATTTTTCCTCCGCCCGCCCTGGAGCCTGGAAAACATCGTTATGGGCGGCGTACCCCTGGTGCTGCTCCTGTTTTTTGGTTACCGTTTCTGGCGGGCGAAAAAAGAGCAGACCTCGGTTCTCCCGGACGAGGAAGATTGACGGCGGATGCAGGGGATGTCGTCGCAGCGGGAGGGGGCTGTCGCCATTGTCCGGGCCCTGCGCCGGGCCGGCCGGGAAGCTTTTTTCGTCGGCGGCTGCGTCCGGGATCTCCTCCGGGGAGAGGAACCCGATGATTACGACGTGGTCACCTCCGCCCGTCCCGAGCAGATTATGGAAATCTTTCCGAAGACTTATCCCGTCGGGGCCGCCTTCGGGGTGATCCTGGTCCGGGAGGGAGGGCATAACTACGAAGTGGCGGCCTACCGGAAGGAAACGGATTACCGGGACGGACGCCACCCCTCCCGGGTATCCTTCGCCACCGCCCGGGAGGACGTTTACCGCCGGGATTTTACGGTCAACGGTCTCCTTATGGATCCCGAGACGGGGGAGATCGTCGATTATGTGGGCGGCCGGGCGGATCTGGAAAAAAAGGTCATCCGGACCATCGGCCCTCCGGAAGAACGCTTTGCCGAGGATCATCTCCGGATGCTCCGGGCGGTCCGCTTCGCCGCCAATCTGGGATTTCTGATCGAAAAAGCCACCCTGGAGGCGATCCGGTTCCACGGGGAAAAGATCAACCGGGTCAGCGCCGAGCGGCTGCGGGAAGAGCTCGGCCGGATCCTCACGGGACCGGGACCACGGCGGGGCATGGAACTCCTGGCGGAAACAGGACTCCTTACCCGACTCCTTCCGGAGGTCGCGGCCCTGCGCGGCGTGGACCAGCCGCCCCGCTTCCACCCCGAGGGCGACGTCTGGGAACACACCCTGCGCATGCTGGCGCTGCTGCCGCAGGAAAGGATCCCCCGGGAAGGGATGGGGCGCCTGGCCTGGGCGGTGCTCTTTCATGATGCGGGAAAACCGGCCACCCGGACGGAAGACGAGAAGGGGATTCATTTCTACGGCCACGTGCCGCGGGGGGTGGAGATCGCCGCCCGGGCCCTGAAGCGCCTGAAGTTCTCCCGGGAGGACACGGAGGCCGTCCTTGCCCTCGTGGCGAATCACATGCGGTTCATGCATGTCCGGGAGATGCGGCCGCATACGTTGAAGAAGTTTCTGCGGCAGCCGGATTTCGAGCTCCACCTGGCCCTGCACCGCCTCGACTGTCTGGGAAGCCACGGTAACCTGGACAACGAGGCCTTTTGCCGGGGTCGTCTCGGGGAGCTGACCGCAGCGGAACTTCACCCCCCCCGGCTCCTCACGGGCGACGATCTCATCGCCCTGGGGTTTTCCCCCGGTCCGGTGTTCCGGAAGATCCTGGACATGATCGAAGAAGGCCAACTCCGCGGCGAGATCACCTCCCCGGAAGAAGCCCGCGCCTTGGTCAGGAGGATGTTTTCGCCAACTGCTGCCGCAGGCGGTCATGGATGAGGCGGGAGGCGATATTGCTCCCCCCCAGGCCCACGAGGATCGCGACCTCGGTCCGGTCCTCCGCCTTGAACTCCACCTCGAAGATCACCTTCTCCCCCTGGATGACGGCCTGCAGGCGGGCTTTGCCGATCTTGACGGTCTTTTCGCTGCCGGCGGCCTGCATCTCCTTCAAGATGTCGTCGATGGCCCGACAGACCGTTTCGAAGGGATAGGGATAGGAAGAAACTACATATCCGCTGGACTGGACGAATTGTCCGTCCTGAATGGCGACGGATTTTCCCCCGAGGACCAAGCCCCCTTCGCAGCCGGTCAGCATGGGCAGGGTAAAGATCAAAAACAAGCTGAAAAAGGTTTTCTTCATCGGTTTCCCTCCGTAATGTCTCGATGTTCGTTCCGTTTACCCGTTGGTGAGGATCGATTCCTCGGCTTCCCGTCTTTTACCGCCCCGGGTCGGGATTACCCCGGGCCGGTAAGGAGTCAGCGGAAATAGGCGGCATGCTGCAGAAGCTGGGTGAAGGCCTGGAACACCGCCCAGAGCAGGAGGGCGGCGGTGCCGTAAATACAGACCCGGCCCAGAAAGCGGTGTTGGGGCGTCTCCTGTTGCCGTTCTTCATAACCGAGGAGAAACGCCGCGGCGACGCCCGCCGCCACCCCCCCGCCGTGGGCCCAGTTGTTGATCCCCGGGATGAGGAGTCCGAAGAGGACCAGCCCCACTACCCAGCCCATGGCCTGGCGGTACATGGCGGCCCCGAAAAAGCCGCCCCGGCTTTTGGCAAAATAGAGGATGGCGCCGATCAGTCCGCAGATGCTTGCCGACGCGCCGATGGTGAAGGGGATGCCCGCAACATAGGACAAAAGAAAGCCGGCCGTTCCCGTCACCGTGTAGATGACGGCGAAACGGTACACGCCGAATTCGGAGGCCACGAAGGGACCGAGTTGGTTCAGGGCCATCATGTTGAAGAAGATGTGCAGCAGCCCGCCGTGGAGAAAGGAGGCGGTGATCAGGGTCCACCAGCGGTGGAAATGACCGATGGGGAGCGTCCCTGTCGCTCCCAGCAGAAAGAGGCTTCCCTCCGAGGGGGAAAGCAGCAGCAGGGGGTTCATCGTCATCCCCATCCCCCGGGGATTGATGAGGAGCGAGAGGAGATAAAAGACGACATTCGTGTATATCACCAGCCGGACGAGATCCCGGTTGCCCATCGCCCATGGGCTCATAAACGACCGGCGCCACCGTGACCCCGGGTTGGCGAGGCCGCAATAGGGGCAGACCGTCTCGTCGAGGCTGATCAGCCGGCGACAGTTGGGACAGAGTCCGGAAGTTCGTGCCGTCGTCATCTCAGCCCCCGGTGAAAAAGTGTTTCATGATGACGGGTATAGCCACGAATACGCCGACCGAGGTGGTGAGATTCACGAACGCCACCAGGATCAGCAACCGGGTGATCTTGTTGCGGAAAAATCCCCGCACGGAACCGATGTCGTTCTTCAGCTCCAGAAAATCCCGGACCTGGGGCTTGCGGAGCGTCGCCTCGGCCAGCCCGGCCACCCACCCGGTGGCGATCAGGGGATGGATCGTGGCGATGGGTGCCGCCAGGGCGGCGGCCAGGATCGTCAGGGGATGGGACAGCATGATCAGGGCGCCGAGGCCGGCGCAGACCGCCGTAATGGCCGACCACGAGGCGATCATGTTCATGCTGGTCCGGCCGCCGGAGATAAAGAATCCCGCAATGAACAGGATGACGATGGCGGCGGAAAAACCCCAGCCGGCGTAGCGGGCCCAGAATCCCGGCGGCGGGATGGTGTTGATGGCGTCCATGTCGACGCTCCGGCCCAGATTGGCTTTGATGCCCGGGATATGCCCGGCGCCGACGATGGCGACGACTTTCTTTCCCGGCGCCTGACTGATCGTATGGGAGAGATATTCGTCCCGCTCGTCGATGAGGGTGGTTTTCAGGGTGGGCAGTTTCTCCCCGAAGGTCTGCAGGGCCACCTCGAGGACGTCCTGCTGCTTGAGCTTTTCCACCTCTTCGGCGGTGATGTCTTCGGTGTAGAACAGGGAGACGATCATCTCGGGCAGGACCCGGATCTTGGTCCAGAAGCCCATCTGCCGCCAGGCCCGCAGCAGGGTGACCCGGATCTCCCGGTCGGCCAGGACCACTTCCGCCCCCTGCTCCTCCGCCCTGGCCACGGCCCGGATCATCTCCTCACCGGGGGTGATGCCCAGTTTTTCGGCGATCTTTTTCTGAAACGAGGCCAAAAGCAACTGGAAGAGAAGAACGGAGGTCCGCTTTTCCCGGATGACCTTGACGATGTCCGTCTCCTGCCATTTTTCCCGCTGTTTGATGGCCTCGTAGCGGGCTTTGCAGAGCTCCACGCAGACGGTGTCGGGGGACTCGGCGGCGATGACGGCCTCGGCCAGCTCGGCGCTTTCCCGGGAGACATGGGCCGTGCCCACGAGAATCAGTGCTTTCCCCGCGTAGCTCAGGCGGTGGATGTTGTGGTGTTCCAAAGGTTTACGCTCCCCGAATGGATGGTGGTATGCGGCTCATTAGCAGTAAAAAGGTGGCTTGTAAAGGGAAAGAAGGATTGATTGCCTTGCGGGAGCTTCCCTTCATTGTCGTCGCGGAAGTTGTTTCTAAAGGAAGGAAAACAGAAAGGCCGCGAGGAAGCCGGCGATCGTCGAAAGCCCCACCTCGGCGCCGCCGTGTTCGTAAGCCTCGGGCATCATGACCGAGGCGACCATGGCGAGGATGCCCCCCCCGGCGACGGCCTCCGTGAATGTAAGGACCGTGGGCGGCGCCGTGGAAAGGAAGATGTTGCCGCCGGCCGCCGCCAGGGCGCCGACGATGATCAGGCTCCCCCAGAGGGAGAAGATCCGCCGCTTGCTGAACCCCGCTTCCTTCATCCCCAGGGAGCTGGCCATCGCCTCGGGAAGGTTGGAAAGAAAAACGGCGGCCAGGAAGGTAAAGGAATAGTCGGACAGGGACAGGTAACTCGAGCCGATGACGATGGATTCGGGAATCCCGTCCATGAGGGCCCCGAGGAAGATCGCCAGGGGGATCCCCGCCGCCGCCTGTTTCTTCATCATGTTCACTTCCTCGTTCCTGCTTAAGCGCTGGATGTTGGCGATGGCTACCTGCCGCCAGTGATCGGCGTCCATGGCGTCGCCCGCCTTCTGCACATTCTGAACGACCCGCTGGGAGTTGAGAAGTTCCACCGCGCTGCGGAGGTTGGGAGACTTGTCGATGAGTTCATCGAAGTGAATCTTGTCGATCTTCAGCAGGGAGACGTCGGTGGCGGCAACGGCCGTGGCGGTGCGGGGAGCACCGGTCAGGAGGGCCATTTCGCCGAAGGAATGACCCGGTCCGAGTGAGGCGATTTTCTTTGTCTCGCCCGTTTCCCCGGCGACGAGGATATCTACCTGACCCGTGTTGATCAGGTAGAGGGCGTCACCCCGGTCACCCTGCCGGAAGAGTACCTGTCCGGCCGCAACGCGGGACGGCTGGACACAGAGCAGGACATCTTCCATCTCTTCCGGCGGCAGCCGGCGCACCAGTTCGATCTGGGAGAGCTTTTCCAGAATGGCCGTGGACTCCTCCCGTTTCTTGTTGAGGAGATAGAGCTTCGCCATGGCGGGGTGACGGAGGGCCCCCCCGTAATTATCGATGATGCGGTTGCCGAGATAATAGATCAGGCCGCCGACGATGAATCCGCCGGCCACCCAGAACCAGCTTTGGAGGCCGGTGAGCCGGGCCTTGTGGATCAGTCTTTCCGCCCCTTCGTAGGCCAGTTGGAGGGCGAGGGCCTGGATCAGGGCCCCGGTGCCGAAGGCCATGATCATGGCGCTGATCTTCTGGGAGGGTTTGGTGTAGATACCGATCAGGGTGCCGATGAGGAGGGAGGACATGGCGGCCACCGCCATCGCCGTAGCGGGGAATACCCGTGATATTTCCAGTCCTTCGAACATGCTTGTTGCTCCGCATCGTTGCTGTTTGCGACCGGAAGTGGATGGGTGAGAAGCGGCACGGTCATACCGTCGACCCCTCCGGGCGCATCACCGCGGTGAAAATCCGCATCGACCGGTACCGGGGTGCCGGTGTCGCCCCGGGGGGACGACATCCCTGCCGACATCGTAAAAAGTCCATGAGCGGCAAACGCGCTTCCTCCTTCGGCACGGCGACGTGCGCACCAGTACAGCATTTCTTCAGGATGTGCGTCCCTTGCCTCGGGAGATTTTAATTTGCCGTTTCCGTCATGACTTTCAACGGGCTCATCATACTTGCCGTCGTGAAAAAAGTAAAGGGTAAGAAGGTGTTGACGGCTTCCGCCCCTCCCTCCCCGGGGGCTCCCATATAGAAAGGGATATGATGACCGCTTGACTTTTCGGGCCGCGGGCGGATAAGAAAAAAACAAAGTACATCCTGTCTGTTTAGGTTTATTCTTCATGATGGCCAGCTTTCTTCTCCTCAACGCCGGGATCGTCCTCTTCCTCTTCGGGATGCTGAAGCTCAGCGCCGGGATTCAACAGCTCTTCACCAGCCGGGTCCGGGATTACATCAAATACGCGGTCCAGCGTCCCTTTTTCGGCCTCCTGACGGGGGTGGCCGCCACGGTCCTTTTCCAGAGCAGTTCCGCCACCACCGTCATCGCCGTGGGGATGGTCAGCGCCGGGCTGATCGCCTTTTATAACGCCCTGGCCATTGTCCTGGGTGCCGATCTGGGCACCACGGTGATCGTCCAGCTGGTGGTCTGGAAGATCACCGACGCCTCCCCCCTCTTCATTGTCACCGGCGGGATCGTCTGGTTTACCACCAAAGAGAAGTGGAAAAACCTGGGCGAGGCGGTCTTTTATTTCGGACTCCTTTTCTTCGGCCTGAGCCTGGTGGGGACGGCGACGGCGCCCCTGCAGCAGCACCCGGAGATCATCGGTTTCTTCCGCGAGACAATGCCCCCCCTCCTGGGCTTTACCCTTTCCGCCCTCTTCACGGCCCTGATCCACGCCTCGGCCATTCCCATCAGCATCCTGGCCATCCTGGCGCAGCAGGATCTGGTCCGCCTGGATAACGCCCTGCCCATGGTCATCGGGGCCAACGTGGGCACCACCGTTACGGCCCTCATGGCCGGCCTGGTCTCCGGGGTGGGCGGCAGGCGCGCCGCCTTTTCCCACTTCTTCTTCAAGGCGGCGGGGGCGGCGATCTGCCTCCCGGCCCTGCCGCTCCTGCTGGAACTGCTCCGGGGGTTGTCGCCGTCCGTCGCCCAGCAGATCGCCCTGGGGCATCTCCTCTTCAATCTCATCATTGTGGCGGTCTTTTTCCCCTTCCTGAGTGTTGTCGCCCGCCTGCTGGTCCGGCTCCTCCCCGGGGAGGAAAAGGTTTTGCCCCTGTGGCCGGAGTTTCTCCAGGAAGAGGCGCTGACGGATCCCCCCGCGGCCCTGGCGACCGTGGCGCGGGAGCTGGAGCGGCAGATCGTCATCGCGGCAGAGCTGTACCGCCGGGCGACGCCGCTGCGGACGGCCTATCGAGAGGGCAGGCGGCGGGATGTCCTGTATGTGGAAATGGTGATCAATCACCTCCGGGAAGAGATCGTCTCCTACCTGCGGAAGATTTCGTGCTCCGACCTTTCCCCCGCCCTCTCCCAGCGGCTCTTTGCCTATACGGCCATGGCGGACGACATCGAACGGCTTGCCAACCACATCGTCAGCCTCGTTTCCCTTTCCCGGGAGAAGCACTACCGCAGCATCGCCTTCACGGGTTTTGCCGAGCAGGAACTGGATATGATCGAGGGTCTGGTGGGGATGAATATCGCCGACGCGGTGTATTTGATCCGCCGGGGGGACGGGGACCGGAGCACCGCCGTCGCCCGGCGGGAAAACGAGATCGACGCCGCCGTCAAGGAGGCGCGGGAAAAACACCTCGTCCGCTTTCACCGGCGGCTCTGTCAGGCGGAGGCCGGGCCCGTCTTTATCGAGATGCTCATCCATCTGGAACGGATCTCCGACCATTGCCAGAACATCGCCGAACATGTCGCCGAACTGCCGGCGGAAGACCCTTGACCTGCCCGGAAAAAAGATGATACCTTCACGCCGGGATTTTGTAATTGCGCCGCGGTGAATTTAAACGCCCCAAGAAAGGAGATGCTTATGAAAGACCGTTTGAACACCCTGGAGGTGGCCCTGAACAACGAGCTGCGGGAACACGAATTTTACCTGAAAAACGCCGAACGGACCAGGAACTCCCTCGGCAGGGCCATGTTCCTGCAGATCGCCGCGGAGGAGCTGGAACATCACGAGCGCCTCCGGCAGCTCCACGAAAAATGGGCCAAGGACGAAAAATGGCCCGAAACGATCCCCCTGCAGGTCAAGGAAACCAGGGTGCGGGACGTCTTAAAGGGGGTCGTCAAAGAGGCGGGGAAGGCACCGGCCGGGGATGCGGACGATCTCAAGGCCCTGGAGACGGCCATCGATTTCGAGGGACAGGGGGCGACTTACTATGCCCGGCTCCGGGACAGCGTCACGGATCCCCGGGAAAAGGCCTTCTTCGAACTTATGGCGAATATCGAGCACGAGCACTATGTATCTCTCAAGGATACGGAGGAGTACCTTAAGGATCCGGCGGCCTGGTACCGGAAGACGGAGCGTTCCGGGCTCGACGGGGCGTGATGATTATTTCACCGGGGCAGGTGGGCGGTGAGATAATCGATGGTCATGGGTAGATCCAGCTGCAGCTGCTGGATGAACTGGATGCCGATCTCGATTCTCGCCGTCCGGCAGGCGTGGAGATGCCCTCCGTACTGCCGGTCCGCCGTGAGGAAATGGAGGTGAAACCCGGGGAAGTTGAGGGACCGGATGAACTTGGGCGTATAGAAGCCGGCCAGGACGCCGGCGATGTTCTTGTAGGTCAGGGCGGGCCGGTTGTGATCGTCCTCGTTGAGGGGCTGATAGTTCTCCTGACGGGAGACGGACCACACCTGCACCTCCTTGAAAAACCCCTCCACCCGGAGGGCGTAAAACATGTTGTCCGAAGGAAGAAGCCGTCCCAGGAGGGCATTGAAGGCCTCATAGTCCAGCTCGCCTTCGAACTCCTCGGTAACGGTGGGCCGCCAGAAGGTCACGCAGGCGAAAGGGGTCTGCACCTCGTCCGCCACGGGATAGGTCCTGCCGTCGGCGTGGAGCCGGTAGATCGTCCCGTCGAGCATCACCATCTCGCCGTCGAGGTTGTTGAAGGTGCCGAGACCGAAATCACCGTGTTTCTTTACCTCTCCCAGCAAGGTGTTCTCTTCGTAAAAACCCTTGAGCATGGCGTTCACCGGCGCGGAGAGGTAAACGGTGTTCACCTCTCCCCGGTCTATCCGCCGGGACGGCTGCAGATACTGAGTCAGGGCGGCCTGGACTACTTCGGATGCGGTAAGTCCGCCCTCTCCCGCCGCCCGTTCCAGATCCCCGGCGAGGTTTGCGGGCAGGCGGATGCCGATCTCTTTGGTATCGTGGTGCTGATGGTTCATGTTTTCACCTCGGGGCAAGAGAAATGGGGTGCGCCCGCTTTCCGGCCGCGGCGCCGATGCCGCTGCCGACTCGATAGGCGTGGAGATATGGAGCGAACTATACTATGTCGCCACCGAAATCGCAAAAAAATTCTGGACGGGAAACATTGAGGCGTCCCGGAGGGCTGCGGCTGCCTGATAAAATCAATTATATGAATAAATACAAAAATATAGAGTTGCGGTTCCCGGTGCGGGATGCCGGTGCCGGCGGTCCGGCGGCGCGGGAGCCGCTGCCGTCTCTCAGCCCCGCTCCAAATGGTCGGCCAGCTCCTGCCACCGGTCGTACAGCGCCGCGATTTCCTTTTCCAGTTCCCGGAGTTCCCGGACCGTCTGTCTGATCCGGTCCGGTTCCCGATGGCTCCCGGGGTCGCAGAGAAAGGTCTCCCCGGCGGCCTTTCTTTCCTCCCGGACGGCGATCTCCGCTTCTACGGTCTGGAGGTCCTTTTGCCACCCCCGCCGCTGCCGGGCCAGCCGGTTTCGCTCCTCCGCCTCCCGGCGCCGTTCCTCCCGGGTCCGGACCGCCTTGACCACGGCCGCCGGGTCGTGATTTGCCCGCTCCTCCCCCGGGGCGGTTCCGGAGCTGGATCCCGGCCCGGCCGCCGGGGTCGCGGCCAAGGTCCCGCGCTCCCGCGGGTATCCGGCGGTGGCGGTCGCCTTTGCCGTCGCAGGAACGGCGGCGCCCTTCCCGCTGCGGCCGTTTGGCCACCCTTCCGGGTCTCCCGCCGCCGCCATCGCCTGCCGTTTTTCGATGAAATCCGAGTAGTTGCCCAAATATTCGCTGCATCTGCCATCCCGGAGTTCGAAGACGCGGTTCACCAGGCGGTCGAGGAAATACCGGTCGTGGGAGACGAGCACCACCGTGCCGTGGTAGGCGAGCAGGGCCTCCTGGAAGATGTCCTTCGTCTTGAGATCCAGGTGGTTGGTCGGCTCGTCGAGAACGAGGAGATTGGTCTTCTGCAGGAGGATCTTCAGCAGCGCCAGCCTTGATTTCTCGCCGCCGGAGAGGACGGTGACGGGTTTGTGGATATCGTCGCCGGAAAATAGAAAGGCCCCGAGCAGATTGCGACGCTCCTGGTCGTTAAAGTGTGAGGGGACATCCCGGGCCTCCTCCCAGACCGTCCGTTCGTAAAGGAGATTCTCTGCGCTCTCCTGGGAAAAAAAGGCCGGCTGCACCTGCAGTCCGTATTGGATTTCCCCCGCCGAGGGGGCTTCCACCCCGCCGAGAAGGCGGGCCAGGGTCGATTTCCCGGCGCCGTTCATGCCGACGATGGCCACCCGCTCGCCCCGGTGGAGGGTGAAGCTGACGGCACGGAAGATATCGCCGTCACCGTAATCTTTGCTGAGGTTGCAGACGGTCAGAACCTCTTTGCCGCTTTTGGGCCCGACGGGAAACTGTATCCGGACGGTTTTCTCCTGTGCCTCCGCCTGGAGAGGCGTGAATTTTTCCAGAAACCGCAACCGGCTCTGGACCTGTTTGGCCTTGGTGGCCTGGTAACGAAATCTGGCGACAAACGTCTCCGTTCTCCTGATCTCTCCCTGCTGGAGGAGGCGTTCCTTTTCCAGGGCCGCCCGACGTCTTTCCTTTTCCCGGAGATACCAGGAGTAGTTCCCCCGGTAGATGGTCAGACTGCCCCGGCTGATTTCCGCAATCGTCGTCGCCAGCTTGTCCAGGAAGAAGCGGTCGTGGGCGACGGCGATCATGGTCCCCGGATAATCCTTGAGATAGCTTTCCAGCCATTCCATGCTCTCGGTGTCCAGGTGGTTCGTCGGTTCGTCGAGGAGCATGATGTCCGGTTGGGACAGGAGGATTGCCGACAGGAGGATCCGCATCTTCCAGCCGCCGGAAAACTCTCCGCAGTTCCGGTGAAAATCCTGTTCCCGAAACCCGAAACCCTTCAGGATCTGGCGCGCCCGGGCCTCGAAGGTGTAGCCGTCCCGGGCATGGAAGCGGGCCAGGGACGTTTCGTAATCCTTCAGCAACTGCCGGTAGGCGGCGGCCGTCTCCTCCATTTCCGCGGCGGGGGCAGCGGCGGCGGAGAGGCAGCAGGTCCCGGCGGCGATTTGCCGTTCGCACTCCCGGATGGTGTTTTCCAGGGCGGCCAGTCCGCAATGGCGGCGCAGATAATCCATGAGCGGTACGGGCGGCAGTTCCTCCAGATCCTGGGGAAGATAGGCCAGCGTCTTGTTTTTCCTGTCGGCGATCTCGATAGCGCCGCCGTCCAGCTCCACATCGCCGCGAATCGCCTTAAGCAGGGTGGTTTTCCCCGCCCCGTTGTCACCCACCAGTCCGATCCGGCTCCGTTCCGTAATGTTCCAGGAGATGCCGGCGAAGATGGTCTTCGCTCCGAAGGCGAGGGTGATGTCTTTGAGATAGATCAAGGTCGGGTCTCCTCCTGGCGGCGCCCTACATACAACGATTGCCGGTTCCTGACAAGGGACGATGTTCATGGAACAGGAAAGCGGACAAGGCATGTGTTGCAAACCGGGCAATTATCTTTGCTGCGGAGGCGGGTCAAATTCGCATTGACACCCCGTGCCGGGTCGTTTAAGATGCGGGCGTTTTACAAATCAGCCACTAAAATTGAAGGAGAAAAGACATGAAAAAAACGTCAGTCCGGTTGTTTCTCGCTTTTGCCCTCATCCTTTGTTTTGCCGCCGCCGCCGCCGCGGGGCCTACGATCGACGGCATCCTGAAGAAAAAGGAACTGGTTGTCGGCACCTCCGCCACCTATCCGCCCCTGTCTTTCAAAACGAAAGACGGCCGCGTCCAGGGTCTGGAATACGATCTCGCCCAGGCCATGGCCTCGGCCATGGGGGTCAAGCTCCGGGTGGAGGTCCTTCCTTTCGACGAACTGATCCCCGCTCTGGAGAAAAAACGCATCGACATGATCCTCTCCTGCATGACCATCACCCCGGACCGCAATCTCCGTGTCGCCTATGTGGGTCCCTATTTCGTTTCCGGCCAGGCCCTGCTCACGACCAAGGACATCGCCCTGAATATCAACAGCCCGGCGGACGTGAACAACCCGGACTTCAGCATCGCCGTACCCCGGGGGACGACGACGGAGCGCATCGCCCGGAAGCTGCTGCCGAAGGCGAAGCTGGTGATCGTGAAATCCAACGACGAGGCCCTGGATCTCCTGAAGGCCAAATCCGTCAAGGCCCTCATGTCCGATTACCCTTATGTCGTCGTCACGGCTTTCCGCTATAAGGACAAGGGGTTTGTGGGCAACCAGCCCTTCAGCGTGGAACCCATCGGCATCGGTGCGCGGGCCGACGATCCGCTGCTGCTCAACTGGCTTGAAAACTTCCTGAACTTGTTGAAAAACGACGGCATCCTCAATCTCCTGACCCAGCGTTGGGTTCAGGACGCCTCATGGATCGCCGATCTGCCCTGAAAAGACGGCTTAACGCACATTCTCCGGCTCCGCCGTAGCGGCGGCGGCCGGCGCGGGCTTTGATGTCCCCCCTGGCGGGGCGGGTATGGAGAGTCCTTTATGCTGATCCAGCAGTTCTTCGTAGGCGGCCTGGCCCATTGTTCCTATCTCCTGGAAGGCAGGGAAAGCTGCGCCGTTATCGATCCGCGGCGGGATGTGCGGGTTTATCTGGAGACAATAAAAAGCCGGGGGCTCCGCCTGACCCACATCCTGGAGACCCATCTCCACGCCGATTTCGTCTCCGGACATCTGGAATTGGCGGCCCGGACCGGCGCGGAGATCTACGCCCCCCGCGCCGCCTCCTGCGCCTTTCCCCACCGGGCGGTGGCGGAGGGCGATGCCTTCGCCATCGACGACATGGAGGTGCGGGTCCTGGAGACCCCGGGGCATACGCCGGAGCACGTGGTCTACGTCGTGGCGGACGGCTCCCGGAGCCGGGAAGCGGCGGCGGTCTTTACCGGCGATGTCCTGTTCGTAGGCGATGTGGGACGCCCCGACCTTTTCCCCGGCCGGGCACAGGCCCTGGCCGGGGAGCTGTACGACAGCCTGCATTTGAAAATCCTGAAGCTCCCCGATTTCTGCGAGGTCTATCCCGCCCACGGGGCCGGTTCGCTCTGCGGCCGGGAGATATCCGCCAAGCGGACCACGACGGTAGGTTATGAGCGGCGGCACAACTATGCCCTCACGATCGCCGACCGGGAGGAATTCATCGCGCGGTTGACCACGGGGATGCCCGCCGCCCCCGACCACTTCACCCGGTGCAGCGAGATAAACCGCCGCGGTCCCGCCCTCGTCGCCGGGATGCCGCCCGTCGTGCCCCTGGCCCCGGAGGAGTTCCGGACCCGTTCCCAAGGGGAGGGGACCATCGTCCTCGATGTACGTAGCTACGAGGCCTTCGGCGGCTGTCATGTCCCCGGGGCGTACCATATCGACATAACCAGCAATATCAGTACCTTCGCCGGTTGGATCCTCCCCCCGGAGGTCGAGGTGCTCCTCGTGACGGAAGGAGAGGCCCAGGTTGAACAGGCCGCGACCCTCCTCCGGCGGGTGGGTGTGGATCGTATCGGCGCCTGGCTGGCGGGGGGGATGTTCGCCTGGGCCAATGCCGGTTATCCCGCCGGGCATGTCCCGCAACTGGCGGCGCCGGAACTGGCGGCGCGCCTCTGCGCTCCCGGGGCCCCGGCGGTCGTCGATGTGCGGGCGGCCGGGGAGTTTGCCGGGGGGCATATTCCCGGGGCGATCCATATCCCCGCCCCGGACCTGCGCACCCGGTACGACGAGCTGGACCCCGATACACCGTATGTGACGGTTTGCAACGTGGGACAGCGGGCGAGCATGGCGGCGAGCCTCCTCAAGCGGCGGGGCTTTCGGGAGGTCATGAACCTCGCGGGGGGGATGACGGGTTACAACGCCGCTACGGGCGGCGGGGCATGTCCGGTCTGTGCCTTGCCCCACGGACCGTCCGGACAGGGAGCCCGCGGTTGACGAGGCCGTGTCCCGGCGACGGCGTTTCCCGCCGGCGGGGGTGCGGACCGTCCCGCAAGAAAATGACCGGTTCCCCCGTGCTTATTAAAAATACCGGTAATGACTCGTATTTTGTCGATAACCCGGTTTCAATACGACGGCGAAGGGACCGGCAGCGGTCCTAAGCGGTAAGCGATCGAGGGGGAGGCTGCCTCAGGAGGTCGGGAGAAAATGATGGCGTGGCTTACCATGGAGAGATGGCCGCCCTACGCGGTGGGTGTCGGGATCGGGTTGTTGAGCTGTCTGACGCTGCTTTTCTCCGACCGGTTTCCCGGCGCCTCCACGGCCTTCGCCCGGACCGCCGGCATGATCGAGCGGTGCTTCCGCGGCGCTGCCGTCCTGGATCGTCCCTATTACCGGAAGTTTCCCCCGGAGATAGACTGGGAGTGGATGTTTGTTTTGGGGATCGTCGGCGGGGCCCTGGGTGCCGCCCTCCTCGGCGGGGAATGGCGACTCCTCGCTGTGCCCGACCGCTGGGCGGATGTTTTCGGCCCCGGCTTTTTCCGGCGCTGGTCGGCCGCCCTGGCGGGAGGCGTGCTCATGGGTTGCGGCGCCCGCTGGGCGGGGGGTTGCACCAGCGGTCACGGCATCAGCGGCGCCATGCAGCTTGCCGTGGGGAGCTGGCTGGCCCTGGGCTGCTTTTTTCTCGGCGGCATCGCGGTCGCCCGGCTGGTGCTTTCGTAACCGGCGGCTCCGGCCGGGGAAACGGTCAAAACGGGGCTTACGGTAAGGGGTCGTAGCAACTATGGGGGAAACTGATCCTTCCAAGGGGATAAAGAGGCCGGCGGCGGTATTGACCGCCCTTCACGGCCGCCGATGGTGGCAACTGGGCAGCGGCCTGGCGGCGGGAACGATCTTCGGTTTTCTCCTCCAGAAGGGCGGGCTGACCGACTATGACGTCCTGAGCGGGCAGCTCCTGCTTGCCGATTTCACGGTGGCCAGGGTCATGATCACCGCCATCGTCACCGGCATGGTGGGGATCCATCTCCTCCGCAGCCTGGGGCTGGCGGTTCATCACCCCAAGGAGGGTTCCTGGGGGGCCGTCGGCATCGGCGGGCTGATCTTCGGCGCCGGTTTCGGGCTCCTGGGCTATTGTCCCGGCACCCTGGCCGGGGCCGTCGGGACCGGGGCCCTGGACGCCCTGCTGGGCGGGATGCCGGGGCTCCTTGTGGGGACCTGGCTGTTTGCCCGGCTCTACCCGCGGCTGGAGGGGACGATCCTGAAGCGGGGCTATTTCGGCCCCCTCACCTTTCCCCAACTGTGGGGGGTCAACCCCTGGACGGCGGTGATCCCCGTCTGCTTTGCCCTGCTCCTGCTGCTCTTTGGGTGGGAGCGGGCGGGTCTGTAAAAACTTTGCCCAGCCAAGGAGGCGACGATGAAAAAACGTTCCATCACCCCGGCCGATGTTCCGGTCATCGGCCCCTATTCCCCGGCCGTCAAGGCAGGACCGTTCGTCTTTATCTCCGGGCAGATACCCCTCCGGGCCGCCACGGGGGAGCTGGTTGCCGGCGACATCCGGGCCGCGACTACGCAGGTCATGGAGAATATCGCCGCGATCCTGAAGGCGGCGGAGCTGTCCTGGGCCGACGTGGTCAAGACGACGATCTACCTGGCCGATATGGCGGATTTCCCGGCGGTGAACGAGATTTACGGCGGATATTTCCAGGGCGATTTCCCCGCCCGGGCCACCGTTCAGGTTGCCGCCCTGCCCCGGGGGGCGCAGGTGGAAATCGAGGCCGTGGCCTTCAAGATGCCTTTTCCCATGGGACCGAAGGGACCGGAGGCATGATCCGGGGGCCCTTTCCCCCACGGGAAGCGATGACGTCAGGGCCGGTTTCAACCCGGAAAAGGGATACCGGCCGCTGCTTTCAGGTGCGCAGTGGAGAACGAATCCACGGATAGATACCTCCGGGTGGGTGACCGGCGGTTTCATTATCTGGAATGGGGCAAGGAGGGGAGGGCGGATCCGCTGCTCCTCCTGCACGGCATCGGCGACGAGGCCCATGTATGGGACTGGTTTGCCCGGCGCGCCTCCCGGCACCGGCGGGTCATCGCCCTGGATCAGCGCGGTCACGGCGGCAGCGATTGGGCGACGCCGCCGGCTTATCGCGGTGAGGATTACGTGGCGGATCTGGATGCCGTCATCCGGACCCTGGCTTTACCGCGGATCATCATCATGGGTCATTCCATGGGGGCGCTTCATGCCACCCGCTATGCCTCCCTGGAGCCGGAAAAGGTAACCGCCCTCATCCACGCCGACATCGAACCCTGCCCGCCGGAATGGAACAAGAAATATCTCACCAATCTCTATGAGCGGCTGCCTTGCGACTATGCCTCGGTGGAGGACTATGTGAAGGAGATGCGCAGGAACAGCCCCTATGCCGATGCGGAAACACTTTTCCGGATCGCCTCTTTCGCCCTGAAGGCGGGCGGCGACGGAAGGTTGCGGGTGCGTTACGACCGGGAAGTGCTGGCGCATTTCGATCGTTACGATCTGCGGGACTGCCTGGGGGAGATCCGATGTCCCGCCCTGATCGTGCGCGGTGCGGAAAGTCGGGTCATGAGTGTGGCGGCGGCCCGGCAGATGAGCGCCGCCATTCCGCGGGGGAGGTTTGTGGAAATCCCGGCGGCCGCCCATCCCGTGTTTACGGACAACCCGGAAGGATTTACCCGGGCGGTTTTGACGTTTCTGGAAGAAGTCTGTGGCGCGACTTCAAACGTGATGCCCCCGTAAAAAATGCGGAGAGACAAAGATGCTGAGGATTTGTTTCCGCTGTGGACAGACGATTGAACTTCCGGGCAAGATCGGCCGCCGGGAATTCTGCCCCCGGTGCGGGTGGGACCTCCATGTCTGCCGGAACTGCCGTTTCTACGACTCCCGGGCCTACAATGCCTGCCGGGAATCCCAGGCGGAAAGGGTGCTCGACAAAGAGCGGGGCAATTTCTGCGACTATTTTGCCTTCCGGGAGGGGGAGGCCCCGCCGGACGGTTCCCCGGCGCCCGGGGATGCGGCCCGTGACAAGCTGGCGTCCCTGTTTAAGGAAAAATAATCCATAGATAAAACGATATCTTATCCCGGGATAACCGGGACGTCGTCATCGGGGAGGACGTCCGCGTAGGCAAAACCGTCGCGCACCACTATCTCCCCGGTCCGGACGGGGATGGACCGCTGAAACATGGGGCCGCCGACAACGACGGTATGGATTTCCCCGTTCTCTCCGCAGGGGTCGCAAGAGGGGGGAAACGCCGCGATCAGCTCCCGGCTCCAGAGCCGGCCGGCGAAATCGGCGGGCAATTTTTTGAGATCGACGCTGGTGATCAGCGCCGAGACCCCCGCGGCGAGCATCTCTTCCGCCAGCGCGGCGGTGTCGAGACCCCACAACGGAAAGAGGGCCTCCATGCCGGTCCCCGCCAATTGCCTTTCCCGGTAAGCCCGCAAATCCGTCAGGAAGATGTCGCCGAAGGCCACGGCACCGATCCCGGCGGCCAGGGATGCCGCCACGAACCGTCCCAGGGCGGCCTCGTATTGCTCGTTGGGGCACACGTCGGGCAGTCCGATGGTTTGCAGGGGCAGCCCCGCCGCCGCTGCCTGCCGCGCCAGCAACTCCCGGCGGGTGTCATGCATGAACACCCGGTCGTAATTTTCATTGACGGTGGTGAAAAGCCCGGCTACCTCCAGCTCCGGGCGCCGACGGAGGAGGTGCAGGGCCCAGGCGCAGTCCTTGCCGCTGCTCCAACTGATCAAGACCTTCTTTTTCGCCATGATGCCTCCGGCTGCAACAGGGAAAGACTTTTCTGGCTCAACCGGGAAAAACATTGGCGCCGCGACGGGCGAACCGTTTTACCGCCGCCGGGCAGATCGCTCGTCATGACCCGCCTCTTTCCCCGGATGTGATCGCGGCGCCGAGCGCCGCTGCCGGGGTATGGGCAACGAAGACGAGGGGGCCGCCGAGTTCTTGAAAGAAGGTCTGTGCGGTGGGGGGGCAGGCCAAAAGGACGACCCTTTTCCCCGCTTTCAGGGCCAGGGCGATTTCCGCGGCGGTGCCCGGGCCCATCCCGCAGGCGATGACCACCTCGCTGGACAGGACGTTGATATTGTTGCGGGCGTTGCCCATGCCGGTGATAATGGGGATGTCCACATCGGGGGAGATCCCGTCCCGCGTCTCCGTGGGGAGAATACCCACGGTGAGGCCCCCGGCGCTTTTGGCGCCCCGGCTGGCCGCGGCCATGACGCCGGCGTTCCGCCCCCCGGTAAGGGTGATCCCGCCCGCCCGGGCGATGAGACGGCCCAGCTCCTCCGCCATGGCCAGCAACTCCGGCGTCACCTCCCCGCCGGGGCCCATGACGCCGATGAGCGGTTTTCGTGAGAGCTTATCCATTGACTTGCGCCTCCGGGTCTGCAGCGTCTTCACGCCACGATCAGCAGGGCCAGATACGGCACCAGATTGAGGAGAATTATCCCGAGCTTGTAAACGGCAATCCCCAGATAGTGGATGGCGTCGAACTGGTCCACGCGCAAGCGGAACCACCGCCCGTGGATTTGATACAGCCGATCGTGAGCGAAAAGGAAAACCAAAAACCACCAGAGCAAAAAACCGTAATTGATCACGGCACTCCACAAAAGAAAGCTGCGCAGGGTTTCAATGTTCATCGGTGTTCTCCTTATCCTTATGCCTCGATTTTCAGGGTGAAGTCGTCCCGTTCCTGCTCCAGTTCCTGGAGCAGTTGCACTACCCGCTCGAAGTCTCGGCCCATCAACTTTCGGGAAACATCCGCCTGCTTCCAGACGATGGCAAAAGGGCCCTCGACATCGGCGGACAAGAGATCCCACAGGGCGTCGAGGTTGCGGCCGAAGTGTTCGGGCAGCCCGAGCCCGATGGACAACCGGTCATAGAGATCGGAGAGGGAATGAATGTCATTTCCGTCCAGAAGACAACGTTTCATCGGCATGGCGGTATCTCCATAAAGGTTCGGTAATGGTCCACCGTCACAAAGCGCCGGCCGTCCTCTGAAAAGACGAGGCGTTTGCCTCCCCGCCGCCCTCCCCGGTAATCGAGATCCGCCTCCCGCCAATGCAGGCGAACGGGAAGCCGGCCCTCACGGTTCCTGAACCTGTCGCCGCCGATGCTTGCCCCCCGGAGACCGTCCACGGACCACAGGTCCGTCCCAGGTCGCCAGCCCCGCGACTGCGCTTTGCGCTTGGTCACGAATTTGGGCGGGAGGTCCCGGTTGCCTGTCCGGTTCAGACTCCGAAGCATCTCGGTTAGTTCCTGGGGGTTGATCTTTTCCGGGAGCCGGGCGTTGACGGCCAGCACCGCCTCTTCACAGGACGCCGCGTAACTCCGGACGCCCAGAAGGAGGCCGAGGACAAGAAAAACGAGCATAAAGCCGATTGCCCGGTTAGGCGGCAAAATATGATCTCCCCCTCTGGCCGTTACCATCGATGATCCCCGTGGCCTGTTCGGCGAGGCCGTGGTCAGTCCAGGTGGCTAGTCGCAACACGCCTCGTCCATGAGCCTTCCCCTCGTACATCAACGCATCGGCGGCACCCACCGCCGCATCAGCGGACTCGGGCACGCTCTCGAAGACTACGGCGCCGATGGTCGCTCCGGCACCGGGAACGCCGGGGGCGGTAGCGGCGATCCGGTGGGTGATGGCGGCGTGGATCCTCGACAGGGTGCGAGACGCGCTGTCTTGCGAGGTCTCCGGCAGAAGGATTCCAAACTCATCCCCGCCCAACCGCGCCGCCATATCCGTTCCGCGAAGGGCTCTCCGGATCTCGACGGCCACGGAACGGAGCAGGTCATCACCGATCAAGTGCCCACACCGGTCATTTACGTCTTTGAAGTGATCGAGATCGATATAGGCCAGCGTGAATGGTGATCCGTACCGCTGCTGGCGCAGGACCTCTCGTTCCAGAGCTGAGTAGAAGGAGCGTGCATTGGCGATACCGGTAAGGGAGTCCGTGTCGGCGATCTCGCGCAGACGGCGCTGCGCTTGATGAAGATTGTCTAAGAGATTGGCGGTGGTCATGTAGAACCCGAGCCTGACGGTCGTATTCCACACCGGTATCCATTCGGCGGAGTATTGGGCGCCGGAGGCCGTGTCCAACGTACCCCACACTGTAGCAGCAAGGACGGCGACAGCGGTTCCCCGCCGAAGTCCCGCGTACCACGTAACGTACAACACGGGGATCAGGTAGAAGATGGAAAAAGCGATCTCGTAGCCCGTGACATAATCCGCCCCAGCCAGCATCGCAATGAAGAGACACCCGATCACGATGGTCGCCCACGCGGGCAGTCGCTTCAACGCAAGTGTGATATCATTATCGGCCATCGCCTTTCCTTCTGCCAGTCTGCGCCGAACGCCGGGGTCACCGGCGGCGGAAAAACCCCCACTGAATCGACTTATTATATGAAAATGTCGGTAATTGCCCGATTATTTTCATGCTTCGTTGTGCCTGCACCGGGCATGGGGGGTAATATGAAAATGCATCGGGGTGATCTCCCTTTAACCATTTTCATCGTTCGTGGGACTCTGCCAGCGACTGTCAATGGTAAATAAAAAGTGTAGCATTTCTGGTAATTGAAAAGTGTACCACCCTTAAGCCGCGATTAGAGGTTGCCGTGATGGCAGCTGTTATCACAATCAGACGCCCCAGCGCAATTGCGTGTTCGGCAAACCTTCAATAACCTCCGTGCAGGCGAACGGAAAACTGTATCCATTCTATCACCGGGCAACCTTCCGCGGTCGGCTGAAGCTTGAATTTCCGATTCGTTACCGCACGGTAGTGAAAATGCTGTCGCTGAAGCTCAGGGTGTTGCCCCGGACGGGGTATTCAACGACCATCACCTGGGCCGGCACATTCTCA
>ERZ795052.78-NODE-78-length-135201-cov-36.739171_pt1 | contig 135201 bp, 114 predicted proteins | sample MGYA00375136_ERZ795052 | MGnify/ENA primary metagenome ERZ795052 (study PRJEB30181, sample SAMN05720156) | activated sludge metagenome | isolation source: Anaerobic digester | place: Japan | collected 2015-05-26 ...
GGAGCTCCTCGATCCTCTTGGCAAAGGACTCTTCCGTTATCATGCCCACGCGGGAATGGCGCTCGAACTCCTTGAATGCGCCTCGCTCGAAGGCCTTGATCACCTCCTCGTCAAAGGGGTCGGGCAACACGATGTAGCCGCGCTGGCTCAACATCTGGGCCTTTTTGAGATCCGGAATCTTCACCTCCCCGCCGATGTCCTTGGCGCCCTGGCCCCATTTGAGCTCCACACATTCAACACCGAGCTTCTCGATCGCGTATTCCTGGCCGCCCAGGCGCGTGTCTTCGATATTGGCCTGGACCACGATCGTCCCGTAACCGTCGCGCTGGTATCTGCGGTAGAGCTCGACCCTGCGCTTGAGATCCACGGTGTCGACGACCCGGCCGTCCTTGAAAACGGCTCCCGGGTCCATGCCCACCACGTTCTCGCCGATGGTGAGTCCGGTGCCCATGAGGGCCGAGCCGATGGCAAGGCCTTCCCAGTTGTTCTTGGCAATGGCCGTAGAGCCGATGCCCGGGATGATCCAGGGGCGGCGGAACTTGATGCCTTTATCGTGTCCGAACCTGACGGTGAGGTCAACGTTCGGGAAGATCGCCTTATCGCTGTCGGCCTCGATCCCGTGAGCGCCCACACAGGTCCCCATGATGTTGAAATGGGAGTAGTCCACAGGAAAGCGCTTCTCGGCCGCCGTGGTTATCACGCCGAACGGCTGCGGGTAGATCACCTCGTGCCCCCGGTAGGCGGACTTTCCGATTTCGCACATCCCGATGCAGCCGTCAACACAGGTCACGCACATGCCGGAGGTCGGCACGACCGAGCCTTCTGTCCTGTTCTTGGTAAGCGTGGCAGCTGAAGCATTCACCTTCGAGATCACCATATACTTCCTCTCCTTTATCTCGTCTTATTTTATTTCACAGGCAACACACGGGTTCATGTAGCACATCATGTCGCCATACTGTTCCTTCTGGATGCAGGGCGGCGCCAGGTTCGCGCACGCGTTGCAGACGGCCTTCTCCGGCTGGTTGTACGTGCACCTGAGCTGGCAGGCCGGGCAGACGTACATGCAGCCGCCGCAGAACCTGCACACGTCAGACTGCACGTCGAAGGGGGTGCCGATGCTGCGCTCTTCGCCGCGGCCGCGAAATCCGATGGCGCCCGCCATCATCTGCTCGGAGCACATCCTCACGCACAGCCCGCAGAGGATGCAGTCGTCGTACTCCTGCCTGAAGCGCTGCGTCCGGACTCCGTGCGCCGAGGCAAGGTCCTGGATGACCTTTGACTGAGGACACGAGGCCAGCAGCAACTCGATGATCATCCTCCTGGCCCGCACGACCCGCTCGGAGGCGGTCCGGACCTTGAGCCCCTCTTCGACGGGATAGGTGCATGACGAGACGAGCCTGGCGCCCGGACCTTCACCGATCTCCACGACGCAGAGCCTGCATGCCCCGTAGGGGGACAGGCCCTCGTGATGACAGAGCGTCGGGATGGGAAAGCCCAGAAACCGCGCCGCCTCGAGGATGGTCGATCCATCTTCCACAGACACGGCCAGCCCGTTGATCGTGAGATTAATCATGTCGTACTCCTCCCATTGCAGCGCCTGCCGGTTTCTCCATGGTGAACGCGAGATCGCACCTAAGGCAGCGCCTGGATTCCGTCCTCGCCTGCCCCTCGGTCAGGGCCGATTCCACCTCGCGGAAGTTCTTCACCCGCTCGGAAGGAGGCAGCGAGACCGGAACGGCGCGCGGCGGCGTTTCGCCGGACTCCTCGTGCACCGCGGGCTCGATGTACACCTCCGGCAGCTTGGGTTTTGCCGGCTCGACGAGCGGCTGTCCGCTCAGGTACCGGTCGATGACCAGCGCGGCCTTCTTGCCGGATGCCACGGCGTCGATGACGGTGTTGGGCCCGGTCACGAGATCGCCGCCCGCGAAAACCCCTTTTATGCTCGTTTCAAGGGTCTTCCTGTCGGCCTTCACCCTGCCGCCCTTGTCGAGCTCGAGCCCCATGGATGCCAGTGCCCTGCTCGAGGGTCTTTCGCCGATGGCCACGATGAGCGTGTCCAGGTCCACTCGGAATTCGCTCCCCGGTATCGGCACCGGGGTGCGCCTGCCGGTGGCATCGACCTCGCCCAGGCGGTTCCTTACGCATTCGATGCCGGTGAGACGGCCCTCTCTGGCATGGATCTTTATGGGCGAGACAAGGGTTTCCAGCTCGACACCTTCCCGGATGGCCGCCTCGATCTCCTCCTGCCGCACGTGGATCTTCACGGGCGAGATGAGGGTCTCGATCCTGACGCCCTCTTCGAGCGCAGCCTCGATCTCTTCTTCATACGCGGGCATCTCGTCACGGGTGCGGCGGTAGAACAGGGTCACCCCGGTTACCTCCTTCTGCCGCAGCGCGACCCGCGCGGCGTCCACGGCCGAGTTTCCGCCGCCGACTATCCCTACGTGCCCGCGCGCGAGCTCGTTTCCTCTCATGTTGAATTCCTTCAGGAACTCAATGGAGGGGAAGATCCCTTCCACTTCCTCGTTCTCCAGGCCCAGGCGCCAGCTCTCGTGCGCCCCCATGGCCAGGAACACTGCATCAAATCCATCGGACATGAGATCCGGTATGGTCATGTCCCTCCCCAGGGCGCGGCCGTATTCGATCGAGATGTTTTTGTTCATGAGGGTCTCTATTTCCTTCTCGACGATGTCCCTGGGCAGCCGGTAGGCCGGCAGGGAGCACGTGAGCATGCCGCCTGGGATGTTTTCCGCCTCGAAGATCGTGACCCGGTAACCGAGCAGGGAGAGCTGGTGCGCCGCCGTGATTCCGGCCGGTCCGGCCCCGATGACCGCCACCTTCCTGCCCTTGCCCTGAGCCGCTTCCGGCCGGTAAACCGAAGGATCGACCCGGTCGGTGACAAACCGCTTGAGCGCCCGGATGGCGACCCCCTCTCCTCCGCCCGCGCCCAGGCTGCAGCGGCTTTCGCATTTGCGGTCGCACACCCTGGCGCTCACTGCCGGGAAGGGATTGGCGGAGCGGATGACCCGGTATGCCCCCTCGTAATCGCCCTTTTCTATGAGGGCGATGTATCTCCACGGCTCCGTATCCACGGGGCACGCGGCCTGGCAGGGGGCCCCGGTGAGCTGCTTGCAGACGAATGCATCGCAGCGCTTGTCTTCGATGTGGCGCTCGTACTCTTCACGGAAGTACCTGAGCGTGCTCAGGACCGGGTTGGCGGCCGACTGGCCGAGGGCGCACATGGTGGTGTCCCTGACCGTCTCCCCGAGCTCCTCAAGCAGATCCAGATGCTCGGGCGTGCCCCTGCCCTTGATGATGTCCTCGAGGAGCTCGTGCAGCCGCTGCGTGCCCTTGCGGCAGGTAAAGCACTTTCCGCACGACTCGTCTTTCAGGAAGGCCATGAAATACCTGGCCACATCGATCATGCACGTAGAGTCGTCCATGACGATCATGCCGCCCGAGCCCATGATGGAGCCCGCGGCCTTGAGGCTCTCGTACGTGATGGGCAGGTCGAACCTCGATGCCGGGATGCAGCCGCCGGCCGGTCCGCCGGTCTGTACGGCCTTGATCTTCCTCTTCCCCTGCACTCCGCCGCCGATGTCCCGCACGACCTGATTCAAGGTCATGCCCATGGGCACCTCAACGAGGCCGGTGTTCCTGATCTTGCCCACCAGGCTGAAGATCTTCGTGCCGGTGTTGCCTTCCGCACCCGTCTCCGCGTACTGCCGGGAGCCTTGAGCAACGATGATCGGTATGTTCGCCCAGGTTTCCACGTTGTTGATCATCGTGGGCCTGCCGTAGAGTCCTTTGACGATGGGGAACGGGGGCCTCTGTCTGGGCTCGCCCATGTGCCCCTCGATGGACCTGATCAGGGCAGTTTCTTCTCCACAGACAAAGGCGCCTGCGCCCTTGACGATCGATATGTCGAAGGAGAAGCCGGTCCCGAGGATGTTCTTTCCGAGCAGGCCCATCTCTCTCGCCTGCTCGAGTGCGATCTTCAGATGCTTGATCGCAAGCGGATATTCCGTTCGGATGTAGATGATCCCCTCGGTTGCGCCCGTGGCAAAGGCGCCTATGGTCATTCCCTCGATGATGCTGTGCGGGTTGCCCTCAAGGACGCTCCTGTCCATGTAGGCGCCCGGGTCGCCCTCGTCGGCGTTGCAGATGAGGTATTTCCCGGAGGCGTTTCGCTGGGAGGCGAAGAGCCCCCATTTCCGCCCGGTGGGGAAGCCCGCCCCCCCGCGGCCGCGAAGCCCCGAGGCCGTCACCTCTTCGACGACGCGCCCGGGATTCTGCTCTTCAAAAGCCCGGGCAAGGGCGAGATAGCCGTCGTTGAGGATATAGTCGTTGATGCGGATGGGGTCGATCTTTTCGTTCCTGCTGATGATGGTCCTTACCTGCCCCTGGAAGAAGGGCATGTCGTCCTGCTTCTCGATCCGCGTGCCTGTTTCGGGATGCACGTAGAGCAGGTGCTCGACAGCCTCACCCCGCCCGGCCGCATCGATGATGTCCGCGATGTCGTCGGGGCGCACCTTTGGGTAGAAGGTGCGCCTAGGCTCGAGGAGCACCGAGGGTTCCATTGCGCAGAAGCCGTGGCAGCCCGTGATGCGCAGGCGGACTCCGCAGGCCGGGCCCTTCCGGAGCAGCTCGCGCTTGGCCGCTCGGATAACGGCGTTGGCGCCGCTTGCCTGCCCGCACGTGCCCGCGGATATGACCAGTGTAGGGATGTTAGGATCGAATTGCTTAAGAAGGCGTGACCGGAACTCGTGAAGTCCGTTTATCGAATTGAACTTTTCCATGGTGTCCGCCCCCTACAGTTCCGCCCTGCCGATGTCGAGCAGGTGGCCCTCACACCCCGTGCGGGTGCATATGCGAAATACACCGCTCCCGTCAGCGAGCCTCATCGTTGCCAGCGGGGCCCCGCATTCCACACAGCGGGAGCCGTCCTGGAAAGACGAAGCACAGTGTGGGCAGGAGAGCTGAACGATGGCGTCGGCGGGAAAGTCGTGCTCGTGGGTTCTGGAAAAATGCCCATAGAGAGAGGGAATCCTGGCCCATCCGGTCTTGCCGTTCATCGAAGCCGTAATCAGTATGGACGGGTGGCCGTGGACACTGGTCTCACTGTCCATGAGGCTCTTGCCGCACCGGGGACAGGACACCTCTATCAGAAACGGGTGCGCTTCCTCAGCCTTGTCAGAACCGAAGGTGCCTTCCCTCGTGTCCCGGAGGATCTCACCGACCTTCCGGGCGGTCACGTTCGCGAAGTAGTGCCCGTCGGAAACCACGATAGGACCCAGGGCGCATGCCCCGAGACAGTTGACCGTCTCGAAGGTGATCTCGTTGTCAGGGGTGGTCTCGCCCGGTTTTATCCCGAGCTCCTGCGAGAACTCCTCCACGATCTTCTGAGCGCCGCGCACGTGGCAAGCCGTGCCGAGGCAGGCCGATATGCAGTGCCTGCCCTTGGGCTTCAGGCTGAAGGCCTTGTAGAACGTCGCCACGCCGTAGATGTCGGCGAGCGGGCGCCCTGTCTCTCTTGCCACCAGCCTCAAGGCCTCCTCGGGGAGATAGGAGCACTCCTCCTGGATCTCTTCGAGGATGGCGATGATCCCCGCATGATTCTTGCTGTTGCGTTGAATGATATCAAGAATGCCTTTCTTATCCATGCCTCTCTCTTTCTCCTTAGGGCCGACCTTCCTCTATCCCGTGTCGCACCCTTACTGGTATTCTTCGCAATGCCACACGCCCGATTCAGGACGTGGAAAGCGGCACGTATCGCGATTGACGCAGTTGCCGCACAGGCCCAGGATCGCACCCGTTGCATTGAGCTTCACTTTCGCGCTCCGGAGCTTTGCGGACCCGGCGCAGCGCCCGGCCTTCCTGCCGGGATGCGACCTGCCGCCCGCCTCATACTCCTCACAGAAATGAATGCCCTGGCCCTGCCCGGGTGACTTTGTCAAGGTGCACCGCGATGAGTATTTGCAGGCAGAACAGAGCCCCTCGTACTGTTCGGGCATGTCGCACCCCCTGTTTCTTGTTCACGTGACAGGTCATGGGGCAAGAAGCATGCCTTTCGCCTCACAGAGGAACGCCGGAGATATACGAACCGTCCGGGCCTTGTATTCAGTGGCTATGTTTTTGTTTTTGTTGGATTTGTCGAGCTTACGGCAGCGCGGCGGTGCCGGGCGGCCGTTCTCGCGGATAGAGAGGGCTATCGGCTCAAAGTGGGGAGATTTTCCCCACCTGGTGAGATATTCATCACTTCCCGGAGGGCTTGTCTCCAGGGAGGGGGGCCTGCTTGATCTTTTCCCTTAAGGTCTTGCGGTCGATGCCGAGTATCTCGGCGGCACGTGATTTGTTTCCTCCCACGCTTGCCAGGACCATCCGGATGTAGCCGGCCTCTTCCTCTGCCAGGGACCTGAACGGGACCGGCCCGGAGAGGGCGGAGAACCGCATGACGGACGGCAGATCGGGTATGGTGACGGTTTCCCCCTCGGCCATGATGACCATCCTCTGGACAAGGTTCTCAAGCTCCCTGACATTTCCGGGCCAGGCATAGTTCATGAAGATCTCCATGGTCTCGGCCGGGAAGACCGGCTCGGGCTTTCCCAGCTCACGGGCGAACTTGGCCCCGAAATGCGAGACCAGCAAAGGAATGTCCTCCTGCCGGTTTCTCAGGGGCGGGACTGTGATGGATACGACATTGAGCCGAAAGAACAGGTCCTCGCGGAAGAGCTCCTTGTGCACCAGGGACTGCAGGTCCTTATTGCTCGACGCAACGATCCGGACATCGACCTTCTGGGTCTTCCGGGCTCCGACCATGCACACCTGCTTGTCCTGGAGCACGCGCAGGAGCTTGACCTGCATGGCCGGGCTCATCTCGTTGATCTCGTCTAAAAAGATAGTGCCCCCGTCCGCGGTCTGGAAGAACCCGGCGCGCGACTCGGTCGCTCCGGTAAACGCCCCCTTCACGTAACCGAACAGCTCGCTTTCGAGCAGCTTTTCCGGGATGGCGCCGCAGTTGACCGGAACAAAGGGGGCCGAGGCCCGCTTGCTGCTGTAGTGGATTGCACGTGCGACGAGCTCCTTGCCTGTGCCGCTTTCGCCCAGAACGAGCACGGTGGCCGAGGATGCCGCCGCCTTTTCGATCTGTGCGAGCATGTTCCGGATGGCAAGCGATTCTCCGATGATGCCGTATGAATTGGGCCTGACCCGGGGTTTTCTCCCCTTGACCATGGTCTTGAGCTCCCGCTTGTTGAGGGCCCTCTCAACGGCCGCGAACAGCTCCTCGTCTGTGAAGGGCTTGGGAAGGTACTCTTCCGCCCCCATCTTCACCGCTTCCACCGCACCTTTTACGGATGCATAGCCGGTGATCATGATCACCTCGGTGTCGAAGTAGTTTTCCCTGACGTGGCGTACGAGATCCAGGCCGCTGATTTTCGGCATTTTGTAATCAGTGATGACCAGATCCACCGGCGATTGTTCAAGCATCTTGACGGCATCGGCGACATTCGATGCGGTGAGTACCTGGTACCCGCGGGAGGAGAGGTTCCGCTCGAGGATGTCGAGCGCGGTGGGTGCGTCGTCCACCACCAGTATGCGGTTTTTCCGGGCTGCCGTCATCCTTGGTCCTCCTCCGGCTCGGCTGATGTGCTGTACGGGAAGGTAAGCACAAATCTGGCACCCTTCCCGGGCGCGCTTTCGACAGCGATCCGTCCAGAATGTGATGCCACAATCCCGTGCACTACCGCAAGCCCCAGGCCGGTCCCCTGATCAACATCCTTGGTGGTGAAGAAGGGCAGGAAGATGTTGTTCTTCACCTCTTCGCTCATGCCGATGCCCGTGTCTTCTACGATCAATGATACCTCGCCGTTACTGAACGATGTGGTGAGAGTGATGGCGCCGCCTTCGGGCATGGCCTGCAGGGAGTTGATCATCAGGTTGGAAATGACCTGGAGCATCTGGGACTTGTTCGCCATGATTTCCGGGAGATCGGGAGCGAGTATGCGCCTGAGCTCCACGCATGACTTGCAGCACAGAGACTCAAACAGGCTCAGCTCGTCTTCTATGATCCTGTTCAGGTTCACCCTGCCTCTGCTGGGCGCGGCCTGTCGGGCGAATATCAGGAGCTCGCGTATGATGGTCCGCGCATGCAGCGATGCCTCGACGATCTTTTGGACATCACGCACCGCCTGTTCCGGCATATTTTCATTTTTCTGGATGAGCTGGGCGAACCCCAGGATAGTGTTGAGCGGCTCATTGAGCTCGTGGGCGACTCCGGCGGCAAGCTGGCCGATTGCGGCCAGCCGGTCCGCCCTGGTCAGCTGGTCCTGGAGCTCGGACCGCGCGGCCTCTGCCTCTTTCTGCTCGATCATCTGCGCGATCTGACCTGCTACATTGTTGATCAGGCTCTGTTCCTCGTCGAGAAATGGCTTCCCCTGCGGGAAGGGCCCCTGGCCGGGATAGTGAACCTCGACCGCGCCCCGGATTTTTCCCTTGACTCTCACAGCGGCGACCTGCCTATGCGCCCCTTCGGCAAAGAAAGGGGTCTGATAGGCATGCCCGTCTATCACGATCCGTGCGCAGGCATGGGAAGGATATTGCCATGCAGGCGGGAGCAGGACCGCGATGTTCGCCATTTTCTGCTCGAACGGCATGCCGGGATCAGAGGCCGTCTTTGCCATGCCATACAGACAGGTGAGCTCCTTGACCCGTTCATGCAGTTTTGCCTGCGAGAACTGGTGGAGCAGTGCGAGCTCGAATTTGGCCGCGATGGCTTCGAAATGCTCGAGCCTCTCAGGATCGAACGAGCCCGCATCTCTGTCTTTGAACACGAGGAGACCCATCTGCTCCTTCCCGAAGCGAAGGGGAACCAGGACCACCGACAGGAAGGCCCGGCCGGCGCCGGGTGTCTTCGTGAACACAGAGTGCGTCTCAGGCGGGAAAAACCGGTGCGGGTTATGGACCCAGACACTGCCGTATCTGGTGCGGGTGAAGGCGCTGCCGGAATCATCGCTCTGCAATGCGGCTGTGCATAATGCCTCGATATCCGGGCAGCTTTCTCTTAAATCCGTGTAGGTGCGCCCGGCATCCGCACCGCACGGGGCGATCGTGAAGGCACTGGAGCCGCCCTCCTGCCAGAAGGCCTCGCACCTGAGCTCATCCGCGCCGTCGTGCAACCACGCCTGGACGATGTCGCATCCGGAATACTCAAGGACGAGCTTCATCACATCGGACAGAAACTCGGGCCTCGGCCTGTCCTGGGACGCATATTGCGAGATCTGATGCGAGAAGTCCAGGCGGCTGCCTGAAGGCCCTCGTCCTCTATCGGCAGGGTTTCTTTTTCGGGTATCTTCCGCCGGCATAGAATCGTTCCGTTCGCTCGCCTTTCGGATCAATCCCCGGGGAGGTCCTTATCGGGTGCGCACCGCGGCCGTTCTCCGGGAATTTCTTGATGTACCATACCATATTTCCCGGATTCAATCCCACATATGATTATGACCGGACACAACAGGCGCATTTCCTTGATCCTCTGAGGCTTATGGGTTATACTATTTTTTGAAGGCTTGCCTGCAATGACGATGACGGGTTTAACGGGAGGCCGGCCGTGCAGCGATATTTCTTCCTGTCCTGCCCGCCCGGCTGCCATGGGTCTCCCGGCGGTTATCCGGTATGGAGTGATCGAGCGATGCGAAACAGACGGAAGAATACCCGGGTGAAGGTACCAGGCACCATGGATGTCACTATCACCTATACCGACACCATGACGGATGCCCGCTCAGGAACCGTGGAGAACGTGAGCAGAAGCGGGATCTTCCTCCGGACCGAGTGCTCTCTCTGCAAGGATGCGTATGTGACGCTGAGGCTCAACACCGGACAGCTCATCGGCAAGCCCTTGTGGGCACAGGGGTTTGTGGCGAGAACCGACGAGAACGGCATGGGCATCCGCTTCACCTATATCGAGCAGGACATTCTCACCCTTCTCTTTTCCTGACCGTTCCCGCCATCCCGCTCTTCACCGGCCCGAAGGCGCCCTTTGCGAGAGCCTTGCCTCCCATGGGCACGCCCTACCTGAACTTGTCGAGGGGCCTCCTCTCGGGCACGTATACGTGCGGGATCTTTTCCTCGTTCCACTCCTTCGATACATAGAGATTGCAGTAGCAGCTCCCATACTCCGCAACGTCGGGGGCGCGGTAGATGCATGGACAGGTGATGTCGCGATCCCACTCCCTGTCGCCCGAGGCAAGCCTGCAGGGGCAGCACATATAACCGTACCGCTCCCTGTTGGTCAAGAGCGCCTGAAGCAGGTCGAAGACCGCGTCCAGGTCCTTGTTGAAATAATACCCCTTGGGCTCCTGGACCTTCCTGAGCATCTCATAGAGCTTTTTCACGTCCGCGGTCACAGGCCGAGCACCTCTCTGATCTCATCCTCGCGGAAGCCGACGATAATCCGCTCTCCGATGATGATCGTGGGGAAGCTGAGGTGGGAGTTGAACTTTTTCACCTCCTCTATGGCGCTCTTCCGGTCTTCCCCGTCGAGCAGATCGACATCGACGTATTCATATTCCACCTTATTCTCGTTCATGAACTGTTTGGTGGCCTTGCAGTGGCTGCAAGTGCTGAGTGTATACATCTTGACTTTCACCGCCATGGATCTCCTCCTTTTTTTCTACAATAATGCAGCCCGGGGGTGAATTCAATGGAACAATCATCTGCTGAAAGAAAACCAGGGGCGGGAGCCACGGCAGCTCAGGCGCCCTGGTTTTTCCTGAACCCGTCTATGACCCAGAACACTCCCCATCCCAGGATGACCGGGCACAGGGCGATCAGGGCAAAACCGAGGATCTCGCCGGACCAGGGCCGGAGGTAAACCGTCCATACGAGCAGCCAGACCGCGGAGACGACCACGCCCAGACGCACCCTGCCTGAAAGCGCCGACAGAGCCTTTTCAGGCTTCTTCCCGTTTCCGCCTCTGCCCAGGCGCCGGGGAAGGTAGAAGATGAGCACGAACAGCAGTATGATGACCAGTATTTCCTGCAAGCTTGGCACCGGGATCCTCCAAATCCCGGTATAGCCCATATGGTCCGCACGGTCAAACACAAGAGGGTGGAGGCCTGCGCGGGAATCCAAGTTGGAACGTTAGGATGAGAAGGGGGTGCTTCCAACTCGCTCTCAAATCGCGGGCTAGAGAGGGGGGCGCGGATACATATCCCCTGGGGGATCGTCATCCCCTCATAGGGGCGTCAAGACCCGCTGCCCATCTCTGCGGGCGGGATGCTCAGCCCTTTGGCTGCATGTTTGCGGGAGAGAAATACGCGGATTCTCGTGCCTTTGCCCACGATGCTGTTCACGGTGATGAACCCGCCATGCTCTTCGATGATCATGTATACCTTCGAGAGCCCGAGACCGGCTCCCCTGACCTTGGAGGTATAGAACGGGTTGAAGATGTCTTTGATCTCGTCGCTGGGGATGCCCCTGCCAGAATCGACGACGTCCACGATGAGGTACTGAGGATGCATGCTCACGGTGATCTCCATGACCCCCTTGCCCTGCATGGACTCGCACGCATTGACGAAGAGGTGCCAGAATGCCTCGACCAGGTAGTTATGATCGGCCTCGATCTTTTCGAGGTGCTCGGGCATGTTCACCTCATAGGCCACCCCGCTGAACCTGCCCGAGCCGAAGGTCTTGATCAGCGCCTCGTCGATGACCTCCTGGATATCGGTCTTCACGAAGTTGGGGCGGTGGATCTTGGTGTAGTTCACATACTCCTCGATGTCCATGATCATGGCTTCGAGCCGCTTGACGTCCTCGATGATATAGTCAACATACACCTTCTGCGTGGAATTCTCCTCCAAAGACCGGCTCAACCGCCGGGAAAACCCGCCGAGCGAGGTGAGCGAGTTCCGGATCTCGTGGGCCACACCTTCCACCACCTTGCCCAGGGAGGCGAGCTTCTCGGCATTGATGATCTGCCTGCGCATCATTTCGATGTCCGTGAGGTCCCTCACCACCAGCACGATGCCGCCCGCATACTTTTCACTCTTGAGCGGTGAGGCGCTCAGGAGCCCGGAAAAGATGCTGCCGTTGATCTTCCGAAACGTGTACTCCTGTTCGTAGCGGTCCATCCCGCTGGAAAACGCCTGCATGATGTCCTGGAGGATGTGCACACTCGGGTCGGGGATGAGCACGTCGACGGGTTTGTCCTTCATCTCGCTCAGCTCTCCCCAGAACTTCCGTGCCATGGAGTTCATGAACTGGATCGTGCCCTTGCTGTCGATGGTGATCACGGCCTCTCCCATGGTCTCGGTAATGGTCACCAGGTAGTCCTTGTAGGCATCGCCCCGGTTCTTGAGCCGGATGTTCTCCAGCAGGATCTCGTGCTCTCTGATGAGCTTGTTCGCCACGTGAACGAGATCGGGCGGCGAGAGGGGTTTGGTGATGTAGTCGCTGGCCCCTGCCTTCATGGCCTGAACCGCCACGTCTTCAGAGCCCTCTCCCGTGATGAATACCACGGTGGCGTTTGGATCCTTGCGCTTGATCTTTTTCAGCACGTCCAGACCGTCGATCTCGGGCATGAGGTAGTCGAGGAAGACCAGGTCGGGTTTCTCTTCCTCGAAGGCGGCGTACGCCTGCCTGCCGTCAAAGGCCTGAATTACCTCGAACCCGTACTCGGTCAGGGTCTCCTTGACCACGTCGTTGACCTGGCGGTTGTCATCCGCTATCAGGATTTTCCAGGGTTTTTTCTTTTTTTCATCCATCATGGGGTTTTTTGAGCACCCTTGCTATCTCGTCATGCGGCAAGCTTTTCTTTACCTCTATTATATCCCTTCCAGAGGGTAATACAACACCGGGCGCGACCTCGGAAAGCGGGAATATGACAAATGCGCGGCACTCCATGCGGGGATGGGGGATCTCAAGATCAGGCGTCGACAGGCGCATCCCCTCCAAGAGCAGGATATCGATGTCGATGGTCCTGGGTGCGCGGGGATAGGGACGCTGCCTTCCCAGCTCATCTTCTATCCGGCGGCAGATCCGGAGCAGGTCATGGGGAGATCCCTCATACTCGATGGCAGCGGCCAGATTGTAGTAGTTCTCCTGAGAATCACTCACCTCCACGGCCCGCGTTTCGTAGATATGGGACACGGCCGTGATCTGAACGCCCGCCTGCCGGAGCTTTTTCAGCGCAGCTTCGAGATGGCGCCGCCTGTCTCCGATATTGGAGCCCAGCGATAGGTACCCTCTCATGTTATCCTACCGAGTTCTTCAGCACTCCTATGCCCTCGATCTCTATCTCCACGACATCCCCGCGATCCATGGGACCGACACCCGACGGGGTGCCCGTGGCGATGATGTCTCCGGGATCGAGGGTCATGATGTGTGATATGAACTCAACGAGGTCGAATACCGAGAATATCAGGTTCGCCGTGTTTGACGACTGCCGGACCTCCCCATTGAGCCGCGCGGTGACGGTCAGGCCGTGGGGATCGTCCAGGCCGGTGACAATCCACGGCCCTATGGGTGCAAAGGTGTCGAACGATTTCGCGCGGGTCCACTGCCCGTCCTTGGCCTGGAGGTCACGGGCCGTGACGTCGTTGAAGCAGGTGTAACCCAGGATATAATCGCGTGCCGATAAGGCATCCACGTTCCTGCAGGTCGTGCCGATCACCACGGCGAGCTCTGCCTCGTAATCCACCCGGGAAGACTGCGAGGGATAGCGGATCGTCTCGCCCGGGCCGATGACGCTGCTCGATGGTTTCATGAACAGGATGGGCTCGCTCGGGATCTTGAGGGCCATCTCGCGGGCGTGGTCGCGGTAGTTCAGCCCCACGGCGATGATCTTGCCCGGGATCACGGGCGCTGCAATGCGCTCGATCTCAAGCGCATTTCCGACCGTACGGGTGTTTGGGTCATACGAGAAAAAACTCTGTCCGTCTTCGGTAGCAAAGGGAACTATCCTTCCCCCGGCCGCGACCCCCCTTCCGATCTTCATGGCTCAAGCCCCAGCACATCCATCATGGAGTACATCCCGGGGGCCTTGCCCTGGACCCAGCGGGCGGCGCGGATCGCGCCCTGGGCGAAGTTCTGCCTGGTGTGCGCGCGGTGGGTGATCTCGATGCGCTCGTTGTTGCCTGCGAAGTACACGGTATGGTCTCCCACGATATCGCCTGCCCGGATGGTCTGGATGCCGATCTCGCCCTTGGGCCTGGGGCCGATCATCCCGTGGCGCTCATAGCGGGCAAGGTCTCTGATGTCCTCGCCCCTGGCCTGTGCAACGGCCCGGGCAAGCCCCATGGCCGTGCCCGAAGGGGCATCCTTCTTGAGCCGGTGATGGGCCTCGACGATCTCCACGTCGTAGTCTTCACCCAGAAGGCTCGTGAGCAGGGAAGCCACCTTGAACATGACGTTCACGCCGATGCTCATGTTCGGCGCCATGACAATGGGGATGCTCTGTGTGCAGGAGCGGACCTCGTCGATCTCGCCGTCTGTGAAGCCGGTGGTCCCGATCACCATGGCCTTGCCTGCAGAAGCGGCATACCGGGCCGCCTTCACGGTGGCCTCCGGAAAGGTGAAGTCGATGATCACATCCGCGGTTTCAAAGGCGGACTCTAGGGTGTCGCTGATCTTGACCCCCCTCTGTCCTCCGCCGATGATAACACCCACATCGGAGCCGATGCTGGGATGGCCGGGGGCCTCGAGCGCCCCGGCGATATCCATGTCTTCCGATTCCACCACACCGCGGAGGATGAGCGATCCCATTCTGCCCGCGGCCCCGGTAATACCTACTCTGATCATCGGATTGCCCTCCGGATATCTCTTTTTTTATCCTTCTTCTATGCTCCTTCGATGCACCCGTATTTTACAAGGGTCCGGGCGAGCTTCTCCCTGTTCGCCCCGCCCATGGTGCACAGCGGCAGCTTGAACTCCTCACTGATCTTGCCCATCAGCGCGAGCGCCGTCTTGACCGGGATGGGGTTGGTTTCGAGGAACATGGCTTCGTTCATCTCCAGCAGCTCGAAGTGGATCTGCTGCGCGGTCCGGATGTCGCCTGCAAACCATGCCTTCATGAGCGCGGCGAGCTTTCCGGGCACGACATTGGCTGTGACCGAGATGGCGCCCGTCCCTCCCACGCAGAGGATGGGGAGGTTCAGGGCGTCTTCGCCCGAGAGCAGGCAGAAGTCGTCACGGGTGTTCCGGACTACGTAGGAGCACTTGACCAGATCGCCGCTGGCCTCCTTGATACCCACGATCACATCGATCTCAGAGAGCTTGATGATGGTTTCCATGCTCATATTCACGCCGGTCCTGCCGGGAACGTTGTAGAGGATCTGAGGGATATCGCAGGCGGCGGCCACGGCGGCGTAGTGCTCGAAGAGCCCTTTCTGGGTCGGCTTGTTGTAGTAGGGCGTAATGAGCAGGGCCGCGTCCGCTCCCGCCTCCTTGGCGTGCTTCGTGAGCCGGATGGCCTCGGCCGTAGAGTTGGAGCCGGTTCCGGCGATCACCGGGACCCGTCCTCCCACCTCTTCTACACAGATGTCGATCACCCGCTCGTGCTCCTGGTGGGTAAGCGTCGCAGACTCTCCCGTTGTCCCGCAGGGCACGATTCCCGAGACGCCACCCTCGATCTGGAAATTGATCAGATCCCGGAAGGCCTTCTCGTCGATCTCCCCGTCTCTGAATGGTGTAACGATGGCAACAATGGCTCCTGAAAACATCTGTTCCCCCTGTCTATACAAGAATCTCCCGGGGGACTGTCTCCCCGGACACCAGGTCTTCGTAGGTCTGCCTGTTCAATACCACATGATACCGCGCACCATCCACCAGAACCTCGGGCGGCCTGGGCCGTGAGTTGTAGTTCGATGCCATGGTGAATCCATAGGCCCCTGCGCTCATGACCGCGATCAGGTCGTCCCGGACGAGCACGGGAAGGTTCCGGTTCTTGGCCAGAAAATCTCCGGATTCGCAGATGGGTCCCACCACGTCGGCCTGCTCCCTCTCCCCGGTCTTTTCCCGAACCGGTCTGATGTCGTGATAGGCCCCGTACAGAGCCGGCCGGATGAGATCATTCATTCCCGCATCCACCACGATGAAGGTCTTGCTTCTGGTCTGCTTGCGGTAGAGCACCCGGGCGACGAGAACACCCGCATTGCCCACAATCACCCTGCCGGGCTCGAATATCAGCTTCAGGCCCAGAGGTCCCACCGCGTCGAGCACGGCCCTGACATAGTCGCGGGGATGGGGGGGCTCCTCGTCTGAATAGGTGATGCCGAGCCCTCCGCCCAGGTCGAGGTACTTGAGCGTGATCCCGTGTTCCTTGAGCCTTTCGATGAGCATCTTGAGCCGCCCGACCGCATCGATGAAGGGGCTCAAATCCGTGAGCTGGCTCCCGATGTGGCAGTCGATGCCCACGATCTCGATGTTCTCCATGTCCTTTGCCTTAAGGTACTGCGCCAGGGAGCCCTCCACGTCTATCCCGAACTTGTTCTCCTTGAGGCCGGTGGAGATGTAGGGGTGGGTCATGGGGTCCACATCGGGGTTGACCCGGATGGAGACCGGCGCCTTCCTGCCGAGCATCCCGGCGCGCTCGTTGATCACCTCGAGCTCCTGAGCGCTCTCGATGTTGAACATCATGATCCCGGCATCGATGGCCATGTCGATCTCCGCCGTGGTCTTGCCCACGCCTGAGTACACGATCTTCCCGCCCGGGATGCCCGCCTTGAGCGCCCGGTAGAGATCACCGCCCGAGACCACGTCGGCCCCTAAACCCCGGTGCGCCATGTAGCTCAAGATCGCGAGGTTGGCGTTGGCCTTCATGGCAAAGCAGGTCTGGTGATCCACGCCGGAAAGGGGCTCTTCGAAGGCATTGATGTGACGGCGGAGCGTGGGGAGGCTGTAGCAGTAGAAAGGCGTGCCCACCTTCTCTGCAATCTCCTCCAGCGACACCTCACCGCAGTGGAGTGTTCCCTGCCTGTATTCGAAATCGTGCATTCCTTTTTCTCCTCGTTTGTTTTAAGCCCGGTGAGCCCCCGGCGCCCCTCATCGCCTCCTCACGACGCGCGCATCGGTCATCCAGACGAGGGTTCCCTTGCTGAAGGCGATCCGGTAGACCATATAGGATGCGTCCGGGGCGGTATCCCGCAGATGGACGGTCCCCGCCTCTTCCACGAATGCCTCGTCCTTGCGCATGAGGTCGTCGGTGCAGGAAGGGCAGAGGCCCTTGGGCTTTCCCAGAAGGGTGATCGTGCTTCCCGGCACGTTGCACCGTGCCTTCACCACCACCTCATTCTCCTCGAAGCCCGCCGAGACCAGCTCCACGGGGTCGGGCATCCCGGGGGGAAGCGGCGGGAGCTTTCTGCCGCACCCTGTGCACAGAATCAAGGCAATGACGAGCACGCAGGCCGCTCCAATCGCACACCTAGACTTCAAGGCTCTCCACCCGCGTGCGTGCGTCTTCGATCATGGCCTTCACATTCGCCCGCGCCGTGCCGCCGAAGCTCCTGCGGCGATCGACCGAGCTCTCCGGCCTGATCACCGTGACGATGTCGGGACCGAAGGCCTGGCTGAACTTCTTGAAATCCTCTGCACCCAGATCTTCAAACGCCTTTCCCTGCGAGGCAAGGTAAGATACGATCTCTCCGGTGATGCGGTGGGCCTCCCGGAAGGGCACGCCCTTTTCCACCAGATAGTCAGCCATGTCCGTGGCCGTGATGAACCCTGCCTTCAGCGACCTCTCAAGCGCCTCCCGGTTCACCTCCAGGCCCTGCACAAGCCCATCCATAACCTCCAGACAAGCGCACACCGTATCAAGGCTCTGCATCACGGGCGCTTTGTCTTCCTGCATGTCGCGGTTGTACGCCAGGGGCAGGGCCTTCATCATGGTGAGCAGGGCCACCAGGCTGCCGTAGACGCCTCCGGTCTTGCCCCGCACCAGCTCGGCCACATCCGGGTTCTTTTTCTGGGGCATGATGGAGCTCCCGGTGCAGAAGGCATCGGGCAGCACGACCCAGGAAAAGGGCTGAGAGTTCCAGATGACGATTTCCTCGGCAAGCCGGCTTAAGTGCATCATGATCACAGACGCGCAGAACACGGCCTCGATAGCGAAGTCCCGGTCGCTCACGCCGTCGATGGAGTTGCGCCCGGGCTCGTCGAACTGTAAGGCCGCGGCGGTCATGAACCGGTCGATGGGATGCGGGGTGCCAGCAAGGGCCGCGCTCCCCAGGGGGGAGACATTGAGCCGCCTCGCCGCATCTTTTGCGCGGTCGAAATCCCGCATGAACATCTCGACGTAGGCGAGCAGGTGGTGGGCAAAAGACACGGGCTGGGCGTGCTGAAGATGCGTCATGCCCGGGATGATCGTATCCACGTGGCCGGAGGCCTTCTCGATAAGGGTCGTCATGAACCTCCTGAGCAGGGTGCAGACCTCGCCCAGCCTGCCCCTGATGTAGAGCCTCAAATCGGTCGCCACCTGGTCGTTGCGGCTCCGGGCCGTGTGCAGCTTTTTGCCCGGCTCGCCGATCCTTCTGGTGAGCTCAACCTCGATGTTCATGTGCACGTCTTCCAGGGCAGGGTCGAAGACGAGTGCCCCGCTCTCGATGTCGCGGGCGATTTCGCGCAGGCCCTGCGTTATGGCCCGCGCCTCATCCTCGCTCAGCAGACCCGCGGCCTTCAGCATCTCTGCATGGGCGATGCTCCCCTCGATGTCCTGGACGAAGAGGCGCCCGTCGATGCTCACCGACTCGGTGAACCTCTCCACCAGGCCGCTGGTGTCCTGGCTGAACCTGCCTGACCACGGTTTCTTCTTCATTTCATCAACTGGTTCCTGAGCCGAAGCCTCAGCGAGTTGAGCCGGATGAACCCGCCGGCATCCTTCTGGTCATAGACTTCGTCCTCACCGAAGGTGGCGACCTCGGGGTTGTAGAGCGACTTCTCGGCCCTCCTGCCCGTGACGATGCAGTTGCCCTTGTAGAGCTTCACCCGCACGTCTCCGGTCACCCCCTTCTGGGAATAATCGATGAGGGCCTGCAGGGCCTCGCGCTCCGGGGCGAACCAGTAGCCGTTGTAGACCAGGGTCGCATAGCGCGGCATGAGCTCGTCGCGCAGGTGCATGACCTCGCGGTCCATGGTGATCTGTTCGATGGCCCTGTGTGCGATCTTCATGATGGTGCCGCCCGGGGTCTCGTAGACACCCCGCGACTTCATGCCCACATAGCGGTTCTCCACGATGTCGACCCGGCCGATGCCGTTTTTGCCGCCCAGCTCGTTGAGCCTGGCCAGCAGTGCGGCCGGGCTCAGCTTCTCGCCGTCTATGGCAACGGGATCACCGTCGACGAAGGAAATGACCACGCTGGTAGGGGTGTCGGGCGCTTTCTCCGGCGAGCACGAGAGCACGAACATATCCTCCTGCGGCTCGTTCCACAGGTCTTCCAGCACGCCGCCTTCGAAGCTGATGTGCAGGAGGTTCCGGTCCATACTGTAGGGCTTTTTCTTGGAGACCGGCACAGGGATGTTGTTGGCCTTGGCGTAGTCGATCATCTTTTCACGCGACCTCAACTTCCATTCGTCCATCTTCCAGGGGGCGATGACCTTGATGGAGGGGTTGAGCGCCCAGAAGGTGAGCTCGAAGCGCACCTGGTCGTTGCCCTTGCCTGTGGCTCCGTGGGCCACGGCGCCTGCGCCCTCTTTTGCCGCGAGCTCGATCATCTTCTTGGCGATCAGCGGCCTGCCCAGAGAGGTGCCCAGGAGATACACGCCCTCGTACGCCACGTCGGCCCGGTATGCCGGGAACACGTAGTCGCGCACGAACTCCTCCCGGACATCGTCGATATAGATCTTTGACGCCCCGGTCTTCAGCGCCTTTTCCTCCAATCCCGTGAGCTCCTCGGCCTGGCCCAGGTCCGCCGCGTAGCAGATCACCTCATACCCGAACTCGTCCTGAAGCCACTTGAGAATGACCGAGGTATCGAGTCCGCCCGAATATGCCAGTATAACCTTTTTTGCGTCCATGTGTGCGTCTCCTATCATTGTTGTAGCAGGAAAGCCATAACGGCTTCCTGGACATAGAGTCTGTTTTTCGCCTGCTCCCAGACAATGGACCTTCCGCTCTCCAGCACCTCTTCCGTGACCTCCTCGCCCCGGTGGGCGGGCAGACAGTGCATGAACACGGCCCCATCGGCCGCCCGGTCCATGAGCGCCTTTGTGACCGCATAGCCCTTGAAGGCCTCCATCCTCAGATTTGCCTCTTCTTCCTGGCCCATACTCGCCCATACATCGGTGTTGACCGCCAGGGCGCCCTGCACCGCCTCTGCCGGGTCCCGCACCAGCGAGATCCTGGCTCCTCTCGCCCGGGCCGCGTCCATGATGCCCGCATCGGGCTCGTACCCGGCCGGACACGCCAGGACCAGCTCGAAATCCAGGAGAGATGCGGCGTTGATCCAGGAGTTGGCCATGTTGTTCCCGTCACCGATCCAGGCGATCTTCTTCCCCTTCAGTGACCCGAACCGGCTCTGAAGCGTGTAGCAGTCGGCAAGGACCTGGCAGGGGTGCAGCAGGTCGGTCAGGGCGTTGATCACCGGAACGTCGGCCCAGTGAGCCATCTCCTGAATGCGATCATGGCCGAAGGTGCGCATGACGATGCAGTCGCAGTATCCGGACAGGATGCGCGCGGTGTCCTTGAGCGGCTCCCCCCGGGATATCTGCGAGCCTGCAGGCGTGAGCACGATGGGGTGCCCTCCCATCCGGGCAACGCCTACCTCGAACGAAACGCGGGTCCGGGTTGATGCCTTCTCGAAGAGCAGCACCACCGACTTTCCGGCAAGGACCGCCTGCGGCCCGCGTTCCTGGTGGAGGCGGGCCTTAGAGAATATCATCTGTATTTCTTCACGGCTCAAATCGGTTATGGCGAGAAAATCCCTGTGTCTCATCACACTCCCTTTTCTTTGAGCAATTTATCGATCTTTTCCACCGCCTCGTCGCACTCCCGGCGCGTTATGATCAGCGGCGGGACGAGTCTGAGCACGCTGCCCTGGACCACATTGAGCAAGATGCCCTTCTCAAGTGCATCCCTGGGGATCGAAGAGATGTCCGTATCGCACTGAATGCCGATCATGAGCCCACGTGATCGGATCTCCCGGATGCCGGAATGCAGGCTCATCATCTCTTTGAGCCCCTGTGTGAGATAGGCCCCGGTTTCCCGGCACATGCCCGGGATATCCTGCTCGATCATGATGGTAAGCGTGGCCGACGCCGCGGCCATGGCAAGGGGGTTGCCCCCGAAGGTGGATGCGTGGCTCCCGGGGCCGAAGACCTCGGCGACATCCGGCCTGGCCGCCACTGCGCCCACGGGAAACCCGTTTCCCAGTCCCTTGGCCAGGGTCATGATATCGGGCTGGATTCCCTCGTGCAGGTAACCGAAAAGCTCACCGGTCCTTCCCATCCCGGTCTGGACCTCGTCGAGCACGAGCAGCAGGCCGTGCTCGTCGCAGAACTCGCGTATGTTCTTCAGATATCCTTTGGGCGGGATCCGGACTCCCCCCTCCCCCTGGACAGGCTCGATCATGATCGCGCCGATGGAGTCGTCCACGGCCCCTCGCAGGGCATCCATGTCTCCGAACTCCACGGTCTTGAAGCCCTCGGGAAGCGGGGCAAAGCCCTTTTTGACCTTTTCCTGTCCGGTAGCGGAGAGCGTGGCCAGGGTCCTTCCGTGGAACGAGCCGGTGAAGGTGATGATGCCCGGGCCTTTGCGGGAATGCTCATGACAGTAGCGCCTGACCAGCTTGATGGCCCCCTCGTTCGCCTCGGCGCCTGAGTTGCAAAAGAACACCCGCGACTCAAAGCTGTTTTCCGAAATCATCCGAGCCACATCGTCCTGCAGGGGGATGCGGTAGAGGTTCGAGCAGTGGAACATCTTGTCCGCCTGCTCCTTCAGGGCCTCAGCCACCCGGGGATGGGCGTGGCCGAGGTTGCATACTGCAATCCCCGCAACCATGTCCAGATAAGAGCCGCCCTTCTCGTCCCACACCCGGCAGCCGCTCCCCCTGACCAGGGTTACGGGCAGCCGGGAATAGGTATTCATGACATGCTTCATGGTGTTCTACTCCTTGACGATCTGCGTGCCGATGCCCGAGTCGGTGAACAGCTCCAGGAGTATGGAATACGGGACCCGGCCGTCGATGATATGGGCCTTGGTCACCCCGCCCTCGAGCGCCCGCATGCAGCACTCCATCTTGGGGATCATCCCGCCTGTCACCACGCCTGTGGAAATGAGCTTGTGGATCTGGGAGTACTTCATGCTGGAGATGAGCTTTCCCTCTACATCCAGAACCCCCTGCTCGTCGGTGAGGATAATGAGCTTCTCCACCTTGAGCTGCCGGGCTATCTCTGCGGCAACGGTATCTGCGTTGATGTTGTAGGTGAGCCCGTCGTCGCCTACACCCGAAGGGGCGATGACCGCAACGAAGCCCGCCTTTTCCACGGCGTCGATGATGTCGGTGTTCACCGCCGTCACCTCGCCCACGTGGCCCATGTCAATGTCGGTGAGATTGCCCGCTTCGTCCTTGCGGGAAAAGCGCAGCTTCCGGGCGCGGATGAGCCCGCCGTCCTTGCCGGAAAGGCCCACAGCCCTGCCGCCGGCTGCGTTGATGAGCTGGACGATCTCCTTGTTGATGCCGCCCGCGAGCACCATCTCCACCACGTCCATGGTGCGTGAGTCGGTGACGCGCTTGCCGTCGATGAAGCTCGACTGAATGCCCATGCTATCGAGCGTCCGGCTGATCTGGGGACCGCCCCCATGAACCACCACCACCTGGATACCCACGAGGTGAAAGAGCACGATCTGCTTTGCAAAGAGGCTTTTCAGCTCGGGATTTACCATGGCGTGGCCGCCGTACTTGACCACGATCTTCTTTCCCCGGAAGTCCTTGATATAGGGCAGTGCCTCCATGAGCACCTTTGCCCTGCTTATCGCTTGCTCCATGGCTGTACCTTCTTCCTGTGTAAACTGTTCCCCTTCTTAGCACCGGCCCTGGAAATATTCCAGTATTATTGCGCCAGATAAGAAAGAGGAAGTGTTACCGAAATCTGCACGAAAAGGAAAGGGGAAAATAGGGCTTATATACCGCCGGGAAGGCTTTAAAATCCCGTATGCGATTATATTTATGACATTATAGTACGTTTCTGTAATAGGAGGTGATCTCATGCGCCCAGTCAGAATCAATCAATACTCGGTATTCCTTGTCATTTTCATGGTCATGTTCGCTGCGGCCCTGCCCGGCTGCAGCGGCGGCAGCGGAAGCGGGGATGGGAGCGGAAGCGGTGAGGCCGCACTGGCAGTAACATCAACAATACCGGAAAACGGCGCCGTAGACGTACCCACGGATACCACCATCGAGATCGAGTTCAACGGAGACATCCAGCCTGGAACAGTGAACCTTTCAACCATTACCCTGCTCTCGGGAAGTGCCGTCATCCCCGGGGAGGTAAGCTGTTCGGAGTCCCGCGCGGTCTACACCCCTGAGCACCATCTATCTCAGGGCGCGGTGTATACCGCCAGGGTGACCACCGGGGTGAAAGGCACGACAGGCACTCCGCTTGCCTCAGACTACACCTGGGAATTCACAACCATAGGGCAGGCAGCCCCGTCGGGTCAATCGGCATGGGCTGCCGTGGACGCGGGTGAAACCCATGTCCTGGCCATCAAAGAGGACGGCACGCTCTGGGCGTGGGGAGACAACTCATCCGGCCAGTTGGGCGACGGCACCAGGACTTCCCAAAACGTACCTGTCCAAGTGGGAAGAGGTGCTGACTGGGACATTGTCTCTGCCGGACGGATTGCTTCCCTGGCAATCAGAACCAACGGCACGCTCTGGGCATGGGGGCAGGGCATGCTGGGAGATGGATTGCCGACCAGGGTAAGCGTGGTGCCCGTTCAGATTGGAAGCGGAGATGACTGGCTCTCTGTAGATATCGGCCCGATGTATAACTTTGTCATGGCCCTTCGGGAACATGCCGAGATCTGGGCATGGGGAGAAAACAAGAGCAGCCTGCTCGGCGATCCCGATACGATCGACAACAGCCTGGTTCCTATGCGCATAGGAGATGATGACGACTGGGTCATGCTTTCGGCAGGCAAAGATCACGTCACTGCGATCAAATCGGACGGCTCCCTCTGGGCGTGGGGATGCAATATTCACGGTCAGCTGGGTGACGGGAGGGGTGGAGATCCGGAAAACGACCATCAGGTGGGCGTTCCGGAACAGATCGGCACCGGCAGCAGCTGGTATTTCGTTTCTAACGGAGACCAGTACAGTCTGGCAATCAAAACAGACCGTACGCTCTGGGCATGGGGGCACAACAATTACGGACAGCTCGGCGACGGCACTCGGACATCCCGGAATGTCCCCGTCAGCGTGGACAGCAGCGCGGGATGGAAAATCGTATCCGCAGGATGGGATCATTCCGCAGGCATCAAGGAAGACGGCACACTCTATACCTGGGGTTCCAACGGCAATGGACAGCTCGGCGACGGCACCACGACCTTTAAGACCTCGCCGGTACAGGTGGGCATCGGAAAACGCTGGCTGGACGTAGCGGCCGGGAGATATTTCACCCTTGCCATCGAGGAAAACGGCACGCTCTGGGCGTGGGGGATCAACGATGCCGGGCAGCTCGGCGACGGCACCCAGGAGGAACGGCACACACCGGTAGAAGTGCGCTAGGGAGAGAACCCGCTTTACGGTCTCTCTATGCGCTTTGTGCGCATGCTGCCCTTCGCTGCCTTTCTCTGCTTGCCATTTTTCCCTTGACGCCTTAGAATGATCCTTCCGGGCGTGGTTTTCCGCATAGGGCAACAGCAGGGGAGCTATCTTCTACGAGACAGAGCGGTCCATGGCACGAAAGAATCCGGTGTACCAGCAGGGAAAGTCCCCGGTCAGACAGGCGCAGGATGCCTTGAAAAAGAGCGATCGGCATTTCCGCGACCTGGTGGAGCATTCGCTGACAGGCATCTCGATCATCCAGGACGGGAGGGTGGTCTATCGTAATCCCGAGCAGCAGCGGCTGTTCGGCCCGCTCTCTGAGGACAGCCCTGCATCTCTTTACGACCACATCCATCCCGATGACATACAAGCGATCAAGGCCCTCCAGGCAGAGCTATTCGCAGGTAAGGCCGCGCATCCGGGAAGGGTGGTGAGGTTCTACCCCCAAGGCTCCGCACGTGAAGACTCCGATATCCGGTGGCTCCTCTGCCGGGCGAGCCTGATCGAGCACGAGGGCAGGGAGGCCGTCCTGCTCAACATGATGGATGTGACCATAGCCAGGGAGCTCGAGCACGTGCTCATCATGCAGGACCGCATGACCTCCTTGGGCCGTGTCGCCGCCGGCATCGCCCATGAGATCAGAAACCCCCTGTCAGGCATCACCATCTATCTGCATTCCATGAAGAAGATCCTCGCAAAAAGCATGGACATGGATGAGGCCTTTGCCCTCATCGACAAGATGCTCGACGCCTCGCGCAGGATCGATGCCGTTATCAAGCGGGTCATGGACTTTTCCCGCCCCGGAGAGCCCAGTTTTTCCTCCATCGACATCCGCTGGCCCGTGGAAGAGGCGATCTCCCTGTCGGCCGTGACGCTGCGCAAGTCCGGCATCGCGGTGGAAATCGACATACCCGGCGACCTGCCCCGCTGTCTTGCCGATCCCCGGCTCATCGAGCAGGTGATGCTCAATCTCATCACCAATGCGATCGAGGCCGTGAAAAACACGCCCAGGGAAAAGAAGATCGAGGTCTGCGCCTCGTCCCGCAGGGACAGCATCTTGATCAAGGTAGGCGACTCCGGGCCCGGCATTCCTCCTGCCCGGAGGGACAGGATCTTCGACCCCTTCTTCACCACCAAGGCGGGAAACACCGGTATCGGCCTGTGCCTGAGCCACCGGATCATCACGGATCATGGAGGCAGGCTTCGGGTGGGCACAAGCCGTCTGGGCGGGGCCGAGTTCATCGTCAGCATCCCCGTGAGGCAGGGAGACGGCAGGCCGTGACCTTATCCACGATCTTTGTCATCGACGACGAGCAGAGTATCCGGGACGGGATCTCGCTGAGCCTCGCACCCGTCTACCGGGTGCTGCCCTTCTCAACGGCGGAGGATGCCCTTTCCAGCCTGCGCGAAGAACCGCCGGATCTGATCCTGCTGGATATCGGGCTTCCGGGCATGGACGGGATCGGCGCGCTTCAGGAGATACGCCGGACCCACCCCGATGTCCTGGTGATCATGATCACGGCCTACGACGATGTGCAGACCGTGGTCCAGGCAATGAAGCTCGGGGCTTACGACTATGTGGTCAAGCCCATCCTCATGGACTCGCTGGAAATATCCATTGCCCATGCCCTGGAGTCCGCCAGGCTCCGGAAAGAGGTCCAGCGGCTTCAGAAGCGGTATCTCCAGGAAAACCTCCCCTGCTTCATCGCCGAGAGCAATGCGATCCAGGACATCATGGACTTCATCCAGCGCGTGGCCAAAAGTCCGGACACCCCGGTGCTCATCCTCGGTGAGACCGGTACGGGCAAAGAGCTCATTGCGGGCGCCATCCATTACCAGAGCCCCAATTTTCTGGGACCGCTCGTCACCGTGAACTGCGCCGCCATCCCCAGGGACCTCATCGAAAGCGAGCTCTTCGGCTACGAACGGGGCGCCTTCAGCGGGGCCGGTACCGCAGGCAAGCGGGGTCTCATTGAAGAAGCCCAAAACGGCACCCTGTTCCTCGACGAGGTGGGCGACCTGAGCATGGAAGCCCAGGCAAAGCTCATGCGCTTTCTGGAAGAGGGCGAGTTCTACCGCCTGGGCTCAACGAAAAGGCAGCAGGTGAAGACCCGGATCGTTTCAGCGACCAACAAGAACCTCTTCGATATGATAGAGCAGGGGCTTTTCCGCCGCGACCTCTATTTCCGCCTGGGCGTGGTCACGGTCACGGTTCCCTCCCTCAACGAGCGCACGGAGGATATCCTCCCCCTGGCCCGGCACTTTTTCGTTCATTTCAATAAGAAATTCGGAAGAGATTTCACCGGGATCTCCCCGGAGGCTGAAGAGGCCCTGCTCGCCCACCACTGGACCGGCAACGTCCGGGAGCTGAAAAACCTCGTGGAGCGCGCGGTCCTCACCGGCCGGGGCCCGGAGCTCCTGCCCGGCGACCTGGGCCTGCCGGCGCGTGCCGGCACCGCGTTTGCCGGCCTCCGCCTCCCCCCCGTTCCCGCCTGCGGAGTGAATTTTCCTGCACTGATGCGCGAGTTCGAGCGTCATTACATCGAACAGGCCCTCACACTCTCCTGCGGGAACGAGAGCAAAGCTGCCAGGCTCCTGAACATGAACCATCACACCTTCCGTTACCGGAGACGGAAATGCTCAGAGGAATAAGCCTGCTTCTGCCTGGTGCCCTCGGCCGCTCCCCATTGATGTAAACCCGGCCTTGACTATTAATAATGGTATCGCAGTGGAGTAATAGGACAGGAAGCAGCCGTGCAGTCAACAATCGGCCTTGGCGCTTGCTCTTGCGGGTTTGAGCCGCAAAAGGGACGGGGTTTCGACCTTCGAGCGGCCAGAGCCAGGCACGATGAGCAAACAGCATCTCTCTTAAGCGGAACACCGGCAAGGGGCTTCGAGCAGGGTTTTTAGGTGATGCAGCCACACGCTCCGCGTGCCGTCTTACGCCGGTCGCGCTTCCCAATAACGAATGTCTGGAAAGGAGGCCACAATGAATCCTATGAGACTTGTAACCCTGGTAATCGGCGCCCTCTCCGCAATCCTCCTCGTCATCCTGCCGGTTGCCCTCATGAGGCGCTCAGCGGCCGACCGATCTGCCCGGCGCGTCAGGAAGCAGTTCGGGAAGGCAGCGGAGGCGCTCAAGGATTATTCATCCGAACAGCGGGACAAGGCTCTGGCCAAGGCGAAGAAATCGCTGGACGAGCTGGACTCCCGTATTGCCGACATGGAAAAACAGCTCTTCGACACCTGGGAACAGATGGACCAAGAGACCCGTACCGCCTATCGGAACAACTTGACCGAGATCAGAAATCAGCGGAATCGAATGGGCGAGTGGTACGGCGCCATGAGCCACGGCTCTGAAAACGCGTGGGAGAATATCAAGGAGGGGTTCATCAACAGCTACCGGGAGCTTCAGAGCTCATTCGAAAAGGTGCAAAGCGGAGGATCGAAAGGATGACGGGCAGCCCCCTCTCTGAGGTGCGCACGTTTTCCCGGAGCTTCTATCTCAGGCGCGGAACGCCTCGCTTGGGGGTAACGATATGAATATCCGGGTATTATTGCCGGCTGCCATATTCGGGGCTATTTTCGCCGTGCTGTGGATCACCGGCCCGGTCTCCTGCGCAGACCGCAGCAGCCCCGCGAAACCGTCTGCGGATGTGGAGCGGGAGGTCGAGGAAGCGGCGGAGGCCATTCGGGATTACTCCATAGAACAGCGGGACGAGGCCCTCCGGCAGGGACGAAAGGCCATGGATGACATCGATTCCCGCATCATCAGATTCCGGGAGCAGATCAGCGAGCATTGGAACGAGATGGAGCCCGAGATGAGATCCCAGGCAAGAGAAACACTCAAGGCCCTTCAGCAGCAGCGGAGTGAGGTGGCCCGGCGGCTCGACGAGCTCCGGACCAGCTCGGCGGGGGCATGGGAAGAGGTGAAGCAGGGCTTTGTCCGGAGCTATGAGGATCTGCGCCGATCATTCGAGAGAGCCGGGGAAACGTATTGAAGTCCTGCCTGCACATAACCGGTCCCCCAAGATTTTCCCTGCAGTGATCCTGCCTGGGGCGGGACGCCACGTCACCGGTGGCCCGGAAGCACCTGTGTATGGGGGCGTCCTTATGCCAGGCGCCAAGGCGTCTGTTACGCCTGTCTCCCGGTGGCCCTGCGGATGACGGCGTCCAGGTCTTTCGTGGTGGCTGGCTTCATGAGGAGGTCTCGAACGCCCATGGCCCTGGCTTCCTGCTCGCTGATGGTCTCGCTGAAGCCCGTGGAGAGGATGACCGGGATGTCCGGCCGGATATGCAGGATTTCTTCGGCAAGCTCTGCACCCGTCATCTTGGGCATGGTCTGGTCGGTGATGACCACATCGAAGGAATCCGGATCCTCGCAGAAGATCTCGAGGGCGTCGGGCCCGTCCTTCACCGCGTCCACCTCGTATCCCAGCCGCTCCAGCGCCCGCTGCACGCTCATGAGAACGAGGTTCTCATCATCCACCAGGAGAACACGCTGTTTTTTATCTCCTGATTTTCCCGGTCCATCCCGGTCGGATGTCTGCATCCGTTCCTCACCCTTGCCGGCCACCGGCATATACACGGTAAACCGGGAACCTTTGTTCTTTTTGCTTTCCACTGTGATGGTGCCTCCGTGACTTTTGACTATTCCGTGCACGACAGCAAGCCCCATACCACTGCTCTTGCTCGTGTCCTTGGTCGAAAAAAACGGCTCGAACGCCCGCTCGACTTCCTCTTCGGTCATACCGCCGCCGGTGTCCCTGACGGTGATCTGCAGGTACTGCCCTACCCGCATACCCGGCAGCACCCGCTTATCATCCAGGCGGGTGTTCGCCAGCGTGACTTCGATGGTGCCCGGCTTCGAGCCGATGGCCTCGGCGGCATTGGTGCTTAAGTTCATGATGACCTGGTGGATCTGGGCGGGATCGCCCATGACGGTGTCGCAGGCTGCATGGAGACGCTCCTGGATATCGATGGTGCTGGGCAGCGACACCTTGAGAAATTGAAGGGCCTCCCGCACCAGGGGCGTCACCGCAACGGGCCGGTGCTGCTGTTCGTTCCGCCGGCTGAATGCCAGCACCTGCTTCACCAGGTCCCTCTGCCGGTAAGCCGCGTGGAGAACCTGCTTCAGCGGTTCGTATTCGGGAGAGTCCGGCCTGGTGTCGTTTAAGAGCATCTCTGTGTTGATGATGATGGGGTAGAGGATGTTGTTCAGGTCGTGGGCGATTCCGCCTGCGAGCCTGCCCAGGGCCTCGATCTTCTGCATCTGACGGACCTGCTGCTCCAGCAGCGCCTCGTGAGTCATGTCGTGCTCGATGACCACGTAGTTGAGGACTTTGCCCGATTCGCCGTACACGGGTGAAACCGTGGACTCGAACTCGATGCGTTCACCGTCCTTGCGCTGTCCGGTTCGCCTGCCCTTCCATACCCCGCCCGCGGCGAGGGTGCGGTGGATATTCCGGGCGCCATCGCCGTTTGGCCGGATAAAACCCAGGGGCTTACCCACCAGCTCGCGCGGCTTGAACCCGGTGATCCGCTCCACTGCGGAATTCACGTACTGGACCGTCCCCTCGCTGTCGGTGATGATGACCACGTCGCCGGCGTGCTCCACCGCCTTGACCAGCCGCTGGTGCTCTTTTTCCAGGGCCTTGTGGGCGGTCCTGTCCACCAGGGTGAGGATGAGACCCTCGACCTCTCCTGTCTGGCCCTTGACCGGCTGCAGGTTCCAGTCCCAGTACATGTCCTGCGGCCGGTCCAGACAGCAGGAAAACAACTTCTCGTTCGCGCTAAAGGGTTCCCCGGTCTCCACCGCCCTGCGGAAGATGCGCCGGATGGCGGGATCCGGGTACAGGCTGAAGAAGTTCTTCCCTTCGAAAAACTCTTCCGCCCTGCCGCAGACCATGCAGAAGGCCCGGTTCACCCGGATGAAGTTGAACTCCCGGTCGAGGTAGACGGTGAGGACATGGGTGTTGGCAAACATCCTCTCCAGGAGCTCGTTGGTTTCTTTTACCCTTTCCTGGGCCTTCTTCTCGGAACTCACGTCGGTGACCACGCCCAGGAAGGCGGGAATGTCATCGATCCGGAAAGGGGAGAAGGACACGAGGGTATGAATCTCCTCCCCTCCCGCGCGCCGGAGCACGATCTCGGCCCTTCCGGTGCGGCCCCGGTCCTCCGAGATGAGCTTCGTCAGCTCAGACCTGCTGGCCGGGCTCACGTAATCGCACAGCGACTTTCCCATCAGCCTTTCCAGAGGTACGCCCAGCATGCTGGCAAGCTGCCGGTTGCAGTAGAGGATCACACCCTCTTCGCTCACCGTGACCGCCCCTTCGCTCATCTCCTCGATGATGATCCGGTAGGGCCGGTCTGCCTCTTTCAGGGTGAAGACCTGTTCACCCTTCTCGCCCGACACCACGATCGCATCGATCTCACCTTGCCGGATGGCATCCAGGGTTTCCTGGGCCTCATGGAGACGCCACTTCAGATCATCGATCTCCCGGAGCAGATCGTTTCTGGTTTTTTCACTCATAATCCCTGATCTGCGCTGCATGATGTCTCTGTCCATGAACTCTGTGCTCTGTGCATACCTCTCGCTAGCTCTTCGCCCTGATATCCATGCCTTTGAGGACCTGGTCCAGGTCGGAGAGGTCTCCGATAAATTTTCTCAAGGGCAGCGGGAGCTTTTTCACCAGGGTCGGCGTCACCATGATGTCCGCATCCTGGGCCAGCTCCGGCTGCTGGTAGATGTCGATGACCTCGAGCTCGTACCTCCCCTGAAGGTGCTCCTCGCAGATCTTCCTCAAGTTCCTGATCGCCCGGACGGACCTGGATGTCGACCCGGTGACGTACAGACGCAGGACATACCGCTTTGCCTGATCGTCCTTGAGGGCTTTCTCAAATGCATCGGTCTTGCTGCCGCTGTCGCTTTTCTTTGCCATGGCCCCTCTCTTCTTCACTGCCGGGGAAACGGCTATACCTGCCGCACATCCAGACCCACCAGCACCTGTTTGGTGTTGGAGAGGTCTCCGATGATCTTCTTGATGGGAGGGGGAAGCTTGCGGACCAGGGTGGGCACGGCCAGGATCTGGTCTCTCTGTGCGAGCTGCGGGTTTTCCATGAGATCGACCACCTCGATTCGGTATTTCCCGGCCAGATATTCCTCGCAGATCCTCTTGAGGTTTGCAAATGCCCGGATAGACTTGGGCGTCTGTCCTGCAACATAGAGCCTCAATTCCCATACCTCGCCTTTATTTTCCTCTTTCATGCGATCTCCCGCATTCTCATCCCGTCAACGAAGATCATGCCTTATGCTCCCAGAGCACTCCGTACCGCCGACCGGTACGAAAACCCGGCGGGGAACCGCCTCAACCCCCCTTCCTACGTTTCAGCCTTCCGGCTGATCCCCAGCTCCTTCCTCTTCTGAAGAATGGTGTTCATTTTGAGCTTCTCCAGCCGGATCCGGCCCTCGATCTCTCTTTCCTCGCCTTCGAGCTCGGAGCGGAGCCGCGCGATCTGTTCCTCCAAGAGCGCTCTCTTCTTCTTTCTCTGTGCATCCAGCCGGTCGATCTCCAGCCTCAAGGCCGCCTCGCGGAATATACGAGCAGACCCGGTGAGCACACCTTCAGGGCCTGCATAGACGTCGACCAGGTCGATGCCTTTGCTGGTGAGCTGAAACTCTCTTACCTGGTTGGAATGCGCCATGCCTCGCGACTTCAGGATGGTGATGACCCGGTTTCGCTCGCCTCCGGTCTCCAGGTTCTTCAGTATCAGCCATGTATCCGCTAGAGACGAGATCCCCACATCCGTCATCTCCGCATCGGCTCCGCCCGAGGTCAGTGAGGTGAAGATGGCGGTGATATTCCGGCCCTTGAGATGATCCACCAGGCGCGCCAGCGTGGCCCGCACGTCACTGAGAGCTCCCACCTGGGTCAGGTTGGTGACCGGGTCCACCACGACTGTTGCCGGATCAAAGTCGTCGATCATGAGCTGCAGGGTCATGAGATGGTGCTCGAGCCCGTGAACGGTCGGACGTTGCCCGACGATCTTCAGGAGCCCCTTTTCCACCCACCGGCCCAAATCCAGGCCGATGGATCTCATGTTGCGAATCACCTGCCGGGCCGATTCCTCGAACGCGAAGTACATGCACCGCTCGCCCCGGCGGCACGCGGCTTCAGCAAAGGCAGCCGCCACACTCGTCTTGCCCGTGCCCGCAGTGCCTGACACGAGAACGAGGGAACCCCGGTAGAAGCCCTTGCCGCCCAGCATGTCATCGAGCCTGGGTATCCCGGATGAGACTCGTTCTTCGGATGCTTCATAGTCCAGCTTCATGGAGGTTATGGGCAGCACCATGAGCCCGCGATCGCTGATAAGAAACGGGTATTCGTTCGTGCCGTGCTCGGTTCCCCGGTACTTCACCACGCGCAGCCTCCGGGTGGAAACCTGCTCGGCCACCCGGTGGTCCAGCAGGATCACGCAGTCGGACACATACTCCTCGAGCCCCTCGCGAGTGAGGGAGCCGGCGCCGCGCTCGCCCGTGACGATCGTGGTCATGCCCTTGTCCTTGAGCCAGCGAAAGAGCCTTCTGAGCTCTGCGCGCAGGATGGAGGTATTGGAGAGCCCGGAGAAGAGCGTTTCGATGGTGTCCAGGACCAGGCGTTTCGCCCCCACGGTGTTGATCGCGTGGGAGAGCCTGATGAACAGCCCTTCGAGATCGTATTCGCCCGTCTCTTCGATTTCGGAGCGCTCCACATGCACGTAGTCCACATACAGGCGGTTCGATTCGCTGAGCTCGGATAGGGAAAACCCCAGTGATGCGGAGTTGGCGATCAGCTCTTCCCGGGACTCCTCGAATGAGACGAACACCCCTGGCTCGCCGTGCCGGATGACCCCATTCACCAGGAACTCCATGGCGAACATGGTCTTCCCCGTGCCCGGACCGCCGGTCACCAGCGAGGTACGCCCCCTGGGCAGACCGCCCTGGGTGATCTCATCGAACCCTCTGATCCCGGTAGGGGATTTTTCCAGCCGGAGTTCCCTGGATGATCTCTCTGTACCCTGCTGCATGAGCACCACCTTTTTGAATTGGATGAAGAAAAACCACAGAAGGATGCAATTCAGGATACGAATTCATAGCATATTCTTATGGGAAAGCAAGCGGTATTTTCTTTTTGATTCAGTATGATTATCCGCTCAATCGCGGTCCGACGGCTCATGCTTTCACGTTGTCTGAGGCCGGGACTCCAGCGTATTTTCCCATGACGGAAAGGCACCCGGAGCCGATTCGCTGCAGGCGTCCTCAGACTCCCGGGCAGGGGTGACCTTTTTTGAAGGATGCCGGGCCTACACATTCGAAAAATTGCCACCGGTTTTCGCAAATTTTCTCATTCCCTGGAGCCGAAAGGAAAATGTTCCCTTGTTTTTCTCACCAAAACCAGGGGGTCTGACGTGAGAGACTTAAGATCCGGCCTGTGGCACGCTCCGTGCTTGATATCCCTCAGAAGAAGGAGGCACGTCCCCTGCAGGCATCACGGCAAGGGCGGCTCGTGGTTTTCTCTTGGAATAAAGCATATGGGGTGATTTTATGACATTCTCGAGCCTTGCGGAAATAATCCGGAAAAACGAATACTTCCTGACCAGGGATGTGGTAAGGGAAATCAGGCAGACGCCGGGAATCCGTCACTACCGCAATACCGCTGATAACTCCCTGTACGACCGTGTCAACCGGGTCCTGTACCACATCTATAAGCGCCTGCCCCACTGGTTGCGCCATGGCGTATCAAAGCACACGCTCTTCTCCCTCTACTCGGAAGTCGGCAGGCAACGTCATCGAGAGGGAATTCCCCTGGAAGAGCTGATCCAGGTGCTCTTCCTTATCAGGAGAAGGGTCTTTCGATGCATATCCGAGCAGTGCGCCCTCGGCAGAGGCGATCATTCCGTTCCGGCAAGAGAGTTCCTCGCCGACGTCAACCTCTTGTTCAATCATATAGCCCGGGCCATCATTTCAGGCTATCTGGAGTGCACATCCACCCGGAAGAAGTCTGTAAAGAAACAGCGCGCATAGATCCGCGGCAGCACCCCCGCGGAAGGGAATCAGCCTCTGAAAAAGACGGGCCGTCCCCCTGCAAGGGGGCAGGAATCTCATTCCTCGTCCTCGATCCTGGGCTGGGGCCCGGGAATGATGCCAGCAATATCGGGATCCTCCCCTCCGGCGACGGGCTCCCTGCCGGCCTTGTTCTCCTTGCGTTCGATTCTCCTGGCTTCCTTGGCCAGTCTTTTTCTGCGCTTGGCCTCTTCGCGCTCCTTTTTCTTGAATGTAACAGCCGACTTGGTTGCCATACGCACCTCCCGGTACATGGTTGTGAAGAATATGCGGAGCACCCCGCATGGAAATCGAAAAAAGGGGCGTTTTGTTCTCAATATCCCTTTGCCGCATCCGGAACAGCTCGATCGGCCTTTTTGGAGCCGGCCGGAAGAGTGTCGTTCAAAAGAGCAGCTACCCCGGTGCCCGCGAAAGGGGATCAAATCGTCAATCGCCCGGGGAGCGGGATGTCCCGCTCCCCAGACGGTCCGTTTACTGCTTTGTCACGTTTGAAGCCTGAGGTCCTTTTTGTCCCTGTACCACTTCAAAGCTTACCTTGTCACCCTCTTCGAGAGAGCGGAAGCCCTGCTGGTTGATTGCTGTGTGATGGACAAAAATCTCTTCGCCGGTTTCGGAAGTGATAAAACCATACCCCTTTTCCCTGTTAAACCACTTGACTGTTCCTGTAGCCATTGATCGGTACTCCTTTTGTTTCGAGCTCCACTATGGGTAAGGAGCTCCGGTGTTGTATTTCTGAAAGACAAGTCATCTTCATGAATTTTCTACTGGTGAGAAGCGGCGTCGCTTCGAATGTGTTCAGCAGGATTCAATCAAGACGTTTTCTTGTTTCAGATGCTTTCGGCCACTAAACCTATTTTACCGCCGTGTCAAGCGATATGTTCCCCCCTTCAGCCTCTTTTTACAGGAGATGGCAGTGAATGAATGGCCCACGAGGCTGATTTTGCTTGGTTATCGGCCACATTCTCGACCGTGTGAGAATCCGTTCCTGTTTTTTGCCCAATCTCCCCCTTATGGCTCGCTTCAGGGGTCGAGAGGGTATCATTCCCTTTTTAGCCGAGCCGGCAACGGCCGGTATGGGGGCAGGACCGTTATCCCGCCCGGACCGCGAGCTCCACAAGGGAAAACCATGCGTTCGCATCGGTGAACCAGCGCACGGGGACAAGCCCGGCCTGATCGAAACAGTCCATTGCTCGCATCCTGCTGAACTTTCTGCTTATCTCTGTGAGGATGGTTTCCCCCGGTTCCAGGCTCACGCATAAACCAGCCTCGGCGATATGGGCACTGATCCGAGAACGGGCCCTCAGGTGCATTTCCACCTGTTCCCTGTCCGGATCGAAAAAGGCAAGATGCTCGAAGTCATCCAGCCGGAAATCCGCCCTGAGCCTGTGGTTGACGTGCCTTAAGATATTCCGGTTGAATTCCGCTGTCACCCCGCTCTGGTCGTTATAGGCAGCCTCGATGATGCCGGGCGGCTTGAGCATATCGATGCCCAGCAGCATCCGGTCCCGGCCGCTCATGATCCCGGCAAAGCCCTTCAGCAGGGCAACGCCCTGTTCGTGGGTGAAATTCCCGAATGTGCCTCCGAGAAACGCGATGAGCTTGCGCCCGTCCTGCAAGTGGTTGATATGGCGGGTAAAATCTGCAACCAGGGCATGGATGCAGAGCCAGGGAAAATCATCCAGAAGCCGGTGGGCGGACCTGAGCAGGCTGGTCTCGCAGATATCCACCGGAACGTATCGCACATGCCTTGCGCCCTCTCTGTTCAAGCCCTTGAGGAGGCTTCTGATCTTCAGGTCCGAACCGCTCCCGATCTCAATGAGACTTCCTTCTCCTTCAGTGAAGAACTCCATGATCAGGTGCGCGTTTCTATCCAGGATCTCAAGCTCGGTGCGGGTGGGGTAATACTCGGGAAGCGTGCAGATCCTGTCGAAAAGCCGGGACCCATAGGCATCGTAGAGATACTTGCACGGGATGGATTTCACGCTCCCGGTCATACCGCTCAGCACATCCTCGGCCATCTCCTGCCGGAAGTCCGTGTCCATGCAGGTGGAAACACTCAGAAGCCCTTCCGGGCGAAAGCTGTCAGACCTGGTAAGGCCGGAGTGTTTGCATGGGGTATCAAAAACCCGCTGGGGGTTGATTTTTCTCATGGATATCTTCCTTTCCCCGCCGCCAACAAACCTAGCGGCAGGATACAAAACGCACCATATTCCGTGAGTTGTGCATGATCTCTCCCAACTCGGCGAGCACCCTTTCGATGTGGCTTGGGGTATTCTCCAGGCCCAGGGAAAAACGGAGGGCGCAGTGGGCCTGCTCTTCGGTAAGCCCCATGGCTATCAGGGCATGAGAGGGCGCAGGGTTGCCCGAGCGGCATGCAGACCCCGACGAGAGGGAGATGCCCCTGGCATCGAGCGCGATGACCATGGATTCACCCCGGATTCCTGGCAGCGTTACGTTCAGGGTATTGGGCAGGCAGTATTCGGGGTGGCCGTTGACACGGGCTCCGGGAACCAGGCTCATGAGCCCCTCCTTCAGGGCGTCCCTGAGCGGACGGACCCGGCTTTCCATCTCGGGCAGCCGCTTCTGGGCAAGCTCGGCCGCCTTTCCCATGCCGACGATGCCGGCGATGTTCTCCGTGCCCGCCCTCAGGCCGTTCTCCTGGCCCCCGCCATGGACGAGCGGTTCCAGCGACCGGTTTGAGCGCACATACAGGGCCCCGACTCCTTTGGGCCCGCGGAACTTGTGCGCCGACAGGCTCAGAAGATCCACCCCGAGACTCTCGATCTTCAATTCGATCCGCCCGGCCGTCTGAACCGCATCCGTGTGGAAGGGCACCCCCTTTTCCTGCGCTATAGCGGCGAGCTCCCTGACCGGCTGCATTGTGCCGGTCTCGTTGTTTGCGGTCATGATGCTCACAAGAAAGGTGTCCGGGGTGATGGCCCTGCTCAGATCATCCGGGTCCACCCTGCCCAGTCGGTCCACAGGCAGATACGTCACCCGGTATCCCTGCCTTTCGAGCCAGCGGCATGCCTGGAGCACGGAAGGATGCTCCACGGATGAGGTGATGAGGCGCCCTTTCCTGCTCCCGCAGGCAAAGGCGGCCCCTTTGATCGCCAGATTGTTGGCCTCGCTCCCGCTTCCGGTAAACACGATCCGGCGGGCCGTACACCCCAGAAATGCCGCTACCTTCCGCCGGGCGTTCTCGACGGCCTCCCGGGCGGAGCGTCCATGGCTGTGAATTGCCGAGGCATTGCCGGATAGGCCCCTGAGCGCGAGGTCCATCTCCCTGCACACCTCTTCATCAGGGGCGGTCGTGGCGTTGTTGTCCAGATAGATCCTCTCTTGAAGGCCGGCCGCTTTCCCGATACGTGGAGGGGGCACCTGGGGCTTGGGCTCGCCCGTATCGATCATGCGTCTCTTCTTTGTCCCAGCCGCCTTTTTCACCTCGCACAGGAGCGACTTGAAAATGGGAAAGCCCGAGATGGGATCGTACCTGAGGTCGGTCAGCTCGTTGATGTTGCAGCGCCTCCAGGCAGCCGGCCCCAGCGGTCCGCCGCCTCCCATGTTTGCGTCTACGGCACCCTGAACGATGTCCGGGGTGACGACTGCCCGCATGCGGACGCTTCCACGCGGGCTCTCAAGCACGACTGCATCCCCGTGCCGGATCCCCCGCATGGAAGCATCAAGAGAGTTGATCATCACCGTGGGTTCAGGCCGCTGCTTGACCAGGCCGGGAATATGGTGGTGCTGGCTGCGGAAATCCGTACTCACCCGGGCTCCCGAGTTGAACACCAGGGGATAGCGCCGCGCAAGCTCAGGGCTCGCCATGGGCCCTTCCGCCGGCTCGGTGTATACCGGGAGCGGCTCATAGCCGTGCTCGGCGAGGATGGTGGAGGCAATCTCGAACCTGCCCGACGGCGTGTCGAAGCCCGGTTTCCCGTCCTTTCGCAGGAGCCCCTTCTCCCACTTCCGGTATTGCATCAAAGAGGTCTCTATCCGCACTTCTCCGCCTGCGGCCCGGACATCCTCCAGGGTAAAGGGAGAACAGGCAAGCGCGTGCCGCAGCAACTCTTCCTCGTTCTGCGGGTAGAGGTGCCCGTAGCCCAGCTCGTCTGCAAGACGGGCGAGGATGAAGAAGGCGTTGCGGGACCGCCCCACAGGCTCGATCACCCGTTCCCTGATCCTGAAGAGCGATCCATAGCGCATGTATGACTCGATCTCATACCAGGTTGCCGCCGGCAGCACGATGTCTGCGTAGGCGCAGTCGGCCGTCATGTTGACATCGATGCAGACCAAGAAGTCCAGGCCGCCAAGGGTGCGGCGCCACAGATCGGGCTTAGGCCATGAAGTGATGATGGATGCCCCCAGGATGATCAGCGCCCGGATACGGTAGGGGTTTCCGTTCAACACGGACTCGGGGAGGGCATTGGCGTGCGACTCGCCCCGGTAGGCGCTGTAGACCGGGAAGGTATCGAGCCCCAGGGCCCTGCCCGGATTCGGGTTTTCCACGAGCCCCTGCCGGTTGACCGGAAACTGGTCTGAGGGCATGGAAAAGCACCTGCCTCCCGGCACGTCCAGCTGGCCCGCCAGGGCCCAGAGCACCATCACGGCGCGGATGGCCTGGACCCCGCTGTCGCTGTACTCCAGGCCCGTGTACATGACCGGGCACGCCCCCCGCGCCCCGGCGATCCTCTCTGCAAGGTAGTGCTGGGTCTCTTGCCCAACCCCGGTGATGCTCTCGACCACCTCGGGTCTGAAATGCCCGGCATACCGTGCAAACTCGTCGAACCCGAGGGTCCAGTCACGGACAAAGGCCTCGTCCACGAGTTCTCTTTCGATGAGGATGCGGCAGAGGCCCAATGCCAGGGCACCATCCGTGCCCGGGCGGATGGGGACCCAGCGCGCCCCCGGGAGCTTTGCGGTCTGGGTCCTGCGGGGGTCGATTACCACCACCTCCGCACCACGGGCGGCGGCCTTCCGGATGCGATCAAAATCCAGGGGCGGGCAGTCCGTTGCGGGGTTCGCCCCCCAGACCACGATCGCTTCAGCGTTTTCAATGTCGGAAAACATGTCGATGTGCATGCCTCCCATAGTCACATGCGGAGCGATCATGGCATACGAGACATAGCAGAGCGCGCCCACCCCCATGGTGTTGGGGGATCCGAAGGGAAACAGCACGCTCGATGCTGAAGACACCGCTACACCGGCGGGCTGGAACACATCGCACATGGCAAGCTCAAAGCTGCCGCGCCCCGTGTAAATCGCCGCCGCCTCCGGGCCAGACTCCTCCTTGATGCTCAGCAGTCGCCGGGTGATCTCTTCAAAGGCCTCATCCCACGAGAGGGCCTCGAACTCGTAAGAGCCCTTGGGCCCTGTGCGCCTCAGAGGGGTGGTGAGCCGCTCCTTTGCGTAGACGATCTCCGCCGAGTGCTCCCCTAAGGGGCAGATCATTCCCAGCGGGGAAGAATCATCGGCCCTGACCGCGGCAATCCGCCCCTTTTCATCATACGATACAATCACCCAGCACCCGGCAGGGCAGATTCCGCAGATAGCCCTGCGTTCGTTCTGCATCATGGGAGGAGATACCTCTCAAACCCGGCTTATAAGGGGCGCTTCATCGGTATGCAAAACCCCTATGGTTAATATACGCACCCCGCAGAAGGAAAACCAACCGGGCAGGGCGGCTAGGGTCTTCAGAAATCTCGATTTGTTTCCCTGCCGGCGGAAGATCGTGCCTTGAGAGGACGGAATTTCATGAAAGGAGGGATTGAGAAATATCTGCCGGGTAATACTTTTACTCCTAGCACTTATGAATGTGTGGATCCGTTTCTCCACATTCACTGTTATTCAAGGGCATGGTACATCCTGCCTGCGTCTTTACCGGACCGCGGTTGCCGGCGGAAGGACGCACAGATCTCGCTGTGGCGTCCGTCTCGGACCGGCGTCACCATACCTCCCCTGCAGATGAACGGGAGAAAGGCTGCAGGATGCGCCCTGTACTGAAAAAAGATAAGGAGGCTGCTGTATGCTGCGCTCTTTTGTAAAACATGTCTCTTTTCCCTTTTTTGCAAACCGGGAGGGACTCAAGGGGCTCATGCAGGAGGTCAGATCTCTGGAAGACAGCCAGTTCTGGCCGGCGGAGCGCATCATGCAGATGCAGCAGATCCTTCTGAAGAAGGTCATGATCCATGCCTACGAGCATACAAAATTCTACCGCAGGAGATTTCAGGAGGCCGGATTCAATCCCTATACGTTCAGGCATCCCGATGCACTGAGATCCCTGCCTGCGCTCACCCCTGAAGAGGTGCGAGACAATCTCCCGGATATGGTTGCAGACAATCACGCTCCCGGAGACCTCCATCTCTCTCAGACCGGCGGTGCCGCCGGGCTACAGATGAGGTTTTATCACAGCAGCGCCTGTCTCGCCAAAAGGCAAGCCGCCATGTACCGGTTTGAGAAATGGACCGGGTGGGACTTCGGCGAACCCGTCGGGGTGGTCTTACCCATCCGGCAGGACCGCATGGGACACCCTACAGTGAAGTCTTTGATAAAAAATGAGCTTTTCCGCAGGCAGACCGTGTTTCCGGCAGCCGTGATAGACGATGCCGCCTGCGAGGACTTCCTGCACAAAATTGTGAAGAAACGACCGACCCTGATCCGTACATTCAGCAGCCCGCTCCATGATCTCGCCAGGTTCGTCCAGAGCTCAGGGTGGGCGGATATTCCGCTGAAGGCCGTTGTGTCCACGGGTGAACCCCTCTATCCACACCAGCGCCGCAGCATCTCGGGGGCATTCAACTGCCCGGTGTTCGATTCTTACCGATCGCGGGGAGTGGGGCCCATTGCCCAGGAGTGTGAGGTCCACCAGGGCATGCATATCAATGCCGAGTGCCTCTATATCGAGGTGGACGGGCTCAATGGATATGATGAACACCATGGGCGGACAGGGGGGCTGATCGTTACCGACCTTCTCAACTTCGGGATGCCCCTCATCAGGTATAGCACCGGCGACGAGGGCACGCTCGTCAACAGGACCTGCCCCTGTGGGAGGGGGCTGCCCCTGCTCGAACAGATCACAGGCCGCTCGGGCGACATGCTCGTGAGCCCTGAGGGAAGGTGTGTCGTCCCGGCAGCGCTCAGCCAGTACCTCATCGGCGAGGCCCCTGATCTGGTGGGCCAGATACAGGTGATCCAGGACCGGATCGATCACCTGACCATCAGGATGACCAAAGACCCGGCCCTCACCCCTGAAAATATGCAGCATCAGAAAACCATGATCGAGCAGCTCTTCGGTCCCGGTATGCGCGTACATATCGAGATCGTCGACGAAATGCCCAGGGAAAAATCCGGGAAATACCTCTTCACCAGACGGTTGATCCCCCTTCCTGCCAGGATGGCGGAAGAGGAGGCCAGGATGTCCGGGTGATGGGAGGGGGAGATTTTTTATTCAGAGAACGGCTTGGGAGGAGATCGAAGCTCCCGCACGTAAGCGCCTGAACAGGATGATGCCCTTTGGCAAGTGAACAGACGGAAAGGCACACGAATGTGCCCGGCAGAGGTGTTTTTTCTATGCGGGCTGCTCCACCAAGAACCCGATCTTGAGCGCCACCTGGTAGTAAGATACCTTGCCGTTTTCGATATAACCCCGTATCTCGGAAACCTCGAACCAGCGCATGTGCCTGACTGACTCTCCCGTCCGCTCGAGGGCGTTGTTGATCGCTTCTTCCACGCTGTTTTTGGATGACCCCACAACCTCTAGCTTCTTATAGACCTGATCCATTCACTCGCCTCCTGTGTCATGTATTTGTCAAACAATGCCCTTCTCCCCGGCCCGGTGGGGTGGATCGGGCTCCGGGGCGGGTTCAGCCGTGCAGATACCCGCCTCATTTTCCCCAGCTCCCGGAAGGCGTCTCGGGGGGCAAGGCAGTACGGGCACTCCATAGGCGGGTCATCACCCCGCTGCACATCACCGCACAGAGGGCACTTCCACGCGCGCGATACCTCTCCGTATCCCTTATATCCTTCATCCTCGTACAGCCACTTCTGAACCGGCACGATATCTCCTTTCCCTGTATCCTGAGTGTCCCTGCCGGGCGGAAGAATGGTATTTTTTAAGCCCTTGCAGGAGAGCCCCTCTTTCCTCATGCACACCCGCCGGTGCTGCAGCCGTTTTTTTCGCACGGATGCAGATTTCCTGCCCCTTATCAACGGGAATGAACCGTGTTGTTTTCATCGAACAAGGTGCTCCGGTACACTCAAGATGAACTCTCTGAACTCTAAACTCTACAGATAATGATAGAGAGCCCGGAGGGCAAATCAAGGCGGGCCTTTAAAACGCTCGGCCGGGTTTCCCCAAGAAGCCCCGGATCGGGGGGAGCTGCGACATCCCGGTATTGACACCGATGCCCAGTCCGTGCAATATCTTCCAGGATATTGCACAAAGGGGCCTTTGAAATGGGGTTTGGTGAAGTGAAAGGCAATATGAAGCTCATCGGCATCGCCATCGGCGTGGTGCTGCTCGTCATCTTCCTGCTGCAGAACTTCGAGATGACCTCGTTTCAGTTTCTCGTCTTCACGCTCTTCGTCGCTCCCAAGTGGCTCGTCCTCACCGTGACCTTCCTCCTGGGATTCATCTTTGGCTACATCTATGCCAAAAAAAAGGTCTGGACCGAGGCGAAGAAGACCGAGCCCCTCGTCTAGCGGCCTCTGCAGTCAGCACCCTAAGGGTTCGCCGCTCGCATCACCAGCCTCTGGATATCACAGCCCTTTTTCTTGCCCGAGAAATGGATCGCACTCCTCACAAGTTCCAGCGGGATGTGATAACTCACGGCCTGCCGGATTCGTTCAGGTCGAACTCCAGGATGCTCCCGGCCTTGAGCTCGAACTCCCGCTCTCTGAAGCCGATCCTGATAGGGGCCGTGTCCAGCGGCTCGCTTTTGATCTGAAGCAGGCTCTTTGTGATGTTCACGGTCAGCCGGTGCTGACGGTACTTCATCGTGAACCGGGCCGATTTGAGCCCCTGCGGCAGCGATGGATTGAACCGCAGGATGTCCCTGCTGGTTTCCAGCCCGGTGTACGACCGCTGGATGATATCAACGGTCCCTGCCATAGCGCCCAGGTGGATTCCCTCGTGAGTCGTCCCGCCCTGGATATCGGATATATCGCTCTTGAGGGCCTCCTGAAAGAGATCCCAGGAGGTGTCGCGCCGCGACCGTGAGAGCACCCAGGAGTGGACCACCCTGCTCAGCGTCGAGCCGTGCGCGGTTCGCTTCAGATAGTACTGGATGTTTCTGGGGATGGTCTCCCGGTCGAAGGGATATCCCAGCCGATTGAATAGAGCGCCCAGCTCCTCTGCCGAGAGCAGGTAGAAGGCCATCAGCAGATCCGCCTGCTTGGAGACCTTGTATCGGTTGGGTGTGTCCCCCTCGGCCTCCAGGATCCGGTCGAGCCGGTGGATGTCGCCGTATTTCCTGCGGTAGCCTTCCCAGTCGAACTCCCTGAGCTCGCCATAGCCTTCGAACTGACTGATGATCCTATCGCCGTGGAATACGAGGCGCATCTTGCGGCTGATTTCGTCCCAGTGCTCCAGCTCTTCTCTCTTGAGCGACATATGCTCCACCAGGATCTTCCGCCGGTCTGCGGGGAGGATGTCCATCATTTCGAGCGAGCGGCACAAAAGCCAGGACACCATGATATTCGTAAAGGCGTTGTTGTGGATGCCGGGCTCTCCTGCATCCGGGTATGCGTCGTGAAACTCGTCGGGCCCCATGACCCCGCATATCTCGTAGCGGTCCAGAGATCGGTTGTACCGGGCCTTGGAGGCCCAGAAACGGGCCACTGCGAACATCATCTCGGCGCCGTAGAACGCCATGAAATCGATATCGCCCGTGACCTGGTAATACTGCCACACATTATAGGCGACCGCGATGCTGATGTGCCGCTGGAGATGCGAGTTGTCCGGAATCCAGCGGCCCGACTCCGGGTTCAGGTGCAGGAGCTGGGCTTCCTCTCTGCCGTTGCTTCCGCTCTGCCAGGGGAACATGGCGCCTTCATATCCCTCCTCCCGCGCTGAACGAATAGCCCGGGGAAGACGCCGGTAGCGGTATCTGAGCAAAGACCGGGTTATCTCGGGCATGCGAAGGTTGAGCAGGGGAAAGATGAACAGCTCGTCCCACATGATGAGCCCCCGATAGGCCTCGCCGTGGAGCCCGCGCGGAGGTACGCCCGCATCGAGGTCCGTGGTGTTGGGCGAAACGGTCTGGAGGAGGTGGAAGATGTGGAGATTGAGTATCTGGGCCATGCGCCGGCGCTCCGTCTCGATATCGATACCCCAGAGGTTCCACAGATGATCCCACCCAAGGACATGGCCTTCGAGCAGCTCGGCGAATCCTGCCGCATGACGCGCGGCATCTACCGCCTCGGCACGTGCCTCGAATATGGCCCGGTCTCGGGAGTGGTAGATCGCCGCAGTCTTCTCTATCCGCACCGCTTCCCCCGCCCGGATGCCGATGGTGAACTCCTGGCCGATGTACCCGGGTTCGGCCAGGGTGCGAGCGCCTCCATGAATAACACAGTCGTTCAGGAAGGCCCGGTTGCGTACCGCCTCGGCGATCCGGATGTTCGACCGGTTCGTCTGGACCTCGAGCCATATGATTCCATCCTCAGATACTCCGTTTTCGAGCGGGATAAGGTGACGGTTGTTCAACTGGCGATACCGCTTCACCAGGGAGTTCTCCACCCTTCCGTCGATGGCTGACCTCACACGGACCAAGCCCGAAAAATCTTCCGGCACGATGACGGCCTCCAGCCCTGCCAGATGCGGGAGGCGTATATGCACAAATCGCCGCTGGGTGAGCCGCGTGTGCCTTCCCTGCCCGTCTTTGAACCTCACGATCCGCGAGAGTACTCCTCTGCGCATATCGAGCTCCTGCCGGTATTCCAGCAGTTCGACAGAGCCCAAGTCGAACCAGTCTCCATCATCGATACAAAAGGTGAGCTCAAGCCAGTTGGGGACATTGACCATGCTCTCGTTTTCTATGGTGCGGCCGGCCACAGTGCTCTGGAGCCGATTATACAGGCCCGCCACATAGGTGCCTGGATAGTGGATTTCATCGGCGGCCGACTCGGGTGCGGCCCCCCGGGTGGCGAAATATCCGTTCCCGGTGGTGCACAGGGCCTCACGCAGCATCTCCCGGGAAGGATCGAAGCCTTGGTACACAAGGGTCCAGACATCCCGGGGATTTTCCCTTTCAGCCGTTTCAGCCAGCACTTCGAGAAACCGGGCTGTCTCTTCCGGGTCGTTCAGGGTGTATCGGGCACGCGTCAGCCGGTCCTCATCACTGACCAGGATGCCGATGCCCCTTTTCGCAACGGACCGGAAGGCGTCTTCATCGGTGACGTCGTCCCCGATGTACAGCGGGACGACACGCCGCCCCGGGCCTTGAAGGCCCTCAACAAGGTGCAGAACCGCCCTGCCTTTGTCCCAGTCCACATTCGGGCGGAGCTCGAAGATTTTTTTACCCGCGGTTTTCTTCAGCTCGGGATACTTCCCGGCCACCTCGTCGAACCGTCGCTCGATCTGAGGCACATCCCTCTCGTCAGCCCCGCGATAATGCAGGGCGATATCATAGGGCTTGAACTCCAGATGAACACCTGCGAACCCCTGCAAGGCCTTCTCCAGATCTGCATACACTTTGTCGAAGACCGGCAGGAAACGTTGCCACATCCGGTCTTCGGATGCCGTCCCAGGCCTTTGGATGCTGAACCCGTGGCTCCCGGCATAGATGACCGAATCCAGCCCCACCTTTTCCCTGACATCCTGGAGCGCGCGGCCGCTTATGACGGCCACGGGCCAGTGCCTCACAAGCCGTTTGATGACCTGACGGACTCGTTCGGAGAGCACCGCCTGTGCGGGCTTCTGCACGATGGGGGTAAGGGTGCCGTCATAATCCAGGAATACGGCCGGATCTCCCTTAAGCAGGGTACGGATGATCTCGCCGCTTTCCGCAAGAGCAGAGGGAAGACCTGCGGACCTGGAGCCGCCCATTTCCGTCTCCCGGTGCAGATCGGACAGATCGGTCACCACGATATCCGCACCCTCTTTCTTCATCTCCTCACCCTGGCCGCCCCGGTCGATCCCGATGACCAGTGCGAAGCTTCCCTCCTTGCCTGCCTTAACCCCGGCCAGGGCGTCTTCCACGATCGCCGTCCGATCAGGGCTCACTTTGAGCCTCCTGGCAGCCTCCAGGAAGATGTCGGGCGCTGGCTTGCCCCTGAGGCCGAGCCGGGCCGAATCGACCCCGTCAACCGCCTCTTCGAAAAGGCCCTGCACACCGGCTGCCTCCATGACCGCGCGTGCATTGCGGCTGGCGGATATGACGGCGACACGGATACCTCTCCCCTTCAGGAACCGCACAAAATCCACGGTCGACTGGTAGGGCTCTGCGCCGTATTCCTGGAGGTGCTTGCGGAAATATTGGTTTTTCAAATTACCGAGCCCGCAGACGGTTTCCTTTCCTGGTGGGTCGTCCGTGTTTCCAAAGTCAAGCGAGATGCCCCGTGACTCAAGAAAGCTCTGCACTCCCTCGTAGCGGGGTTTCCCATCGATGTAGCGCAGGTAGTCCCTGTGGTCGTCAAAAGGCACGTATCGCTCCTGAGTGCGGCGCGAACGCTCTTTGAGATATTCATCGAACATCTTCTTCCAGGCTGCGGCGTGCGCACGGGCAGAGCTCGTCACCACACCGTCCATGTCAAAGATGACGGCATCGATGTTCTCGAACAGATACCCCCGGCCTTCCCGCTCCATGAAACGCCGCCCGTCATCACGCAATCGTGATGTCCCTGCTCAGATAGATGTCCTGTATCTGATGCAGCAGCCTGATCCCTTCCGCCATGGGCCTCTGAAACGCCTTCCTGCCTGAGATGATCCCCATGCCCCTGCCCGTTTGTTGATGACCGCAGTCCTGGCGGCATCGGCGAAATCGTCTTTCCCCATCGAGACGCCGCCGGAATTGATCAGCCCGGCGCGGCCCATAAAGCAGTTCATGACCTGGTAGCGTGCCAGATCGATGGGATGGCCCGATGCCAGCTCCGTGTACATCCTTTCATCGCTCTTGCCGAAACGCAGATCGCGGAAGCCGCCGTTGCAGGTGGAGGCGGTCTGCGGGGAAGATGCACCGGTACGTCAGCAGATCGCCTGCTTCCTCACCCAGATAGCGCTCCACGGTTTCGACCAGTCACATGGATTCTCCTGCCGCGGATCGGCCTGCGGTCACCGGATGATCCGCTCGTTCCGGTCTCCTGCCGGCATGGCTGCGCGGCCGGATCTGGAATGGAGGATGTGGCAGGGTGCCGGGAAGACAAAGGTATTCACCATTCTCCACCCGTTCGCATCATCCCTTCAGATGCACCATCCGTATCTGTCTTTACTGTTATAAATGAGCCTCCCGGCGCCTTTCTCAACAAGGATGGGGGACAGGTCTCGACAGCAGGGTTAGGAGTCAGGTTAAGGATCAGGTCTTTAGTATCTCTTCTTTTCTGTGCGACTGTACGTACGCTCAGAGATGCCGTACCGCTAGGCATGCCGGAATGTCGGCTGAATACCTGCGAAGAAGTATATATTTCTCAAACAGCTATTCGAGCAACGGCACGTCTGCATATGACATTTCTCATGAATGTCATATGCAGAGACCTGACTTCATGACTGTGATCCCACGAAGGGGGGTTCACATGCGCTCGACGATCGCGCGGGCGAACCCGGAGCACGTGAGCAAGGTCGCGCCTTGCATCTGGCGCTCGAGGTCATAGGTGACCTGCTTGTCCGAGATGGCCCGGGCGATGCCCTTTCTGATGAGGTCGGCGGCATCCTTCCAGCCGAGGTAGTCGAACATCATGGCGCCCGAGAGGATAAGCGAGCCGGGATTCACCTTGTCCTGGCCTGCATACTTGGGCGCCGTGCCGTGGGTGGCCTCGAAGACCGCGGTGGGGATGCCGATGTTAGCGCCCGGCGCCATGCCGAGTCCGCCCACTTGGGCGGCCAGCGCGTCGGAGATGAAGTCGCCGATCAGGTTCGGGACCGCGAGCACGCTGTACTCCGAGGGCCTCAAGAGCACCTGCTGGAACATGGAGTCTGCGATCCGGTCGTTCACGAGGATCTTCCCCTCGGGAAGTTTGCCGGCGTAAACATCCCACAGCTCGTCTTCGGTGACAGCCACATCCCCGAACTCGCCCTTCACCAGCTGATACCCCCAGTCCCTGAAGGCGCCCTCGGTGAACTTCATGATATTGCCCTTGTGCACCAGGGTCACGACCTTCTTGCCGTTTGCCAGGGCGTATTCCACGGCCATCTTCACCAGACGCCTGGTGCCGGTCACGGAAATGGGCTTGATGCCGATGCCGGAGTCTGTGCGGATGGAGGTGCCCATGGTGCTGTTGAGGAAATCGATGACCCTGCCCGCCTCTTGAGTGCCCTGGCGCCATTCGATTCCGGCATAGACGTCTTCCGTGTTTTCCCGGAACACCGTGATGTCCACGAGCTCTGGATTTTTGACCGGGGATGGGGTCCCCTCGTAATACCTCACGGGCCTCACGCAGGCGAACAGGTCGAGGATCTGCCGCAGGGCCACGTTGAGCGAGCGTATGCCGCCGCCCACGGGCGTGGTGAGCGGGCCCTTGATGCTCACGATGTATTCCTTGAGGGCCTCAACCGTCTCGTCCGGCAGGTAGTTGCCCACGGTGTCCCAGGCCTTCTGCCCTGCCAGGACCTCTTTCCACACGATATGCCTCTCGCCTTTATAGGCCTTGTTCACGGCCTCGTCGAATACGAGCTTCGATGCCTTCCAGATGTCGGGACCCGTGCCGTCACCCTCGATGAAGGGGATAACCGGATCATGGGGAACTTGGAGCTTCCCTTGAGAAAACGTGATTTTCGTGCCTTCAGCCATTCCTTCTCCTCTGCATTTGCTGTTATTGCGCCCCGGTCCGGGTGATCCGGTGGAGCTCTTCCCACAACAGGTGTTGATATTTCTGCAAATCGCGGGTGCTCATCTGCATGCCCTGCGACTCGTACACGCTCTGGATGACCTTCACGACGTCCTCGAACCGGATGTCGAGCCCTAGGACGCCCACCATCTCATCATTATCGTCGGTGATGGGCGCCGAGACGGTGATGATCAGCGCGCGGGTGATCCGCGAGGTACACACCCCGCTCACATAGAGCTTGCCCTCCTCGATGGTCTTGATGAACCACTCGCGGTCCGAGCAATCTTCATGCTCGTGCATCATGTGCCTGAACTGGCTGCGGTATTCCGGCTGCGTGATGTTCTGTGTGATCTTGATGCCGTTCATGTCCGTGACATAGGCGAACTGGATGAAGGGATATTCCTTGATGAACTCCGTGATCACGGGCTCCTGCCGGGCGGGGTCCATGCTGCGGATGTCTGCGTTGTCTATGAGCTCGGCGATGAGCCGGCTCGCGTACTCGCGCGATTCGAACTTGATGAGATCGAACCCGGAAAGGAAGAGCTGCGGCATGAAGCGCATGGTGAGCTTCTCCAGCTCCTCGTCGGACATGGAGGTGATCCGGCCGTCTTCATATTCCCTGACCACATGCTTATAGATGCGCGAGATGCCGGGATGGCGCTTGTCCACTTCATCGGGCGGGGAGAGCTTGAAGTGGCGGTTGACCCAATGGGCGATGCCCGCCTTGCCGGACTTGTCGGTGATGGCGATCTCGATGGGTCTGCCCAGGATGGCGCGGGTGTCGAAGATATTGTAGATCTCCTCGTTCTTGACCAGCCCGTCGGCGTGAATGCCTGCCCGGGTGACATTGAAGTTCTCGCCCACGAAGGGATAGTTGGGGGGGATCGTGAAGTTGAACTCGGCGTTGACATACTCGGCCATCTCGGTGATGGCCCTGGTGTCGATGCTGTCGTCGTGTCCCCTGAGAGAGAGATATTCGATGACCATGGCCTCCACGGGGGTGTTGCCGGTGCGCTCGCCGAAGCCCAGGATGGCGCCGTTCACCCCGCCGCACCCGTAGAGCCACGCCGTGGTCGCGTTGGTGAGCACCTTGTGGAAGTCGTTGTGCCCGTGCCACTCCAGCAGGTGCGAGGACACGCCCGCATCGTCGATCATGGCGCGCACCAGCTTGTCAACCGCCCGGGGCAGGGCCGCGCCCGGGAACGACACCCCGAAGCCCAGGGTATCGCAGAGCCGGATCTTGATGTCGATGCCGCTCTCGTCTTTCAGCCTCATGAGCTCCCGGGCAAAGGGGACACAGAACCCGTAGATATCGGCCCGGGTGATGTCTTCGAAGTGGCACCGGGGCACAATGCCCAAGGAAAGGGCCTCCTTGACGATCCCGAGGTACTCGTCCATGACCTTTCTCCGGTTTGAGCCCAGTTTCAGGAAGATGTGGTAGTCGGAGACCGACGTGAGCATGCCGGTTTCCCGGATACCCATCTCGCGCACGAGCTTCAGGTCTTCCTTGCTGGCCCTGATCCAGGATGTCACTTCCGGAAACTCATAGCCCTTCGCCAGGCATTTCTCCACGGCGGCCCGGTCCTTGCGGGAGTAGAGAAAGAACTCGGACGCCCTGATCAGCCCCCTTTCTCCACCGATGCGGTGGAGGAACTCAAAGAGCCGCTCGATCTGCTCCACGCTGAAGGGCGTCATGGACTGCTGCCCGTCGCGGAAGGTGGTGTCGGTGATGAAGATATCGTCCGCCGGCTGGATGGGGATCAGCCGCATGTCGAAGTCGATCTTGGGGACCTCGGTATAGGGGAAGATCGATCGGAAGAAGTTGCCGTGGTCGGTATCCTTGATCCCGGTCTCGTAATTCCTGCCGGGCGTATAGTAGAAGAGCTTCTTATCCTCGTCCCACCTGGCCACCCTACTTCTTCCTCCTGGGAACGTACGCCTCCTTGGGGATCTTTTCGGGCTCCGGGGCCCCTGCCTCCCGGCGGGCCTCGATGATCTCCTCTATGGTGATGTCCCGGGGGATCCGCAAGTCCTGCCCCACGTAGACCAGCTTGGGATCTTTGATCTGATCGCGATTCGCCTTGTAGATGAGCGGCCACATGTACGAATCGTTGTAGATCTCGTGCCGCGCCGCGATGCTGGGCAGGGTATCGCTCTTCTTCACCACGTAGATGGTGGGGTAGACCTCGAAGATGTCGGTCTGCGACTGCTTCTGGATCTCCTCGCGCTTCTGTGCGATCTCCTTGCCGAGCTCCTCCAGGCGCTTCTGCTTCTCTTGGACCGTGATCTCCTGAACCTTGAGCACTTTTTCGTTGAACTGCTGCTCCAGGACCGCGAGCACCTTGGGCTCGCAGTCCAGATAGGCGTTCTGCATCTTCAGATACAGGGTCAGCGCCTCGAAAGCCTCTCTCGGTGCATACACGAACCCGGATATCTCAACGACCTTTCCCAGCTCTGCAAGGGTGCGGTGCATGATGACGCGGCTCTGCTCGTCCACCGCCCTGAAATGTCTGCTGGCCTGGACAAAGGCGTTGCGCGCTTCTTCGTCATACCCCCCGGCCTTGGCCTTCAGGCCGGCCTCCATGCTCTCGAGCCCCTGCTCGAGGGGGGTCTTGCCCGGGGCCGCGGTATCCGGCCCATCGGTGATGTCAGGCGGGGGATTCGATGCACACCCCAGCAGAAACGACAGGATTATGAAAGCAAAGCCGAGTCTTTTCATCAGCCATCCTCCCGATACTTCAGCCCGAGCTCCGCAAGCTGGGCAGGACTCACCTCCGAAGGGGCGTCCGTCATGGTGCAGTATGCCTTCTGGGTCTTGGGAAAGGCGATGACGTCACGGATGCTCGCAGCGCGGGTGAGAATCATGATGAGCCGGTCGAATCCGAAGGCAATGCCGCCGTGAGGGGGAGCACCGTACTGCAGAGCATCCAGCAGGAACCCGAACTTGGTCCTCGCCTCTTCTTCGCTGAGCCCGATGGCCTCAAAGACCTTCTTCTGGACCTCGGGGGTGTGGATACGGATGCTTCCGCCTCCCACCTCAGAGCCGTTGATCACCATGTCATAGGCCTGGGACCGCACCTTCCCGGGGTCGCTCTGGAGAAGCGGGAGGTCTTCCGCCACAGGCGCGGTGAACGGGTGGTGGACCGAGACCAGCCGTTTGTCCTCCTCGCTCCACTGGAGCAGCGGGAAATCGGTGACCCACAGGGCGGCGAAGGCATCGGGGTCGATGAGGCCGAGACGCTGCGCCACATGGGTCCTCAGGGCACTCAGGCTCGCGTTGGCCGTGTCTTTTTTAGCCGCGATGATCAGGGCGAGATCGCCCGGGCTCATGTCGAGCCGGCCGGCCAGGGCGTCGAGCTGGCCGGGCCCAAGGAACTTGGTCAGGGGCGATTTCCAGCCGTCCGCTTCCAGCCTTGCCCAGAGCACACCCTTTGCCCCGAAGTCAGCCACCACATCGCCGAAGGAGTCGAGGTCTTTCCGGCTGAACTCGTGGGGGCCCTTGACAGCAAAGGCCTTGACCGTCCCGCCCTCCGCAAGGGTGGAGGAGAACACCCGGAAGTCGGACCCGGCCACGATGTCGGAGATGGTTTTCAGCTTCATGCCGAAGCGGGTGTCAGGCCTGTCCGTGCCGTAGTCCTCCATGGCCTCGTCATAGGTCATGCGTCGAAAGGGCCTGGGCAGTTCGACCCCGATGGTCTCCTGGAAGAGATTCGTGATCATGCCCTCGGTGATGTCCAGGATGTCGTCCATCCCGACGAACGACATCTCGATATCGATTTGGGTGAATTCGGGCTGCCGGTCGGCCCTTAAGTCCTCGTCGCGGAAGCACTTGACTATCTGGTAGTACCGGTCGAAGCCCGCGACCATGAGGAGCTGCTTGAAGAGCTGGGGCGACTGTGGCAGCGCATAGCACTTTCCCGGGAAGATACGGCTTGGCACCAGGTAGTCCCTGGCCCCTTCGGGGGTGCTCTTGGTGAGAACCGGGGTCTCCACGTCGATGAACCCCTTTGCGTCCAGATATCTCCTCACGCTCGCCCCTGCCTTGTGCCTGAGGATGATGTTGCGCTGGAGCGAGGGCCTTCGCAGGTCCAGATAGCGGTATTTGAGCCTCAGCGCATCGCTCGCCTCCACGCCGTCTTCCAGCACGTAGGGCGGGGTCTTGGCCTCGTTGAGGACCTGGATCTGTCTCACCGCGACCTCCACGTTCCCGGTAGGCATGCCCGGATTGCGCATGCCCTCGGGCCTCATCCGCACCTCGCCCATAAGCGCGATGCAGTACTCGGGCTTGAGCGTATGGCCCGCGGCATGCGCCTGGGGGTCGGTCTCGGGATTGACCACGGCCTGGACAATGCCGGTGCGGTCGCGGAGATCGATGAAGATGAGCCCTCCCAGATCTCTGCGTTTCTGGACCCATCCCGCAAGCACCACTGTGCTGCCCTCGGGGGCATGTGCGACTTCCGCATTGTAGTGGGTTCTCTTCATTTCATGCATGGCGGCCTTCACCGGCTTTCTCCTTTTCTCTCCTTCAGAAGTGTGTGCAGCTTTTCCCGCGCATCGCTGCGCGGAACCTGAAACTGGGAAGATGTTCCCAGGTCTTTGACGGTCACCAGTGATTTCTCCAGCTCGTCCTGGCCGATGATCGCACAGAAGGGGTACCCGGATTTGCCGGCACGCCGCATCTGGGCCTTGAAACTCTTCTCCGGAACAGCCTGGGCCGGGATCCCTGCAGAACGGAGCTCCGAGAGCAGACCTGCGGCGGCGGTTTTCACCCTCTCGTCTCCCTGGGCCACCACGTAACACCCCTCTTCCCGGGCTTCCCTCTCCTCAAGAAGCAGGATGACTCGCTCTATCCCGAAGGCGAAGCCGATTCCGGGCGTATCCGGACCGCCCAGGACCTTCACGAGGTTGTCGTATCTCCCGCCCCCGGCAATGGCATTCTGCGAGCCCAGGCCCCTTGCCGTGATCTCGAAGGTGGTCCTGGTATAGTAGTCGAGCCCTCTGACCAGGGAGGGGTTCTTTGTATAGGGCACGCCGAAACTATCCAAATAAGACAGGACCTGGCTGTAGTGATCCCTGCACTCGTTGCAGAGATAGTCTTCGATGACGGGAGCGCCCTCGGCGGCCTGTTTGCAGGAAACCACCTTACAGTCCAGAACCCGGAGCGGGTTGGTGGTCATACGCCGCGCACAGTCGGCGCAGAGCCGGTCAGCCTGCTTGACCAGAAATGCCTGGAGCGCCTTTTTGAATTCCTCTCGGCAGGCCTCGCACCCCAGGGAGTTCACCTCCATGGCCAGCCCTTTCAGGCCCAGCTCGCGAGCCAGCTCATAGGCCATCTGAAGTGTCTCGGCATCGCTGAACGGCCCGCTCTCGCCAAGCCGCTCGGCGTTGATCTGGTGAAACTGGCGGTATCTCCCTTTCTGCGGTCTCTCGTACCGGAACATGGGCCCTATGCTGAAGACCTTCTGTATAGGGTCTTCCGAAAGGAGGCCGTGCTCGATGACGGCCCGCAGCACCGATGCGGTTGCCTCCGGCCGCAGGCTCACCGAGGTGCCCGACTTGTCGGTAAAGGTGTACATCTGTTTTTCCACCACATCGGTTTCGTTGCCGATGCCGCGGAGAAACAGCTCCGTCCGCTCCAGGACCGGCGTCCGCAGCTCTACGAACCCGTAGAGGCTAAAGACCTTCCTGACGGTCTCTTCCACGAACCTCCACTTTGACACCTCGCCGGGGAGGATGTCGCTCATTCCGCGTATTGCTTTCACTTCCACAATCTTCCTCCGAAATAATCCATTGGTAGCTCATTGTGCCTGTATCTGTCAATCAGGCTTCGCCGCCGGCCGCACACCGGGCGGCCAAGACCCGGGAGCCCGGGCCTTGCCTGGAGGCCTTTCCCATTTGTATCGATTGACTGTCCAGGCTTGCCGGCTGTACTTTTTCTTAAAAAAATTCCGGTCATGGAACGCCCTGCTTCCTCCGGCGGGGAGGAAGAACGGGAAAGGCTTTATTTTGGGCAAACGGGAATACCTCTGCTCTCGAACCGTTATTGCCGCCCTACGGGACAAAAGAGCGGTGCAACAGCGGCATGACAGCACAAGTCGAGCGGGCGCTTCGCCCATGCTCGACCGAAGATCCGGGAAAGATCTGGTCCCCCAGGTCTGTGCAAAGAGAGGCTAGAGCCCCCGCAGCCACTCCGGACGGAGCATCCCGGACCCGCCGCCCTCGAGGGCCTGGTCGATGATATTCAGGATCCGGTCCTTGTCTTCGGGAAGACGTCCGTCCAGCGGGAGATAGTTGGACGCGTGCTCGGTGCCGAACTTGCAATCGGACACATTGAGGTCTTCCACGAACCACCGGAGCTCCTGGAGCGACTGCGTCCGGTCGATCAGCTTGAAGTTGCCCCCCATGAGCTTCTTCTCGTAGATCTCCTCATACTGCCCGAGCATGAGGGTGAGGCAGGCCAGGAAATGGGGATCGATGGCATTGGCCACACGGGCCGAGTCCTTGGCGTGCTCGAAGCTCCCCTCAACGCCTCCCAGGCCTAAGATGATAAAGGTGGACATGCGCAGGCCCGCATCGATGGCCTTTCTGCACCCCTCGATGATCTCGTCGGCCGTGGCGCCCTTGCAGACCTTTTTCAGCAAGGCGTCGTTGCCCGTCTCGATGCCGAGATACAGGACGTCGAGCTTGCGCTCCTTTAGCTGCTTCAGCTCTTCGAGGCTCTTCTCCATGAGGTTGGTGGGGCCTGCGTAGGTGCTGATCCGCTCCAGGCGGGGAAACCTCTTGTTGATGAGATCCAGCACCCTGAGGAGAAAACCGGTGTCCACACCCAAGGGGTCGCCGTCGGCGAGAAAAACCTTCCGGGTGTCGGGCACAATCCAGGACATCTCGATGATGTCCTTTTCGATCTCTTCCCAGGGCCGCACCTGATACCGCTTGCCCTTGTACATACCGCAGAACAGACACTTGTTCCATGAACAGCCGAGCGTGATCTGGAATATCAGCGACCGCCCCTCGGACGGCGGTCTATACAGCGGCATATCGTAATTCACGGGATCCTCCAAGGGTTAATCCTGATAGTGACTCGGCGATATTATACGCATGGTCGCCGATTTTTTCAAAGCTGGTCAGGATATCGATGAATATGAGCCCGGCATCTGCATGGCACTTGGCGGTCTTGAGGCGCTCCATGTGCTTTATTCTCATCTCCCAGCGCATTGCGTTGAGCTTGGGCTCAAAGCTCTGGACCTGCTCCATGAGATCATCCGGGGTATCCGTGATGGCGTCGACCACGGTCTTCAAGAACATCTGTGTGTGGTGATAGATCAGCGAGAGCTCTTTTCTGCCCTCTTCCGAAAAATCGAGGTTGAACTCGTTTCGCCTCTTGCAGAGCTTCCCGATGCTCTCGCAGTGGTCCCCGATCCTCTCGAGGTTGCTCACGATCTGGAGCATGGAAAAGACCTCGCGAGACTGTTTTTCGGTGATGGAGTTGCGCGAGAGCTCGGTGAGATAGGTGTTGATCTCTTTCTGGAGCGAGTCGACGATATTCTCGGTCTTGTCGATCTCCTCCAGGAATTTTTCTGTTTCCTTGTTTTCCAGCAGGGGCTTCTCCGCTGCCGAGAGCATCTTGAACACTTCATTGCCCATGTAGTCGAGCTCCTGGCGCGCCTCGTCCAGCGCGAACGATGGAGTCTCGAAAATGGTGGGTACGAGTGTTTCCAGCCGGAAGACTCTGGGCTTTTCCTCGCCTGGAGTGATGAGCGAGGCGACCCACCCGAGCACCCCCATGATGGGCAGGAAGAGCATGCAGTTGGTCACGTTGAAGAGGGTGTGCATATTGGCCACGTGTCTGGCGGCATAGGGTAAGGCACCGGCCTCAGCCATCTGCATCGGGTCGCCGGGAGTGAGATAATCGACGAACTGTACGAAATAGGGGAAGATGAGGAGCATAACGCAGACCCCGAAAAAGTTGAAGATGAAGTGGGCCCGGGCAACCCTCTTTGCCGAGACATTCGTGCCGATAGCCGCCAGGTTCGCCGTGATGGTGGTCCCGATGTTTTCTCCCAGAACCAGGGCCGCCGCCCCCGGGAAGTCCACCACCCCCGTGGTTGCCAGGGCGATGACCAGACCCACGGTGGCCGAGCTGCTCTGGAAGATCATGGTCATAAAGGCTCCCACCAGAACACCCAGAACAGGAATCGTGGAAAAATGGACAAAGATGTCGCAGACCCACGGGGCATCCCTCAGGGGCATGACCCCGCCCTGCATGACGAGCATGCCGTAGAAGAGCAGGCCGAATCCCAGGAGAAAATCGCCCCAGTAGCGGACCTTCTCCCGCTTGCTCAGGATCTTCATGAATGTGCCGATACCCACCAGGGGCAGCGCGATATCAGTGAGCTTGAAGGCGACGATCTGGGCCGTCACCGTGGTACCGATATTGGCGCCCAGTATGATGCCGAGGGCCTGTTGCAAGCTCATGAGCCCGGCGTTTACCAGGCCCACGGTCATCACCGTGGTGGCGCTGGAGCTCTGAATGATGGCAGTGATGGCCGTCCCGGCAAGGACCGCTACGACCCTGTTCGTGGTGAGCTTCTCCAGTATGCGACGCAGACCGGAGCCGGCGATCTTCTGGAGCGCATCCGACATCAGATGCATCCCGAAGAGGAAGAGGCCTAAGCCCCCGAGCGTTGCGAGAAGAATTTCGTATATCACCTCAACACCCCCGAGCTGTCTTCGAAGTACTAATCATATTGGCTTGAAAAATTCAATCCTTGTTGGAGCATCAGTGTGTGCGGATGCCTTGTCAGCATCCTTCCGGCGGCTTGAAGGGCTTGATGTCCAGGATCGGAGTGCCGTCTACGAGATCCACGTGCTCTACATGCAGAAACGGTGGCTCGACCTTCACGAGCTTCAGAACAGACATGCCGATGGCATTGGGCCTCATGGGTGAGCACAGGCTGAACACGCCCTTTGTCCTGCCCGTGGGACTCTTCTGCTTCAGCACATAGCCTTCGGACAGGTGGAAGTGGAAGAGGACCACGATCTGCTCGTACTCTTCGAGTGAGTCCAGCCCTTCCAGGAAGGGCTCGTAGATCTCAATGACCCCCTTGACCGTGGACGCGGTGTAAAAACGGGGCGCGATCGCGGGATCTTTCACCTCGCAATGCATCTCGCCGATGGTCTCATAACAGACCTTCATGGATTCCCTTATCTGAAAACCTTTTCGTGTGTAAAGAAAGGATTTTCTCTTTTTAGCCGGCAGTGAAAAAACGTTCCCGCCGCTACAGGCTCTCGCTCTCCTTGTTGATGAGATACTTCGCCACCACGGCATTGACCGTCAATGGGGCCTCTTTGCCCGCAACGATCAGCCTGAGCGCTTCGAGGTCGGATTTCCAAACCAGGTCTCCGGGAGATATGAAGCAGAAGCTCCCCGGCTGGTGCTCGGCATAGACGGTATTGTCCTTGTAGTAATAGTGCTCTTCGTTGATCTCCGTGGGATACTGCCGCATGATCCCCGGAATATCCGTAGGCTTGAACCAGAGCTTTATCTCGCGTTCGGCGTCCCCGGGATTGGCGGATGCATGGATAAGGTTGTCGACCCGGTCCCCGACGATCTTCCCATCTTCATCCTTGACCGGCACCACCGTGCCCAGCGCGCGAATACACCCGGGCCGCTGTACACGGGCGTCGTGGGGATTGGTGGGGCCGCAGATGTCCCGGATCTTTTTGATGGCGCCGGGGCCTTGGTAGACGATGGCGATTACCCTGCGTTTCCGTGGTTCATCGGGGTAGTGGAGATATCCCCGGATATAGTCGAGAAGAGGAGGGTAGAAAAACTTGCCCTTATGCTCGGCATAGTGCTCCTCTGCCAGAACGAGGTTCACCGAAACCACCTTCAAGGCCGCGAAACGAAGTCCGGTGTGGAATTCCGAGAACTGCGAGAGTATGTATCCGGTCAGCGAATTCTTCAGCGCATCGGGCTTGATGAGCACAAGCGACTGCTCGAGATTCTCTGTTGCCATGTATTCCTCCTTGCCGGTAATGATTTGATTGCGTGACCGGCCCCGGTTTTCTCGAAAAAGGGCGGGGCCTTCCCGCTCGTAACTGGCACCGTCTTCTGTAGTATAATATTATCTCTACATCAACAGAGAAATCTTCCCTTATCTCGGCAGGTCTCTTTTCCAGACCATCGGGCATCACCGGCCTTGACGAAAGCCCCCAAAATCTTACCATAATAGATGTCAGGAGAAAAAAGGAGGATTACCGTATGAAACCAGTTGGAATTTTGATGTGGGAGCACCGGCTCATAGAACGGGTCATCGGCCTTTTTCCCGGTCTGATCGCCGGGATCGGGCAGACAAACCGGGTTGATACGGCCTTCATCCAGACCGCGGTCGATTTCATCAGGACCTATGCCGACCGCACACACCACGGCAAGGAGGAGGACATCCTCTTTAAGAAACTCGAGAACAAAGACATGCTGCCCGAGCACCGGAAGATCATGGTAGAGCTCATCAACGAGCACATTCAAGCACGGGACATGGTGAAGAAGCTCGTGGCCGCAACCGAGAGATATCTTGAAGGCCAGGATACGGTGGAGGAGATTACCGCACACCTTAAGTCTCTGGCCCTGTTCTACCCGGAGCACATCCGCAAGGAAGACAAGGATTTCTTCTTCCAGTCCATGGACTACTTCAGCAAGGAAGAGCTGGACGAAATGATGCGAGAGTTCCAGGAGTTCGACAGGAGGATGGTCCACGAAAAGTACAAGGCTGTTGCCGAGAAGTTGATGGGCAAGCCCATCGAATGGTCCCCTCCCGGGATGGTCGGCTGATCCGGGAACACGACTCTTCTTGCGGGATCTTTACAGGCGGTGCCCCACAGCGTGGCCGCATACGCCGGCTCCTGAATCCTGAAACGGGAAAATCCCTCCTTTGCTCACTTCTCTTTTTGGTGGAGAGCCGTCCTTAAGATGATATTTTGGACTTAAGGGCATCGGCTGCGTGCCCCCAAGCCGCCGGAGATCCGGCAGGAACTGCGCAGGAGTCATTCCCGGCGCAGGCGCCGTGCACCTCCTTGACCGTACAGGAGATTCTCCCTATAAAGTAATCATGCATGTTCCCGAACAACTGGTTATCCGACCGCCGAGCGAGGCAAAGAGCCTGCTGGTCAGGGTCGTCCGAGGCTGTCACTGGAACCGCTGCGTCTTCTGCGGCATCTACGACCTCTTCGGTGTGCCCCACTCTCAGCGGGGCCTTGAAGAGGTTCTGAAGGACATCGACGCCCTTTCCGAGAGGTATGGCGATATCTTCTCCACCGCCTTTCTGGGGGACGCCGATCCCCTGAACCTCGATGCCTCGTTTCTGGTAGAGGTGCTGCAGCACCTCAGGCTCAAGTTCCCCCGCCTGAAGCGTGTCACCTCCTACGGCAGGGCCTCGAGCCTGGCAAAGAAATCTCCTGAGGAGCTATCCGCCATCTCTCAGGCAGGTCTGAACCGGGTGCACGTGGGGTTCGAGAGCGGCAGCGACCAGGTCTTGAGGTTCCAGAAAAAGGGCACCAGCCAGAGGCAGCTCATCGATGCAGGAAAGAAGGTCATGGCAGCCGGCATGGAGCTCAGCTTCTATTTTCTCCTGGGCCTGGGCGGGCAGGATCTCTGGAAGGAGCACGTCGCGGAGTCGGTCAAGGTGCTCAACGAGGTGAAGCCCCACTTTATCCGGATCAGGAGGCTCTATATCCACCCTCTGTCCCGGCTCTCGGAAAAGCTGAAGACCGGGGATTTCCGGGAGCAGACGCCCGAGGGCACCGTGCTGGAGCTCAAACATCTGCTCGAGGGCCTCGATGCCGAAGGCTCAACCTTTGCCTGCGACCACGCGAACAACTATCTGCCGGTCTTCGGCAGGCTCAACGCCGAAAAAGACCGGATGCTCGGGATCATCGACGCATTCCTCGCATTGCCCGAGAGCCAGAGAATGGCCCACTACGAATCCATCCCCTCGGTAATCTGACGGCTGCATCGTTCTTTGTGACGGCCGGGAACGAAACAGGACGACCGGCAGAAGACCATCGCAAGATCATCAATTGGACGATCCATTTCGTTGACACCACGTCTCAGCCTTTATCGGCATAGCCTTTCGCATAATGCAGACTGCTTCTCATAGAATTCCCGTGCGCAATTTTGCTTCTCAGCCATACAGGAATATACTTCTTCATAGTTATCAAAGAGAAGATCAACTATCCTCGTATCCAAGGATTGCCTTCTGGAGAGCTGTCCGATGATTTCCATGACTTCTTTCCTTGACATGCCATTTCTGTAGGGTCTGTCTTCTGCCAGTGCAGTAAAGATGTCGGCAACCATCATGATTCTCGACCCCGTGCTAAGCTCTCCTGCAGCGCAATGGAAAGGATAACCGGTGCCATCGAGCCTCTCATGGTGATAGGCTGCCCATTCTGCAATACTCTGCAAACCGCCGATGGTATTGATAATGAAGTATGTATAGTAGGTGTGCGATTTAATGACCGCCATTTCTTCTTTTGTCAGCTTGCCGGGCTTCTCAAGAATGCTGTTGGGCACAGCAAGTTTCCCCAAGTCGTGAAGATTGCCTGCGACCTCCATGAGCCTTATTTCCATGTCGGTCAATCCGAAGATCTTTGCCAGTATGGATGCGGAAGCCGCGACACCGGAAGAATGGGTTGCTGTGAAGTGCGACCTGAAGTCTATGATGTCCCTGAAAAGCTCGGAGATAAGAGCTATGTCATCGAGGCTGATCTCGATCTTCCTGAAGGGACCTTCATTGAGCAGGATCGAGTACAGTCTGGGGGAAACCAGATCCAGCCAGAATTCCTCACGGTTGCATACCGACAAGAAGAGATCCACGATCATGGGATGGAATAGAGATCGTGTGTTGGATCTGATCTCTTCGACTATCCTCTCATTCTGGAAAAGGATGTACTGATCTCTGTCAACCAACCTTTCCAGAAAGTCTGAAAGGGACACGATCTGTGAGTCGAAAACAATAGGGTTTTCAATAGAATCATTCCACTCCTGCCATTGTGTGTGGTGAGTGCCTATAATCCTTGCAGAATTCTTAAACCAGGGAACTCGATCGATCAAGAGCCCGCCACGAACACAATGCTCCTCAGTATTATCTGTCTCAGAGAGCCGCAAGGCGATTTTATCTTCCAGGGTTAGCGCTCCGATGTCATGAAGCAGAGCTGCGATGAAACTCCTCTCGAGCCTTTCATTTGAGATTTTTGCTGCCTTTGCCATTTCCCAGGTAACAAAGGCAACCCTTTGCTGGTGATGAATGAGCGCGGGGCTGGCCAGATCCATGGCATCTGAAAGCGATAAGACCAGATTTCCTAAGTTCACTGTTATACTGCGCTGCATACCTACTCCTCTCGATGGACACCGACAACTTTACTGATCGGGCAAACCAAATCACTGAAAGCGGGATCCCGGCATGGAGCCGTATACCGTTCGCGGCAACAGGTGCCGGGTCAGGAAAGGTAATCCCTCTATTTTTTCTTTTCTGCTAGTGGCCTTCCATCAGCCTCATATTTCTGGCGAAGGCGGCTGTACATTTTTAAGAGTCGTTTCTCATGGAGTGTCTCTTCTTTGAATAATCTTTCAAGCACCTTTTGCAGCAAGGGATCATGGCAATACGCCAGTGCTTCTTTGTACATCTCCTGAGATGCCACCTCACGCTCAATGGCTGTTTTGATAAGGGAAAACAACTTGTTATCGCTTTCGAAAATGTCTTTCACGTCTGTCATAAAGATCTCCTAGCATAAAAGAAACAATAATTGGTTGCTCACCATTTCATTATCGACAACGATCGATGGGATATTTATTGGAAAAAATCTAGGTTAAGTCTTTATAATTCTGGAAAACGTAAAACGAGCCAAGAGTGACTCTGATAAAGCGAAGTGGCTAAACAAGTGTTTTTGAAGGAGGAGCAAATGGCTCGCAGGATGGATGATAAGGATGTGTTGGGGATTTGGCAAGAGGCCACCGGGCAGGGAGACGGCGGGTTGCGCAAGGTGATGGGATCGGCAATTCAGCGGATACTGGAAGAGGAGCTGAGGTCATTTCTGAATGCCGAGTCCCATGAGAGGACCCAGGATCGACGGGGATATTGCAACGGGTACAAGCCACGGGCGTTGATGACCCGGCTTGGCAGGATGGAGCAGGTGGTGCCCAAGAACCGGGAAGGCCGGTTTTAAGACCGAGCTCTTCGACCGGTACCATAGGAATGAGAAGGCATTGATGTTGTCATTTTTGAATCCTGCCTCAGGCTGGTGATCGCCATGGAAACGAGCGAAGAATGGATGGCCCGCCGATACCTCATCTTCGATATGGAGGTATCGGGTAAAGATACCAAAGATCTACTGGCTGCTTCAAGCTAAACGCTTAAGCGGGATGCGCCCCGCTTCCAAAATCCTCAAGAAAACGGTTGCGAAGGAGGGCTCAACCGCTGCCGGGCCCGCTTTGGGCTGCTATTGGGCCGGAGCTTCAGCCTCTTCCGATCCCTCCTCCTCTTCCGCTACAATTTCACCTGAGATGACCGGGATGCTCCTCGTGATATCGGTGCCGTCTCCGAGCTGACCCTCGCTGTTCGCTCCCCAGGCAAACAGCGCCCCCTCGGAAATGATTCCCAGGGAATGGGCTCCGCCGGCGCTGACCAGGGTCCACGCAAGACTACTGTCGACAAGCACCGGTACACTGCTGCCTTCAAAGGTGCCGTTTCCGAGCTGACCCCAGCTGTTCGCTCCCCAGGCCCAAAGCGTGCCATCGGTCTTGAGGGCCAGGCTGTGGTCCCTCCCCGCGCTTACGGCCGTCCAGTCGGTCTCTTCATTCACCGGTGCAGGCGTGCTCCTGTCTGCCCCGGTCCCGTCTCCGAGCTGGCCCCAGTTGTTTGCCCCCCAGGCCCAGAGCGTGCCGTCGGTCTTGAGGGCCAGGCTGTGCTCTCTCCCCGCGCTGATGGCCTTCCAGTCGGTCTCATCCGTGACCTTGCCCGGCAGATAGACCGCCTCGGACCCATCGAAGCCCAGCTGGCCTCTGCGATTGTCGCCCCACGCCCACAGCGTGCCATCGGCCTTGAGCGCCAGGGTGTGCATACCCCCCGCGCTCACGGCCACCCAATCCGTGTCGGCGCCCACTTGCGTGAACCTCGATCTGTTCTGCGCTGTACCGTCTCCGAGCTGGCCCCTTTCATTGTTGCCGCACGCCCACAGAGTGCCGTCTGTCTTCAGACCGAGGCTGTGGAGTTCACCGGCGCTTGCGGCTACCCAATCGGTTCCTGCAATGTGCGTCTGGGCGGGCAGGGACCTGATTTGCCAGAAGTTGCCCGTTCCGAGCTGACCGGACAGGTTGCACCCCCAGGCCCAGAGTGTGCCATTCGCCCTGAGCGCCAGGCTGTGCAGCCCGCCTGCGCTGACGGATACCCAGTCGGCATCGGCGCCCACCCGCTCGGGGGCAAAGCGTTCCCTCCAGTCACCCAGCCCGAGCTGGCCCTGGTTGTTATCACCCCACGCCCAGAGGGTTCCGTCTGATTTCAGGCCGAGATTGTGCCATCCTCCCGCATCGGCCGATGACCACACGATGACCTGCTCGGCGGCAACCACATCATCGTCATCGTCGTCTTCAAAGTACGAACAGGCGGGAACAAGGGCAAGACAGAGTATTATCACCCCGCGCAGAAGCAATGTCTCCATGAAGGGCCCCCTCATCTTTGCATTCAATTCACTCGCTCACATGAAACATGTGCACAGAAAGCCACCCAGATAAAATGCAATATACGTGCAAACCATAACTGCCAGAAATCATATCGTGTTGGAAACCCGCCGCCATCCCGGAGACGCAAGAAATGCAAACTTTTTCCCTGTTGCATGAAATTTTTTCATCCCGTCGATCCCTTCTGTGCCGGGCTAGGGGGAGGTATTTCTCCCCCGGTCTTCTGTTTACCCGTCTCCCGGCAGAGCGCCTCACCGTTTCCTCTCGGGAATAACCTTAAGGAGGATATGTGCAGCAACAGATTGTTTTCTCAGTATGAAATCATCCTCCCCTTCTCTTCACCCGGCCGGGTCTGCGGTATGATATGCATTATAGCCCAATTTTTACTTGACTTTGCCTCACCATTTTCTTTATCTACCTATTTCCATGACAAGCTATATTTTACTTACAACCAGCTCCAGCTTCTTTTTCTTTTTTGGTTAGGTCTACCTGCTGAAAGCTTTTTTTCACTGAGCAGAGGAGAGCTAGTCAAAAAAGGCCGCGGGTAGACCCGATGGATCTACCCGCGGCCTTTTTTTATGCACAGTGCCTTAAGCATGGGTGCATGAGCAGCACAATAGACAAGGGGGATCATGGCATGAGAAAGGTTTTCGGGTTTCTGATGGTTTCAGTGATGGTGATGGGAATTCTCTGCGGGGCATTCATTGCCTCGGCATCTGCGGAGAACATCAAGGTGGGGGCCGCGATGAATCTGACAGGTCCTGCGTCCACATGGGGGCAGTATCACGCGAAGGGGCATCAGGACTATTTCCGGTATGTCAACGAGGTCAAGGGGGGCGTGGCCGGCAGACAGATCGAGCTGATTCTCGTGGACACCGCCTACAAAGTGCCCGAGGGGGTCTCGGCGGTGAGGAAGTTCGCCCAGCAGGACAAGGTGGACATGATCGCAACCTGGAGCGCGGGCGAGGGGCTCAACGCCAAGCCCATCATCAAGCGCTACGGGATACCCGCAATCAACTATTCAACGGCGTGGGAGATTCTCGAGCCGCCCATCGATTTCATGTACCTTCCCTTCGGCAGCTACCGGCTCGACTGCTACGCGATCCTGGAATACGTGAAGGAGGTCCACAAGGGCAGCGAGCCGCCGAAGGTAGGACTCCTCACCTACAACAATGCCTACGGCCGCTCCATCCATAAGCCCAGCATCGAATATGCCAAGGAAAAAGGTATCGATCTCGTGGCCATCGAAGAGTTCCCGCCCAAGACCGTGGACGTCACCACCGAGCTTATGCGGCTCAAGGAGAAAGGGGCCGAGTATGTCTTCATACAGCTCCTGCCTGCGGCCATCATCTCCGCGTTCAAGAGCGCGGACAGGATCAACTATGATCCCATGTTCCTGGGCACCTGGACCTCGACAGACCCCGACTTCTTCAAGATGGGCAAGGGGCTCATACGGGACCGGCTGAAAATGCAATTCCCGGGAGGTCTTCCCGTGGACGGGACCCCGGGCGTCAAGATCATCATGGACCTCTGGGACCGATATAAGACCGTGGATTCCTTCGACACCGCATACTGGGAAGGGGTGGTGGTGGCCATGATCATGGAGCGCGCGTTCATCAGGGCCGGCGAGAAATTCGGAAAGATCACGCCCGAGACCATCAACCAGGCTCTGGAGTCGTTTGTCGATGAGGATTTCGGCGGCCTGGTTCCAAACATCACCTACACGAAAGACGACCACGGCGCCTCGTTTACCGCGCGGATTGTGCAGGTCGGGGAAGACGGGTCCTACGTCCCGCTCACCAACTTCTTCGTCCCGGGCAAGGATAAGATCCAGATTCTCAAATAAGGACACACTCTATGAGGGCTTTTCGGGGACAACCGAGCATATTCAGCAACGAAAACATGGAGGGCAGGCGCGCCGACCTTCAGGTGCGCTCCCTCTCCTTGAGCTTCGGCGGCATCCGCGCCTTGAGCGGCGTGACCCTCGATGTCGCCGCCGGCGAGCTCGTGGCGGTCATCGGCCCCAACGGGGCCGGCAAGACGAGCCTCATGAACTGCATCACCGGTTTCTACCGCCCCACGTCCGGAGACATCGTCTTCGGCGGCACAAACATTACCAGGCTCCCTGCCCACGAGCTCACTCGCATGGGGATCGGCAGGACTTTTCAGAACATCGAGCTCTTCCCGGGCATGAGCGTGCTCGACAACCTGCTCCTGGCCCGCCACATCCACTGCGGCTACGGCTTCGTCCCGGCAGCGCTGTTCGCTCCCTCGGTCAGAAGGGAGGAGATCCGCCACCACCGGATTCTGGAAGAGATCATCGATTTCCTCGAGATCCAGTCTGTGCGTAAAGAGCTCGTGGGTTCGCTGCCCTACGGCATGCGCAAACGCGTGGAGCTGGGCAGGGCCCTGGCGCTGGAGCCCAAGCTCCTGGTGCTGGACGAGCCGTTCGCGGGCATGACCCTGGAAGAAAAGGAAGACATGGTGCGCTTTCTCTTGGAGCTGAACGGCTCGTGGGGACAGACCATGATCCTGGTGGAGCACGACATGTCCATTGTGATGAGCATATCCAAGCGTATTGTGGTCCTGAACTTCGGAGAGAAGCTCGCCGAGGGGCCGCCTGAGGAGATTCAGGACCACCCTGAGGTGATCAAGGCATACCTCGGAGAGTCCACAGACTTGAACGTGGACGATGAGACTGGAATGAGAGGGGCGGTGGATGCAGGCAACGAATAATCGCGAGCAGACCGCAGACACTCCTCTGGATGTGTTTGCACACCTCACCCTCCCGCAGGTCCTGGCCATGCAGGCCGAAAGGCTCGGAGACAGGCACGTGGCTCTGCGGGAAAAGGCCTACGGGATCTGGCAGCGCTACACGTGGAATGACTACTTCACTTACGTAAAAAAAACCGCGCTCGCCATGATGGCGCTGGGGATCAAACGCAACGACATCGTGGCGATCATCATGGACAACCATCCCGAGTGGCTCTTCAGCGAGCTCGGTGCCCAGGCCTTCGGTGGCGTGTCGCTCAATCTCTTCACCTCGGCGGTCGCAAGCGAGCTCGTTCAGGCCCTCATCCGGGTCCGCTCCCCTCTCGTGGTGGCTCAGGACCAGGAGCAGGTGGACAAGCTCCTTGAACAGATCGACAAGCTCCCTTTCCTGCGCACCATCGTCTACATCGACCCCACGGGCATGGGGCCCTACCGGGACAACCCTTTGCTGATGAGCTTTCGCGAGCTCCTGGAGCTCGGGGAAGAACACGGGCGGAAACACCCGGGCCTCTTCGAGCAGGAGCTCGGCAAGGGAAGGGCCGTTGAGACCGCGCTCATGATCATGACCTCCGGCACCACCGGGGTATCGAAGCTCGCCATGCTCACCCACCGCAACTTCACCGCCATGGCGCGCCAGTGGCTCTCCTCGGTACCCATAGGCGTGGGGTCGAACTGGATGTCCATGAGCCCGCCCGCCTGGATCGTGGACCAGATGTGGGGTGTTGGGGTGACGCTCGCAGGCGGCATGACCATGAACTTTCCCGAAACCGTGGAAACCATACAGCAGGATTTCCGAGAAATAGGCCCCTCAGTGCTCATCACCTCGTCAAGGTTCTGGGAAGACCTGGCTTCGAAGATCAGGGTGAAGATCGGCGACGCCGGGTTCGTCAACCGGGCCTTCTTCTCCCTGGCCGAGAAGATCGGCACCGCCGTGGTGAAGTGCGAGGCTGAACGGAGGCCTGTGCCTTTCTGGCTGAAGATGCTCAATGCATGGGCGTCTCTGGCGGTCTTCAGGCCGCTGCTCGACCGGGTGGGCTGCTCCCGCTTCGTCAGCGCCTATACCGGCGGACACCCCATCAGCCCTGACGTCATCCGGTTTTTCCGGGCCGTGGGCTTGAACCTCAAGCAGTGCTACGGACTCACCGAGACCTGCGGCATCTTCCAGGTGCAGCCCGATGACGAGGTCAAGCTCGAGACCGTGGGCAAGCCCCTTCCGGGTACCATGGTAAGGATTTCCGAGGACCAGGAGGTCCTGGTTTCGAGCGATACGGTTTTTGCCGGGTATCACGACGATTACGACGCCACCCGGGCATCATTCGAACAGGGCTGGCTCCGCACCGGCGACGCAGGCTATCTCGACGACGACGGGCACCTTGTCATCATCGGCCGCAAGCAGGACATCATCCGGGACAAGCACGGTAATGCCTTTTCGCCCGACTTCATCGAGACCAGGCTCAAGTTCTCGCTCTTTATCAAGGAGGCCGTCATCTTCGGCGAGGGCCGCCCGTTCATCACGGCGCTCATCAACATCGATATGGGCAACGTGGGCAACTGGGCGGAGGAGCGTATGATCCCCTACACCACCTATACCGACCTCTCCCAGCAGCCCCGGGTCGAAGAGCTCATCCTTGGGGAGGTGCGGCAGGTGAACACGCAGCTGCCTCAGCCCATGAAGATCAGAAAATTCATCCTCCTCTACAAGCTCCTGGATGCGGACGACGAGGAACTCACCCGCACGGGAAAGGTGAGGAGGAGGTTTATCTACGGGCTCTACCTCCCCATGATCGAGGCCATGTACGATGGCAGGAACGAGGCGGAGGTGGAGGGAAAGGTGCGCTACCGAGACGGGCAGATAGGCATGATCCGGACCACGGTCAGGGTCATCAACGTGGAGTGATGGCGACACGGCGATATCCATCTTCCGCAGGGAAGCCTGCATCGGCTTGAGGGGAGAGTGAATGCATTGTTCGATCCTCTCCTTGTCCCTTGCGGAAAGGGGAGAAAAAAAGAGAAGACCCCTTGGGCAGGAATGCCAAGGTTATCTTGATCAACGAAGGAGTAAGGGATGGATTTTTTCATACAACTGCTGGTGAACGGGCTCAGTATCGGGCTGCTCTACGGGCTCTCGGCCATGGGGTTCGTGATGATCTTCAAGTCATCGAGCGTGCTCAACTTCGCCCACGGAGAGCTGCTCGCCATGGGGGCCTTTCTCTTCCTGGTGCTCACCACCTGGGCCGGGCTCCCTGTCTATCTGGCCTTTCTCATCACGCTCGCCGGGAGTTTTGTGCTGGGGTTTGCAGTCGAGCGCCTGTTCTTGCGGCCGTTGATCGGTGAGTCCCTGATCTTCGTGATCATGCTCACGGTGGGGCTGGCATCCATCTTCAAGGGGCTCCTGCTCTTCTTCTTCGGCGGCAACCTCCACACCTACCCCGAGTTCCTGCCCGCAGGCCTGGGATTGCAGTTTGGGAATGTCCTCATCCCGCCGGTGTATGTGGCCTCGTCGTTCATCGGCATCGTCTTCCTCGTGCTCTTCGGGCTCTTCTTCAAGTTTTCGCCCCAGGGGATCTTCATGCGCTCGGTGGCCGACAACCAGACCGCGGCCCTGTCGCTGGGCGTCCACGTGAAGAAGGTCTTCGCGCTCTCATGGGCCATCGCGGCCATGGTGGCGGGCATGAGCGGGATCGTGCTGGGGGTGATCAACGGCATCAACGTGCACGAGATCAGCGCCATCGGGCTCAAGGTCTTCCCCGTGGTGATCCTGGGCGGCCTCGACAGCATCGGCGGAGCCATTATCGGCGGGATCATCATCGGCCTGCTCGAGACCTTCACCTGCGGGTACATCTCGCCCTCGCTGCGCGACGTGGTGCCCTATGCAGTGCTCGTGTGCATCCTGCTCATCAAGCCCTACGGGCTCTTCGGGCTCGTGGAGATCGAGCGGGTATAGGAGAAGGGATCATGCGAAGGCTCAGTTTCCATCCCTGCGGCAACTTCAAGGAGTCGTACGCGCAGGAGATAACCATCTTCGAGACCGACTTCGGACGACTCTCTCTCATGGCGGGCCTCATTCTGCTCTTTGGCGTGCTGCCCTTTGTCAGCAGCCCGTACTTTCTCTATGTGTGCAACATGATCGGGATCGCGGCCATCGCGGCCTTGGGCCTGAACATCCTCATCGGCTACACCGGGCTTATCTCGCTGGGTCATGGGGCCTTCTTCGGGGTGGGCGCCTATGCCGCGGCCATCCTCGCCACCCGGCTTGGGTTGCCCTTCTGGGTCTGCGTGCCTGCTGCCGGTATCGTGACCGCACTGACGGGCATGGTCTTCGGCATCCCGTCGGGGAGGCTCAAGGGGCTCTACCTCACCATCGCCACCCTGGCCGGCCAGTTCATCATCGAATACATCCTCGTCCACTGGGAGTCGCTCACCCAGGGGACCATGGGCATTGTCCTGCCTGAGGCTACGATCTTCGGGCTGGTCATCGACGGCGATCGCCCGTTTTTCTACGTGATCTTCGTCTGCCTGGTGCTCGTGACCTGGATGACGAAGAATCTCATGCGCACCCGCTTCGGCAGAGCGTTCATCGCCATCCGTGACAACGACCGGGCCGCCGAGGGCATGGGGATCCCCATCTTCCCCTACAAGCTCCTCTCCTTCGGGATCAGCTCGTTCTATGCCGGGTTCGCAGGCGCCATCTGGGCGTTCTACATGATCAGCATCACCTCGGAGCCCTTCACCTTGAGTCTTTCCGTAGAATACATTGCCATGGTCATCATCGGAGGGCTCGCCAGCATTCCCGGCTCCATCTTCGGGGCGATCTTCATCACCGGGCTCAACGAGATACTGCGCTGGCTCACTGACATCTTCATGGGCATGGGAATGGCAAGCGGTTTCGGACTCAACATGGCCTCGCTCAGGGAGCTGGCTTTTGGCCTGGCCATCGTGCTCTTCATCCTATTCGAGCCCAAGGGCCTCGCCGAGATCTGGCGGATCGTGCGCTCGAACTTCAGGCTCTGGCCTTTTTCCTACTGATGGAGGGGACTCATGACCGATAACAACAGCGAAATCTTCCTGCAGCTCAACAACATCAGCGTGGTCTACTCCGACGTGATCCAGGTGCTCAAGGGGGTATCGCTGACCGTGGAGAAGCACCGGATCGTCTCCCTGCTCGGCAGCAACGGCGCGGGCAAAACCACCACGCTCAAGGCGATCTCGGGTCTGCTCAAGCCGGAGAACGGCAAGGTGACGGACGGGTCCATCTTCTTCGACGGCGCCTACATCCAGAATTCCTCGCCCGAGGAGATCACGCGCAAGGGGATCATCCAGGTGCTCGAAGGCAGGCAGCCCTTCAAGTACCTCACCATCGAGGAAAACCTCAAGGTGGGCACCGCCACCCGGTGGACCAGGCCGTACAAAAAAGACCTGGAAATGGTCTACGACTATTTCCCGGCGCTTACCAAGCGCAGGAAGACCCTGGCCGGGTACTGCAGCGGCGGCGAGCTCCAGATGCTCGTCATGGGCCGCGCCCTCATGGCGCACCCCAGGCTCCTGCTCCTTGACGAACCCTCGCTGGGGCTTGCCCCGCTCGTGGTAAGGGAGATCTTCCGGATCATCCGGCGGATCAACGAGGAGCAGGGGACCACGATTATCCTGGTTGAGCAGAACGCAAATATGGCGCTGCAGATCGCGCACTACGGGTATGTCATGGAAAACGGGAAGATCGTCATGGAGGGAGAGGCTCCCGCCCTGAGGGAAAACCCGGACGTCAAGGAGTTTTATCTGGGGGTGAGCGCCGGGGGCAAGACCCGGACGTACAAGGACATCAAGTCGTACCGCAGGCGCAAGAGGTGGCTGTAAACAAAAGATGCGGCTTTGCCCGGTATGCGATTTGTGCAGCACATGCAAGATATATTAGAGGATTTTTTAGCCGCAGGTTGCTGGATTACAGGTACAAAGCCCGCTTGATCGAGGAGGATGGAACCATGCATGAGTTTTTCGATGAAAAGGAAACACTCACGGGAAAAGAACGGGAGGAATACTTCAACCGCAAGCTAGCCGCCATGGCTGCTCAGGGATACGAGCGCTCTTCGGCCCTCAGAAAGATCTTCGACGAGCGCGGGATCCGCCCCGACGACATCCGCACCGTTGACGACCTCCAGAAGCTCCCGGTCATCTCGCGCAGCGGGCTCATCGAGCTCCAGGCCCAGGACCCGCCCTTCGGGGGGTTCTGTGACACGCAAGCCGACATCGACCGGATCTTCACCTCGCCCGGGCCCGTGTACGAGCCGCACCTGAGCCCGGAAGACCCCCTGTGGGCGCGGGCATACTGGGCAGCCGGGTTTCGCAGGGGCGACATCGTGCTCAACGCCTTCTCCTACCACATGGTGGCGGCGGGGCTGACCTTTCACGGCGGTCTGAGGCGCGTGGGGGCTACGGTCGTGCCTTCGGGATCGTCAGGCGCCCAACAGCAGGTACAGCTCATCCGCGACCTCAAGGTCACCGGCTATACGGGCACACCCAGCTTTCTCATGTCTATCATCGACAAGGCCGCCGGGATGGGATACGATTTTGCCCGGGACTTCTCCGTACGGCGGGCGAGCTTCGGCGCGGAGCCTCTGCAGCCATCCATGAGAAAGCGCTTCGAGGAGGAGTATGGCATCGACACCTATCAGATGTACGGGGCCACCGAGGTGGGCGACATCGCGTACGAGTGCCGGGAAAAGAACGGCTGGCACATCTGCGAAGAGGTCATCGTGGAGATAGTGGATCCGGAGACCGGCAGGCGCCTTCCCGATGGGGAGCTCGGCGAGGTAGTGGTGACCAGACTCAACTCCATCTTCTTTCTTTTGCGCTTCGCAACCGGCGACCTTTCCAGCCTTATGCCCGGGTTGTGCCCCTGCGGAAGGGCCTCACGGATGCTCTCGGGCATTGCCGGGCGTCTGGGCGACGCGGTCAAGGTGAGGGGCATGTTCGTGGCGCCCAGCCAGTTGAAAAGACTCTCCCTGCTCTTTGACGGCCTTCGATTCCAGCTCGTCGTCACCCGCCCGGGCCACCGCGACCATCTCGCCGCCAGGCTGGAAACCGGTGCAACAGGCGATGCGCTCCGGGAGATCACCAGCCGGTTTGACCAGGCCTTCCGGGAGATCTGCACCGTCAAGATCGATTCCATCGAAACCGTGCCCGCCGGCACCCTGGGAGACAGCGCCCCCTCCATAGTGGATCAGAGGTCCTGGAAATAACTTAAAGAGGCTTGCCATGGGAAAATACGACTCTCAGAAAAAACAGGTGCTCGACTGCATAATGTCACTGGTTGCAAAGGGTTTCGTCCAGGGGACCGGCGGCAATGTCTCCCTGCTTCTGGAAGACGGAAGCGCCGTCGCCATAACCCCGACCCAGCGCGAATACGCAACCATGACCCCCGATGACATCTGCATCGTGGACTTCGACCTCAACCCCCTGGAAGAAAGCGGCACAGCACCATCCATGGAGACGGCGATGCATCTTGCGATCTATCGCAGCCGCCCGGATGTGGGCGCGGTTGTACATACCCACCAGATATTCGCGAGCGTCTTCTCCCTGATCAGCGAGCCCATACCCGCCCTGTTCGACGAGGTCTCGGGCGCCATCGGGCCGAAGGTGGAGATCGTCCCCTATGCCCTCTCGGGCAGCAAAGAGCTCGCGGACAACGTAGTCTCGAAGCTCGGCAACCGAGCCAATTGCTACATCCTCCAGAACCACGGCGCCCTGTCCCTGGGCAGGGATCTCAACCATGCCGCACGCAACGCCGAGCTCCTGGAAAAGGCCGCGCAGGTCTACTACTACGCCCTGACCACGGGCAGAACAGTCTCTGTGCTGCCGCAGAACGTTCAGGATCTCATGTCCCTGATAGTCACCGGCAGGCAGGACGAGGAGATCAAGCGCCGCCGGGGATAGGCGGGAGCCTTTCCCCTCGAGCGCCCCACACAGGCGGCAGAGATAAACGGGAACGACCCCTGTGCAAATGCCGGCATCGAGACCGGCTGACGGGTGAACATTGCGGCCATCCGCCCCGATAGAACCGGCAAAGGACTCCATCTCCGCCCACCAGCCCTTGATATGTTCAAGGATCTGTAATACATTGTCTATAAGTATGAAAAAAGTTCATACGGAGGAGTCTCATGCCTGAGAGGATCATTATCTACGGAAAGGCGGGTTGACCCTACACCGATCAGGCCAGGTCGGCCTACCGGAATGCGGAGTACGTGGACGTAAAGAAAGACCCGTCCAGGCTTCAGGAGATGCTCTCCCTCACCAACGGCACCCGCCAGGTCCCGGTCATCGTAGAAAACGGCGCCGTCAAGGTAGGATATGGAGGTTCCTGAGGGATATAGAGGCTCATCGTGCATGAGCCAACAAACAGGGGACGTCCGTGAAATTTGGACATTTCGCCCGTTATTTCCCCTGCCTCGTCCAGTTACGTGAGATAAGGTAATCGGAATCACACATTGCTCACTATCCCCATTCGTATGCATCGGACCTTACAGGATCGGTGAAAGCGGGCGGATTGCCTCTCCGTCATTGGCGCAGCCAATGTATGCCCGTCCCCGATATCACCCGATATCGGTCAAACAGCTCTTGAGTCTGGGGTGAAATCTGAACCCGTCCCCAATATCGGGATTAAATTTGCACCCGTCCCCGATATTCGGGGACAAAGAGCTCTTGGAACAGCCTTAAGAATGCAGAGTCCGTGAGGCTCGCGATGAAATCCCTGACGATCTCTCCGGGCTGGTGGCTCTCCTCGTAGCCGGGGTCGAGCCGCTCCAGGAAGCAGGTGCGGATCTTGGACTCGGGTCGCTTTTCCAGGAGATCCTCCATGAGCCGGTCGAACACGAGAACATACATGGTCCGGATCTTGGACGACTCGGCCTTGACCAGCGGGTTGAGATAGATCCGCTCGTAATTGAACCGCTTCAGCTCCTCCAATGCCTCGAACACGCGGGGTGAGTAGGAGATGGAGCCTTCTCCGGAGTGCCGGACGAGGTCCTCGACCAGGGAGTAGACGATCTTGCCGTTGGTATTGCCCAGGACACGGGATGCTGTTCGGGGAATGTCGCTCCGCGAGATGATGCCAAGGGCTATGGCGTCTTCGATGTCTCTGCCGATGTAGCTCACCGTGTCAACGATCCGCACCAGGCAGCCCTCTACGGTCATGGGCGGCGGGGTCCGGCCCTGACGGATGAGCTCGACCTTCCGGTCGAGGTCGTCGAAAGAGAGCGCGGTCTCGGGGCACAGTGCCTGCTCGGTGGTCTCGCCATTGTGGCAGAGGATCCCGTCTAAGACCTGGAGGGTGAGGTTGAGCCCCTTGCCGCCCTTCTCTATGCGCTCCAGGGCCTGGATCGCCTGCACGTTGTGCCTGAACGGGCCGATGCCCGCCTGCATGCAGAGCTCGTCCAGGTACTGTTCGCCGTCGTGGCCAAAGGGAGGATGTCCGATGTCGTGGCCGATGGACACGGCCTCGATGAGGTCGTCGTTCAGGCCGAGCCTGCGGCCGATGGTCCGGGCGATTCTGGAGAGCAGCTGCACATGGATGACTCGGTGGGAAATCCCCTGGTGCCCTACCAGGTAGAATACCTGCGTCTTGTCGATGTATGAGGTGTACGCCTGGGAGTGAAGGATCCGGTCCACGTCGATGGAAAACGCATCCCGCATGTCCCACGCGCTCGAATCGTCGGCTCTCTTCCTCACTGCTTGGTCGGGACGAGTGCCAGTCATATCCTTCATCTCTCTTGAAAAATCACTTCGCCTTCACCGGCTGCGGGAGTCGCCTTCCACAGCGGGAGGCCATGAATGCCCCGCAAGTCCGGCTCCGGGGTGGTCGGTTCAGGAGGATATCTTCGAGAACTGCGCCACCCGGTCGAACAATCCGACCAGACTCTTGAGCAGCGCGATACGGTTCCTGCGGATATCCTCGTCCTCGCTCATGACCAGGACCTTGTCGAAGAAGGCGTCGATGGGCTCTTTCAGGCCCGCCAAGAGCTTGAGCGCCCGGGCGTACTCTCCCCTGTCCGCGTGGGTGATGAAGGAGGTTTCCATCTCCCTGAAGCGCGCATACAAAGCCTTTTCCTCGTCCTGGACAAAGAAGGCCTCGGATACGGTGCCCTCGGCCTGGGTCTTTTTCAGAATGTTCTCCACACGCTTGGAGGCCGAGGAAATGGACGCGAACCACTCCTCCTGCTTCACTTCCGCTATGGCCTGGGCGCGCATGAAGGTGTCTACGGGATCGTCGAAGCCCTGCAGCACCGCCTCGATCACGTCGCCGGGGATGCCGCGCGCCTGAAGGATGGAGACGAACCGGGACCGGAAAAAGGACAACACGTCTTCCTTGACCTCGGCGGCGTCCCTCTTGAGCCGGTTCGCGAGCTGAAGCAGCGACTGGTCGATGAGTTCCGAGATGGATATGCGATAGCCTTTTGCCAGCAGGATGTTCTCGATGGCGATGGTCTGCCTCCGCAGGGCGAAGGGATCTGAAGTGCCGGTTGGGATCAGGCCCACGCCGAAGCACCCGCAGATGGTGTCGATCCTATCGGCGATGCCCACCAGGTCGCCCAAGATGTCCGAGGGCAGCTCGTCTTCCGCCGAGGAGGGGAGGTAGTGCTCGCGGATGGCGCGCGCCACCTCGGGATCGCGCCCTTGCCGCAGGGCGTACTCCCTGCCCATGATTCCCTGGAGCTCGGGCAGCTCGCATACCATGAGGCTGTTCAGGTCGGCCTTGCACAGATATGCGGCCTCGGCCGCCTTCTCCTTTTTAGCCGGAGCCAGGATATCGGCCAGGTACAGCGCGACCTTGCGGAAGCGCTCCATCTTTTCGTACGAGGTGCCCAGGTCCTTGTGGAAGATGACGTTTTTCAGTTTTTCCGCATAGACCTCCAGGGGCACCTTGAGGTCTTCTTCGAAGAAGTACTTGCCGTCGTCGAGGCGGGCCTTGAGCACCCGCTCGTAGCCCGTGCGTACCACGGCGTCGCTCTTGGGCACGATGTTGCTCACCGCGGCGAAGTAGGGCCGCAGGCTCGATCCATCTTCAAGGGAATACATGGGGAAGTACCGCTGGTGGTGCTTCATCACGGTAACCAGTACCTCGACGGGCAGTTCGAGAAAGGCGTCGTCGAAACGGCCGATGATGACATGCGGATACTCCACCAGGTTCGCCACCTCGTCGAGCAGGTCTTTGTCCTTCACCTGGGCCTTGAGGTTGCGGGCGTTCATGCCCACCCCCTCCCAGATGAGGGTTTTGCGCTTTTCGATGTCGGGAATCACGAAGCGCTCGGTGAGAAGATTTTCGTAGCCCCGGGCGTCCGGGACATCGACGGGGTCTCCGGCCATGAACCGGTTGCCGCGGGTCTGCCTGCCGGCCTTCACGCTGCCGAAGCTCACGGGCAGGACTTCCTCGCCGAAAAGGGCCACGATCCAGTGGACCGGCCGGGCGAAGCGCACGCTGGGGTTCGACCATCTCATGGCCTTGGGAAAGGGAATCTGAGAGATCAGATCCTGAAGCGTCTCTCTCAGGAACTCATCCGCGGGCCCGCCCGGGATGGTCCGGGTGACACAGAGGTACTCGCCCTTGGGCGTCTGCGCAAATCCCACCTCGGAGATGTCCACCCCTGCCGAGCGCGCGAAGCCCAGCGCCGCCTTGGTGGGGTTGCCCTCCGCGTCGAAGGCGGCCTTTTTCGCCGGGCCCATCCGGTTCTCCACCGTGTCGGGCAGCGAGTCCGGAAGACCCATCACCCTCACGGCGAGCCTCCGGGGGGTGCCGAAAACCTCCACGGGCTCGTGCGCAAGCTTTGCCTCTTCGAGCCTGCCGGAAATCCACGATCTCATGAACTCAAGGGCAGGGACGATATAACTGCAGGGTATTTCCTCGGTGCCGATCTCAAACAGCAGTGCCCTGGACATGTCTACACCTCGCTCCTCTCGCTCTGCAGGCTCTCAAGGTAGAGCCGTGCCGCGGTCCTGGCCAGCTCCCTGACCCGCGCGATATAGGACTGGCGCTCGGTGGTGCTGATGGCATTGCGAGCATCCAGGAGATTGAAGGTGTGGGAGCACTTGAGGCACATGTCGTACACGGGAAGGGCCAGGCCCTTTTCCGCCACCCGCCTGCCCTCCTCCTCGTAGAGGGTGAAGAGCTTGAGCAGGGTCGGGACATCGGCCAGCTCGAAGTTATAGGTGGACCACTGGCGCTCGCCTTCGTGGTGGACGTAGCCGTAGGATGTCGAGCCCTTCCACATGATGTCGTAGACCGAGCTCTTGTTCTGGAGAAACATGGCGATCCGCTCCAGGCCGTAGGTGAGCTCGGCGCACACCGGGTCGAGGTCGTAGCCCCCCACCTGCTGAAAATAGGTGAACTGGGTGATCTCCATGCCGTCGAGCCAGACCTCCCAGCCCAGGCCCCAGGCGCCCAATGTCGGCGACTCCCAGTCGTCCTCGACGAACCGGATATCGTGTTCCAGGGTGTCGATCCCGAGCTGGCGCAGCGAGTCCAGGTAGATCTCCTGCACGTCCATGGGCGCGGGCTTGAGGATCACCTGAAACTGGTAGTAGTGCTGGAGCCGGTTCGGGTTCTCTCCGTACCGGCCGTCGGTCGGCCTGCGTGAAGGCTCAACATACGCCACATTCCAGGGGTCGGGGCCCAAGGCCCTTAAGAACGTGTGGGGATTGAAGGTTCCCGCCCCCACCTCAAGATCGTAGGGCTGCCCGATGAGGCAGCCGTAACGAGACCAGTAATCCTGCAGATTTAGAATGAGTTCTTGGAAGTCCATAATGGTCCCCTCTATCACTGGTTCAGGTCAAAATCAAGCAGCTTCGCCAGGAAGGAAACGGTTTTAAGCCGTTTCTCTGACACCTTGTTGCACACGGCCAGGAGAAAGGAGGTAATCTCCCTTTTCAGGGATGCCTTGACCGAGAGTCTCTGCAGCACATCCCCATCGAGCCGGGAGGCATTGAGCAGAAATGTGGTTGCCTCCCGCGAGAGCATGTTGGCCGGTACCGTCCTTGAGACCCCGGCCTTGCCCGGTCGGGCCAGGTCGATTCCGTAGCCGAGCGAAGAGAGGATGTTCATCAGGGCCACTGCCCACACCGAGAACCACTGGCGGTCGGGCTCCATGGCCTTGAGCGCGGAGCGCAGGTGATCGTAGGTGGCCGGACTCGGGTCCATGGGACCCAGGTGCTCCTTGATGAGCTCCAGCAGGACCGAGGCGTGTGCCAGGAGCTCGAGGTCTTCCCTGATCCCCAGGTGGGCGTCGATGAGCTGGGCCGACTCGAGCCGGTGCAGGTCACCCTCCCTCTTGACAAAGACATCCAGGGACACCTCGCAGAATGGCTCCAGGGTGCCGGGAAAGCGCTTCTTGCTCCGTTTGGCGCCCTTGGCGATCGCGTGGACAATACCCCTTTCCTTTGTCAGGGCGCAGACGATCTTGTCCGATTCGAGAAAATCGATGCTGTGAAGGATGATGGCGTCTGTGGTGATCCTGTTCATGGTGCCTTAGAGAAGCAGCAGCCCCGCGATGCCCAGGTATGCCGCAACCCCCAGGATGTCCATGGTCGTGGTCACGAAGGGGCCCGAGGCGACGGCCGGATCTTTGTCGAACTTATAGAAGAGAATGGGCAGGAATGTGCCCATGAAGGATGCCAGAGACATGGAGATCGTAATGGCAAGCGCCACCACGATGGAGATCCGCAGCTCGTCGGGATAGAGGAGATAGGCGATCAGGCCGAGCATAACCCCGAACATGGCCCCCAGCAGAACGCCCACGCCCATCTGTTTGATCACGATGCTCCGGAAATTCGAGGAGGAGGACGCCCCGGTGGCGATGCCGCGCACGATCAGCGCAACGGCCTGTGCGGCCACGTTGCCCCCCATGCCGAGGATGATGGGCATGAAGGCGGCCAGGCCCACCACCTTGCTGATGGTGGTCTCGAACTCCCTGATGAGGAAGGTGGCGAGCACTCCCCCCACCCAGCTTACGAAGAGCCAGGGGATCCGGGTGGAGGCGTTCCTGACCACGGACGAGCTCAGCAGGTCTTCTTCGGCGCCCGCGAGCATGAACATGTCTTCGGTGGCCTCTTCTTCCATGATGTCCACGATGTCGTCGACCGTGATCCGGCCCAGGAGAAGACCCTGCTCGTCCACCACCGGCAGGACAACGGAGTCGTAGCGCTTGAAGAGGTTCGCCACCTGCTCCTGGTCCATGTCAACCGGCACGGTCAGGGGGTCGAGGTCCATAATCTGGGCCATGGTGGAATCCGGCTTGGAGAGGATGAGGTTCACCAGGGGCACGGTACCCACCAGAACACGCCGGTTGTCGACCACGTAGACCATGTGGATGTTGTTGATCTCTGTGTGGAGCCTGCGTATCTGGGCGATCACCTCGTCCACGGTGGCGTTGGGCTGCGCAGAGATCAGCTCCCGCTGCATGATACCGCCTGCCGTGTCCTCCGGATACTTGAGCAGGGACTTGATGTCGTAAGAATCCTCGGGGCTGAGCTCGGCGAGAACCCGCTCAGCGCGCTCGGCGTGCAGGTCGCCAACCAGGTCGGCCGCATCGTCGGAGTCCATGTCCTGGACGATCCGCGCCAACTCCTTATCGGACATGCCGTCGATGATGTCTTCCCGGGACTCGGACGAAAGCTCGGCAATCACCTCGGACGCGGTGTCCACATCCAGGAGCACAAAGAACTTGCCTCTGGACTCCTCGTCGAGGGCCTCGATAAGCTCGGCGATCTCCACAGGCTTGAGATCATGGAGCATATCGATGATATGGAACTCCCAGCCCTTTTCGATATACTCTTGCAGAAGTTTTACGTCCGTTGCTTTTACCGGCATACCAATCCCTCACGAGGAATGCGGCGAGCGCTCTGTCGGGATACTCCTAGGAATCAGCTGGAATCGTTTCCGGGATATCCCCCGAAACCGCAAGTGCATACGCACCTGCCGACTCTTGCTGTGCAGGGCCCCTGCAGGTTTTCATGGAAAAACCGAAAATCACGATCAGCAGGAAGATGGCTACGAAGATGATCACGATCCGCTGAAGGGTAAAGCTCTCGACCCGGGTGTTTTTCATGAACCTGCTGCGGATTTCCTCCTTCTTTCCATGGGCTGCCAACGTTTCGTCCATATGACTGACGAGCTCTTCCTCGTTCATGTCGAATTCCTTGCTGATAACCTGGAGAAATCCGCGCAGAAAGGCTCTGGGAGGGAGTACGTCCACCTGGTCCTCTTCGAGAAATTTCAGGGTCTGGGCGGGTATTTTGGTTCTCTGCTCGATTTCCTTCAGAGAAATCCCGCGCTCCTCCCTTTCTTTCTTGAAATACTGTCCCAGTGTGAGCTTTTCTTCCGACATAGCCACCCCCTCGCGTTCTCATTCCCTTAGCATGACAATCCCCATGAGGCAAGAATTATGACCTTCCATCGCAATAGCTACAGTCTTTATGGATGGCGAAAAAATGGCAAGCGCCCGGGAAAAAGCCTTTCGAAAAATGGGGCAGGTGCCACAGTGTTTTTAGCATAAGGATTGCGGAGGAAATCAGAGCGGGCCTTCGGAATGCAGGAATGGGAAATCAATCTTCAAGGAATAGTTCGGGAACGATGGTCCGTCAAGGGCTTCCGCTAATTCTCCCGTGAATAAGAGTGTGAGGATGAACGGAAAATATCGGCCCCTTAAGACAGGCTTGGGAAAGTTGGTGCCGGAGAAGGGACTTGAACCCCCACGAGCTTGCGCTCATCGGATTTTGAGTCCGACGCGTCTACCACTTCCACCACTCCGGCAGTGTTTTTTCAATATCAGAGCTCTCCATGCTTTGCAAGTATTGCATGAGGTCATGGAGCACAGGTGGAAATGAAGCATCCTCCTGATGGAGGCGTGGAAGAATCGCTCTTCACGGCCGCGTCCGGCTCGGGATAGACCTTGAAACGCCCCAGAGACTGGGCTGAGAAGACCACCATTCCATCCTCAAACCGTGCATCTTCGATTGTAACCCATTGTTTCCCGCCCTCGTCAAAATACTCCACAACGGGATTGCCTGGTCCGTCATAGATCACCCTCACCTCTGCAGGCTCTGAAAGGACGAACCCGAAGGGGGCTATGGCAAATTCCACGAGGTGGGTGGTGTCGATGAACACGATGCTGGAGCCGTTTATGCCGGTGGTGCACTGTCCGATGCCGATGGGGAACCCTTCTTCCGTAGCCTGGGAAGACAGCTCGATGGTCACCCCGAGCTCACGGTCCTCGAACAGCAGATTCCCGCCGCCGACATACTCGGCGGAGAGGGTGAGAACGTCAAGGGCCGAAACCCGCAGCAGATGGACCATATCACCTGAGGCGTCCGCCACCAGATAGAGATACACCCCCGCCTCCGGGCAGGAAAGATATCCGTTTTCGATAACCGCGGTATTTTCGGTGAGGGGGAGAAAGCAGGTCCCGCTCGGATAGAGGGAGAACAGATCCACCTGCCGGCCCACCTCGGCGATGACATCCCAGACCTCGTAGCCTGCCAGACCTGAACTTACCAGGGTGTCGAGCAGGTCGGTGACCACAGAGCCGGCAATACCCCCCGGGCTTGCTGACGAGAAATCGAGAACATTGTATTGGGATGTTCCCGGATTGCCGCCTGCCTCGCCGTTATTGCCGGTGAGCCCGTCCCCGCCCTGATCCTGCGAAAGGTCAACGATCACCTCGCTTGAGAAGGAGCTTTCATTGCCTGCATGGTCATAGGCGGTGACGGCGATATAGTAGACCTGCCCTTCGAGAAAACCGCTGACGGTCACATGGTTTGTGTATCCGACGTCGAGTACGTACTGGTAGCTTCTCGATTCGGTTCCATAATACACCCGGTAGCCGCGCAGATCACTCTCCGTGTTGTGATTCCAGGAGATAGCCAGGGTCGCTGCGCAAAGAATCCCCGGGATACAGAAGAGATACAGCACCAGTATGGTAATTAACGCCCCGATAGGCCTTCTCATTATAAAATCAGCACAACAGCGTAAGTTTTTTCCCTTGTGCTGGAAAATTCGCATTCTGTCAAGTGATAAATGGTTATTTTGGATATCGTGTGTCATATTTCCTGCTGTTTCGGAAAACAGACAGAAAATAATGAATCCGGCTCACCGAAGCGATCGGGGAAAAATTCCGGAAAAAGATGCGGGAATGCCGTGCAGGGACATCCCTGCACGGCGCAGGGGCTTTTTGTTATTCCTCCGCCGGATACCCGATGATCTCTGCAATCCTGCGGTTCAGCGGCTCGATGGTTGTGTAGGTCTTCAGGTACACATCGTGGTACAGGTCGCTGTAGATTCTGCAGTTGGGCTCGTGCGGCTCGAAGGTCCTGCCCTTCTTCACCATGGCCTTGACCGCGTCTTCGAAGTTCGCGTGCATCCCGGTGGCGACGGCCGCGTCGATGGCGGCTCCTAAGGCCGAGATTTCCGAGGTGGCCATGCGCGACACCGGAAGGTTGAACATGTCGGCCGCCACCTGAACCGCTACGTCGCTCTTGGAGCCGCCTCCGCCGACCCTGATTTCGCGGAAGGGGATCCCGGTCTTGCGCTGGACGATCTCCGAAAGCCTCCTCAGCTCGTAGCCGATCCCCTCGAGGATGGCGCGGTAGATGTGAGCGCGGGTGTGCACGTCGCTGAAGCCGATGATGGAGCCCTTGGCATATTTGTTGTAGACCATGGGAGACCAATAGGGCTGGAGCATGAGCCCCATGGACCCCGCGGGAATGTTCCTCACCACTTCATCGAAGATCACCTCAGGCGCTATACCGCGCTTCTGGGCCTCGAGGGCCTCCCGGTGTCCGAACTCCTGTTTGAACCAGGTGACCATCCAGAAGCCACGGAATATGAACATCTCGATGTCCCAGGTGTTGGGGATGGCCGCGGGCCAGGTGAAGAACTTCATGTCTTTTTCCTTGATGTACTTCCGGGTCATGACATGCATTGCCGTGGCGGTTCCAAAACTGATCTCCGCGATATGCGGATCGAGCGCGCCCGCTCCCAGGAGCTCGCTCTGTTTGTCGCCTGCGCCCACCACCACGGGCAGCCCTTCCGGCAGACCGGTCTCCTGCGCAGCCTGCCTGGTGACATGCCCCAGGACCTCGTCCGGAGAAAACAGCTTGACGCACTGGTCCTGGGTGATACCCAGCGGGCTGTAGGCAATGCCGAAGGGATACCATTTCAGGTTCTTATAGTCGAAGGGCCAGATCCCGGTGACCATGCCGGTGGAGTCGTGAAACTCGCCGGTGAGCTTCCTGACAAAGAACCCGGACGCCTGGACGAACTTGTGCGTCTTCTCATAAATCCAGGGCTCGTTCTGCTGGATCCACAGAAACTTGGAGTGCTTCTGCGCATACCGGATCGCGTCGAGCAGACCGGCTGCGCCGAAGAGCGCCTTGCCGGCAAGACCCAGAGGAGGGATGCGGGAAACCACGCGCTGGTCGAGCCAGATAATGGCCGGCCTCAGGGCGTTGCCTTCTTTGTCCATGGGGATCACGGTATTGCGCTGGGTGGTTATGCCCACACCGGCGATCGCACCAGGATCGATGGAGACCTTGGCCAAGAGCCCTTTGGTGACTTGGCAGAATTTCGACCAGTAGTCTTCCGTGCGCTGCTCCGCCCACCCGGGCTGTAACGAGAAATAGGGGTCGTACTGGGCCTGCTCTATTGCCAGCTCATTCCCCTGGACATCGAAGAGCACCGCCCGGATGCTCTGTGTGCCTGAGTCAACCGCCAGGACATATTCTTTCTCTGCCATGGTCCCTCCTCACATTGAACTCTTATTGTAATATTTTCATACCATGTTTCTGATCGTTTCACAAAGGACAGAACGAGGCGGCCATGTTGGCCGGCCTGCAAAATCCACCTCACCCTGATCCCCGGGCAGAACAATGACCGGGTCAGCTCGCCGCCGAGATCTTTCCGGCCTCGATAACCGGCGGGTCCTCTTCGTCCATGATCCGGGTGATGTCGGCATTCATCCGGTCTTTCTGGGCCTTGTAATAGGCGCGGTTCTTGTTTAGCCCTTTGGCGAAGGCCAGGACTTCGGGCATGAGATCGTCCATGGGCAGCGCCTTCCTGACGATATGGTGCTCCTGGCACTCCAGGCCGGTGAGCCGTGTGCCCAGATAGAAGAGATCGTCGAGGATGTAGCGGGGCATCGCCTTTTTCACTATGGCTACCATTCCGGGCCAGAAAGGTATGCCGATATCCACCTCGGGAAAGCAGAAGAAGCCCCTGTCGGAGCGCATGAAACGGAAGTCGAAGCAGCAGCACATGATGGCGCCCCCGGCAAAGGCGTGTCCTGTGATTGCCGCGATGGTGGGCATGGGATACATGAGGATCCTTCTGAGCAGGCTGTTGAAGGCGCGGCAGAAGCGCACAACCGTCTCTCTGTCTCCCGCCCGGTAGATGGGTTCGAGCCAGGCGAGGTCGATGCCGTTGCAGAAGATCTTCTCGTGGGCAGATTTCACTACCAGGGCATTTGCCGCGGTGGTATTCTCTATTTCATCGAGAATGCCGAGGAATTCGCCGAGAAAGTCGAGATTGAACCGGTTTTCGCCGCTGTTCATGGTAACGACCGCAACACTGCCGTCAAGGGTGTACTCTATCATGGACATGATCCGGATCTCCTCCCTGCTCTGGCTTGCAGGGTATTATACCGGTATCACCGGGAATATCCAAGAGTTATTGTCCGTCACGAATAGCGTCTTCAGTAAAATCTGCCGGCAGCACGCCATATTCTCCGCCAGAAAGATATTCTTTTTGTGTTTCTGATGCCTATCTGTTATTCTTATATGAATGTCCCCCACAGCAGGAGGTCTGATTATGAACACACCGGTAAAACAAGGAGACACCGTAAAGGTACATTACACGGGCCGTTTCGAAGACGGGGTTATCTTCGATTCTTCCGTCGGTGCCGAACCTCTCGAATTCACGCTCGGTTCTCATGAGGTGATCCCCGGCTTCGAGGAAGCCGCCGAAGGTATGGTCATCGGCGAGTCGAAGACGGTTTCCATCAAGCCCGAACAGGCATACGGCTCATATAACGAAAACCTCGTGGTAGATATGCCCAAGGAGTATTTCCCTGAAGACATCAAGCCCGAGATCGGCATGAGACTGATCATTGTCGACAACAACGGCGAGGAGCTTCCGGTGGTGGTAAGCGAGGTCCGTGATGACTCCGTTCGCCTGGATGCCAATCATCCCCTTGCCGGGAAAACCCTTGTCTTTGATATCGAGATTGTCGATATCGCCTGATTCCTGACTTTTCCGATCCTCAGGCAGTATCTGCGCTGCTGCTTCAGACAACCGTCTGCAGGGCCGGAAACCGGTATATCCCAAGCATTCCTGCTTCTCGGCCGGTTGACCGCTCAGAGGCTTTTGGATGTGGAGGACAAGCCCTTCCCTCCGTGCCCGGTCCATGAAGTGCCGTGCGGGCATCTCATAAGATGCCTCTTCGCCGGTTTCCGGCCTGTCCGCTGCATGGTGAGCAGGGAAGCGGCCGGTGCGCAATATGCCTGAATCCCCGCTTCGCTGCACAGATACGATTCACTGTAAACACCCGTAAGAGTACCGCATCGGGCCGGGTATGCGAAAGAGCGGTGCATGGTATATCGAGGATAACGCAGCGACCATAAATGCGCATTACCTGCAAAGAACCCGTGATTGAAGGAGCGGCTTCGCTATCAGAAGCAATCATTAAAGGGTTCCTTACCGGGCCCTCCTCCCTTCGTCTTTGGAGATGTTCCTGCCCCTCAGAACAGGACCGTTACTTTCCATCAACTGTTTGACTATTCCTTTCATATGAGGTTAGTTTATCGTGAACGAAAGATGAAAGGACTATCCTGAAAAAGGCCTGTCTTTGCCGCCCTTTTTCTCCACAGGACAGATGATGCGCATGAAACCGGTCGACTACAACACCTTGCAGTCAGTATCCAAGCCCGCCCGGTACATCGGCGGGGAGGTGAACCAGGTCGTCAAGCCCGACGGCGAGGTCCGGGCGCGGTTTGCGCTGGCCTTTCCCGACACCTATGAGATCGGAATGTCCCATGCCGGGATCAAGGTTCTCTATCAGATTCTCAACTCGATCCCAGGAGTCTGGGCCCAACGGGTGTTCGCTCCCTGGCACGATATGGCAGGCGCGCTCTTGAGAAGCGGAACCGAGCTCTTCAGCCTGGAGGAAAAACGACCCGTGCGCCTCTTCGACGTGGTGGGGTTCTCTCTCCTCTACGAGCTTTCCTACACCTCGGTTATCCGAATGCTCAAGCTGGCCCGGATTCCTCTGCGCGCTTCCGAACGCAAAACGGGCGATCCCATCGTGATTGCGGGTGGCACCTGCACGGTCAATCCGGCTCCGATTCAGGATTTCTTCGATCTCATCGTCATCGGAGACGGAGAGGAAATCGTCGAGGAAATGGCCCGGGTGTGTCTCGAGACAAAAGACCGCGGCGAGCGCATTGCGGCCATGGCCGAGATCGAAGGTGTGCACCGTCCCGGGGCCGCGTCGAGGCCCAGGCGAAGGATCTTGGCCGACCTCGACACACGGCCGTTTCCCTCCCGCGTCGTGCTTCCCCACACCTCAATCGTGCACGACCGCATCGGGATCGAGGTGGCCCGCGGGTGCACCCGCGGGTGCAGGTTCTGCCAGGCCGGGATGATCTATCGTCCGTACCGGGAGCGATCGTTTTCCTCGGTCATGGACACCCTCAAGGCATCCCTTGCCGCCACCGGGTACGACACCATCGCCATGCTCGCGCTCTCCGTCACCGATTTAAGCTACATCAATACGATCATGGAGTCGCTTTCCTGCCCCTCCCGGGAGGTGTCCATCGGCATCCCGTCATTACGGGTGGAAGGCATCACCCGGCGGGTGGCCGAGTTCATCTCCTCGGTCAGGAAGCCCGGCTTCACTATGGCGCCCGAGGCGGCCACTACCAGGCTCAGAGAGGTGATCAACAAGGGCAACACCGAAGAAGACCTCATCAGGAGCGTGTCCATCATCCGAGACCTGGGTTGGAAAACCCTGAAACTCTACTTCATGGTCGGCCTTCCGACAGAGCGGCACGAGGATATCGAGGCCATATGTTCTCTCTCCCGCGCGATCGCCTTGCGTTTCAAGGGAAGCCTGACCATCAGTGTTTCCGGGTTCATTCCCAAGCCTTTCACCCCATTCCAGTGGCAGGAGCAGATCACGCCCGATGCCCACGAGGAGGTGGTGCGGCATCTGCAGAAGAACCTGCGGGGAAGGAACCTCTCGCTCCGGTGGCAGGACCCCTCCCTCACCTTCCTGGAAGGCGTGTTCGCCAGGGGGGATGAGGGACTCTCCCGTGTCATCGAAGAAGCCGAGGCCGCCGGCGCCTATCTCGACGGATGGGGTGACACCCTCGAAGCACGGGCGTGGGAGACGGCATTCGAAAAGACCGGCGTCGATCCCCGGCAGTATCTCAAGGCCCGCGACAGGGAAAAACCCCTCCCCTGGGAGTTCGTCGATGCACGGATCTCACGGTTTTTCCTCCTGAAGGAGGAGGAGCGCGCATACCAGGGGACATCCACCCCGGATTGCCGGTTCGACGGGTGTACGGGATGCGGCGTCTGCGCCGGGGACGTCTCCAACATCATTCATGAGGAATCGGAGCCTGCCCCGCTCTTCGAGCCCTCGCCCGAAGGCGGGAATATCCCCTATGTGGTGCAGCTCTCCAAGCAGGGCCCTCTGCGGTTCGTCTCGCCCCGGGACTACCTGGAAATGCTCAAGCGGGCGATCCGCAGGTCGGGGCTGAACGCGGTGTATACGAAAGGCTTCAGCCCCGCCATGAAACTGAGCATGTCTCCGCCCCCATCCTTCGGCATCGCCTCGGTGAGCGAGTTCCTCCAGTTCGAGCTGAAGGAAGAGATCGACCCCGATATGATCCCGGACATGATCAACCGTGTCCTGCCCGAAGGGACCAGGGTCTTGTCGTGCAGAAAGGCGAAGCTGGGCCTGCCCTATGCCTTTGTATACCGCACGGACAGGCCGTTCTCCCTCGATCTGAAGCCCGGCCGGACCATCGAAAAGGGCGGGAAGACGCTCATGGTGAACGATTACCTGGCCTATCACGACGATACCACCATGACCATCCTCGTGCGGGAGGGAAGAACGATCTCGCCCCTGGCCATCCTCGATGCCTTTTCCGGTGACGGGATCGCAGCATGGGAGATCACCAAGGTTGATACCCTCTTTGCCAAATAGCCTCTTTGCTGTCCGCTCTGCACGAGCGTTTACTGCCCGCACTCTTGATATCGTTTCTGGCAACCCTACTAAAAGAGAATGTTTCCGCATTTTGATCGCTACGCGGGGCGGGAAAGGACATTTGAAGAAATGAGCGACTTAAAACCGAAGAAATCATGTTGCGAAACCGGCGAACCCAGGGAATTCCGGGACCCGGTCTGCGGCATGATCACCACCGACAGAGATGCGTACATGCCTCTGGACTACCGCAGGAAGACCTATTTTTTCTGCTGCGAGCATTGCCGCCGAAAATTCAGCGAAAATCCTGAGAAGTACCTGAGCGAACCGGATGTCCGGGAAGCGGGGCCCAGAGAGATCAAAGACCCGGTCTGCGGCATGGTCACCACAAACCCGGATGCGTATCTCCCCTTCGAATACCGGGGAAAAACCTACTACTTCTGCAGCGAACACTGCCGGAAGAAGTTCAGGGAAAATCCTGAAAAATATCTCCATCCTGCAGAAGAACGTGCAGTCCCTGCGCCCGCGACGGCAGACAGGGCTCATGGCTACTGCTGCCCCATGCATCCCGAGGTGCAAAGCCCGGTGCCGGCGAGCTGCACAAAGTGCGGGATGGCACTGGAACCGGCCCTCCCCGGTGCATTTCCCGGGCCGAAACAATGGACCTGCCCCATGCACCCCGAGGTGGTCCGTAATGAGCCGGGCAGCTGCCCCCTCTGCGGAATGGCGCTGGAACCTCTATCCCCGTCGGAGGCAGGCGATGAGGAAAGCGCGGAATACCGCGATATGAAAACCCGCTTCGTAGTGAGCGCTGTGTTGACCATCCCGATCGCGCTCATCGCCATGAGGTCCATGATTCCCGGCGGGGCCTTCCTCGATGCCCTGGCACCGGCCGGTGCCTTCCTGTGGATCGAGCTCCTGCTGGCGACACCGGTTGTCCTGTGGGGCGGATGGCCCTTCTTCGTACGGGCTTGGCAGTCCCTGGTCTTCAAGAGCCTGAACATGTTCACCCTCATCGGGCTGGGGGTTGCCGTGAGCTATGGCTACAGCCTCGTAGCCGCCCTTTTCCCCGGCATATTCCCGGAGTCGTTCAGGGGCATGGACGGGACCATCGGGGTCTATTTCGAGGCGGCGGCCGTCATCACAACCCTGGTCCTGCTGGGCCAGGTCCTGGAACTCAAAGCGCGCAGCAAGACCGGTGAGGCAATCCGCTCGCTCCTGAGCCTCGCGCCGAAGAAGGCCAGACGAATCGACGCCCAGGGCCATGAAGAGGACGTCCCGCTCGATATGGTCCATCCCGGAGACCGCCTCAGGGTGCTTCCGGGCGAAAAGGTGCCCACGGACGGCACAGTGATCGAAGGAAGCAGCAACGTGGACGAGTCCATGATCACCGGCGAGCCCGTGCCCGTGCAGAAGCTCTCAGGCGACCCGGTGGTGGGAGGGACGATTAATGGGAACGGCACGCTGGTGATGGAGGCGACACGGGTGGGCGCCGATACCCTGCTCGCCCAGATCGTTGCGCTCACGGCGCAGGCGCAGAGATCCCGAGCCCCCATCCAGCGGCTTGCCGATGTGGTGTCGGCATACTTTGTCCCGGCCATCGTCCTCGTTGCGCTTCTCACCTTCGGCCTGTGGGTCTGGATCGGGCCCGAGCCGCGGTTCGCCTATGCAATCATCGCAGCGGTGTCCGTACTCATCGTGGCGTGTCCGTGCGCTCTGGGGCTCGCCACACCCATGTCCATCATGGTCGCCACGGGCAAAGGCGCTACCATGGGGCTGCTCTTCCGGAATGCGGAGGCCATCGAGACCCTGGGCAAAATCGATACCCTGGTGGTGGACAAGACCGGAACGCTCACCCGCGGTAAGCCCGCACTGACCCATGTGAGGACGATCGGCGGGATGGAGGAACAATCCCTTCTCGGGTATGCCGCAAGCATCGAAAAGGCGAGCGGACATCCACTGGCCCAGGCTGTGGTAGCGGGGGCTCTCGACCGGGGGGCCACGATCCGGGAGGTTCGGGATTTCACCAATGTCCCCGGCAAAGGTGTGATCGGCACCGTATCAGGACACCGGGTGATCCTGGGAAACCGGGCTCTCTTCGAGGACGAGGGAGTTTCAATAAGCGAGCTTGCAGACGAGGCAGAGGACAAACGGAAGAAGGGGCAGACCATCATGTTCGTGGCCGTGGACGGCAGGCCCGCAGGATTTCTGGGTGTATCCGATCCCATAAAGGAAACCTCGTTCGAGGCCATCCGGGCGCTGCACCGGCAGGGCATCAGGATCGTCATGCTCACGGGAGATCACGAAGCGACCGCCCGGGCCGTGGCAGGCGAGCTCGGGATAGACGAAGTGGTTGCGGATGTCCTGCCCGCCGATAAGGAGTCGGTGGTCAGACGTCTTCAGGAAGAAGGCAGGATCGTTGCCATGGCCGGCGACGGGATCAACGACGCTCCGTCCCTGGCGCGCGCACAGGTCGGCATCGCCATGGGGGGAGGGTCGGACATCGCCATGGAGAGCGCCCAGGTGACCTTGGTAAAGGGAGACCTCAAGGGACTCGTTTCTGCAATCCTCCTGAGCCGGGCCACCATGCGCAATATCAAGCAGAACCTCTTCTTCGCCTTCGTCTATAACGCATTGAGTGTGCCCATTGCTGCTGGAGTGCTCTATCCGTTCCTCGGGATCATTCTCTCCCCCATGATTGCCGCAGCGGCCATGAGTCTGAGCTCGGTATCCGTTATCAGCAATGCGCTGCGCCTGAAGGGAAAAGCCATCACTGCATAAGAGGCTCCGAGGCAGAGGCGCTTCACAGGACACCTGTTTTCATGAATGCAGGTCTGGTATCGAGCACTTGCCCCCGGTTCGTACCCTTTTTTTATCCCCGCCTCTCACAGGCGGGAAGGCTATTTCTATAAAAACGGTTGCGAAACGAGGAAAAAGCAGCTATTGGACAGATAGTGCCCGCAGAGAGGAACGGCGGAAAAACGCTCGGCCCTTTTCTTGATGTATTCTTGCATTGCGGCATGTTCAGAGGAATATTCTGATACCTGCCTTTTCGGAGGCTTGGGCCTGTTCATTGATGAATTCTCATTTCCCTGATCCTTGTACCAGGATCAGGGGGTTGTAATTGTTTGTTATTTATCTGTCCGGATGAGGCATGTTATGAAACCGGGGAATATTACGACCCCAGACCCGCCGTGATCAGGCGGGGTGCTGCGGCACAGTCCTCTCACCGAAAGCGGGCAATGTTGGCGGATTCGTGGAGTACTTAGAGCCGGAGCAAGTGCGGATGCAGGCAGAACCATTCTTCAGGAAGAACGTGGACAGTCACAACGGCACCGGTAAACACGCTGGGTTTAAGGGCACCGCCGGAAGCGGGGATGTCCGGTCTCATCGTCAGCAGCGCAGCCGCCGGCTGCAAAAATTCGTCATACCCGGTTGTTTCGCCCTTCTTATCGTGCTCGTCTGGCTGAACGAGTTGCTCGACATCCCTCACTTCCTCTTCGACATACCCGGCACCGCCGGCAACTGGCCTGAGGCCGTTGTGGAAACCCTCTTCATCCTTGCGGCTGCACTGGTTCTGTGGATATCCGCTCACAGCGACCTCATCGCGCGCTCAAGAGAAAAAAGGCTCCAGGAACGGCAGAAGATCTTTTCAAACATCCTTTTCCGTGAATCGCCCACCTATTTCCTGGCGACAAACCCGGATGGGACCATCATCGCGGCAAACAATGCGCTGCTGAACAAAACAGGCCGCACCCTTGATGAAGTGGTGGGCCAAGACGCGCTCCCCCTGTTCTTTCCCGCCCGGGAGCATGAGGCCATCACCAGGGAGCTGACCGATTTCGTGCAGAGGGGGAAGTCGAGACCTCTAATCTCGCACATCATAACAAAAACCGGTGAAGAGTGTATCGTGCAATGGGAAGTCATGGTTTCCTATCGCGAGAACGGAGCCGTTGATTTCATCTGTGGAGCGGGCAATGATATCACTGCCCAGAAACGGGCGGAGAGTGCGCTGAGGCTGAGCGAGGAACGCTATCGATCGTTCGTGCAGAATCTCCAGGGAATCGCCTATCGGCTCGATATGAATCTCAGGCCGGTGTTTATCCACGGCAATGTGGAGAAGTTGACCGGCTACCGTGAAGACGAGTTCCTGAATGGGATGGTTCGGTGGAAGGGCTTCATTTTTTCCGAAGACATACCGAGCCTGAGGGCTAATATCGACAGAGCAAGAACCATCCCGAACTATACGGGAGAGAACACCTACCGGATCATCAGGAAGGACGGAACTCTCTGCTGGATACGGGAGTATTTATCCAGCGTATGCGGTGAAGACGGCCTTCCGGCTGCCATACAGGGAATCGTATACGACATCACGGCAGAGAAACAGGCAGAGGAGTCTCTGCGCGCCAGCGATGCACGCTACCGTCTCCTGGCGGAGAACATGCGCGACGTGATCTGGGCGGTTGATATGGACCTGCGCTATACCTATATCAGCCCTTCTGTGGAGAAGGCCAGGGGATACACGGTGGAAGAGGCCATGAACCTTCCCTTGGAGAAATTCTTCACGCGCAGCTCTTACCGGGAACTGAAAAAAACCCTTGCCCGGATCACCGATGCCCTTGATCGGAAAAGGTCTGATTCCGACGGCGTCACGCAAACCCTGGAGCTCGAAATGGTGTGCAAGGATGGGTCTCACATCTGGGTGGAGATCACCGCCAGCCTTATCCATGACTCCCGGGGTCGGCCTGCGGGTTTTGTGGGGATGACACGCGACATCACCGAGAGAAAGAGAGCGGAGGAGGCCCTCCGGCAGAGCGAGGAAACCTATCGCGCCATTTTCACGAACACCGGCACCGCCATGGTCATCATCGAGGAAGACACCACAATTTCTCTTGCCAATAGTGAATTCGAGCACCTCTCGGGCTATTCCCGGGAGGATATCGAGGGAAAGATGTCCTGGACCGAATTCGTTCTGCAGGAAGATATCTATCGCATGATGAAATACCATGTCGTCAGAAGGATGCAGGGCGGAACAGCCCCGAGGAACTATGACTTGCGTTTCAAGGACAGACACGGCAGGTTGAAGGATCTGCATGTCACCGCCACTTTGCTGCCCGGTACCAGAAAGAGCCTCATATCACTTCTGGATATCACCGAGACGAAAAAGGCCTCGGAAGAGCTCAAGATTTCTCAGGAACAGCTCCGCAACCTCCATAAGCATTCCCAGGATGTCCGCGAACGTGAGCGCACCCGCATAGCCAGAGAGATCCACGACGAGCTTGGGCAGGTGCTCACGGCGCTGAAGATGGACCTCTCATATCTTGCCAAGAAGCTGCCCCCCGAGCCCTCCTCCCTGAGGACAAAGGTCGATCATATGCTCACATTCGTGGATAAGACCATCCAGTCGGTGAAACGCATCACCATGGATCTCAGGCCCGGACTTCTGGACCACCTGGGCCTGGTAGCAGCCATGGAATGGCAGGCCGATGAATTCCAGGGTCGAACCGGTATCCGGTGCAGTCTCATGGTCGAACCGGATGACATTATCCTCAGGCCAGATCAGGCAACCTCGGTATTCCGCATCTTTCAGGAAGCTCTGACAAACGTTGCCAGGCATTCGCAGGCCACAGATGTCAGGACTTCTCTGATCGCGAAGGAGGGCATCCTCGAGATGACGGTGAGGGATAACGGAATCGGAATAACTGAAGAACAGATACAGAGTGCAAAATCATACGGTCTCATGGGAATCAAGGAACGAGCATACTTCTGCGGTGGAAGGGCCGATATTTCCGGCAAGAAGGGGGAGGGGACCACGGTGGTGATCTCCATACCCTTTGACGATGTGAGGGTTCACGATGATACGAGTGCTTGTGGTTGACGATCACCCTATTGTGCGCGAAGGTTTGAAACAGATTCTTTCGGATACTGAAGACATCCTGGTGGTGGATGAGGCGGACTCCGGCCAGGCAGTGCTCGACTGTGCCGCCAAGACCAACTTTGACGTCGTCCTCTTGGACATATCCATGCCCGGGAGGGACGGTCTGGAGGTTTTACGGGAGCTCAAACAGCTCAAACCTAAGATTCCGGTGCTCATCCTGAGCATGTACCCCGAAGAGCACTACGCCGTCCGGGTGCTCAGGGGAGGGGCATCCGGGTATCTCACAAAGGCGAGCGCTCCCGATGAATTGATCACCGCTATCCGCAAGGTGGCCTCAGGGAGAAAGTATATCAGCGCCACACTTGCCGAGCGGTTGACCTATGAGCTCGACCGGGATGCAAGCAAGCCCCTGCACGAGATACTCTCGGATCGTGAATACCAGGTGATGCACATGCTCTCCACCGGCAAGTCGGTAAAGGACATCGCGCTCGAGCTCGACCTGAGCGTAAAGACAGTGAGCACCTACCGATCGCGGATCCTGGAAAAGATGAATATGAAGAACAATGCGGAAATTGTTCTGTATGCAGTACAGAACAAACTGATCGACTAAAAAGATGAAAAATCCCTTGCTGCCTTTTTAGTCGATCCTTCCCTCACGTGAATGACGCGAAAGAGAACAAGCAGATGGGTGTAGGCTTTATCCTACACAAAGATGGGTAAATTCACCACGTCCGAGATGGAATATTTCCGATTTACTGTCATACAATAATATTGTATAGGATAGATACAACAAGTGTTGTTCTGACCTCCTTTACGCCAGAAGAGGGGACAAGTCCTCTCGTGCTTTGTCCTCACACCTAACTTCTTCTGGCTTTTTTTTGTCCGCTTTAGCCTGATATAACAAAACACCATGCAAGCCTATTATAATATTGGCTATATTTCTCTTTACCGAGAATAATCCTTGACCGCCGCTGCGAGATGGGCAATATAACAAAAAGGAAATTGGGCTCTTTTAGAAAAAGCCCATGCATTGCCACGATCGATGAGTGAGCAGACAAACAGCGCTAACCTGTCTGGCCTCTCTCCACGGGCACAGGTGAACATCAGATCCTTTCTGCAGGATATCTTGACCTCTCTCTCGGAAAATGTCCTATCCGTGTCTCTGACCGGAAGCTGTGTCACCGGCGACTATCTGCCCGGGGAGTCAGAGGTAAACTCCGTGCTCGTGCTCGCGGAAATCACCCCGCAGACCCTCGACATGCTTGCACCCCTCGGCAGGCGTTACAGCAGGAAGGGCCTGAGCACCCCATTGATCATGACGCCCGAGTACATCGAAAGATCGCTCGACGTCTTCCCTGTGGAGTTCCTCGACCTCAAGCTCATACATACCACGATTCATGGTAGAGACTTCTTCTCCGGCCTTACCATCAACAAGTCACTGCTTCGTCTCCAGTGTGAACGTGAGCTGAAATCAAAGCTCATCCATCTTCACCAGGGCTACATCTCTTCTTCGGGACAGTCCCAGGCCTTAAAACTCCTGCTGATGAACGTCTATCCGGAGTTTTTCCCGCTTTTCCGCGCCATGCTCTCCATTTCGCAGATGAGCCGCACCCCTCCCCTGAACAAGGAGGAGGTCCTCTCCCGCATCGAGGCCGCATTCGGAGTGTATCTGGGCCCTTTCAGAAAGATCAGGTCCCTGGGAGAAGAAGGCCTCTAGGGAACCAGAAGGCAGACCCTCAAAGAATTCTTTGCCGAGCTCTATCAGCTTACGCATAAACTCTCTCTCGCCATGGACCAGCTTTCTCGTTAAGTGCATGGGAAACCGCATTTCCGTGGGGTGTGAACGCGATAAAGACCAGGTCCGGACATTGAATGCCTATGTGAAGACCTTTTCGGACTTATTGTTTGCATTGCTTGCCGGGGTGAGGCACTGCGTGTGCTTCGAGGGTTCCGAGGCAGAGCAGCAGACATCCGGGGTGAAATCCTGATGCACTTTCAGGCTCTTTTTCTGTGGAACTAGTATGAAACAAGCTCGGAGAGGAATCCCGAAGGCACCTGATACACCTCGCGGCCGTACATGGTGCGCTGCCGGGACCAGGAGAGGGTGACCTCCCTGCGGGCGCGGGTGATGCCCACATAGAGCAGGCGGCGCTCCTCCTCGATCTCACGGTTGGTATCCATGCACCTGGCGTGGGGAAGCAGGCCCTCTTCCAGGCCAAGGATGAACACGTGGTCAAACTCCAGGCCCTTTGACATGTGCAGTGTCATCACGCTGATGCTCTCCCCTGCGTCCATGTCTACCGCACTCATCAGGGCCTTTTCCTCCAGGTACCGGCCGATGTCCCACCAGTCTTTGGCGCTTGCGATGAGCTCTTTGACGTTGTTCAGCCGGTCCTCGCCGTCCACCTCTGCCTTGAGCGCTGTGTCGAAGCCGGTGGTCTCGACGATCTGACTCAGCAGCAGGGCCACATCACCCATGCCCACGCGGCCGGCGAGCTCACGATACACTCGACCGAAGCTCTCGATCCCGCGCAGCCCGGTGCCCCTGACGATCCTGCCTGCGATCGCATCCTCGATAGCAGTCACAGCCGGGATGCCTTTCTTCCGGGCAAAGGCCTTGAGCGCGGCCAGTGTTTTTTCTCCAATGCCCCGGGAGGGCACGTTGATGATGCGGTCCAAGGCCTCGGTATCAGCCGGGTTGACCAGGATTCTCAGATAGGCCAGGAGGTCCTTGACCTCTCTCCTCTCATAGAACCGCATCCCGCCGTAGACCGCATAGGGGATTCTCCGGCGGACAAAGGCCTCTTCGAGGACCCGTGAAAGGGCGTTAACCCGGTAGAATACACCAATCTCCCGGGGGCTCACGCCCGAACGGATGAGGTTCTCGATTGCGATAGCGGTATGTTCTGCCTCTTTTTCATCGTCCATATACTCGCATACGGTGATGTCCTTGCCCCTGCCCTGCACGGACTTCAGCCTCTTGGGAGCCCGGTATTGGTTGTTTGCGATGAGGGCCGAGGCGGCATTGAGGATCTCTTCGGTGGAGCGGTAGTTCTGCTCCAGGACGACCACTTCGGTGTTGGGGAAATCATCGCGGAATTTCAGGATATTGTCTACGTTGGCTCCCCGCCATCCATAGATGGACTGATCGTCGTCGCCCACCACGCAGATGTTGGCTTCATCGCCTACGAGATTCATGAGAAAGACGTACTGGGCCGTGTTCGTGTCCTGGTACTCGTCCACCAGGATATACCGGAACCGGCTCCGGTATTTCTGCTTGAGATCGTCGTAACGGGAGAAGAGCACGCAGGGGACATAGAGAAGGTCGGCGAAGTCCACGGCCTTGTTCTCTCTCTTTCTCTTCTCGTAGAGCTCGAGAACCGGCTGCGGGTTGAAGGGAAAGTTACCCGCAACCTCGGTGAGATCCTTCATGGTATCCCGGGTGTAATTGGCGAGCCAGGCAAGGGAGGCATCCGTGCCCCGCTCGGAGTTGATGTTGAGCTCTCTGCGGCACTTGCCCATGAGAGACCGCTGGTCGGCCTCGTCATAGATCACAAATGACGAGGGAAGTCCGATGCGGTGCGCCTCCTGCCTGAGGAACCACGCGCCGAAGGCATGGAAGGTCCCGGCCCAGGGCAGAAGATCGGACCGTCCCATGATCGTCTTAAGGCGCTCCTTCATCTCGCCTGCTGCCTTGTTGGTGAAGGTGAGGCACAGGATCTCTCTGGGCGATACTCCCTGAGAGATGAGGTAGGCCACCCGGTGCACGATGACCCGTGTCTTGCCGGAGCCGGCGCCGGCAAAGATGAGGATGGGCCCGCTCACGTGCCGGACCGCCCGCTCCTGCTCGGAATTGAGTCCGTCGAGTATCCTGTCATTCATGTGCTCGCCCTTGCCGCAAAGGTATCACATGTCTCTTTACACACCACCCTGTCGCCCTCGCTGTAGGGCTTTCTGACCAGTTCCCCGGGCAGGGGGGTAAAATCGGTCTTCATCTCGAAGATCTCGTTTGGTCTGATCCTCTCCTTCCGGCATCCTTCGATCATCATGTCCCGGAAGACGATCTTCCGACTCATGCCGTCTGATGAGAGCCACTCGCCCTCCATACCCTCGACGAGGGGGTTGCGCGCCTCGAACACGGTGTGCTCGCCCTTTGCCTCCATCACCTTTGCCGCCAGATGGTGGGTATGGACGTATCCGGAGAAATCATAGTTGATGCCCTGCTCATCAGGGCTGCCCAGGAAAAATCCGGTGAAATAGCCCCGGTTGCTGATCTTCCCCAGCTCCTGCATCCACTCGGGTTTCACGGCAAATCCCTGCGGGTCGTTCAGGTATGCGTCCCTGGCCTTCCGGTAGGTCTGCACCGTACTCGCGATATAAAGCGCGGTGCGGCCCCTGCCCTCGATCTTGAGCCCGTCAACGCCCAGGGCCATGACCTTGTCCATGACCGGGAGCAGGCATAGGTCCTTGGAGTTGAAGAGAAAGGTGTAGCCATCCTGCTCTTCAACAGGCATGTACGCCCCCTGCCTGGATCGCTCCACAAGTGCATAGTCCCACCTGCAGGGCTGTGTGCACCTGCCCTGGTTCGCATCCCGGCTGCAGAGGTAGTTGCTGATCAGACACCTGCCGGAGATGGAGATGCACACGCTCCCGTGCACGAAGATCTCCAGCTCGACCGGGCTCATCGCCTTCATCTTCGAGATCTCCTCGAACGAGAGCTCCCGGGCGAGGATCACCCTGCTGATCCCGAGATCGGCCCACGCCCGAAGCGCCCGGGAATTCACGGTATTGGCCTGGGTGCTCAGGTGAAGGGGCATGTCCGGGGCGATCTCTCTCATCAGGCTCAGCACTCCGATGTCAGAGACGATGACGGCATCCACGCCGATTTCACGGGCATGGCTGACAATATCCGGCAGGCCCTTCATCTGGGAGTCGTGGGGATAGGTGTTCAGCGTGAGGTAGACCCTGACCCCGCGGTCATGCGCATAGGAAACGCCCTGTGCGAGCTCGTCCAGAGAGAAGTTCCTCGCCCCGGCCCGCAGGTTCGTATCTCCGCGTACCCCAAGATACACGGCATCCGCTCCGTACAGGCATGCGGTCTCCAGGTGTTCCCGGTTTCCAGCAGGAGAGAGAATCTCAGGGGTTTTCATGACATGGGAGATATAGCGCATGAAGGATGGTTACACAAGTTGGAATAACCATGAGTGATTTTCTTTGCCTAGGATATGTCACCACTCATGTTCCAACCGAATTCAGGCACGTTCCCCTTCATTCTCTCCATATTCAATGCCCGTGGATTCTCAAGGCAAGCCCCGGGTCCTCAATGAAGCCGCAATAGCGAGGGAGTGCGATTCAACTTCGCCTTTGTCGAATTCCAAAGCGTGCGCCGATGAAGTTTCTCTCTTCTCTTTTCTCTTATCCTCATCCTTGCCTTCCCAAGCCATCCGTTATCTCTCAGCAGCTGGAGTCCACTCCATAACCCATTCTTATCCTTCCCTTTCTCCACGCGATTATCCCCCGGCAGCCGGTAACATTTCCCTTGACTATCCACCCCTCTGTGTTTAATTAACCCCCATGCCCTCGTAGCTCAGGGGATAGAGCACAGGATTCCTAATCCTGGTGTCGCAGGTTCGATTCCTGCCGGGGGCACTTAAAAATCACTAGGTTATGACGCCGCCACCAAAGTCAAAATGTCCATGAGTACCGCTTTGAGTACCTTTTGATTTTGCAATTATAGGGATTCCTTGGAAGGAACCGGGAACTTAATCGCTTTAGGCGAACTGTATAGTGTTGATTGATCACCAGCGATGATCAATCAATCATTCTTAGCAAAAAGCATAATAGTGAAGATGATCAAGAATGCATTTTTTGAGTACCACAATGAGTACCTTTTTTCAATTTTGCATTTACTGTCTTAACTTGGTCATCCAACCATTCAGTATAACGATTCATAGCATCTTGCAGATCTTGATCAGTTGGCTTGATATAGTATAGGTCCATACCCTTTAGGCTATGTCCAAGAATAGTGTCTCTAAGGGCTTTATCAATACCAGCTCGGAGCATATAAGTTTTGACGGATGTGCGTATATCATGAAACCTCAATCCGCCGGGTATATTCATTCCGTACTCGATGCCAACTTTCTTACAGGCCGTTACCATAGATTTCTGGAGACCGGCAGCAATTGGTTTCCCGCGATAACAAACAACGTGGTCAAAGACTGAAGATGGTGTATTACCATCAAATGCCGCTTTGACGTTCTTGTTAATCGGAACGATCTTAGACTGCTTCTCTTTTGTTTCTAGACTTGAAAGCTTTATGAATCCTTTATCAAGGTCAATATTTAGCCATCGAAGATTGAGAATCTCTCCCTTTCTCAACCCTGTATTCATGGCAATTATAAGGATTGTCTTGAGGTGGTTGGGAGCCACATCAAGAAGCTTTACATACTCATCGATTGATAAGAGTCTTTCCCGGGCATTACTGCCCCTTTTGAGCTTTCGTTTTATGGATTTAAAGGCCTTGATTGTTCGGCCGCTCACAAGATCATTATCAAAAGCTTTATTGACCATAGTTTTGGCAATGACTAATTCCATGTCTATAGTTGCCGGAGACGCTTTTTGCTTTTCACGATATGTTTGATATGACTCAAGATCAGTTGGTATTATTTCTCCAACGAGCTTATCACCAAAAACCCTGGTGAAATTATTCAAGCAATCTTCTATTCTCTCATAAGATTTAAGGTTTTTGGTTGTGTCAAGATTAAGATACCAATCTCTAAGGCCTTTGAAGGTCATCTTTTTATCAGGGATAATCTCGAATATTTTCCCCTCTCTTTTCTGTGCCCTTCTCTTGCCATCAGCGTCTTTTGCCTCATCAATGGAGTTACCAACAAGCTCCTTGATCTGCTTACCATTGATGCGGTACTTTATATAGAGTTTGACCCGTTGCGCTCTAATAAGGCTTTTCAAGTTCGCCTTGCAACGAGGACACTCCTTGTTTTTTGAGGACTGCTGGAGCCGACATAATGGACATTCTGCTATTATAGCCATTTAATCTATCTCCCATATTCATAAGTTGATGTATTTATTTGGAACATTCTTCTCTTTTTATCTATGGGAATGGCTATTTTAATTTTATTGAGCCATTCGATATTTAATTTTCTTTTTTCCAATTCTTCTATAGAAATATCGAACAAATCAATCTTTAATGGCAGATAAAATCCTGCTGTTATCATGTCATAGGCATCGTCCACAAGCTTGAACCTACGTCCAAAAAATGGTCTTCTTACACTTGCCGCAATTGCTTTATGCTGTCGAAAATATTCTGCTACAGAATAGGTAACAGCAAAAAGATCCTCTGTGTTTCCTTTTAAGTAACTACATTTTTCAGTTATATTTTTTTCAAGCGCTTGCTTCCGTAAAATATCATATATAAGCATGATCTTTACATAGACATTCCCATCACTTAGTGAAATTGCATCGACCCATTTTTTGCTATTTGGAATGTTTATACTGTCTTCGATCGACGCAATAAGATCAGGCCAATCAACCCAAAATAGATCAATTGTAACCTTGTTTTGTATTTTTATATTTTTGTTGATTGCAGCTTCATGAGTTTCGCTCAATGCATTGTATCTCATTGCAACTGAGTCTTGATGAGAGAAGGGACTGTCTTCGTTTTCATTTGCTTTATTGTTTTTATTTATTATTAAGCAAGTAGCGCCAAACACAAAAATTGCCGAGAGTATGTATATGGCTTCCATATTCATTTCCTCCCCTCTGATTTATCTGTTTCAAGGTTGACATCTTCGGCACGAACCTTATGCAAATCCATATATTGATGGACATCTCGCAGGTCGTATCTAATAAGTTTTCTGCCAATACGAATGTACGGAATCATATTGGGATTTTTTGATGACCTTTGATTTCGCAACGTTTGAACAGCGATACCCGTAAGCTCTGATACTTCCCTCTCATTTAAGTACCTCATGCGATGCTCTTTCATTGCTCCCTCCTGTGTTGGTGTGAATTAAATCCCTGTTTTCCGGAGTTGCTCCCTATTGTGTACCCTGGACCAGCACGTCTATAACCAATACACCCAGATATTACAAAGCTAGAGGCAGAGCTGGCTCTAGCCAGCTCTGCCTCTAGCTCTATAAGGAAATTACTATTATTCTATGCTCTTGGATATTCGTTCTTTTGGGTATAACTCAAGAAATTGATTTAGGGAATTTCTAGAAACTTTTACTGCTCAAGGCAGCTCAACGATCATTAATTAATGATCGAGGATATATTATGTAAATTTACTTATCACAAATCTTCCTAATTGTCAAGAGATTATTTTAAAATCCATCGCACATCGGATAAATCGGCATGACAAACCGGATTGAATGCTCCTTAATGGCTCTCCAAATACTCATCTCTGCCAATGATGAAGAATCCTCCATTCTTTTCGCCGGGAACCATAAGGGAGATCCCCTCTCCTTCCCGAAGATTCCGCTCGATCAACTGATCCTCCAAGTCGGTCTCGCCAACCTCTTCTGACGCCTCTTCTCTGGAAAGTTGTTTCCTAGCAAGCAAGGCATAGCCAATCAGGTTCGCCACTGCCACGATGGCGATGCCAACTACGTAAGGACAGGCGGCCCAGAACGTCTCAAGACCGTTGAGCGCGCCTTTGGTCACCAGAATCGATGTGGCGGACAGGTACAGGATGGAGTTACAGACTGACTTTCTGCCACAATCACTGCCTGCTTTATCACCCGAACGATCCCAAAGCCCAGCAGCCTGATCAATGATTGCATCGATCTTGATCATGGCAGCCCTCTTCCCCTGCCGATGCTTCCCGCCTCACCCATGAAAGAGCCGTACTTGACATCCCGACTCTCCCCGGAGGCAGTCCGCTTATTGCGCAGATACCACTGAGCGTGATCCTCCCACATTTCCGAGAATTCATCCCCGGTAACGAGCCCGAATAAGACAAGGAAGAAAAGGGCATCGAGGAATACCGTGACAGCCCGCCTCCCGATTCTTTCGAACCTAGTCATCGGGATACGATGATACGGCTTAGAGTAAGTTGTGAAATACCTGTCCTTGTCTCTCACGGATTACCTCTGCTTTTTAGCTCACCGCCACGCAATCGAACGAGCAGGACACAACAAAACAGCCGGAAAGCCTGGACATACCATGCAACAAAACCTGATAGGAGGTGCCGCTCAGCTCTTCCCAATCCTTTCGAATCCGGACTGACTCTTTGTGGTTTATCCTGTCCATGGTCTTATCCTTCCCGATCAACGGCACCTGATATATACCATAATTTCGGCCATTTGTCAAGCAATTTTATTACAATATCAATGGCTTACAATCCACTTGTTGAACAGGAATGGGATTTGAGTATTGTTTATAAAATCTGTATTCCGTGAGTCATTCAATGCAGACAGAGATCTCCATACTTCATAGCAAGGGATGTTTAGATCTGATGTAACCCCCTTTTAATGTGTATCTCTCAATTCAAGTTGAGCACATGAATCATATCCTCACAGAGAGCAGAATAATACCATATGATCACTACATATAGTGTTTCCTGGCCTTACTAGTACTACATATAGTGCTTATCACTTGACAAATGCTATTATAATAAATATTAATGAATGTATTACATCAAAAAGGAGTGAAAGCATTATGGCAACTAACCCACCAAAGGGAGATGGGCATAGGAATGGAGCAGTAAGAAACAGGTCACAAGTGTATAATCCCAAGACAGATACGTGGACTAAGCGGGACAAGAATACTGGGCAGTTTATGGATCAAAAATCAGATGGAACTCCATTTAAAGGTGTTCGCAAGGAAAAGTAAACTGGGACAAAAGGATATCATCAGTTGTTTTGGGGCATGATATAACTTTTATCTCGTTTGCTGGAAAGTAGCTAGAATTGGAGTCGATATTCACTGCCGATTCCATGTAAAGGGGGATAAAAATGCCAGGAGCATATACACACATATCTATAGCCCGCCTCTTAACTTCGAAAAAAGCCTTAGACAAAATGGATTTACCTGATACTGCCAGAAAGGCCCTTTTATCATATTCAAAATATTGTCATATGGGCGCAATAGGACCGGATTATCCTTACCTAAAGATTCTTGATAATACTGCTGAGGTCTGGGCGAATGCAATGCACCATCAATATGTAACCGGCACAGAGAAAAACATCATTCATGTCGCCATAGATCAGATCAAAAAGCTTACAGGTGATGAGCAGTTAAAATGTCTATCTTGGTTTTTGGGTTATGTCTCACATATCGTTGCCGATGTTACTTGCCACCCAGTGACAAATCTTTTGGTTGGGGATTATGCTCTTGATAACCAAACTGCACATCGTGAATCAGAGCTTCATCAAGATGTTTATGTTTTTGAAGGCAAATTAGGTGGAAATGTAAGAAAATCCGAGCATATAAAAAATGTGATTGGCTCATGCGTGGATGCTAATGGCCAGGTTGACCCTCAAGTAGCAGATTTTTGGAATGTTTTACTTGCAGAAACTTTTCCCGAAATTCACGCTAAATATCCAGTAAACATTAATGAATGGCACGATGCTGTGCAGGTATTTCTTGATGATATTGCTGAAGAGCTTTCGTTTATTCCATCCAGGCATATCAGAAATAAGTTGACGAGTGCTGGAATTGCATATCCTCTTTTTGAAGAAATAGACAAGGCAAGATTTATTGACAAACTAAAGACCCCAAAGGGCTATCTGAGTTACGATGAAGTCTTTGATTTGGCAATAAAAAATGTCACTAATGTTTGGAAACTGATATCTGATGGCGTATATGACGGTGGCAACTCGTTTCAGGAAAAGATCAAGATTTGGAACCTTGATAGCGGCCAAGAAGTTAAGACACCCAAAGTTATGTGGGAAGGAACGTTATGAAAAGAATTAGAGGTAAATACTTGCTTGAGGTTTTAATATTTTTGTTCGTTCTCTCTGGGTGCGCATGTCATGGAATCAAGACTCAACGAATTGAAGAAATCCCCTCGATGCTCAATATATTAACAAACATAGCACAAGTTGCAGTAGAGGAAGGCGCTTATGTTCAAGGCGGGGAGCAAGCTGTTATAGAATATATTGAAAGCAAAGACCCAAGTATACTCAGTTGGTTTAAGGAGCGCAGTTATGAGCTAAGAATAGGAGTTGTCGCTGATACTGCTGTCGTAATGGTATGTGGCCGAGGTAAGCCTATTTACGAGGACACATACTGTGATCCAGGTGCCCCTGACAAAGACCATCGTAATTCTTCTATACAATCATGCGAGATAACAATGTCAGAAACTGAAATTAAAGAAATATGTCATTCTTATACAGAGTAGCAGGTCAAGGAACACATGAGAAAGGACTACTCAGTATCCAGATATTTGATAAGTTATTTACCAGACAGGGATTAATCCCTCAGTATATTGCTGAACCTGTTTGGTGTTGAAGTAAATCAAGGAGAAAGATATGAGACGCACCCTGACACTAATGGCATATTTGGTCTTAGTCAGTGTTAGTATTTTCTCAATAACAGGGTGTGCTGTACTAACGTCCTCGCAGGTCGATGAGATCAAACGATTTTCTCAAGCAACGGATGCCTATACTAATTTGCCCGGCAACCTTACTCGTTTATATGGTGAACTTTTACGTGATAGCCAATTGTTAGACCTTTCGATTGAGGAATTTAATACGGATGATCCCCTAACAGCAGAAAGTGCATGGAATAAAATTGTCGTTGCATATGATTCTGAACAAACATTCAGCCAGTTGGGAAATCGCATGGATACAGCATTACACGTCTTAAAGATATATTCTGATCTCTTGGGCAAGCTTGCTTCTGATGATTATACAGAATCGCTAGATAAAAGCTCGGAGCGTCTTGGTAAATCATTGAGAGAGGCAATTGACACATATAATGATAATTTTAGAAAGGATGACCCACTGCCCTTTATTAATATTAATATTGCTAGGGGTGCACGACTTGCTGGTGGCCTATTTCTACGTTATCGCCAAGCACAGGTCCTAAAAGATGTTATTGAAAAAGCAGACCCGCTTGTACAAGAACTGATGGATGATGTCAGAGAGATATCAAATATAATGGCAGACAACTATAAACACTATGAGGATGACGACCTTAAGGTAAGATTTAAGAATGTGGCAATAGAAATGGGTCGTTTAAATACAGCAACATATACGTTTGTATATAATAACATATCCCGTGCACGTGCTGGACAAAAACTTGCAGAAAAGGTGGGGAAATCTGCTACTACCTATGCTTCTGCCCACCGAGCACTATTAAATAATACCCGTATACGCATGAACATAAGGGGGATGATCGACCAGATTCAAGTGCTTAGGAATGAAATTAAGGCAGCAAAAGATATAGGGAAGAAGCTAGAGAAACTGGACTAGGCTTAAGAGGAGGTTCAAATGACTGGTACTGATGTTTCTAATGCTCTTCGATATATGCGAGATGCACAAAAACAAATCGCATCTGAACTTGATAAACCGGGATTGACTAGGGAGCAGCGAAAGTTGCTTAGAGACACTCATAACTTTTTATTAGAATTAGATAAATTCCTAGTAATTGAAGATCTCAATGAGAAAGTTAATGAACTTGAAGATAGGTCACACAGGCTGAATGAGTTAAATCAGGAGATTCAAAAAAATATATCTCGTCTGAAACAGGTTGCAAAAAAAATGGATGCAGCTGCTAAGGCCATAACTGGCTTGGTAAAATCATTTGGCTTCCCGATCGCTACAACATTGGGATGATAATTTTGTCCTAGCTGCAATCTGATCATACAAGTTGAGGAGATAGGTTCAATACTATCTCACATTATGCCCTTTCTATACTGACCGAAGTGATGGTATCGTGCCAAAAGCAAAAGTCTGAAACTCCCTTGAAAAAATATAGCTTTGGAATTGATATCATAAGATCAGGCAATCCAATATATTACAGATATCTCAGGTCTGGCGGAATATTACATGCCCAACCCTTCGAAGCTGCAAAGATGAGTGGCATCAATGTGTTTGTTTTTCAGTGTACTCGGCTATCTTGTCTAAAAAATATTGAGGGATGGGCACAGTGAGATTCTTCTTGTAGTCATAGAATATCTGTACGGAACGACCGGATGCATAAACAATGGACTGATCGTTTCGATTGACGATTTTGTATACCAGGTCGAATTTCTTCTGTCCTGTTTCCCCAACCCACAAGTGAAGAGAGATCGGGTCGCTTATCCGGACAGGCTTCAGATAATCACACTCGATGTGGGCTAAGATGAAATTATATTCATCCGGGTTTACAATGTTAAACAGCGTATGGAGAAATTCTTTTCGGCCTTCCTCGAAGTAGGTGAAAAATACCGCATTGTTTACATGCCCCATCGAATCAATGTCTCTAAACCTGATGGTTATGTCAGTAATGATCTTTTTGACCATGTTCACCTTCCTCCAAGCATATCAGGAGATCGCATCAACATTCCACGCGTGTATTCACGAACGCCCCTCAAACAGCTAGATCAGGATTGCGTGTGCATCAATTCGAGAAGCTCCAATGCACGATCCACAAGAGCTTTAGCTGAGTCATGTCCGGGCTGATCCTCCCGTATCCCGATGTGGACCGATGGGTCGAACTCTCCTTCCCCATGCTTGCTGGACACGGACGATGCTCCCATTGGGCTGATGGATGAGTGAACCGTAGCAGGGATCATATCCAGCGTGATGAATGCCAGGATATGTGAAAGATGGGTTGTTTCCATGCCGCCATGCCTCAGCCAGGAAACGGCAGCGCTTATCCCGATCTTATTGCGCAGCCTGCCTCCAGCTACATTGCCGAATATGAAAACACGCAGGCGGTCGATGAACGTCGCCATCATACCGCTGGTCCTCATGAAGTAAACAGGGCTTGCCAATACGATGACATCAGCCTGCTCCACCTTTTCATATATTGCCTGCGCATCGTCTTCGAGTGAGCAGTATTTCCTATTCTTCTGCTTGGAGATGCAGTAATTGCAATGGGTGCAATTCTGAATGTTCATTTTGGAAAGATACACTGTTTCCGTCTCAAACCCTTTCTCGACGGCCATCTCCATGATCGAGGCCAGAAAAGAGCTTACATTTCCTTTGGTCTTAGGGCTGCCTGAGATCGCCACTATCTTGTAAGCCATTTTACAGCTCCCGAATGTATGTTTGCATGCAACGGCATCATGATTCCAAACGACTCAGGAAAGACTGCATCTGTATCCATTCCTGCGGCGTGAAGCGGTTGATGAATTTCCGGTTGGTCTCCTCGAAGAGCTTCATGATGGATTTCCGATGCTTCTTGGCGTGATCAGTGAGAAAGATCCTCAATGAACGACGGTCCTGCTTGTCCATCTTCCTTTCAATCCACCCATCTTTCTCCAGCCTGTCAAGAAGGCCCGTCGTCGTTGCCCGGTCCTGGGCCACCTTCTCAGCTAGCTCGCTTGGCAGGAGCCCTTCCTCTTCCATAACGGCAACCAGCATGAAAAACTGGCCGTGGGTAAGGCCATAATGGGCTATTTCATCCCGGTACGCTTTTGATACCTTCCGGACAGCCTTTCCCATCTGGAAACATATGCAGTCTTGAAAAGTCATCGACCCATCCTCCTGTGGAATGCTGTTAGCATGTATATAGTTTGAATGCAAACAATGCCTCCATCGAAGCACCTGTATGCGACCGTTTATTTCTTTTGCCGGAATTAACTTTCCTGCCGGTACCGCATCATGTTCTCTTCATTCCTCAGAAATCTGAGACTCCCCTCCGCAAGGGCTGCCATTTCGTCCTCTCCAGGGTAGATGGTCATCGGAGCCAGAAACCTGACCCGTTCAACGATCCAGCCTACAAGCATCTTCGAATGGGCCAGCCCACCGGTGATAATGATCCCGTCGATGTGTCCCTTTAGGACAACTGCCATGGCGCCTATCTCCTTGGAGATCTGATAAGCCATGGCTTCAAAGACAAGTTTCGCTTTTTCATTGCCACACATGATCATGTTTTCCACGTCCCGTGCGTCAGTGGTCCCCAGATAGGCTGTCAGGCCGCCCTGACCGATGAGGCTCCCTTGAAGCTGCTTCTTGTCCAGCTTCTCTGAAAAGGCCAGATCGATGAGGTCCATGGTGGGCAACGCACCGGCTCGCTCCGGCGTAAAAGGACCTTCTGAAAGTCCGTGGGTACAGTCGATCACGCGTCCCCTCTTGTGGGCGCCCACGGTGATTCCCCCTCCCAGATGTGCCACGACTACGTTGATCTCGTCGTATCTTTTGCCAACTTCAGCTGCATATTTTCTGGCTACCATTTTCTGATTGAGTGCATGGAAAGCACTTTTCCGCTCAATACCGGGCATTCCTGAGATTCTTGCCAGGGGCTCGAATTCATCGGTGCTCGGTGGATCGATGACAATGGCGGGTATCCCGTGTTTCTGGGAGAGCATCAAGGCCATGCACGGGCCCAGGGCTGACACATGTTTCCCGTATTTCCCTGCCAGGAGATCTTCGCACATGGCCCTGTCGATTTCATAAGCGCCGCCTGGTCCTGGTTTGCCTAAACCCCCACGGCTCACAATCATCTCCAGCTCTTCCGAATGGATGCCGTTTTCGGTCAGAAAGTTCATCACATCTCGCTCCCGCAGGGGAAGCTGCTCTTCCAGAGAGGAGAACCGGGCCAGATCGTCGACCGTGTAGCTTATATTCCCCGAGCATTCCGGTGTGCCGCCACGGAAGCAGGCGATCTTCGTCGAGGTGGATCCTACATTGATGACAAGCAGATACTTCTCTTCACCCATTGGAATCACCTCCTCCATCCAGAAGACATGCCATGGATATCTGTGCAAGACGGCCCTCACGGGAGACAAAGGGAAGATCAAGGATCACCGGCTTGCTCGTTCCCATCACCACACCTGCCATGTTCATCTTACCGAAAAACACCAGCGCCTCGGCCATGAGATGGCCCGTATCTACTTCGGGGACAAGATAAATATCTGCTTCTCCTGTCACGATGCTTTTGACCCCTTTGCGCTCCGCTGCTGTCCTGCTCAGTGCACAATCAATGTCGAGCGGCCCTTCCACAATGGCATCGCCAAACTGGCGGCGCTCGGACATCTTTGAAAGGATCGCGGCGGTCAGCGTCGAGGGGATGCTCGGATTCACCTGCTCGATAGCTGCCAACACAGCTACCTTCGGCGTCTTGATGCCCAGTGTGCGGGCAAGACGGAGGGCGTTTGTCAGGATGAGCTGTTTTTCGGCAACGGTCGGATGGTTGTTGATGTACGTATCCGTGACGAGGATCAGTTTCTCGCCCTTCAAAAGGGGGAATACAGAGACGAAGCTCATGATGCCGCCCTTGGGAAGCATTCCTCTGCTCTTGTCATGGAGAGCATGCAGAACCATTTGAGCGGGAATGCCGCCTTGCATGAGGATGTCTCCTTCATGGGCGTGGAGAATATCCAGTGCCCTGCCCAGGGCCAGGTGCGGATCATTTTCCTTTACGATTTCATATCCCTTTTTTGCCAGGGGCGATTCGTCGACCATGTTTTTTATGGCCTCTCCGTTCCCGACGAAACAGGGGAAGATCAGTCCGGCCGTTGAGGCCTCAGAAAGAAGGAGAACATCCTCTTCTTTCGGGCTGGGGACAACGAGTCTTTTGGTCTCTCCCAGGTGTGCTCTATCCAGGGTATCCTTGAACGAACGCACCACCTCACTGCTCCCTCTTTTCCATCTCGTCGGCGAGAACGACGCACATGGCAAGCTGCTGAACGATATTGCCGCTGAAGTCCGACCGGGCAGGGATGCAGACCGGCCCCCTTGAGGTGGCGACCAGGGAACTACGTGTCACATCGAGAAAGAAATCGAGCTTACAGAGGATGTTTCCTGTATCGAGACAGGGAACGACAAGGATATGAGGAACCTCGTCCCCTTGAATGTCCGCACCACCATCCATGCAGGTCTTCTCTCCAAGAAATATATCCGTAAAGGAGGTGGCGGGAACAATCTCGCACTCCCCAAAGTCTCCCGCAGCCGCCGATCTTATCAGGATCTCGTAGTCCTTGTATGAATCGAGCGTGCCGCCGACCTCCCTCTGGCCGGAGAGGACGGCGATCTTCGGCCTTGGGTATCCCATGAGATGGTATACGAACACTGCGTTTTTGATGACCTCAGCCTTGGCCTTGACGCCCGGTTTGATGTTCACGCCCGTGTCGGTGAAGGCCACTAGATGATCCATTCCCGGAATATCCCAGAAGGAGATCACGCTCACCGTCATGCCGGAGCCGGCCTTCGCCTCCTCGCGTATGATCGACCGGTAGATGTAGGATGTCGGTATCTGCCCTTTGCTGGCAATAGGCAGTTCGCCGGAAAAGAGCATGTTGATTCCCAAATTGGAGATGGCCTGCTGCCCGGTCTGTGGAATCTTGTGGAACCTGTCGATGTTGAACGCCACCTTTTCCGCAACCTCTTCCATCTTTCTTGTGTCACCGACAAGCACAGGTTCGATGTACCCCAAATCCCAGCTGCTCTTGACCGCTCTCATGAACTCCTCGTCCTCGGGCGCCAGAACGGCCAGCTTCTTCGGCCCCCTTTCCTGAGCCAGCACGGAAAACTCTTCCAGTGTTTTGATCATGGTCATTCCCTCTTGATCTATGAAGTGTCAACCTGGTGAGGAATCGGCTGATTTGCGTTTCGAGGCGAAAGCCGTGACGGCCTCCAGGAGATCCTTCGAGGTCATGAACAAAGCATTCTTTTCTATGGCCTTGAGCATGCCGTCTTCGATGGAGGAAGTCCGGCTGAAATTGATCACTTCCTTCGTCCCCATGACCGCCATCGGGGGGTTCGCGGCAATCAGGCCGGCCAGTTTTTGGGCTTCTGCCAGGAGAGTTTCCTTGTCAGGGTAGATATTGTTCATGAGGCCCATCCGCTCCACCTCTCGAGCAGAGTAGAACCGGGCCGTATAGGCCATTTCCCGTGTGTAGCCCTGGCCGATGATATGGGGGAGCCGCTGGAGAACCCCCATATCGGCCACGAAGCCCAAAGCTGCCTCTCTGATGGAAAAGGTGGCATCTTCTGTACAAAGACGAATGTCACAGGCGGAGATGAGATCGAGGCCGCCCCCGATGCACACGCCGTGTACGGCGGCGATGATCGGCTTGCGGCATTCTTCCATGACATTGCAGCAGTCAAAAAGAGGACGTGCCTTGTCGTGGAAGAAGAACGTGTCCTGGGCCCTGCCTCCCATGAGGCCGAGCGATTGAAAGTCCTTGAGATCCATGCCCGCACAGAAGCCCCCGGCATTGCTCATGATGACTATGACCCGTACGTCCTCCCTTTTGTTCAGGGCACGTATGCTGCCAGTAATCTCCTCTGCAAAGGCCAGACTGAGTGCATTCAGGCTTTCAGTCCTATCCAACGCCAGTGTGGCGACATGATTTTCCACTTCTATTTTGACAAATGAGCTGATGGATGAATTGGACACGGTTTTCTCCTCTATTCATCAATATGTTTATTCACCTGTAAATACCGGTTTTCTCTTTTCAATGAACGCAGCCATGCCTTCCTTGTGGTCTTTGGTCTGAAGCGCAATCGCCATGAGGTCTGATTCGAGAGCACAGTATGTAGCCATATCCATGCAGTTCAGCTTATTGGCAATCTGCTTGATGTAACCCATGGCAATAGGGGGTTTTGAAGCCAGTTCCCTGGCAAATTCCATGGTTTCTTCTTCCAGTTTGTCTTCCGGAACCACTTTCAGGACCATGCCGTAGCTCAGTGCTTCCTGAGCTTTGACCAGGCGTCCGCTCATGGCCAGTTCTTTTGCCCTGGTGATGCCCACACATTTTGCCAGGCTCCACATACCACCGCTGTCAGGTATGCCGCCGATATTGATAAACACTTGTGCGAAGGCTGCTTTCTCGGAAGCAATCACAAAGTCGCACGACAAGGCCATGTTTGCACCACTCCCTGCTGCAACGCCTTGAACAGCGCAGATAACTGGTTTGGGCATATCGTAAATTTTCTGGATGATATCGCCGGCCTTGCTCACCATCGCCTTGGCTTTGAGAATGGTGTCGAGACTCTTTAACATTTCAAGATCTCCTCCGGCGCTGAACATCTTCCCCTTCGCCTTCAAAACTACGACCCTGATTTCACTATCGTTTGCAGCGACGGTGATCGCATCCCCCATCTCGGAAAAAAACTGGGATGTCATGGTGTTCATCTCATCGGAACGATTCAAAGTGATGACGCCAATGTTATCCGACTTTGCAAAAAGGATCGTTTCGTAAGCCATGTTAATTCCCCCTTTCCTTATTAATCTGTTCCAGATCTGAATCTATTTCGTTAATATTTCAATAACATTAACATACAAATAATTTAAATACAAATTATAAAATAGCTAATCATATCTTTTTGTCATTCCTGTTGGTTTTACGACCTATTTGCTGTTTCTCAAAACAAGCATGAGCCGGGAAAATTGGTTTAAATGGAAGTTATACTATCGTGAGGTTATATGGAAGTTCAGAACTGATGATTTCTTTTGCCTATCGCAACTTATGGAATAAACAACCTAACTATATAGTTCTATAAGAAACCATATTTCCCTTATACCATTAAACGATTAGCAGATCACCCTGGTTTTGATTCTCTTCGCCAGGCCTCATCGTCGCCTGTGAATCACGTTGCTGCCCGTTATTGCATCAACACCTCATGAATACTCGTAGCCACCTTGAAGTTAACTCCGAGAGCTTCAAAATGGGCTTTCCCGCAATCAATCTTCTGGTTCTCGATGTTCCGCCTCTCGTCACGGTCATGGGTGCTTTTCGATTCCCGAACCAAGTAGAGCTTCTCATCATTTTCGGTCACTACTGCCCAGTCAGGGTTATAATTACCCAGGGGCGTCGGAACAACAAACCAGCGAGGAAGCTTGCAGAAGAATTTGACATTCTCGTTGGTATCAAGCTTCTCGGCAATCTCTCGCTCTAATTGGGAATCAAAGGAAATATAATCATATGGGGTCCTGTCGTCGCTGCTCTGGATTTCATAGAGACGATTGAGATATTCCTCTACCTCTCCTTCCTCAAAGAGCCTCATTTCATACACCTGACCTTCGATAAGTTCATACTTGATGCCGTCAATCACCATTTCATGCAGGGCACGGTTGATAAGCTTGGCTGCCTCGGTCATAAATGCCTGGGGATTTATTGAAAATTCCTTGATCCGGCCCGAGGCCTTCAAGATCTCCACAAGTGTTCCCCTGGTCAGTTCGGTCTCCCTCTGGAGATAAGCCAGAATATCCGGGAGGAATCTGGGAGCGGGGGCATATTCCACACGGCTCTCACGAACCATGCCTGCTTCTACCCCTGCTTGAGTCAGGTCCACCTCTGTCTTGTCAATGAGAATGCTTACAGGATGAATCTTCTCCATCTTCTGAATCTTCTGGGCCGCCGATTCAATGAGCCTGGCGGTCTCAAATGCTACGGAGTAGCGGGTCTTCTTGCTGATCTTCTGCCAGAGGGTCTTGAAATCTTCATTCAGCTCGACACGCTTATTATACTTCAGCTCACGACGGTCCCTGGCGTTCACAACACGGTTCTTGAAGATATAGCGCCTCATCTCATCCGTTATTGCTGCCCGCAAGTGCTCCATATCTGAAGGCAGATCCAGGATAAAACCCTCTTTCTCCGGCACGAATTTCTCCGTAATGTCTCCGAGCTGATCCAGATAGCCTTTGTCAACGAGTGACTGCCATATGGCTGCCGAGGCTTCCTGGCCGATAGGCTCACCTGTAGCGTCATCGATCAAACGGGCAAAGGCAACCTTTTCCAGCCGTCCGAACTTGAATCCGCCACCGACATCATTTTCAATGTCTGCCTGAAGCCCTTTTGCATAGTCTTCAAAGGTTTCGCCGGCAATAACGGTCAGCTTGTTGATGGTATCGTCATAGATGCGCTCACCATCCTGATTCACCGGAAGCCGCAAGCCCCGGCCAATGGTCTGCCTCCGCTCACGTTCAGTGCCCATCTCACGGAGCGAGCATATCTGAAAAACATTCGGATTATCCCACCCTTCTTTCAGGGCCGAATGGCTGAAGATAAACCGGAGAGGTTCATCAGGGGAGAGCAGCCGCTCTTTGTCTCTCATGATCAGGTGATAGACCTCATCATCCGCCTTTGTCGATCCGCTCGTATCCTTCAAAGCCACGACCTCGCCCTTTTTCTTGTCGGCTGAGAAATATCCGTCATGGAGCTCGTCCACGGGGAAGGGAAGCAGCCCCTTGTAGAAGGATTTCCGGGAGACTTCGTCGAAGGCCTCTTCAAACCACTTGGCAAGCTTGCCTTTCCGGGGATTCCCTTCATCATCGTAGAAGCGGTAGTTGGATACCCTGTCTATGAAAAACAGGCTCAAGACCTTGATCCCCTTGTCTTTGAACCTTCGTTCCTTCTTGAAATGCTCCTCCACTGCCTGCCTGATCTGGGCCTTGAGGACCTCATCACCCATGCCGCCCTGGGCCTGGTTCAGTTCGAGCATCTTTCCATTGGCGAATTCGACGTGTTCCAGGCCCGGCTCCGCGCAGATATTGGTGACAATATATCCGTCGTAGCCATGCCGGTTGGTCTGCTGGCCCACATCGGTCCCCTGCCTGAGGGTTAGCTTCTTTTCTTTTGGTCCTGCCTTGGTGTCTTCATGGATCGTGGCCTTGGCATGAGGAATCTTCGCATCTTTTGCATAGCCGATGAAATCGATGCGGATAAATGTCTCGTTGAAGTTCTCATCTGATCTGATTGAAGCGACTTCTATCTGTTTCACGAGTCGCATATCGTAAGCCCGGATGGGATCAAGCCGGTAGAGCAGGTTGTATGGATTGATGTGGGTGGCGGAGTAACGAAGGCACAGGAGCGGATTCAGGGTCTTGATCGCTCTTTTCGCCTTTGGCGTGTTGTCCACGCTCTGGGGTTCGTCAATGATGACGATAGGGTTAGTCGCCTGGACATATTCGATGGGCCTTCGCCCCGACATCCTGTCCTGTTCCTGATGGATGACATTCAGTTTTTTGCGCTTTTCGTCAGTCAGTTTCGAGTAGTCTTCGATATCGCCTGCATCCTTTTGAAAGGCCTGGATATTGATGATCATGATCTGGATCTCGTTGCTCACCGCGAACTGCCTTACCTTGGAGAGATCGGATGAGTTGTACACGAAATGGTCAAAGGGGACGTTGTCATAGAGCCCCTTGAAATGCTCTCTCATGAGAGAGATGGAGGAGATGACGCCCTCACGGATTGCAACCGATGGGACTACGATGATGAACTTCCTGAAACCGTACATGCGGTTCAGCTCGAAGATGGTCCGCAGATAGACATAGGTTTTGCCGGTTCCCGTCTCCATCTCAACCGAGAAGTTCGGGAAGCAGTACGGGTCGTCTCTTTCCACAAGAAATCTGGACTTCGGGATGAGATTGCGCTCCTGAACGGTATGGAGATTTTTCAGCATCTGTTCGGGGTGTATTCCCAGTTGATTCGCAACACCCAAATCGGTCTGTTCCGCTGTCATAAAGAAATCTGTGAATCTCACCTCAAAGGCGCTCTGTTTCGGCGGCAGGCCCTCAAACAAGTCCGTAACAGCCCTTATGGCCTCCTTCTGGTATTCGAGGTTGGAATCGAATTTGAGCTTCATTCAGATACCCCCTGCTTGAGAGCATCTCCATTGGGCGGAGTTTTTTCAGGAACGATCGATTCTCCGCACAATGTGCGGAGATTTGCATACTGCACCCTATCAACGGCGATACCGAGGTTGCGGATACTGCCGGATGTGGTTGCGGATGGTTGCGGATAGTTCATGACTCTCCTCGTTCGTTCAGCTCATAGAATGTCTCCCGTGCTTTCCCGCCCTGCCGTATGAGCCCTTTCTCCTTGAGCGGTTTCAGCGCCTTCCGAACGGCTTGTTCTGATATTTTCAGCCGCTCCGAAAGCATGGGGACCCTCACTTCTTTTTCAAGAAGAAGGACTTGAATGATCGATCTCTGCGTCTCGCTCAACTCGGCAAGTTGATCGTCATCGATTTTGAAAACTGCACGGGAACTTTGGATCTTGAGTTTCAGCATATCATCGCCAGGCCCGAGGAAGATAATCTTGAAATGACCATCACGGAATTGAAATTGCGGGCGAGGCAGACCCAAGGAGATGGATTCTTTCACGATGCGCCGTAATCCGTCGCCTTGTTCTTCAATCCGCTCAAAATAAGAAAGCCCTCTTGCAATGTTGGGGTTTCGTGAGCATGCGATATAATCCAGCCGCTCGATCTTTTCCAGGGTAATTGGTTCCGGAGGAAGACCCGGGCTTATTACTTCGATACGGTCGGCATATTTCTCGACACGGATAGCTGTACCACTCAAATAATAATCCCTATGAGCCACCGCATTCACAACCGCTTCTCGCAAGGCTGCATAGGGGTATTCATTGATTTCGACTTTGGAGAATCCCTCGATTCGCGTGGTATGCCGCATGTTGCGCTTGAGGAATTGAAAAGTGCGCTCTATGGCTCGGGGCAAGGGCTCACGAATGTCGTCCCTATCAATCGGGTCGCCTCGTTCCCTGCCTCCATACGCGTTCGCCGCAATACGGGCCTGCGGGAAGACCTCATCGGGATGACTTCCCAGAAGGAGAAGTCCTGCCGCCGTGGGATGGAGGCTCCCTGCCTCACCATTCTTCCAGAGCATACCACGGTTCACGAGCGTCTTATACACGTGTTCCCTGTCAAGATCTTTTTCCGGAATGCCGGTAATGGCCGAAACATATCCCCGGCACAATGCGCTGTCCAGGTGGGTTTCATCCACCCGCTCGACGATGCCGGAATCGAAATCGGAGGTCTGGGCTATGGTCTGTTCGGCTATCTGCCGTTCTTCAGAGCTCGGCCTGACACCCCGGTCTTCAAGTTCCTGCAGCAATACGGATCGAACACATTCCTTGAGGCTCTGATAATGGGTGAAACGCTTGTACACATGCCCACGCTGTTCATCCTGAATAGTCTTGAAAAGTGCGCTCAAGTCGGCATCGCGTCTAGTATCTTGGCTGTTGTCGCCTTTGATGAAGAAGTAGGTGGGGAGCCCTAATCTTTTTGCCTCAAGATATTCACGATGCGTTGCAGACAATCCGTCCGGACCTTTCCGGCCGTACTGAAATCCGATGATGCCGATGTACAGGTTGCAGGAGCGTAAGGCCTCAAGATAGGTAACCTCGGCTGATTTGGCTGATGCAGGAAGCTGCTCGAACAAGATGGGGATGACATTCCGGTTGAGAAAAGGATCTGAAGAAACCAGTTCCGAAACAGCGATACGCTCGTTCTCCAGTTCCTTCTGGACAGAGCTGACAAATATCTTCAAGACACTCATGCCATTCCTCTGCATCACACGGTCCGGAGCACGATCTGTTCAGTCTTGTCCCTGCCCTGGTTGAGGGCATTGAAGGTCTGGACGGCATTTGCCTTGAGCTGGTCATTACCCTGGAAGCCTTTGTCGAGGCAAAGAAACTGCATGGGTTCCGCTGCAGCCACGGCATCGATCAGCTCAGGGGTGATCTTGTCTTCGAGGCAGATAAAAAGAGCGCCTTCGGCCGCTGAGTAAACGGTCTTCCCCGCCATTTCGAGTTTTTGGACTTTCTCCGTCAGCATGAACCCGGCCTTCAGGAGCAGCTCAAAAAGAATGTCCTCCTGGGAGGCATGAGGGTCGATGTGGTCGATGTGCAGGGTGAGCTGCCGGATCAACTCCTCCTCAGGCGCATCCGGCCTGGAGCCGTCCCAGATCTTGAAGTTGGAACGGTCAAGCTTGAAGGCCTTGAAGCCGAGATCAAGCTCAGGAAGGTCTTCAGACATGCCGGGCAGTGCTCCCTTGGCCTTATCCGATTTTGTCTTTCGTTCTTCTTCGATATTCATAATGACTTTGCGGATGCGGGCCTTCCCCATATCGGAGATCGTCTTATAATCATCACTTCCTGTCGGTTCGGGAAGCTGAACCATTATGAACTTCCGGTTACCGCCATCCTCATTATTCAGTTTAAGCACTGCATCTCCAGTACTTGCAGAACCTGCAAAGAAATCAAGTATGATGTCATTCTCATGAGGCTTAGTTGCAATTCTCAGCATATGCTGGATGAGCCGGGTTGGTTTCGGTGTTTCAAACACTGAGTCGGATGAGGAAAAACTCACTAGCTGCAAGAGTTCCTTCTTGGCTTCCTGAGTATGCCCGACATATTTGTACGACCATAATGTCTGGGGAACCCTGCCCTGCATGACTTCAGACAGGAATCTCTTTAATCTTGGCATATTGTTACCATCATCACCCCACCAAACACGATTATCCCTATCAAGTTCACTGAATTTCTCCTTTGAAATTCGCCAATATGTCCCGGGAGGTGGTCCAGCTATTACACGACCTGATGGACAAGTTATCGGATAAGTTCCTTCGCTGTAATAATTCCTTGCTGAAAGGTCTCCAGAAGTCCATGGACCTCGTGGGTCATTATCGGGATTCTTATATCTTGCATCCGACTCTTCTGTTCTAAGGAGAAGTTCAGGCCTCCATTGCTCTGCATGTCTTGCATATACAAGGATAAAGTCATGATCCTCAGAAAAATGCCTTGCGGTGTTCTTGGGAGCAAATACTTTTTGCCAAATAACAGTCGCTATGAAATTTTCCTCCCCAAATATTTCGTCACACATCTTCCGTAGATTATTCACCTCATTGTCATCAATTGAGATGAAGATCACCCCGTCTTCTCGCAGGAGGTTCCGAGCCAGGTAGAGTCGGGGATACATCATGTTGAGCCACCTGGTATGAAACCGCCCTTCATTCGGCGTGTTCGTGGAGAACTTCTTTCCCTCATCGTCTACGAGGCCGGCATAGGCCAAATAGGTTTCCAGGGTTTCGGAGTACTTGTCCGGGTAGATGAACTCCTTGCCGGTGTTGTACGGCGGGTCGATGTAGATCATCTTGATCTTACCGTAATAGGACTTCTGCAAGAGCTTGAGCACTTCAAGGTTGTCACCCTCGATGAAGAGGTTTTCCGTGGTGTCGAAGTTCACCGACTCATCACGACAGGGTTTCAGCGTGGCTATGGAGGGCTGCTGGATGAGCTTCATGCAGTCCTTTTTCCCAGGCCAGTCCATTCCGTATCGCTCGCGCCTTGCTTCGAACACTTCGCTGAATGTTCCCAGCTCGGCCTTGAGCTTCTCGAAGTCGATTGCTTCGACCGGCTCACCTTTTTCATTGGCGGTCTCGGTGAAAACCGTCGGGAAAAGAGCCTTCAGCCTTCCCCTGTTTTCTGCTTTGATATCCATGGACCGCAGATCCATGGTTTCAGGCGTATCCTTGCTGCTCATACGAATATCTCCTTCTTCATCATTGCCACCCCTGGAAGGTACACCCCGCCTTTTTCATAAAGCCGCAATACCTGGCCCTGCAGGCCTTGCCGCTCTCGGGCTGGAAAAGATTTTCCGCCTCCTTCTGAGCAAGCCGGAGGAACTCCTTTCCAGACTCGATTTCAAGCCTTACAGAATCGCTCTGCGAGCGGAGCAGCGTGAGCTGATCATCATTGATCTTATTGGACAAGTTATGTCGGGAGCGTGTCATATCAGTCTCCACTGTACCGTGAAAAGGGTTTCCTCTTCAATCTCCTGGTGCATTCGGGCCTCGATACGGTCTATCAGGGCATCTTTTTGCCTCTCGATGTTCCTGGCCGCCTCATCATACTGTCTCCATGCCTCGTCTCGCTTTGTATCGAGGGTGCGGAGCTTCTTCTGTATCGAGAGCTTTTCAGGCAGGTTAGGTGCTGATCTGGCCTGTTTTTTCAGCAAGGCAACCTGGTCGTCATAATCCTTGAGTTTTGCCTTCAGAGATTTGCGCTTATCCTCTGCCCAGCGGTTGAGCTTGTCCATCTCTTCTTCAAAAAAGGCGGCATTGCGTTCAGATATGCCTCCCAGCAGGTCATTCTTCGTTCGTTCATACACCTCCGCCAGTTTCCCGGAACGCTCTTGGGGGCGGTATTCCACCTGTGCAGGAAGATTGAACAGCCGAAGGGCCTGATCGGCATCCAGTTCCTTCCCATCGTCGGTGATTCCGGCGACGATGATATGATCCTCGTGTTCAAAAGCTTTTACTCTCAAACATCGGACGGTCAGCACGCCCCTTTTCCCCTTGAGCGGCTCCAGCAGGGATATCTTTATGCCGCTGTCTGAGAGATTGAACAGCAGCTCCGCATGGGCAAGATCTCTTGTAGCTGCCTGCTGTAAGATCCATTGCGCCAAGGGTGATTGAAGCCGGTAATGGTGGTGGCGTCCATCCTGACGCTTGAGCGAGTAGGTTCCGGTTGGAACACCTTGTATGGGTGCGTGGGCAAGCCTGAAGGATAGTGTCCCTTCATCGAAGTTTGCCTGCCCATCGAGCATGTGCCGAGTTGTTTCCCAGAGTAGGGCCTCATAACGATTCACCGATGTTTGTATCTCGGTATTGTAGACATTCAGCTTCTCAGCAACCTCTGCGTCAAAATTCTCCAGCAGTTTCCTGCGGGTGGATCTCATGTTTTCATCAATTTCTGCACTCAGTTCAGCCTGGAGAGCATCAAATGATGCCTGGATCTCTTCAGGAGTTCTGCAGGTCTGATAGATATCAGCAATCCGTTTTTCAAAATCCACCCCCGACTCGATAATGCCAAGCACCTCGTCACTTGCCCCGAAGACGCCGCTGAAAAGTCTGAATTTCTCTGAAAGCAGCTGGTACACACGCTGATCGGCAGCATTGTTCTTGTTCAAGAAGTTGATCACAACTACATCGTGCTTCTGACCATACCGATGGCAGCGGCCGATTCTCTGCTCTATTCTCTGAGGATTCCAGGGAAGATCATAATTGACCACCAGGGAGCAGAACTGCAGGTTGATCCCTTCCGCTGCAGCCTCCGTCGCCACCATGATCTTTGCTTTTTCCTTGAAATAATCGACCAGCGCAGCCCGTGTATCCGCCGAACGGGAACCGGTTACTTTGTCAGTCCCCTCGTGCCTGCCTCTCCACTCGTTATAGATCTCACGAGACCTATCATCGCTGTTAGACCCATTGAATATCACGATATCGTCGCCGTAGCCTCTGTCTGAAAGCAGACGGACAAGGTAGTTCTGAGTACGGCGGGATTCTGTGAATATAATCGCTTTTTCAGCCCCGCCCAGTTCACCGGCCATGGAAAATCCAACCCGCAAGGCATGAAGAAGGGCTTCGCCTTTGGCATTATGGGTGATCGTCATTGCAAGCTCGAAAAAGCTGTGCAGCTCACTCATCTCGTCTTCTATGACCCTGCGCTCGTATGGGCTCAGGGGATCAGGCTGCTCTTCATCGCTTACGTCCAGCTCATCAGCAAGCTCGTCATAGATTTCAAGGTCGTCTTCCAGGTTTCTCTCTGCCTGGGAGAGCTTGTCATCTTCCTTGAGCCTTCTCTCAAGTTTGTGGGCCAGCGCTTCCAGTGCTCCTGCAATGGCGAATGTCGAAGATGAGAGCATCTTGCGCAATACAAGAGTCATCAATGTTCGCTGGCTCTCCGGAAGCGCCTGGAGGTTCGGTCGGCAAAGATAATCTGATACCATTTGATACAATGCCTCTTCGTCCTTGGAGGGAACGAATTCCTGAGTATATGCTTTGCGTTCTGTATACCTGATGTATTCAAGGACTTGCCGTCGGAGGGTACGCTTACAGATAGGCTTCAGTCTTTGCTTCAGATCATCAAAGGTATCATCCGTTGAGAGACGTGCGAACTGATGGCGATAACTCTTCAGGTCGCCGAAAGTATGCTCATCGATAAAGCTGACCAGCCCATAGAGCTCCAGCAACGAGTTCTGCAGAGGTGTAGCAGTTAACAGGAGCTTGGGTGCATGTTCCAAGACAGCTCTCAATTCACGGGCGATTTTATTGCTCGACTTGTAGACGTTGCGCAGCCGGTGAGCCTCATCGATCACTACCAGGTCCCACTTGATTGCCCGAATAAAATCCGATTTGTTTCTGGCAAAATTATAGGAGCAGATCACGATCTCCTTACGATCAAATGGGTTGCGCCTTCCATCTTTGATGGCCTTGTTAAAATTCTGGGCCTCGATAATCTCCGATGGCAGGTAAAATTTTTCCAGCAATTCCTGGTGCCACTGCTTACGGAGGCTTGAGGGCAATATGATCAGGATCTTACGCTTTCTCTCCGCCCACTTCTGAGCCAAGACGATTCCGGCTTCGATGGTTTTGCCGAGACCTACTTCATCTGCGAGCACAGCCCCTTTCGACAGGGGTGATCTAAACGCAAATAATGCCGCATCTACCTGATGCGGGTTCAGATCCACCTGAGAGTCCATCAGGGCAGCAGTGAATCGCTCCACGCTGTCTGATGGGCATCGTCTCAACAACTCATGAGCAAATAATTTGGCGTGATAATCGGTGATCATCTCAACACATCAGTTCAAGATCCGGCTTAGAGTCTTCGAACTTTTATCCCGCCAGGTCCTTTGAATTGCTCCCAGACGTATTGTATTTGCAAAAATGTTCTCATGATATGAACAAAGACGGTCAGCCATCCCCTTCATCCAGTTGTTCCGCTTCCCTTTCTTTGTTTTCCAGGTATTCAGATCTGATATCCGAGAGAATTTTACCGCCTTGAGTTTTCCAACTTGTCCAGCCATTCACTGTTGTCCTCTCACTCCCGGCATCTTGAATGCAGGCGAGTGCTGCGTAAGACAGGCTGGAGTAATTCTGCCCCAGCACGGTGATACTGCCGTCTGATGTTATAACACCTTTATACGTTTTCCGCTTTCCGCCCCGTGGCTTATAGCTGAGGGTAAGCTCGGAGCCCTCCCCAAGGAGTCCTGCATTCACAAGGTCGGCAAGTGATACATCGTATGTTCTTATCCCTGATTTTGGTTGGTCATTTCTGTCTGTCGTGTCCAAGACCGGCCGGTATTCTTCCGGTATGTCATATGCAATGATCTCAGGCGCACCAAATTGAGCATATTTCTTCACAATCCAGAGTCGGACATCATTCTTAAGGGTCTCTGCCCATTCCCGAAGATCGTTTGAAACCGCATCGATTGGCATGCCGATTATGGGTGGTTTTTCGAAAATGTCACCGAGAACCTTGCGAATATCAATCTCTTTGATCCCTTCATCCTCAAACTTTTCCTTGACGGCGTCATCATCGGTGACCATCTGCACAAGGAGTTCAGTGAGAAGCTGACGGGTCTCAGGACGTGACACAGCCAGGAGTTGTTTTGTTACTTGGGGGGCGATATGAGTCCATACGCTGTGGTGACCGAGTTCAACTTCAACCACGTACCAGGCGCGAGAAGCTATATCGACAGCAAATCCGTCTGGTATGGTCCCGAACCCATCCTTTGTCCTGATTTTTGTTTTAGGTATAAGAACGGAAGATGGACCGAAGAAGTGCTCGGAATTCGCGATCACGAGGTCCTCTATCTCCTGTTCGTTGTGAAACTTGGCCTCAATCAACTTCCTGTCTTCAAGGATAATCATCCCTTCTCCTCTTCCCAGCACAACGCTCCGGTTATAACAATGTCAGATCCCACCCATAGATAGCTGACATGCGCAGATGAAACCCGTTATTCTTACTACTTGACATCACGTGTTCACCAATAACAGCATCTACAGACGTTTTAACCGTGTGATCTAATGTCCCGGCATATTATAGGAACCTTATACGCCCCATCACATCATTCAAGTATATGATTCTATACTATATTTTTTATCATTTTAAAATGAATAATTGATATGGGGTATTTATAAGGCTGGACGCTTTGACATACCTGCTCTACCAATATGCCACTAAGCACAAGAAAGTCCTTGACATTTTCCCCAGAATATGCTTATATACAGACCATAACATATCCTTGACTGTTTATAACAGTCATTGAGCCACCGAGAGTGGTAAAAGTAGTTTAAGAAACTCCCTACAAATTATATTGTTTTGTCAGAGGCGAGATGAGCACTATTGTTGCCATCGGCCGATGACAAGAGAACATGCATGGGCTTTCAGCACATGCGAGAATATCAAAAAGTTTTCCGCTAAGGAAAACGCCATTCAGTGTTCTAAAGGATATCAGTGTATCCGGAATAGATTTCCATCTTGGCGCACATTGTTGTAGCGCACGATGAAAATCATCAATCCGGGATCAATCCAATTCAAATTCCAATAAGCGCGTCTGTTTAGATTTTTATCTCGTGAGAGATAAAGGGGAAACAGACGCGCTATCCAAGAATCATTTTATCGCGTGTTTATCAATAGTTAAACCATTCAATCCATAAAAATGGGAACAAATTGCCTCGGATTCCCTCCTAATTCTTTTGACCAGCTCATCTGAGCTGAAGCCATAAGGGTGTGAGCTTCCGTATCTCCTCGTAATGAGGACGCTGATGGAAACACCAAATCAGTGTCAACGGACAACCCCACGTTGACCAAAATCTTTGTTAACCTGGCAAATCCCCTTCCATCTTTGATGGGAGCGGTTTTGCCGGGTTAACACTCACCTGGCAAACAAAACGATTTAAGGAGGGATTAGCAATGAGATTCAAACCAGCAAAAGATCCACTTATGAGAGCAGCAACCAGGACGAGATACCCCGGTTCTTCGAAAACCAGGGTAGCTCATCTCAGGGAGGTCAGTCAGTTCGTCAGGGAATTGAGAAATCAAGGTTTTGGCGTGAAAAAATGGGGCAACGTAACGAGTAAACACGTTGGCATTGTTGTTAAATCCTGGCATGACCGTGGCTTGGCAACCAAGACAATCAAAGAGTACTTGTCAGGCGTAAGAGCCACGGCAGAGGCATATGACAACAACAGCATCCATAAGGATAACTCTGCGTTCAACCTTGAGAATATCCAGTACGTCCAGAACATCGATAGATCTATGCCTGACGAGAGATACAACTCCATCATGGAAAAGCTGAAGGCCGGTGACAACAATGAAAACAGAGTGGCGGCACAACTTGGACTATGCCGTCACCTGGGCCTAAGGCACGAGGAAGCGAGGAAGTTTAGTCCATCAAGAGATGTTTTACCTGATGGCCGGGTCCACGCCTCCGCAGGAACGAAGGGCGGAAAAGAGAGGGTGCTCTCCGAGGTAAGCCCCGAAGGACGGAAGGCCATTGAGTATGCTCGCAGCGTGGCTGGGACCGGTAGCATGATACCTCCCGGTATGCGAGATCGCCAGTGGGAGAAAAAAGGATATAAAATCCTTGAAAAAGCCGGGGCTGACAGGAAGAACGAGAAATTTCATTCGGCGAGGCATGCCTATGCTCAATCACGGTATGAGCAGTTGACAGGGTTTAAATGTCGAGTGAAATATGAGAGCAAGGAGGCCTTTGAGCGAGCAGCCATTGAAGCAAGGGGCGAGGATTGGAAAGACTATGACAAATCCGCCCGTGGCATTATCAAGGTGGAGATGGGCCATGGATTGGGCCGGGACTCTACCGTTGCCCAATATCTCGGCTCTAACTCAAAGTGACCAAGAAGGTTATAGATAAAAAGCCCGCTCGTTAAGAGCGGGCTTTTTTTGTGCCGATTTTTCAATCATGATTCCACAGAAAAACCCCCAGCACCTCCCCTCTGGGGAGATGGAAGAATTATGATCCCCATGAGCTCGGCATATCGGTTTTTTTGGCGGCGCTCCTGATCCATAAGTATATTGGGAACTGTTAAGTTAAGAATAACGGACACTCCCAGTGGATTCGCCTCTCTACCTCTCTAAACGCCTCGGACCACTTCTCCCTTGTCCTCTGCTCCTGGCCTCTATGGTAAGCTTCTCCTTTTGCTGTTTCGCTCCTGAGAGAAAATTGTAAGACCTATATGTCACTTCTCTTCTCTGCCACTGTAGTACTTAATCATGGCCAGATCCTGTGAGATGTCATTACCAGCAGTAGTCAGAAAATTCCCCACCATAACAGAGCTAATGCCGGCTATTAGTCCCAGCCTCTGCTTATCTCCCAAAGCACAGCGACCACCGGCATATCGGAGCTCGCTATCCGGTATTATCAATCTGAACATCGCTATCGTGCGTAATATTTCGTCCGGTGCAAGTCGGGGCATGTGTTCCAAAGGGGTGCCCGGAATAGGATTGAGGATGTTCAAAGGAATCGATTTCACTCCCATGGCCTTGATTTCGAAAGCCAAGCGTATGCGCTGTTCCATGCTCTCACCCAAGCCGATGATTCCACCGCAGCAGGGCTCGATCCCTGCTGCAATCACGGTCCTGATGGTCTCGATACGATCCAGGTAGGTGTGAGTAGTGCATATTTGGGGAAAATAATCCGAACTGGTTTCCACATTATGATGATAGCGAGTGATACCCGCTTCTTTCAACTCTTCCGCCCTCTCCCTTGTCAATGCTCCCAATGAAGCGCAAAGATCAATCTTTACTGTCCGCCGTAGTCCATGAATAATTTCCAGTATTTTTGGGAATTCCCGATCGTTAAGTTTTTTTCCACTCGTGACTAGTGCGAATCGTTGAATGCCATGTGATTCAGCTATTACTGCTGCCCGTAATGCACTTTCAAAGCTGGTGATGGGATATACCTGAACGCCCGTTGTGTAATGTCCGGATTGTGCGCAGAATCGACAGTCTTCAGAGCACATTCCAGACTTGGCACTCATGATGCTGCATAGGTTTACTCGGTTCTGACAATATTTCTCCCGCACACATTGACTCGCTTCAAGCAAGGCATCAAAATCCTCTTCCTGCGCTAGAGAAAGAGCATCCGCAAAAAGGATGGTTTGACCATTCATAACGCTCTTTGCAAGGGTTTTCACATCATATTGCATGGCAAATCCCCTTAACATACAGAGCATCTGGGATAAATGAAATTTTTGAGCTTCTCCTCCCAGTGGGCGGAGAATCCTCGGGCGCATGCTGGCATGTACCACATAGAAATTTCCGAGGCTCTACAGGTTGATCGTAGAAAAACCCTTATCGTATATCTCAATCAATCTGCGAGAGAAACCTTCTATGATTCTTTGCCAGTTCTCAACCATGGTGCCTCCACCTCTCCCCTTAAACAGATGGTGCTTTGGCATCACATAAGATGAGTACCATTTGAGTACCTTTTGCTTATGAAAATACCTCTATGCCTGGTTGATTACCAAATGCATCATATAAATGGGCATTTCTTCTATATCGGCTCTACAACCTGTTTTGTAGGCATCCCTAAAGTTACTCGAAGTTACCGGAAACAATCATAAAATTTCTATATTCAGGATTCCTAATCCTGGTGTCGCAGGTTCGATTCCTGCCGGGGGCATTTGTTCATTTTCTGCAGACGGTGTCTTTTCGATCGCTCATATATGCCCTGCTGTTCGGTATTCTTCCTTGAGGCAGGCTTTTGCTCGAAGGTATGAGCTTTCAAATATTACAGGCAACGCACCCTTTGACAAAGCCGCAGGGTTTGTCAAACGAATTTTCTATCAGCCTTCCATTGTCTTTCAGACATATGCCGACTATGTATTATGTGAACAATGGAGGCCGCGCATGAGCAGGAAAGACAGAAGGATCGTGCTCCTGTGCCAGTGTCTGGTGAACCCCTACTGCCGGGTGCATATTCTTGGACAGAACTTTCCCTTGTCGCTGGAGCTGATGGACTATCTCCTGCGAAAAAATATCGGCGTAATCCAGTACGCGTGCCCGGAAACCACCGCCATGGGCCTTATGAGAAACCCCCAAGGCCGCCAGCAGTACGACAATATCTTTTTCCGGGACCACTGCAAGGAGTTGCTGAAAACGCCCATGCTCATGGTCAGGGAATTCATGAGGAACCGCTATCGACTGTGCTGCTTCATCGGACTGGAGAACAGCCCCACCTGCGGCATTCACTGGGGCAGACACAAAGTCAACCGCTACGGCACCGAGTCGCCGAATCCGGAAGATACGCCCGGGAAAGACGGGCCTCTGCTCATGGGCATCATGGCCGAGATCGTGGCAGAGGAACTGGACAAGGAAGGCGTTCAGGTCCCTTTCCTGGAATTCCCCGCGCAGTCCGAACCGGCATCGGAGAAGAGGAAGCGATTCTGGAAAGAGCTTGAGGCAGCGATCGCCCCCGCACCCAGGGAAGGGTGATCCGCCGCAGGCTTACCGTATTGAGATTATACCTCCGGCAGTCTGAATGAATCCCTCGCGCTCCATTTCACGGAGGATCGTTTGTACCCGGGAGGAATCCTTGCACAGTTTCTCGACCAGTTCGTCTTCGCGTAAAGTCCCGCAAGAGAGGAGCAGCTTCAGGACCATGCCCCGGATCTGCCGGTTCGAGCCCTCGAAGGGAGCCTGCCGCGCGTAATGAGCGCTCTTTCGGTTGGGGTTGGGCAGCATTGATTTGAGCATGGCCCCGTAGTCCATCAGCGCATAGTACCACTGCCTTGGGTTTTCTTTGTCCAGTGTCTGCTGCACCAGGGGGAGGATCTCACTGTCTTTCACGTTTTCACGATCGGGAAAGAAAAAGTGGATAAAGACCCTGCGGATATTGGTTTCGATGAAGGCGATCGGGATATCATAGGCAAAGGCAAGAATTGCACCTGCCGTGGATCGGCCGATGCCGGGCAGCCTCATGAGCTCATCCAGATCTTTTGGCAGCCTGCCGTTATGCTCCTGCACCACCCTGACGGCTGTTTCTTTGAGGGAAATCGCCCGCCGGTTGTACCCGAGCCCCTGCCAGATCTGCAGCACTGACTGAAGATCCGCTTCTGCCAGTATGGCGAAATCCGGGAACCGGGCGATGAACTCCTTGTATTTCCCCGTTACCCGCTCGGTCTGGGTCTGCTGGAGCATGATCTCGGAGACGAGGATACGGTACGGGTCAGCCGTTTCACGCCAGGGAAATGTGCGCGCGTACTGCAGATAGTACGAATGCACGGAACTTTGAAACGACGGGGTTATTTTTTGGATCTCGGTTCCGGTCATTGTCCGGCGTTCCGGCGCATGGGGTCTCGCGATATCTCCAGACTGCGAGTATGCTCTGAGCATAACAGCCTTCCTGTCAGATACATTTGTCCTGATGATTGCACCCTTGCGGTGCTGTTACCTTTTTGCATGGAAGGTTATCAATCCTCCTGTGATGACTGGGCTGATAAAAAATTCTTCATGCAGACAGAAGACAAAAAAAGAGCGAGGCTTTGTACCTCGCAAGCCCCGCTCTACAAGTCTTATGTTGTTATCAGCCTTGTATTCTCGTCCTAGTTGTTCCTGGGAATGTATGTCGCCTGGACTGTTCCGCCCCATGAAGCTCTTCGTCCCTGGGCAAAATCCATTGTTAAAGTCCGGCCGCTAAACGTACTGTGAATTACATCATTAAAGGTGACTGTAAGCACTGCGTGTTCTGCACCGGCGGTGTTAGTAGCAACAACTGCTGCTGAACTCACATACGTACTAGGGATGGTCATCCCCATGGAGCTCTCAATCATGGCCAAAGTTGTCAAACTCGGATACGTACCCTGGTCCTGATAGTACTCAATACAGGCATTGGCCACTGCGCCCATCGCATTGGTGACTTCCGTTACCTTTGCCTTCCTGGTGTAGTTGCCGTATGCCGGGATGGCCACTGCCGCCAGGATACCGATGATCGCCACGACGATCATCAACTCGATCAGTGTGAAACCTTTTTTGTTCCTTACCATAGCCTAACTCCTCCTTGGGTTTAATAAATTTTGGATGATTCGCTTAACAATGGTTGTATTAAGCCTGTGAAGCCCCGGTATGTTCATATAAGTATGCCTATTCATTTCATCCGTATCCAATGATACCTATACGGATAATCCATAAAATACTTGAGTACTATTTTATAAATATTTTCTGGGTGAGATTAAGAAACCGGCGGGGATGATGGATCTCGTGCGGCTTACTTGCTGAATTGATCCAGTATTATCAGATATTCCCGGAAAAAAACAGGGGGATCTTTGTGACAAGCGTGACCGGAAACCTTGCTCCGTCATCAGGCCCCGGCCATCACTTCTTTATGTGGCGTAAAGGTTTCTCCCTGCTATCCCTTGTCGTCTTCCCGGGGTTTTTCTTCCTTCTTTTCCTGCTCTGGCGCGCTCTCGATGTAGAGCATTCGCTGGCAGGTGGGGCAGATGATCATTTTGTCTCCCCGGACGAGCTCGTTGTAGAGCTGCGGGGGAATGTGCATGTGGCAGCCTCCGCATACCCCATGGCGGCAGTCGACCACGGCGATGCCCTTTTTGCTCTGCTTGATCCGGTCGTATTTCGAGAGAAGCGAGGGCTCGACGCTGGCCCGCAGTTTCTCGTCCTGCCCCTTGTACTCGGCCACCACAGCCTCCAGCTCCTTCATCTGGGCCAGGAGCTTCTCCTTCTTTTCATCGAGGATAACCCTGTCCGCTTCAAAGGACTTCTGGATTCTCTCCTTGTCGGTCCCCTTTTTCTCTATCTTGTCCATGAGGCCCAGGAGCTGCTCTTCGATATCGCCTTTCCGCTTTTTGGCAAGGTCGATCTCCCGCTGCAGGGCGAGGTATTCCTTGTTCGTCTTGATCCTCTTGATCCGTGCGTCGGCAGCGTCGAGGATTTCCTGGTTCTCCTTGAGCTCAGCCTCCAGGGGGGTCTTTTTTTCCTCAAACATGGCGATTTCTTCGTCCACGGCATCGAGAGAGCTCTTTCTCGCACGGATGATGCTGTCGATCTCGTCGATCTCCTTGGGGAGTTCCTTCAAGCCTTCTTCTGCCTTGAAAATCTCCAGCTCCACGTTTTGTAAGGCGATTAATCCTTCTAATAAATCCTTCAATGATTCTCTCCTTTGATATGCGTGAATACGTCTTGCGCCCCGTAAGCCTGTATTGCAAGCCCCGGCAATTCTCTGCCGAGCCTTTTGGCCAGAGGGGCTATGATGATCTCTTCCGTGGCGAAGTGCCCGAGGTCCACGACATTGATGCCCGCCTCTTTTGCATCGAGCGCTGCATGGTACCGCACGTCACCGGTGACGAAGGTATCGCATCCCCAGTCGATAGCCTGCCCGATATAGTCCATCCCGCTTCCCGGACAGGCGCACACGCTCCTGACAGGCCGGCCTGCATCCACAAGCCGCACTGTTTCGAACGGGAGCCCCCTGGCCCAGGGGGAAAGCTCCCGCGCATCCCCCAACATCCCCGCCCGCATTGCTCCGAAAGACTGCACGTCTTTAAGAGAGAGGCTGGCCGCCAGTTCATCCGCCACACCGCCTGCGGCTGCATCGAGATTCGTATGCATGCTCACCAGAGCTATGGATGCGCGGATCAGCAGAGCGATTCTTCTGGAGGCGTTGTCCTGGAGATCGATCCGCTTCAAGGGGGAGAATATGAGCGGGTGGTGCGTGATGATGAGATCCATACCGCCTTCCCGTGCGGCATGGATCACTTGCGTCGAAGGATCAAGAGCCACGAGGACAGACCGGACCTCCTGGAAGGGATCGCCGACCATGAGGCCTGCGTTGTCCCACGGCTCCGCTGTGTCGAAAGGAGCTATGGTGTCAAGGACGGTGAGTACGTCTTTCAACAGCATCCTTTTTCCCAGACAAAAAAAGGGATGCTCGCCTGAGCATCCCTTTTTGTACTTCCATCGAGAGCGTGTGCAAATTTTATTCTGTCGAAAAGCAAACCCTTTTCTCCCCCGTTTCCACTTCGGACTATGGGCCCACCTGGAATCGAACCAGGGACCTACCGGTTATGAGCCG
>ERZ795052.83-NODE-83-length-131750-cov-59.267641_pt1 | contig 131750 bp, 106 predicted proteins | sample MGYA00375136_ERZ795052 | MGnify/ENA primary metagenome ERZ795052 (study PRJEB30181, sample SAMN05720156) | activated sludge metagenome | isolation source: Anaerobic digester | place: Japan | collected 2015-05-26 ...
GCTCGCGCTGCGCTTCGGTGAGCTTGAGGCCCCACTCCCGCGAGGAGATCCCGAAGTACGACCGTGCGGCCGCTTTGCGGTTAGAAGGCCGGTCCCGGGGAACGGTGCGCCGCCGGGCGCACACGCCGAAGGGGGATTGGTAGTATGTTTCCGCGCCCAGACTGCCCGTGCGCGGAGAGGTGAGTACTTTCATAATGAACGTCCTTTCTAATTGTTGCTCTAATTGTCTGTCTATTACGGGCCGGAAAGCGACTCAGCTTCCTGCCACTCCTTGGGCTGGAAGTTCCAGCCGCCCCCACCCCAAGGGTCGGGAGGAAGGCTGGCGGGCAGGCGGTCTTCGCGCAAGGGCAATTTGGGAAGGGTGGCGATGGCAGGTGGGTGCGGAGCGCCGCATGAGGGCACGCGGTTTACAGGGGATGGGGAGGTGCGAGAGAACCTATTCGGAAACTCCGCGCCGCGCCACACTAATTGGTTTGACGGGGCCGGTCCGGTATGCACACTCTCCGCGGATATGATTCGACTCGGCCGAATAGTTTTGTTGGCGAGGTTGCCTGGCCTGGCCGGCCGAACTCACGGCCGGAAGAACCCCGAGGGTTCCTTCGTCGAGTCCGCTAATCTCGCCGCGCCTCCGGAGGCGGAATCCGCCCGGCGCGCTTTTGGTTTTTACCGGTAGAACGATTGATACATGAAAATCCTGGTCCTGAACAGCGGCTCTTCTTCCATCAAATTCCAGCTCCGTGAAGATCACGGCGGCGTCGTCCTGAGCAAAGGGTTAATCGAGCGCATCGGGGAACCCCTGGGCGCCATCATCATCAGCACCGCCAACGGCAGGAAGATTCGGAAAGAGCTGGAGTTGCCGCAGCACACGGTGGCGCTGCAGCACTTTTTCGAGTTGCTGCCCAGCCCGGAGTTGCAGTGCCTCGGCTCGCTCAAGGAAATTGGCGCCGTAGGGCATCGCGTGGTTCACGGCGGCGAGGAATATAGCGACTCGGTCCTGATTGATGACAAGGCCATCGCCACCATAGACCGCCTCAGCTCCCTGGCGCCCTTGCACAATCCCCCCAATCTGAAGGGCATCCTTGCCTGCCGCGAGTTGCTTCCGGGCGTGCCCCAAGTCGCGGTTTTTGACACGGCGTTTCATCAAACCATGCCCCCCGTGGCGTATATGGGAGCCCTGCCGCGGGAGCTCTACGACAAGTATAAAATCCGCCAATACGGCTTTCATGGGACCAGCCACCGCTACGTGCATCAGCGCGCGCGCCTCCTGGCCGGCCTCGAGGGCCAGCCCTCGAAAATCGCCACGGCGCACCTGGGCAACGGCTGCTCCATTACCGCCATCAAGGACGGCAAAGTCATTGACACCTCCATGGGGTTCACGCCTTTGGGCGGCCTGGTGATGGGCACGCGGCCGGGCGACATTGATGCGGCCCTGCCCTGCTTCCTGCATGATCAAGGAATGGAGTGCCGCGAGATTCAGCATATGCTCCAGAAGAAGTCCGGGCTCATGGGCTTGTCCGCGGGACTTTCCAATGATATGCGCGTCCTCCTCGAAAAATCGGCCACCAATGAGTATGCGCGCCTGGCGGTGGACGTGTTCTGCTATCGCCTCAAGAAATATATCGGCTCGTATGCGGCGGCGCTGGGCGGCCTGGAGGTGCTGGCTTTCACCGGCGGGATCGGGGAAAACGCGCACCCGATTCGGGCCCGGGCCTGCGAAGGCCTGGAATTCCTGGGCATCCAGATTGATCCGCAGCGAAATGCCGCCGGCTCCGGCCGGGAAACCCTGATCTCCACCGATGCCGCCCGCGTGAAAGTGTACGTGATCCCCACCGACGAGGAATATGTCATTGCCGAAGAAACTCTCCGGCTGGCGGGGGGCAACTCGCGGCCCGCGGCTTGACTTCTTCCCCTCCCGCTTGCCAAAGATAATCTTATGCATTTCACTGAAGAACTCCTGCGCAAAGCGCAACAACGGAACAAGTGTATCGTTTTACCCGAAGCCGATGACGACCGCACCCTCCAGGCGGCGGACCGCCTCACACGGGATGGAATCTGCCGGGTCGTCCTGACAGGCGACCCCGGCCAGATTCAGGCCAGTGCCCGGAAGGCCGGGGCTGATGTTTCCCGGTGCGTCATCCTGTCCCCGGCGGATGAAACGGAAGCCGCTCCGTTGGCGCAGGAACTGCACCTGCTCCGCAAAAACAAAGGGCTGACCCTCGAAGCGGCCCGCGAACTGATCAAGGATCCCCTCTATTTTGCCACCATGCTGCTCAAGGTGGGGCGCGTGGACGGCTACGTTGCCGGGGCCACCCACACGACCGCCGAAAACCTGCGGCCCGCCCTCCAAATCATCAAGGCCACTCCCGGCCTGCGAACAGTATCGTCGTTCTTCTTAATGGTGTTTCCGGAGGCCAAATGGGGTCATCAAGGCGTTTTGCTCTATTCGGATTGCGGCATGGTCGAGCAACCTTCCGCCGAGCAGTTGGCGGATATCGCGATCGCCTCCGCGCGCACGTTCCGTCAACTGGTCGGCGCCGAGCCCCGGGTGGCGATGCTCTCTTATTCCACCAAAGGCTCCGCCAATTCTCCCGATACCCGGAAGGTCGTTAAAGCCGTCGAACTGGCCAGGGAAATGGCCCCGGAGATTGTCCTGGACGGGGAAATGCAGGCCGATGCGGCCTTGATCCCCAGCATCGGCGAGCGCAAGTGCCAGGGTTCGCCGGTGGCGGGAAAAGCCAATTGCCTGATCTTCCCCGACCTCGATGCCGGCAACATCGCCTACAAACTGACCGAGCGCCTCGGCGGCGCCCAGGCCCTCGGCCCGCTGGTGCAAGGCATGGCCAAACCCGCCCACGACCTCTCACGCGGCTGCTCCGCGGATGACATCGTCAAAGTCGCCGCCATTTCCGCCATCATGGCCGACTAGCCAGGCAGCGACGCTCCCCGGGCTTCCGGCCCCCGTCCCGGAGCTGGGGGCAAGGTCGGCGTGAAGCCGGCGCGGGCGCCCGCGCCTCCGGGGGCTTCGCGTTTCCCCTCACTCCCGGGAAACGGGCGGGCCGTGCCGCGGCAGGCTGACGGTGAACTCCGATCCCTCGCCAGCCTGGCTGGAAACGCTGACGCGGCCGCCGTGGGCCTCGACAATGGCTTTGACCAGGCTCAGGCCCAGACCCAGGCCACGCTGCGAGCGACTCTTGTCGCCGCGGTAAAGGCGCGCCCAGATCTTGTCCTGCTCCCCGCTGGGGATGCCGATGCCGGTGTCACGGAAGCGCGCGACGGCATGGCCGGGCTCTTCCCGCACGCCAATGGTGACGCTGCCGCCGGCCGGTGTATATTTAAGGGCGTTGTCAAGGAGGTTGGCAAAAACCTGCCGCATGCGCGTGCGGTCCACCTCCGCTTCGCAGGGCTGCGGGATTTCGAGGTGGACGGCCACTGGCTTTTCCTCCGCGACGTATTGATAAAGCTCGGCCGCTTCCCGCGCCAACTGCCCCAGATCGGTGGGCTCGCGTTGCAGTTTCATCATCCCGGCTTCGGCCTCGGCGATGTCCGTGAGCGCATTGAGCATGCTCAGCACGCGCTCGGATTCTTCCAGGCAATCCGCCAGCGCCTCGCGGGCGGCGGCCGGATCAGTCCCGGCCTGCAAAGCGTTCTCCGCCACGCCGCGCAACCGCGTCAGCGGCGTCCGCAGATCATGGGCGGCATTGTCCAGCGACTCGCGCAAGGCGCGGATCAGGGCCTGGTTCTTGTCGAGCAGCGTGTTGAAGAGGCGCACCAGTTCGTCGAACTCGTCCGTGGCGTCGCGCACGGGCACCCGGGCATCCAACTGGCCGGTGCGAATAATGGAGCGGGCAGTCGCGACAATCTGCCGCACGGGCCGCATGGCGCGGTGCGCAAAGAGGGCCCCGGCCAGGAAACCGAGCAGGACGGTGAGGCTGCCGGCGAGAAGGAAGCTGCGGCGGATGGGGTTTAAGAGGGCGGCGCGGCTGTTGGTGATGTGGCCAATTTGCAGAATCCGGCCGTCGGGAAGCTCCAGCCGCCCCAGGGTGTAGTCGCGCTCCGCATTTTGCGGAATGCGCAGGTAGGGCGTTTGGACCAGGCCATCCCAGCCGGATGCGTCGCGCAGTCCGATCCAGGCCTCGGGGGCGCTGATGACCAGGTCCGTCCGGGTGCGCGGGTTGACCAGGTGCACGAGCATGGAGTTCTGCAGTTCGATCGGCTGGTTATACACCCAACTGCGCAACGCAACGACTCCGCCCACCTCATAAACCACCGCCGCCTCCTTGAGGCGCGCATCCAGCACTTCCCGGTCTTTGCTGCCGACGGCGGCGGCCAGCAGGTAGTAGGCCAGCGCCAGCAGGGCCGCGCTGCCCACCGTAAAGATCAGCGCGTAGAGCAGGCTGAGCCGAACCCCGATATTCCGCCGCAGCAGTTCAAGCCGGCCGGAGGACATAACCAACCCCGCGCAGGGTATGCAGCATCGCCCGGCCCTTATCCACCTTGCTGCGCAGGCGATGCACCAGCACATCCACGATGTTGGTCTGCGGGTCGAAGCTGTAATCAAAGATGTGCTCCAGAATCATGGTCTTGGTGACCACGCGGCCGGCGTTGCGCATGAGATATTCCAGCAGCGCAAATTCGCGCGGCTGCAAAACAATGCGCTCGCCGCCGCGCTCGACCTGCCGGTTGAGCAAGTCCAGGGTCAGGTCCCCCACCACCAGCCGGGTCGGCTCCGCCACCTGGGTGGCCCGGCGGATCAGCGCCTGCACGCGCGCCAGCAGCTCGGAGAACGCGAAAGGCTTGGTCAGGTAGTCGTCGCCGCCCGCCTGGAGGCCCTTGACGCGGTCATCCACCGAGGCTTTGGCGCTCAGAATCAGCACGGGCATGCGCTTGCCCCGGGCGCGAAGCTGCCGGATCAGGCTCAGCCCGTCGAGCTGCGGCAGCATGAGATCCACAATCGCGGCGTCGTACGCGATGGTTTGCGCCATGATGAGCCCCTGCTCCCCGTCCGCGAAATGGTCCACCGCATAGCCGCTTTCCTTCAGCCCCTTGACCACAAAGGAAGCAATCTTCCTGTCGTCTTCCACCACCAGAATACGCATACGCCCGGTCAGAACTCTCTCCGCAAAATCGTGTCGCGCCGGGCCCAGTCGGGATTCCGCTCCGGGTAATCCAGGTTATAGTGCAGCCCGCGGCTTTCCGGCCGCCGCAGCGCGCTGGCGACAATCAACGCCGCCACCGTGGCGATATTGCGCAGTTCCAGCAGGTCGCTGGTCACGATGAAATCCCAGTAATACTCCTGGATTTCCTCCTGCAGGTTGGCGATGCGCGTCTGCGCACGTTGCAGGCGCTTGTTCGTCCGCACAATCCCCACGTAGTCCCACATCAGCCGGCGGATTTCCCCCCAGTTGTGCGCGACCACCACCATCTCGTCCGGGTTATGGGCGTGGCCGGAATGCCAGGGCGGTATCCGGAACTCCCCGGGACTAGCGGGGCGCGCGATGGCCTTTTGGGCGGCGCGGTGGGCGCAGACCAGCGCTTCGAGCAACGAATTGCTCGCCAGCCGGTTGGCCCCATGCAGCCCGGTGCAGGCCACTTCGCCAACCGCATACAAACCGCGAATCTCCGTCTCGCCGTTGACGTTCGTCAGCACGCCGCCGCATTGGTAATGCGCGGCGGGCACCACCGGGATGGGCTCCTTGGTCATGTCAATGCCATAACCGAGGCAGGTCTGGTAAATGTTCGGAAACCGCTCCATGAGAAACCGGGCCGGCTTGTGCGTGATATCGAGCAGGGCGTGGTCCGCGCCGCTTCGCTTCATCTCGCTGTCTATGGCGCGCGCGACGATATCGCGGGGCGCCAGGGATTTAAGCGGATGAACCTGCTCCATGAACTCCACGCCCGCAAGGTTCTTGAGCACGGCGCCCTCGCCGCGCACCGCCTCGCTGATCAGGAACGACTTGGCCCGCGGATGATAAAGGCAGGTGGGGTGAAACTGGACAAACTCCATGTTGGCCACCGCCGCCCCCGCGCGCCAGGCCATCGCCACGCCGTCGCCGGTGGCGATATCGGGGTTGGTGGTGTACAAATAGACCTTGCCCAGTCCGCCGGTGGCCAGGAGGGTGACCGGCGCGACAAACGTCTCCACCTGCCCGGATTGCTTGTCCAGCACGTAAACCCCCAGGCATTGATTGTCCCCGGGGTGACCGAGCTTCTGGCTGCTGATGAGATCAATGGCAAAGTGGTTCTCGAAGAGAGTAATGCGGGGCTGGCGGGCCACCGCCGCCAGCAGGGCCCGCTCGATCTCCCGCCCCGTTACGTCCTTCGCGTGCAGAATCCGGCGCTTGGAATGGCCGCCCTCCCGGCCGAGATCCAGCTCGCGCGATCCCGGCGCGCTGGGAATCTCGCGCTCGGTAAAGTGCATGCCCAGCTCAATCAACTCGGCAATCCGCGCCGGGCCCTCCTCGATAATCGTGCGCACGGCGGGCTCCTTGCACAGCCCAACCCCGGCTTCCAGCGTGTCGCGCACGTGCAGCTCGAAGGAATCCTCCTTGCTGGTCACCGCCGCAATGCCGCCCTGCGCGTAGTTGGTGTTGGACTCCGTGCGATCCTTTTTGGTGATGATCGCCACGCGCCCGTGGGGCGCCACTTTCAGCGCGAAGGAAAGCCCGGCAATGCCGCTGCCGAGCACCAGAAAATCAAAATGCTTCATTTACAACCGGGTATTGTCAATCAATCGGGTGCCGCCCACAAACACCGCCAGCGCCAGGTGAACGCCGCGGCGCACCTTCGCCACCGGCGTGAGCGTCGCCGGGTCGAAAAACTCCATGTAATCCAGCCGCGCGGCGGGGGTCCGCGCGATGAAACGCCTCAGCGCGGCTTTAAGCCGCGCCGCCGGAATCGTCTTCCCCGGCGGCCGCACCGCCGCCCGCGCCCGTTGCAGCGCCTGCCAGAGCACCACCGCCTGCCTCCGCAGGTCGCCCGTGAGATACCGGTTCCGCGAGCTCATCGCCAGCCCGTCGCGCTCCCGCCGGATGGGCGCCACGATAATCTTCACCGGGAAGTTCAGGTCGCGCACCATGCGCTTGATAATGGCGGCCTGCTGGTAATCCTTGGCGCCAAAAATCGCCACCTCCGGCTGCACGAGGTGAAATAACTTCGCCACCACCGTGGTCACCCCGCGGAAATGCGTGGGCCGCGCCGCGCCTTCCATCCCCCGCGCCAGGCTTTCCTCGCTCACAAAGGTGCTGAAATCCCCGTCAGCCCCACGCGCATACATCTGCCGGTCGCTCGGGGCAAAAATCACATCCACCCCCGCCGCGCGGCACAGGCCGCAGTCGCGCGCCAGGTCGCGCGGATACCGGGCAAAATCTTCGCCCGGGGCAAACTGGGTCGGATTGACGTAGATGCTCACCACCACCCGCCCGCGCGGCCCAACCGCGCGGCGCGCCCGCCGAACGAGGCTCAAATGCGCGTCGTGCAGGCAGCCCATCGTCGGGACCAGCCCCACCCGCGCGCCCGCCCGCTGCCAGCTTCGCCCCAGGCGCTGCATAGCGGCTACTGACCTCACTATCTGCATGACGTAAATGTGCGGCAGGCGGAAATCAGTGGCAACCCCATAAACAGCCTTTATCTTCCCGCCCGCCTGCCTTTATCCTCCACCTCCATGCGGTTGCGCATCTTGATTATTCCCGACAAATTCAAGGGCACTCTGACCGCCCGCGCCGCCGCGGAGGCCATCGCCGGCGGCTGGCGCCAGGAACGGCCGCAGGATCACCTGGACTTGCTGCCCATGAGCGACGGCGGAGACGGCTTTGGCGAAGTCATCCGCGCCTTGCTCGGCGCCCGCCGACGGCGCATCCGGACCGTGGATGCCGCCCATCGCCCCTGCACCGCCGCCTGGTGGTGGGAACCGCGAACCCGAACCGCCCTGATTGAGTCGGCGAACGTCATCGGCCTGGCCATGCTGCCGCCGCGGCAATTCCATCCCTTCCAGCTCGACACGCGGGGCCTGGGAGCGGTCGTGCACGCCGCCGCGCAACAAGGAGCGGCGCGCTGCCTGATTGGCATTGGCGGCACCGCGACCAACGACGGCGGCTTCGGCCTGGCGCGCGCGCTGGGCTGGCAATTCCACGACCGCCACGGCCGGTTAATCGAGCGTTGGGTTGACTTGTGGCGGCTCGACTTCCTCCGCCCCCCGCGGCGCCGCCGCTGGTTCACCCGGAAACGGGTCGCCACCGATGTGCAAAACCCCCTGCTCGGCCCGCGCGGCGCCAGCCGGGTTTATGGACCCCAAAAGGGCTTGCGACCGCAGGATTTCCTCCTGGCCGAACGCTGCCTGGGACGCCTGGCCCGCGTCGTCCGGCAACAATTCGGCCACGACCTGGCCCGGGAACCCGGGGCGGGCGCGGGAGGCGGGCTGGGCTTCGGACTGCGGGCTTTCCTGGGCGCGGAGCTGCAGCCGGGATTTGATCTGTTCGCGCGGCACGCGAGCCTGCAACGGCGTTTGCGCGCGGCGGATCTCATCATTACCGGCGAGGGCGCGATTGACCGCTCATCGCTGATGGGCAAGGGCGTGGGGCAAATTGCGCAGCATTGCCGGGACTTGAACCTTCCCTGCATCGGCCTGGGCGGCAGGGTCAGGGTCGGCCCGGAGGCCCGCCGTCTTTTCACGCAGATATACGCGCTCACCGACCTGGCCAGCCTCCGCCAGGCCCAGGCTCAGCCGGCCTTTTGGCTGGCCAAATTGGCGCGCCAATCGGCGCGTTCCGTGAGCCTGCGGCCTCTCCGCTCCTGACCGCAAGCCGGGCGCCCGGCCGCGCCGCGCCCCGAGGCTCAGGGATGCCTGCGGCGGGAAGCCCGATTCCCGGGCCATTCCCCGCCATCCGCGCGCCTTCGGGTTGCTCCGCTTACACTTCCGTCCACTGCCCGGGCACCGGAACGGGATAGCGCCCCTGGTCATCGGGCAGAATGGGCGGGGGACTGTTCTCGTTGAGTTCGTCAATATTGGGGCAGAGCTGGAAGTTGGAAGCCATCATCTGCTCCCAGGTGACGACCTGGCCGGTATGCACCGCGGCGCGGCCCATGAGGTCGGCGATGTTCGAATGAGCCGCGCGCACGGTCTCGTTGTGCGGCTTGTCGTTGCGGATGGCATCGAGCAGGGCCGTCCATTCCTCCTGCCACGGCGTGGCGGCCTCCTTCGGAGCGCGCCAGGCGATGTTCTCCGGACGGCAGCGCTGGTCTTTGTAAATGTGGACGGTGCCCAGGTGGCTCCATCCCGAAAACTGGGCGGCGCATTTCGTGCCATGAATAAAAGTGGCAAACTCTTCGTGGCATTTCGGCAGCCAGCGCACCACGTCCAGCGCCTTGGTGCCATCGGGAAAAGTCCATTCAATGCTGAGCGAATCAAGATTCTGGCTGCCATCAGTGTTCTGCGCCGACCGCCCCCCGACCCCATGCGCGCTCACGGGCCATTGATCCTTGATCCAGCACAGCTCGTCAATCTGGTGAATGTTCATTTCGGCAAACAAACCGCCCGAAACCCAGAGGAAATGCACGAAGTTCCGGATTTGCCAGAACAACTCCTTCTCCCCCGCCGGCTTCCGGCCCAGGTGGCCGACCGGCTGCATTCGATAAGCCCGGATAAGCTGCACCTCGCCCAACTCGCCGGCCCGCAATCGCCGGATCAGTTCCTGGCGATTGCGCGAGTGGCGGCATTGCAGCCCGGCGGCAATCTTGAGGTTCTTCTTCTCCGCGGCCTCCCCGGCCCGGATCAGGCGCCGCAACCCCGGCGCGTCCGGCGCAAACGATTTCTCCATGAACACGTTGACCCCCTTCGCCACGGCGTATTCGAGCTGCATGGGCCGGAAGGCCGAATAGCCGGTGAGCATGGCCACATCGCCCGGACGGAGACAGTCAATGGCCTTGCGATAGGCATCAAAACCGGTAAAACGCCGCTCGGGCGGCACCTCGACCCGGTCGGCAAATTTCTCGCTGAGCGACTGCAGCGCCGAATTGAGCCGGTTCTCAAACAAATCGGCCATCACGGTCAGCTTGACCGGCCCGCGCGGCGAATCAAAGGCGTCGGCCACCGCGCCGCATCCCCGCCCGCCGCAGCCGATGAGGGCAAGGCGGATCGTATTGTCTTCCCCGGCGTGAACCCAGGGGATGCCCACGCCGGCCAGGGCGGTCGTGGCCGCTGCCGCCATGCCGCCGGCGACAAATTCACGGCGGGAAAGTTTCGGGGTGCTGGCCGCCGAACGCGGCGGTTCCGGTGTGGATGATGTGTTGTTCATATAAATCGTTCAGTGGCGGACGCGCCTCTCCGGCTCCGCCGGCTCCCGGCCCGCCTGCGCGCTTGCGCCGCGGCCCCGCTTTTCTGCCGCCCGCCGCCGGGCCGTTCGCCGCCCGGCGCCCTTTTATTTCAGGGCGACGTTCCCGCACAAGTGCGCTTCCAGCCCCAGTTCCGCCAGCATGGCGGCCTTGATGCGGCACGCGCGGTGCGCCTCTTTGAGACTGGGCGCATAAACCACCTGGATATGGTTGGCCTTGTGCCGCGCCATAAACTGGTCCCGCGTGATGCCGTCGAGCACGGCATGCATAATGGGCCACTGCGGAGTCGTCAATTGCAAACGGCGCCGGCTCTCTTTCTCCGGCAGCTCAACCGCCTTGCCCACCCCCAGGTCGCAATGCAGTTTTCCGTCCATGACGAACACGCGGCTCCAGACAATCGGCCCGGGCTTGGAAACCCCCTGGATGGAGCCGCCGCCCAGGCGGAAATACATGGGCGGCTGGCGATGGCTGGTGGCGCCCCGGTAGCCGCCCCGCAGGTGCGCGGGCGGCACCGCGCCCGAAATCAGAAACACCCAGACAAAATCGTTCACCCCGTTGCCCTTAAACGCCTCGCCCCAGCGGACATCATGCAAGGTGTTTTCGGGCGCAAACCCCAACTCGCGCCACAGCCGGTAGGTCACCAGCCCGTCCAGGCCGGCGCATTCGTCCACCTCGTTAAAATGCGGAACAGCCTCGCCCGCAAACAGCACGCGCCGGCTCCCGGCGGCCGTCACCGGCGGACGATCCACGTTGTTCAGCAACCCCTCCACCAGGTCGCTGGCCGGCACCAAATCCTTGAGGCCCTGCTGATACTGGATGCCCACGGCGTCACAGCCAAATTCATCCGCCAGCCGGACGGCGGCGACATACATCCTGCACTGCTGCAGCGTTTGCGCCTCGGTCAACTGCGTTTCCTCCTCGCGGCCCCACTGGAAGGTCATCCCCTGCTTGAGCAGCCAGTCCAGGACCGCGCGCGCCTCCGCCTCGCTCACCTGCTGCATCGCCGCATACAGGGTGGATTGGCTCAGCCGCTCCTTGAACACCCCCGTCGGATGCAACAATTCGTCGGGAATAATCGCGTTGAACATCCCCATGCAGCCTTCGTCAAAGACCCCCAGGATTGCCTTTTGCTGGCGGAACCGGCGGGCGGCTTCCTGGCCCAGCCGCTCGTCCGCCGCCGGCAGCTTGAGCAGGCGCAAATCCTTGACGTGGCTTTGGTCGTGCGTCACCACGCCCGTCTGCAGCCATTGCCGCAAACCCGCGCGGAAAAAGTCATCCTGAAACCGCTCGCTCCACAGCGTGCTGTAGCGAACCCCGGCCTTGGTCAGCGAGCCGTTCAGGTTCAGCATCCCCACCAGCCCGGGCCAGGTCCCGCTCCAGTTGGCCACCGTCAGAATCGGCCCCCGGTGCGTCGTCAGCCCGGGCAGCACATGATGGCTGTATTGCCAGACGGACTCGGCCACGATCAGGGGCGCTTGCGGATCGAGCTTGCGGAACACCTCAATCCCCCGCCGCTGCGAATCAATAAAACCATGCCGCGTCTGCGGATCGTAAGCATGCGCGCGCAACACCTTCCAGCCCTCCGCTTTGAGCGCCCGGGCAAGGGCGGCTTCCATCCGGGCCTGCTCCGGCCAGCATTGCTGGTTGGCCGAAAGCCGCAGATCACCACTGCAGACCAGGTAAACAGTTTTGGGGGAGAGAGGATTCCTGATTTTCATGTTCTGGATATAGCTCTATGACTCTGCGGCCTTTTTTAGCACATCGCCTCCCCCAAGTCACTGAATCTTTTTGCCCTACCCGCGCCATAATAACACCCAACCCCACCCGAGCCCAAAGATAGCCCCTCCGCCAGGCTCTCTTCCCCCCGCCGAAACCTTCCCAACAATACCGGTGCTCCTTCCGTCCTTAAGCGCCGTGTACAAGGGGTGTACAAGGGGTGCTCACCGGGAGTCCATAGGATTTTAGCTGGTACACCCGATGGGCATCCCTTGTACACCCCTTGTACACGGCTTAGGGTTAGCTATTGATACGCCTGAAATGAGAGGAGTTGAAGTGGTTTACGGGAAACCGCGGGTTTAGGAAGTGCTGGAGGGCTTGGAAGTCTCTATCTGAAGGTGTCCAAAAATTGGACACTTGGCTTGGTGGTTGAGGTTGGGAATCTTTGATTTTTGGAGAATTGTGGGAGCCGCGCTGTGGCGGGCTATTAAGCGGTGCCGGTGGAGTCTTTTTGAAGGGCTTATTTGCGCTTGCTTCCACGGTGCGGCTGACGCATGGTGCCTGCGTGCATATAAAGCCCGTCTTCTCTTGGAAAAGCCTGTTTAACCTCCCCGGAACGGCCGGTTTGGTTTCCCTCACTATGATTATGAATGCCGCGGGTGAGACGCTCCCGGCGTTGAGCCTTATCGCCAGCCAAAGGCCGCTGGTTATTGCCCATCGCGGCTATTGCCAGATTGCGCCGGAAAACACGCTGCCGTCGTTCCGGTTCGCCCTGGCAGCCGGGGCGGACCTTGTGGAACTGGATTATCACCATAGCAAGGATGGCAAAATGGTGGTCCTCCACGATAATTATTTGGATCGCACGACCGACGCGACGGCCCGGTGGCCGGAAAAGCAGATCAAGGTGGGAAGCCGGACGGCGGCGGAAATACAAAGCCTGGACGCCGGCAAATGGTTTGATCCGCTGTTTGCCGGGACGCGCATTCCCCTGCTGGCGGAGGCGCTTGATACGATCCAGGCCGGCGGGGTGACCCTGATCGAGCGGAAGGATGGCGCTCCGGCCGATTGCATCAAATTGCTGCGCGAGAAGGGGCTGATTAACAAGGTGGTGGTGCAGGCATTTGATTGGGAGTATTTGCGGGTTTTTCACGAGCAGGAGCCCGCGCAAGTGCTCGGGGCGCTCGGCCCGCCGGCTTTTCTGTCCGACGGCAGGAAACCCGAAGGCATCGCCAAAGGACTGAGCGCCGCGTGGCTGGATGAGCTGCAGAAAACCGGGGCGAAAGTCGCGGTCTGGAACGATAACGTTTCCCGTGAAGCCGTGCAGTTGGCGCACCAGCGCGGGCTGAAGGTGTGGGTTTATACCATTAACGACCCGGCGGCGGCCAACAAACTGCTCGATCTCGGCGTGGATGGCATCATCACCAACAACACGTCGTTGATCTGGAAGACGGTCGCGCTGCGCGCGCGGACCGGGAATTCATAGTGCAGCCGCGTTTGCGCGCGGGGCGGCGCCGCCGCGGCCCAAACCGGCTGCCTCGGGCAGTGTTCGCGTGAGGGCCGCGCGCCGCCAGACTGGCCGGCGGCGCTTACTCTTTTTTCGCGGCCTTGACTTCGAGGTGCAGGTCGCGCAACTGGCGCGCCGAAGCCGGGGAAGGCGATTCAGTCATCAAGCACGTGCCCTTGGCGGTCTTGGGGAAGGCGATGACGTCGCGAATGCTCGGCGTGCCGCATAAGATCGCAATTAACCGGTCAAACCCGAGGGCGATGCCGCCATGCGGCGGGGCGCCATACTTGAAGGCCTCCAGCAGGTAGCCGAAGCGCAGTTTTATTTCCTCCGGCGGGATTTGCAGCACGTCTTCGAACACCGTTTTCTGCACCTCCGCCTGGTGGATACGAATCGAGCCGCCGCCCAATTCCACCCCGTTCACCACGATGTCGTAGTGCTGGCCGCGAACCTTTTTGGGGTCGCTCTTGAGCAGCGGGATATCCTCCGGCACCGGCGCCGTGAAGGGATGATGGCTTGAATACCAGCGGTTTTGTTCCTTGTCGAAGCTCAGCAGCGGGAAGTCCACCACCCAGAGGAAGTCAAACCGGTCGGGGGGGATGACCAGTTTGCCCTGGGCTTTCAGCACTTCGGCACAGTAAAGGCGAATCTTGCCGAGGATTTCGCAGGCCGTCAGCCATTGGTCGGCGGCAAAGAGGATGAGATCGCCTTCCGCGATGCCGAGCTTGCTGGTCAGCGCCGCTTTTTCGGCGTCGCTGAAGAACCGCACGATAGGCGACTTCCATTCGCCGCCTTCGACCTTGATGTAGGCCAGCCCCTTGGCGCCGAACGCTTTGGCGTATTCGGTCATGGTGTCCATCTGCCCCTGGGTGACGTCCGCCAGGCCCTTCGCGTTGAGCGCCTTGACGACGCCCTGGCTGGCGACCGCGCTGCTGAAGATCTTGAACTGGCTGGCGCGGAACTCTTCGGTGAAGTCCACCAGTTCCATGCCGAAGCGCGTGTCGGGCTTGTCGCTGCCGTAGCGGTTTATGGCTTCCTCGAAGCGGAGGCGCCGGAAGGGCGTGGGCACGTCCAGGTTCAGCGCGGTCTTCCAGATGCGCTGCAGCAGGCCTTCGATCAGGGCGTAGATGTCTTCGCGCTCGATGAACGACAGTTCGAGGTCAATCTGGGTGAACTCCGGCTGGCGGTCGGCGCGGAGGTCTTCATCCCGGTAGCAGCGGGCGAGCTGAAAGTATCGCTCGACGCCGGCCACCATGAGGATTTGCTTGAACTGCTGCGGGGACTGCGGCAGCGCGTAGAACTGGCCCGGGTTGGTGCGGCTGGGGACCAGGAACTCGCGCGCGCCTTCCGGGGTGGACTTGAAGAGCGTGGGGGTTTCGACTTCGAGGAAGCCCTGTTCGTCCATGAACAGGCGGGTAGCCGTGGCGACCTTGCTGCGCAGGCGGAGGTTGCGGGTCATTTCCGGCCGGCGCAGATCGAGGTAGCGGTATTTGAGGCGCAGCTCCTCGTTCACTTTGGCGGCCACTTCCGGCTCGTCCACCGGAAAGGGCAGCACTTCGGCGGGATTCAGGACTTCCAGCCCGCTGGCGAGGACTTCGACTTCCCCGGTCGAAATCCGGGGGTTATTCGTGCCGTCCGGGCGCGCCCGCACTTTGCCGCTAATGCGGACCACGCATTCGCTGCGCAGCCCAGCCGCCTGTTCAAACAGCGGCGGGGGCAGGTCCGAGGGATCAAACACGGTTTGCGTGCGCCCTTCGCGGTCGCGCACATCAATAAAGATCAGGCCGCCCAGGTCGCGCCGCGAGTGGACCCAGCCTTCGAGCGTCACGGCCCGGCCGATATGCGCCGGGCGCAGTTCATTGCAATGATGCGTTCGTTTCATGTTGCGCTGGAACCCCGGAGGCGGAAAACCGAATCGGACAACCGTTCCGCCGGGTTCAAAAGCGAGGCGGGATGCTGCCTGGCACCGGGGCAATTTGAAAGCCAAATCTTGCGCTCACGCGGCGAATTGGCGTTGGAGTGCCCACAATCCCAGCGCCGGGTTGCTGATGTAGAAGATTTCCTCGCCGTTCGGCAGGCGGTTGGGGCCGTCGCGCAGGCGATCCGGCGGATACCGCTTGAGGGCATCCGCAAGCTCGGCCGCGCCGAAGCCCACCGCGCGTATGGCCTCCAGGCTCAAGCCCGGCCCGGGGCAATAGGTAATGCGGAAGCGGCCTTCGCTGGAGCCGTGGATGAGGTGCGCGGCGGCGCTGCGGTTGTTGCGCAGCCGGGCGTGGGCCTTGACCGCGGCCAGGGTCCGGGGCGTTCCGCGATAGCCGTGCTGGCGGATCAGGCGATCAATCTCGGCGTCTTCGCCGAAGGTCTGGAGGCCGGGCGCCAGCACGATGAGTTCGCCGCCGTCAGCCATCGCCATGCGCGTCCGGTAAATCGCCTTGTTCCCCAGCCAGGTGCTTGTGAATTCGCGCGGGTCGAGGAAAACGACCACTTTCTTCAGCGGCTTCGCCAGGAGATTCAGGTTGACCTTCTGGGAGAGCCGCGCGCCCAGGGTGAAGGTTTCCATGTCGTCGCCCACGTAAAGCCCGCGCATGATCATGCCGCGGCCCGCCGGGTTTGGCTCCATCACGGTCAGGATATAGACGATGGGCAGGTCGCGGAGGAAAGCCTGAACGCCGTAGTTGAACAGGCGGCGGACGGGGGTTTCGATGCGCCCCATCATGCGCTCCATGCCGAAAGCCGCGCCGAGGAAGTGCGATTTGTTGATGATGTCCGCGCCGCCGGCGCCGACCACCACATTCTTGGTGTAGTTGGCCATGCCCACGACCTCATGCGGCACAATCTGGCCGACCGAGAGGATGAGATCGTAGCCGGCGAACAGGAGCTGGTTGACCTCGATGCGCACGGAATAATCCACCCGCCCCTCCGACCATTCGCGGATGAGGCGGCCGGGCACTTCGCCCACGCGCCGGAGGCCGTGCCGCCAATCGTGCACCCGGAACCGCTCCCGCGGGATGCTCCGGCCGAACATCAGGCGCAACTGCGCCTCGGTCATCGGCGCATGCGTGCCCAGCGCGGGCATGATGTCCACGGTGGCTTGCGGGGCGAGCATCCCATAGAGCAGGCGGGTGAGTTCGCCGGCATCCGAGTTGAGGCGGGTGTGATCCGGCGGCAGCACCAGCACTTTCCGCAGCGGCCGCCCGATGACCTTCAGTGCTTGCGCCAGCGCCGCGCGTTTTTCCGCGGTGCGGAGATTATCCGCGGTTCCGCCGCGGGCAAAATAGGTAGCCATAACCGGGGTTCAGAGCGGGTTTATCATTCGGCGGGTCAAACTCCGCTGAAAGCGCTGAATCCACCATCCACCGCGATGACCTGCCCGGTCACAAAGCCCGAGCCTTCGCCGCTCAGCAGCCACAGCAGCGTGCCGATCAGGTCTTCCGGTTTGCCGAAATGCCCCTGCGGGGTGTGGGCGGTGATGGTGGTGCCGCGCGCCGTCAGCGAGCCGTCCGGCTGGGTCAGCAGGCCGCGGTTTTGGTCCGTGAGAAAGAAGCCCGGGGCGATGGCGTTGACGCGCACGCCGGTCCGGGAGAAATGCACCGCCAGCCACTGGGTGAAGTTGCTCACGCCCGCCTTGGCCGCGCTGTAGGCGGGGATTTTGGTCAGCGGCCGGAAGGCGTTCATCGAGGAGATGTTGATGATGTTGCCGCGCCCCTGCAGCACCATGTCCCGGCTGAAGACCTGCGTGGGCAGGAACGTGCCCAGGAAATTCAGATTGAAGACAAACTGGATGCCCTCGGCCGTCAGATCGTAGAACGTCACCACGCCTTCCTGCGGAGCCGTGAGGTCTTCGCGGGAGAGGAACTCGCGGGAGGTCGTGCCGCGGGGGTGGTTGCCGCCGGCGCCATTGATGAGAATATCCACCGGGCCCAGGGCCGCTTTGACCTGCTCGTGCGCCTGTTCGAGGCTGGCCTTGTCCAAGACGTTGGCGGCGAAGCCCCGGGCAACGCCTCCAGCCTGGCGGATCCGGTCCGCGCCCTGCTGCGCCTTGTCGAGCTTGAGATCGAGAATGGCCACCTTCGCGCCGCACTGCGCCACCGCGTCCGCCATCGCGCCGCACAGGACGCCGCCGCCGCCGGTGATGACCGCCACCTGGTCCTTGAGGTTTATTTGGAACGGTATCGTCATAGGAATACGCATATAGTTGCTCGCTTCCTCCGGCATTTGTCAAGCCGGGCCGGCTGGCGGGGGAATTTCCGGCTGGCCAATGCCGCTCTTTCCGGCTAAGGTCGGAGCGCAATGATAAGTTCCTTGCCCAAACCGGAAGTCATCATCACCCACGAGAGCGACCTTGATGGGCTGGTGTCCGGCGTGCTTTTGCAGCGGCTGGCGCGCAAGCTCTTCGCCGCGGATGTTCGCCTTGAAGCTTACAACCATCACAACTGGCGGCAGCGCGAGTTGCGCGAGAAATCCGCGTGGGTGGCCGACCTGGCGTATGAGCCCCGCTTGGACCGTCCGAACTGGGTTATTATTGACCATCATGCCACGGCCCTGGCCCCCCGAAATGCCGTGTTCATCCACAGCCTGAATAAATCAGCCGCGCTGCTCTGCTATGAATTGTGCCGCCAGCAGGGGCTGGGCTCCCCGGAACTCGACCGGTTGGTGCATCTGACCAATGTGGGAGACCTGTTTCTGGAGGACGACCCCGACTTCGTTCTCGCCAGTGACTATGCCAGCCTGGTCAAGCATTACCAGTTCTGGAACCTCCACGCCCTGGTCAACGGGCAGATCGAGCAACTGCTCAATAATCCCCTGCTCCGCGTCATGGAGGTCAAGCGCAACATTGAGGATCCGCTGGGGTTTGCGTGGGCCCGGGAGAATATCAATGAAATCTCGCCCCAGGTGGGTTTTGTGGACACCATCATTGGCAACACCAATCTGATCGTGCACCAACTCCTGGAGCAAGGCGCGACGAAGTATCCCGTGCTGCTGACGCTGTTCCGCCGCGCCAACGGGGTCATCATCGCCAGCCTGCGCAGCCGCAATGGCCAGGCTGTCAAAGTTGTCGAGAAACTCCAGGGCGGCGGCCACGCCAACGCCAGCGCCGCCACCTTGCCACGATCGGTTAAGACGATTCCGGATGCCATCACCTACCTGCGCCAGGTCCTTAACCCCAAAAAGGAAACTCCCGTAAACAGCCTGGAGGAGGCTTTTGCGGCTTTTGACCAGTCGCAAAAATCGGGGGCATGAGAAATCCCCGCGCAGCGGCAGGGGGCTATCGCCCGCGGGGCCGGGAAAAGCCGCGCATCCGCATGGCGTCGCGGCGGGACGGGTGAGCTTTTCGTCGTTGCTCCCGGGGAAAGGCTTTCCTACTTTGCCGCCTGTTTATGGCGCCGCCGCAATCAGCGACAACAACTCCGGTAGTCCGGGCAGATGGCCGCCGGACGAACCAACTACGTCCTGTCCGCTTTCAAAATCACATCGCCCCGTATGCCGCCGGTTCGACCTTGATCGAATGGGGCAATACGCGCGTGATTTGCGGCGTCACGGTCGAAGACGCCGTTCCCCGCTGGATGAAGGAGCAGGCCGTTCCCGGGGGCTGGATTACCGCGGAATACGCGATGCTCCCCTACTCGACCCTGAACCGCAAACAGCGGGACAGCACCCGGGGAAAGATTGACGGCCGCTCCCAGGAAATCCAGCGCCTGATCGGCCGGGCGATGCGGACGGCCCTTGACCTGGAGAAACTGGGCGCCCGCACGTTGTGGGTGGATTGCGATGTGCTGCAGGCCGACGGCGGCACGCGCACGGCGGCCATTACGGGCAGCTACGTCGCGCTGGCCCTGGCTATCCGCAAACTGATGGCGGAAGGCAAACTTTCGGAAAGCCCGCTGCGGCGCGCCGTTGCCGCGGTCAGCATTGGCATCGTCCAGAAACAGGCCCTGCTGGACCTCTGCTACGAGGAAGATGTGGCGGCGGAAGTGGATCTGAACCTGGTCATGGATTCCGGCGGCGAATTCATTGAATTACAGGGCACCGGCGAGGAGGCAACGTTCAGCGAGGAGCAACTGGCCGAAATGCTCGAGTTGGGCAAGGCCGGGGTGCGGGAACTGCTGGCCGCCCAACAGGCTGCCCTGACCGTTTTATAAACCCGGTGAAATTTCTGCATTTGATCTGGAGCAACCTGATGCGAAGGAAGCTTCGCACTGCCCTGACCCTGCTCTCGATCGTGGTGGCATTCGTTCTTTTTGGTTTTCTGTGCGCCATCCGGCAGGCGCTGGCGGGCGGAGTGACCATGGCCGGGCAGAACCGCCTGGTGACGCGCCATAAAATCTCCATTATCCAGTCCCTGCCCGAATCGTACAAGCATCGGATGGAGCGGATTCCCGGGGTGGTCCTTGCCACCCAGGAATCGTGGTTTGGCGGCGTTTACCAGGATCCGAAGAATTTCTTTCCCCAAATGTCGGTCGTGCCCGAGGAGTATCTGGCGATGTATCCCGAGTATCTCCTGGCGCCGGAACAGAAGCAGGCCTGGCTGGCCACCCGCACCGGGGCCATCGTCGGGCGGAAAACGGCGGAGCGGTTCCAATGGAAGATTGGCGATCGGATTCCCCTCCAGTCCTCGATCTGGACAAAATCCGATGGAAGCCGGTTATGGGAATTTGACCTCGTGGGGATTTATGACGGGCGGGATAAAGAAACGGATACCAGCCTGCTCTTTTTCCGCTATGACTACTTCGACGAGGCGCGGGTGTGGAATAAAGGGCAGGTGGGCTGGTATATGGTTCAGGTGACGGATCCGTCCCAGGCGGCGGAAATCGCCCGGCGGATTGACGAGGAGTTCGAGAACTCCGCGGCGGAAACGAAGACGGAGCCGGAGGGCGCATTTTTGCAAGCCTGGGCCAAGCAGATCGGGGACATTACCCTGATTACGGCGACGATTTTGAGCGCCGTTTTCTTTACCATTCTGCTGGTGTCGGGCAACACCATGAGCCAGGCGGTGCGGGAGCGTACGGGAGAACTGAGCGCGCTGAAAGCGATGGGTTTTACCAGCCCGCAGGTGCTGGCGCTGGTGCTGGCGGAATCCTGCCTGCTGGCGCTCCTGGGCGGCGGCCTTGGCCTGGGGCTGGCGTGGCTGCTCGTTGCGCGGGGCGATCCAACCGGCGGGATGCTGCCCATGTTCTTTTTCCCGAAAGGAGACTTGCTCCGCGGGGTGGGATTCAGCGCATCCCTGGGCGTGCTCGCGGGGATCTTTCCCGCCTGGCGAGCGATGCGCCTTCGGGTTGCGGATGCGCTCCGGAGGATGTGACCGGGTATGGCGGGTCCCATCAACTGGCTTTCCCAGGTTGCCTCCGTCAGCAAGTTCGGCTTGCTGAGCATTCCGCAGCGGCGGGGTTCGGTCGCGGCGGCGGTGTTTGGCATCGCCGGGGTCGTGGCGGTGTTGGTGGGGGTGCTCTCCATGGGCGTCGGATTCCAGCGGGCGCTGCAATCTTCCGGCGCGCCGGATGCGGCCATCGTTCTGCGCAGCGGAGCCGACAGCGAGATGGTTAGTGGCTTCCTGCGGGAAAGCACGCGCGTGATTGCCGACGCGCCCGGCGTGGCGCATACGGAGGATGGCCCGCTGGCCTCCGCGGAACTTTACGTGCTCATCAACCTGCTCAAGCGCTCGACGGGCACCGACGCCAATGTGCCGATGCGCGGCGTGGAGCAGGCCGCGCTGCGAGTGCGCGACCAGTTGCAAATCCTGGACGGGCGCATGTTCGAGTGGGGGCGCAATGAGGTCATCATCGGGGTGGGCGCCGCCAGCGAGTTTGTGGGGCTGGAATTGGGGGGTAATCTGCGCGTCGGGCAGCGCGAGTGGCCGATCGTGGGCGTCTTCTCCGCCGGAGGCGGCACGGCGGAATCGGAAATCTGGACCGATGCGCGCGTGCTGCAATCCGCCTACAAGCGCGGCGACACCTTTCAATCCGTCCATGTGAAGCTGAGTTCGCCGGCGGCCTTTCAGGAATTCAAGGATGCCCTGACCACCGACCCCCGCCTCAACGTGAAGGTGCTCCGCCAGACCGAGTATTACGCCCAACAGTCAACCGCCGTCACGCGCCTGATCCGCACGCTGGGCTATCTTATCGCCTTCCTGATGGCCATCGGGGCCGTGTTTGGCGCGCTCAACACGATGTACAGTTCGGTATCGGCGCGAACGCGCGAGATTGCCACGCTGCGCGCGCTGGGGTTCGGCAGCGGAGCGGTCGTCCTCTCCGTAATGATCGAGTCGCTGGTGCTGGCGCTCATTGGCGGCGGCGTCGGAGCGGTTGGCGCTTACCTCACCTTCAACGGTCTCCACACCTCCACGATGAATTGGAACAGCTTCAGCCAGGTGACCTTTGCCTTCGCGGTGACGCCGGAACTGCTGGGGCAAGGGATTGTATGGTCGGTGTTCATCGGCCTGATTGGCGGGTTGTTTCCGGCCTTGCGCGGCGCCCGCCTGCCGATTGCCGCCGCTCTGCGCGAGTTGTAATCGTCCGCTTAGCGTTTCGCCGGGGCAGGAGCATTGGTTGCGCTGGTTATCCCGGCGCCCGCCGCTTTCTGCTTTTGGCGCACCGCCAGTTTTTCAAAACGCGTCACCCCCACCACGGCGGCGATCAAGCCCGCAAGCAGTATGCCGATCCCGATCAGGCTGTAAACGATCGTTGCCCGCGAGATGGTTGACTCTTCCGCCGGTGGCGCCAGGCGCAATTCCGTCTGCTGCTTGCAGCACGGGCAGGGCGCCCGGGTGCCGATCATTTCCGCCGGAAAGGTGAAGGAACCGCCGCATTCGGCGCAGATGCCCGGCAAACGCTTGGTTGGCTTCATAACGCTCGCTGGAATACCCGAAAACGTGGCCGCCGTCACGCTCTTGCGCATTTTTCGCTTGGCGCGGATGCCGGATCCCGGAATCATCTTCTGTCAATGACGTTTCTTCGCCGTAAATTTGAGGGCTCGCCGGAGTACGCGCGAGTTGCGCCGTTCGTGATTTTCGTCGCGCTCACGGCCCTGCAAGGGCACCTGGGTGAGGATTCGCGTTATTGGATTTATCTCCTCAAGACGCTGGTGGGCGCCTGGCTGATCTGGGAAATGCGCCCGTTTGTCCTGGAGATGCGCTGGAAGTTGAGCTGGGAAGCCGTTTTGGTGGGGGTGGCGATCTTTGCTGTCTGGGTGGGACTGGATGGCTGGTATCCCCGGCTGAGCGAAGTGACGGAACCGGGCTGGAATCCGCATTTGCGGTATGGCGAAGGCTCCGCCCTGGCGTGGCTCTACGTAGTGACCCGCATCGTCGGTTCATCCCTGGTCGTGCCGCCGATTGAAGAGGTCTTTTATCGCTCCTTCCTCTATCGCGTGCTTGTGAAGCGGGACTTTCGCGCCATGCCGCTCAGCCAGTTCCACGGGCTTTCTTTTGTCGTCACCTCAGCCATCTTTGGCCTTTTGCACCCGGATCGCTGGCTGGCCGGCATCTTATGCGGCCTGGCCTACCAGTGGCTGGTCATTCGCAAGCAACGGCTGGGCGATGCGATGACGGCACATGCCATCACCAATTTTCTGCTCGGCTTGTGGGTGGCTTGGAAGGGAGCCTGGATTTTCTGGTGAGCCTGGGCAAGGGCAACAACTTTCTAATACCGGGCCAGAGGTCCGCTCTTGAATCGCGAAAGCAACGGCGCGGCTTCCAACGGCCAGGCTAAGCCGCCCGCGCGAAAATCGGCGTTTAATTTATCATCCCGTGCTGCCGTGCCTGATATTCGAGGATGAGCATTTGCTGGTGGTCAACAAACCCGCCGGTCTGAATACACATGCCCCCAGCCCCTACGCCGGGGATGGGCTCTATGACTGGCTGCGCCACCGCGAGCCCCGGTGGGCGGCCCTGGCCATTATTCACCGGCTCGATAAGGAAACTTCCGGCGTGATGGTCTTTGCCAAGACGCCGCAGGCCAACCGCTCCCTCACGGCGCAATTCACAGCGCGCGTGGTGCGAAAGAAATATCTGCTGCTGACCGATCGCCCGGCCCGGCAAAAGGAGTTTGTGGTCAAGAGCACGCTGGTTCGACGGGGCGACCGCTACCTGAGCCAACCCCTGACACGCGGCGGCGGGATTGCGGAAACCCGGTTCCGGTCAGTCAGAATGCCGCATGTCCCGGGCAAAACAGCCGATCACTGGCACTGGTTCGAAGCCGAACCGCTAACCGGGCGCACCCACCAGATACGGGTCCACGCAGCCGCGAACGGTATTCCCATACTGGGGGACACGCTATACGGCGGCACGCCTGCGCCCCGGGTTTGCTTACAGGCTGTGGAATTGCAACTAAAACATCCCGCTTCCGGCGAAGTAATGCAGTTCTCCGTTCCCATAGACCTCCCGCCTACAGGCATCCAGAGTTACGCGGCGGCGCAGACGAAGGGCGGTTTGCTGTGGACTACTGCTTCCTGGCCGTCTTTGGCTTTGCGCCAGGCGACGATTGAAGGCGAGGAAACCCAAGCGTATCGGCTTGTCCATGGCGCGAGCGACGGGTGCCCCGGCTGGTATCTTGACCGCGTGGGAGATTTCCTGCTCTCGCAAAGCGAGTCGCCGCTCACCGCAGCGCAACAGAACGAACTGGAGCATTTCGCCGCAACCCTCGCCCGGCAGGGCGCCTACCACAAGCTCCTGGCGCGTCAACCAGGGCAGGTTCAACGCCTGGCGGCTTCACCCCGGCTTGTTTTCGGAAAACCCGCGCCGGAACGTTTCGCGGTTCGCGAAAACGGCGTAGCGTATGAACTCAGCTTTAGCGAAGGCTATTCCATGGGGCTTTTTCTCGACCAACGCGACAACCGTCGCCGTTTGCTCAGTCGCCATGTTGCCGCGGGCTTCCCGCTTTGCCTTCCGCCGCCCGCCTCCCGACAATGGGAAGCGCTCAACACCTTTGCCTATACTTGCGGGTTTTCCGTTTGCGCGGCACGCGCGGGAGCGCGTGTAACGAGCATTGACCTCTCGAAGCGCTACCTGGAATGGGGCCGGCGCAACTTTCGCCTGAACCAGCTTGACCCGGAACAACACAACTTTATACACGGCGACACCTTGGACTGGCTGCGGCGGCTGGAAAAGAAGAAGCGGCCTTTCGATGTGATTCTGCTCGACCCGCCCACCTTTTCCCAGTCGAAAACGTCCGGAATATTTCGCGCGGAAAAGGACTATGAAAAACTCATAACCGCCGCGTTACCCCTGCTCCCGGCCGGAGGAGTTCTGTTTGCCTCGACGAATGCCGCGGCTTGGCCGCCCGAAGAATTTATCGCCGCTATCGAGCGAGCTATCCGCCGGGCGCGCCGGAAAATTATACAGCGTCATTCTGTCCCACAACCACTTGATTTCCCTGTTTCACGCGCCGAGCCGGCTTATCTGAAGACCGTGTGGCTGCGGGTGGAATAGCATGCTCATCCACGCATCCGCGCAAGTCATGCACGCCACGCTCCCTGCCTCGCCGCACCCTCAATCGCTGCCCTCTTAAAACCGGACTACGGTTTCTTTCGACGCTCAATCGAATGCGTTATCAGACTGCCTTGCGGCGCGCTGCGCGAGCGCTGCAAATAATGCAAGGCGACAATGCCACCCGTGATTAGCGCTAGCGCGAGCGCCGCCAGCCACAGATTCTTGCGTGACGCCGAAGGGGTCGCCGCCGCAACCGCAGCCGTCTGCACCACGGAAACCGCCCCCGCAGGAGACGAAACAATCGCCGGAACAGATGGCGATGATGAAAAAGGGATATTCGTAGCGGTGGCCAAAGAACTGGTCCCTGCCGATTCCCGCACAAGCGGTGGCGGGGGCGGAGTTGGCTTTGACTCGGGAGCAGGAACCGGCTTGGGGGGCGCATCTGCTTCAGACTTTGGGGCAGAACTCGCAACTGGCGATGAGGCGCCCACTTTTGGTTCCACCAGTTCCGGGGCGATTTTCGGTTTTATAATCGGCGCTGGCGGCTCCGCCTTTGGCAACAGCGGCACGGGCGCGGGAGTTTTAGCCTCTGCCGGAGCCGCCTTCGCTTGTTCGACTTTCGCCGGAATGGCGGAGGTTGCGGATGATTTAATAGCCGTTGCCTTCGCGGCGTTCGTGGACATCGCCGAAGGAACAGGCGCTTCGGCCTTGACGGGCACGGGCGCAGGCTTGGCTACGGGTGCCTCCTCAGGGCGAGGTTGTTTCTTGGGCTGGTCAGATGATGCCGAAGATTTTGCCTCCGCCGGGCGTTTGGGATCAGATGGCTTGCCCGCAACGACCTCCGGCGGAGCTTCTGGCAAAGGAGGAAATTGCAACGCCTGGGGCGCCATGTTAAGGGAACAATGGATTAATTGGCCTAGCTGCGCCCTCAAAATCGTCACAAACGGCATCTGCGCTTTTTTTTGCTGGTTGCGCCCGCGGCGATAATAATCTGCGATTTGAGGGTCGAAGGGAGTGCCCTGGACTTTCTCGTCACCGCTGGAAATAAGCATTATGGTAATCTGATCGGAATTCCCGATGACGCGGTCCAGCGCTGGCTGGACGCTATCAAAGTTCGCCCGCCCCGCATATTGCTGAGTCTCAAGAAAAGCAATCGTGCGCGCGGCAATCTCCTCCCGTCCTTCATGCGACCACACCTGCAGGGGGAGGCGCCCTGCATACAGCCCCTGGTTAAAGGTCCAAAGACCCAGCGTATCGCCACGCCGTATCTGCCCGTTGAACCCGGACAGGATCAAACCGCGGACTACCTGGAGCATGGCCTCGCTACGCCGCTGCATGGAACGGGAAGTGTCCACAATAAACAGGTAGCGGTTGCCCTTTGGCTGCACACTATTGGTCTGTGCGCGGAGGGGGAACGGAGCCAGCCCCACCAAAAGCGCCAGCCCCACCATTCCCAGCCGAATCAACCAACATCCGGAACCGCGACCGTAACGGGATTCTCCAACTCTTTTATCAATCTGGTTTTGTTTTCCCACGCTACTCTTTCTGGAACAGCCAGCTACCTCGGCCGCTGAAACCTTTGCCGCTCTCGGCGGTTGTGATATTTAATCTCGTCTCCCAAGTCCGCCAAGGCATTTTCGACGTCCTGGATGAAACTGTGGCAACTGGCGACACTGCCACCGAGGCTGACTACCAGATCACGCTCGGCGCGGTCTTCGGTCACGACCAGAACCTCGCCATAGGGCTCAAAACGATGCACTGCGCGCTCAATCATCTGATCGGCCGTTTGTCCCTTGCGAGAATAGAGGACTTCAACCATGGATGACGAAGAAGCAATTGGCCTGCCAGCAAACGAGTCCGCGCCGTCAAAAAAGATCGTTACGGGGATCCCGGTGGCATCCTGATACTGGGTAAGACATCCAATCAATGCATCCCGCGCCGCGGCAAAATGTGGCGCTCGCCCCGGAACCAAATGAGGCCAGTTATACAGTAAGCTATAACCATCCACCAGAATCCGCACCAGCGCCATGCCAGACCATACCGCTCAACCTGCTGTTTGAACAATAGAAACTTGGCGGGGCGGGAGAAGTTCTCGTCGCCTGGCACTCAAATCTGATATTAGCCGCAGCAACACGAAAAGCGCGCAGAAGCGCCCGCAGCGCTTGACAGGTCCGCCCGTAATTTAGCAGGATAGGTCGCGATGCGCCCTTCGTCCAACTCTGGAAGTCCGGCTCACCCGCGGCCGGTTAGTTCCGCAGTACCCTCGGAAGCGATTGTTGAACCCATCACCTGGTATCACTGGCTGGTGGTCTTTTTTGCCTCCTGCGGATGGCTTTTTGACTGCATGGGCCAGCGAATCTTTGTGCTGTCGCGCGAGCCTGCGCTGCGGGAATTGCTCGGGGCGGTGGTTTCGGACGGCGAGGTCAAATACTGGGGAGGGATAGCCACTCTGCTGATGATGGTTGGCTGGGCTACGGGCGGCATACTGTTTGGAATGATGAGCGATCGTTATGGCCGGGTAAAAGCTATGGTCAGCACGCTTCTCGCTTACACCATCTTCTCGGGACTTTCCGGGTTTTCCCGGAGTGGAATTGAGTTTCTGATCTATCGGTTTCTATTCGGACTGGGAGTCGGCGGCATGTTTGGCGCAGCAACGACGCTGGTGGCGGAAAGCGTGCCCAAGCACTTTCGCACGATGGCGTTAGGCTCAATGCAGGCTCTATCGGCGTTCGGCAACATGCTCGCCTCCGGGCTTAGCCTGAAGATTACCCCAGGCATGGAAAACTTCTGGGGCCATTATAGCGGTTGGCAGGTGTTGTCTTTTGTCAGTGTGTTTCCCGCCCTGCTGGCAGTGCCCATGGTTCTGCTGCTGAAAGAACCGCAGGTTTGGATTAAGGCCAAGGCAGAAGCCGCGGGCGGAGGAACCGCCAAACGTGTTGGCTCGTTTGCCGATTTATTTCAACACCCGCGTTGGCGCAAAAGCACTCTGGTCGGTATTTGCCTAGGCGTTGCCGGCATGGTGGGCCTGTGGGGAATTGCTTTCTTTTCGCCGGAACTGATCACCACCGCCTTCAAGAATCGGCCTTTGCAGATCGAGGAAATCCTCAAGCCGGCAGAGGTTTGTGCGGCGTTGAAATCGCCCCCCTCCCCTGCCGTCATCCATCTGAAAGCCAAGCTGTCTCCGGAGGTGGTCCGGTTGGTGGAAGACTGCGGAAGCGAAAAGGATATCCCCGCCGCAACCGTGCAGGCGCTAGTAACCGACCTCAACCGTCTCATTCAGGAAGACGATCTTCATGACGAGACGGCCTTTCAATCAGTGGAATTGAAAAAGCGCACCCGGAATCTAATCCAGCGCGTTCAGAAAAATGGGGAGCGACAGAATATCATTTCACTCAATCGGCAATTAGTGGAGCACCTTTTCCCCAGCGCCATTCGCGAACTGCAGCGGACCATTGACCGGACCATAAGCCGCGGCACGCTGTTGCAGGACGTCGGCGCGCTGCTGGGCATGTTCGCCTTTACCTTCGCAGCGACTTATTTCAACCGGCGAACGGCTTTCCTCGCGGCCTTTGTCCTTTGTTTGTGCTCCGTGTCGTATGTTTTCTACGCATTAAAGACGGCGACCGACGTGCTCTGGATGCTGCCGCTGATCGGATTTGCAACCTTATCTTGTTTTGCCGGCTACTCGATTTATTTTCCTGAAATATTCCCCACCCGCCTGCGGGGCACTGGCGTCGGCTTCTGCTATAACACCGTCCGTTACCTGGCCGCGCCATTTCCATTTCTGCTTGGCTGGTTGAGCACCCTGATGCCGTTCCGCTCGGTGGCCATGATCATGTCTTCGATCTACCTCGTCGGCATTGTCGCATTGATTTGGGCCCCGGAAACCAAGGGCCAGCCATTGCCGGAAGATTAAGGGGGAATCAGAAGAAAACCCCCACACGGATTTGACGATCGGACGAAGAGAATTAATCTGTCGACTCCGTTGGCGCTTTACTCGCCAACAACATCGGCAGTGCCGACTGGGAAGAGTTTCGGGGCCATCGACTGCTAAAATACGGATGAGCAGCAGCAACCGGATGGCCGCGAGCGGACAGGAGATGCCCATTTATCGGCCAAGGGATAACCAGCGGAAGCAACCTTCGCTGACCGCCTACAACGATTGCTGCTACCGTGGCGAAGCGTCAACCTTGCAGTTCCTCCCTTTTTTCAAGTTGAACCCGGAGCTTATGCTCCAATTCTGTTCTATTTCAACTCGCTGAACATTTCCAGCAGCGTGTTGACGATCTTGACCGATGCCTGCAACTCCACTTTGTTCGAGCCCAGCCACGTTTCGTAGCCTCCCAATTTGTGTTGTTCGGGAGTGGGTAGATAGCCGTATCCGCCATTGGCCAATTCGATGGTAAAAGTGGGCTTAAACGGGCTGCGGGCCTTCAACTCCAAGCCGGTATCCGAAAACACCTCGAACGGAATCGCCGTAATGCCTAGCTCACCAATACGCAAGACTTGAAGGATCACGCGGACGGTATCGGGCGATTCGAGTTGCTGGATCGCTTTGGCGGCATAGTTCCGCTCATGGGGAAATTTGTCTGCACGCTGCGGACCGGCCAAGACCTTGCGCGCATGCTCAAGTTGGGCGGGCGTAGGTTTGCGCACTCCGAGTTCCAGTTCCCGTTGCCGCATCCCCAATGATGCCTGCTCGTGCCACTCCAGTTCCCGGTACCGCTTAAGAACAGCCTGGGCACAGTCGTCGGCGACCAAACGTATTTGTTCGTAGGGTTTGCGTTTCTCGCGCACAACCGCGAAATTGATGTTGTTGATATTGCCGCTCGTGCCATTGCTCATGGCCGCCACAAAGGGCGGATCAAGCCGGTCGGCACCCAACAATTCCTGAATTCGGTCAGCAAACGCAGCAAAGTAGTCGGCCGAGATATGGTTCGGTCCCGTCCCGCCCACGTAATGGAGTGAGTAATTGGCCAATAGTCCTATCGGTTGGCCTGCGGGCGTTTGCAGAGCAAAGAATACGATCTGGGGATCAACCGGGCTGGCCGGTTTCAACAAATCGGACCGGTTGCCCGGGTTCATTTTGGCCTGGTCGGGTTCGCCAAAGGGGTTGAATATTTCGGCACCCGGCTTCAACAGCCAGCGCCGACAGAACACCTGGCCAGGCAGATCGACCGCACCCCATGCGATCTTCGCCGGCTGCAGGTTGTAGAGCGCACAGCGGACGCCATCGGCAATGCGGTGAGCGATGAATCGCTGGTATTCGGAAAATTCCGCCTCGGGCCGGAGTGGATTCTTCCAGCGGGCACTGACGGATGAATGCGTATGCGTGCCTGATACGAGTATCCGATCTGCTGGCAGTCTGGTGGCCACTGTTATCTGCCGCTTGGCTTCATCGAGCACCTCGCGACTGATGTAGATATTGTCGCAAACGACAATGGCGATTTGCGTAGCACCATCGTCGAGCACAAAACAGCGTGCGTGCAATTCGTCGTGAACGTATTTAGCTGGAGGCGGGGTCCCAAAATTGCCTACTAATCCATCGTCCAACCAGGGGGTGATATTACTGGTGGCGACACCGGCCCGGAAGGGCTTTTTATCAGTCGCCAGGGCAAGAAGCGGCGCTACCAGCAATAAAATCGTCGTTAGAATCAGAGAAGCACGTTGATGCATAATTCTTTCCTCAAGTTGTTTATATTAAACGGTTTTCCACGCGATTCTGACGGTGGCGACCGGCGCCGGTGGCACTGCCCCATCGTAAGTGAACCGAACCAATTCGCTTTTGGTGCGATGCGCCCAAACTCAACGCAGCGCGGGTGAAACAGCATGTTCTTTCCGTCTCACCAAGCCTGTCTCGATACTGGCATAGCTAGCGAAAAAGTCAACCACACCAACGGATCAATTCACGGCCTTTTACCTCGATTTCGGACTGGGGAGCAGGCGTGGTTTCGCCGGCCTTACTGCCAGCCGCACGGTCGCCCATTCGTTGGACTGGTAAGCGTTGTAGGAGCGAGGATAGGTGAGAACGATCTGTTTGGTTTTCCGGTCTTCAATCAGGGTACAGTGCGACAGGTCCAGCCGCCCGCGAGATTGGTCGGCTGAGGTTGGTGCATCCACGGCGAGGAGGCTGGAACGCTTCAACTTCAGGGTGCGAGAATCCACCTCCCCGACCACCAGCGGCCAGCGTGGTAAGTTACCCTGACAATTAGATTCAGCCAGGTTGCCCACCCAAAAGCAACGTCCGCTGGAATGCCGGAACAATGCGGACATCGAGGAGGGTGAGAAAAAGGTTGACCCGTCCTCGAACCCCCAAGGTTCAGGTGCAGACCAGGTTTCACCACCGTCAGACGAGAACGCAAACCATTTATAGCTGGGCAGTTTGTAGTGCGGGTCCGCCTGACCGCCATTGCTGCCGCGCATAACCATTAGAATGCGGCCATCGGAGAACTCCGCCAGCGTGGGTTCGATCAGGCCGCGAGGCGTGCGATTGGGATTTCCCACCAGACGCTGGGTAGCCCGCCATGCCAGGCGCGCACCGTTGGTCCAGGTTCCCCGCAGCACTAGCACGTCAGTGTAAGAGTGACCTCCGTTCGGATTCCATAACTGGCCATCCGGTCCCAGCGGTGTGGTTTGCACCGGGAGCAGAACCCTGCCAGTGCGCGTGACAATAGGAATGCAGCCCAGGTCTCCAAGATAAATCGCGTTCTTGCCAATCCACACTCCTTCAAAGGGATGCTGCGCCGTGAAACCACCCACCTGCACGACAGGCTCATCGAATAGCCAACTCCGCCCGCCGCCTTCCGACACGCGATAACGCAGGTAATAGGTCTGCTGCGCTACTGGCGGCTCATTGATTTTCGGATCCAGTCCCGGGGTGTCGAGCGCATTGACAATCGTCAGCAGCCGGCCGGTAAAACCATCTACTACCGACGTAACGGGCTCCCGCCGATAGCCATGAGGCAATCCGGTGACAAAATCCGGCATCATCGGTTTGCTTTGCCAAGTGCGCCCATTATTGTCGGACATCCGATCGCCCGAACGAAGTCGGCCGCCCTTGGGCTGTAAGTAAATGGCATTATACCAACCCGGCGCGGCGGCCGAAAGGCTGTAGTTAACCAATTGTAGTGACGTAGACGTTTGAGTGTCAGCCCCTGCAGTGGCCGCAAGATATGCCATAGGCACTACAAGCGCGAGCCTCGGAACAAACCCACATAATCTTTTCATGGAAAACTGCATTGCTTTGCGCATTCGCCCGTACTGTGCATCGCACGGATGAGGGAGATTTGGTTTTGCCCCTCGTCGAGCATGGCACAACATTAGAAAGAGCAACCTGGAGCGTCAAGCGCTTTGCTTATGCGGTCTCCGTTGTTCCCTCCGCTTTTTCTTTGTCTCAAAACGGCAGCCCCTCAGATGCAGATTACGATTAGATAGAGAGGGAAGAGGGCGAAGAAATGCGGCTAAAGAAATTGGAAGGTCAAATTAAACCCAACGCTATGCGTAACAGGGTATTTGTTCTGCCTGGCAGTTCTGGGGAACATCCTTACCGGACCGCAACTACCTTGCCGCTGATGACAGGCTACAGGTGAGATTCTCGGCATTGCCGGACATTGAGCTCCGCAAGCCAGAAAACAGCGAAGGGTCTGAAAACAGGCGTTTGACTACTCGCGCGGAATGTCCCAATATAGCCAACGATTGTCCGTAAGATTTACGATTACGTATACACAAATATGCCTCCCAAAACTGCTGAAAAATTTGTGGCCGCCGATACCAGGGCGACCGAAGCTGCCAAGGCATCCGCCGCGCGCCAGCGCGATCTGGATGCCGCCATTTCCGCCATTACCCGAGCCTATGGTGACGGGAGCATCATGCGCCTGGGTGACGCGCGAGCGCTCCGGCGAATCGAGGTCATCCCCACCGGCGCCCTGGCGCTGGACCTGGCGCTGGGCGTGGGCGGCATACCGCGCGGGCGCGTGGTGGAAATCTTTGGCCCCGAGTCTTCGGGCAAAACGACCCTTATGCTGCACGTGATCGCTAATGCCCAGAAAGGGGGCGGACTGGCGGCATTCATTGACGCCGAGCACGCGCTGGATCCGGCCTATGCCAAGAGACTGGGAGTCGACCTGGATGACTTGCTGGTATCTCAGCCTGACAGTGGCGAAGAAGCGCTGTCCATCTGCGAGACGCTGGCCCGCACCAACGCATTGGATGTGATCGTCGTGGACTCCGTGGCGGCCTTGGTGCCGAAGGCGGAATTGGAGGGCGAGATGGGCATGGCGACGATGGGCATGCAGGCACGGTTGATGAGCCAGGCGCTGCGCAAACTCACCGCCATCCTGGCCAAAGCCAAGACTACCTGCGTCTTCACCAACCAAATGCGCGAGAAGGTCGGCGTGATGTTCGGCAACCCCGAAACCACTCCGGGGGGCAAGGCGCTCAAGTTTTACGCCAGCGTCCGCATTGACATCCGCCGCAAGGATACGCTCAAGGATGCCGCGGGTAACGCCATCGGCAACCATGTGAAGGTAAAGATCGTCAAGAACAAGGTTGCCCCGCCTTTCGCCGAAGCCGAGTTCGATATCCTCTACAACCACGGCATTAACAAGGAAGGCAGCCTCCTGGATGTCGGCATCGAGTCGGGGGCCGTAGACAAAAAGGGCGCCTGGCTGCAATTCGAGGGCGAGCTGATCGGGCAAGGCAAAGACGCGGCGCAGCGGGCATTGGCGGAGAAGCCGGAACTGGCCGCCCGCATCACTGATGCGATCATGGCCCGGCGCAACGCCGCCCCCGCCGAACCCACGTAATTCCCACCAGGCCCCGCCGTCCGTCCCTCCTGACTCCCGCCTGGGAGAACAGATACCGGGTGGCGCATAAAGCGGAGGTTTAATAATTGCCGATTGCCTTGGGCCGATTCCGCGTTATCGTGGGCGCATGAATCTGGCCAGGAAACTACTTCATACACGATACCGCGTGAACGATCTGGAGCGAACCGTGAAGTTCTACCGCGAGGTGCTCGGTTTGCAGGAGGTGCGGCGGCACCAATCGCCACGGGGCGCGGAACTGGTATTCCTTAAAGCACCAGACAGCGAAGAGTTAATTGAACTGTGTTGCTTTCCCGCAAGCGGCCCGGTGCAGGTGCAGCCGGATTTGACGCACCTGGCGTTTGCCGTGGACAGCTTGGAGGAATTCGGCCGTCACCTCGCGCGGTTGGGTCTGGCGTATTCGGACGGCCCACATCTCAACGCCGATGGCGGCGGCCTGGCCTTTATAGATGCCCCGGAAGGCTACGAAATCGAATTGATTCAGCCGAACCGATCAGGCGCCGAAGGAGGGCTTTGAGGCCAGGGGTGAAGCTGCGCTGCCGCCAGTTTGAGTTCACTTTCCCGCGCCCCGCGCTGGTGATGGGCATCGTGAACGTCACGCCTGACTCGTTTTATGATGGCGGGCGGTTTCTGGACACGCGGGCAGCAGTGGCCCATGCGCTGCAGTTGGTGGAAGAGGGGGCGGAGATTATTGATGTGGGCGGCGAATCCACGCGCCCGGGCGCCGCGCCAGTGACGGAGTCCGAAGAACTGCGCCGGGTGATGCCGGTAATCGAACAATTGGCCGGGCGGCTCAAAGTGCCGCTTTCGATTGACACGGCCAAGCCCGGAGTCGCCCAGGCAGCGCTGGCCGCGGGAGCCAGCATCATCAATGACGTCGCGGCCTATGGCGAGCGGGAGGCCATGTGGCGGCTGGCCGCCGAAACCCGGGCGGGCTACGTGTGCATGCATGCGCAGGGCACCCCGCAAACCATGCAGCTCAATCCCGCCTATACCGATGTCGTCCGCGAGGTCGGCGAGTTCTTTGCGGAACGGGTCCAGCGACTGCGCAATTGCGGCGTATTCGGGGAACAGCTTATACTGGACCCCGGAATTGGCTTTGGCAAGACGGCCGGGCATAACTTGCAGTTGCTGGGGGCGATGCGGGCTTTTGCAAAGTTCGAGCGCCCGTTGCTGGTGGGCGTTTCACGCAAGTCTTTTATCGGGACGCTGCTGGGCGCGGAACCGGCGGAACGGCTGCCGGGGGCTTTGGCCTGCGCCTGCCTGACGGTGGCGGACGGGGTGCAATTGATTCGTGCCCATGACGTGGCGGAGACCGTGCAGGCTATTCGGATGACCGAAGCCATTCTGGCGAAACAGAACTGATACGGCTACCATGTGGCAAACCTTGCAAACGGCCTGGCGTCCCGCGCTGGAGATTCTGATTCTGGCGGCGGGAATCTATGGCGGTTTCCGGTTTGTGCGCGGCACCCGGGGCGCGCCGGTGGTGACGGGTTTTCTGGTGGCGCTGCTGGCGCTGGTGCTGGTGAGCTACCTGCTCAAGTTCAAGGTGTTGCAATACTTCCTGGGCGGATTCTCCGCGTTCTTCGTGCTGGCGGTGCTGGTGATCTTCCAGCCGGAACTGCGCCGCATGCTGGCGGAGCTTGGCAACTTGCCCCTCTTTGCCACCGCGCACGAGCAACGGGAAAACATCGAAGTGATTATTCAGACCGTCGAGCGGCTGGCCGACGTGCGCATCGGCGCGCTGATTGCGGTGGAGCGTTCCATCCACCTGCAAGAGGCAGTTGAATCCGGCATCCGCGTGGATTGCGAGGCAACGCCAGAGATGCTGGAGACGATTTTCTTCCCGAACAACGCGATCCATGACGGCGGAGTGATCCTGCAAGGCGATCGCATTGCTTTCGCGGCCTGCATCTTTCCGCTGACGCAGCGGCAGGATTTGCACCCCTCCCTGGGCACGCGGCACCGGGCGGCCATCGGTCTCAGCGAGGAAACCGATGCGGTGGTGGTAGCGGTGTCGGAGGAGACCGGGGCAATTTCCTATGCCTACAAGGGCCAGTTGATGCGCGGGGTGACAGTCGAAGAATTGCGCGCCTTTCTGACGTCCGTGCTTGTCAGTCCCGTTCGCTCGCGCAACTGGCTGGGCGGGCCCTGGTTTCGCAATGCCGACGACGCCAAACCGGGGCCGGTCCATGTGGCCCGGGCGGATTCGCCGGCTCCCTCCACCGGCAAAAGCGCCAGCCTATGATTGCCTTCCTGCGCAACCTGGTTTTCGAGGATTTCTGGCTGAAGCTCTTCTCGCTGGTGCTGGCGGTGCTGGTCTGGTTCATCGTCACCTTTGCCAGCCAAACGGATGCCCAAACCGATGAGCGCGTGTTTTCCCACCTGCCGATTGCCGTTGTTTCCGCGACCGAAGATGTGCGTGATTTCCGGGTCAGCCCCAATCAAGTCCAGGTCCGGGTGCGCGGAGACTCCAAAACTCTCCAAAACGTGCAGAGCAAAGACATCCGGGCAATCGTGGATCTGACCGGGGTGACGACGGCGCGCGAGCTGCGCAAGCGCGTTGAAGTAGCGGCCCCGACCGGGATTACCCATCTGCGCGTGGTGCCCGAAGAGGTGCAAGTCATTTTCCCGCCCGACCGATAGCGCGCGCCGGCCGCGTTGCCGGAACGGAATAAGGTTCGGAGACGATCCCGCGGCGAGCCAGAGGCCCGCGCGTATTCTCCGGCGCCCACTGGGGGTAAAACGGCCCGACCCCGCCCCGGAGAATCCCCGATAGTATTTTCAGGTTTGCCCCGATTGTCGGTTTTGATTCCGCATGCAAAACTGTTCGCACGATATGCCTCGTTCCTCCAGGCGTAAGATTAGTACGGTGGGGCGGTTCGGACAACCGAACCGCCCTTGTTTTAATTTATGGCTTGGCGCGGAAGCCATAAAAACAAGTGTCAGCCCCGCCCGCCGGGCCTCCCAGGAGCGCGCATTAATTCTTCGAAGCCTGCGCCACCCCTGCTAAACTGAATGTTTTGCCATGTCTCCCCTCCCCTCACCCGACTCCCCGCTATCTGAACTCCCGCCCTCACTTCCCGCTTCCAATCGCAAGATCAGCCTGCTGCTGGCGGATGACCACCCCGTTGTGCGCCGGGGCATCAAAAGCTGCCTGACCCCCTGTCCGAGAATCGAAGTCCTGGGCGAAGCCGCCGATGGCCAGGAAGCCCTCAGTAAAACGAGGGAATTGATGCCGGATGTCCTGTTGACCGACCTGGAAATGCCCAACCTATCCGGGCTGGCGGTGGCCGAAGCGCTGCGCAAAGAACATTCCAAAACCAGGGTGCTGATTCTATCCGCCCATGCAAACCCCACCTATGTGCTGCGCAGCGCCCAGGCGGGCGCCAGCGGCTACGTCCTCAAACAGGCGCCGCCGGACGAACTCGTCCGGGCGATTGAAACGGTCAACGCCGGCCAGCCGTTTTTCAGTCCGGAGGCGTTGCACGCCACCCTCAACCAATACGTTCGCGGTTCCGGACAGGAGTTTCACCCCGCCGGCTTGACCACCCGCGAGCGGGAAGTCCTCGTTTACATTGCGGAAGGACTCAGTAATAAGGAGATGGCCGAACGCCTTCACATCAGCCCGCGCACCGTGGAAACCTACCGCGAGCGCCTGATGCGCAAGCTGGACATCCACACCATCGCCGGGCTGACCCGGTTCGCGGTTGCCCAAGGTTTGACCACCATTCCCGAATTGGCCGTTGTCTGACGCCCAATCAGCCCCGGATCGCCCGCCCGCCCAGGCTGTGGCTTCCCGGGACCGGCCTCTTACGGCAGCCGCAAGATTTCCGGGCGCAAGCTGCCTACATGCAGGTCTGGCAGCCGGCGGTCCAGCGAACCGGGCACCATGCCTTCCCCGGCCACATGGCCATCGCAGAACACCACATTCGCCTTGTGCGCGTGCCGGAAGTGGCCATTGGGGTAATAGGCGCGACTGGCGTAATTCGTCGGCGCATCGAGATAATAGAACTCTTCCAACCGGGGATTCGCAGGCGAGGCCGGAGCCTGAAAATCGTTCACCTGCGCGGCATCTCCCAGCAGGGCCTGGTCCGCCGGGCGCGTGATCTGCGCAATCCGCACCGGCGGTTTCTTTAACGAAACGGAAAGCGCGAGGTTGTAACCGTAACCATAGGCCGCCCCGGACGCCTTGAGCTTGAACCTGGCCAGGCTATAGTCGAGGGCTGGGCAGATTTCCACTCCGCGCCCGCGCAGATAGGGATAAAGCGCGCCCCTCGTCGCATCGAAGGGCCGTTGGCCTTCCTCCCCGGGGCCCAGCCAGCCGAACCAGCAAAGCTGGCCCACGTTCGTTTGCCCCATCAGGTAGCGGAAACAGTTGCCGGCGTTGTCATCCCAATAAAGCTGGGCGGCCAGGCCAAGCTGACGAAGCCCGCTGGCGCACTTAACCCGGTTGGCCGAGGCCCGGCCGTGCGCCAAAGCCGGCAATAGCAGCGCGGCCAGAATGGCGATGACGGCAATGACCGACAGCAATTCTATCAGCGTAAAGGCACGCCCCGGCTCCCGGCGCACCCGGGCACCCGCGCGGCTCATGGCTGCTCTGCGCGCACACGGTAAAATGCCGCGGCGGCAGGCGGTTCGGCATCCTGCAACACCAGGTCCCCCTCCACTCCCTGGCGGGTCGCAGAGACGGGCGTCCAGGACTGGAAATCCGTCGTGCGCTCCAGGGTGTAGCGCCAGTCGGCACGGCTAAAAAAGCGGGCCTGCCAAACCCCGCCCGCGCCCCAGCCGCCTTGCACCCTGCCGATTGCCCGCGCGGTGCCGGCGACGCCCAGGTTGTCCACGGTGCCCCGGGCCCACAGGCTGCCCCAACTATTGGCGTCGCTGTAGCTGGCGATGGCAATGTGATCCACGCGGAAGCCCAGAAATGTCGGAGGCAAATACGCTTCCGGCACCGGGCCAACCGCGATCCCCCCCAGCGTGAGGTTGGTGATCGTGGTGCGGAGCGTGCGCGTATCCGCCGCATAGACCAATTCCACATGGTAAAGATTATGGGCGGCCAATTCCATGCCGGCAAACCCTCCCAGCGACCAATGGCTGCTGTCCGTCCCCACCCAATCCACCATCATGGTCGTAACCGAAGCCCCCCACCACAATTCTCCCTCCGGGTCTGGAAAGTAGTCAAACTCCACCAGGTTCGGCGAATCAGCCCCCGTGCCCCGCAGGAAGTCCGGTTGCGTGGCGTCGGCCAGGTTCAACAGTCCCAGGGCTAGCTCGAAGCCATAGCCGCCAATCGCCGCTTCGTGAAGTTCCAGGTCAAAGGCAACGCTAAAATCATCCTCCATCGTCAGCGTCGCGCCCAGCGGATGACAAAAGTAGCTGTTGGACAATGAAGAGTCCCACGTCACTTCAAGGTTCTGGTTGGTGGGGTTCCAATAAAACAGGTTGGTATGACCATGCACCAGCCAGCCGCGGGCCGCGGGATCGGCGGCAAAATCCTCCTGCATACTGAGCGTCTGGGCCTGAACGGCCCCCACCACCAAACCACTGGCCAGCGCCAGCACAAACCAACGAGCTTTCCACATGTTTCGCATCTTACTGATCTTTCACAAAGCCGGCGGAACAAACCCGCGCGGCGGGATTAATGTTGGAGAGACCAGAGCGAAGCCCGGAAAACAAAAGCCTCCAGACCCGGCAAATCGGTGAATGAAGGCATTCATCAAATCCTGGCGCGCACTCACGCGCCAGGCTGGCCCCATCCTTCTCTTTGACGGAGAAGTTGGCCCCCTCAAACCGGCCAGGCATTCTGCCTGTCCGGCCGCGAGGCCCTGACGAGCACCGCCAAACCGATATCCTGACTCCGGGCTAGAAATCTCGCTTCCACCTTCCCAGTCTTTTAGCCGACCAGTGGCTTTGGAAGCTCGCAACCCGTTACAGTGGCGCAACCGTCCCCGATTCGCACGGGGTTCCCTGACATTTGGCAGTGTATGCGATGGGCAACCGGCCCATCAGTTTCAAAGAACACCTCCCAAACTATAGGATCCGCCGCCGCTTGCCAAGCCAAATATTTTCCCTTAACGTAACTTTCACGGATTATGAAGTTTGCACAAATCTCGAAACGCATCCTGTTGCTGGTGGTGGTCAACCTGCTGGTGGTGACCACCATCTCCGTGGTGTTGAGCCTGCTGCGGGTCGGGCGGTACTTTCCCGAGGGCGGCCTGACCCAACTCGCGATCATTTGCCTGCTGTGGGGCTTTGCCGGCGCGTTCATTTCCCTGGCCCTTTCCCGCCTCATGGCCAAGTGGACCATGGGCGTGCAGGTGATTCCCCCGAACACCTCCGACCCCGCCTTGCGGGAACTGGTGCAAACCGTCCACGGCCTGGCCCGCAGCGCGAACCTGCCCCAACTTCCCGAAGTCGGCATCTACTCATCCCCCGAAGTCAACGCGTTTGCCACCGGCCCGACCAAATCCCGCTCCCTGGTCGCCGTTTCGAGCGGCCTGCTCCAACGCATGCACCCCCGCGAAGTCGAGGGCGTCCTCGGCCATGAAATCGCCCACATCGCCAATGGCGACATGGTCACCATGACCCTCATCCAGGGCGTCATCAATGCCTTTGTCCTGTTCCTCTCGCGCGTCCTGGCTTTCGTCATCAGCCAGGCCCTGCGCTCGCGCGACGACCGCGGCGGCGGCGGATTGCTGCAATTCTTTCTGATCATGGTCTTTCAATTCGTCTTCTCCTTCCTCGGCATGCTGGTGGTGTGCGCGTTCTCCCGCTGGCGCGAGTTCCGCGCCGACGCCGGCGGCGCCCGCCTGGCCGGGCGCGAGAACATGATTGACGCCCTCCGCGCCTTGCAACGGCTCCATAATCCCGAGCTGGCGGCCGCCGAAGCGCGGCACGCCCAATCCTTCCAGGCGCTGAAGATCTCCGGCTCGCGCAGCCGGTTCATGGCGCTCCTGGCGACCCACCCGCCCCTCGAACAACGCATCGCCCGCCTGGCCCAGGGCGCCGCCTGACGCGCGGCCCCGACATTCCGCGCCGGGCCCGTCCCCGCCAGCCGCCGCCCGGCGGACGCCCTTTGCGCTTGCATTCGCGCTGGCTTCCCGCATCTTGGGCGCGCATGATCGCCACGAAACAACTTTGGACGGCTCCGGCGCCCGCCGCCGTCCCCGGGCTCCCGCCCGCGGAGGCGGCGCCCGGCGCGACGCCCGCCAACGCCCCGGCCTTATGATCGAATTCAACAACCGAATCCTGATGACGGGTTTCGGCGTGGTGGCCCAGGCTGTCCTGCCCATGCTGCTGAAGCATGTGCGTGTCCCCTGCCGAAACATTACGGTCATTGACTTTGCCGACTGCGAAGCCGAGCTGCGCCCCTGGATCAAACGCGGCGCGCGGTTCATCCGGGAACGGGTCACCCCCACGAACCTGACGCGGCTGCTTTCCACGCACGTCGGCCGGGGAGACCTGATCATTGACCTGGCCTGGGGCATTGAGTTTTTTGAAATCCTGGAATGGGCGCACAACAACCAGGTGCTGTACGTCAACGCCTCCCTGGAGTCCTGGCATTCCTCGGTGGAGATGCCCAGCAAGTCCTCCATGGCCAAATCGCTCTACGCGAATTACGAGCGGCTGCTGCCCATTGTCGCCCGCTGGGGCCCGGCGACCACGGCGGTGATTGACCACGGCTCCAATCCGGGCCTGGTGTCGCATTTCGCCAAACAGGGCCTGCTGGACATCGGCGAGAAAACGCTGCGCGAAAACCACCTGCCCCGCGCCCAGGCCCGCTGGCTCGAACGCCTGATGCAGGAGCAGTCCTTTGCCGAGCTGGCCCGCACGCTGGGGGTGAAGGTCATCCACTGCAGCGAATGGGACACGCAGCGCGCCTCCAAACCCAAGCGCCCGGACGAGTTCGTCGGCACCTGGAGCGTGCAAGGCATGTGGGATGAGTCCATTTCGCCCAGCGAACTGGGCTGGGGCACGCACGAAAAATGGCTTCCCCCCTTCGCCACCCGCCCGGCCACCGGCCCCGCCAACCAGATCATCCTGCCTCAAATGGGCCTCAACACCTGGGTTCGCTCCTGGGTGCCGCACCAGGAAATCGTCGGCATGATCGTCACGCATGGCGAATCGTTCGGCCTGTCGCACGCCCTGACCGTGCGGGAAGCCGGCCAGGCGATCTATCGCCCCACGGTTCACTACGCCTACATGCCGTGCAACGATTCCATCGTCTCCCTGCACGAACTCCGCTGCCGGAACTACGAACTGCATCCCCGCACCCGCATCCTGCGCGACGAAATCACCGAGGGCATGGACCTGGTGGGCGCGCTGATCATGGGACATCGCTTCCAGTCCTGGTGGACCGGCAGCAAGCTGAGCATCGCCGCGGCGCGGCGCAAGGTGCGCCATTCAAACGCCACCGCCGTGCAAGTGGCGGCGGGCGTTCTGGCCGGGGTGCTGTGGGCGATACGAAACCCCCAGCGCGGCGTGTGCTTCCCCGAAGACCTGCCGCATGAGGAGATTCTGCGCGATGCCCGCCCCTACCTGGGACGGCTCGTCTCGGAACCCTCGGACTGGACTCCCCTGCGGCGCCATCGGGTGTATTTCGATGAAAACCCCATGGCGCAAGGAGACCAGAGCGACCCGTGGCAGTTCACCAATTTCCTCTTCCGCCCATGACGCCGGCCGCCCGGCGAAGCGGGGCCATGCTCGCCGCGCTGCTGCTGCTGGGCGCGGCGGGCGCGGCGGCGGCGGGCCCGGTCCGTTTCGTGCAAGACCGCTTCGTGGTGGGCCTGTGGGTGCCGCCGGCCACCCAGGAGAACCTGGATGCGCGCTACCGGGAGATCGCCGAAGCCAACTTCACACTGGTCGTAGGCCAATCCGGCACCAACACCGCGGCCCACCTCAAGCGCTGCAAACGGTTTGGGCTGAAAACGCTGATCCCGGCCCACGGCCCCGCCGAAAAACTGCCGGACGGCCCGGCGTGCTGGGGCTACTTGCTGCGGGACGAACCCGGCGCGGGCGCCTTTGCCGAACTGGCCCGGCGGGCGGAGGAAATCCGCGCCCGGCGCCCCGGCCGCTTCGGCTACGTCAACCTGTTCCCCAACTATGCCCCGCCCGGCGCGCTGGGCACCCCCACCTATGAAGAGCATGTGGCCCGGTTCGTCCGGGAAGTGAAGCCCGAGGTGCTCTCGATGGATCATTACCCGCTCATGCGCCCCGAAGGCGATACCCGCGACCAGTATTGCGCCAACCTCGAATGTTTCCGCCGCCATTCCCTGGCCGCCGGCATCCCGTTTTGGAACTACTTCTACAGCATGCCCTTCAACGACCGCCTCGACCCCACCGAAGCGCAAATCCGCTGGCAGATTTTCACCGCCGCCGCCTACGGCGCCCGGGGCGTGCTCTATTTCTGCTATTGGACGCCCGGCCAGGGAGCCGCGGGCGCGGGCGAGTTTCCCAAGGGCGGCGCCCTCCTGACGGCGGAAGGGCGCAAGACCCGCCATTACGAAGAGGCCCGGCGCATCAACGCCGAACTCAAAAACCTCGGCCCGACGCTGATGCAACTGACCAGCACCGGCGTGTATCGCGTGACCACCGAAACCAACGCCCCGGCCCTGGCCGGCAGCCCGCTCCGCCAGTTGGCGCGGGTGGGCGGCGACCCGGCCGGCCACTTCATCGTGGGCGCCTTTGCCCACGCCGATGGCCGGCGCGCCGTGCTCATCGTCAACCACGATTACCGCTATACCGCCTGGCCGACCGTGCGGTTTGACGCCGCCGCGGAAGACGTATGGGAAGTCAGCAAAACCACCGGCCGGGCCGCCCCCGTGGAGGACGACAGCCCGGAACTGAAAGGGCTTCAGCTCTCGTTTGGCGCCGGTGATGCGCGGCTGTTTCTGCTGCCACCCGCCGAACGGACGCCGCTCCGTTTGCCGCGCGGCCGCGAATAGCCTAAGTCAGAACAATCTTGTCGCCCTCTTTCAGGGTCACGATGGCCTTCTTCCAATTCAACGATCGGCCGGCCTGTTTGGTGCGCTGGCGGCGCAGCTTGCCGCGCACGTTCAGCGTGTTGACCCGCGTCACCTTGACCTTGAATAGCTCCTGCACGGCCGCGCGAATCTGCATCTTGTTGGCGCGGGGATCGGCCATCACCGTGTATTGATTATACTTCTCGCCCTGGCGCGTCCCCTTTTCGGTTAAGCGCACCGTCCGGATGATTTCAAAAGAGTTCATGCTATTCCTTGCCCAGGCGGGCTTCCACTTGCTCGAAGGCGTTGCGGGTAAACACCAGTTTATCCGGGCGCAGCACATCGTAGGTGCTGAGCGAATCGCCCGTCGCCAGCGCCACGTTGGGCACGTTGCGCGAGGCCAGCGTCAGGTTCTTGTCCGGAGCCTGCGCCACAATCAGCGCGGTGCCCTTGAGAGCCAGGGCGTTGAGCACCCCGACAAACTCCCGGGTCTTGCCGGACCCCAGCTTCAACTCGTCCACCACCACCACGTCCCCGGCGCGCAACCGCGCTGACAGCGCCTTGCGCAACGCCAGTTTGCGGGTGCGGTGCGAGACCTTCTTGGTAAAATCGCGCGGCTTGGGGCCGAACACCACCCCGCCGCCGCTCCACAACGGCGAGCGGAACGAGCCGGCGCGGGCGCGCCCGGTGCCCTTCTGCCGCCACGGCTTCTTGTTGGTCCCCGCGACTTCGCCCACGTTCTTGGTGCAGGCGGTGCCCATGCGCTGCGCGGCCTGGTAGGCAACCACGGCGTCATGCACCGCCTGGGTTCCCTTCCCGTCCTCGATGAGGGCAAACTTAACTTCCAGCTCGCCCTGGTTATTTCCTTTGATGTCTTTAATGGTCAGCTTCATGGCAGCACGTTACTTTTTCTTGGCGGCGCTCTTCTTGAGGTTTTCTTCCCGTTCCGCATGGGGTTTCCAGCCCTTGGGCCGCTTCTTGGCTTCGCGAATGACCACGTAATCGCCGTTGGCGCCGGGAATGGCGCCCCGAATCAGCAGCACGTTGTCTTCCTTGTGCACCTGGATCACCTCGAGGTTCTGCACCGTGCGGCGCACCTGCCCCATGTGGCCGGGCATCTTCGTGCCCCGCATCACCGTGCCCGGAAACAACCGGCAGCCGATGGCGCCCAGGCGCCGATGCCAGCCTTTGTTTCCGTGCGTGTTGGGCCCCCCGCCGAAGCGATACCGCGCCACCACCCCTTCAAACCCGCGCCCTTTGGTCAGCCCGATGGCGTCCACATAATCGCCGGGCGCAAACAAATCCGCGCCGACCACGTCCCCCGGCTTCACGTCCTTCGTGAAATCGCGAAACTCCCGAATGCGCTTCACCGGCCCGCCGTTGAATTTCTTCAAATGCCCGAGCAGCGCCTTGCTGACCCGATGTTCTTTCTGGTCATCAAAGCCCAGTTGCACGGCGTTATACCCATCGCTCTGCTGCGTTTTACACTGCAGCACGCGATTCGGGCCGACCTGCACGATCGTCACCGGGGCAATCATCCCCCTGGCGTCATAGACGCGGGTCTGGCCTAATTTCTTTCCAAGTAATCCAAGTGGCATGATCTTAAAATCCTTAAATCTTGATGGTGATGTCCACGCCCGCCGGCAGGTTGAGTTTCTTCAACTCGTCCACCGTCCGGGCCGTCGGCTCGATAATGTCAATCAGCCGCTTATGCGTGCGTTGCTCGAAGGTCTCCTGTGATTTCTTGTCCGCGTGCGGAGAGCGTTGAACGGTAAACCGCTCGATCCGGGTGGGAAGCGGGATGGGTCCGCCGACGCGGGCACCCGTGCGTTTGACAGTGTCCGTGATCTCGCGGGCGGATTGGTCTATGACGCGATGGTCATAGGCCTTCAGTCGAATGCGAATGCGTTGCGCAGTCATACAAAGAACAATTGTCTATTACTGGTTTTAGTTAATTTATTCCGCCCCCTGTTTCAGGGAACGGAGCATGGACTATAGCAAACTCCGTCCACGGTGCAACAGATTTTTACAGAAATTTCGGCGCACCGCAAACGCCCTTGCCTGGCGGCTGGCGGGTGGCCGTGAAAAAAGAAAAAAGCACCGGCCCGAAACGCCGAACGGCGGCACTGGCAAACCGGGCGGAAAGCAAAGCGCAAACTCCGCCGCCCCGAAGGAAAAAGCCCCCCGCGCGCCGCGTGAGCACCCGCGGCCAGCAAGGCGTTCTCCTTCCCGTTTTTCCGCCCGCCGCGTCCCTTCACGCGGCGTCCGGGGCCATCAAGAGTCGGATTAGAGTCTCATAAGGCACCCGCTCCCGCCGCCAGCCGCCCCAGCCTCCCCAGCCAGCCTATGGCTCCCAATAGGCCGTGTACAAGGGGTGTACCAAGGATGCTCAAAGGGGGTTCATGCTTATTTTCTATGCGCTCCTGCCGCGCCTCCGGTGTACTCCCCTTGTACATAGCCTGAGACGACGAAGAAGAAACGGTCGTGCGGGCGGTGGAAGAGGGCGAGGTAGAGGCGGGCTTCGCTTTTTTAACTGGTGCCTTTTCAGTGGCTTGCTGAGATTTGGCTGTGGTCGGGGGCGGGACGATGGCGCTGTGGACCCAGTTCGGCCCCTTCCAGCCGTTCCGCGTCTGGCTGGTGACGATAAACACCTTCTGCCCCGGCGACGGTTGCCCAAACCGGGCGGTGTAAAGCTCCGTGATGTCGCTCTGCCCGTTCTGGCTCGGACTCAACAGGCCCAGATAGTAAACCCGACGGTGCTTCATCCGGCCCGGGCTGCACGGCGCCTGCCCAAAGACCATGATGTCTTCCGTGGCCACCCCGACGTTCAACCGCAGCCGCAGCCCGGCTTCCGGGTCTTGCACGATCTCCAGCCCGGTGACCAGATTGGGGCTGAAGACCACCGGGGCCGGGGGTTCGCTGACGGGCGGCTGGCCGATGCAGTCCAGAACGCTGTTGATGCGGACATAAAATTGCTGGCCGCTGAGGGGCCCGTATTGGCCCACCGACGGCCGGCTGGGAACGGTTTGCGCCGCGGCCACCCAGCGCTGGCGCTGGGCTTCGGTCAGGCTCCGGCCCCAGGCCTGGGAGCAGGCCGCGAAGCTGGCGCGGGCGCGGGCCTGGGCGGGAGACCGGGCGTCGCGGGGCATGGTTAACGCCCGGCAACATTGGCCGAAGGGCGTCGAGTAATAGACATAAGCTCCGAGGCGTCCGGAGCGGGGGGAATCGAGTAATTTCATAAGCGTGAAACTTCCATGGTTGTTTGATTGCCAGGCCGCACGGGCCGCCCGGCGGCCCGTGCCTTACGAGCCTGTCGTCCGGATTGCCATGCTGCCTCAGCCACGGATCAAAGGCTACCGTATGGGCGGACGAGGTCAACGCGAGAGTGGTTTTCGAGACGGAAATGGGCGCAACGCATGTTTTTCCAAGGCGCAGCCCTTCCGGCTGGCAAGCGTTTGCCTCACCGCCCAAAGTTGGCGAAGACACCGGAGCTCCGATTACGCCGAATGAACGGATGGGAAAGAGGCGGGCCGCGTCTGCCGGGGCCGGGATTCTGGATTTTTGCTTTCCTTGGGGCGGGAAGCTCTGTTAAGAAAGCGCTCATGGTGCGCAGATTATGTTTGGCCGGAGTCATCCTGGTTAGCGGATGGCTGCTCGGGACCGCTTTCGCCGAAGAGTTCAAACTCGCCGATGGCACGGTGCTTTCCGGGGAGCTCCTGGCGGCGTCCGCCAGTGACGCGGGGGTGCAAATCAAGGTGGGCGATGGCAAATATGAGCGGGTGCCCTGGGCGAATTTCTCGCAGGCGGATCTGAAGAACTTTGCCAAAATCAAGAAACTGGAGCCCCTGGTGGAGCCGTTTATCGAGATCTCACAGGAGGAAAAGATCAAGAAGACCGAGGTTCCCATCCAGCAGCCCGCGCGGTTGGAACGGCCCGTGCCGCACTCGCTGCTGGGCGCGCTTTCTTCCTCCGGGCCGGGGCTGTTGATGCTGCTATTGCTTTACGCGGCCAATATCTACGCCGCTTACGAAATCGCGATCTTCCGCGCGCGGCCCGTGCCGCTGGTTTGCGGCGTGGCGGCGGTGCTGCCCTTCATCGGGCCGATTATATTCCTGTGCCTGCCCACGGCGGTGGTGCCGGTTGAGCAGACCTGGGACGCCGCGCCAGCCGCCGCGGCCCAGGCGCCGACGGCGGAGGCGGTCAACCCGATGCAGGCGGAAGGGGCGACCCATTCCGGAGCATTGCGGCTGGCGCGGCCCGGCTCGACGGAGACAGTGGAGCCGGGGCAATTCCAGGGCGAAGAGGAAAAGCCGGCCCGGCCGGCGACGCTCACCTTTCAGCGCGGGCAATATACTTTCAACCGGCGTTTCATCGAGACCAAGTTTCCCGGCTTCTTCGGCGTGGTGCGCCGGGATGCCGATCGGGACATGGTGCTGGTGATCAAATCGGCGCGCGGCGAATATACGGGCCAGCGGATCAGCCGCATTGCCGCCAACGACCTCCACCTGATGGTGCAACGAGGCCCCGCCTCGGAGGAAGTCATGATCCCGTTCGTGGAGATCAAGGAAATCGTGCTCAAGCATAAAGACGCGTAAAACGATGGCGCAGCAGTTCGGTTCCTTCACCGCCAGCGAGCTTTATTGTCCCAAGTGCCGCCGCTCCCAACCGGTCCGCGAGCGGCTGTTGCTGGTGCTGCCGACGGGAGAATTGCATGACCTGGTCTGCTCCCGCTGCGCCACATCGCTGGGCAAACGCACGGTGAGCGCGCCGGCGGTGGCGCCCGTCCGCGCTCGTTCCCGCGCGGCCCGGCCCGCTCCCGGGCGGGGATTGCTGCGTTAACCGGGCCCGGCGTCCCGGGCGCCGGAATGGGTTTTCGGAGCCGGTTTTGGGGGAAAAATCCCGCGCCCGGCCCGGCGGCGGAACGGGCCAGCCAGGCGTTTGCCCGGATTCGCGCTCGTGGCCGGCCGAGGCGCTCGGGCTCCCTGCTCCGTCCCCTGCCCTTTTCCTTGCGCGCCGCAGCCGGTGTTTATTTTGGCTGGTCTTGCGCCGGGCGCCGCCCCATGATAGCCGGTGATTATGCGTATACCACTGTTAATCCTGAGCGTTCTGGTTCCGTTCAACTTTGCCGCGCAAGCCTGGAACTCCCTGGGACACCGGACGGTGGCCGAGCTGGCGTGGCGAAAGATGGATGCCGGCGAACGCCGGGCCGCCACCCGGCTTTTGCGCCAGCATCCGCATTACCAGCAAATCCTCGTCGCCCATACGCCGGAGGGGGTGGACACCAATCACTGGGCGTTCCTGACCGCCGCGGTGTGGCTGGACCTGATCCGTCCGGCCAAGGCAGGGCAACCGCCGAAGCCGGAATTCATCACCCGGTACGACCGCTATCAGCATGGCATCGGTTATCCATTCGTGCAGCCCGCCGACCAGGGGCGCGTCTCCTTGCGCAATTTCACCCTGCCCCGGACCAATGCGGAAACGATGTTATCCAACGCGCTGGTCACCCTGCGCGATCGCAAAGCCAGCCCGCACGACCAGGCGGTGAGCCTGTGCGTGGTGCTGCACCTGTTTGGCGATTTGCATCAGCCGCTGCACGCCGCCACCCTGGTCACCAAAGGCAAACCCAAAGGCCATGGGTTGGGCAGCGGCTTTTTAGTGCGCACCCGCCGCGGCGAGGTGATCACCCTCCACTCTTACTGGGACTCTTTGCCTGGCGGGGATCTCTCCTACCCCAGCATTCTTGCGCTGGCCGATAAACTCGCCGCCGCGCCCGAACTCCAGCCGGACCGGCTGCCGGAGTATGCGCAGAACCGAACCATCCCCGCCTGGGTGCAGGAGTCTTTCCGCACGGCGGTGGATCTCGGCTACGCCCCGGATCGCGTGAAATGGGTGCAGGCGTCGGCGGTCAAGTCCGGCAAAGTGGCCGAGGCCGACATCCCGGCGGTGTCGGCGGAATACGCGCGCGACGCGCACCTGGCCATGCAGCGGCGCCTGGCCCTGGCCGGATTGCGCCTGGCGGAGGCCCTGAAGCAAACCTGGTAACCGGGAGCTTCCTTATGCAACGCGCGGCCTGGGCGGTCGTTTTGCTGCTGAGCCTCCTGCCCCTGCGGGGGGCGGAGCGGCCCAATCTTCTGCTGATCCTGGCCGACGACATCGGCTTTTCCGACCTGGGCTGTTGCGGCGGGGAGATTCAAACGCCGAACCTGGATTCGCTGGCGGCCAACGGCCTCCGGTTCACCCAGTTCTACAACACCTCGCGCTGCTGCCCCACGCGGGCGTCTTTGCTGACTGGCCTGTATCCGCACCAGGCGGGCGTCGGCCACATGATGGTGGACCGCAATTACCCGGGTTACCGCAGCAACCTGAATCGCGAGTGCGTGACGATCGCGGAAGTATTGCGCGCCGCCGGCTACCGCACGTATATGTGCGGCAAATGGCACGTCACGAACCGCGACGGCCCCGACGACGACAACTCCAACTGGCCCCTGCAGCGCGGTTTTGAGAAGTTCTATGGCACCATCCGCGGGTATGGCAATTTCTTCGACCCGTCCTCCCTGTGCCGGCAGAACCGGTTTATCACCCCCGAAAACGACGCCGATTACCAGCCCGCGGTCTTTTATTATACGGATGCGATCAGCGATAACGCGGTGCGCTTCCTGCGGCAGCACCAGCAGGAATCGCCGGGCCAGCCTTTCTTTCTGTACCTGGCCTACACCGCCGCCCACTGGCCCATGCAGGCGCTGGAAAAGGACATTGCCAAATACCGCGGCAAGTATGATGGCGGCTACGAACCGGTGCGCCAGGCGCGGCGGCAGCGCCTCCGGCAGCTCGGCCTGCTGGATTCGAAGTGGGATTGCGCGCCGACCGTCGGCGACTGGGACGCCATAAAAGACAAAGCCTGGGAAGCGCGGTGCATGGAGGTTTACGCGGCGATGATTGACAACATGGACCAGGGCATCGGGCGCGTCCTGGCCGCGCTCCGGCGCTCCGGCCAGCTTGAGAATACGGTCATCTTCTACCTCAACGACAACGGCGCCTGCGCCGAGGACATGGGGCGCACCCGGCTCCCGGAGCCGCCCGCCGACGAGCTAAAGCCGATGAGCGCGGACACGCTTCAGACGCGCATTCGGCTGCCGATGCAAACCCGCGACGGCCGGGCCGTGAAGTCCGGGCGCCAGGTGATGCCCGGCCCGGCCAACAGCTATATCGCCTATGGCCGCAACTGGGCCAATGTCTCCAACACTCCCTTCCGCGAATACAAGCATTGGGTGCATGAGGGCGGCATCAGCACGCCATTGATCGTGCATTGGCCGGCGGGCATCCCCGCCGCGCGCCGGGGCCGGTTGGAGCCGCAGGTCGGCCATATCATTGACCTGATGGCCACCTGCGTGGACCTGGCCGGGGCCACCTACCCGCGCCGGTGGAACGGCCAGCCGATCCAGCCGCTGGCGGGCATCTCGCTGGCGCTGGCGTTCCAGGGCAACCCGCTCAAGCGCGCCACGCCCCTTTTCTGGGAGCATGAAAGCAATCGCGCCGTCCGCGACGGGCGCTGGAAGCTGGTCGCCAAAGCCGGCCAGCCCTGGGAACTTTACGACATGCGGAAAGACCGCACGGAAATGCATGACCTGGCCGGGAAGCACCCGCGGCAGGTGCGGCGGCTCGCCAGCCAGTGGGACGCCTGGGCCGCCCGCGCCCAGGTGCTGCCCCTGGGCGCCTGGAAAGCGAGCGCCCCCGATACCCACGCGCCGCCGCCGTCCGCGCGCCCCTGACCGGGTTGAGGCCGCGCCCGCGAAGCCGTGGCGGCCTCCGGCCCGCCGCCGGGCATGAGCCTCAGCGCAGCGCCTGCTGGATTTGCGCGACGGCGACCTGGCGCGGCAGAACTTTCTGGCGGGCGGCCAGCGCGGCCGCCACGCCCGCGGCGGCGCCAATGGCCATCACAATGCACTGCACCCGGTAGGATGCGTGGGCGTCGTGGCTGCCACTGATGCACCGCCCGGCCAGCAGCAGCCCCTCCGTTTTTTCCGGCACCAGGCAGCCATAGGGGATGTCATAAGGCCGCACATGGGTGGCGAAGTTCTCGGCCTGGCCGGGGCCGGCCGGGTTATGGATGTCCACTACGAAATCGGCGGACCACACCACGGCATCCGGATAGCGCCGGCCGGCGAGGACATCCTCCCGGGTCAGGTATTTCACGCCCCGGATACGGCGGCTCTCACGCACTCCGATCACCGCGGGCATGGCCGAGATATAGGCCTGTTCATAGCCGGGCGCGTGCCGGCGGAGAAAATCCAGCACCTGGTACGCCTGCCGGCGCCCTTCGAGTTCCGCGCGAGTCAAATCGTCCACGCGCGTCGCGTCAATGCCATTGACCTGGGTGGCGTTGATAATCCGTTCATGGGGATAGGAGGAAAGGTAAACCCGGATGACGCCCACATTGGGCGGCAATTCGCCCCGCTCCATGCCCCGGAGAACCACGTCCTCCCACACGCCTTCCGGCACACGAACCTTCTGCGCCTCCTCCTCGCTGGCGCAGAGCAGCGCCCGCGCCGGATCCACGCCGCCGATGCGGTATTGGATTGAAACCGGCTGCGTCAACCGGTCGCCCGGACGCCCCATCTCGTATGCCGCGCCGGCCTGGAAGGCCACGTCGCCATCGCCGGTGGCGTCCACCACCACGCCGGCCTGCAATTCGAGGATGCCCTGCTTGGTCAGGGCGCGCACCCCCGTCACACGCCGGCCGCGCTGGCGCGTCTCCATCACCCAGGTATGCAGCAGGACCTCAGCGCCGGCTTCGTGGAGCATCGCCGCATAATCCAAATCCAGGCGCTCCTGCACCGGGTGACGCCCGCCAATGCGCTGGAGCACCTCGTCCACCAGGGGACTCCGCACATGGCCCATTAACGGGCCAACCAGGCCGGTGACGCCCATGCCGCCCAGGCGCCCGCTCTTCTCGACCAGCAGCGTCTTCGCGCCCTGGCGCGCGGCGCTCACCGCCGCCGCCACCCCGGACGGACCGCCGCCGCACACCAACACCTCGCATTTCCTGACCGCCAAGGCGGGGCCGCCCCGGCCCGCCGCCGCCCACGCCGAACCGCCCACCGACGCGCCGGCCAGCAAGGCGCCGGCGGATTTCACGAAGCCGCGCCGATTTAATCGCTCGCTCATGACGCAAGTCTCGCAAGACGGGCGGGTCTAGTCAAGCCAGCCGATCCGGGCGTCCGCCCGGGCTAGTTCCCCAATCGCAGGATTTGTTTATCGGCCAGCAAACGGGCGCGGAGCGCCTCATACGGAACTTTCTGCACCGGGCAGCCGCGCTCAAGGGCCAGGGCCGCGGCGGTGGCCGCCGACTGGCCAAGAATCATGAAGACCGGTTCCATGCGGATGCTGCCGTAGGCGATGTGTGACGCCGAAAGGCAAATGGGGACCAGCAGGTTTTCACACTGGCCGGCTCGGGGCACTATCGAGCGGTACGAAATCGGGTACGGCGGGAAGCCCCATACCTGCACGTCGCCCTCGTTTTCCACCCGCCCGTTTTTCACGATGCGCTGGCAGTTATGCGAGTCCATGCCATAGGCGCCCATGCCCACGGCGTCTTCCGCCTTCTGCCGCCCCTGGCAATGGTGCTCGGTCATCACATAGTCCGACACCATGCGCCGCGCCTCGCGCACGTAAAGCTGATGCGGCCAGTGGCCGTTGTCGAGGAACTCGTCCCGCGCCGGCCCCCAGGTCTGCATCTCGGCGCGCATATCCGCGGGCACCCGCGGACTGGTGGCCAGGAAATAAACGAAGCCGCGCACGTAGTCCTCGTGCGCCTGCCAGATTTTGGCGCGGGTGGCATAGTCCGCCTCCGGGTAGTCATAGTTGGCGCCGATGAAGTCGGTGGAAAAACCACCGTTGTTATTGATATCGGTCTTGCCGTTGGGCATCCAGATGGGGTTCCAGAACGCCTTGAGCTGGGGTTTCTGTCCGGCGGCCACGAGCGCTTCGAGATAGCGGGCCAGCAGTTCGTATTGGGCCGGGTCGTACTTGTCCGGCGGGCGATGCGGCAGGCGGTTGGCCGGATTCTGCGTGTAGCAAAGACGGAAGTTATAGGCCTGGACACTGCGGTCCCCCTCCCCCGGCTTGCCGCCGTCGCCGGCCTGAATGAATGGCAACCGCCCGCTGGCCGGGTCGCCGGGCTTCAGGTACGGATCCACCGGGACGGTGAACTGGTGTTGGGGGGTTTCCGCCCGAACCCCGTTGAGCGTTTCTCCGTATTGGGCATTGGCTTCCCGCCCCACCGTGTAGCTGACCCCGGCCTTGGCCATCAGGTCGCCTTCATACGTGGCGTCAATAAACATGCGGGCGCGGTAAACCTTGCCATTCTCCATGATGATCTCCCGAATGCGCGCGCCCTGCCGGGTGACGGAAGCCAGGCGTTGCTGAAAATAGACCGCCGCGCTGGTTTCGCGGAGCATCTGGAACAGGAGCTCTTCCGCCACGCGCGGCTCGAAGGTCCACATGGTGGCGTCCGGCCCTTCGAGTTCGTCCGCCCGGGAACGGCCAGACCGGTGCTGGATGTAATCGGCGCGTGTCTCGAACCGCCACGCCTCATCCCGCGCGTAATGCTGCGCCACGCGCCGGTAAAACTCGCGGGCCAGGCCGCCGATGACCCGTTTGTTGCCGATGTCGGTCGCGCCCAGTCCGCCTGAGGTCAGGCCGCCCAGGTGATTGCCAAACTCGGCAATGACTACTGTCCGCCCCATGCGCGCCGCCTGGACGGCGGCCACCACCCCGCCGGCGGTCCCGCCATAGATGCACACGTCGGCTTCAATGACTTCCGCCGCCGAAGCCGATCCCGTCAGGCCCAAAGAAAACAGCGCCAGCAGGCCCGCAACCGCGGCGCGCCAGGCGGGTTGAAATCCGGCCCCGCGCCAGGCCGTGGGCCGAGCCGTTAGATAGGTAGTATTCTGGTTCGTCATAAAGCTGGTATTTCTCGAATACGGTCGCCGTCTGCGGACGTCAGCCCTGGGCATCGGCCGCTCCTGCCTGTTTTTCGCGCAGCAACCTGAAATTTCCCTCCTCGCAACAGGCGACGAAGGTCTCGGTCACCGATTTGAGTTCTTCCCACCGCGCCCGGATGTCCCGCGCTTCCCGGGACGTAATCTGGTTGTCAGCGGCGGCGGTGGCCACCACCGCCAGCAAATCCGCAAACTCCTGCACGATCTCGTTGGTGGCGGGGATCAGGTAGGAGGGATGCGGATTGATGGTTTTGGGGTTGCGAATAAAGAAACCGCCCGCCCGCTGGCAAAGCCACTGCACGATGCGCAGGTCCTGGGTGCACCGCAGCAACGCGTCAATCCGATCCAGCGGGTTGGTGCTGCCGCTGCCCGCGCCCGGCTCGCCCGGCTCGGCCCATTTGTAAATCATCGAAAGCGACAGTCCCAACTCGGCGGCCACGAGTTTCGGGCTGCACTTCTGAAAGACCTCGCGCAAGAGCTCGTGCGATTGCATGCGGCCAGCATGCGTGACTCCCGGCCCGTTCGCAAGGAGGAAGCGCGCGTTTGCGCTCGAAGAAAACCGGCTTTTGCCGCTCCGAACGCATCTCCCCGGGCGCCCCTTATGCTCCCGGCTATCCCGGCAACGCGGCATGCCAATGCGGGCTGGTTCCAGTTTGTGCTTGGGCAGGCGGCGTTCGTTATGGCTAAATCCCGTTGTGCGGCGCAGCACCAAATACCGGCGGTCGCGGTCAAAAGGGAAACCGCGGCGCGGATTTTTATGGCTGCTGATACTGGCCGGACTCGCAATCGCAGCCGGCTGGATGTGGTGGCAGGCGCGCCCCGGCCGCCCGCCCGCGCCCCGGCCCAGGCCCGCCCCCGTGGCCGTGACGTCCCCGGCCGCCGTTCAATCCCAATCAACCCAGGCCGTGGTTCAGCCCAAACCGGCGCCGGTGGCGGTCCCTTTCCCCGCAGCACCGACACAGGCGCCGCCTCCCGCGCCGGTGCCGCCACCGCCCCCCGCTCCGCCGCCGGTGGAAACGGCTCCCGCACCCCCGGTGATTCCCCCGCCTCCGTTGGAGCCAGCGACGCACGCGGCCTTCCCCCGCCCGGTGCAAGACATATTTGAGGCCCAGCTCGCGTTGGCGCGCCTGGGCATTTCCGCCGGTTCGCTGGACGGCCTCATGGGGCCGCAAACGCGCGCCGCGCTGCGCGCCTTTCAGTTTCACAAGGAGAACCTTCCCGCCTCGGGTGAACTGGACCCGGCCACCCGGACGCGACTGCAACTCGCCGCCCCACCCTATACCAACTATACCATCACCCCCGATGATGTGGCGCGGCTGCAGCCGTTAAGCAGCACCTGGCTCGGCAAATCCCGGCAAACGGCGCTCGACTACGAGACGCTCCTGGAATTGGTCGCCGAAAAGAGCCACGCCCATCCCCGGCTCATCCGGCAGCTCAACCCGGCGGTTGACTGGAGCCGCCTGGGCGCGGGCGCGGTGGTGCGGCTGCCGGATATTGCCTATCCTGACCGGGCCACGAAGGCCGCCTTTGCCACGATCAGCCTGGCCGGTAAAACCCTCGAAGCCTTTGACGCCCGCTCCAACCTGCTCGTGCATTTCCCGTGCAGCATCGCGCAGCGCGTCGAAAAGCGGCCGGTCGGGGAGTTGCGCGTCGTGGCCATAGCCCCCAACCCGAACTACACCTTCAACCCGGACGTGTTCCCGGAATCCGCCGAAGCGCGCGGGCTGAAGACCCGGCTCATCCTGCCGCCCGGCCCCAATAACCCGGTCGGGGTGGCCTGGATCAGCCTGGACCGCCCGGGCTACGGCATCCACGGCACTCCCAGTCCGGAGCAAGTGGGCCGGACCGAATCGCACGGCTGCTTCCGGCTGGCAAACTGGAATGCCGATTACCTCCTCCGGCTGGTTTGGGTCGGAATGCCGGTGTTGGTGGAGCCCTGACGCCGCCGGGTGCGCCGGGCGGAAGCGCGGGTGGTTTTCGCCCGGCTTGCCGCTGCGGAATTAGACGCCCGGACGCTTCGGATACGCCGGGCGCTTAATCTCAGCCGGAGGATGTTTGCGCAACTGTTTCATTAACTCCGCCACGGCGCGTTCGAGCTGGGGATCCGCGCCGCGCGCCATGGCGGCGGGGTCGTCCACGACCTCGATATCCGGTTCCACCCCGTGGCCTTCGATGATCCACTGGCTATTGGTGCTGTAAATGGCAAAGGCCGGCACGGTCACGCTCCCGCCATCCACCAGCCGCGGTGAGCCGGTGATGCCGATGAGCCCGCCCCAGGTCCGCATGCCGATCAACAATCCCAGCCCGGATTGTTTGAAGTAGAACGGAAAGCAGTCGCCGCCCGAGCCGCTCCAGCCGTTGATGAGCATCGCCTTGGGGCCCAGGTGCGTGACGAACGGCGTAGTCAGGTCCCGGCCGTCGCGCACGGCCCAGAGATTGCGCAGCGGCCGATCGAGCAATTCGATGAAGCGGTGGGGAATCTGGCCGCCGCTGTTGAAACGCTCGTCAATAAGCAGGCCGGGTTTCCGGACCTGCGCGCGCCACATGCGCACGAGCTCGTTTTGGCCATTCTGGCTGGTATCGGGCACATAGACGTAGCCGAGTTGTCCGCCGCTGAGTTGCTCGACGCGGCGCCGGTTCTCCTCGATCCAGGCCAGGTTGCGCAACCGTTCCTCGCTGCTCAAGGTGTGAACCAGGACCTCGCGGGCGCCGGCCAGGACCGGCTGGTCATTGACCGTCAGCAATACCGGCTTGTCCCCCAGCCCCTGAAAAGCCGCCCAGGGGTCCTCCCGAACATCCAGCGGCTCGCCGTTGACGGCGAGCAGGTAGTCGCCCTCATGCACGTTGGTGACCGCGGGCGGCAGCAACGGCGAGCGCACTTCACAGTCCCAGTCCGCCGCCCGGAGGATGCGCTGGATGCGATAGGCGCCGTTTTCGAGCGCGAAATCGCACCCCAGGTAGCCCACGCCCACCGAGCGGCCGGTCTCGAGGTCGCCGCCGCCGCGATACGTATGCGACGCGTTCAGCTCTGCGATAAGTTCTCCGAGCACGTAGTTGACATCCCAGCGCGTGACGGCGTCGTCGAGCAACCGCCCATAGCGCTGGTACATGGCGTTCCAATCCACCCCATGCATGCCCGGGTCGTAAAAGTAATCGCGCTCGATGCGCCAGGCGTCGGCGAAGATTTGCCGCCACTCAGCGACCGGATCAATCACCGCCTCGAACCCGCCCGTCTTGAGCTTCTTATCCAGCTTCTGCCCCTCCTTGGGCTCGAGGATGGCGTAGTCGCCGCCTTTGCGCACCAGCAGCTTCTCCCGCCCGGCGGACAGCTCGAAGAAATCCGCATCCTCGACCACGATCTTCTCTTCGCGCTTCTCCAAGTCGTAGAAGGCGATGGGCTTCTTTTCCTCGCCCGCGCCCACGCGCGGACGGCGGTGAAAGAGCAGCTTGCCGGGGACCGCTGCAAGGGCGCCAAAGCGCCCGGCCTTGGGCGGCAGAATCACCACACGCTGCTCAAAGCCCGCCACCGTAATTTCCACCGGCTTGGGCTTCTCCTCCTTCTTCTTGCTGTCCTTGCCTGGCTCCTTCTTCGGGTCATCGTCCTTCTTGTCTTTGGCCGGGGCGTCCTCGGCGTCGTTGCGCGGCGCGAGCGGAGAGAGCACATCCGGACGCAGCGGCACCGCGGCCAGCACGGCCGTATTGGCATAAATCCAAGTCTCATCCACCTCGCTGTAGCTGGGGGCGAAAGTGCGGCCCGTGCGGAAGAACAGGTATTTGCCGTCGGGATCGAAGACCGGCGTTTCGTCATTATAGAACCCCGAGGTGACCTGATGCAGCGCGTTGGATTTGCAATCGTAAAGGGCGATGCCCGAGTTGCCGTTGTCCAGGTCCTGCGCCCAAGCCAGCCAGCGGCTGTCCGCCGACCAACTCACTCGGAACTCGCTTAACTGGTTGTGGTGCAGCCATAGCTGGCGGCTGATCACCTGGTTCGTCCGGGCCTCGAAGTCAAACAGGTTCAGGCCCAACGCCTTATCTATGAAGGCGATGCGCTTGCTGTCGGGGGACCATTGCGGAAAGTAGCGATAGCCCGGGCCCAGCCGCGTGAGGGTTTGCTCGCCAAGCTGGTTGGTGCCGGGGGCGGTTTCCGCGCGGCGCACCGTCAGCTCATATTCACCGGTGCGGTCGCTAAAACAGGCGATCCACTTGCCATCCGGCGACCACGCGGGATACCGCTCGGCGATGCCCGAAGTGCGGGTGAGGTTCAGCACCGGCCCGTGCTCGGCCGGGACCGAGAAAATATCCCCGCGCGCCTCGAATAGCGCCCGCTTGCCGCCCGGCGAAATCGTCGCGCTCAAGATCTGGCTGGCAACATTTTGGCGGCGCGGCTTCAGCGTCGCCCGATCCGTGACCACGCGGATTTCCACTTCGTGGTACTTCTCCGTCCGCAGGTCCAGCAGGTAAAGCCGGCCCGCGTTTTCAAACACAATGTCCTCCGGCCCAATGCTGGGGAAATGCACGTCGAACTCCCGAAAGAAGGTCACCTGCCGGAAGCGGTTATGCTTGAGGTCGCAGGCCCAGAGGTTGGCGCGCTTGTTGTCGTCGCGATCGGACAAAAAGTACAGCGTCTCGCCGTGCCACATGGGGACGGAGTCCGCGGCGGGCGACTGCGTCAGGTTACGGGCAGTGAGTTTCTCCAGGTCAAACAGCCAGATATCCGGGTTCATGCCACCGCGATAGCGTTTCCACGTGCGGAAATCCACGCTGATCGGCACGTAGGCCAGTAGCTTGCCATCAGGCGAAATCGCCCCGAACTCGCCATACGGCACCGGCAGTTTTACCGGCAACCCTCCCTGCGCCGACACGCGGTAGAGCTGGTTAAACCGGTTCTTGGGACTAGTCATCGAGGTCGCATAAAGAAGGCTCTGGCCATCCGGATACCACCCCAACATTCGATCCGGCGCGCCATGATGCGTAATCCGTTTGGGCAGCCCCCCCGCCACCGGCACGATGTAGATATCCTCGTTGCCGTCGTAGTCGCCCGTAAATGCGAGTTGCGATCCATCCGGCGAGAAGCGCGGAAAAGATTCCTCACCCCGGGGCGAACTAATCCGCAGTGCCACCCCGCCCGCCTTGTCCACCAGCCAGATGTCGCCCGCATAAACAAAGGCGATCTGCGTGGCCGATACCGCCGGCTGCCGCATCATGCGCGCGTCAATGTGCGCCGGAGCTGACGGCTGGGCGAACGCGGCCAGTTGGAGCAGCCCAACACTCGCCAGCGCAACAAGGCATGAAAGCAATCCGGTCATGGCTCTATCCTGCATTATTTCCAGCACGGAGTCCATCCCGCGACGCGGCCGGATCCGGAGGCGAGTTCGGTTCTGCTTTATCGCCTTGCCCGCTGGTTTTCCTGAGCCTATACGCAATTCGCCATCCGCTACCCTCAAGTGGAGAGAAGGCCATTCTCGATCACTCGCAGCACCTCGACGACTCCGCATCGTGAATGCTATCGAATTGCGCCAGGCGCTGAACACTCTTTTATGATTCTCCACGCGATTTTCTGCTCAAAAACCACCTGCCTCGTCATACTCGTCCCTCGTTTTTCTTACCCAGTCGTACCAGGGACGAACCTTGGACGCAGGAGAGATGGCTGCCATGGAGTGGATGCAGAGTGAAGCGGCAATAGTGCTGAAAAGTTGGAGAAAGAGAAACTTAACCAGAAAACTCCTCCCTTTTAAAGAACCGAGGGACGTTTGCGCCGTGATCGGCAGGTCTTATTTTCTAGACGATTTAGGACTTTATGGTTACAGTACCGCGTCCTTGATCAGCCAAACATCCGGAGAACCTTATGGAGAAATTCGAAAAAATTGTTGTGCTGGACAATGAAGTTCAAGCCGAGTTGGTAGGCAGCGTGTTGGAAGAACGAGACATTCCGCACCTGCTGCGCAGCTACCATGATTCCGCTTACGACGGGATATTTCAAACGCAGGCAGGTTGGGGACATATCGAAGCGCCCGCCTCCTTCCGGGATAAAATCCTGGCTGTGGTGGAGGATATCAAACGCCAGGCATCCTCGGATGCGAAGCCGGCGTAAGACGGATAGCCGTTCCCACTGCCACGGGTATGGATTACGGCGTTGCGCAGGGGGAAGTTCTGGACGCGCTCCGTGCCGACCGAGTGGCCAATCTTCATCCTTCCCGCTCCGAAGGAAACAGCCACCGGACAGCCCATACGGGCACGCGGCCTGTCGGCGTCTCCGTGTTTTCCCGCAAACCGCAATCCTTCCCGTGGCGTGCGATGCGAAAGAAGCAGGCTAAAGCCCCTTAGAAACCTGAAGATTATACGTGACGCAACCCGGGCCAGCCGCTATTTTCTCCCCGTTCCTTGTTGATAAACTGAATCTGAAATGCCCATGCAAACGCGATTTGATCTGACACAAGCCGACATTCCCAAGGCCTGGTATAATCTGCTGGCCGACTTTCCGGAACCCCTGCCGCCGCCGTTGCACCCCGGCACCCGACAACCGATTCCGCCCGAGGCGCTGGAAGCCATCTTCCCCCGGAACCTCATCCAGCAAGAGATGAGTCCCGAGCGTTGGCTGGAAGTGCCCGAACCCGTGCGCGACATTTATGCGCTGTGGCGTCCTACGCCCTTGCTGCGCGCCGTGCGCTTCGAGAAGGCACTCCAAACCCCGGCGCATATTTATTACAAATACGAGGGCGCCAGCCCCGCCGGCAGCCATAAGGTCAACACTTCAGTCGCCCAGGCTTACTTCAATAAAGCCGCCGGCACTAAACGCCTGGCCACCGAAACCGGCGCTGGCCAATGGGGCGCGGCACTGTCCATGGCCTGCAAGCTGTTCGACCTGGAGTGCAATGTCTACATGGTCAAGGTCAGCTACCAGCACAAACCCTATCGCCGGATGCTGATGCACACCTGGGGCGCAACGGTTCATCCCAGCCCGAGCGATCAAACCGAGTTTGGCCGCAAGCTGCTGGCGGAAGATCCGCATTGTCCAGGCAGCCTGGGCATCGCCATCAGCGAGGCCATCGAGGACACCATCAAACATCCGCACACCAAGTATTCCTTGGGCAGCGTGCTGAACCATGTTTGCCTTCACCAGTCCGTCATTGGCCAGGAAGCCATTAAACAAATGGAACTGGCCGGCGAAGAGCCGGACGCCATCTTTGGCTGCTGCGGCGGCGGCAGCAACTTTGCCGGGCTGGCGTTTCCCTTCATCGGCCGGAAAATCACCCAGAAAAAGAACTACCGCATCGTCGGGGTGGAGCCCTCCGCCTGCCCGACGCTCACCAAAGGCGAGTTGCGCTACGACTTTGGTGACACCGCCGAAACGACGCCCCTGCTAATGATGTACACGCTGGGCCATAAATTCATGCCGCCCGCAATACATGCTGGTGGATTGCGCTACCACGGCATGGCGCCGATGATCAGTCATGCCGTCAAACTGGGTCTGATGGAAGCCGAGGCTTATCACCAGACTAAAGTGTTCGAGATGGGAACGCTCTTCGCGCAGACCGAAGGCCTGGTGCCCGCGCCGGAATCGGCCCACGCCATTGCGGCGGTGGCGGAAGAAGCCATTAAGGCCCGCGAGGCCGGGCGCAAGCGCGTCATCCTGTTTAATCTATCCGGCCACGGGCTGCTCGATCTAAGCGCCTACGAAACCTACCAAAGCGGCAAGCTGCAGGATGTTTAACCACGCAACCTAAAACCAAAACACAGTCAACCAAACCATTACCCGAAGTATGAGAACACAACTGACCAAATCACTCGGCAGCCTGTTGATTGCAGGGCTGCTCACGCTCCCGGTATTCGTCCAAGCTCAACCCACGGCTCATTACGCGCCGGGACTGGAAGGCATCAAAGCGGCCACGCTGCCCCCGCCTGGCCTTTGGCTGCGCGACTATAACTGGTTTTATTATGCCGACCAGGTGAACAACCGCCATGGGCGTAAGATTAGTGCGGCGGATGCGGAGGCATTCGTTTATGTCAACGCGCCGCGATTGCTGTGGATTACCGAGGGGCAGCCGCTGGGCGGCTACTTGGGCTTGGATGCACTGCTGCCGTTGAAATACACGTGGATCAAGGATGTGGATCAAACCTTTGGCATCGGAGATTTCTTCTTTGAGGGCACCTGGTCGTGGCATTTGCAGCAGTGGGATTTTGCCCTGGCCGCAGGCATTTGGGCGCCGACGGGTGATTTCTCGAAGTCGGACCCGACCTGGGCAGGCAGTGGCTACTGGGGGGAAATGCTCACCGCCGGCGCGACGTGGTATCCGGACCAGGAGAAGCGCTGGGCATTTTCGGTGCTCAACCGCTACGAGTTCAACCAAAAGCAGCGGAAAACCCATATCACTCCCGGCCAGGCCTACACGGTTGAAGGCGGCTTGAGCTACGGCCTCTCGAAGACTGTGGATGTCGGCGCCGTTGGCTACTATCAGCAGCAGGTCACGTCCGATACCCACGGTTCGGCAAAAGATCGCGACCGCGTGGCGGGCATCGGACCGGAAATCAACGCCTTCTTCCCCGAGATCACGCTGGGCATCTCTTTGCGCTACGTTTATGAGTTCATGGCCGAGAGCCGCCTGCAAGGGCATACTTTTGCCCTGACTCTGACCAAGCAACTGTAAAGCCCGCGCGTAAAAAAGCGCCCTTTTCGATCACCCGCCGGCCTGCGTGGCACGGGTTGGCGGAGCCGGGGTCGCTCGTCGGCCCGCGCGTCGGCTGAACGCTGTCGGGGCAGCCAAATTCCGTCGGCTGGACACAGAAAGACGCCTTATGACAGACCAACAATGGAACGAGCTGCTGGCGGCTATTGCGGGCAAGACCCAGGCCAAGCCTCCCGTAGGGTTCATTATTGATTCGCCGTGGCTGCCTAACTGGTATGGGGTGGACATCCAGGACTATCTCACCAGCGACGCCCTGTGGTTCGACGCCAACCTAAAGGCCATCGAAACCTTCCCGGAGGTTATTTTCCTGCCCGGGTTCTGGTCGGAGTTCGGCATGTGCACCGAACCTTCAGCTTTTGGTGCCAAGTGTATCTTTCCCCGGAATGAGTTCCCCTTCGCGGATAAAATCATTAGCGACGTCGCGCAAATAGGCGACCTGTCCGAGCCGAACCCCGCCACCGACGGACTGCTGCCCTTTATGCTTAACCGTCTGAAAGGCGCGCGCGCTCGCCTCGAGGATATCGGCCACAAAATTCGCTTCTCAGTTTCGCGTGGCCCGCTCAACATAGCCACCTTCCTGATGGGCACCACGGAGTTCCTGATGGCGCTTAAAACCGACCCGGGCCCGGCGCATAAACTGCTGCGCACGATCACGCAGTTCCTCAAGAAATGGCACGCGCTCCAACGCGCGACTTTCCCCTCCATTGACGGCATCTTCCTGCTGGATGACATCGTCGGTTTTATTGGCGAGGATGACTTCAAGGAGTTCGCCCGCCCCTGTTTTGCGGAGTTGTATGCTGGCGACGAAGCGGTCAAGTTCTTCCATAACGACGCCGCCTGCGCCAAGTCCATCGCCTACTACGCCGACCTAGGCATCAACCTCTACAACCCGGGCATCTTCAACACGCTCGCCGAGTTGCGGCAGTTATCCGGCCATCGCCTCACGATCCTGGGCAATATCCCCCCTCGCGATGTGCTGGCTCGGGGAACTCCCGCCGAAGTGCAGGCCGCCGTGCAGCGACTGCGGGCAGAGACCCCCGACCTGTCCCGGCTTATCCTCTCTTGCGCTGGCGGAATGCCGCCAGGCGCAAGCACAGAGAACCTCAAGGCGTTTATTGCCGCCGCCCGCGGTTAAGCCGCCGACTTCGGCAAGGCGGCGCGAACGGCCGCGAGTTGTCCGGCCGAGCCGAGCAATTGGTTGCGGCTGGCGATAAACTTGCTGTATTCTTCCATGAAGACCTTGCCCGGCGGGCGGAAATCAAACTCCGCCGGCTTGTCGCGGAAGAACTCGCGATGCACGCGGGTCCAGACCAGGCGGCCGTCGGTATCAATGTTGATCTTGGCAACCCCGAGCCGGGCCGCCGGGAGGTATTCGTTGGGGTCCACGCCCATGGAACCGGCAATCTGGCCGCCGGCGGCATTGATACGATCCACCTCAGTCTTGGGCACGCTGGAACTGCCGTGCATCACCAGAGGGAAGCCGGGCAACCGATCCTTGATCTTCTGCAGCACGTCAAAGTGGAGGGATTGCTTGCCCTTGAACTTGAAGGCGCCGTGGCTGGTGCCGATGGCGCAGGCCAGCGAATCGCAGCCGGTTTGCTGGACAAAGCGCTCGGCCTCGGCGGGATCCGTCAGACAGGCGTTGCCTTCCTCAACCTTGATGTCCTCCTCGACACCCCCCAGCATACCCAGTTCAGCCTCGACACTAATGCCCTTGGCATGGGCGCGATCCACTACGCGCTTGGTAATGGCAACATTCTGCTCGAACGGCTCGTGCGAGGCGTCAATCATCACGGAGCTGTAAAAGCCCGAGTCAATGCAGTCGTAGCAGGTCTCCTCATCGCCGTGGTCCAGGTGCACGGCAAAGATGGCTTCCGGAAAGATTTCGTCGGCGGCGCGAATAATGGCCTCCAGCATGCGCTTGTCAGTGTACTTCCGGGCGCCTTTGGAAATCTGGATGATAAACGGGGCCTGGCTGGCAAGGCAGCCCCGGAACAGGCCCATCGCCTGCTCGGCGTTGTTGATGTTGTAGGCGCCGATCGCGTATTTGCCATAGGCGACCTGAAACAATTGCTTGGTCGTGACGATCATATGGTATCTCTTTTTTTGAGGGGCAAGGATGCCGGGTTCCGCGGGCAAATGCAATCACGCCGTGCGAAAATCTGCGGAGGCGCCCTGGTCGAGTGCCGAGGCTTCCCAGGTGTCGGCCCAGCGGACCGGAGCGCCCGCGCTCGTTCACGCCGGCTGAGGAGCGTCGTTCACGCGCAGGAATTCGATGCGATAGTTGGCCTCCGGATGACGCCGGGAGGGCCCGGCCACGAGCATGGCGACCGCGCCCGGCAGGCGATGCTCGCGGAGCCACTGCCGGGCAAACGCACGCCAATCCTCCGGATCCTCGGCCAGTTGGACCGCCTGCACTCCGTAGGAAAAGGCCAATCCCTGGCAAACGGCGGCACTTTGGCTTATGGCCACCACCCACACCGCCGGGTTGAACCGCGAAATCATGCGCGCCGTGGTGCCGGTCCAGGTAGGCACGAACACCGCCGCGCAGGGCACGCTCCCCAGCGCGTTTTCCACCACCGAAACAATCGCCTCCGCCGTGGTGGCCGGCTGGCGCTGGCTCGATAACGCCCACAGGTCGTCGAGGCGGGTAGGTGGCCGGTGCGCTTCCGTGAACGCCGCAATCTTCGCCAGCATTGTCACCGCTTCCTCCGGGTAGTGACCCATCGCGGATTCGCCCGACAGCATGATGCAATCGGTGCCGTCCAGGATGGCGTTGGCCACATCAGTGGACTCGGCGCGAGTGGGCAGGCGGTTCACCACCATGGACTCGAGCATTTGGGTGGCGGTGATGACCGGTTTGCCCACCAGGCTTGCCCGGGCGATGAGTTGCTTTTGCAAAACCGCCATTTCCTGGATCGGCACTTCCACCCCCAGGTCACCGCGCGCCACCATGATGCCGTCCGTCGCCTTCAGAATATCATCCAGATGCCGGAGCGCGTCCGCGCGCTCGATTTTTGCGATGAGGAACGGATGCTTGCCAAGCGCGCTGGCTGCCGCCCGCACCGCCTCCATGTCCGCGGCGGTTTCGACAAACGACTGGCTGATCGCATCCACGCCCGCCCGGAGCGCAAACTCCAGGCAATCCCGGTCGTGCGCGGTGAACGCGCTGATTCCCAGGTCAATGCCCGGCAGATTCAGGCCCTTGCGGGACCGCAGTTCGCCACCGACGGCAACCCGGCAATGCACCTCGCTTCCCTGCACCTGCTCCACCACCAGTTGCACCAACCCGTCGTTGAGGAACAGCCGGTTCCCCGGCTTCACCACCCGGGGCAACCGCTCGAAGTTTGTCGCGACCCGCTGCCGGTTGCCGACGATATCCTCGTTGGTCAGTGTAAAGCTTTCGCCCGCGCGCAGTTCAATAGGCTCGGGTTCGATCCGACCGAGGCGCATCTTGGGGCCCGGCAGGTCGGCCATGATGGCGACGCGCCGGCCCGTGACCTTTTCCGCGGCGCGGATGCGCGCAATCCGCTCGCCATGACTCGCGAGGTCCCCATGTGAAAAGTTCAGGCGCGCCACATTCATTCCGGCGCGCAGGAGGCGCTCCAGCATCGCGGGCGAATCCGAGGCGGGGCCGATGGTGGCCACGATCTTGGTCTTATGGTCGGGCAATAGCATAGGCGCAGCGAATGAAATCACGTCCACCCCGAGCCTTCAACGACAGACTTGCCGGCGAGCCGCGCTCCGGGAGGCAACCACACCCGCACTCCCGCGGGCCGGGGAGCCAGCTCCGGGTCAATTGCCCCGGCGCAATCCGGCGAAACGAGTAGCGGCGTCCTCCCAGGCGGCGGCGGGGCCGGGCTTAAAAACAGCCACCTTGCTGGACTTGCGGATGACCTCGCGCATCTCGGCGAGCGTTGCCAGTTCGCCGCTGGCGCGCACCTGGACCAGCAGGTTGCCCATCGCGGTCGCCTCGACGGGGCCAGCCACCACCGGACGCTGGCAGGCGTCGGCGGTGAATTGGTTGAGGATGGCGCTCTGGGAACCGCCGCCGACAATATGAATGACCTCGATGCAATTGCCGGTGAGTTCTTCGAGCCAGCCCAGCACCTCGCGGTACTTGAGCGCGAGGCTCTCGTAGGCGCAGCGGACCAGCTCGCCTTCGGTCCGGGGCGCGGGCTGCCGAGTTTCCCGGCAAAAGGCCTGGATGGCTTTCGGCATGTCGGGCGGATTGAGGAACCGCGCGTCGTCCGGGTTGACGATGGAACGGAGCGCCGGGGCCCGGTCAGCCATACGCGCGAGCTGGCCATAGTCGTATTTCCGGCCGCGGGCATCAAAGGCGCGTTTGCACTGCTGCACGAGCCACAGGCCCATGATGTTTTTGAGCAGCCGATAGGTGCCGTCCAGGCCGCCTTCGTTGGTCAGATTCAACGCCTGCGTGCGCGCGCTCAAGGAGGCCTTCTGAATCTCGACCCCCATGAGCGACCAGGTGCCGGAGCTCAGGTACGCCCAGTTGGCTTTGCCCGTGTGGGCCGTGGGCACCCCGGCGACCGCAGCGGCGGTATCATGCGTAGGCGGCGCCACCACGTTGATTTTGCGCAGGCCGGTGCGCTCCGCGACGCCGGGCCGCAACACGCCCAACCGGGTGCCGGGCGGCATGACTTTCGGAAAAATGCGCGTGGGCAGGCCAAACTGTTTCAGCAGGCCGGTGGCCCAGTTGCGGGTCAGCGGGTGCAGGCACTGGGTGGTGGTGCCGTTGGTGAATTCGACCACACGGGAGCCACACAACGCCCAATGGATGAAGTCCGGCATCAACAGCAGCGCGTCCGCCCTTTCGAGCATCTTCGGAGCGCCCTGTTTATGGGCCAGCAGTTGGAACAAGGTGTTGAACTGCATGAACTGCAGGCCGGTCTGGGCAAAGATTTTCGCCCGAGGCACTTTTCGGAACGCCTTTTCCATCATGCCGTTGGTGCGGGCGTCGCGATACGCGAACGGCTGCCCCAGCATTTCGTCGCGCTCATCGAGCAGCACATAGTCCACCCCCCAGGTGTCGGCACCGACCGATACAATCCCGGGGCCATACTTCCGGGCGGCCAGGCTCAGGCCGTTCTGGATTTCCGCCCACAGCCGCACGACGTCCCAGCGGAGCGAGTCGCCCAGATAGACGGGGCCATTGGGGAACCGATGAATTTCTTCGAGACGGATGGTCTTGCCATTCCAACGGCCGGCCACAAGGCGGCCGCTTTCCGCGCCAAGGTCAATCGCCAGGTAGGTGTTAGGCATAAAGCGTCAGGGGACTGGGGTTGCGGGATTCGTAGTGCGTTACGCGCCGGGCATGGGGGGCGGGCCGTCAGGAGGTGGAAGCGGCGGGCGGCGGCACGCTGGCGGACTTCTCCTGACTCAACTTGCCACTGTAAGCCGCGATTACCGTCGAAGACAGGAGCAACACCAGGCCCAGGGCCAGCAGGCTGCGCGTGCGGCTGCTGGTGCCTTTCCATTCCCCGAGGAAGATGCCCAGCAGCGTGCTGAAGAGGATCGCGCTGGCCATCAGGACCGCCCAGCCGATATAGGCCATCTTGCCCATCGCCGGTTCGCCGGTTTTGAAGCAGATGAACTGCGAACACCAGATGGCGCCCGCCAGGCCGGCAAAGAGGAAGTTGCCCAGCAGCGGCGCATCCTTCCGCGTGTAGTCGTTAGTGGTCTTATTCCGGGCATTCAAATAAAGGCACCAGACGCCGTTAACCAGGAACCCGCCGAACAGAACGACAACCAGAACCGGCATCCCGCGCCAGGTGGTCGAAGTGGCGGGCATGAGGCCCTCAGCCAACTCTTCCAGCCGGGCTCCGCCCTGCAAGCCAAAGCTCATCGCCGAACTCATCAGGCCGGAGAAAATGGCCACCGTGATGCCCTTCTTGAAGTTGTACTCCGCCACCGCCTTCTTCTTTTCCGCCTCCGGCAGTTCTTTTTCCTTGGACATGCCGGCCATGCCGACCAACACAATGCCCACCAGCGAAACGAGCACGCCAACCATGGAAGCGTTGGCCGAAGGCGTGCCCAGCAGGCTCCCAACCTTGCCCGCGAGGATGGGCGGGACCAGGGTGCCGGCGGCGGAACACAGCCCGCAGCCAATCGCCAAACCGAGGCCCACGCCGAGATACCGGATCATCAGACCCCAGGTCAGTCCGCCCACGCCCCACGCCGCGCCGCACAGACAGCAGTAGGCCAGGGTGCGGGCCGGCGCTTCCTGGAGCACCGACAGCACGTTGGGCGAGGTAATCATCGCCAGCGCCCACGGCACCACCAGCAGGCCGAACACCGCGTAGATGAACCAATAGCTCTCCCACGCCCAGTTCCGGACCTTCTTGAACGGCAGATAAAACACCGCCCCGGCCAGCCCGCCCAGCGTGAAGATCATTACCCCCAGCGCCGGATTCGTTGTCGCTTGCGTCGCGTCCATCATAAAGCCCCCGATTCTTACTGGCGCTTGGACAGCACGTCCCGCTCGTAGCGTTTCACTTCGGCCAGCCAGGCGTTGCCGACGGGCACGTTCATTTGCTGGCAGTAGTAATCCCATACCGCGCCGGCGGGCAGGAGCTTGGCGTCCTCCATCAGGGCCAGGCGCGAGGTGTAGTCGCCCTCGGCCTCGAACTGCTTGAGCTTGTTAATCGGCGTCACCAGGGCAAGCAGGAGCGCCTTGACCATATTGCGCGTGCCAATCACCCACGCCGCGACGCGATTGATGCTGGCGTCAAAGTAGTCCAGCCCAATATGCACGCGGCGGGTGTAGTCGCCCCAAACGATCTCCTGGGCGATTGCCTGCAGCTCGTCGGTGAGGGTGACCACGTGGTCGCTGTCCCAGCGCACCCCGCGGCTGACATGGAGGGCGATCTCCGGCACGTAATTGAGCACCGCGGAAATCTTGTCGGCAATGCCTTCCGTCGGATGATAATGGCCGGCATCCAGGGTCAGCAGGATTTGCCGGCTGGCCGCGTAGCCCAGGTAAAACTCGGACGAACCGGGCGTGTAGCTTTCGGCGCCAATGCCAAAGAGCTTGGACTCGACCGAATCCAGGTTGAGCTTCCGGTCAATCTTCTTCTTGAAGACCGCGTCCAGGGATTGGATCAGGCGCTCACGCGGGCCGCGGCGGTCGGCGGGCGTGTCCTTCATCCCATCGGGAATCCACAAGTTGGTGACGCAGGTTTTGCCCAGGGCCTTGCCGATCGCAGCACCGATTTCGCGGCAGCGGATGCCATGTTCGATCCAGAACTTGCGGATGCCCGCATCGGCGCTGGTAAGCGTGAAGCCGCCCACCACCTTCGGGTGAGCGAAATAGGTCTGATTGAAGTCCATGCCAATCTTGAGGGCCTTGGCCCAGGCAATCCAGTTCTTGAACTGGTCGGCGCTCAACGCATCGCGATCCACCTTCCGGCCGCTCATCTCGGCGTAGCAGGCGTGGAGGTTGAACCGGTGGCGGCCCGGGATGACAGAAAGCGCTTTCTCGAAGTCGCTCCGCAGTTCATTGGCGGTGCGAGCCTTGCCGGGGTAGTTGCCGGTGACGGCCAGTCCGCCGCCCAGTTCCTGGCCGGCGTTCTCGAAGCCGCCGACATCATCCCCCTGCCAGCAGTGGATCGAAATGGGGATCTGCGTCAATTGTTTCAGGGCTTTGTCCGTATCCACACCCACCTGGGCATACCGTTCTTTGGCGAGCTGGTAGGATTGTTCGATGTTCTTCGTATTGCTCATAAATAATGCTTCCGCAGTTGACAATGTTGAGCGGATATTATGCGGCTTGGCGGGCGCGTCAACAACCTTTTCCAGCCCGGCGCGGCCATCGTGATTCGGCTCGCGAATAAGCTAACTTTGAACTTGCGCCACAACGACCAACCCCCTAAATTGCCGCAAGAACTTACGAATATATTATGTCTGCACTGCTTAGAGCCACATGGCGAGTCCGCCAAAAAATTAGAGCGTTTACTTTGATTGAACTGTTGGTGGTGATTGCGATCATCGCCATCCTGGCGGCGCTGCTGTTGCCCGCCCTGGCCAAAGCCCAGCAAAAAGCACTACAGGCCAACTGCACCAGCAATCTCAAGCAGGTTGGGCTGGCTTGTTCCTTATACACGCAGGACTACAACGATTACCTGCCCGGCCCCTGCTGGTCCGGCATGTTTTGCATCTACAAGGATAACGCGCCCAACCAGACAATCGCCGAGAATCCCAACAAGTATTTCGGCGCTTTGGCGGCTTACCTCACCACTTATCTCGCCAGCCCGCCGCCATCGGGCACCATCGCCTATACTTCGAAAGTAATGGTATGCCCCGCCGGCTGGAAAAAAATACCGGGCAAACAAAGCCTTAACATCCCATCGAGCGTCCCGGTGCTGTACTTCTCCCCGGATACCATCTACACAGATCCTTACAACACTAACCAAGTGGCATTCCTGTTTCCCTTTGGCCGCCCCAACACCCCTTACGCCGCGCCCCGGAAGGTCACCAACATTCCGAATCCGGCGGGCCAGTGGGCTATTACGGATGCCGACAAGTACAACGTTCCATCAGGGGCAACCTACTTCAACTGGCTGCCTAATGAGCCTGTGCATGGCACTCTCCGGCCGGCTATGCGCCAGACCCTTTTCTTCGACTGGCACGTTCAATCGCGGAAGACCATTCCCTGATCATCCCGGGGCGGCCAGGGCGGCGGAAGTGGATTGGCTGGCGATGAACGCGCGCGAGCAGCTTCGCGCCTTTCCGAATAACAGGACATCAGGGCAACCCTCGAATCGGGCTTGCCGGAGCCTTATTACCGCTTTCCCAATGAAACCGGCCGGACTGCGCCCGGGATAAAGCCGGGCGCTGTCTCGATTCGGGTAAAAGCTGCGTGGCCCCAGTAGAAGCCAAGGCAGCCAGGCATCGGGGTCAAATCAGCGGGTAGGGATAAATGTCCGCCGGATCGAAGCGGCCTGGGGCAAACTCGAGGGCCTGGCCGGCTTCGGCCGTTTGCAATGCGTGCGCGATACCAGGCTCGATAAACAGCAGGTCGCCGGTTGCCAGAGGCACCGTGGCGCGCTCCCGGGTCTGAATATCTTCCACCACCACCGTCAGCCGGCCTTGCAGCACATAAACCCGCTCCCGTTTGATTCGATGATAATGATTCCCCCGCACGCCGCCCTCGCGGAGTTCAAGAGTCGCCAGGTAGTGGATCCCTTCGTCAGAATCATGCACTTGCGCCAGTTCCCCTTGCGCCAACCGCAGGCGCTTGAGCGTGGGCGCATCGGGACCGGGACGCCCGGTGAGAATCGGCAGCGGCCACCGTACGACTTTGCCCGCCAGGTATTTAACTTCGGCCATAAGGATTTCCAGGTTCGCCCAGCCATACCACATTCCGCGGGGCCGCCGCAACCGTGGCGTTTTCCGGCGGCGGCGCAATTTTCGCATTATTGACTTGCAGCGCGCTTCAGCTCACGCTGCCGCCATGAATGGCGATCAACGTGCCTCCGCAGTTGCCTCTGAAATGCCGTCCCGCTGCCGCCGGCGCCGGTTGCGGCTCTGCCTGGCGCTGGGGTTCCTGGCGTGGGGCGGTGCGGCGGCACGGGCCGATTGGCCGGAGTTTCGCGGGCCGCGGGGCGACGGCCATGCCGTGACCCCGGGCGGCGCCCCGGTTGCCGGCCTGCCGCTGCATTGGAACGAGACCAACAACGTCAAATGGAAGACCCCCATCCCGCATCGCGGCTGGGCGACCCCGGTCGTAATGGGCGGCCAGGTCTGGCTGACCACGGCGACCCTCGAGGGGCATGACTTTTTCGCCCTCGGGCTGGACGCCGGGACGGGCCGGATACGCTTCCACGAGAAGCTGTTTCATAGCGATAATCCCGAGCCGCTGGGCAACGGGGCTTCGATGAATTGCTACGCGACGCCCTCGCCGGTAATCGAGCCGGGCCGGGTCTATGTCCATTTCGGCAGCTTCGGCACGGCTTGCCTGGACACGCGCTCCGGGCAGACGCTGTGGAAGTGCGACGACCTGCCCTGCCGGCATTATCGGGGCGCGTCTTCGTCGCCGGTTCTCTTCGAAAACCTGCTCATCCTCACGTTCGACGGCGCGAACCTGCAATATCTCGCCGCGCTGGACAAGCAGACCGGCCGCACGGTGTGGAAGACGGACCGCTCGGTTGCCTGGAACGACGAACACGAACCGGGCCAGATGGCGCGCGAGGGGGACCACCGCAAGGCGCACGGCACGCCGCTGATCGTCACCGTGGCAGGCAAACCACTCCTGCTCAGCGCCGGCGCCAAGGCCGCCTATGGCTACGACCCGCGCACCGGGCGCGAACTGTGGAAAGTCCGCTACAACGACTATTCCACCGCGCCCCGCCCGGTCTTTGACCGCGGCCTGGCGTTCTTTGTCACCGGGCTGGCCACCAAAGAGCTTTGGGCCGTAAAGACGGATGGCCGCGGCGACATCACCGATACCGGGGTGGCCTGGAAGTTCAATCGGCGCGTAGGCATCTACGCCTCGCCGTTGCTGGTGGACGGCTTGCTCTACACCGCCGCCGCGGAGAATTACCTGACCTGCGTGAACGCCGCGACCGGCGAGTCCGTCTGGAGCGAGCGCATCCCCGGCAAGTATGCCGCCTCGCCCATCTACGCGGACGGCCGCATCTACCTCTTCAACCAGTCCGGCGTCACCACCGTGGTCAAGCCCGGGCGCGCCTTCGAAGTCCTGGCCACCAACAACCTGGCGGACGGGTTCATGGCGTCGCCGGCCGTGTCCGGCAAGGCGTTCTACCTTCGCACCAAAACGCACCTCTACCGGATCGAACAGTGAACCGCCACCGCCCGGCGGGCCGGGCGGGCGGGGACGCCGGATGCGCTAACGCGCCGGGCGGCGCATCTGTTCGAGGAGATTGCGGGTGATTTGCCGCACCCGGGAATCGGGCCCGGCAGGCTGGGTATAGACAGACGGACGGACGTAGCCGGGCGGCTCGCTCAGGCCGTCCCCCCACCAGCAAGTGGAAGCGTTGAACACGAAATTGCCGCGCGGGCCGGGATAGATGGTCGCGGTGTAATGGCCGTGGTTTAATACGCCCGGCTTCCATTGGGTCGGCCCGCCGGCGACGATCTCCAGCCCCGGGATCGCGGCGGGGTCGCCATGCCATTCCCAGCCCACCAGGCCCGGGATGCCCTCGCCGCGTTTCATGCCCGTGCCCGCAAACAACCAATGCTCGGGCTTGAGGCAAATCCAGTCCGCGCCGCCGGAGAACGGGCCCAGGTTGCGGGCGCCCACCAGTTCCGCCGAACTGGGGCTGGTGTGCGGCAGCTTTTCCATGCCGCGGATGGGCTTCGGGTCGCGCGGGCCGTAAAAGTCCACCCGCTCATACGTGCGCAGACGGCCGCGGAAGTCGGGCTGGAATTCGATGCGCCCGCAGCAGGTATTGCCGGAGAGAAACGCCACGTTGAGTCCCTGGCGGATGGCATGCTGCAAGTGCCGGAACATTTCCAGGGAGTAATACTCATCATGCCCCACCGAAAGGAAGCCGCGCGCGCGCAGCAATCCGGCCGGGTCGGCGTGGGTGTCCAGGTTCGAAATATAGCTCACGTCGTAGCCCTGCTCTTCCAGCCAGTACGCCAGGGGAAATTCCCACAGGAAGAACTCGCCCGATCCGGTCGAAAGCGGCGCGTCCAATATCTGGCAATACTTGCCATAGGGCCGGTTGAAGCTCACGGCCACGTCATTGCCCCAATACCACCGCGCCAGGCCGTCGTCATACAACGAAAACTGGTTGGGCCAGCGGTTATAGGCCTGCCAGGTCGTGTCCGAACACTGAAAAAGAAAATCCGCGCGGCGATCGTCGCGCACAATGAAGATGACGTAGCTCTGCCAGCCGGCGGGCTGCGCGGTCAGCTTGCCGACATAGACGCCGCTGAGCCAATCGGCGGGGATTTTGAGCGCGGCGCACGCCTCCCACTGGCAATCCCGCAGCCGCCGGGGGCCGATGGTCGGGTCAGGCTGCTGCGCGCCCTGGAACGGGCCCAGCCGCTTCATCAACCGGCCGCCCGCGCCGCCATAATACCCGAGCCGATAAAGATCCAGCGTGAAGGTTGCGGGCGGGTTGGTGCTGACGTGGAAGGTCAGCGTCTGGCCCGCGCGAATACTGGTATGCGAGCAATAGCCCTCGATCCAGGGGCAGCGGTATTGGGTCGCGGGATCAATACCGGTTTTGGTGAGCAGCCAATCGCGCGTTCCCGGGCGCTGGTTCTCTCTCCGAATGAGCCCGGCGGACGAGCCCGGAGAAGACGAACGCGGGAGCGCGCAGCCCCCCAGCGCCAGGACACTGCCGGCGCTCAGCATCCCCTGGAGCCATTCCCGGCGGGACACGGCGGTGGATTGAGTTCGGCCGGGACGCGGGGCGTCCCCTCGGGAAAGAGGATGCTTGTTCATGCTCATATTTCGCAGGTTATGGCCAGCAGCATGGAGCCGGCCCGCCCAAAGTCAAGCCCCGCCTCCCGGCCCGCCGCGGCCGCCTTCGGGCCGGCGGCTCAGGCCAGCCAGGGCTCCCGCCGCGCGCGCGCCAGCAGGCGATTTGCCTCCGCGTCGTCCGGGAAGACTTCGCGCGCCGGATCCCACCGCAGGCTGCGGCCGAGCTGGTATGCCAGGGCCACCAAATGCCCCAGCGACGCCGAGCGATGGCCGATTTCCTCATGGGCGCTCGTCCGCCCGGCCGAGCGCAGGCAATCAAACCAGTTCGCATGATGATTATTCGCGCCAATATTCACCTTGCGGGTCGTCAGGCCCGCCTCGCGCAGGATTCCCTCCGGGCCGCCCTCAATCGGCCCGGCGCCGGACATGGAGGTGATCCAGCCGCGCTCGCCGACAAACAAACCGCCGAACAACCCCTCCAGCCGCGCCTCGGCGGGCACGGCCCGGTAGAGTTCCTTCACCTGCCCCCAATGGTCCACATGATGCAGCAGCACGCCGTTGGCGTAGCGGCAGGTGAGCGTGGGAAACGCCCCGCTGGCCGGATGAAGGATTTCCACCGGGCCGCCGGTCTCCACGCCCAGGGCGTATTGCATCACATCCGCCGCGTGCGAATGGTAATTCGTGATGGGCCCCGCGCCGAAAGCGCGGCAGAACGTCCACGGCACCACGCCGGGAACCGGGTTGCGGTGGTAGGCGGCGTTGTAGTCGTGCCAGGCCGCCGGCCCGACCCACAAATCCCAATCCAGCCCCGCGGGCACAGGCTCGGCCGGCAGCGCCGGGTCGAGCGGAATATAGGATCCGCCCAGGGTGGGAATCTCGATTTTCATCCACAGGGTGAAGGCCGCCTTCACTTTGCCCAGCCCGCCCCCACGTACGAACTGGCACACCTGGCGGATGCTGGGAATCGAACGGTATTGCGTGCCGGTCTGGAAAACGCGCGCGTAGCGGCGGACCGTCTCGACCATTTCGCGCCCCTCGCGAATCGTGAGCGAAACCGGCTTTTCGCAATACACATGCTTGCCCGCCTGCGCGGCGTGAATGGCCTGCAAGGCGTGCCAGTGATCCGGCGTCGCGATGACCACCCCATCAATATCCGACCGCGCCAGCAATTCCCGGTAATCGTGGATGGCCGCGCAGCCGTGAAACGAGCCCGCCTCGCGCCGCGCCGCGCTGATTTCGTCCACCCGCTGCGCCCCCTCCTCCCGCCGGACGCGGTCCACGTCGCACACGGCCACCAGTTGCGTCTGCGAATGCCCGGCCAGGATGCGCAGATGCCCGCGGCCCATCGCGCCCAGGCCGATCAGCCCGACCTGGATGCGCTCGCTGGGCGCCACCGCGCCGTTCCGGCCGCGGACGGACGCCGGGATAATCACGGGCGCCGCCAGCAGGGAAGCGGCGCCGGCGCGCAGCAGAAAGGCGCGGCGCGTCAAACCCGGTGAGTTGGTTTTTGGCATAAGGCGGCTACTTTCTCCGGGCGAGGTCAAGGCTGACCCGGTTGAAAAACTCGATGCACCGGGCGATGTCCGGCATGGAAGCGAGCCAGTTGTGGGAATACTCCAGCCCGAACATCGTCGGCTGGAGGCCCAGCCGGTGAATTTCCTCGAGCAGGGCCGCCGTATTTCCCACGCCGGCGCCCCACGGCACGTCGTGGCCATCCGCGCCGCGGGCGTGGAGATCGTGCATCTGGAGCGTGAGCAGGCGATCCTTCAGTTGGCGCACGCCCGCGAGGGGGTCAATGCCGGCCCGCATCCAGTAGCCCAGGTCGGCGCAGGCGCCGAGGCGCTGGCTCCGGCCCGCGCACGCTTTCAGGATGCCCGCCGGATTCCAATAAGCGGGAGAAGCCTGGGGATCATGATTATGCAAGGCCACCTTGAGATCATAGGCGTCGCAGAACTTCTCAATCATATCGAGCGACTCGGGTTTGGGCTCCGACATGAAGGTCTCGATGCCTATCTGGCGTCCGAACTCGAACACCTTCCGGCAGCCGGCTTCATCGCCGGGAATCTCCTGCAGGTAGTAGGTGAGCAGCCGGACGCCCGCGGCGTCCAGTTTGAACCGGATCTGCCGCAATTCCTCATCGGAAAGCCCCGGCTCGAAGTTCCGGGCAATGCCGCCGCCCACCTTCTGAAAACTCAGCCCGCCCATGAAGGGCAGCCCCAGCGCCGCGGTTTTCTCAATGGCCTCGAAGAGCGTGAACTTATGAAACGTGTAGGCCTCGATCCCGAGCCGCCAGCCGAGCTTCTCCTGCGCGTGGAGGGCCGGCGTCAGCCATGCGCTGGGAACGGTCGGCGCGGGAAGATCGCCCAGAATAAACTGCGCCGCGGCCAGGTAGAACGACAGCAGCTTCGGATCGCGGAACACGGCGGGATGGTGCGCAATGGTGCAGTAAAACGTCCGGCCGCGGCCATAATGGCGCACCCATGCCAGCGCGTAATCATGGTCGGCGCGCTCCGGCGGCCGGCCGGCCAGGTCGGTCTTGTCCGTGTCAATGCGCAGCAGGACGCGCACGCGCCGGCGCGAATACGGGTCCTGCACCCGGAAAAACTCGTCCCGGTAGGCGAAGTCCCGGCCGCCCAGCGCCTGGTTAAGCGGGTGCTCCGGCTCTTCGAGCTTGATGAAAACCTGCTCGTCACTCGCCCGGTGATTCGCCCCCCGCGCGCCGATCATCAAGCCAAACTCCGGCCAATCCTCGACCGCGCCCGGCCACTGGGTAAAAGCGACCGTGCTCCCATGCACCCCCATCAGGCCCCCGCCGCCATAGACAAACTCGACCAGGCTTTGCCGCAGCGCGGCATCCGTGAACAGGTTGCCCACGCAGTTGTTGAAAAAGACGCCGTCAAACTGCCGCAGGCGCTCGGGCCGGAACACTTCCGGATCCCGGCTCACCACCGTCTCGAAGGCCCCGGTCCGGCGTCCCATCAACTCGAACGCCAGGTTCGCCGCGGGAATGGAGCCATGCCCGCCGTAGTTCACGTTCCGGTCAAAGATGAGCAGTTTGCGGGGCCGGGCGGGCCGCGCCGGGGCGCGCGCGGGAAGGGCGGCTTCGATCAACTCGCGCTCCGCGCCAGCCCCCGGCCCCGACGCCGCCCGCAGCACGGCGGGGCCGCAGCCGAGCGCGAGGGCCTGGGCGGCGGCCCGAGCCAGGAAAGCGCGGCGCGTCAACGGCTTCACCCGCGCGTCCGGGAGAACCGCCAGGGAGCAATCGTCAGGGCACGTATGCGGCATGCGAATCAGGATTGTGCGCATGACCCCGCCCAGGTCAAGCCCGGGGCTGGAAATTATTCGCCACGCCCGCGCCGGACGCCAGGGCGCGCGCCCGGCCGGTCCCCGGAACGGCGGCAGCCGAAAGTTGGCCGTCCGCCGGGCCCCTGTCCCACCCGCGGGCACCGAGTGTCCCGGATCAGGACAGGCCAAACCGCGCGAGGCAGCCCTTTTGCGCGCCACTCACCCGGCCGCCCTCCTCTCCCGGCGATTGGCTCGCAAACTGCGGCGACCGAAGCAAATCAGCCTGTGGTCCGGCCCGATGACCGGGCGAAAAAGGCGAACCGCGAAGGGAACTCTCCGGTCTTACCTGGAACGGAGGCCCGCCCTGCAACGGAAGCCCGGACGACAGATTAATTGCGACAACTATGGCTCAGGCCAAACGGAAACAGGTCATGGACAGCCGGAAACGGATTCTCCTGGTGGACGACCACGCCGTGGTCCGGTTCGGCATCGCGCAGCTTGTGAACCAGCAAAGCGACCTGGTGGTTTGCGGCGAAGAGGAGGACGCCGCCAACGCGCTGCGCGCCATCAGCCAGCTCAAGCCCGACCTGGTGATCGCGGACATCTCCCTCAAAGACAGCAGCGGCCTGGAGCTGATGCGCAATATCAAAGCGCAACACGCCGGGCTGCCGGTGCTGGTCGTGAGCGCGCACGATGAGTCCCTCTACGCGGAGGTCGCCTTCCGCGCGGGCGCGCTCGGCTATTTGATGAAAGCCGACGCCCTGGAAAAAGTCCTGGTCGCCATTCGCCGGGTGCTGGACGGCAATGTGTATGTGAGCGACGCGCTGGCGGCCCGGCTGCTGCAGCAACAAGTCCGCGGCGCCCGGTGCATCCAGGAATCTCCCGTCAAAGGCCTCAGCGACCGGGAACTCGAAGTCTTCCAACTCATCGGCCAATGGAAGAAGACCCGGGAAATTGCCCAGGCCCTGCACCTGAGCATCAAAACCATCGAGTATTACCGGGAGCAAATTAAACAAAAACTGGATCTGAAAGGCACCGCCGAACTCACCCAATACGCCACCGCCTGGGTGCAGCGCGAAAACCCTGCCTGATCCACGCGCCGAAACGCCGCCCGGTTTGTCGAACGCTCCCCTCCGCCCCGGGCCAACTCCAGTGCCCCTCGCAAAAAGGCGGCTATACGTTGGATTTGGGCTCGTGGGTGCTCTTGCATATGGGTGGAGCGCAGGAAGTGGTAGCCCCGGATTACACCCAGCCGTAACGATTTAGTTGGTCAATTCAATCGCCCGCCCCTCTATTATCGGATTCTGGGCGGACTCGACCGCCCAAACCGCAGCCCCGACGAGCCCCTTGTTTAGCCAATTCAAGGGCATGGCTGCTGAATCCCAAGCCTTTCGCCGATAAAATCAAAAGTTTAGGCATAAAGAGGGGCAAAACATGAGCAAAACCTGAATCATGCCAACTTCGGCGCACCTTGGACGCCCCTTGGATTTACCCTGCCTTCAGGCCGTGTACAAGGGGTGTACAAGGGGTGCCCATCAGGAGTCCATAGGATTTTAGCTGGTACACCCGGTGAGCATCCCTTGTACACCCCTTGTACACGGCCTGAAGGCAGGGTGTTTCCAGGGAATCTGGATAACGAATTCGGGGGGCTGGAAAGGGCGAGAAGAGGAAAGCGGATGGGAAGATAATTATTAAGCTCCGCAAAAACAGCTAGTTATGAAACCAGGGCTGACTAAATGCGGTTTTTCAAGGGCGGATGGGCATCCGGATGGCTTTTGGCTTCGCGAATGCTTTATCTGAAACGTTGACGTTGCGCAGCCCAACCGCACGCCCTTCCCGAGTTGGCGGTTCCCGCCGAGGGCCTGGCAGTGGATAGGTAGTGAATGGCGGCGGGCGCGCTTGACTTCGACCGGCAAAGTTTGGAACATGAATTAGAGTATAGAAGACGAGCCATGATGCCATTGTATGAATATGAACTCTGCGAGGGTGATTGCGTGGTGTGTGGCGGCAAGTTTACCCTGCGACGCCCGCTGTCCGCGGCGCCCCTGACCCAATGTCCCGCGTGTAAAAAACCGGTTCGCCGGGTTTGGTCCACCTTTAACTCCCCCAGGACGGTCTCGATTTCCGACGCCAAGAAAGCCGGGTTCACGGTGCTGAAGCGTGTCGGCAAAGGCGAGTACGAGCGCCAGTAGCCGGCCCGGCGTGCCGGCCATCGGCGAGGCAATTCCCTGGAAAGCGGATTTACATCCGGAATGCCAAACCCTATAGTTGGCAAATGACGCCAACCGGGGTTCCCCGGTGCGGCGGCGAGCTTATGCTGGTGCATTTATTAAAGTCGAAAATACATCGCGCGCGGGTGACGGCGGGCGACGTAAATTATGAGGGCAGCCTGGGTATTGCCCGCGACCTCATGGATAAAGTGGGGTTGTTGCCGTACGAGCGCATTCTCTGCGGCAACATGGCCAATGGCGAACGATTTGAGACCTACGCCATAGCCGCCGAGCCGGGCTCGGGCCAGATCATCCTCAACGGCGCCACCGCCCGACTCGGCAAACCGGGCGACCTGATCACGATTTTAAGCTTTACCGAGGTGGAATGGGCCGCCGCCCAGACCTGGAAACCCCGCGTCATTGTGCTCGGGGAAGACAACCGGATCATCCGTGAACGCGGAATTTGATGGCGACGACACCCGCCAAGACCCCCGCCGCCCCGAACTAAGCAACCTTCATGGCGCATAAACTGACCACTTGCACCTTCTGCGGGGTCGGCTGCGGGATTTATCTGGAGGCGGTTGGCAACCAGATCGTGGGGGCCTATCCCAGCATGTCGCATCCGGCGAACGAGGGCCGGATTTGCGTGCGAGGCTGGCATGTGCACGAGGTGGCCAGTTCCCCCGGCCGGTTGAAACGCCCGCTGCTCAAGAAGGGCGGCCAGTTCGAGGAAGTGTCGTGGGAGGAGGCGCTCGGTTTCATCATCGGCCGCATGAAGGAGCTGCACGCGCGGCACGGCGCGGAGGCCTTCGCTTTTCTCAACTCGCCGCGCTGCTCCAACGAGGAATCGTACCTGCTGCAAAAGCTGGCCCGGGCGGTCATCGGAACCAACAACGTGGACCACGGCACCGGGGTTTACTGCAACAATTCCATCAATGTCCTGCTCGACATGCTCGGCGTGCCGGCGACGACCAATTCCATCGGCGAACTGGCCCGCAGCGAGGTCATCATCGTGGACGGCGTGGACCTGGCTCTCCAGTTGCCCAGCATCGGCGGAACCGTCATCCGGGCCAAGCTGGCGGGGGCCACACTCGTGGTCATTGACAGCCGGCGCCACCGGGTGGCGGAAAGCGCGGACCTTTTCCTGCAACTCAAGCCCGGCACGGAGCCGATCCTCTACGGCGCCCTGGCCAAGGTCATTGTGGACCGCGGCCTGATGAACCTGCCGTTCATCAAGGCCCACTGCCGCGACTACGACCGGTTTCTGGCGCGGGTGCGGGATTACGATTTGCTGGCGGCGGCCGAGGCGTGCGGCGTGGACGCGGGGCTGATTGAGGCGGCGGCCCTGGCTTACGCCCGGGCCCGGTCGGCGGCGATTCTGTATTCGACCGGCATCGAGGCCCGCGACGCCGAACCGGTGCAGGCCATTGTGAACCTGGCGCTGTTGACGGGGCAAATCGGGCGGGAAGGCGCGGGCATCTTCGCGCTGACCGAGCACAACAACCTGCAAGGGGTCTGCGATATGGGCATGCTGCCCGACCGGTTGCCGGGCTATCGCCAGGTTGACAGCGCGGCGGCGCGCGCGGAGGTGGGCCGGGTCTGGCAAACGAAATTGCCGGCCGCACCCGGCCTGGCCTCGCGCGCCATTTTCAACAACCGCGGCGCCAGCCCGGTGCGCGCGATCTGGCTCTGCCGCTACGACCCGGTGAGCTCCGCCTTCTTCGGCGACGCGGCGGACGCGCTCGACCGGTGCGAGCTGGTCGTGGCGCAGCATTTGTTTCTCACGGACACCGCGCGCCACGCGCATGTGGTCCTGCCCACCACCGCCTTTGGCGAGGAGCAGGTGACCTTTACCAACACCGAACGCCGCATTCAACTGGCGGAGCAGATTATAGATCCGCTGCCCGGCACCACCCCCGCCTGGCGGCAGTTGACCCAGGTGGCGCGCGCGCTGGGCGCTGACTGGCGATATGAGTCGGCCGCCGACGTGATGGACGAGATCGGCGCGGTCATTCCCTTCTACGGCGGCGCGAACTACCGCAACCTGGCCGCCGAATACGGCCGGCAATGGCCGTGCAGCAAGGACCGGCCGCTCGGCACGCGCTATCTCTTTGCGGACGGCCTGCCGGCGCAGGGGTTCAAGTTTGCGCCGATTGCCCGCCATGCGCCGGCGGCGGTGGTTTCGGACGAATACCCCCTCACGCTGGTCTTTGGTCATTCGCTCTATTACTGGAACCAGAGCGTGCTGATCAAACACAGCGAGACACTGAAGCGCGAGTACCGCATCCTGCTGCTCGATTACCCGGAAGGCTTCGTCGAAATCAACCCCGCCGATGCCCAGCAAGCCGGCATCCGCGACGGGGAAAAGGTGCGGCTGACGGCCGCCGGCGGCTCGGCGGTGATCAACGCCCGGGTCACCTCCGAGGTGCGCCAGGGGGCGGTCTATGTGCCGTATTTTGTGCGGCAGGTGCAGCGGCAAATCTGCGGCGCGGCGCAAAGCGGCGTCCAGCTCATCCCGGCGCGCATCGCGAAGGAGCCCGCATGAAAGCCCGCTTGCTGGAACGCGCTCAGGTGCTGACGCTGGTGGATCTCCTCCGGCAGCAGGGCTACGACGTATTTGCCCCCTTTGCCGGGCGCGGGCGCGACACGTGGTTCGACCTGGTCACCGACGAAAATCGCGGCCAGGTCCAGATTCATTTGCCCAACCCGTATTATCCGCCCAAACGCTTTGTCCTGCCGCATATCGAGCGGTTGCTGAAGGTGCGGCGGCACGATGGAACCTTCCACATCGAGCCGATTTACCGGGAGCGCAAGCGCGCCATCTTCGGCCTTCGCTCCTGCGACCTGGCCGGCATCTGGCACCTGGACCGCTTCTACCTTGGGCGCGAGTTTCGCGATCTCTATTACCAGAAACGCCGGGAGAACCTGCTCCTGATCAACGTGGTCTGCACGGACCTGGAGCGCGATATTGGGGACGAGTGCTTCTGCGTATGCGCCGACACCGGCCCGGCGGCGCGCGATCATTTTGACCTGCAGCTCATGGACCTGGGCGACGAGTTCATGGTTGTTGCCGGCACGGCGGCGGGCGAGGCGTTCTTCACCCAGCCGATGTTCCGGCCGGCCACGGCGGCGCACGTCGAAAAACGCCGCGCCATCCTGGCGGAGGTGCGCAAACGGTTCAAGACCACCACCAGTTGGTTTGCGGCCACGGTGCGCTACGTTTCCCGGGGCGACATCCTGGAGCAGACGTGGGAGGAAATCGGCAATCGCTGCCTGGAATGTGGCGGCTGCACCTACGTTTGCCCCGCCTGCACCTGCTTTACCGTCAGCGATCGCCAGGTGGGCCCCGACGAAATCGAGCGGGTGCGCATCTGGGACGCCTGCGCCCTGAGCGGATTCACGCGCATGGCCGGCGGCTTCAACCCGCGCCGCGCGGTGCATGACCGCCGCAACCGCCGCTTCATGCGCAAGCTGGCGCATTACTTCATCCAGCGCGAGTTGACCATGGCCTGCGTGGGCTGCGGCCGCTGCGCGGCGGTTTGCCACGGAGATGTCGGCATGCCCAGCGTGGTCGAGATGATCCGGCGGGCCACCGCGATCCACGACCGGATTCCCCCCTCATGAACCCGACCCTCCCCAAGGTGACTTCCTGCGAACCGGCGGAAGAAAATATCTATCTGCCCAAGCTCGCGGTGCTGGACCGGGTGACGGACGACATCCCGGAGGTAAAGACCTTCTACTGGCATTTTGAGGATCCGGCGGAGCAGGCAAAGTTCAAACGGTTCCGCCCTGGCCAGTTCGCGCAGGTGTCGTTGTTCGGCGTCGGTGAATTTCCGGCCTCGCTGCCCCCCAGCCCGACCGAGGAGGAAACCTTCTTCACCATCCGCACGGTCGGCAGTTGCACCGCCGCGCTGCACCAGTTGCGGCCCGGCGACCGGTTTGCCGTCCGCGGCCCCTACGGCAACGGGTTTTCCATGGAGGATTATTACGGGAAAAACCTGGTGTTTGTGGCCGGGGGCATCGGGCTGATCCCGCTGCGCTCCTGCATCGTGTACGCGCTCCGGCACCGGGATAAATATCAGCGCATCCAGATTTTCTACGGCGCCCGGACGCCGAAGGAGTTGATGTATGTCCCCAACCTGCGCGAGTGGCAGCAATCGGCGGGCGTCGAATGCCATCTCACCGTGGATCGCGCGGCGGAGGGCTGGGACGGCCCCGTGGGTGTGGTCGGCAGCCTGTTCCAGCGGCCGGGGGTGAAGATTCCGGTGGAGAACACCATCGCCTTTGTCTGCGGCCCGCCCATCATGTTCCGCTTCGTAATCAAGGACCTGCTGGCGATGGGGTTTCAGGAAAAGGACATCGTTTCGACGCTCGAACGGTATATGAAGTGCGGCGTCGGCAAATGCGGCCACTGCTGCATCGGCGTGGCCTACGTGTGCGTGGACGGCCCGGTGTTCACCTACGAGCAAATCAAGAAACTGGGAGAGGATATCTGATGCCCGACCTGCGCCAATTGCTCGCACCGCTCCTCCAGGGCCGCGTCTGCCTGGTGGGGATCGGGAATGTGGACTATGGGGACGATGGCTTCGGGGTGCGGCTGGCGGAAGCGCTGCAAGCCTCGCCCATCACGGCGGAGGTGATGATTGCCGGCTCCGCTCCCGAGCGCTGCCTGGGGCGGGTGGCGAACGGGGGCTTTGAGCGCGTGATCTTTCTCGACGCGGTGGACTTTGGCGGCGCGCCGGGCGCGGTGATCCTGCTCGATGCGCGGGAGCTAATCGCCCGGTTCCCGCAGGTTTCCACGCACAAGCTTTCGCTGGGCCTGCTGGCGCGGCAAATCGAGGCGCAGGGCCGCATACGCGTCTGGCTCCTGGGCGTGCAACCGGAATCACTTAAGCTCCGCGGCGCTCTGACGCCCACGATACAGACTACCCTGGAACTGTTGCATGCGTTGCTGACCGCCGGCGCGGAGAATTGCCGGCTGGCGCGGTCGGAATCGCCGGAGCCCGGCTCCAAACCTGCGGAAACCACCCTCCGGGAGGTGCTGGCATGACGCCCGAACAATCAGTCCTGGCGGCCATTGTCCTCTGCCTCGGCGGGGCGGGACTGACCCTGCTGGCCTCGCGGAACAAGACAGTCGCGGGTGGGCTGGCGTTCGTGTTCACCCTGGCGGCGGCGGTGATAATGGTCTCGACCGTGACCCGGGTCCTCATCTCCGGGCCCGGGCACTCGGCGGAGTTTAGCCTTCTGCCACAGATTGGCCTGGTGCTGCGGGTCTATGTGGACGGCCTGACGGCGCTTTTCCTGTTGTTGACCGCGCTGGTCTCCGTGCCCGCCGCGCTTTATTCGGTGGTGTATATGCGGAACTATGAAGGTTATAGCGCAGCCCGCTACTACCCCTATTTCCTGATCTTCCTGGCGGCGATGTACGGCCTGGTGAGCACGACCGACATGATGTGGTTCTTCTTCATCTTCTGGCAGATGATGACCCTGCCGGGCTACGCGCTCATCCGGTTCGAGCACCGGAAACCGGCCAACATCCGCGCGGCCAACCGGTACCTGGTCATGATGCAAATCGCCTGCGCCGCCACGATGATCGGCGCCGAATTGCTGGCGGTGGCGGGCGCCACTACGAGCGGCAGCCCGGGCCTGAAGTACGATTTCGATACCGTCAGCGCCAACCTGCCGGCGCTGCTCAGCGCCCGGCCCGGCATGACCGCCCTGGCCTTCGCGTTGTTCCTCGCGGGCTTTGGCATCAAGATGGGCATGTGGCCGTTTGGCCAGTTCTGGCTGCCGGATGCGCACCCCGCCGCGCCGTCGCCGGTCAGCGCAATGCTCTCCGGCGTGATGATTAAGACCGGCGTTTACGGGCTGATGCGCTACTTCCTCTGGCTGGTGCCGCCGGCGGGCCTGGCGGATTACCCGCTGGCCCCGTGGGGGCTGGTGGTCGCGCTGCTGGGCACGATCACCCTCTTTACGGGCACCATGCAGGCGCTCAAGCAGGAGCAGTCCAAGCGATTGCTCGCCTTCCATAGCATCGGCCAGGTCGGCTACATCCTCCTGGGCACCGGCGTCTGCATGAGCCTCCTGCCCGCCGCAGATCCCCGGGCGGCGGCGCTGGCCGCCCTCGGCTTCTGCGGCGCGCTGCTTCACGTGCTCAACCACGGTCTTTTCAAGGCGCTGCTCTTCCTCAACGCCGGTTCGATGCTGCAGGCCACCGGCACCCAGGATCTGAACCGGATGGGCGGGCTGATGAAGTTCATGCCTCTCACCGCCATCACCGCGCTCGTGGCCTCCTGCTCGATCTCCGGGGTGCCGCTCTTTAATGGCTTTATCAGCAAATGGACCATCTACGTCGCGGCGGTGCAGGGATGCGGCTCCGCCAAATACCTCGCCGTCTGCGCCCTCCTCGCCATCCTGACCAGCGCCCTGACGCTGGCCTCGTTCATCAAGTTCTTCGGGGTGAGTTTCCTTTCGCGCGCGAGCGCGCTGGTGACCGCGCGGGCGGCCCGGCCCGGGCGGCTGGAAGTGGGCTGGACGATGCAGTTGCCGCAAGTCGCCCTGGCCCTGGCCTGTGTGTTGCTGGGCGTGGCGCCGGCCCTGGGCTTCCGTTTGGTGCAGCGAGTTCTGGAAACCAGCAGTTCGGGCTGCGGCACGGCGCTGGCCGCCGCCGCGCCCCTGCAAACCAGCCTGTGGAGCGGCGTGGCGCAACTGCAATCCGCAGCCTTGTTCGCCCCGCTGGTCCTGGCCGCGGCGCTGGGTCTGCTGCTGCTGGCGGCGCACGCGCTTTCCCGGATCGGCCATGCGTCGCGCCGGGCCACTGCGCCGTGGCTCTGCGGCTACGCGCGCGAGGCCGATTGCCACCGCTATTCCGCTCACAACTTCTACGCCGAAATCAAACGCTACTTCCGCTGGCTGGGCGGGGCTCCCGATAACCGCAATTTGCACCCGGAGGAAAAACCATGACCGCGCGCGAACGTCTCAACCAGTTGAAGGAGAAGTTTGGCCCGGCCATCCAGCGCGCGGACCTGCCCGGCGACTCCCGCCTGTTTGCCTATGTCGAGCCCGCCACGCTCAAGGCCGTCTGCCAGTATCTTTTCCGCGAGTTGGATGCCCGCTACGTCATCAGCATCGGGCTCGATGACCGGCCTTTCTCGGGCAAGTTTCTCGTCGCCCATAACTTCGCTTTCGACCGCGATCGTCTGCTGTGCAGCATGCTGGCCCACCTGCCCGCGGACCACCCGGAGGTGGACAGCATCGCCCCCGCCGTGCCCGGCGCCAACTGGGCCGAGCGCGAATTTCGCGAACTGGTTGGCATCGAGCTCCGCGGCCATCCCTATCCCAAACGGCTGGTGCTGCCGGATGGCTGGCCCGACGGCGTGCACCCGCTCCGCAAGGACGTGCCCTGGAACCAGGTGCCGGCGGACTTCGATGAGAATGCCGAGTTCACCTTCGACGACCCGCCGGCGGGCTGCACCGTGGTGCCGTTCGGGCCCTTCCATCCGACCCTGGACGAGCCGGAGCATTTCCGGCTCTACGTCGAGGGCGAAATGGTGCGCGGCTGCGAGTACCGCGGCTTTATGGTGCACCGCGGCATCGAGAAGCTGGCTGAATCCGTCCTCACCTACAACGACATCCCGTTAATGGCCGAACGCATCTGCGGCATCTGCGGCTGCGTGCATAACGTCACCTATGCCCAGGCGGTGGAAACGGCCGTGGCGCTGCGCCCGCCGCCCCGCGCCGAATACATCCGCACGATCATGCTCGAAATCGAGCGGCTGCACAGCCATTTGCTCTGGGTCGGGCTGGCCTGCCACATCGTGGGCTTCGACACGCTTTTCATGCAAAGCTGGCGCATCCGCGAGCCGATCATGTGGATCGCGGAAAAGATCAGCGGCAACCGCAAGACCTATGCGCTCTGCGTCATCGGCGGCGTGCGCTGGGATATTACGCCCGAGGTGAAAGTGGAACTGCGGCACCTGCTGGACAAGCTGGAGAGGGAATGGCGCGAGGTTGTGGCCGCCGTGAGTCGGGACAAGAATATCCAAAAACGCACGCGCGGCGTGGGCGTGGCGGATCAGGCGCTGATCAAATCCCTCGGGCTAATCGGGCCGGTCGCGCGCGCGGCGGGAGTGGATATTGATTGCCGCCGCGATCATCCCTATGCCGCCTACGACCGCGTGGATTTCGCGGTCATCACTGATACCGGCGGCGATGTTTGGTCGCGCGTCGTGGTGCGCATGAACGAGGTGTTCGAATCCATCCGGATTATTCGCCAGTGCCTGGAAAAAATGCCGGAGGGGCCGCTGCAGGCGTCCATCCCGGATGAACTCCCGCCCGGCCGCCTGGGGCTGTCTTCGGTCGAGGCGCCGCGCGGCGAGAGCCATCATTTCGTCATTACCGGCGAGAATAACCGTCCACACCGCTGGCGCGTGCGCGCGCCCACCTACCAGAATCTCCAGGCGGTGCCGATGATGATCAAGGATCAGCAACTGGCGGACATGACCATTTCTCTCGGCAGCATAGACCCCTGCTTCTCCTGCACGGATCGGCTGGAGACGATTGACCTGAAATCGGGCGCGACGCGGGTGTGGTCGCAGGCTGAACTCATCCGGCTGGTGAGAAAGACCTGATATGAGCCTCGTCACCGTCATCCTGGGTTTCCTGGTCAACGTCGTCCTCGTGCTGCTGCTCGCCCCCCTGTTTCAGGGCGTGTTGCGCAAAGTCACGGCCCAAGTCCAATCGCGCCAGGGCCCGCCGCTTCCGCAGCCTTACTTCGATCTCCTCAAATTGCTGGGCAAGGAGGACCTCGAGTCCGGCCAGATGCCCGCTATGCAGCGATTCGCGGCCTGCCTTTCGCTGGCCACCATGCTCACGCTTGCCGGACTGGTGCCAATGGGTTTCGCCGCGCCTTTGAACGGGGCGGGCGATGTGATTCTGGTGATCTATCTCCTGACGCTCTCCGGCATCTGCACGTTGCTGGCGGGTTTGGCGGCCGGGTCCACCTATTCCCTGGTCGGCATCAGCCGTGAAATGATGACCATGATCGCACTCGAACCCCTGTTCGCCGTGGCCATTATCGCTGGGGCCATCCACACGGGCTCTTTCCGGCTGGATACGGTTTTCAATGGCTCCGTGTATGCCGGGAACACCTTCCCCTGGTCGGGACTGATTCTACTGGGAGTAATCCTGTTATCCTTCCAAGCCTTCGTGCAGCGGGTGCCGTTCGACCTTTCCGAGGCGGAAACCGAGTTGATGGAAGGGCCGCTGATGGAATACTCCGGCCCGAAGCTGGCGCTGTTCAAGTATGCGCAAATGGCCCGGCTCGTCATTTACAGTGCGTTGTTCGTGAACCTGTTCGTGCCATGGGGTTCGGCCCTGGCGTTCCCGCTTGGCTGGCTGCTCTTTTGGCTCAAAGTGTGCGGCCTGGTGCTGCTGGTGACGCTCGTGGCGGCCACGCACGCCCGCTACCGGATTGACCAGGCTCTTCGCTTCTTCGCCGCTCTGCTGGGCGTGGGGCTGGGAGCTTTGATCCTCGCCTGTTATGGTTACTGAAAAGCTCGCATGTCTCTCTTAAGCAAATTGCAGGAAACCCTGGTCTGCCTCAAAGCGGGGCGCGTCACGCTGCCGTACCCCGCGCAGGCGGGCCCCGTGCCGGAAACATTCCGCGGACGGCCAATCTTTGACGCGGCCAGGTGCATCGGCTGCGCCGGTTGCGCCAGCAATTGCCCCGCGCGTGAAATCCTGGTCGTGGATGTCTGCCAGGAAATCCGCATCCTGCAATACCTCGGGCGCCGCTGCACCTACTGCGGGCGCTGCGCGGATGTATGCCCTGAAAAGGCCATCACCATGAGCCGCGAGTTCGAGACCGCCACCGACCGCATCGGCGATATTCGTCAACGGCTGGAGCTGTTCATGAGCACCTGCCAGCGCTGCGGCCGCTGCTTCACAGAACCCTCACCCTTGGAACAGTTGAAACTCAAGGGCTACCGCTTCGACGACGTGCAGAACGAACGTTGGATTTTCCGATCGCAAGCTTACCTGACGAGTGAAGCGGCCGTGGACGATATCAGCATTGACCTGGACTAATGAGAAAACTGCCTGCGAGATCCGCCCAATGGCGCTAAAAGGATGAAGACGGTTGAAGGTCTAATCTACATGAACGATCCGGCTCTAACGGAAGGAGAAGGTTTTGCGGTGTTTCAATCCGGACTACGGAGTTCAAACACCCATATTTTAGCGCCTCTGGCCCTGTTTTGCGGACAATCGCCATGTTAAGGAATCTGTGCCAGAAGATGTTTGGGCGCTCGCTGTGGGTGTATCACGCCAACAGCGGTGGGTGCAATGGCTGCGACATCGAAGTTTTGAATGTCCTGACTCCCTATTATGACGTCGAGCGCTTCGGCATCAAACTGGTCGGTTCACCCCGCCATGCCGACGTCATGCTCTGCCAGGGCCCGGCGATGCGTTCCACCGCCAAAGCACTGCAGCGCGCTTACGAAGCCATGCCCGCCCCAAAACTCGTGTTTGCCATCGGCTCCTGCGCCTGCGGCGGCGGCATCTGGTTTGACTCCTATTCCGTGCTGGGGCCAGTTGAAAAGCTCGTGCCGGTTAATTTCTATATCCCCGGCTGTCCGCCACGGCCTGAAGCCATCATTTATGGCGTCGCTGTAGCTGTGGGGTTGGTGGACAAAAAGGTGGCGCCCGTGACGTTCAAACAACTGGAAATGCCCATCCCGCGTTACCATCCTGCCGACCTGCGCGGCTCCGGCGAGTTGATCGTTTACGAGAAGGCCGAGAAGGTGTAGCCCGCCACTTCGGCGGCGCGTCGGGTCGAGCTACTCCCGGGTTGGTCCCCTGCCCTTGCGATGCCCTGACATCATCCCCACAATGGCCGGAACGCGCTCTTCCGGCGAACGCCTCGCGCAAACGCGGCTTGAACTGCCCATGCTTTTGAGGCATAAAGAAGCCGTAGCGCGCACTGAATACTTGAAAGAACGATTATGGCTGCCAATTCACACCCGGATGCCTCCATGCCTCGCCGCAAGTTTCTCCAGTTGTCGGCCGCGACGGTGGGCGCGGTCGGCGGACTGGGCACGGTCCCCCCGGCTCAGGCGGTGCCTTCCCGCTCCGGCAGACGGGACGCGCGTCCAACTGGCCGGCGGACGGGGCGCGTGTACAACGGAGGATATTCTGGCGAATACTTAAACCAGGTGGCATTTCCCTTGGGAGGCATTGGGGCAGGCATGATTTGCCTTGAAGGCACGGGGATGCTCTCGCATTTCTCCCTGCGCAACCGGCCGGACATGTTTAATTCGCCATGTGTTTTTGCTGCCATTTCAGTCAAGGGCCAACCGCGGGCAGCGCGCGTGTTGGAGGGGCCGATTCCCGGGCGCAAACTTTATGGCCCCCAGGGGGCCGGCAATGGCCTGGGCGGCACCAGCTACGGCCTGCCGCGCTTTGCCCAGGCCTCCTTCAAAGCCCGTTTCCCGTTTGGCACCGTGACGCTCACCGACCCGCAACTTCCGTTGAGCGTTGCAATTACGGGTTGGAGCCCCTTCGAACCCGGCGACGCGGATAATTCCAGTCTGCCGGTGGCCGGGTTGGAATACCAGTTCACCAACCGCAGCGGTAAACCGCTCGAAGCCGTATTTTCTTTCAATGCGAGGAACTTCATGGTGACGGGCGGCAATCCGCAAGCGGTGCGCCCCATCGCGGGCGGGTTCATCCTGTGGGGAGGTGGCTCGACGGATCATCCGTGGGACGAAGCCGCGTTTTCGGCAACGGTGTCCGAAGCGGACACTAAGGTAAACCATGCCTGGTTTCGGGGCGGCTGGTGGGATGCCTTGACGCTGGCTTGGAAAGATATCACCGAAGGCGCATGTTTCGAGCGGCCGCCGGTGACCACGGGGAGACCCAGTCCGGGCGGGACACTGTTTGTCCCTTTTCAGCTTGCTGCCGGCGCAGCAAAAATGATCACGGTGCGATTGGCCTGGTTTGTAGGCCAAACCAACCTGCGCATCGGCCGGGACCCGGCGGGATTGAAGCCCGAAGCGGTCTCGCGGGACCATTACCGCCCGTGGTATGCGGGACGCTTTACAGACATCAACGGCGTCTCGTTCTATTGGCGGGATCACTATGACGAACTGCGGCAAAAGGCGAGCCGGTTTGCTGATTGCTTCTATGCCTCCACTCTGCCGCTCGAGGTCCTCGAAGCAGTCGCCGCCAACCTGACGATCCTTAAATCGCCAACCGTGATGCGCCAGACCGATGGCCGGCTCTGGGGGTGGGAGGGATGCCATGACAACGCGGGTTGTTGTCACGGCTCCTGCACGCATGTTTGGAATTATGCGCAGGCCATCCCGCACCTGTTCCCGCGCCTGGAGCGGACGCTGCGCGAGACCGAATTTGGCCCGTCGCAGGACGAGGCCGGGCATCAACAGTTCCGCAGCGCACTCCCGATCCGGCCCGTCGAGCATGATTTCCACGCCGCCGCCGACGGGCAGCTTGGTGGAATCATGAAGGTATTCCGCGAATGGCGAATCAGTGGTGATACCGAATGGCTGCGGGGATTATGGCCTAAAGTCAAACGCAGCCTGGAGTTTTGCATTAAGACCTGGGATCCGGGGCATAAAGGAGTGATCGAAGAGCCACACCACAACACCTACGACATTGAGTTTTGGGGGCCGGACGGCATGTGCACCAGTTTCTATCTGGGGGCACTGCAAGCCGCGGTGTTGATGGGCAAAGCGTTGGGCGACGAGGTGCCACTCTATGCCCAATTGCTGGCGGCCGGTATTCGCCGGACGGAGTCCGAGTTATTCGACGGTGAGTATTTCATTCAGCGCATTGACTGGACGAACTTAAAAGCCGGCAACCCGCTGGAGAACAAGAACCTGACGGGGAACTTTTCGCCGGAAGCCCGGGCGGTCTTTGAGAAAGAGGGGCCGAACTATCAATATGGCACCGGCTGCCTTTCCGACGGCGTGTTGGGCTCGTGGTTGGCGCTGGTATGCGGCGTAGGGCAGGTGCTGGCGGCACCCAAGGTGGCCAGTCACTTGCAAGCCGTCCATAAGTATAACCTCAAGCTCGACTTGTCGGATTTCGCCAATCCCCAGCGGCCTGCCTACGCTTGCGGGGCGGAAGGCGGCCTGGTGCTCTGCACCTGGCCAAAAGGCGGGGAACTCTCGCTGCCATTTGTCTATTCCAACGAGGTTTGGACTGGCATCGAATATCAGGTGGCGTCGCACCTGATGCGAATGGGGCTGGTCTCCGAAGGTCTTGAAGTAGTGAGGGTTTGCCGCGACCGCTATGATGGCCGCGTGCGCAATCCCTTCAATGAATACGAGTGCGGCCATTGGTATGCGCGCGCGATGTCTTCTTATGCGCTGCTCTTTGGCCTGAGCGGCGCGCGCTATGACGCCGTAGAAAAGGTGCTGTACTTGGAACCCCGTCTCCGGGGCGATTTCCGCTGCTTTCTGGCTACCGCCTCCGGCTACGGCCTCGTCGGCGTGCGCAAAGGCAGGCCGTTTTATGAACCCAGGGCCGGAACCCTGGACATCCGCGAGATCAAATATGTGAAATACACGGGCTGAAACTTCCGCTGAAATCAACCCCCATTGAATCATGGCGCAAGCTGTTTTAGCGATGCCGGGACCGAGTGCTCGGTTTATAAACCGAAACTGGCCTTTCACTCTTTGGCAGCTTTTAATTCTGTTGTTCCTGGGAGGAATATCCTGCGCTTCGGTACACGCCTGCACACTTTGGGGGGCTGCTGGAGTCGACGCGGGAGGGGGTACTATCATTTCCAAGAATCGTGATTGGAAGCCGGACCATGTACAGGTGCTAAAAATGCAGCGGCCTACAAATGGCTATGCTTATTTCGGTCTGTATGCTGAAGGAAACGATGCACCCGGGATTAAGGAGGGAATCAACGAAAAGGGTCTGACCGTGGTGACCGCCTCAGCCGGAGCTATTCCCAAACAGACGCGCGAGGCACAACCGGGAAAAGGCAGCCTTATCAGCACGCTGCTGGCGAACTGCGCTAATTGCGACGAGGTGCTCGCCCAACAGGATAAGCTCTTTTCGCAGCGGCGGCCCACCTTCGTGATGATAGCTGACCGCAAGCAGATCCTCATGCTTGAAGTCGGTCTGCAGGGGCGCTACTCGATGCGCGCTGTTAAAACTGGCACCGTGGTGCATGCAAACCATTACCTCGATGAGGCAATGCAGGAATTTAACCTCAAGACCAACCGCAGCAGTTGCGCGCGCGTTAAGCGGATTGCGGACCTGCTGCAGGCGGCTCCCCGGCCATTCGACACGGCACAATTCGCCAGCATGAGTCGAGACCGGCATGGTGGTCCGAATAATAGCTTGTGGCGTACGGGAACCAATGGCTGCACCCTTTCCTCGTGGATCGTTGAAACCCCGTCCCAGGGCGCTCCCCGGCTCCGGGTTCTCATCGCCAATCCAAACCAACCGGAGGAATTGCGTCAGTATGTGCTGGACAATGCCTTCTGGAAAAAGCCCGCGGGGACGGCGGCGTTTCAAGCTGCCACCTGCGAGGGCGCTTACGAACGACATCTGCAGGGCATCTGCACCAATGAACGCGATGCGCTTTACTGGAGTTGGACGGACGCACTGGTCAAAACCGACCGGCATGGGCGTATCCTCAAGCGCCTGGAGGTGGCCAGCCATCATGGCGACCTATGCCATCATCAGGGCGATGTTTTTGTCGCGGTGAACCTGGGCGCATTTAATCGCCCTGCCGGCTACGCGAATTCGTGGGTCTTTGTGTACGACGCCGATACGCTCATCGAACGGGCACGGCACCCCGTGCCCGAAGTGGAGCATGGGGCCGGCGGCATTGCTTATCACAAGGGAAGATTCATAGTGGTGGGCGGACTGCCGGAAGGCGTAAATGAAAACTACCTCTACGAATACGATGAGAAGTTTGCGTTTAGAAAACGGCACGTGCTCGCCAGCGGCTACACCTTGATGGGCATCCAGACGGTTGCTTTCGCGGAGGGGGCGTGGTGGTTTGGGTGCTACGGTACCCCCAAGGTGCTGCTGCGCGCGAATCCCCGCCTGCAACTGACGGACCGCTGGGAATTCGATGCGTCGCTGGGTATCGTGGGGTTGGGCAATCAGCGCTTTCTAATCGGGCAGAATAATAAGCGCCCCAATGTCGGCTACGAGGGGCAAGTGGCAATTGCCCGGTTCACGGCGGAAAAGGGCCTGATATTCGAATAGCCGGGGGTGGTGGTGGCACAAACGCCCGGGACGAATACGTGGCGGACAGCCTGGCATCAACGGCATACTGCTCACAGTTCGATTTTGCCACGGCTTTATTATTTCCCTAACCGCGGTTTTGCTTTATTACTCCCCCCGACCGCACCATGAATCGAGCTGTTTTCCTCGACCGCGATGGAACCATCATCGCCGAAAAAAACTATCTCAGCCGGGTGGAAGAAGTGGAAATCTTTCCCGGAGCTGGAGCGGCACTGGGACTTTTATGCCAAGCCGGATTCCGGCTTTTCCTCGTGACGAACCAGTCCGGCGTGGGGCGCGGCTATTTTACACTGGCGCAAGTCCATGAAATACACCAGTATCTCCTCCGTGAGTTAGACCGTGACCGGGTGCGGTTCGAGAAGATTTACATCGCGCCCGAGGCGCCTGGTGCGCCCAGCCGGGGCCGCAAACCCTCGCCGCAATTCCTGTGGGATGCGCGCGCGGAGTTTGGGGTGGACCTGGCGCAAAGTTATATGATTGGCGACAAACTGATTGATTTGGAATGCGGCTGGAATGCCGGCGTGAAGCAGTGTCTGCTGGTCCGCACAGGCTACGGGGCGGAACTGGAGCAGGAAGCTGCCGACAAACTGGCCGCCGCCGTTGTCGTGGACGATTTGCCCGCGGCGGCGCAGTGGATCCTCAAGCAAACCTAAACTGGCACCTCGCAGCTCGGGGTGTTTCCGAAACAGACTCCTAAACAAAAAGAGTAAAGAACATGTGTGGCATAGTTGGATATGTAGGCAGGAAAGAAGCGACGCCGTTGCTCATTGAAGGCCTCCGGCGGCTCGAATACCGAGGGTACGACTCGGCCGGGATATGTGTCCTGACGAACGGAACGCTTCATGTGCGCAAACAAGTGGGGCGCGTCGAAGGACTGGCGCAATCGCTCAAAACGAAACCGGTTAAGGGCTCGCTCGGAATCAGCCACACGCGCTGGGCCACGCATGGCCTGCCCAGCGACATCAATTCCCATCCGCACCTTGACCAGTCCGGCAAGGTCGCGCTGGTGCATAACGGCATCATAGAAAACTACACCACGCTCCGGCATCGTCTTCAGCGCCTTGGCCACCGCTTCCTGTCGCAGACCGATACTGAGGTGCTCGCACATTTGATCGGCCATCACCTCGACCAGGCACTCGCCCGGAAAGGCGAAGTCACGCCGGAGCGCGTCACACAAGCCATCTTCGCCGCTACGCGTGAAGTCGAGGGCACTTACGCCATTGCCCTCATGCACCAGGGCTTGCCCGGTCACCTGTTCGGTGCGCGCCGCGGTTCTCCTCTGGTTGTCGGCCTCGGCCAGGACGAAAACTTCCTGGCGAGCGACGTTTCACCCATTGTCGCGCATACCCGCAAGGTCGTCTATTTACACGATGGCGACATCGTCACGCTGACAAACAAAGACTTTGCCCTGCAAGCCCGCGGCAAGGCGATCCAGCGCCCAATCAGTTCCGTGGATTGGTCGGCTGAGGAAGCTGAACGCGGCAAACACCCTCACTACATGCTCAAGGAAATCTTCGAGCAACCCGGCCGCGTGGCCGAGGTGCTTCGGCGCACCCTTCGCCCCGCAAAGGGCAATGTCGAGTTCGAGGAAATGGCCCTCAAGCCCAAGGAACTGGCCAAGATCAACCGGCTCATTCTTGTGGGTTGCGGGACTAGCTGGCACGCCGCGCTGGTAGGTGAGTATGTCATCGAAACCCTCGCCCGCCTGCCGGTAGAAGTTGAATACGGCAGCGAAATGCGCTATCGCGGGCGCCCCATCGAGAAGAACACACTCATCGTCTCCATCTCTCAATCCGGAGAAACTGCCGACACGCTGGCGGCCATCCGCGCGGCCAAGGCCCAGGGTGCACGTACGCTGGGTATTGTCAATGTCGTAGGTTCGACCATCGCCCGTGAATCTGATGCGGATATTTACATGCGTGCCGGCCCCGAAATTGGGGTAGCCTCGACCAAAGCCTTCGAGATGCAGGTGCTGCAATTGACGCTATTGGGCATTGCCTTGGCGCGCCAGCGCGGCGAACTTTCCCCGGCGGCGGGCCGCAAACTCGTGCGCGAACTCCAGACCATCCCGGGCAAGATTGAAAAAATTCTGGCAGGAGATGCGCATTTGCGAAAAATCTCTAAAAAGTACCACCAGGCAACCGGCTTCCTTTACATGGGCCGTCAGTTCAACTTTCCGGTCGCCCTGGAAGGCGCCCTCAAACTCAAGGAAATTTCCTACATCCACGCCGAGGGTTATCCTTCAGCGGAGATGAAACACGGCCCCATCGCGCTTATTGCACCCGACTTCCCAAGCGTTTTCGTCGTGCCTCGCGACGCGATGTACGACAAGAACATGAGCAACGTTGAAGAGATACGGGCGCGCAAAGGCCCCATCATCGCGGTCGCGACTGAAGGCGATGCCGAAATCAAGCACAAGGCCAGCGACGTGATCTACATCCCGCAAACGCTGGATATCTTGCAGCCTCTATTGACCGTGGTGCCGCTGCAACTGCTTGCGTATCACATCGCTGTTCTGCGCGGATGCGACGTGGACAAGCCCCGCAACCTGGCCAAAAGCGTCACGGTCGAATAGTGCAACTGTCTTTTCACGCAATAAACCAATAATGAAACATAACATACGAATAATAATGATCCCTGAATATACGCAGATGAATCCTTCGCAGCGGTGCAGTCCACGTCGTGGGTTGGCTCTCGCCACTGCTCTTTTGCTCGGAACCAGCTTGATTTCGACTCAGGCCCAGCAGGCGTCCGCCTCAAGCGCCCCTCCATCCACCAACCGGTGGGAGACCACGGCGGCCGCCGGCCTGACGTTGACTCGTGGGAACAGCGAAACCCTGCTGGCCACGCTGAGCCTGGATACCAAGCGGAAGTGGGAGCACGACGAAGTCGCACTTGGTCTCGCCGGTGGTTACGGTGAGGATCATAAGGTGCGAAACACTGAGTTTGTCAACGCCTTCGGCCAATACAACCGGCTGTTAAGCGAACGCTTCTACGTTGGGTTGCGGGCTGATTTCAACTACGACGGCATAGCGAATCTGAGCTACCGAGTCACCGTCAGCCCCTTGGCCGGGTATTACCTGATCAAGGAAGCCAGAACCTCGCTGGCATTTGAGGCTGGCCCGTCAGTGGTGTTTGAAAAGTATCAAAATCAATCGTCAGACACCTATGCCGGTCTCCGATTGGCCGAACGCTTTGAGCACAAACTCACCGATACCACCAAGATCTGGCAAAGCGCCACTTATGTCCCGCAATTGGACCGGTGGACGGAAAAATACCTCCTCACATTCGAGGCCGGCATTGACACCGCCATCACCAAGAAATGGAGCTTGCGGGTGGTCTTCCAGGACATTTATGATAGCGAACCGGCTGCTGGTAACGATCATAATGATCTGCGCCTAATCGCCGGCACGGCGTACAAATTCTAACCTCCCGTCGCGACCTGCGACAAGGCAGTCGAAATCATTCCCGACCTCTCCCGCCTGATGGCGCAAATTGTGCCATCAGGCGTTTTCGTGCATGGTTATACGCAAGTGAGTTGCCATTGCTCTCTGTTGGTCCGGTGCGTGGCGTCGCCCTCAACACTCGATATGCTGACGAATGGCGTCCACAAGCGCATAGGGATTAGTTTGGTCCAACCGGCTTAGCACACATTCCCAACGGTAAGCAAAGCTGCCCTCCGGGTCGTACTTGCAGTGCTGGAAAAGTGTGTCAAACGCGCGGCGGCGAATGCGGTAGTCACCTTGAATCTGCAGGAACTGGTCACGGAGGGCGTCAAGGTAGGCGGTGGCGAACGCTCGCAAATCAGGAATAGCCTCACCGCGACTGTTAACAGGATGCGCGTAGCGGGCGGCGAATGTCTCCAAGGGCAGCTTATATTCAACAAAGGCGCCGGTGTAGTCCACAACCAGGATTTCCGAAGGCAATCCATCATCGCCTTCCCGCACCAGTTCATCGCCATCATCGAAAAGCGGGCACAATTCTCTCCCCTCCTCTGCTTCCTGAGCGCGCCCCACAATCAAGTTGGAAGCTGCTGCGCGCCCCAGAAGTTCAGCCAGCCTAGCTCCGTATCCCGGGCGACCATACCTTTCTGGCGTCAGTTTATCGGTGGCAATGCCCGACAAGTACTCCCGCTCGAAATAAAACGTGCGGATAGGTTCGCCATAAAATCGAGCGTTGGAGCCCCGGTAGATTTCACTTAGGCGCCGCAAGCCAACGCGCCGGATCAGGTTCATCCGCAACTGGTGGCAGCCCAGACGGCGGTCCAGGCAATAGTCGGTATAGTCGTCGCTTTCCCGAATTGCCTGCAGCAAATCTTTCCCTTCATCCAGGCGCTCCCAAACACTCCATTTTTGGAGACGCAGGAAGCGTTTAATAACGGCGCGCTCACTCCGGGAATAGAGTTCGACCAGGTACACGCCCCGGCGACTGTTCTTTTGAGGCCGCCCCAGTGATAACGATTCCGCCACACAGCCCACATTGATGTAATCCAGGTCGCCATATTCACGGATGAAGTTAAAGATGATGCCTTGCGCGCGCGAATCACAAAGCCGCTGCAACTCCTCGTCCTCCGGATGACGGACCGCATCATCAAATATCGGGTCAAGCAGAAACTCACCCTCCTCGAAGCGCCCGCCGGGCAACCACTCCACCTGGAGGTAGAATTCCGGGCTGAGCCCGCTGAGAATCTCCTCCGTCTCCGTCTCATTGCCCTCCAGGAAAAGCGTCGCCAAAATCCGCTCGCTCCAGACACGGTTTTTAGGATCGTCGGTGCAAAAATCCTTGCCCACAGCGGCACTAAAACGGGCGCAAAGATCGCCAAAAAGCGCGCGCAATTGTTCCCTGCCCAGTTGGGGGTAATCGGTGCCAGCAAATTGAGGCGCACCGAACTGCTGCTGGTCGACGGCAAAGAAATCCAATTCCGGATGGCCTAACCGATTACGCAAGGTGGAATGCACCGCTATTTCCCGGAGGTGGCACGCCAAGTTGGCATCATCCAGTTTGCCGAGTTCCGCAAACTCCTGGCAGGTCAGCCACCGGGTGCCGGTCAAGCGATTGTAGAAATAGATGGGTTGGCCATGAATGCCTACTTTCGACCCCAGCACCAGCCGCGTCTTCGCCTCAATGGTCTTGGGAATCGAACTGAGGCGCCAACATTCTCCACGCTGTTTAATTGCCTCCCTTACCCGGCGATCCGCAACCGACAGGAACTTAACCTGCCGCTTGGGGACCCGGGTCTGGAGCAATTCATCCCCGGCAAACGCCAGGTCCATGCGGTCGGGGTTGGGCCGAATCAGGATATGTTCGGGATCAAATACCAGATCCACCGACTCGGCTGATAGTTCCTCTTCTTCTTCTCGATTCAAGGGCGCCAACCCCCTGGCGACGCGCCCCTGGTTGACGTGCCCAATGAAGCCCAGTCGCTGCAGCGCATGCACCCCCGGCGGTTGCGTCCAAAGCGCGCCATAAGACGGAAACAGGCTGCCGATTCGAGTAATCTGTCGGCCCTGCTCGTCCCGCGCGAATGGGTCTGGTCCAATCAGTTCCAAATGCATGTTTAACCTGTCCTTCAGCTCGGGTTTAGCATACGCGCTCCGTGTGCAAAAAGCCAGTCGAAACCGGCGCGGTAATTCTTTTCGTCCGTGCAATCTTCGACTGCTGTGGCTACAAAGAGCACAATGAAAGTTATTGGCATTATTCCCGCGCGCTGGGGCTCCACGCGTTTCCCCGGAAAGCCGCTGGCCCTGATCGCCGGCCGGCCGCTCCTGCAGCACGTCGTCGAACGTTGCCAGCAAGCCTCCGCACTCGCCGAAATCATCGTCGCTACCGACGACGAGCGAATCCTAAAGGCCGTGGAACGCTTTTGCCAGGTTGAAATGACCGCACCCGACCACCCGAGCGGTTCCGACCGCATCGCCGAGGTGGCGGCGCGGCGCGCCGGTGACGCCATCGTCAATATTCAAGGCGATGAACCGCTCATCGCCCCGTCGGTCATCAACGCCGTCGCCACCGCGCTTACGCAAGCCGAAATGTCCACCGCCGCCACCCCCATCACCAACCTCGCTGACTATGACGACCCGAATACGGTAAAGGTCGTGGTCAATGCCGCAGGACGCGCCCTTTACTTTTCCCGACGCACGATTCCTTATGTGCGTGAGACCGCGGCGGCTCCGCCACGCGAACAGTTGGCGGCGTTTCCTTTTCTGAAGCACCTGGGCATTTATGGGTATCGGCGCGACACGCTGCTGCGACTGGTAAGCCTCCCCATCTCCCCACTTGAAAGAGCCGAAAAGCTGGAACAGTTGCGCGCCCTCGAAAACGGCATTCCCATTGCGGTGGTGCAAGTGACTCATGATAGCGCAGGCGTGGATGTGCCGGCGGATGTAGCGCGCGTGGAGCACCTTTTGGCCGGCCAGACGGCAGGCTGATTCCGCTTTTTCAATCCATGACCTATTCCGACGCCATCCATTTCCTGTATAACCTCCGCTGGTTTGGCGCCAAGTTGGGGCTGGAAAACACCTTCAAGCTAGCCGCACTGGCGGGCAATCCGCAGCACCGCCTGCGCTTCATCCACGTCGCCGGCACCAACGGCAAAGGTTCCACCTGCGCCATGCTGGAGAGCATCTATCGCGCAGCGGGGTTACGCGTCGGCCTGTTTACCTCGCCGCACCTGGTCGCGTTTGGCGAACGGATTCAAGTCAACCGCCACCTTATCTCCGAAGCTGACATTGCACGCCTGGCCACCGAGTTGCAATCGTTACTGCGCCAAGGCTGGCCTGCTGCCTCGACCGCCCCACGCACCGCCAACCCTGCCCCCAAAACCGACCACCCGACCTTCTTCGAAGTGGTCACCCTGATGGCCTTATGCTACTTCGCCGAGCGCCAGTGCGACCTGGTGATTTGGGAAACCGGCCTGGGCGGGCGGTTTGACTCCACCAACATCGTCACCCCTCTCGCCAGCGTCATCACCAACATCCAATTCGACCACCAGAAATGGCTGGGCGAAACCTTGGCCAGCATTGCCGCCGAAAAGGCGGGCATCATCAAACCCGGAATTCCCGTTATCACAGCGGCGGAAGGCACTGAGCCTCTCCGCGTTATTGAGCAAACCGCCCGCCGGTTGCAAGCCCCGCTTACGACCCTGACGCCTGCTCATGCGCTCCATCCGCCACTGGACATCCTCTCGCTGCCACTATCCGGCCGGCATCAGCGCCTGAATGCCGCCGTGGCCGTGGCCACCGTGCGCGCGCTCGCCGCACACTTTCCTGTGAGCGATGAACTCATCCGCGCCGGATTATCCCAAGTTCAATGGGCCGGACGGCTCCAACTCCTGACGCGCCCGGATGGGCAAAAGGTCTTGCTTGACGGCGCGCACAATGTTGGCGGCGCAGAAATCCTGACCACCGCAGTAAAGGAATACTTTCCGTCCGCTCGCATTACCCTGGTGCTCGGCATCTTGCGCGACAAAGACTGGCCCGGCATGTGCGAAATTCTCGCGCCGCTGGCCGCGCGCATCCTGCCAGTGCCGGTTCCCAGCGAGCGCAGCGCCGCACCGGAAGAACTCGCTGCACTCTGCCGGCGCATTAATCCCCATGCCCAAACCAGCCCGCATCCCTCGCTGCGCTCAGCACTGGCGCAAACCACGCCCACCGATTTCGTAATTATCGCCGGCTCTCTTTATCTCATCGGAGAAGCCTTGGAACTGCTGCATTTCTCCCCGGCAACGGCAACCCCAGAGCGTGGGTTAAACGAGTGGGACCAGCCAACCGCGCCTCCCCTGCCCTGCCTCCCGACGGCGTCCTGATCCGAAGCCCGGCATATTGCCAACTCCCCCTCCGGTTGCCATATGGATGTATTTCGCTTTTCCGAAAGCACGCACCTCAACCGCGCAAATGCGGCCGGTTCTCTTGACGGCGGTATTTTTCTGATTAGACTTCTTTCCAAGCCCAACGCCGGGCCGTTCCGGTAGGCCGAGGGTGGTGGCCGATGAACCTTATTACGAACCTTTTTCAGTCGTCAGTCGGTAAGAAATACATCATGGCCATCACGGGCGGCTGCCTGCTCCTCTTTGTCCTTGGACACCTCGCGGGCAATTTACAAATCTTCCTCGGTCGGGAAATCATTAATCGCTACGCTCATTTCCTCCAGTCCAACCCCGAATTGATCTGGCCGGTACGGATGGGCATGCTGGTGATCTTAGCCCTCCATATCTGGGCCGGAATCACCCTGTCGCTGGAAAACAAAGCCGCCCGCCCTGTGGCATACGCCCAATACCAGCCTTTCGGCTCGACTTTTGCCTCGCAAACCATGCTTCTGAGCGGGCTTATGGTATTTGCGTTCCTCGGCTATCATCTCCTGCACTACACGGCCAAAGTCCAATTCATCAACCTCACACATCAGGACTTTGCTGCTTTCACGGAAAAACTCCCAGGCCCGGCATCGGTGGAGCGGCCCGACATCTTCAAGATGATGGTGGTAGGCTTCCGCAAACCCATAGTCTCGGCCTTTTATGTCCTGGGACTGGCGCTTCTGGGGTTGCACCTTAGTCATGGCGCCAGCAGCTTGTTTCACTCGCTCGGCTGGAGAACGGACGCCTACCGCCCGTGCCTCGACCGCGCCGCCCGCGTGCTCGCCCTGCTGCTCTTTCTTGGCTACTGCGCCATTCCGGCCGCCATTCTCTGCGGCTATGGAAAGGAGGTCCTATGCCCTTGAACGCCCAAATCCCCAGCGGCCCGCTGGCCCAAAAATGGGAGCAATACAAATTCGACCTCAAACTGATCAACCCGGCCAACAAGCGCAAGTTTGACCTCCTCGTCGTCGGCAGCGGCCTGGCCGGCGCTTCCGCCGCCGCTGCGCTGGCGGAGTTGGGCTACCGGGTCAAATGCTTCTGTTTTCAGGACAGCCCGCGCCGCGCTCACAGCATCTCCGCCCAGGGCGGAATTAACGCCGCCAAGAACTATGCCAACGACGGCGATAGCGTCTATCGCCTCTTTTACGATACCCTTAAAGGCGGAGATTTCCGCGCCCGCGAGGCCAACGTCTATCGCCTCGCCCAGGTCAGCGGCGCCATCATTGATCAATGCGTCGCCCAGGGCGTGCCCTTCGCGCGCGAGTACGGCGGCTTGCTCGCCAACCGCTCCTTCGGCGGCGCGCAGGTCTCGCGCACTTTCTACGCGCGCGGCCAAACTGGCCAGCAACTGCTGCTCGGCGCCTACCAGGCCCTCTGCCGCCAGATCGGCCTGGGGACGGTCAAAATGTTCCCCCGCACGGAAATGCTAGACCTCGTGGTCGTTGACGGCCACGCCCAGGGCATCGTCGTGCGCGACCTGGTCACCGGCCAAATCTCCTCCCATGCGGGGGACGCCGTCGTGCTGGCCACGGGCGGCTATAGCAATGTCTTCTTCCTGTCCACCAACGCCAAAGGCTGCAACGTCACCGCCATCTGGCGCGCCTACAAGAAAGGCGCGTTCTTCGCCAACCCCTGCTATACTCAAATTCATCCCACCTGCATCCCTGTCAGCGGCGAGCATCAGTCCAAGCTCACGCTGATGTCTGAATCCCTGCGCAACGATGGCCGCGTCTGGGTGCCCCTGAACAAAGCCGACCGCGCCAAACCCCCGGCCGCCATTCCGGAAACGGATCGCGATTACTTCCTTGAACGCAAGTACCCCAGCTACGGCAACCTTGCCCCTCGCGACATCTCCTCGCGCGCGGCCAAGGAAGCCTGCGACGCCGGCCGCGGGGTGGGCCCCGGCGGCCTGGGCGTTTATCTGGACTTCGCCGACGCCATTCAGCGCCTGGGGCAGCCGGTCATCCGCGATCGCTACGGTAACCTCTTCGACATGTATGAGAAGATCACCGGGGAAAACGCCAGCCAAGCGCCCATGCGCATCTACCCTGCCGTGCATTATACCATGGGCGGCACGTGGGTGGACTACAATCTCATGAGCACCCTGCCGGGGCTATTCGTCATCGGGGAGGCCAATTTCTCCGACCACGGCGCCAACCGCCTGGGTGCCAGCGCCCTGATGCAAGGTCTGGCCGATGGCTATTTCGTCCTCCCCTACACCCTCGGCCACTATTTGGCCACCGCCAAACGCCCCCGCCCGGCCACCAGCCGCGCCGAATTCAAGCAGGCCGAAGCGGACACCCGCGCCTTTATTCAACGCCTGCTCACCATCAAAGGCAAACGCACCCCCACCTCCCTCCACCGGGAACTGGGCCGGCTGCTTTGGGAAAAGTGCGGCATGGCTCGCAACGAAACCGGCCTCCGGGAGGCGCTCCGGCGCATCCCCGAGCTCCGCGCCGAGTTCTGGCAAAACGTCAACGTGCCCGGCGAAAGCGGCGACCTCAACCAGAGCCTCGAATACGCCGGGCGCGTTGCCGACTTCATGGAGTTTGCCGAGTTGCTCTGCCACGACGCCCTCCATCGTCGGGAATCCTGCGGCGGACACTTCCGCGAAGAGTTCCAGACTCCCGACGGCGAGGCCCGGCGCGACGACCAAAACTTCGCCTACGTCGCGGCCTGGGAATACCAGGGGCTGGAAAAACCTCCTGTTCTGCATAAGGAGCCGCTCCAGTATGAAGAAATCTCCATGAGTACCCGCAGCTACGCATGAACCTGACCCTCAAAGTCTGGCGGCAGAAAAACGCCGCCACCCCGGGCCGGTTCCAAACCTACCCGGCCCGCAATCTCTCCCCCGACATGTCCTTCCTGGAGATGCTCGACGTGGTCAACGAGGACCTCATCACCCGCGGCGAGGAGCCAATCGCCTTTGACTCCGATTGCCGGGAGGGCATCTGCGGCATGTGCTCGATCGTCATCAATGGCATCCCGCACGGCGGCCACCACGGCACCGCCGCCTGCCAGCTCCACTTGCGGCATTTCCAGGACGGCGACACGCTCACCCTCGAGCCCTGGCGCGCAAAGGCCTTTCCGCTCATCAAAGACCTCATCGTCAACCGCACCGCCCTCGACCGCATCATCCAAGCCGGCGGCTTTGTCTCCGTGAGCACCGGCGGCACGCCCGACGCCAACGCCCTCCCGGTTCCCAAAGACATCGCCGACCGCGCCATGGACGCCGCCGCCTGCATCGGCTGCGGCGCCTGTGTCGCCGTCTGCAAAAACGCTTCGGCGATGCTTTTCGTCGCCGCCAAAGTCTCACACCTCAACCTTCTGCCCCAGGGCAAAGCCGAAAAAGACCGTCGCGTCTTGAATCTGGTAAAGCAGATGGATATGGAGGGCTTCGGCGGTTGCACGGTCACCGGCTCCTGCGAAGCCGTTTGCCCCAAGGAAATCAGCCTTAGCTTTATTGCCCGGATGAACCGCGACTACGGCGCGGCCATTATCAAATCATGACCCGAAAGACCGCGGTTGCCCGGGGATTGCCGGGATGGGATGGCTCGCGAAACGCGCAAACAAGCCGCGACCCCGGATCCGCCCTTTGCTTTAGCTGATTTAACGGGCCCGGCTGGCATTTCAGCCGCGAGCTTTTAGAATGGCCAACCCCACCCCCGCCCTCCCCGCAAACCCGCCCGCTCCGCTGCCACCCCCAGCTCCCTATCGGGGCCGTTTGGCGCCGTCGCCCACCGGGCTGCTCCATCTTGGCCACGCGCGAACCTTCTGGATTGCCCAGGAGCGGGCGCGCGCCCATGCCGGCTCCCTGGTGCTGCGCAGCGAGGACCTCGATGCCGCGCGCTGCCGCGATGAATTTGTTCAAGCCATGCTCGAAGACCTCAAGTGGTTTGGTTTTCAGTGGCAGGAAGGCCCGGATTGCGGCGGCCCTTTCGGACCCTACGCGCAAAGCGCGCGCCAGAACCTCTACCGCGCCGCTTTTAATCACTTGCGCGCAGGCGGGTTTATCTATCCCTGCACCTGCTCCCGCAAAGACATTCTCTCCGCCGCCCGCGCCCCTCATGCCGAGGATGAGCACGAACCGATCTACCCGGGCACCTGCCGCCCTCTTGGCGCCAGCCACGCGCAACCGGCGCCCAACTCACCGCCCGCCACCCCTTCGCGCCCCGCCGGCCATCGAATCAACTGGCGCTTCCGCGTGCCCGACGGCGAGGTGATCTTCTTTATGGACCAAAACCTCGGCGCGCAGCAATTCGTCGCCGGCCGAGACTTCGGCGACTTCGTCGTCTGGCGCCACGCCGAAGTCCCCTCCTACCAACTGGCCTGCGTCGTGGACGACGCCGCGATGCGAATTACCGAGGTTGTGCGCGGCGCGGACTTGCTGCTCAGCACCGCGCGGCAACTGCTGCTCTACCGCGCCCTGGAATGGCTTCCGCCCCGATTCTACCACTGCCCACTGCTGACCGATTCCACCGGCGCGCGACTGGCCAAGCGCCACGACGCAACCAGTCTGCGGCGCTTGCGGGAGGCGGGCCAGTCTCCCGCCCGCCTGCGCGCCCATTGGCGTGTTGAGCGAGCTTATTAAGCCACACCGCGAATCGCAACCCGCGCCGGACTCCGTGTAAAGAGACTTACCCAATCCTCTCTCCCCAGCTTGCCCTCCGCTTGGCAACAGACAGGAAGGCCCGTGCTCCGGTCGGCTCCCTTCATCCCACCGGTGCTTTCCCGGCTCCGCAATCACCCCCGCAAGCGGCGAGGTCGGCTGCATAGCCGACGGCTCAATAGCCGACTTTTCACCACTCCTTTCACCGGGTTAAATACACTCCGAATAAAACAGGAATAAATTAAACACAGAACAAAGATACTCACGAAAGGTTTCTATGAAAAAACACATTAACTACCTAGCCCTTGTGGCGGCAGCATTATTTACTCTGGTCAGGCCTGCCGGAGCCTGGCCGCTGAAAATCTATACGCTCCATGACCCTATTCAGGATGATTGGAGCATCTCGGGGTGGGCTCATGAACTTGGAAATGAGCCCACCTTCCCAGAAGACGAACGAATCGAGTCGTGGGAAGTCCCGTGGGGCGGGTGGATTCCGTGCCCCACGGATTATAAAGATGGCGTGGTAGTGCAAGTCGCCATGCGGAACCTGACCCGGCAAACTTTCTACGAGGGCGAAGTCTTTTATGTGGCGGACGCGGACACCTCGCTGAGCAATTGGGACGAATGGGTTGGGCAAGTCGACTTTGACCCCGGCCAGGCTTTCATGATTGACAGGCGCGCTGCGCTCGGTGGACAATGGGGGCAGAAGAACACCCCTCTGGTCGCGGAAAGCTTTATCATGGATGGCATCTGGCAGCCCGGCGAAATCTGGCAGTTCGTTATCCAGGATTATACCAGCAGTTGGAACGGCTCTCCAGCGTACTTTGGCAGTCTTGGAATCGGCGGCGCGAGCGGGGGAGGTTTGTCCACCGGCAGCATTGTAATAATACCTGAACCCGGCACTGCCATGCTGCTGCTGCTGGGAGGGTGGCTGCTGGCCTTCGGCACCCGCCGGCGCTCCCGCTAAGACGCCGCCTATCACGGGTCCGCGCACGGACGGTTACTCACACGCGCTCGGAGTTCGAACGAACGCCGGGCGCGTTCTGAGAGAAGGGCTCAGCCCCGTTTCGAGCCTTTGCCTCCGCGGGACGGAGCGGAGACGTCCGCCTGTTCGCGCAGTCGGAGCGGGAGATGCCCAACGCCCGGACCAGCACAAATCTGCGGCGTCCCGCCCGGCGGCCCTGCTGCCATCAAGGTTAAGCTCTCTTGCATCACCCGCAGCACCAGTTGAGCGCGGCTGTTGATATCGAGTTTGTGGTAGAGCCGCTCCAGGTGGCTATGCACTGTGCGCGGCGCAATGCCAAGATCGGCAGCCATCGTCATTTCAATCTTGTTATCGAACACTCCGCGCACAATCTCCAACTCCCGCCCCGACAGGCCAAGCCGGCGGCCTACTATCCCCCACGCCGCATCTGTGAGCACGCACGCCCCCACTAAACGGGTGGTGCCTTTCTCCAGCGCGTCTGCTTGTGTAACACTGGCCATAACCTGATTCGGTCGTGCCACCAATCCTGCTACTGCCCTCCATCTTAAGCTCAATACCTTGGTTTGTCAAACATTCTTTATTAGTGGCAAAATCACCCGCTAACCACCCAATCGGCAAATACGCTGAGACCGGGCTAACCGTTGCGCATCCCCAACTCGTCCCCTCTCACGCAGCAAACTTTGCTGAAGCCAGCTTGGCCATAAGCCCCGCCCACAGGCTTGAAGAGCATCCGCAACAACGCGAAGACCTTGAACTCCCTGATGAAATGGAGGCTTAATCCTTCCAAGAGGAGGTGCATCCGAAACATACGCCCACATTGGCCTTGCCCCGGAGCAACCGGCATCGGATTTCACCTCGATGTTGGAACCTATTGAGATGATAGCAGTTGAGTCCTTCGGTATGGTCATGGCAGAACATTCGCCCGTCATCCTGGAGACCGCGGTTCGATGCCAAAAGCGATGGCCGTTCCCGGACCCCCAGAGACGCCACGCCGATTGTGGCTTCAAGTCGAATCTCGGCTCCTGCCCAGTTTAATCCCAGTCTCAACAGCTCATGAAATAAGGCTTCTGGCTTCATGCCTCAGGCCAGCTCATCCTTCTGATCTATTTTACCGAACCCGTAGAGGAACCGCCGTTTTTCACTTAACTCCCGTCTTTTCAGCCTAATCCATAGCCATTCACAAGCCGTGTACAAGGGGTGTACAAGGGGTGCCCACCGGGTATACAACGATAAATCTTATGTATCTCCGGTGGGCACCCCTTGTACACCCCTTGTACACGGCTTGTTGGCAGCCTGGAAGTGGCGTGATTGCAAGGAGTTGAGGTTTTTTGGGGGGATTGGGAGTCCGATGGGCTTGGGGGGCAGTTTTTAGGGTGGTTTTCGCGGTTGAAACAGCGAGACTGAGGGGGAAATCGAAAGCCGGAGGCGGGTGGGTGGGCGAGTTGGAGTCCTTCCCCTGAAAAAGTGGATACTGGGTCAAGGGTCTGAGAGAACGGCAATATGATACCGGAGAGCTCGGAAAGACGGCATCCGCGGAAACGCTACCGTGAGGGGCTCAAGTGTTCGGTGCTCGATCAACTCCAGAGCAGCGGTAAGAGCAAGGCGCAAGTCGCCCAGGGGATCGGGATTGGCCTTGGGAACTTGCGCGACGGGAAGCGGCAATACGGGGTGGCCGCCAAGCCTGTGGATGCGCTAATCCCCCCAAACCCGGTGCGGGAACTTTGCCGGGTGCCGCAGTTAACTCGCAACGGTTGCTATGCCTGGGTTCGGGCCGGGGAGACGGCGCGCCAGGCGGTCCGCATGAGCCGCGGGGGCTGCGGCTGCGACAATGCCGCCATGGAGGCGTTTGGGAGCACGCTCAAACGCGAAGCCATAGCTCCGAGCGCCGCCTGGCTTAAAGATCGCGTGCAGCGTGAACTCATCGAGTATTTTGAACCATCGCCCACACGGCCTTTTTTAGTATTTGACGCCTCCTCTCGTTTACGATAATTTGCGGTAGAACTGTTGGCAAGATATATGCGAACAACTAACTAGTGCTGCATCCAGATAACCATAAACTTATGACTTCGACCTACCGCCAAGAGACCGAAACCTCCTGCGTGAGTTCAGGCCCGGACAAAGTGTTGGTGCCTTTGCCATCCGCGCCTGCCTCAGGCACGCGCAAGACCTGTCGCCGCCTGGCTTTTACGCTCATCGAACTATTGGTCGTCATCGCCATCATTGCCATCCTGGCCGCCCTGCTGCTGCCCGCGCTGGCCAAGGCCAAGGGCAAAGCGCAACAAATCTACTGCCTCAATAACCTCAAGCAACTCTGCCTGGGCTGGAACATGTACGCCACAGATGCCAATGACTTCTATCCCAGCAACTCCACTCCATCAGGGTTCCATGCGGTAGAGAACCTGGGGAACTGGGTCACCGGCTGGCTTGATTGGGGGCGGGGCAGCCCGATGGGGGCCAACACGAACAAATATTACCTGATAAACGGGTCTATGGGACCTTACATGGGCAAGTCACTCGGGAGCTATCATTGCCCGGCTGACATTTACACTTGCGCCTACGGCGTCCCGCGCAACCGCACCGTCGCCATGAACAGTTTCATCGGCGATTACAACGGCACAATGGTCCGCTTCGGCAACCCTAATTACCTCATTTTCAATAAGGCCTCCCAACTTACCCGCCCGGGTCCCGCCTTGACATTTGTCTTCATTGATGAATGTCCCGACTCCATCAACGATGGTTTGTTCCAGATGAATATGAACAACACCATGTGGAGCGATATCGTCGCCGCCCTCCACAACAACGGCGGCAACCTTGCGTTTGCTGATGGCCACGCCGAAACCCATAGATGGGTTGACCCGGTCACCCGGCACGGCGTTGTCAAAGGCACCTGCCCAGCCTACGGCAAAACGTCCCCCCGGGATTACCGCTGGCTCCAGGATCGCACCACAGCCTTGAAATAGGCCTGCCCACGCTCTCTCCGACGAGGTTCGCCACGCCAACCTCGGTCGCTGCGCTTGCGCGCGTCGGATATGTTCGGGCTGCGGCTCCGAGTGTAAAATTGACAGGTGGCCGCTTTTGGTGCGTGCGTCGTGACTGCGCGCGATAGGGAAATTCCGGTCCTGCCGCAGGTCAAGCCTGGGCGCTTCGTGGCGAGCGATGCCCTGAGAACCGAAAGTAGCGATCCTCAGCTCGTATTCATAAAAAACGGAGGGTATTGACGGTTCCGCCACGCCAATCGAGGAAGAACCCTCTAAAGCGCGGCCTGGGGCTTGGTTTGCAGGACTTATCGGCGGATGCAGGGATTTTCCTGAAAAGATGGCTTTAGCCGCAACGTCCTATGCGGGTGACTATTACCTGACAAGGCGCGGGCAACCGGGGCATTGAGGGCTGCAGGGAGCTGGCTTTTATTATTCCCCTGGTTGCCGGCCTGTCTTTCCCTCATAGGGCGCTCCTAACGGGGTTGACCGTAGCTACGACGCTTCGCAATATACGCCCGTCATGTTTGGATTACGCATTTCGCAATTCGGCGCTGCCCTCGCCTTGCTTATTCTGACGCCGGCTGCTGGCCCGACAAAGGTAAAAGCCGCCGCCGCCAAGCCGGGCGTGCAAATTACGAAGCTGGCTGACCGGGTGCGCGTGCAGATGCACGGCCAGCTTTTCACCGAGTATTTCTTCAAAGATGTGCCCCGCCCCTATTGCTACCCGCTCATCGGCCCGGGAGGCGCCGCCCTGACCCGCGATTGGCCGATGAAGGATACTCCCGGCGAGGCTCACGATCACCCGCATCATCGCTCGCTGTGGTTCGCCCACGGGGCGGTCAATGGGCACGATTTTTGGTCCGAGCAGAAGGGGTTTGGAAAAACGGTGCATGACGATTTCCTGCAGATCAAATCCGGGCGCCGGCAAGGTCTCATTCGTTCGCGCAACCTGTGGGTCGCCGCCGATGGCAGGAGGGTTTGTTCCGACGTGCGCACCCTTCGCTTCTATGCGCCGCAGTGTCCCGGTGAACGGATATTTGATTTCGAGATTACGCTGTTTGCCTCCCACGGGCCATTGACGCTGGGCGATACCAAGGAGGGGACCCTGGCGGTGCGTCTGGCCGAAACCCTGCGGCTCAAAGGCAAGATTGGCCAGGGTCATATCATTAACAGCGCCGGGGTGCGCGATGGCGACACCTGGGGCAAACGCGCTGCTTGGTGCGATTACTATGGGCCGGTGGCGGGTAAAACTGTTGGCATCGCCATCTTCGATCACCCTAAAAACCCGCGGCACCCGACGTGGTGGCACGTCCGTGATTACGGCCTCTTCGCCGCCAATCCCTTTGGCCGCCATGATTTCGAGAATCTGCCCGACCGCTCCGCCGGTGATCTCGTCGTTCCCCCGGGAAAGAGCGTCACTTTTCGTTACCGTTTCTACCTCCATGAAGGCGATGACCAGCAGGCCAACGTTGCCGGCCGGTATAAGGAATATGCCCGGTAAACCGCGCCGGCCTCTGACCGCCTCCCCGTCTGACCATGAACCCGAAAAAGATTAAATTGCTCCGTCGCCTCCAACGCCTCCTGTCTCCGGGCGAAATCAGCTTTGACCCGTCGGTCCTAACCCAACACGCCGGCGACAAGTGGTTTGCCACCCACCAACCCGACGCCGTTGTCCTGGCCCGCAGCACCCGTTCCGTCGCCACGGTCCTTCGTTTTGCTCACCGGCATCGCATCCCTGTCACGGCGCGAGGCGCCGGCCACGGCTACGTCGGCGGCTGCGTTCCCTCCCGCGGGGGCATCGTTTTGTCCCTCGCCCGCATGAATCGCATCCGTGAAATCAACGCCGCCGATTTCGTTGCTGTTGTCCAGGCTGGAGTTAATACCGCCCGCCTCCAGCAAGCCGTCGAAAAGCAAGGCCTCTTTTATCCCCCCGACCCCGCCAGCCGCGCCGACAACTCCATCGGTGGCAACATTCTCACCAATGCCGGCGGTCCCCGCTGCCTCAAATACGGGGTCACCCGCGACTACGTCCTCGGCTTGGAAGTTGTCCTGCCCGGCGGCGACATCCTGCGCCTGGGCGGACGCACGCATAAAAACAAAACCGGCTTTGATCTCCATCGTCTTTTTGTCGGTTCCGAGGGTCTCCTGGGCGTTGTCACGGAAGCTACTTTGAAACTGCTGCCCCTGCCTCCCTACCGCGCCTGCCTTGCTCTCGGCTTCGCCTCCATGCGTGCCGCTGTCCGCTCTTTGCACGCCATTCTGGCCGTCGGCTTTCTGCCCGCCGCCCTCGAGTTGGCGGACTCCTTCACGCTCGCCGCCGCCTACCGTCGCACGCGCAGCCCGCGCCTGCGCGGTTGCCGCGCCCACCTCATTGTTGAGCTCGACGGACAAACGCGCTCCGTCCGCGGCGAAATTCGCCAACTGCGAGCACTCCTGGCCCCGCGCCGGCCCCTTTTCGTCCAAACCGCCTTCGGTCCCGCCCAGTGTGAAGCCCTTTGGCAAATCCGCCGCGAGTTCTCCTACGCCCTCCGCGATACCGGTCTGACCAAACTTAACGAAGACATTGTCGTGCCGCGCGGCCGCCTCGAAGACCTTTTCGCCTTCGCCGCCCGTCTTCAGCGCCGGCACCGCCTGGCCGTTGCCTGCTTCGGCCACGCCGGTGATGGCAACATCCACACCAACCTGATGGTGGATTTTCAACAGCCTGGCGCCCGAAACCGCGCCCGGATTGCTCTCGACGATCTCTTTCGTCAGATCATCGCCTGGGGCGGCGCCATCACCGGCGAGCACGGCATCGGCCTGGCCAAGCTCCGTTGGTGGCCCCGCGCTCTGCCTCCCAACGTCCGCGCCCTCCACCAGACCCTCAAGCAAACCCTCGACCCTCACGGCATCCTCAACCCTGGCAAGTTTCTTTCCTGACCCGCACCGCTTTCTTCGTCCCAACCCAGTGCATGCTTCCGCCGCCCGCATAAGCTCGCGCTTGCGATGAAACGCCCCCTGGTTTGGATCGCCTTGGTTTATATTGGCGGGCTGCTGCTCGCGGAGCTTTACCAACCCCCGCTCGTTCCTCTCTTCGCCATCTCCCTGGGGCTGGGGGTGGGCGCGCTGGCTTTGCCCGCGGCGCGGCCCTGGCTCATTTGGGCGCTGGTGCTCTTCACCGGTTGGACCAATCTGACTTTCCGCACCGCCCTGCTCTCTCCCCATGACTTGCGCCTGATCGTCGGCTCCGAGCCGATACTCGCAACGATCCGGGGCACACTTACGGAGACGCCCGGGCACCGAACTTACGTACGCAATGAAAAGGAAACCACGCGGACAATCGCGCAAGTCCGGGTAAGCCACCTGCAATGCGGCAACGACGCCTGGCAACCTGCTTTTGGCGATGTATTGGTCACCACACCGACGCGGCTGCCCGATGAGATTTATGCCCGGCACGTTGTCCAGATCACGGGGGTTCTGGCGCCGCCGCCGCGCCCCGTGGCCGAGGGCTTATTCGACTACCGCACTTACCTGCGGCGGCACGGCATCCATTACCTCCTCACCGCGTCCACAACCAATGACTGGCAAGTCCTGGACGGCCGGCACCCTCGACCGTTGGGCGACCGGTTTCGTGCCTGGGCCCGAGCCTCCCTGGCTCGCGGCCTGCCGGTGGAAGATGAGCCCCTGCGCTTGATTTGGGCCATGTCGCTGGGCTGGAAACCCGCTTTGACCCACGAAACCTATGAACCCTTCATGCGCTCGGGCACGATGCATATCTTCGCCATCAGCGGTCTGCACGTGGCCCTGATCGCGGGTATTCTCACGCGCTTACTGCGCCTGCTGCAAGTGCCCCGCGTGGGATGCGGCTGGGTGGTGATCCCATTGATCTGGTTTTACACGGCGGCAACGGGTTGGCAGGCATCTGCCATTCGGGCAACGGTGATGATGAGCATCATCATCGGTGGCTGGGCTCTGAAGCGGCCAAGTGATTTGTTGAACTCCCTGGCGGCGGCCGCCCTTCTTATCCTGTTATGGGATCCCCGGCAAATATTCACGGCGAGCTTTCAATTGTCGTTTCTGGTCGTGCTGAGCATTGCGCTGCTCGCGCCGCCGCTGGAGGCCATGCGCAACCGCCTGCTCCAATCTGACCCACTGGTGCCGGCAGACCTGTTGCCGCGCTGGCGCCGCGGGTTGGAATTTCTGTTGCGGGGAGGGACCGCCGCAGCGGTGGTATCCCTGGCGGCCTGGATGGGTTCGCTGCCCCTGACGGCGTACTATTTTCATCTCTTCAGCCCGGTGACGGTCCTGGCCAATTTGGTTATTGTGCCACTAAGCAGCCTGACGCTGGCGGCTATTGTCGGCAGCCTGATTTGCGGAAGCTGGCTCCCGTGGATTGGGGAATGCTTCAACCACAGCGCCTGGCTCTGGATGAGTTGCATGGTCAAATTGAGCGAGTGGGCCACGCAGCTTCCCGGGGCCTACTATTACGTCCGAGGGCCGGCGGGGTGGGGAGTGATTGCCGGCTACCTTATCTTGATCGGCGGGATGGCGGGTTTGTTCCTGCCCGCGAAGCCGCGACGCTGGACTCTGATGGGGGTCGCAGTTTTAGCGGGCTTTTATGCCTGGCAATGGCTGGCAATGCGGCCGCCCGCGAGCCTGACAGTAATCCCGGTGAACGGCGGGATGGCTCTTTACTACCACGCCTCAAACCAGTCTGACCGTTGGTTGATGGATTGCGGCTCGACGAATTCCGTTGAGTTCGTCACCAAACCCTTTCTGCGCGCCCAGGGAATCAACTCCCTGCCAGCACTGATCCTGACGCACGGTGATTTGCGCCACATTGGCGGCGCGGATTTAATCGCAGACTTATTTCACGCACGCCAAATTCTGGTTAGCCCGGTGCGCTTTCGTTCACCCAAATATCGGCTGCTCCTGCAGGAATTCGAGCGCAGGCCGCAATGGCTGCGAAGGATCAGCAGCGGTGACCGCTTCGGTCCCTGGAAGGTACTCCACCCCGAAGCTGACGATCGGTTTGGACAGGCCGACGACAACGCGATGGTTTTGTTGGGCAATTTTCATGGCACGCGGGTATTATTGCTTTCCGATTTAGGCCGCACCGGTCAGAACGCGTTGCTCGAACGAACGCCCGATTTGCGCGCGGATATTGTAGTCACAGGATTGCCCAGCCAGCATGAAGCGCTGAGCGACGCGCTGCTGGAAGCTATCCAACCGCGCCTGATTATCGTTGCTGATTCTGAGTTTCCCGCCGCGGAACGAGCAACCGCAAAACTGACCGAGCGGCTGGCATGCTGGAAGGTGCCGGTTATTTATACGCGCAACACCGGAGCGGCAACCCTCGAACTCCGTCCATTCGGCTGGAAGGTGCGCACCATGAATGGGGACCGGTTTACATCCAAAAGCCCGAAGCTCAAATCAAATACTGCCGGGCAGTAACCCTTTCAACTAAACAGTCGGTTGCGGGCAGACGTTTCTCAGTTTGGGGTAATAGCAGGAGTGAGTGGCCGCTTAACAGGCAGGGAACGGCCACTGGATGGATGAGCGTTGGGAAAACGACGGCCTCCTGCATCTAAACGGTGCGCCATCGGTCTGCCCCCCAAGTGCCAGCCGTAATCGGAGGAGAGGCTTTACCTTGCTGAGCAACCGCAGCATAAAACAGGTAAAAGGAGGGCAGGTGCCCTCGAGCTACCTTCGAAATTCGGCAATTAGTCAGGGTAGACAACGGAGGCTCGGCTGCATCCGGGTGCTGATAGGGGAGTTGCTGGGTATGGGAAGAAAGCCAACCCACCCTGCTGAGCCAAAGGTCAGGGGGAGAAGTGACATGGCGAAGGGAAAACAGGGGCGCGGCCGAGGCCGGCGGCTTAAGTAGTGGCAGGCGGCTTGAGATCGGCAAATACGATGACTCCGGCGCCGGTTTGGAGCTGGCTTTGGACAAGAGCCTGAACCTGCTGTCCAATGGCTTCCTGGGCGTTGTTGACGACGACCATGGTGCCGTCGGGAAGGTAGCCAATGCCCTGGCCTTTGTCCTTGCCTTCGCGAACAATGCGCAAGTTGAGCAGTTCGCCGGGCAGAAGCACGGTGCGGAGGACTTTGGCTATCTCGTGAAGGTTGACACAATTAACGCTTTGAAGTTCAGCGATTTTAGCCAGGTTCGAGTCGTTAGTGTAGAGCTTGGCGCGGAGGTTGCGGGCTAAGCGGACAAGTTTGGCGTCCACCGCGGCTTCGTCGGTGAAATCACCGTCGTGGATTTTAACTTCGTTGCGGGTATTGCGCTGGATGCGGTTGAGGATGTCCAGGCCGCGCCGGCCTCGGGCGCGTTTGAGAGGGTCGTTGGAATCGGCCAGTTGCTGGAGTTCCTTGAGGACGAAGCGCGGGACGACGATGAGGCCCTCAATAAAGTTGGCTTCGATGAGGTCCGCAATGCGGCCGTCCACGATGGCACTAGTATCGAGCAACAAGAGGTTGTCAGGCTTGTTCTGCGGCGCGAAACGAATATAGGGAATGATCAGGGAAAAATCTTCCTTGTTGCTGCGCATCGCCAGAACCATGCCGATGTAGCCAAAGCCGACAAAAAGGGCCAGACGGACGATGAGGCGGTGGGGAGAATTATCGTTGGGTTCGCCAAAAAGGCCCGAGTGGTCAATGAGCAGGGCGACGAGGGTGCCGAGCAACAGGCCGAAGGTGGTGGCGGAAAATGCGCGCAGCGAAAAGCCCTTGAGCATTTCGTCAATCGCAATCAGCAGCCAGCCGAAGCCGAAACCGGCGATGAGGAACCAGGCGCCGTGGCCAAGCCATTCGGAACGAACCTGGCTAATAGCGTAGCCACCGCCAGTGCAAAGACCCAGGAACAGGATACGAATTGCCCAAAGCGCCATAGGTTTTATTCAAGGAAAAGGATTTTTAGGAGCGGTCAGCACGGCACGCGCGGGAGGGTTAGTCGGGGCGGGCCGAGGCTTGCGCAAGACTGCCCAGAGGCCCAAGCGGTTGAGGTTGCTGGTGGTGATACTCAAATTGCTCACAACCTGCGAAACATTGGCGGCTATTTCATCACTTTCAAGCATTTTCCCCACCGTTCCCCTGCCCTGCTTGAGGTTATCGAGGAGTGCTTTCAGGGTATCAGTGGAAGATTGAATATTGCTGAGGGAAGTAGTGATGGCGGATGAATTGGCAGCCAGCAGGGCGCGCACGTCGCCAGCCGCCTCATTAGCCTGATCCGAGAAGCTGAGCAAATTGCTGAGCGCGGCGGAGACGGTTGGGCGATTAGTGTCCAGCAGGGCGCCGGCATTTTCCACGACCTCGAGAGACCGCTCGGAAACGCGGTGAAAATTGTCGAACGCGGTCTGAAGGTTGGTCAAAGCGCGCGCACTAAGCACCGTCAGGCGGGCGTCGCTCAGAACGTGATTGATGTTAGTCGCAGCGGCGTCAATGTGTTCGAGCAATCCGGCGGCGGAGCGGGCTATTTTCTGTATATCCAGCGGCGCCTCGGCAGCAGCACGATCCCCGGGACGAAAAACTTCTCCCTGATTTTGGGTGGGAAGGATAGCAACGTATTGATCCCCCAGAAAGCCGGATTGCTCGAAGACAAAGCGGGCATCCTTGTAGATTTGGTATTGCTGGTAGATGCGGAGGGTAATGAGAATACTTTTGCCATCTGAGGCAAGCTGCATGGCGGACACAGACCCTACCTGAATGCCTGACATCAGCACTTGGGCGCGGGGTTTTAAACCGCTCACAGTAGGGGCTTCGAGGATGATTTCATAAGCGGGCCGGAAGAAGGTTGTTCCTTTGCTGAACTGGAGCAGCAGGCCCGCCGCCAGCACTAAACCGACAAAAACGAACAGGCCGACTTTCCATTCGAGACGTGATTTATCCATATCAAAAGTAGAGCTCTTTGGGATCGGAAACTCCTTCAATAAACCGCCTTACGATGGGATCAGAAGAGTGAAAGATCTCGTCGGCGGTACCGGCGGCGTAGATTTGCCGATTGTGGAGCATCAGAATGCGCTGCCCCAGGCGGCGGGTGCTGCGCATGTCGTGCGTGACCACGACAGTGGTCACCGACAATCGGTCACGCACCCGCAGGATGAGTTGGTCAATGCTGTCTGATACAATTGGGTCCAGACCGGTAGTAGGCTCGTCGTAGAGAACAATAGCCGGGCGATAGATGATGGCGCGAGCCAGACCAACCCGTTTTCGCATGCCTCCGGACAGTTCGGAAGGTTTCTTGTTTTCGATGCCTGGCAAGTCCACCATTTCGAGCACCTCGGCGACTCTTTGGCGAATCTCGCGGCTGGGCAGGGCACGCTCACGGCGAAAAGCAAAGCCAACATTCTCCGCGACAGTCATGGAATCGAAAAGGGCGGCGCTCTGAAACAACATGCCAAATTTGCGACGGACGCGCAGCAATTCACGTTCGCCCATGCCGACAATATCCTCGCTTTCGATCAATACCCGGCCAGCGTCCGGTTGAAGCAGTCCGATCAGATGTTTGAGCAGCACGCTTTTGCCGCAACCGCTCCGGCCGATGATGACCACCGATTCACCTTTCTCGATGCGGAAGCTCACATCCTTCAAGACAGGGTTCGAGCCGAAGTGCTTGGTCAGATTGCGAACCTCGATCATAACGTGTTGAGCAGGCGCCCGAGGGTGAGAGTGAGGAAAAAGTTGGAAATCAGAATGGCAATCGAGGAATATACTACCGCTTCGGTCGTGGCGCGCCCCACGCCCTCGGCTCCCTCGCCGCAGTAAAGCCCTTTGTAGCACCCCACCAACGCAATCATGCCGCCGAAAAACACCGCTTTGATCAGTCCGACGATGACATCGCCAGTGCTTGTGTAGCGCAGCATATTGTACCACGAGTAAACTGGATCTACCCCCAGCAGAAACACCCCCACCAAATAGCCGGCCCCGATGCCGATGGCGATGGCTTCGACCGTCAACAACGGCAGCGCCAGGTGCAAAGCCAGCAGGCGTGGCACGACGAGGTAATCCACTGGGTGCGTCGCCAGGGTGCGAAGCGCGTCAATCTGCTCAGTAACGCGCATGGTGCCCAGTTCGGCTGCGATGGCCGCGCCAACGCGACCGGCAACCATGAGCCCGGTCAGAACCGGCCCCAATTCACTGCACATGGAAACGCTGACCACCGCAAGCATGGCGGTATCCATTTTGACTTTATGGAACTGGAAATAGGTCTGCGCTCCCAAGACCATGCCGGTGAAGGCGCCGGTGATCAGAACCACTGACTGGGATTTGACGCCAACAAAGTGGACTTGATAAAGGAAGTCACGCCACGCCACCTTGAAGCGGAAAAGCGAACCCACTGCTTCCCGCGCCAGAAGTGTGATCCGCCCCAAGCCGACCAGCCATTCGGCAATCCATTTGCGGCCCCCGAAGTTCATATTAGCCCTCAAACTAGCCTGCAGGCGGCGCTATCGCCAGTCCTTTTATCGCCGCTCCCAACCTGAACAACGTCGGCGAAGCTGCTCAAGACGCACCCCAAAACCTGTGGTTTGGTGACAAAAAGGCATCAAGCGTTTATTTAGTTTAACCCTCACTTCCTGCCCTGTTTTTAAAGCAACCTACTTGGCCAGTTTGACGTGGATTCAGATTGCTTTTTCCGACATCTGAACTATGGTAAGCATGATCTTTAATCATATGTAGCTGCCACTAATACGCAACGTTCTTTATAACGGTTAACACAAGTGAAGTATGGTTTCTCGCGAACTGAATCACTGGTTGCAACGGATGCTTTCTCGAACTAGTAGCTCTGGCGCGGGGCGGCGCACGAAATGTTATTCTGCAGGAAGGATTCTTCACGAATGAGCCAGCCCCCCAGGAAAAACAAATCGCATCGATGCCCTGTCGCCACGTTCGATGCCTAACGCCTTCCTGATGAACTATTGGCCAACCATTAGTTGCGCACTGTTAGGTATGGGGATAGTGATGGGAATCGTTCCCCTTATTCTTCGACCAACTGTGCTGGCAAAACTATCGCATCGCTGGCGCGACCTGCACCACACCCATCTGAAACCGATCCCGAGGGTGGGCGGACTGGCGCTGGCTGTTGCCTTCCTGGGAGTCGAGTTGCTGGCCATGGTCATGTGGCCGGGACAGACGCAAAAACTTCCTGTGAGGTGGGTGGTCTTACTGAGTTCTCTGGCGATGTTTATGCTCGGCTTTTGGGATGACCTGAAACCGCTGGGCGCCAAACGCAAGCTATTGGGACAGGTGCTAATCGCGACAGCGGTTTGCGCCTTTGGGGTGGAAATCCAGCAGTTTACGGTGCCCTTCTCCGCAACCATCCTCCCCCTCGGTGGCTGGGGCACGCTCCTTACCATCTTCTGGCTGGTAGGTATGACGAACTTGATCAACCTGATAGACGGTGTGGATGGGCTGGCGGCAGGAATCTGTTTGATGCTGATGGTTTTATTGGCCTATGTGGGCCACCAAGGCGGCAGTTTTGGCCTGTTGGCTTCAGGAATGGCGGGGGCCCTACTGGCCTTCCTCTGGTTTAACTTTCCGCCAGCACGCATTTATTTGGGTGACGGCGGGGCGTATTTTCTGGGCTTTCAGATTGGCTTGTTTGCCATCGTCAGTTCGCATAAAGGAACCGTCTTTGCGGCACTGATAGCCCCTTTATTTGCGCTGGCATTACCCATTGTCGATACCGTTCTTGCCATCCTTCGCCGCGGCTTGCGCGGCTTGCCTATCTTCCGACCTGACCGCAGACATATCCATCATCACCTGTTGAATATGGGACTGTCCCGTCGCAAGGTGGTACTCTCGATTTACGCTGTGACGCTGGTGTTCATGCTCATGGGTTTTGTCGCATTTTGGTCGCACGGCAATTTGATTCCTGTGCTGCTGGGCGTGGCGACACTCATTTTGCTGATCTGTGCCGGCAAACTTCATTTCAGCCGGAACTGGTTCGCGGTAGGACGAGTGGTAGGCAATTCATTGGAGATGCGGCAGGAGATTCAATACGCCCTAACCCTGATGCACTGGCTTGCCTTCGAGGGAAAGCGTGCCCACTCCGTCGAGGAACTATGGATGGATCTGGTATTTGCCGCCCAGCGACTGGGGTATAATTCAGTCCGGATGACCCTGGCGGATGGTGAACGCGCATGGCAGCAGGCTGATGCCGCCAGTTCCACGCACCGGGCAGTGCATACCTTGCAAGGCGGCCGCTTCGGCACACTCGAATTGAAAGCCGTCGTTTGCCTTGACGCAAAATACGGAGCCAAATCGCCCTTGAAATGTGGCAAGAGATTTTGCCCCTGCGTGTCCTCAGCTAAAGTATTCGAAATTGTAAGTGAATTGCTGGCGGAAGGATGGGTCAAAGGGCTCTCGGCCTTAAAAATGAATGAGACTGCCCCCGCCAGATTCGATGACCAGCCAGCTGTTGCCGTCAACCGTCCACATCCTCGCCATTCAATCTTCTCGAATAGCGCACCGGCTCCGGCTGCACATAGGCAGCCTGACATTTCTCAAGCGGGCACCTCCCGCTAGCCCAATCGCAAACACCGATCACCGATCCGTTTTGGCCATCCGCTCGTGTTCCGTTGCCAAATCACGCAAGCCTACTGCACGATACGCTTCCGCCAGAGCCGCATGAGTGGCGCGCTTTGAGGCCAGCCGCGGCAGTGCGTATTCCAGGTCGGCAATCGCCGCCTGGGAACGTCCGGAGCGCACTAGAATCTCCCCGCGCGTTTGGCGAAAGACGGGGTCCTGGGGAAACTTTTGGAGAACGGATTCAATAATCATCAGAGCCCGGGGCAGGTCCGGTTTGTTTCCGACAGTGAGAATCATAGCCATATTGTTAGCCACCTGCGGCAATAGCGGGGCGGCTGCGTACGCCAGTTCAAGGTGTTTTAGGGCTTCCTCTGGATGACCCTGTTGCCACGCATCAACCCCCAAAGCGAAATGCAACGTAGCGGCGGCTTTTCCTTCGGCCAGCATGCGTTTAAGGGTATGGCGAGCCGCCGCCGCTTCTGGCCCCTCCAAGTGGGTCAATCTAATGAGATGCCGAAGCAAGGTTTCGTTTTGCGGGGCGCATTCCAACCCGCGCTCGATCAGCGTGATCTGTGAGGCCAAATCCCCAGGCCGGGTTTGGGCGATGCTTTTCAACCACAGGGCACAGACTTCCCCCAGCGGTTGCAAGTAGGCCTGGTTGCCAAACTGTTGCCAGCCGGCTTCCAAAATGAGGGAAGCAGTGGCATAATCCTCCGTCATCGCCATGGCATCCGCCCAGGCTAATCGGTCCGAGGGCAAATCCAATTTCGACGCCTGCACCTTGTCCCGATGGTACTTGCCGGCACGCTCCGCCCAATTACGAGCTACCAGATTATCGCCTCGAGCCCGGTAAACCGCCGCCAGCAAGAGGGAAATCTCAGGCTTGGCGGACACAATCACACGCAAGTGCTTCTCGGCCAACTCCCAGCGTCCAGATCGGACATACAAACGTCCCAGAAGCTCGTTAGCGGCTGGGGAATTAGGATCAAGCGCAATGGCATGCTTCAGGTGTGTTTCGGCTATTCTCATCTCCACCGGCGTCGCGTTGGTCTTAACCAACAAGGTTTGAGCGACAAAGAGGTGGGCTGGAAGATAACCGGGCTTATCGTCCGGGGCGATATTGCCTAACAACGATACCGCTTCCTTTCCGCGGCCCAGACCTCCCAAAGCCAGAGCCAGGTCGAAAAGGTATTTTCGCCGAGGCTCAACCCCCAGCGCCAACAATCTCTGGGAGGCTATCCGTGCCGTCTCAAAGTCTTTCGCCGCCAGGGCGGCAGCAGCGATTCGGGTATAGTGCGCCTGCGTTTGCCAAGGTTTCCCAGCGAGCAGGTAGATGCCAAAGGCCAGCCAAACCGCCAAGCCCACAAGCGCCGGAATCCCCCATACCAGAAGCCGGGGCTCCCGGGACTTGGCCCAACGCTTAAAGAAACGGCGAATGTTCATGTCTGGCGCTGGATTTGCCCGGAAAGCTGCTGCCAAAGGATTCGGCGTCCCTCCTTGAAGAACCGCAACACTTGCTCCTGTTCTGCCGGGCGCATGGGATTAAACCCGGTGGCCAGAACCTGTATCTGGTAGCTGACGAATTCACTTTCTCCCCCCAATTGTATTCGCTGCCGGAGTCTTTCACTTAAAGTGGGGACATAAGCCGCCCCGGTCAGCCAGCGGTTGCGCTCGTCCACCAAGCTGAACCAAAGAATCCCATGCATCCCCATATTGTTTTGCATGTGAACTTCGACATACGGCAGGCTGCCATTTGTCCCTGATCCCCCACCAGATCGCCTCTCCAACAAATGCCAACCGCTCAAGGCATAGCACCCCTCCAAAGAGTGATACCCACGAAAGGGATAATCCAACGCCAGCGACACTTGCATATCCCCTAAACGATAATGCCAAACCTGCGATCGGACGCCCACTGTCTCCACCTTTTGGAGGGGAGGAACTTCTGTGGGAAGCCGTTTCCACTCTCCGATTTGGTCAGGCATCGTAAAGGAGGCATCGAAGCGCAAGGCCGGTTGGAGTTGAACGGCTTTCGCTATAGCCTGCTTATGATGCGCCCAGGCCAGCCCCAGGCTCACCAAACCAACCAATGCGAACGCGCATCCCATGACTCGCACCCAACCGCGGGGCATCCCCGGCGGAATCCGGCCAACCTGAGCCTCTTCGACCGTGGCTACCAGCCCCGGCCGTTGTCTTCGCCGTCGGATTGGATTCAACAGATACGCCAGCAACTGATCCATGCTCAAAATAATTCCGATATAGGTCGGGAACAGAAGCAACCCTGCCACCTGATGAACCGTCCCAGTAAGGATATCAATCCCGTAACGAAACTTGACCCAGGCGCCTAACGTAATCCGGGCCAGGTTGCCCAACAGCACAATCCCCAACGCATTAACCAGACTCAGAAGGATGTGCAGCGGAGATCGCCGCCGCCACAGGCCGTAAAACAGCGCACAAGCCAGGAGCACCAAAACTGAATTTATGCCGCTGCAAGCTTCGTCCACCAATAATCGCTGGCCGGGTATCTCGATGACATTGCCGCTCAGGGCGTGTATCACTCCCAGGCTGTCCAGCACGCTGCTGCTCCCTCGAACCGCCAACACGCGCATTTGTTGAATCAAAAGGTTGTCAGCCAGCAGTGGCGGCGGGATGATTATTAATAACAATATCAGTGCCGGCAGCATCGCATTCAGCAGCTTACTACCTCCCCGCCCCCAAATCGCGGCCACCAAGCCAGTTAGGGCCGCCAGACAGGCCAGCCATGGCGACCAGGATACCGTAGCCAAACCCAGGAGTAAAAACGAGACCCCCTGCAGAAACATGGTCACCTTGCGATCCCCAGGCACGAAGGGGCGACTCAATTCCTTCCCCCGGATCCAAGCCAGGAAGCCTGCCCCCAGCAAAGCCCAGGGAAAGAACTGGTAATGAGGGCGTCCCCACAAGTTCAAAAAAAACAACCCCAACAGCGGAGCGTAGCCCAGCACAAAGAGCAGACCGTAACCCCAACCTATTCCAGAATCCACAGGTGCGTCCCCCGAAAGCTGGGCTTCTGTTCTCGAACTATTTGGTTCGCCAGCCGTAGTCATCGCTTTTCTCGTCACACCCTAACCGAACCCGAACGACTTCGCTACAACTGTATCTTGCCGTTATCTGCACCAATCAAGCGCCTTTTCCTGGGCATTTGAGGGCCAACCCGGCAGAAAACCTTGCATGGCCGCCATAGCCTCTGCTCGCCACGAGGCCTCAACCCGTGACGGTCCGCATGGGATCAACGCCCCGCAAGAAACCGGCCTGTCCTTTACCCCCTTACTGCTGACATGCCCCCGAAGCTAATCGTTAACCAGCGACCGGAGTCAATGGGAATGAAACCGCCGCTTCTGCCCTCTCAAGCGATAGCCCCCCATCACTCCGCCCATCAACAACACCACCACCGCGCCTTGCACCAGGCTGGCCGGTTCCGGCACGGCAGCCGTCTGAATGTTCAAAGTCCAGCTTGTTAGCGTACTGGTTTCGCCAGCCGCAACGTCCGCGATGAACAGCGTCCAGTCGCCATTTGGATTCAACCCGTTAAACGAACTCAGCAGTGCGGTCCGTGGCGCAACCCCCACATCTCCATCTATGGGGTCAACATAACGTCCGTCCGGTTTCCAATTATCCGATGGTGTCGGAGCCCCGTCCGGGACAGTTGGCCATGCAGTCGTCGTGGGAATAAAACCACCTCCATACCAATGAATGTCTCCCTTTTCGCCCTGGTCATCCAGCATCATACTCATTCCAGCGTCGCCATAACCCGGGGGATTAACCCCCGTGCCGCCTACCCGGTTCAGCAAAACCGCAAAACCAGTGCTATGCACCAGCCAGGAATACAGATCCCCATTCCAGCCGCCACTCAACTGCAGCCCCACGTTTACGTCCAGAATTTCGCCGACCAAGCCACTCACCTGCCGGGTATCCGCCCAACCCACCAGCGAATTGTCCGGAATCACCCCTCCATTCTGGAAGCCGCTGCTGTATGTAAAAGTCGCCCACTCTCCCTGCACCAGCATCGTCATGCTGGCCCACACGACACCAATGGCCAAAAACCTGAGCTTCATGGGCTTAATCAAATTATGTCGCATATTAAAGCACCGGACACTGTCGCGTCAACAGAAAATACTTTTTTCACCCCGGCTGCTACGGCTGCGGCGGCGGATACACTATCCGATAATACCGGGCCGGCACTTCCGAAACCACATCCGTCACCTCAAATAACCCGTTTGGTCCCGCCGTCGCATTCTTCAACCATGTCCACGGCATCCCGGACGGGGCTTCAGACCACTCCACCCCATACTCCTTGCCGGGGATCCCCGCAAACGTCACCCGGAACATCGTGCCATCATGGGTCGGCCAATACACCAAATTCGGCGATAATCCTCCGCCATAACTTACCATCACCTCCACAGTCCCTACCGCCGTCCCCCCCTGTCCATCGCTAATCGTATAGGTAAAACTGTCCGGCCCCCAGAAATCCACCTGCGGCGTATATTTCACATCATTAGCCCGCTCTTCCACCTGCCCTCCCTCCGCACTCACCGGCCCCGCCGCGCTGATGCTCAACGGATCTCCATCGGCATCCGTCGCCCCCGCCAGCAGTTTCACCTTGTAAATGGTCACCGGTGTGTTCTTCGTCGTGCTAATCGTCTTAACCGCCCCAGCCACGGGCGCCCGATTCGGCCCCACCGTCACCCCTTTCATCACCAACGGCCCTTCGCATCCTCCCGCCGTCGTCTCCCGCACCGTCACATCTCCGCTCGAACTTCCAAACGTAACCACAATCTGACTATTGTTCGGGCCACTTCCACCGGCGGTGATCACCGCGCCCCCGGGCACGCTCCACACAAAACTCGATCCGCTGGCCGGTGGCGGGGTCACCGTGTAAATCTCCCCCACCTGCCCTATCGCCACCGCGCTGCTGCCCGCAATGCCCGTCGTCGTCGGTGCCGCCAGCGTCGTTATCGCATAAGCATGGGTCCCATTCTCCACCCCCGCTCCGTTATATCCTTTCACGTGCAAATACCACGTCCCCGCAACCGCGGGAATGGTCTGGAGGGTATCCACGGACCAATCCGGCTCGGACCCAGTCCAGGCATACGTCGGGCTTTGATTCCAGGCATATTTGTACTTGGCAACACTGCCCGCCCCGAAGCCTTCCGTGGCGGACCACGTCACCGGGCTGCCCGCGCAAGGGGTTAAATTGTCCGGCACCACACTGCCCGCCACGGGTGGCATTGACAGGGTCCAAACAACCGTCGCGCCTTGCCGCCCGGTGGTGTTGGCCCACGCCCCGCGGCTTTGGCTGTTATTATCCCGCGCCTCTATCGTGTAGGTGTAGGGATTATTGGGCGTCAAGCCGGTGTCATTTTTCGAGGTCCCAACGCCCCAGGCCGAAATCGCCACGGCATCCCGATATACCTGCACTCCCACGTCGCCCCGCCGGTAGTAATTGGCGGAGGAATCGGACGTCTCATCAGCGGCCTCCGTCGCTCCGGCCACAATGCCCACCCCCTGATCCAGGGGAATCGCCCAAGCCAGGTTAATCTGGGTGGTGCTCACGGCAGAGGCGGTTGTGAAGCTCGGATTAACCGGCGCCACATTGTCCACATACACATCCATATAGTTCCCCGACCCGCCCCCGACCCAATTCCATCCCCCGCTCACGCCGCTGTTCTGGAATGAAGTTCGCCCGGACCGGCTGACCGCGAAAAAGTGAAACCGCCGATGCCCGGTCACCCCGGTTTGGGTGTGCGACCAACTCGTTCCGCTGGCGCTCACGTCCGCGTAATTGCTCACCGGGATGCCGTATCCCCACTGAAACTGCATCACCTTCCAAAAAGGCACCGGGCCGCAGCCCTGCGCACTGCCGCTGGCGGCGACGGTGGTATTATTGCCGTAATGATTGCTGTTGGGCTGCGGATTGCTCGCGCCATAGAAATTCGCCACGCCGATGCACGGATACCACCAGTCCTGCTCAAAACCCGCGCCAAAACTATAAACCCCGTTTCCCATATCGAAGACGGTCACACTTGGCTCGTTCCAATCACGGGTTCCTCCATTCCGCAAGCTTATCGTCCCCTCAAATCCACCGCCGCCATTATGCACTTTGAACAGAATCCGATTCCATCCCTTCTGAAAGCCGATTCCCCCGGTCTCATCCGCATCGCGCGTGAGCCCTCGGTATGCGTTATTGTCGTTAATCCGGGTGCCGTTGACCCACACCCGATTACCGTCATCCGAGCCAATCAGAAACTTGGGACCCGCGCCCTCGGGCGCATAAGCCCAGGCAAAGCCGTAGGAATCCATGTTGTCGCCGCCCCCGTAGCTTGCGGCGTTGCCCTTGAAGTTGAGGCTGTTGGCATGATTGCAATCGCCGGTCTTTACGCGGCCTGGAACCTTGCCGTTGAACAGGGCCGGGGCAATCACGTTGCCATGACTCGTATCTATAGCCGGGTAGAGATACGCATTGGCTTCGTCAAAGCCATGCGTGTCGCTAACGGAACTGGAACTGTAGCCGCCCAGGCAAACCCAGTCGTTTATGTAGTACCACTTCGCTCCGTAGAAACGCGCGCGACAGGCAACAATCGTGTTCGCCGTCCCGCATTTCGCCGAATCCTCTCCCCGAATACGAAATCGCCAAAACCGATCGCTGTTCCCATTAAAGTTGCCCGTCCAGAAATTCCACCAGCCATTCTGGTCGCATTGATTAACCCCCCAGCCCAGAATCTCGCTCCCGTCGCGCCGGTAGCAGCGGTAATTGGGCACCCCGCGCCAACCGCCCTGGCAAGCGAGAATGAGAAAATCAAAGGCGTAACGGCCCCGAAAATCCCACCCCGCATCCCACCACGCGTTGCGCGTGCCCGAAAGGCGGCCCGTATACCAATAATCGGCCCCGCCACAGTTCAGTGCCGAAGACCACGTTCCTTCTAACGATGGATTGAATTCCCCGGTGTCGTGTGTCCAATTCGCAGGCGGCAGGCTGCCCCGATTGTTATCGCTCCCGCCGCAGCAAGAACCGCTGCCACTGCCGACCGTCACTTGCCTGGTTAGCGTCGGCCCAAACCAGGCGTAACCATCGCGCACCATTCGCCAATCCGTCGTATACGTCCCCGGAGTGACCGGTGCCGTCAGCGTAAAGTTAAAGGTATAGGTGT